>Ga0102940_1000024_pt1 | contig 94222 bp, 86 predicted proteins | sample SalPonR2_C_D1_MG_FD_78215 | JGI IMG/M metagenome (GOLD analysis project Ga0102940, IMG submission 78215) | Salt pond soil microbial communities from South San Francisco under conditions of wetland restoration - Salt Pond MetaG R2_C_D1_MG | ecosystem: Environmental > Aquatic > Marine > Intertidal... | reverse complement strand
TGAGCAAAACACCCGGTCCCATTCCGAACCCGGCCGTTAAGTGCCACCGCGCCAATGGTACTGCGACTCAAGTCGTGGGAGAGTAGGTCACCGCCAAACCTAGTAAAAACCACAGTATCTCTCTGATGCATTGTCTTGGGTTTGGTGACTATCCATTTCCGGTAATAAACTCGCACGGACCGTCGAGACGGCAGGACCATTGGTCCACCGCCTCCGCTTTGGGACCGGGGCATTCAACGCAACCAGCGGTCAGTTACCGGTGCCAGTGGTACCGACGCCGGTTCCTGTTGTGCCGGTGGTGCCCGTGCCGACGCCGGTTCCAGGGTCAGCCTGGGGAGCTGGTGCGGACTCCCGTTCGCGGAAGCTGTATTCCGGCGCATCCTCGGCCTCTTCCCGGGTGATTCCGAGCGTGACTTCGTTGGCATCGTAGTTGAGTTCCAGCTCCGACCATTCGACCGCGATTTCCTTTGCGCCGAAGCCGAGGAAACCGCCGACAGAGACGACAGCCGCGTTGACCAAGCCTTCTTCCGAATTCAGGATCAGATCCTCGATGGAGCCGATCATTTCACCATTGGGCGTATAGACCCTCGCGCCAAGCACCCAGTCACCGCGGACCTCCGCCGTGTCCTGGTTTTCGACAATCACGTTTTCCGGGTCCTGGGCGATGGCCATGTGCATGAAGAGCGGTGTGGCGATGGTCGAGATCAGTAATGTCCTGAACATGTGGATGTCCTTTCTTGCTCATGTTGAGGACCACGTCCCTGACAGGTCGGGCTGTTTGTGTTTGCTCACCTACCAGGCGTGCTCCTTGGGTGAAAAACGAAGAATGTGTTGCACGTTTCGGGGCAGACAGGGTGGTCAGCAGGAACCTGCCGCAACAGGAGGATCAGGTCTGGCTGGACTTCGCACTGGATTTGACCCAAGTGTTGGTAATTACTGCGTCAGAGCAAAGGGATGGAGTTGATGGCAGACGGAACCTTCGCAGCACTGCTGTTCGTTCTTGGCATGACCGACATGGGCATGAACCATTGCGGCACTGCCTCGGGCTGTCTGGGCTCATCCGACAGCAAGCCGCGGCTTTCAATTTCGGGCGGCGAGTTCCTCGAACGGCGGGCCGATCCGGCGGCGGAACTGTATCTGCGCTATGATCTTGGCCGCACCTATGGTCCCTTCGGCACCGCTGCGGGTCTGTCTGTCGCGGAAGAGGGCGAAACATGGGTCGGAGCCGGTGCGACATATTCATTGCCGCTTGGGCAGACCGGGGCCTATGCCGAATTGCATGCCATGCCCGGGCTTTATTTCGACAATGGCGGTTTCGATCTGGGCGGGACGGTGGCATTCCGCTCCGGCCTGGAGCTGGGCTACGAGACCCGAAATGGCTGGCGCTTGGCGGTGAGCTATGATCATCGCTCCAACGCGGGCCTTTACGCGGAAAATCCCGGCATTGAGACGGTGCAGTTCAAGGTGTCTGTGCCCTTGAAGTGAAGGACCGCCCGGCGTCTGTGTGCAAGTGGACCGCAAACGGCCTTCGACAGAGAACCCGGCCTTCAGCGCTTATCAGCGCGAAGGCGCCTCATCTTTGGTCTGCAAGTGAGGCAAGTGATCGCCCGGATGTTTGATCCGCTCGACGCGTAAGTCGGTTGTCAGGGCGGTGGTTGATGAAGACATGAAACACGTCTACCACGCTGCCATGAGGGATCCGCACCCAAACACTGACCTGAAATCGCGGCAGATTCCAAGCCTAGTGGCCAATCCTGGGCTGCGCAGTGCGATAAGTTCAATGATTTTGCGAGACTGAAGAAGGCGTCCCGAATGACATCTCACGCGACATTTCATTATTTCGAGGAACCGGGTTTGTTGAATGCCGAACGCATGATCACCGGCCAGGCAGTGGCGGCATGACCGATTGGCTGGCGGTTGATTGGGGCACGTCCCACCTGCGCGTCTGGGGGATGTCGAAGGGCGGCACGGTCGAGGCACGCAAAACCAGCGATGCCGGGATGGGCCGCCTCGCGCGTGACGGATTCGAACCGGCATTGCTCGATCTTGCCGGCGACATGCTGGGTGCTGGAAACACCCCGATAATCGTCTGCGGCATGGCTGGATCGCGGCAGGGGTGGGCCGAGGCGAAATATGTCGCCATACCCTGCGCGCCGCCGGGCATAGACCGTGCGACCCGTGTCTCGACCAACGACCCGCGCTTGTCCGTGCACATTCTGCCGGGTGTCAAGCAGACCAATCCCGCGGACGTGATGCGCGGCGAGGAAACCCAGATCGCGGGCTTTCTCGCGCTCAATCCGAAATTCGATGGCGTGATCTGCCTGCCCGGAACGCACAGCAAGTGGGTGCACATCAGCGCAGGCGAGATCGTCAGCTTCCGCACGTTCATGACCGGGGAGATGTTTGGCTGGCTGTCGTCACAATCGATTCTGCGCCACTCCGTGGCCGCCCAAGGCTGGGATGCGGATGCTTTTGCCCAGGCGGTTGCCGACACGCTGTCGCGCCCTGCGGAAATGGCGGCCAAGCTGTTTTCCCTGCGGGCCGAAGGGTTGTTGAATGACCTTGATCAGCATGTTGCCCGCGCGCGCCTGTCCGGTCTTGTGATCGGGGCGGAGCTTGCGGCTGCGAGGCCCTATTGGCTGGGTCAGCATGTCGCCCTGATCGGAGAGGACGCGGTTTGCAAACCTTACGCAGATGCGCTGTCCGCGCAGGGACTGCCGGTGGAGCGCACCAATACAGAACGCATGACGCTGGAAGGGCTGAAGGCGGCCTTCAAGACAAACAGGCGGGAAACACCATGAAAAATCGCAAGATCATAGCAATCCTGCGCGGGATCACACCGGATGAGGCCGTGCCGATCACCGAAGCCTTGCTGGAGGCCGGTATCGACCGGATAGAGGTTCCGCTCAATTCGCCCGATCCCTTCACGTCGATCAAGCGGATGGTCGATGCCTTTGGCCAGACAGCCGTGATCGGCGCCGGCACGGTCCTGAGCCCTGACGACGTGCAGCGCCTGCACAGGATCGGCGCGGGGATGGTGGTGTCGCCCGATTGCAACCCGCGTGTGATCGTGGCGACCAAGCAACTGGGCCTGCAGAGCTATCCCGGCGTTATGACGCCAACGGAGTGCTTTACCGCCTTGCGCAACGGCGCCGATGGTCTGAAGCTGTTTCCCGGTTCGCTGATCGGCCCGGACGGTCTCAAGGCGATCAAGGCGGTGCTGCCCGAGGGCACAGAGACCTATGCGGTGGGCGGCGCAGGCCCCGCAAATTTTGCCGACTGGTTCGCGGCGGGTGTGGACGGGTTCGGCATCGGGTCGGCGCTTTACAAACCGGGCGCTACTGTTGACGATATCACGGCCCGCGCGCAAGACATCGTCGCGGCCTACGACGAAGGATCCACCTGATGTCCAGAATTTTCAGTTCGACAAAATGCACATTGGGCGAGGGGCCGCTCTGGCACCCCGTGGAACAGGTGCTCTACTGGTTCGATATCATCGGCAAACGGCTTTACCGCAGCGACGGGACCAACGAACAAAGCTGGGATTTCGACGAACACGTGTCCGCCGCAGGCTGGATCGACAGCGGCCAGCTTCTGATCGCCAGCGAAACCGCGCTTTCCGTGTTTGACACTGCCTCGGGCGAAAGCAGCTTTGTGCATCCGCTCGAATTCGACAATCCCGTGACCCGGTCGAATGATGGCCGCGCCGACCCGTGGGGCGGGTTCTGGATCGGGACGATGGGCAAGAACGCCGAGCCGGGGGCGGGGGCGATCTATCGCTATTACGACGGTGCGCTGACCAGGCTTTTCGACAAGATCACGATTTCCAACGCGATTTGTTTTGCCCCGGACCACCGACACGCGTTCTATACGGACACGGTCAAGCGCAAGATCCTGCGCGTGGCGCTGGACGACGACGGGTTCCCGGCCGGCAAGCCGGATCTTTTCACCGATCTGAGCGCTGAAGGGTTGAACCCCGATGGCGCGGTCGTGGATGCGGATGGCAACCTCTGGGTGGCGCAATGGGGCGCCGCGCGGGTGGCTTGCTACGGCCCTGACGGAGGGTTCCTGCGCGCCATAGATGTGCCGGGAGAGCAGGCCAGTTGTCCGGCCTTCGGCGGGGCTGACCTGTCAATGCTTTACATCACAACCGCGGCAGAAGGGCTTGATCCCGCTGGAAAAAGCGATGGAATGACCTTTGCGGCACCCTCTGGCACCAAGGGACAGAAAGAGCATCGGGTCATTCTGTGAAACGCAGGCGCGGCACATGCCAGTGTCCCGAAACACTGGCGCCGCGAGACCCGGGATGAAGACGCGGATCGCATGGCCGCGCTTGGGCTGACATGGATCCGCATCGGCGACATCGCCTGCGGTTCGCCGGTCAGACCCTAGCCGATCAGCTCTTGCAAATGCGCGGCAGACCCCGACAGGGCGGCGTAATCATCTTCGACCAGGTGGACCGGGAACTGGTCCATGAACTCCGAGAACCGACCCTTGTCCTGAAACGCCGCGCGGAAGCCCAGCCGGTGCAGATGCGGTGCGAAATGTCGGGCGACGCCGCCACACAGGTAGATGCCACCGAAAGGCAAATGCACCAGCGTCAGGTTCCCCGCGGCACGGCCGAGCATGCGGATGAACACGCGCGCGGCCTCTTCCGCGATTTCGCTGGAGCCGTCATTGACCGCCTGCATGATCCCGCCGGCATCCAGTGAGGCATCCATACCCGCCGCGTCGCACAGCCATTCGTAGACGCGTTCGAAGCCGCGCCCAGACAACACATCCTCGAACCCGGGGGTGCCATGTTTGCGCGCGATCCATTCCAACAGGCGCAGTTCATCCTCGGTTTGCGCAGGCAGTGACACGTGCCCGGCTTCCGAGGGGGGCACCAGCGTGCGTTCACCCAGCCGGTAAACGGCCGCCGCGTTCATCCCGGTGCCGATGCCGATCACCAGTCGCGCGGCCCGGTCGCCGGCGGGTTGGCCGGGGAGAACCGTCCGGATCACTTCGGGTCGCAGCACGTCGAGCGCATGTCCCTGCGCTTGCAGATCGTTGAGAACCGCAACTGTCCCGGCCCCGGTCGCCGCCGAAACCGAGGCGCGGTCGATGGTCCAGCTGAGATTGGTCAATTCGCCCACCCCGTCGCGCACCGGCCCTGCCATTGCGACACAGGCGGCATCCGGCACCACGTCGAACTGCTCAAGGTAGCTGCGCAGCACGGACAGGAGATCGGGATGTTCCGCATTCCGAAAGCGCCGGATCGTGTCGCTGCGCACGGCGGCGCCGTCGGTCAGGGCGACACGGGTATTGGTGCCGCCAAGATCGGCGACCAGGGCAGTCAGGGTCGAGGATGTGGTCATGTCAGGTCCCGGTCAGCGCGGATTTCAGCGCGTGATACGAGGATTTGGGAGTGCGGTCCAGCGTGTCGAAATCCACATGCACCAGCCCGAAGCGTTTGTCATACCCAAGCGCCCATTCGTAATTGTCCATCAGCGACCAGATGAAATAGCCCTTGACCGGTGCCCCCTTGGCCATCGCGCGCTGTACCGCGGCAACGTGGCTGTCGAGATAGTCGATCCGGTGCGGATCCTGCACGCTGCCCCGTTCGATCACGTCCGGGGCCGCCATGCCGTTTTCGGTCACGTAAAGCGGCAGGTCGCCGGTGTAGTCCCGCGCCGTGCGGGTCAGGAAATCGCACAGGCCGTCCGGGTAAATCTCCCAGCCCATGTAGGTTTTGGGCAATGGGCCTTCGACCTCTTCATGGCTGGGCCAGGGGCCGTCATTCGGCGCGATGATCTTGCGGGTGTAGTAATTGATCCCGCACCAGTCGAGCGGGCTCTGGATCACGCCGAAATCATCCTGCCAGCCCTTGGGCATATGTGGCTCCAACCCCTCCATCACGTTTTCGGGGTATCGGCCCTTGAACACGCCGGACAGGAAGAAATGGTTGTAGTATCCGTCATAGAGCGCCGCCGCCTTCTGCGCCGCGTCACTGTCATCCACCGGAGTGGCCCACTCCATGTTGAACACGCCGCCCAGGTTGGTCATGCCCAACCCGCGCATCACCTGGATGGCGGTGCCATGCGCCTTGAGAACATGATGCATCGCATGCGCCGTTGCGCGGATGTCACGCAGGCCCGGCGCGTGGTGGCCCAGAAAATGCGACAGCCAGCCGACGCACCACGGCTCGTTGATTGGGGCCACGGAAAACATCCGGTCGCCGATGCGGCCCATGATCACCTCGGTGAATTCGGCAAACCATTCGGGCATGTCCGGGTTGCGCCAGCCGCCCAGATCGGCCAGCGCCACGGGCAGTTCCCAGTGATAAAGCGTCGCGCAAGGCTTCAGGCCGCGCTGCAGCATCGCGTCGGTCAGCCGGTCGTAGAAATCCAGTCCCTCGGGATTGGGGGTGCCGCGCCCTTCGGGCAGCACCCGCGCCCAGCTTGTGGAAAAGCGGTAGGCGTCCAGCCCGGCTGCCTGGACCAGATCGAGATCCGCCTCGAACCTTTGGTAGTGATCGCAGGCCCGATCGCCGGTCTCTGCACGCACCACGTTGCCCGGTGTGGCGGCGAAACTGTCCCAGTGGGTCCGGCCAGCGCCACCGAACGCGTGGCCTTCGATCTGGTAGCTGGACGTGGCGGTGCCAAAGATGAAGTCGTCAGGAAAGTCCTGCCGTGAGAAGGTCAACATTGCAATGTCCTTTAGGTTGCAGCAGGGCCGGTCGAGCGCCCGATGATCAGCTCCGCCTCCAGCAGCCGCGTCCTTGGTCCTGATTGCGGGGCGGCGATCAGCGACAGCAGCATGTCCGCCGCGAGCGACCCGGCCGAACGCACCGATGACCGCAGCGCGGTGAAGATCGGCACGTCATCGCCGTTTTCCAGATAGCTCAATGCGTCGTCATGGGTGACGATCGACACGTCCCGGGCCAGCACCAGCCCGGCTTCATGTACCGCGCGCCGTACCCCCATCGCGGTGATGATCGAGGAACACACGAACGCCGTGGGTCTGTCTTCGCGGTCCAGCATGTCCCGGGCGCTGCGGTAGCCGAAAATCTCGGTCATTTCTTCGCTGCGCATCAGGTCCGGCTCTACCGACAGGCCATTGTTGCGCAGGGCGTTTTCGTAACCGGTGCGGCGCCGGAATGCGAAATCCATATGCTCCAGGCCGTTCAGAAGCGCGATCCGGCGGTGGCCCAGTTCGATCAGCAATTGCGTCCCGCGTTCGAACGCGCCGCGATTGTTCACGTCGATCCAGGAATAGGGCTGGTTCACATCCGTCGAGCGCCCATGCACCACGAAGGGCAGGCCAATCCGCGACAGCAGCGAAATGCGCGGGTCGTTGATCACCGGTCCGTGAACGATGATACCGTCCACGTTCCCGCGCGCCTTGATGTCGTGATAAACCCGAGAAACCTCGTTGTCGGGCACGCGGGTCAGGATCATGTCATAGCCGGCGCGCGCATAGCTGTCGCCGGCACCGGCGATGAAATCGCCGAAGACCGGATTGACCATCTCGTGCTGGTTGGACACCGGTATGACATGGCCGATGGCAAGCGCACGTCCCGTGGCCAGCCCCTTGGCCCGGGTGTTCGGGCGATAATTCAGGTCCTGCGCAGCCTTCAAGATCCTGTTTCGGGTGTGTTCGCTGACCTCTGGATACCCGTTCAACGCACGGCTCACCGTGGTCTGGGATAGTTTCAGATGCTTCGAGAGTTGTTTGAGATTCACGGTTATTTGCCCAAAGCGCTTTGAATTTTCGCCCTCAGTTAGACATAAATCGGTGGCCTGTAAAAGCCCTTTTGCGCGGGTGAACTTGCTGCAAAGCAGCAATAAAAACGGAATTATCCGCGTATGTTCAGATTGACAGGTCAGGGCAAATCGGGGAGCGTGACGTATCCAAAGCGCTTTGGAGTGATTCTGAAGCACTGGAGAATTTCGCGCCAACACGCGCAACTCGGGAGGTTATTCATGAAACAGACACTCACGTCGGGCGTCGCCATTGCAGCCGTGTTTGCCGGTGCCGCCAGCGCCGAAGACCTGACAGTGTTCGGTCCTTGGCTCGGTCCGGACCAGGAACTGGTCGAGGCGGTCCTGTCCGATTTCGCTGATAAATCGGGGCACGCTGTCAGCTATGTCGGGTCCGACAGTTTCGAGCAGCAGATCGTGGTCGATGCCGAGGCAGGCTCTGCCCCCAATATCGCGGTCTTTCCGCAGCCGGGTCTGGCAGCCGATCTTGCATCGCGCGGGTTTCTGACGCCGCTCAAGGACGGGACGGGCGACTGGATCAAGGAAAACTATGCCGCCGGCCAGTCCTGGGTCGATCTGGGCACCTATGCCGGCCCCGACGGGCAAGCGGACCTCTACGGCTTCTTTTACAAGGTCGATGTGAAATCGCTGGTCTGGTATTCGCCCGAGAATTTCGAGGACGCGGGCTATGACGTGCCCGAAACGATGGAAGATCTCAAGGCGCTCACGGACCAGATGGTGGCCGATGGCGAAACGCCGTGGTGCATTGGCCTGGGTTCGGGTGGCGCAACCGGCTGGCCCGCCACCGACTGGGTCGAGGACATGATGCTGCGCACGCAGCCGCCAGAAGTGTATGACCAATGGGTGTCCAACGAGATCCCGTTCGACGATCCCCGCGTCGTTGGCGCGATCGAGGAGTTCGGGTATTTCGCGCGCACCGACGAACATGTTGCCGGCGGGGCCGGGGCCGTGGCCTCGACGGATTTCCGCGACAGCCCGAAGGGGCTCTTCGATGCCCCGCCGCAGTGCTACTTGCACCGCCAGGCGTCGTTCATCCCGGCGTTTTTCCCGGATGGCACCGAGGTCGGTCTGGACGCCGATTTCTTTTACTTCCCGGCTTACGCGGAAAAAGACCTTGGCCAGCCGGTGCTGGGGGCCGGGACACTCTGGGCCATCACCAACGAAAATGACGCGGCACATGACTTGATCGAATACCTCCAGACGCCCGTCGCGCATGAAATCTGGATGGCGAATGGCGGGTTTCTGACGCCGCATACCGGTGTCGACCTGTCCAACTTCGCAACCGAGGCGGCGGCCAACATGAACCGGATTCTTCTGGACGCCACCACCTTCCGCTTCGACGCCTCCGACCTGATGCCGGGCGGCGTGGGCGCTGGAAGCTTCTGGACCGGCATGGTCGATTATTCCGGCGGCAAGGACGCCACTGAAGTGGCCAGCGACATCCAGGATAGCTGGGACGCGATCAAGTAAACGCGTGTCGTGACAGGGCTGGACCGTGCGGGCGACCGTGCGGTCCACACGGGTCAAGCTGCATGGCCAGCCCGGTCGAGCGGCGCGCCAGTGGCACAGGCTGGATCCGCAAACATTTTGGGAGAGACAGATGAATCCCGCATTTCAAGGTCTTTTGACCATCGCCATAGGCGTCGGCGGATGTCTCGGTTATTTCTATTTCTCGAACCAGTTTCTGGACAAGGTCCTATGTCCCGCCAAGGGTCCGAACGCGGGCCGCAACATCAACCGCGCCAACCTTGTGCGCCCGTGGCTGTTCCTGCTTCCAGCAGTTCTCGCGCTGGGGCTTTACCTGGCTTACCCGGTTTTCGAGACGATCCGCTTGTCGCTGACTGAACGGCAGACCCTGTCAGACGGCACCACCGTCTATAATTTTGTCGGCCTTGCCAATTATGCGCAGATGTCGTCGGACCCGAAATTCTGGGAAGCGCTGATCAACAACATGCTCTGGCTCATCGTCGTACCCGCGATGTCCACCGCCTTCGGCCTGCTGGCGGCACAGCTGACCGACCGGATCCGTTGGGGCAATATCGCCAAATCGCTGATCTTCATGCCGATGGCGATTTCCTTTGTCGGCGCTGCGGTGATCTGGAAACTGGTCTATGACGCGCGCCCGCCCGGTGCCGAACAGATCGGTGTGCTGAACGCGGTCTATGTCTGGCTGACCGGCAATGACCCGCAACAATGGCTGACAACGCCGTTCTGGAACAGCTTCCTGCTGATGATCGTGCTGATCTGGATCCAGACGGGCTTTGCCATGGTGATCCTGTCCGCCGCGCTGCGCGGCATTCCCGAAGAAACCATCGAGGCGGCCATCGTCGACGGGGCCAACCCGTTCCAGATTTTCTTCAAGATCAAGATGCCGCAGATCGCCGGCACCATCGTGGTGGTCTGGACGACGATCACGCTGGTGGTTCTCAAGATTTTCGACATTGTCTTCGCGATGACAAACGGACAATGGGGCACCCAGGTTCTGGCCAATTACATGTTTGGCCAGCTTTTCGTGGCCCGTGACTGGGGGGTCGGCTCGGCCAGCGCGATCGTCATCATGTTGCTGGTGACGCCGATCCTTTTCTGGAACGTGCGCAACGCGCGCAGGGAAATGCGCTGAGGGAGAGGGATCATGGATAATATCGCAGGCAGCAAATCCTCCCTCACATGGGCGGTGCATATCTCGGTCTTTTTGCTGGTGGCGCTGTGGCTGTTCCCGACCGTCGGGTTGTTCGTGTCGTCGTTCCGCACGGCCGACCAGATTTCCAGTTCGGGCTGGTGGAACGCGCTGTTCCCGACCGAACAAAGCCTCGTGATGCGCACCAAGGCGCCGGAGGATCAGGCATTGATCGAGGGTGTCTACGTGATCGAGGGCAATCTCTACACCGGAGAAGACCTGCCTCCGGGGATCGAGATGTCGGCCTGGGGCACCTCATCGCGCGATGTCGCGGCCTATGTCCCCGGCGATACGGCCGAGCTGCGCGATGGCGAACGGATCACCGTTGAGCAAGGCGGCGACTACCGTCTGGAAAGCCCCACCGAAATGGAGGGCCGGCGCGGGCAGCGTGTCTTCGTGACCGCCGAATTGCCGCCCGATTTCACGCTGGAGAATTATCAACAGGTCCTGTTTTCGGGCGACGCGACCGACAGCATGGCCAAGGCGTTCTTCAACACGCTGACCGTGACGATCCCGGCCACCATCATTCCCATCGTCGTGGCGGCATTCGCGGCCTATGCGCTGGCCTGGATGAATTTCGCGGGCAGGGCGCTGTTGATCGCCATCGTTGTCGGCCTTCTGGTGGTGCCTCTTCAACTGGCGCTGATCCCGCTGCTCAAGCTGCATCTCGGCATCGGTATCGGGAAGGGCTACCTGGGCACATGGCTGGCCCACACCGGGTTCGGCTTACCGCTGGCGATCTATCTCTTGCGCAATTACATGGTCGGCCTGCCGCGCGACATCATCGAAAACGCCCGTGTGGACGGGGCGACCGAGTTCCAGATCTTCACAAAGATCATCCTGCCTCTGTCGTTCCCGGCGCTGGCCAGCTTTGCCATCTTCCAGTTCCTGTGGACATGGAACGATCTGCTGGTCGCCAAGGTCTTCCTGATCGACGCGACAGGGCAGACGACCGTGATGACGAACCAGATCGTCGAGCTTCTGGGCACGCGGGGCGGCAATTGGGAAATTCTCGCCACCGCCGCTTTCGTGTCGATCTCGGTGCCGCTCCTGGTGTTCTTTGCGATGCAGAAATACCTGGTGCGCGGTCTTCTGGCAGGATCTGTGAAATGAGAGTGCGCCCGTCCATCGTGGCGGGGCCAAACCAACAACCGCATTGCACAATGCCGACGCAAGGAACGAACCAAAATGACCGTGGCAAACACTTTGGCCGCTGAAAGCCCCGCCATAGACACTGACTGGTGGCGCGGGGCGGTGATCTACCAGATCTACCCGCGCAGCTTTCAGGACAGTAACGGCGACGGCATTGGCGACCTTCTTGGGATCGCGGACCGGCTGCCTTACGTGGCGTCCCTGGGTGTCGATGCGATCTGGATCAGCCCCTTCTTCACCTCGCCGATGAAGGATTTCGGCTATGACGTCAGCGATTACTGCGATGTCGATCCGATGTTCGGGTCACTGGCGGATTTCGATGTTCTGGTCCAGACGGCGCACCGCCTGGGCATCCGCGTGATGATCGACCTTGTGCTGTCGCACACCTCGGACCAGCACCCGTGGTTCATGGAAAGCCGTGCCGACCGGAGCAATCCGAAGGCGGATTGGTATGTCTGGTCCGATCCACGGCCGGACGGCACGCCGCCGAACAACTGGCTGTCGATCTTTGGCGGCCCGGCCTGGCACTGGGACGCGCGGCGCGAACAGTATTACCTGCACAACTTCCTGACCTCGCAGCCGGATCTGAACTTTCACAACCCGGATGTGCAGGACGCGCTTTTGGATGCAACGCGGTTCTGGCTCGATCGCGGTGTCGACGGCTTCCGGCTCGACACGATCAATTTCTATTTCCACGACAAGGATCTGCGCAACAATCCCGCGTTGCCCAAGGACCGGCGCAACGCCAATATCGCCCCCTCGGTGAACCCCTATAACCACCAGGAACACCTCTATTCGAAAAACCAGCCGGAAAACCTCGCGTTTCTCGAACGGTTCCGCGCCCTGCTGGATGAATACGGGGGCACCACTTCGGTGGGCGAAGTGGGCGACGCGCAGCGCGGCCTGGAAATCATGGGCGACTACACGCGTGGCGAAAACCGGGTTCACATGTGCTATGCCTTCGAATTCCTGTCCGGGGTCGAGCCCAGCGCAGAGCGTCTCGTCGACGTGCTTGCGAAGGTGGACGATGTAGCCTCGGACGGCTGGGCCTGCTGGGCGTTTTCCAACCATGACGTAACGCGCCACGCGACGCGCTGGAACCTGTCACCGGCGGCACAGCGCGTGTTCGCGACCCTGATGATGTGCCTGCGCGGGTCGGTCTGCCTGTACCAGGGCGAAGAACTGGGCCTGCCCGAGGCAGAGGTCGGCTTTGACGATCTTCGAGACCCCTATGGCATCGAATTCTGGCCCGAATTCAAGGGGCGCGACGGCTGCCGCACGCCGATGGTCTGGGAGCCGTCGAACCAGACCGGTGACTTCACCACCGGCCAGCCCTGGTTGCCTGTCAGCCACGATCACCTGTCCCGGACAGTAGGCCACCAAGAGTCCGATCCGGCCGCGATTCTGCACCACTACCGACGCGCCATCGCCTTTCGCCATGCGCATCCCGCATTGGCCAAGGGCGATCACGGGCGCGTCGCAAGCACCGGCCCCATTTTGCATTTCTTCCGCAGTTACAATGACACCACGATCTTTTGTGCCTTCAACCTCAGCGATCAGCCCGCGACCATGGCTCTGCCTGACGGCCACTGGAGCCAGATCGGGCTGGAGCTGGGAAGCGCCGGGCCGCAGGCGGATGGCAGATTGCATCTTGGCCCGTGGCAGCCCTGCCTCGCGCTTGAAACGAAGTCCTGACACGCAGGAAAAGGGAGGGACAGACATGGCCAATTTGAAGCTGACGGATGTCGAAAAGACCTATGGCGGCGCGATCAACGTGCTCAACAACATCAACCTCGATATCCGGCAGGGCGAGCTGGTTGTCTTCGTCGGCCCGTCGGGCTGCGGGAAATCGACCTTGCTGCGCATGATCGCGGGGCTGGAACAGATCACCGGCGGCACGCTCGAGATTGACGGGCAGGTCGTCAACGACATGCCGCCCGCACTGCGCGGCATCGCAATGGTGTTCCAGTCCTACGCGCTTTATCCGCACATGACAGTGCGCGAAAACATGCAGTTCGCGCTCAAGATCGCCAAGAAACCGCAATCCGAGATCGACGCCGCCGTCGACCGGGCGGCAAAGATGTTGCAACTCGACCCGTACCTCGACCGTCTGCCCAAGGCGCTGTCGGGCGGGCAGCGGCAGCGGGTCGCCATCGGACGCTCCATTGTCCGCGATCCCAAGGTCTACCTGTTCGATGAACCGCTCTCGAACCTCGATGCCGCCCTGCGGGTCGCCACCCGGATCGAGATCGCGCAACTCAAGGAACAGATGCCGGACTCGACGATGGTCTACGTCACACATGACCAGGTCGAGGCGATGACACTGGCGTCGCGCATCGTGGTTCTGGCCAACAAGGGCATCGCCCAGGTGGGCACGCCGCTCGAATTGTACGAACGGCCCAACAGCGAATTCGTCGCGCAGTTCATCGGCTCGCCGTCGATGAACCTGCTCCCCGGCGAGGTGATCGGCACCGGGCGGCAAACCACCGTGAAGATGGCAAGCGGCGGCACGGCGGTGTCGGATTACCCGACCAACGACGCGGATATGGGGATCAAGGTCAATGTCGGCATACGTCCCGAGGATTTCCTCGAAACCGATGGCGATTACATCTTCGAAGGCAAAGTCGAGATCACCGAAGCATTGGGCGAGGTGACGCTGCTTTACTTCGAACGCCAGGGGTCCGCGGAACAGGTCATCGGCAAGCTCCCCGGCATCCATGCCGACCTGCGGGGCAATTCGGTCAAACTTGGCGCGACGCCCGACAAGATGCACATCTTCCACGAGGGAATATCGCTGCTCTATCGGTAGGCACGCGCGTCATTTCATTGCGCGGCCCCAGACACGATCCGGCGCTGCCTGTATTTTCTGTGGGCGATTTTCAAAGTTCCGCCTTTGTTCCCGTTTTCTCGTTGGCGAAGCGGGCGTCATGATCTATGTTCTTAACCCTGAATACCCCGGGGGGCATCATGGCCGAACTCAAACATATCGAAGTCCGCGGCGCGCGCGAGCACAATCTCAAAAGCATCGACGTGGACATCCCGCGGGATCAGCTTGTGGTGATCACCGGATTGTCCGGGTCAGGCAAGTCTTCCCTTGCGTTCGACACGATCTATGCCGAAGGCCAGCGCCGCTACGTGGAATCGCTGTCGGCCTACGCGCGGCAATTCCTCGACATGATGGAAAAGCCGGATGTGGACCACATCTCCGGCCTGTCGCCCGCCATCTCCATCGAACAGAAAACCACGTCGAAAAACCCGCGCTCCACCGTCGGGACCGTGACCGAAATCTATGACTACATGCGCCTTCTCTTCGCGCGGGTCGGCACGCCCTACAGCCCCGCCACCGGCCAGCCCATCGAGGCGCAGCAGGTGCAGGACATGGTTGACCGGGTCATGACGATGGAGGAGGGGACGCGCGCCTATCTGCTCGCCCCGATCGTGCGCGACCGCAAGGGCGAATACCGCAAGGAATTTCTCGAACTGCGCAAACAGGGCTTCCAGCGCGTCAAGGTGGACGGAGAGTTTTACGAATTGGACGAACCGCCGACGCTGGACAAGAAGTTTCGCCATGACATCGACGTTGTGGTGGACCGCCTGGTCGTCAAGGACGGTCTTGAAACCCGGCTCGCGGACAGCTTTCGCACCGCGCTCGACCTGGCCGACGGCATTGCGATCCTCGAAACAGCGCCAAGCGAGGGCGAACCCGAGCGGCATACCTTCTCGGAAAAATTCGCCTGTCCGGTCAGTGGCTTCACCATCCCGGAAATCGAACCGCGGCTGTTTTCGTTCAACGCGCCCTTCGGGGCCTGCCCGGAGTGCGACGGTCTCGGGGTCGAGCTGTTCTTTGATCCCAACCTTGTCGTCCCGGACACCACGCTGAAAATCTCGGACGGCGCACTGGCCCCGTGGCGCAAGGGAAAATCGCCGTATTTCCTGCAAACCATCGAGGCCATCGCGAAACATTACGGCTTCAACAAGTCGGCCCGCTGGAAAGACCTCGATCCCTATGTCCAGCAAGTTTTCCTCTACGGCTCCGGCGACGAGGAAATCCCGTTCCGCTATGACGAGGGCGGGCGTGTCTATTCCGTGACACGCACCTTTGAAGGCGTCATCCCGAACATGGAGCGGCGTTACCGCGAAACCGACAGCAACTGGATTCGCGAGGAATTCGAGCGCTTTCAGAACAATCGGTCCTGCGGCACCTGCGGCGGCTACCGCCTGCGCGAAGAGGCGCTGGCGGTCAAGATCGGCGCGCGCGACAATCTGCGCCATGTCGGGCAGGTCGTGCAAATGTCGATCAAGGATGCATTCGACTGGTGCAACACGGTGCCCGATCACCTGACAAACCAGAAAAACGAGATTGCCAAGGCAATTCTCAAGGAGATCCGCGAACGGCTCGGCTTCCTCAACAATGTGGGCCTCGAATACCTCACGCTTTCGCGCAACGCCGGTACGCTTTCAGGGGGGGAAAGCCAGCGCATCCGCCTTGCGTCCCAGATCGGATCCGGGCTGACGGGCGTGCTGTACGTGCTTGATGAACCCTCCATTGGCCTGCACCAGCGCGACAATGACCGGCTGCTTGGCACGCTCAAGAACCTGCGCGATCAGGGCAACACGGTGATCGTTGTCGAACATGACGAGGAAGCGATCCGCGAGGCGGATTATGTCTTCGACATCGGACCCGGGGCCGGTGTGCATGGCGGCCAGGTCGTATCCAAGGGCACTCCGCAAGAGGTGGCCGACGATGCTGGCTCGCTGACGGGGCAGTACCTCAGCGGGGCCCGCGAAATTCCCGTGCCCGGCGAACGGCGCAAGGGCAAGAAGGGCAAATCGCTGAAGGTGGTGAAGGCCACGGGCAACAACCTGCAAAGCATCGATGCAGAGTTTCCACTGGGAAAATTTGTCTGCGTCACAGGTGTGTCGGGTGGCGGCAAGTCCACGCTCACCATCGAGACGCTGTTCAAGACCGCCTCGATGCGCCTCAACGGGGCCCGCCAGACACCCGCGCCCTGCGAGACGATCAAGGGGCTGGAGCATCTCGACAAGGTGATCGATATCGACCAGCGCCCGATCGGCCGCACGCCGCGGTCCAACCCGGCCACCTATACCGGCGCCTTTACCCCGATCCGCGACTGGTTCGCCGGGCTGCCCGAGGCCAAGGCGCGCGGCTACAAGCCGGGACGCTTCAGCTTCAACGTCAAGGGCGGGCGCTGCGAAGCGTGTCAGGGTGACGGTGTCATCAAGATCGAGATGCATTTCCTGCCGGATGTCTACGTGGAATGCGAGACCTGCAAAGGCGCGCGCTACAATCGCGAAACCCTGGAAATAAAGTTCAAAGGCAAAAGCATAGCAGACGTTCTTGATATGACGGTTGAAGATGCGCAGGAGTTCTTCAAGGCCGTGCCATCAATCCGCGAAAAGATGGATGCGCTTTTTCGTGTGGGTCTTGGCTACGTCAAGGTCGGACAGCAGGCGACCACCCTTTCAGGCGGCGAGGCGCAGCGCGTCAAACTGTCGAAAGAGCTTGCGAAACGGTCCACGGGGCGCACGCTCTATATCCTGGACGAACCGACAACCGGCTTGCATTTCGACGATGTCCGCAAGCTTCTTGAAGTTTTGCATGAACTTGTAGAACACGGGAATTCGGTCATTGTCATCGAGCATAATCTCGATGTGATCAAAACCGCCGACTGGATCATAGATATCGGACCAGAGGGCGGGGACGGCGGCGGAGAAATCGTCGCGACAGGCACGCCGGAACAGGTGGCCGATGTCGAAGCCTCGCATACCGGGCGGTACCTGAAATCCATGCTCAGCGCGCACAAACAGGTCGCGGCGGAATAAATCTCAGGCGGCGCGCGCTTGCAAGGCGCGCGCTTCGAACGTTCTCAGGATCGGCCGCGCGGCTGTCCATCCACATGAGGAAATATCCTCAAGCTCCGGGAAAAGCGCGATAATCTCTTCCCGCGTATCCGGTTCGAAACTGGCCGACATCATCGGTCCGGGCAGATAGCTTTCGGAGGCAAGGCCGGAGCTTTCGAGAATCTGGTGCCGGTCAAGAAGCAGGTGAACATAGGTCACCGTCTTGCGCTGCGTCACCTGTCGCACGCGGGTTCCGTCCACCAAATCCTTGGCCTTCACAAGCACCTCTGCCTCGCCAAACAGCAGTTCCGCCCAGACATCCCGTATCAACACGCGGTGTTGCGGCGACAGCAGCACATCGGTTCGCGCTCCGTAATGTCCCGCCGAAATGAGGATCGGCGCAAAGCGGCCCTGCGCCTCGACGGTGCGCTGGCCTGCCCATCGGATCGGCTGCGGCCCGTCATCCAGTGTCAGCACCAGATCGCCCGCGCGCAAGGTCTCGACGTCTTTCGGGCCGTCCGGTGTCTCGATCCGGGTGCCGGCGACGAAACAGGGCATCTGGTTAACCTGCACGATCGCCGTATCGGATTGGCCGAGCCCGTTCTCGGTCGTGTAGGTGAAATAGGCGGTTTCCTCGTCGCCGTCCGACTGCACGGTCAGCGTCCCATCGGCGTTCAACGTCACCGTCTGGCCCGATGTGAGCGTGACATTGCTGCCCACCGAAACCGCGTTGCCGTTGATATGGGTGATCGTCATCGTCCCGCCGGTCGTGCTGTCATTGTCGAGCACGTCCAGGGTTTTACTGCTGTTCAATCCGATATTGGCCTGATCGTCGGTCGCCACCAGCGCGGCCTGGGCCGATCCGCCGGCGATCATCATGTTGGTGTCATAGGCCCCGTCCCAAACATCCGCCACGCCGATCTTGATCGTATTCTCGACGCCCGGATCGACCGGTGCCGACACGCTGAGGGTGACGGTAAACCCGTCCATCTCGGTGTTGAACTGGTCGTTGGTATTGTCGTTATACAGGTTGCTGGCCGTATCGCCGTTGAGATTGCCGACAGACACGTTGCCATTGCCGACCCCGACCGTCGCCTGGGTGCCGTTGACCCAGATACCAACCGTGTCAAGGAACTCGGAATTTATGTATTCGGGGTATTCCTCGGACCCGATGATGAAAGCCAGGGTAAGCTGGTCGCCGTCCGGTGTGAAGGACACCTCGAGGAAGGATGCATCGTAGGTCGTGCTCCCCCCGGAAATCGCGCTGAAATCGGCGTCCCCCGGCTGGCCGTTATCGGTTGTGCGCCCACCTTCAACGTTGGTGTCCGTGGTCCCGCTGTTGTTCGTGACCCCGGTGGCCTGACCGGTGGACAGGATCACGCCGGTATCACCGGGCGTAAATTCAGGTGAGATCGTATCGCCGCTGGAATAGATCCCAGATGCGCCGCCCGCGCCGGTATAACTGGCAGAGTTGACGGTAACGCCCGCGCCGAAAATGGTGTTGGCCATTTGAACTGCGCTTGCGGCGGTGTTGATCGGAAGTGCCTGAGCAATGGGCATGGGATGCGTGCCTTGTCGTTAACCAGTTTCAGCACTGGATTTGACCGGGCAAGGCGGCGCTTGTTTGCACGAATTTAGTTAACTTTTAGGTATTGTCCTCAGGATGGCTTCGGATCTCGGGGCAATTGTGGCATGGTCCCGCAGGCGTCAGGACCGTCCCCGGGCCTCGAACCGGGGCAGCATGGCCGAGAAATCCCGCCCTGTTCCGCCCTCTGTCTCGACGAAATCGCGGTAAAGCTCCATCGCGGCCAGTCCCATGGGGGTGTCGGCGTCGCAGGCTGCGGCCGCCTGCTGGCTCAGGCGCAAATCCTTGAGCATCAAGTCCGCCGCAAACCCGGGGGTATAGTCATTGTCCGACGGGCTGTTCGGACCGATCCCCGGTGCGGGGCAATAGGTGCTCATAGACCAGCTGTTTCCCGATGACGTGCTGACCACGTCGAACATGGACTGCCGGTCCAGTCCCAGCTTGTCGGCCAGGGCAAAGGCTTCGCATGTGGCAATCATGGTCGCGCCGAGGATCATGTTGTTGCAGATTTTCGCCGCCTGACCGTTTCCGGACGGACCGCAAAGAACAGACTTCCGACCCATGATTTCAAAAAGGGGCAGGGCGATCTTGTAGGCCTTCTCGGTTCCCCCAACCATGAAGGTCAGCGTTCCATCGGCAGCGCCGCCGATTCCCCCCGACACCGGTGCATCCAGCGCCAGCAAACCCGCCGCCACCGCGTCATCGGCCACGGCGCGGGCGCTGTCGACATCCACGGTCGAGCAGTCCAGCAAGACCGCCCCGCTTTGCATCGCCGGGATCACCTGCGCGGCCACGGCGCGCAGGATATCGCCATTGGGCAGCATCATGATGACCACCTCCGCGCCGTCGCAAGCCTCGGCCGCCGTGCGCGCGGTGGACACACCGTTCACCGTCACCGTCGCCATGTCATAGCCGGTCACGTGGTGTCCTGCCTTGGCGAGTGTCTCTGCCATGGGCGCGCCCATGTTGCCCAGCCCGATAAATCCGATCTTCATGTCCTGCTCCTCCGTTCAAATGACAACGGCGCCCCGGTCACGGGGGCCAGCATGCGTGCGACATCCGCCTCCGGCACCGCGTCCAGATCATGCGTCCATCTGGGTGATTTGTCCTTGTCGATGATGGCCGCGCGAATGCCTTCGAGGAGATCACCATGCTCCATCGATCGTGACGCGAAGCGGTACTCCAGATCAAGAGCCGCGCGCATGTCGCGCGGGCCGTCCTTGAGCCGGTGCAGCACCTCCAGCGTACAGGCAAGCGACAGCGGCGCATTGCGCGACATCCGCTCCAGGGCCTCCGTGGCGAAACTGCCGCCATCGGCCCGCAGGGTCGCCACGACGTCGTTCAGCGCACGCGCGGCAAACAGCCTGTCGATCTCGGGTTGCAGCGCGGCCAGCCGCGCCTCGGGCGCCGGTTTAGATGCGGCACGCACCGCGCTCACGTCGCCATCCGCACAGATCGCGGCCTTGATGCCCTCCCACGCGGTTTCGGGGACAAACACATCGGCAAACCCGGCAAGAATCGCATCAGCCGGATCCATCCTGTCAGTTGTCAGCCCGAGATACGCCCCCATATATCCCGGCGCATGGGCCAGCAGGAACGACCCGCCCACGTCCGGGATCAGGCCGATCCCGCATTCCGGCATGGCGATGCGGCTGCTCTCGCCGACAATCCGGTGGGCGCCGTGACAGCCGATGCCAACACCGCCACCCATCGTGTAGCCCTTCAGGAAGCTGACCACCGGTTTCGGGTATTCCGCGATCAAGGCGTTCATCCGGTACTCGTCGCGCCAGAACCGTTGGCCATAGGCGTAGTCCCCCTGCGTGCCCGTGGCATAGATCTCGGCAATGTCACCCCCTGCGCAGAACGCCTTGTCACCGGCCGCGTCGATCAGGATCAGCTTGACTGTCGGATCGGACCGCCAGGTCCACAGCGCGTCCTCCAGGGCGAGGCACATGTCATGGGTCAGCGCATTGAGCGCAGCGGGCCGGTTCAGCGTGATTCGTCCGGCATGGCCGTCCTTGCGAATGTGAATGTCAGTCATGTCTGTGTCTGCCTGTGCGTTTTGGGGCGTCGGGCAGGGGCCCTGCGGGCCTCACCCGGGGGTATTTCGGGTCCGAAGAAGCCCGGACGACGTTTATTTGGCAAGCATCTGTCGCGCCACGATCAGGCGCATGATCTCGTTCGTGCCTTCGAGGATCTGATGCACACGCAAGTCACGGACAAGCTTTTCGATGCCGTAATCAGCAAGATAGCCATAGCCACCATGCAGTTGCAGGCAGTGATCAACAACCTGCGAACCGGTTTCGGTGACGAATTTCTTGGCCATGGCGCAGAACCGGGGTGCGTCGGGCGCGCCGGTATCGAGTTTCCAGGCGGCCTGTCGCAGAAACGTGCGGGCGGCCTGCAAGTCGATCTCCATGTCGGCCAGTCTGAATTGCAGCGCCTGGTACTGGTCAATGGTTTTGCCAAAAGCCTGTCGCTCGGCCATGTAGGCCAGCGTCGCGTCCAGCCCGGCCTGCGCGGCACCAAGTGAGCAGGCCGCGATGTTCAGACGCGCGCCATCGAGCCCGGCCATCGCGTAGGAAAAACCCTTGCCTTCGACGCCCAGCAGGTTGCCGGCAGGCACCTTGCAGTCATCGAATTGCACCTGCCGGGTCGGTTGACTGCGCCAGCCCATCTTGTCCTCAAGCCCGCCAAAGCTCAGTCCCGGGGTGCCATCCTCGACCAGCAGGGCAGAGATGCCCTTGGGTCCATCTTCGCCGGTGCGCACCATGGCGATATAGGCATCCGAATAGCCGCCCCCCGAGATGAAGGCCTTTGTTCCGTTCAGCGTGTAACCTTCGTTGGTCCGCGCGGCACGGGTTTTCAACGCGGCGGCATCCGATCCGCTGCCCGGTTCGGTCAGGCAATAGCTCAGCACCGTTTTCATCGCCAGCGCATCGGGAAGCACGCGCGCCTTCATCTCGTCCGAGCCATGGGCGTCGATCATCCGCGCGCACATGTTGTGGATCGACAGGAACGCCGCAACCGAAGGGCAGGCCATCGACAACGCCTCGAAGACCAGGGTCCCGTCGAGCCGCGACAGCCCGGTGCCGCCGCTGTCTTCGGAGACATTGATCCCGGCCAGCCCAAGCGCACCAACGTCGGGCCAAAGCGCTTTCGGGATGGTGCCCTGGGCCTCCCAATCCCGCGCATGCGGCGCGATACGGTCCTGCCCAAAGGCATGGGCCATGTCGAAAATCGCCGATTGCTCGTCTGTCAGGGCAAAATCCATCGCGCCATGCCTCCCGTTGATGCGTGGATTGAACGCTTGTCTGGTTTACGAATGATTGAGGACGTTTGCAAAAGATCAAAGCCCAACGCGCAACGATTAGACCAGGTGCCGGACAGCCGCTCGAATCTGCGCGTCAGGACCTTGACCCGCGTCCCCGGCCCAAGTTCCGGCCCAAGTTCTGGCCCAAGTTCCGGCCAGCACAGCGCGCTTTGACATGGAAAGCAAAAGGGCCGCGCGTGGCGACCCTTTCTTTTTGGTGGCTGACGGGGTCAGTCCATCGCCTTGAAGTTGAACTCGCCGCCGTCCTTGATGCCCGAGGGCCAGCGCGACGTCACCGTCTTGGTGCGGGTATAGAACTTGAAGGCATCCGGCCCGTGCTGGTTCAGGTCGCCGAAGACCGATTTCTTCCAGCCGCCGAAGGTGTGATAGGCCAAGGGCACCGGGATCGGCACGTTGACGCCGACCATGCCGACATTGATCCGGTTGGCAAAATCGCGCGCCGCGTCGCCGTCGCGGGTAAAGATCGCGGTGCCGTTGCCCATCTCGTGATCCATCGCCAGCTGGACCGCCTCTTCGTAGGATCCGGCGCGCACGGTGGACAGGACCGGGCCAAAGATTTCCTTCTGGTAGATGTCCATGTCCGGCGTGACCTTGTCGAACAGATGCGGGCCGACAAAGAACCCGTCTTCATAGCCTTGCAGACTGAAGTCGCGCCCGTCGACCACCAGTTCCGCGCCCTGATCGACGCCGGACTGGATCAGGCCAAGTATGTTTTCCTTGGCGGCGGCGGTGACAACGGGGCCGTAATCCACGTCATCGCCGGCCGTGTAGGGGCCGACCTTCAGCTTTTCGATCCGCGGCACCAGCTTTTCGATCAGCCGGTCCGCCGTCTCGTCGCCCACCGGAACAGCCACGGAGACAGCCATGCAGCGCTCGCCCGCCGCGCCATAGCCCGCGCCGATCAGCGCATCCGCAGCCTGGTCCATATCCGCATCCGGCATCACGATCATGTGGTTCTTGGCGCCGCCGAAACACTGCACGCGTTTGCCGTGCGAACAGCCCTTGCCATAGATGTATTCCGCGATCGGCGTGGATCCGACAAAGCCGATGGACTGGACCACCGGATGCTCGAGAAGCGCATCCACGGCCTCCTTGTCGCCGTTCACGACCTGCAGGATACCCTTGGGCAGCCCGGCTTCTTCCATCAGCTCGGCCAGCATTATCGGCACCGACGGGTCACGCTCGGACGGTTTGAGGATAAACGCGTTGCCGCAGGCGATGGCAGGCGCGAACATCCACATCGGGATCATCGCCGGAAAGTTGAACGGTGTGATGCCCGCCGACACGCCCAAGGGCTGCTTCATCGAATACATGTCGATCCCCGGACCGGCGCTGTCGGTATAGTCCCCCTTGAGCAACTCCGGCGCGCCGATGCAATATTCGACCACCTCGAGCCCGCGCTGGACATCGCCCTTGGCGTCCGGGATGGTCTTGCCATGCTCGCGGCTCAGCGTCTCGGCCAGCTTGTCCATGTCGCGGTTCAGAAGCGTGACGAATTTCATCATCACCCGCGCGCGCCGCTGCGGGTTGGTCGCGGCCCAGGCGGGTTGCGCGCGTGCGGCTATTTCGACGGCCTTGGACACTTCGTCGGTCGACGCGAGCGGGCATTTCGCCTGCACCTCGCCCGTTGCCGGGTTGTAGACATCCGAAAACCGCCCCGACGTGCCGTCGAAATGGGCGCCGTCAAGATAATGGGTCAAGTCTTGCATGGAATCCTCCTCAGGTTATTGGATGCAGCTTAGTCTTGCAAAAATGCGGATCAAAGAGGCAATCTCCCAAAGACGTTTTGCAAAAATGCAAAGGAGGCGCCATGCAAAGCTGGGATGACCTGCGGATTTTCCTGTCCGTCGCGCGCAACGAAACCCTGTCCGGTGCTGGAAAAGCGCTGCGCATGGACCCGGCCACCGTGGGCCGCCGTGTCGCCCGCCTCGAAGAGGCGATGGGCCAGCCGCTTTTCGTCAAAAGCCCGCAAGGCTATGCCCTGACCGAAGCAGGCACCCGCCTGACCGACCACGCCGAACGCGCCGAACAAGCGATGCAGGGCGCGGGATCGGTGCTGTCGCAGGATGCCGATACGCTCAGCGGGCAGATTCGCGTCGGTGCGCCGGACGGCTGTGCCAATTTTGTCTTGCCGCGGGTGTTTGCCGATCTGTCCAAGGCGCATCCCGATCTTGATCTGCAAATCGTGGCGCTGCCCCGCGTCGTCAACCTGTCCCGCCGCGAGGCGGATATGGCGATCACCGTCAGCCCGCCGACCGCCGCGCGGCTATCCTACCAGCGGATCACCGATTACCGGCTGCACCTCGCCGCCAGCCAGACCTATCTTGCCGCGCGCCCGCCGCTGACCAGCGTCACCGATCTGCACCAGCACCGCATGGTCGGCTACATCCCCGACATGATCTTCGACAAGGAACTGGATTACCTCAGCGATCTGGCGCTTGACCGCGTGGCGCTCGCCTCGAACTCGGCCTCGGTCCAAGTGCAGTTGTTGCGGGAACACGGCGGTGTCGGCGTTGTGCATGATTTCGCGCTCCCCTTTGCCCCCGATGTGACCCGTGTTCTGACCGACGCGCTGTCCTTCACCCGCAGCTTTTACCTGGTGCGCCACGCCGAAGACCGACGCCTCGACAGGATCACGCGGGTTGCCTCCGCGTTGGCCAAGGGGGTGCGGGCCGAGGTTGGGCGCCTCGAAGCGATGGTGGCCCGCGGCCAGGCCCCACGCGCTGCGATCAAACACCCCGACAGCCAACAAACGATCTGAAACACTTGACAGAACAGGGGTCTGTGAGGACGCTACAAGGATGACCGATGGAGGAACGGACCATGCAAGTGCACCACATCCTGAAAAGCAAGGCGACCGACGCAGTTGTCACCGTCGCCCCCGGAACCCCCATTTCCGATGTGGCCAAGGTCCTGGCCGAAAAGCGGATCGGGACGGTCGTGGTGTCAAAGGATGGCGAAACCACGATCGGCGTGCTGTCTGAACGCGATATCGTGCGCGAACTGGCCGCGCGGGGCGCCGACTGCCTGGGCGATACCGTCGATACCTACATGACCAGCGACGTCATCACCTGCTCGCGCCACGACGAAGCCGATGTCGTCCTGACAAAAATGACCGACGGCCGGTTCCGCCACATGCCCGTGGTCGAAGACGGCAAACTGGTGGGTCTCATCACACTTGGCGACGTGGTCAAGGCGCGGCTCAACGAGCTTGCGATGGAGAAATCGGCGCTTGAAGGCATGATCATGGGTCATTGACGCGGCTCTTCGCTTTGACTTGATCTTACACGCAATTCAGTGCCAGACGGGGCGGGATTGACGAAACCCGGAGACAGCCCATGCGCATCGGTCTTTACCCCGGCACATTTGACCCGATCACGATGGGCCATATCGACATTATCCGCCGGGCTGCAATCCTCGTGGACAGGCTGGTGATCGGCGTGGCGATCAACCGCGAAAAGGGCCCGCTGTTTTCGCTCGACGAACGCGTCGGCATGATCGAGGCGGAATGCGTGTCTCTGTCGGAACAGACCGGCATCGAGATCATCGTGCATCCGTTCGAAAATCTGCTGATCGACTGCGCCAGCGACGTTGGTGCCGAGCTTATCATTCGTGGGCTGCGCGCGGTGTCGGATTTCGAATACGAATTCCAGATGGTCGGCATGAACCGGTCACTTGATGACAGCGTCGAGACCGTGTTCCTCATGGCCGAGGCGCGACATCAGGCGATTGCGTCCAAACTGGTCAAGGAAATCGCGCGGCTGGACGGCGATGTGAGCAAATTCGTCTCTGCCCCGGTGCGCCGCGCCCTGATCGAAAAGTTCGACCGGGCAAACCCGTAAGGCATCTTTCGGACGCGCCGCATCACCCGAAAAGAGCCGCGCATGTTCTGCGCGGCCCTGGTCCAGGTTCGGTGTCGCGCACGTCCGTCAGCGGCCATAGATCGCCCGCTGGGCAATTTTCTCTGCGTCGCCGCGGTAAATATCGAGGTCAAGCGCGACATCCAGTGGCATATCGCGGATTTCGCGGATCGTGCGGTGATAGGCGACCCGCTTGCGAAGGCGATCCCGCACGGAAGACATAAGATGGGCCATCGTCAGTCCTTTCCCTGGACATATGGTGGTGCTGCGCGCTGTTTGCGCTATCAGCCCACCACATAAGGATGCTGCACTGCCGCACAACTGGCAGGACGGAAGGCCCGCCTTGCGTTTTGTGCAAGGGTCGTGTCCGTCTGGGATCACGGCCCGACCGTGCCGGACTAGGCAGGAAAATCAATCCAGATGGGCTGTGCGCTTCAGCAGGTTTTCCAGCTCGGCGCGCATCGCGATCAGCTCCACCTCCTGCGGGGCGCTGCAATTGGCCTCGGCCTCGCGGAACGCCGCGAGGACATGATCTTCGCCGCGCCGCACCTGTTCCATGACATCTGCATCGATCTCGTCGAAAAACGCGCGCAGCGACACCACGGCCTTGTTCACCGTGGCCATCAGGGACCCGTCGGGCTCGACATGGCCATGCAGCATGATGGCGATCTTTTCTGCATGGGCGGCGTGCATGTCGCGGAATGACACGGCCACGTCCCGAAACGCGGGTTCGGCCTTGTCCACCATCACGTCGAACCCGGCTTTTGCATCGACGATCCGTGTATGGAGATCGCGCAGATGATCGTTTGGCGTGGTCGGCCTGGCCTCGAAATCTTCGGGGTCCAGATGCGGTGCGGCGGGATTGAGGGAAGTGTTGGTCATGTCGCCTCCTTTGCCATCGGGGGCCGCCTGTGCCCCCATCTGCATGGAAACGTCCGGCGCGCCCGCCGCGGTTCCCCGCGCGCAGACGGTCCATGACCGGATCGGCAGCTTTTCGCCATCTGGTGGCCAGAAGCCGCAGGGGTGGCGCGTGTCGCGCGCATTGGCGGTCACGCGCCACCCTGTCACCGGCACGCCCTTGACGTGCCTCGGGCTTTTGGGGCCCTAGATCAACCGGCCCATCGCCACGGCCGTGTCCGCCATGCGGCTGGAGAAGCCCCACTCGTTGTCATACCAGCTCAGGATCCGGACCATGTTGCCATCCATCACTTTGGTCTGGTCGGTATGGAACACCGAGGAATGCGGATCATGGTTGAAATCGCTGCTCACCAGCTGGCGGTCGGTATATCCGAGGATGCCCTTGAGTGGCCCATCCGCGGCCTTGCGCACGGCGGCGTTGATCTCTTCGGCATCCGTGGCGCGCGACGCGGTGAAGGTCAGGTCCACCACCGACACGTTCGGGGTTGGCACGCGGATCGCCACGCCGTCGAGCTTGCCGTTCAACTCCGGCAGGACAAGCCCCACGGCCTTGGCCGCGCCGGTCGAGGTGGGGATCATGCTCAGCCCGGCCGCGCGGGCGCGATACAGATCCTTGTGCATCGTATCCAGTGTCGGCTGATCGCCGGTATAGCTGTGGATCGTCGTCATGAAGCCGCGCTCGATCCCGATGGCGTTGTTCAGGACATAGGCCACCGGCGCCAGGCAATTGGTCGTGCAGGAGGCGTTGGACACCACGATGTCCTCGGCCGTCAGGCTGTCGTGGTTCACACCATAGACGATGGTCTTGTCGGCATCCTTGCCGGGGGCGGAAATCAGCACCCGGCTGCTGCCGTTGTCCAGATGCGCCTGGCAGGCCTCCTTGCTGGTGAAAATGCCGGTGCACTCCAGCACCACGTCCACGTCGGACCACGGCAGATCGGCGGGCGATTTGATCGCCGTGACCCGGATCGGCCCGCGGCCCACATCGATGCTGTCTTCTGTGCTCTTGACCTCGACGGGAAAGCGCCCGTGCACGCTGTCGAATTGCAGCAAATGCGCGTTGGTTTCGACCGGACCCAGATCGTTGATCGCCACCACCTCGATATCGGTGCGGCCGGATTCGATGATCGCGCGCAGGATGTTGCGGCCGATCCGGCCAAATCCGTTGATCGCTACTTTGGTGCTCATAGGAGGCTCCTCGCTCGTTCAGTCTGGTCCGCGGCCATAATGGATGCGGCCTTGTTACCGCTAACAACCAGAGGACATACGCCAAGTCAACCTGCGCTTAGCGCCAGAAAGCGATCCATTCGATCAGGTCCAGCAGCTTTTGCGCCAGAAACCTCAGACCGTCGCTGCCTGTCAGGACCGCGTCAATGGCGATCCCGCCAAGGATCAGCACAGCCAAACCGATGGCGATTGAATTGGTCATCGCGGCCTGTTCCTCCGGTACCTTTGACCAACATGTCAGAGGGCAGGGAGGATGTCACCCGCCCGCCGCCTCGGCCTCCGCCTCGCGCTCCAGCTCGCCCTGTTCGGCCGCCCATGTGCCCGCGGCTTCAAGCGCCAGCGGCGACGCGGTCGGCAAAACACCCAGATAGCTGTCGGTCTCCTCGACCGGCGATGCCGCCCGCCGCGTCATCCGATAGGCCGAATACGCGGCCGTCACAGCGAATATCCCCGACATGAAGACCCAGAACGCCGCCGGGCCGAACCGCTCCATGCCGGCCCCGGCGACCAAGGGTCCAAGGATCGCGCCGATCCCGAAGATCATGACAAGCCCGCCCGACGCCGCCGGCATGTCCTCGGGCGACAGCGAATCGTTCGTGTAGGCCAGCAAGAGCGAATAGACCGGCGCCGTCACGCCTCCGGCCAGGAACGCTGTCCCCATGAGCAACACGATATCGCCGCCGCTGACCCAGCCCGAAGCGCAGAAAACGGCCCCCAGCAGGGTGCAGAAAAAAATCAGTTTACGCCGGTCCACCCGGTCCGACATCCAGCCGATCGGATATTGCATCACCAGCGCGCCACCGAACAGCATGGCGATGAACAGCGAAATCTGCCCCGCCGTCAGCCCAAGCTCGGACCCGTAAACCGCGCCCATGCCGGTCTGCGTGGCATAGATCGTGCCCAGCAGGAAAATCCCCACGGTGCCCAGCGGGGAACCTTTGAACAACTCCCGCAGCGGCATTGGCCGGGTCGCTTCGACCGCCGGGGTGGGTGACACCGTCAGCAGGATCGGCCCGAACGAGATCGACACCAGGATCGACGCCCCGATGAACAGCACCGCCGACGCCGCGTCCCCCAGGGTCAGCAAGCCCTGCGCCCCGATGATCCCCAGCGTCTGGGCGATCATATAGGCCGACAATATCTTGCCGCGTGTCTCGTTTGTTGCTGCCGCGTTCAGCCAGCTTTCGGCCGTCACGTAAATGCCCGAGATGCAAAAGCCGATCAGCACCCGCAGCAGCGTCCAGGAAATCGGATCGGTGAACAGTGGAAACGCGATCAGCGCCGCCGACATGAAGCTGCCGAGCGCTGCAAAGACCCGCACGTGGCCAACCCGCCGGATCATTTCCGGCGTGGCCTTCGCGCCCGACAGGAAGCCCAGGAAATAGCCCGACGCGACGATCGCCAGCGCCGCCGCCGAAAACCCCTCGATCCCGCCGCGCACACCGATCAGCGTGAAATGCATGCCGTTTCCCAGCATGATGAACACGATCCCGATCAACAGGGCCCATATCCCCGAAAATACACTCATCCCGGCGCTCTCCACTGGCTGGACAGACAATAGGTCTGCAATCCCATGATACAACCATACTGCGGGGCCGAAATTGCTGCAGCGCCGCAACACGTGCCGGGGGCGACCTTTTGCAGGTGCAGAAACGGAACGCGCCCACGAAGCGCGGCGATGTATTGCGGCCATCATCGCGGCCATGCGCCACCGGCCCATGCGCCAGCCGTCCGGGAAGCCGCTCCAACTGCGTGATGAAGCTGTCTGCGTGATGTCCCCATCCGCGTGACGTCAATGTCGGCCACTGCGCAGGCAAGGGGTCTTTCCAGTGAGCAAACCAATGTGCAAAAAACGGCCTCGTCGCGGTCAAAGGCCCGCTTGCGCACTCCATGCGGGACGCCGGGATAGGCGCAGCCGGGGAACTCATGGCCTGTCCGGTGTGTTACCGTGCAAATGGAGGATGACCGAATGACATTCTTCCACAGTTTGTCTCTGGCCGGTTTCGCGGCCACCGCCATCAGTTTCGGACCCGGACGGATGGGGTTCGGCCTGTTCGTGCCCGAATTCAAGACCACGTTCTCGATGTCCTCCTCGTCGGTCGGGTTTGTGTCCGGCCTCGGCTTTGCCGGCTTCTTTATCGGCCTGCTGATCGCGCAATACTTGCTGAACCGCAGGGGGCCTGAAGTCCCGGTGCTTACCGGATTGACCGCCGCCACGCTGGGCACCGGTATTGTTGCGCTCGCGCCTGACGTCACGGTCCTGGCGGTGGGCATTTTCCTTGCGGGCTCAAGCGCTGGGTTTGCCTGGACACCGTTCAACGACGCGGTGCACCGCAAGATCAGGGACGTGAACCGGCCCACTGCCTTGTCGCAAATCAGTACAGGCACCAGCGCCGGTATCGCCCTCGCGGGTGCCGTCGCCCTTGCCATGGTCCTTTTGGGGTATGACTGGCGGGTCTGCTGGGCTGTGTTCTCCGGGGCCAGCGCTCTGGCGCTCGTTGGCAACTGGGCGGCACTCCGCCGGGTTGAAAAATCGCCCGAAGCTGGCACGCGGGAACATGTGCAGGATTTGCTCCATTTTGCGGCCTTGCCGATTTTCGGGATCGCCCTCGTGCATGGCATCACCTCGGCAATCTACATTTCCTTTGCCGCTGACCGCTTTGCCCATGCGGGCCTTTCCGGAGAGGTGGACGGCGCGATCCCGTCGCTCGTTTTCATCTTTTACGGCATCTTTGGCCTGTTCGGCCTCTTGTCGAACAGGCTGCGGGATGCGTTTGGCCTGAACGGGATCCTTCGGGCGATCCTCCTGGCCTCGGCCGCCTCGTTGGCTTTTGCGGCGATCCTGCCCGGCAGCTGGGTGGGGCTGGTCTCCTCCGCCGGGTTGCAGGGGATCACCGTGATGATGACAAGCGCAATATTGGCCTTCTGGTCAGAGCGTCTGTTCCCGTCATTGCCATCGCTGGGCTTCACGGTCACTCTCTTGGCCACGGCTGCGGGCAGCGTGATCGGTCCCGTGCTGGCAGGGCTGGTTTTCGACGGCCTGGGCGCGGTGGCGATGTTTGTCGGAACCGCAGCCGTACCGCTCTGCGCTGCCGCAATCCTGCAAACCAGGGTCTTGGTGGACAGGCCGTTGGCATGGTGACAGCGTCAGAACCCGGCGCGACTCAACGGCGAAGGTTCCCCTCCCGCGTCCGGGATTCATCGCAGCGCCGACGTGTCGCACACCCCCAGGCACCCGTCGCAAGGCCACCCTGCGGCACCGGACAAAACGGACCCGCTTGGTCCGGCGGTGATGCAGAGCGCCTCTCGCGCGCCGGGTCCGAGGTGGCGTTAAAACCTTAAGAAAGGATGAACACGCCTCTGTAAGCCATTGATTTCACGTCGGACCGGACCCGTCCCAGCCGTGGGACGCCTCAGTGAAGCAGTCGCCCCATCGCGCCGGCCACGTCAGCCATCCGGGCCGAAAAGCCCCATTCATTGTCGTACCAGGCCAGCACCCGCACCATCCGGCGGCCCACCACCTTGGTCTGGTCCGGCGCAAAGATCGACGATTGCGTGGTGTGGTTGAAATCAACCGAAACCTTGGGTTCGGGATCATAGGACAGCACCGTCCCCATATGGGTCGCCGCCGCCTCCCGGACCACCTCGTTCACGTCCTCCACGGTCACATCCTTGCCCGCACAGAAGGTCAGATCCACCGCCGACACGTTCGGGGTCGGCACCCGCACCGCCGATCCGTCCAGCTTGCCCTTGAGATTGGGAAGCACCTCTCCAAGCGCCTTGGCCGCGCCGGTCGAGGTCGGGATCATCGCCATCGCCGCCGCCCGCGCGCGATAGAGGTCGGCATGCCGGCGATCCAGTGTCGGCTGATCGCCGGTATAGGAATGTATCGTCGTCATGATGCCACTCTCGATCCCGATCGCCGCGTCCAGAACCTGGGCCAGCGGCGCCAGACAATTCGTGGTGCAGGACCCGTTCGAGATCATCGTGTCACCATGCGCCAGCCCGCGATGGTTCACCCCATAGACAACGGTTTTCTGCACGTTCTTCGCAGGCGCCGAGATCAGCACCGATTTCGCCCCGCGCTCCATGTGGACGGCCGCCTTGTCGCCGTCATTGAAATTGCCCGTGCATTCCAGAACGACGTCACAGCCCGACCAGTCCAGGTTTTGCGGATCATAGGTCGAATACACCTCCATCGGCCCGCGCCCGAGGTCCATCGTGTTGCCCTCGATCCGGACGTCGCCGGCAAACCGGCCATGCACGCTGTCATAGCGCAGCAGATGGGCGTTTGTCTCGATCGGGCCGGTCGCGTTGATCTTGACCACCTGAACGTCATTCCGCGAACTTTCCGCGATATGCGCCAGCGTGCAGCGGCCGATACGACCGAATCCGTTGATTCCAAGCGTGACGGTCATGAGCATGTCTCCTGCGCAATGCGATTGTTATCCGTATACGAGCGTATGCCGCCTACGAAAAGAAAAAATATGAGTTTTTCCAGCATGTTAGCGCAAAATGTAAGTGAGATTCGCATGTTGGCGCTAACCTGAGGGACAGTTTGCGGTAACAGGCTTGGCTTGTTTCGAATCTGAAAAATTCAATGCGCGGGAGCGGCCCTGGCATTCACTGCCGCCACGGGTCCGCGCCTTTAGCCGGGCTGAGCCGTGCCGCCAGCGCTGGCGCGTGCGGCGTCTTCCACTGCAATGCCGACGATCCGTGGCAGATGGGCATCTTGGTCGGGACCCGGGCCATTGCCGGGGGCGTTTGGTATTGGCGCTACATGCAGCGGGACGCTATGTCTGGCGTGACCGGATACAGGAGCGACGTGATGAGTGGATTGTTGGCCCTTCTCGATGACGTTGCGGGCATTGCCAAAGTGGCGGCCGCATCTGTCGACGACATCGGGGCTGCCGCGGCCAAGGCCGGCTCCAAGACCGCGGGTGTGCTGATTGACGATGCCGCGGTCACGCCAAAATACCTGCAAGGTTTCGAACCGGCGCGGGAATTGCCGATCATCTGGCGCATCGCGCGTGGATCGCTGATCAACAAGCTGGTTATCCTGTTGCCTGCCGCCTTGCTGATGTCGAGCTTTTTCCCGTGGATGATCCCGCCGCTCCTGATCCTCGGGGGCAGTTACCTTTGCTTTGAGGGGGCAGAAAAGATCGCGCATGTGATGCTGCCGCATGATGCGCAGTCCGGTGGACCCGATGGCAGCCACAGCATCAAGGATCCGCTGCACCTTGAAAAAGAGAAGATAAAGGGCGCGATCAAGACAGACTTCATATTGTCGGCAGAGGTCATGACGATCGCGCTCTCAGTGATAGACGCTGGAAATGTGTGGATGCAGGGCATTACGCTGGCACTGGTCGGCGTGATGGTCACGCTGGCGGTCTACGGCGCGGTCGCGGTGATCGTGAAGATGGACGATGTGGGCCTGTGGCTCAGCAAGGCGGGCAATTTCGCGGCAACCCGGTCGGTGGGGCGCGGGATCGTGATGTTCATGCCGTGGCTTCTCAAAGGGCTGACCGTGGTGGGCACGGCGGCGATGCTCTGGGTCGGCGGATCGATCATCGTGCATTCCGTGGCACAGATGGGATGGCATGTGCCAGAGGATACGATCTACCGGATCGCCTCCGCCACGAGCGGCGGGGTCCCGTTCCTGAACTGGGCGATCACGGCGGCCATCGACTTCGTGCTTGGCCTGATCTGGGGCCTGATCCTGATCCCCTTCGGGATCAAGGTGGTGGCGCCGGTCTGGACAGCCGTGATGCCCAAAGGGCTTTGACGCTTTAAGCTTGCCTTACCCCCGCATCCGCTAGGGGTGCGGTATGAAAAAACCGGAAAAACCGACAAATCTCGACCCCGAAAAATGGCTCCGCGACCTGTTTTCCGCCAAAACTGTGGGGCGCGGCGGGGTGGTTCACCGCCCGGCGCGCGACGTTGACCGCTACGCAGGCCGCGAGGCGTTCTTGCATGAAGTGCGGCGTCGCGGGTTTACGCTGGTGGAAAACGGCGAACAATTGGTGGTATTTTGCAACCGCGATCCCGTGCGTCTTCTTGTCAATCGCGATCCGCCCAAGCTGTCGCGCCGCGCATGGCCGGTGACACGTCCGCAGCCTGCAATGGATAGTCCCGTTCACCGCTATCGGGGTTGACCGGGCTGGGCCGTCAGGGTGGTGTTTGGCTCTTGCGCTCGCCACGGCATCGCGGTCGCGCGGGGGTGTTCACGATCATCTGTGTCGTGTCGTCTGTTGTTCCGACGCGGGTACAAACCCGTTTCCGCAGTCATCCGATCCACTCTGCACCGCCCGCCCGGTGCCGCAGGCCTTGGGGGCCGGCGACGGGGGCGGACGACGCAAGGCAGTCACCCGCCCGAAATCAGGTCGCGCACCTTTTGCGCCACGGCGTCAGCCGTGATGCCGAATTTATTGTAAAGCGTCTCTGCCGGCGCCGACGCGCCAAAGCCATGCATTCCGACAAACCCGGCTTTCTCGCGTTTGCCACGTTCGCCGTAGAGCCAGCGATCCCAGCCGAACCGGATTCCTGCCTCGACCGCAACGCGCACCGGCCCGCCGGGCAGAACGCGCTTGCGGTAACGTTCCTCCTGATCCTCGAAAAGCTCCCAGCAGGGCATGGATACGACGCGCGTTCCAATACCCTCGCCGTGCAGGATATCCCGCGCGGCCATCGCGATTTCGACCTCGGAGCCGGTCGCCATCAGGATGGCCTGGCGTTTGCCCTCGGCATCGGCCAGGACATAGGCGCCTTGCGCGACAAGGTTCTTGGTCTTGTGTTCGGTCCGCACTGTCGACAATCCTTGACGGGTCAGCGACAGGACCGAGGGCGTGTTCGTCTGCGTCAGTGCAATTTCCCAGGCCTCGGCCGTTTCCACGGTATCGGCGGGGCGGAACACGAGCGTGTTTGGCGTTGCGCGGCTGATCGCCAGATGTTCGATGGGCTGGTGCGTCGGACCATCCTCACCCAGACCGATGGAATCATGTGTCATCACGTAGACGGTCGGCACCCGCATCAACGCCGACAGCCGCATCGCGGGGCGGGCATAATCGGTGAAACACATGAACGTGCCGCCATAGGGCCGGATGCCACCATGCAACGCCATGCCGTTCATCGCCGAGGCCATGCCGTGTTCGCGGATGCCCCAATAGATGTACCGCCCGCCGCGCTGGTCGATATCGAACACCTCGAGATCGCCGGTTTTGGTGTTGTTCGACCCCGTCAAATCGGCCGAACCCCCGATGGTTTCAGGCAGGATCGGGTTGACAACTTCAAGCACCATTTCCGAGCTTTTCCGCGTGGCCAGTTTGGGCGCGGTTTCGCTGATCTGCTTTTTCAGCGCCTTGATGGTCACGGACAGCTTTTTCGGCGCATCCCCCGCCATCGTGCGGGCAAACTCGGCCTGTCGCGACGCGGACACGGCGGACAGCCGCTGCTCCCAGGCGTCGCGTTCGGCGGCACCGCGGCGGCCAATCGCCTCCCAGGTTGATTTGATGTCAGACGGGATTTCGAACGGGTCATGCGTCCAGCCCCAGGCCTCGCGGGCCTCGGCGTTCTGGTCGGCATTGGTCAGCGCGCCATGTCCCTTGGACGTGTCCTGGGCGGCATGGCCCAGCGCGATATGCGTCTTGCAGGCGATCATCGACGGGCGCTTGTCTTTCTTGGCGTTGACGATGGCCGCGTCTATCTCGGAGGGATCATGCCCGTCGATTTCCTGCACATGCCAGCCGGCTGCAGTAAAGCGTCCGATCTGGTCGGTACGATCCGACAAATCGACGGTTCCATCGATGGTTATGTTGTTGTTGTCCCAGAACACGATCAGCCGTGACAGCTCTTGCCGACCGGCGATGCCCATAGCTTCGTGGCTGACGCCTTCCATCAGGCAGCCGTCGCCCGCGATGACATAGGTATGATGGTCAACCAGCTTCTTTCCAAAGCGCGCGCGGAGCGATTCCTCGGCGATGGCAAAGCCCACCGAATTTGCAAGACCCTGGCCCAACGGTCCGGTTGTCGTCTCGATCGCCTGGGCAAGAAAGTTCTCGGGGTGCCCGGCGGTCTTGGACCCCCACTGGCGGAAATTCTTGATCTGATCGAGCGTGATCTCCGCGTCGCCGACAAGGTAAAGCAGCGCGTAGAGCAGCATCGACCCGTGCCCGGCCGACAGGATGAATCGATCCCGATCATGCCAGTCAGGGCGGCTTGCGTCGAATTTCAGATGGGTCTCGAACAGCACAGTGGCCACGTCCGCCATACCGATCGGCATGCCCGAGTGGCCGGAATTCGCCGCCGCGACGGCGTCCAGCGCCAGCGCGCGGATTGCGGTGGCCTTGTTCCAATGGTCAGGGTTCTGGGCTTTGAGTGTGTCGATATCCACGGACGTCTATTCCTTGTCATGGCCGTCATGCGGTCTTTGGGAGCGCTCTTAGCAGTGTTGCAGCAGAGTTCAAGCCGCACACACGGGCCGGGTGTGGATAAGGGGGCGCATTTTTTCCCGTGGATTGTTAAACTTTCACATTAAGAGGACGGAGCGATTCGTTTCGAGAGCAAGGAAAAAACCACCCGGCGTTCATGTTTTCAGGGCGCACGGGCAACAGACGGGGATCAGGCAAATGACCCAGATTGAAGAGTTGCAACATCGGATCACCGCCGCGCTGGACCGCGTGGCGCAGGGTATGGCCCGGATGGAGGAAAAGACCACTGCGCCTGTTTCCGTGCCTGCTTTGGATGTGGCGCCGTCAGCAGACCCCGAAGAGGTGGCCCGCCTGAAAACCGCCTTGGACGAGGAACGCCGGGCCAATGCGGAGCTGGAAGAGCGTGTGCGTGAACTTCACGAGGCGCATGCAGCCGAACTCGAAGCTGCGAAAGCCGCTGCAGCCGCGGTCGATCCCGGTACAGCGCCGGATATCGACGTCTCCGCGCTCGACGAGGAAGTGCAACGTCTGCGCCAGGCAAACCAGATGCTGCGCGACACCAACGAGGAAATGCGCGGCGCCCTGGCTGACAACGTCGGTGAGCCGCATCTGATCAACAAGGCGATGCTGGCCGAGCTGGAGGCCCTGCGCGCCGACCGCGCCGCAGAGCAAGCCGAAACCCACACCATCATTGCGGCCCTGGCCCCGTTGCTGGACCAGGCCGAGCAGACCGAGGAGGCGACCTGATGCCGGAAGTAGAAATCACCATCGGCGGTCGCACCTTCGAGGTTGCCTGTCAGGAAGGCGAGGAAAAATACCTGCATTCCGCCGCCAAGATGCTGGATACCGAAGCGCAGGTCCTGGCAGAGCAGGTGGGCCGCATACCCGAAGCGCGGATGCTGTTGATGGCCGGGCTGATGCTGGCGGACAAGACTGCGGGCCTGGAAGACAAGTTGCGCGAAGCCGAGGATCGCGCCTCGGGGTACCTGTCGGAGTTGCGGATGCTGAAGGATGCGCCGCCGCCGCAACCGGAACGGGTCGAGGTCCCGGTGGTGCCGACCGACGTGACCGAGTCGCTTCAGGAAATCGCTGCGCGTGCGGAATCCCTGGCGCGCGATGTGGAGGACAAGGTCGGCGACGACAGCTGATCGCGGCCCCGCCTTGGGGCTGCGCGGCGTGCATCGGCATCCACGCGACCCACTGTCACCTTCTTATCATCCACGTCCGAGGCGCGAAACCTGTTGCCGTTTTTTCGCGAGGTGACAAAAAAACGGCGCCCTGAAATATGGCGCCGTTTCTGGTTGACCGTTGGAACATTCCGGCTCAGGCGTTGGCCTGTCGGATTTTCTCGGCTGCTTCCTTGTCGTAGGCTACGCCATTTTCCGCAAAAAGTTGGTCAAGCTCGCCCGAGAGGGTCATTTCCGTAATGATGTCGCAGCCGCCGACGAATTCGCCTTTGACGTAAAGTTGCGGGATTGTCGGCCAGTCGGAATAGTCCTTGATGCCCTGGCGGATGTTCTCGTCTTCTAGGACGTTCACATCCTTGAAGTCGATGGCCATGTAATTCAGCACCCCCGCAACCCGGCTGGAAAAGCCGCATTGAGGCATTGCCTTGTCGCCCTTCATATACAGCACAACATCGTTGGCTTTGACGGTTTCTTCGATCTTCTGTTTCGCGTCAGTCATTGTCTTGCTCCATCTGTTCGCGGCGTTTCCTGTCTTTGCGGATATAGGGCATGGTTGCGCCGACCGTGATCACTGCCACAAGGCCGATCGCGGCAAAGAATGGCCATGTGTTCGCGATAAAGTCCATCATGCGTGTCCGGCTGCGTCGGCTTGGTGGGGACGGGGCGCTTTCCAGGCGAAAATCGCAAACGGCCCGATCAGCAGGATCATCAGGATGTTCCAGGCGCGTGTCGGCATCAGTCGGGCGCTTTCGTGGTCAGCGCCAATGCGTGCAATTCACCCTGCGATCCGTCCATCTTGCCCTTGAGCGCGGCATACACCGCGCGCTGCTGTTGGACGCGGTTCTTGCCCTTGAAGCTCTGATCGATCACTTCGGCGGCGTAATGGTTCCCGTCTCCGGCCAGATCGGTGATCGTGATCTGTGCATCGGGGAATTCGCTGCGGATCAGGTCTTCGATTTCCTGCGCTTGTATGGCCATTGCGCTATTCTCCGGTTGTGGACGCTATCCAAGATGTATGACTCAGGTCAGCCGTGCGCAAGCCGTTGAACGCTCAGGTATCGAGCGTGACCCAAACCGGAACGTGATCGGAGGGTTTTTCGCCGCCGCGCACGGCGCTTTCGATCCAGCAATCCGTCAGCATATCGGCACATTGGGGGCTGAGCAGGAAATGGTCGATACGGATCCCGTTGTTCCGCTGCCAGGCCCCGGCCTGATAGTCCCAGAATGAATAATGTCCGCCGCCATGTGTCCGGGCGCGGAAGGCCTCGGTAAAGCCGAGATTGACGATGCGCCGGAACGCGGCGCGGGTTGGGGGCAGGAAAAGCGCATCGTCTTTCCACGCCTCCGGCTTCGCCGCATCCTCGGCCTGCGGAATCACGTTGTAATCCCCCGCCATCAGCGCGGGCAGTTCGGCATCGAGAAGATCGCGCGCACGCGCCTCCATGCGGTCCATCCAGGCCAGTTTGTACTCATATTTCGCGCCAGGGGCCGGGTTGCCGTTGGGAAGGTACAGCCCGCAGAGACGAACGGCCTGGCTGTCGCCGATCACTGTCGCCTCGATCCAGCGGGCCTGTTCGTCACCCTCATCGCCGGGAAGACCGCGGGTCACGTCCTCCAGAGGGACTTTGGACAGGATCGCAACACCGTTGAAACCCTTTTGCCCGTGCGTTTCCACGGCATAGCCCAAATCCTCGATCGCCTCGCACGGAAAGGCGTCGTCCATTGACTTGATTTCCTGCAACAGCGCCACGTCCGGCGCGCTATCGCGCAGCCAATCGAGCAAGGCAGGCAGGCGTGCCTTGATCCCGTTGATGTTGAATGTGGCGATTTTCATGTGCGGCCTCCCGGGTCGCGGCCTCTATCCCAAGAAGAGGGCCTACTGACAAGTGGCGATCGCGTCGAATCGCAGGGTGGGGATTCGCGACAAGGGATGGACCCCATTGCCCGTGAATCCCCGGCGCACCGGTCTCGGATAGGTTGTGCGAAAAGTTATCCCCAGAAATTTCGGATCTGTTGATAACTCCAGGAAGTCGCCAGTAGAAACAATCTATGGGCGACTCTTCATGTGGATAACTCTGCTTTACACATCTTAAGCGATAATTTGTATTTTCAAAACAACCTTTGCGTGCCAGCGTTCGACGTGTTCAACCCGCCAACAGGAGGCCACCATGACCGCAGTTCGTAAATTCCAGATTACCGAAAACTTCGTTGAAGATCAGAACAATACCGCAGGTTCAGGCAATATTTTCTGTGGTGACGACGTAGAGGCCATCATGTCGGCCTCAACGCCCATCCGGTCGGACACAATGACAGGTGACGCTGTCGAGGCGATCATGTCTGCCTCCACCCACATGACCTCCGACACACGCAACGGCGACGCAGTGGAAGCCATCATGTCCGCCTCAACGCCGACAACCTCGGACGCCCGCAACGGTGACGCTGTCGAGGCGATCATGTCTGCCTCCACCCGCATGACCTCCGACACACGCAACGGTGACGCGGTGGAAGCCATCATGTCCGCCTCAACGCCGACAACCTCGGACGCCCGCAACGGCGACGCTGTCGAGGCGATCATGTCTGCCAGCACGCCGACAACGTCTGCCGCCAATACCGGTGACGCCGTGGAGGCGATCATGTCGGCCTCCACACCCCGCAGAGCATAAACTGCACCGGAAGAGGGCGGCGCGCCCGACGACTTGGGCGCGCCCGCATCACGTTGAACCGGGACAGAAAAACCCTGTCCTTTGATCGCCAAGGAGGCCTGGATCGTGACAAATGTCATTCAACTCACCCGCCCGTCCCGGATCAATCCCCAAGAGGCGCGCCTCGGCGCGCTTCTGAGCTGCTTTGCCGAACACCGCCGCTACGGCGATGATGTGTTCTGGCTCAAGGAAAACGCCGAAATCCTGAACATCCTTGAATGCACAGGCATCGCTCCTGGCGAGGCGGCGCTGGAAACCTACGCGCCGTTTTACGAAAGCGTCGAGAAGCGGCTGCGCTTCTTTCCCCAATATTACCGTTTCTTCCTGTCAATGGCGCTCGATCTTGAGGACCTCGGCATGCCGGGGAGCGAAGGAGAGAAGCTCGTTCAATGGGCGCGCGACCAGGATCTTGCTGGCGCCGAATTGTCCGATCTTCAACGGATGGAAGCCCGCCGGATGATGGCGCGGCGCGGGAGTGCGTCCAAGGCGACCGATGCGGCGCTCGACGTTCGCGCCCGGCGCTTCATGGCGCGGTCAGAGACCTTTACGCTGCCCAACAAGAAGGCCGCGTATGAGCTGACACACCTGGTTTTTTACCTGAGCGACTATGGACGTCGCGACCCGGAACTGGACGCGGACGCCAAGCGCAGTCTGCATTTTGCCGGGCTCCTGGCGTTTATCGAACAGAATGCCGATCTGCTCTCTGAGATCTGTATCTCGATGAGATATGCCGGCGAAACGCCACCGGTGCTCTGGACCGAATGGCTCAAACGCGAAACGGCGGTGTTTTCAGTCACCGATGGGGCCGATGTCGGCGTGCAGGACGATTACCATGAATTCCTCGTCTGCAACTGGCACCAGGCGGTGATCGGCGACACCGCGTTTGCCAAGGGTTTCGTCAATGACCGGATGCGGTTTGATCGCAGCCCGGCGCGGGCCATGCCCATGCGCGAGATGTCACAGGCAATGTTCGATCTCGATACGGCACGCAGCGGCGACTGGATGACGATGCGCCTTCACATGGAGGATGCGCTGTCACCTGAAGCGATGACGGTGCTGGACCAAGCCGAGACATCCTCGCGCCATTTCGAAGCGTTTTTCCACGGTTTCGCCCGCGCCGCGCCTGCGGCCCACGTCCACTGACGGGCGGCGACCCTACATCGAGAAACTGGTGCCGCAGCCGCAAGAGGATGTGGCATTGGGATTCTGGATCACGAACCGCGCGCCGATCAATTCCTCTGAAAAGTCGATCACCGCATCGGCCAGAAACGGCAACGACACCGAATCCACGACAACGCGTTCGCCGTTGTTTTCAAGAACCAGATCGTCGTCATCCGGCTCATCGAGCTTGATCTCGTACTGGAACCCGGAACATCCGCCGCCTTCGACAGCCACCCGCAGGGCCTTGCCTTCGGTGCTGGCGCCGATTTCCGACAAACGCTCGAACGCCCGGTCAGTCACTTTTGGTGGAAGCTGCATCTTGCCCTCGGGTTTGCTTTAACTTGTGTCCTGTTCCCAATATAGGGGGAGACGGGACAGGGAACAAGAACAGGCGGTGCTGCAATGACGGCCCAGTATGCGTGTGAGCCGGGCAAATCGCGCGGCAGACGATACTCCGAAGAGGAAAGCGAATTTCGCTCGTGCTTTCAGCGCGACCGCGACCGCATCATCCATGCGTCTGCATTCCGCAGACTGAAACACAAAACACAGGTCTTCATCGAACATGAGGGCGATTATTTTCGCACCCGCCTGACCCATTCGATCGAGGTCGGGCAGGTGGCACGGACCATCGCCAAGGTGCTGGGTCTTGACCTGGAGTTGACCGAGGCGGTGGCGCTTGCCCATGATCTTGGTCACACGCCGTTCGGTCATACGGGCGAGGAAGCGCTGAACGCGCTGATGCAGCCCTATGGCGGGTTCGACCACAATGCCCAGGCGATCCGCATCGTGACATCGCTTGAGCGGCATTATGCCGATTTCGACGGGTTGAACCTGACCTGGGAGACCTTGGAAGGTATTGCGAAACACAATGGTCCGGTCGGCGCGCCAATCCCCTATGCGCTGGCGGATTACAACGCGGCACATGATCTGGAGTTGCACACCCATGCCAGTGCAGAGGCACAGGTTGCAGCCTTGTCGGACGACATCGCCTATAACCACCACGATCTGCATGACGGGCTGCGGGCCGAGTTGTTTTCAACCGATGAACTGGCCGAGCTTCCCATTGTAAGCGATTGTTTTTCCGAAGTGGATCGCAAACATCCAGGGCTGAATTACTACCGCCGCCGTCACGAGGCGTTGCGCCGGTTTTTCGGCATACTCGTGCAGGACGTCATGGCCGTCACGCGGGCGAACATCAGCGACCTCGCGCCGGACAGCCCGGCGGAGATTCGCAACGCCGGCCGCATGATGGTGCAGTTTTCGCCCGGCCTGTGGTCCGAGCTGAAGCAAATCCGCACGTTCCTGTTTTACCGCATGTACCGTGCGCCGGATGTGGTCGAGATGCGGGCGAAGGTGACACAGGTCATCAACGAGCTATTCCCGCTTTTCATGTCGGACCCGTCGCTTCTGCCCAAGCAGTGGCGCAAGGATGTGGCCGAGGTGCGGTCGTCCGACACGCAGCTTGCACGCATCGTTGCAGATTATATCGCCGGGATGACTGACCGGTTTGCCTTGCAGGAACATGCACGGCTGACAGGGTCGGACGTGATCGCATCGCGGGCGTGACAGTAACGAGTAAAGGAGGCGGCAATGGCGACGTCGACAGGAACGGGACTTGATCCGGTTATGGCCTTCGCGCTGGTGGGCGCGTTGGGTGTGGGGGCCCAATGGATCGCATGGCGGCTGAACCTGCCTGCCATCGTGCTGATGCTGGTGGCAGGCCTGCTGGTGGGGCCGGTTTTCGGGATTCTTGATCCCTCTGCGGCGATGGGGGATTTGCTACAGCCGATCGTCGCCATCGCGGTGGCGATCATCCTGTTCGAAGGGGGGCTGACGCTCAATTTCAAATCGCTGACCGATGCCGCGGTGGGTGTGAAACGGCTGGTCCTTGTCGGGGCGCCGGTGGGCTGGCTGCTGTCAGCGTCGGTGTTGCACTATGTCGGCGGGCTGAGTTGGGCCACGTCTTCGGTGTTTGGCGGTATCATGATCGTCACCGGCCCGACCGTGATTGCGCCATTGCTGCGGCAGGCGCGGCTGAAACGGCGCCCGGCCGCGCTTTTGCAGTGGGAAGCCATTGTGAACGATCCGGCCGGGGCATTGGCTGCCGTTCTTGCCTTCGAAGTGGTTCTGGTCTGGCAGACCGCCACCACCGTGGAGGAAGTGATCTGGACCGTCTCTGTCGGCATCGTCGTAGCGACGATCGTCGGTGTTGTCGCAGGGTGGGGCATCGCAACGTCCTTTGCGCGGGGCTGGGTGCCCGAATACATGAAAGTGCCGGCGCTCTTCGTGAGTGTTCTGATCGTCTTCGCGGCGTCGGACGCGCTGCTGCACGAAAGCGGGCTGCTGGCGGTGACGATCATGGGTGTCTGGATCGCCAACGCGCATCTGCCAAGCTATTCGGAAATGCACCGCTTCAAGGAACACGCGACGATCCTGCTGGTGTCCGGCGTGTTCATCCTGCTGGCCGCCAACATGACCCGAGAGACGCTGCTGAGCATGAACTGGCAGACCCTGGCAACCGTGGTCGCGGTGATCCTGATCGCCCGCCCGTTGACGGTTCTGACCTCGCTGGCCTTTTCGAACGTGCCATGGGCCGAACGTCTCCTGGTGGCCTTTACCGGTCCACGCGGCGTGGTTCTTGTCGCTGTTGCGGGGCTTTTCGGGGATCGTCTCGTGCAGGCGGGGATCGAGGATGCGGCGCAGATCTCATCGCTGGCGTTCGCGCTGGTCGCGGGCACGGTGGTCCTGCACGGGTTCACGCTCAAACCGGTCGCGCGGATGCTTGGCCTGACGGCGGCAACGACGCCCGGTGTCTTGATCGTTGGCGGCAGCCGCTGGTCGGTCGAGCTTGGCCGCGTGCTGGACGAACTGGAGCTTCCGGTGATGATCTCGGATCCCAACCGCAGCCATCTGCGGGACGCCCGCGATGCGGGATTGCGGATTTACACCGGCGATATCCTGTCCGAGGGTGCCGAGCACCGCCTGGATCTCATGGCATATGAGACCGTGATCGCGGCGACGGACAACGATTCTTACAACACGCTTGTCGCGACGGACCTGGCGCCGGAATTTGGTCGCGAAAACGTCTACCAGCTCAATCGCGACACGTCCGAGTCGTCGCGCTACGCGCTGCCCCCCAAGCTGGGCGGCCGACCTGTCGGGGCCGGCGAAACATATTGGGAGGTGCAGCGCCGCATGTGGGACGGGTGGGAATTCCGATCGACCTCCTTGTCCGAGGAGTTCACGCTGCAAGACTGGTATGACACCAATCCCGAGGGCATTCCCGTTGCCGATATCGGCCCGCGCGGCACCCTGCGCATTCTTGGCCCCGAGGACGCACCCAAGGAGGCCAAGGACACGCGGCTGATTGCCATGCTGCCGATGAAAGAGCATCGCGCCCCGGCCGACGGGCAAGCCTGAGCGTCCGAACATTTGACGCCACCCGCCAAGGTGGTAGAGGACATGCCGAACAAAGGACGTGTGACATGAACCTCTTTTCCGATATCCGGGCGCTCGTGATCGACAGCCTGACCGCGATGGTGGCCGATGGCGTGCTGCCGGGTGGTCTTGATTTCGCCAACGTCACGGTGGAACCGCCGCGCGACCCGCTGCATGGCGATATGGCGACCAATGCCGCGATGGTGCTGGCCAAACCCGCAGGCCAAAAACCGCGCGATATCGCTCAGGCGCTTGCCACCCGGCTGACGGGCGATCCGCGTGTCGCCTCGGCGGAAGTGGCCGGACCGGGATTCCTGAATTTGCGCCTGACCAATTCTGTCTGGCAGTGTTTGCCACAGGTTATCCTGTCCTCGGGCGGTACCTACGGCAAATCCGGCGTCGGGCAGGGGCAAAAGGTCAACGTCGAATATGTCTCGGCCAATCCCACCGGTCCGCTGCACGTTGGCCACACGCGCGGCGCGGTCTTTGGAGATGCTCTGGCGTCCCTGCTGGATTACGCGGGGTATGATGTCACGCGCGAATACTACATCAACGACGGCGGCGCACAGGTCGATGTGTTGGCACGGTCGGTCTATCTTCGGTACCTGGAAGCGCACGGGCAGGACGTCGCCTTCGAGGACGGAACCTATCCCGGCGAATACCTGATCGAAGTGGGCGAGGCGCTCAAGGACAAGGTCGGCGATGCCTATATCGGCCAACCCGAGGCGGTCTGGCTGGAAGACGTGCGGGACTTTTCCACCGACGCCATGATGATGCTGATCAAGGCCGATCTTGGTGCTCTTGGCGTGGAGATGGACAAGTTCTTCAGCGAAAAGTCTCTTTACGGGACAGGCCTGATCGAAACGGCCATCCAGGATCTGGATGCCAAGGGCCTGATCTATCGCGGCACCCTGGAGCCGCCCAAAGGCAAGACGCCGGAGGATTGGGAGCCGCGCATACAGACCCTGTTCAAGTCCACCGAACACGGCGACGACGTGGACCGGCCGATCATGAAATCGGATCAAAGCTGGACCTATTTCGCGCCCGATATCGCCTATCACTTCGACAAGGTGCAGCGCGGGTACGACCTGTTGATCGATGTGTTCGGTGCCGATCATGGCGGATATGTCAAACGCATGAAAGCCGCCGTAAGCGCGCTGTCCGAGGGCCGGACCCCGCTCGACATCAAGCTGACGCAACTTGTGAGGCTCTACAAGAACGGCGAGCCGTTCAAGATGTCCAAGCGGGCTGGAACCTTTGTCACGCTGCGCGACGTTGTGGACCAGGTGGGCCCGGACGTGACGCGTTTCGTCATGCTCACGCGCAAGAACGACGCGCCGCTGGATTTCGATTTTGACAAGGTGCTGGAACAATCCAAGGACAACCCGGTGTTCTACGTGCAATATGCCAATGCTCGGGTGCATTCCGTTTTGCGCAAGGCCGCAGAAGCCGGGATCGACGTGTCCGATGCCACGCTGGCCGACATCGACCTGTCCGGCATGACCCATGACAGCGAACTGGCCGTGGCACGGAAACTGGCGGCCTGGCCGCGCCTGGTAGAGATCGCGGCGCGCACCAACGAACCGCACCGGGTCGCGTTCTACCTCTACGAATTGGCCTCCGACCTGCACGCACTTTACAACAAGGGCAATGATGTGCCTGACCTTCGCTTTTTGCAGGAAGGCAACACCACGGTCTCACAGGCGAAAATCGCCCTCGCGCGGGCCGTCTCTGTTGTTATTTCCGCAGGCCTTGGTATCTTGGGCGTCACACCGGTCGAAGAAATGCGCTGACAAAAGCGTCGTGACTGGCTGAGGCAACGGCAAGAAACCACCGGTGGCAATGACCGCCGGACAAAGAGGCAGACATGGCAGACATGCATATGACGGACTCCGTACGCGGGGAAAGTACGTCAGGCAATTTGGCCACGGCAGCCAACTGGCTGGGCGCGGCCATGTCGCTGGCGTTGATTATAGGTGTCGCGGTTTGGGGATATCGGCTCATCGTGCGGGATGTTTCCGGCGTCCCGGTCGTGCAGGCGCTGGAAGGCCCGATGCGGGTCGCCCCTGACAACCCCGGAGGCAAGATCGCGCGCCACGAGGGGCTGGCGGTCAACAACATCGCCGGCACCGGCACCTCCGCCCCGCCGCCGGATAAGATCGTTCTCGCGCCACAACCGCTTGACGTGACAGAAGAGGACCAGGTGGTGGCTCAGCGCGAACCGGCGCAAGACACCCGTGATCCGAGCGGGGCTGAAGATTTCGCACGCGTTTCCCTGAACGAGACCCATGACACGGCTGCTGCCGCGCAGCCAACCGCGTTGGACGGCTCCGGGGACGACGATGATCCGATCGCGGCGCTGGCCAACCAGATCGCCGCGGACGCAGCGCCCTTGGCGGCGCTTGACGCGGCCCCCGACACCGGGGTGTTCAATGGCGCCCAAGAGGATCAACCGTCCAATCGTGCGGCAAACATCATCCCTGCCTCGGTTCCCGGTGTCGCGCGCTCCCTGCGTCCGGCAAAGCGGCCTTCGAACCTCCAACTCGCATCGCTTTCCACACCGGTTCAAACCGTCTCGTCATCAGGCACGGCGCAGGTCTCTGATATGGACCCCGACGAAATCCCGACCGGCACACGGCTCGTGCAATTCGGCGCCTATGACAGCCCCGACGTGGCGCGCGAGCAATGGGCCAAACTTGAATCGCGGTTTGTCGACTACCTGTCCGGCAAGGACCGTGTCATTGAACAGGCCAGTTCGGGCGGGCGGGTGTTTTACCGCCTGCGGGCGCATGGCTTCAGCGATCTCAGCGACTCGCGCCGTTTCTGTGCCGCCATCGTGGCCGAAGGCGCGGATTGCATCCCTGTGGTCAGCCGGTGACACACCCGCCGTTCGGTGCGGCCATCTTTGGCTGTGACGGCCCGTGCCTGTCAGCAGACGAACGGGCGTTTTTCGCCGAGGCCAACCCGTTCGGTTTCATCCTGTTCGATCGCAATCTGGTCGATGCCGATCAGATCCGCGCCCTGACAGCCGATCTGCGGCAGACCGTGGGCCGCAACGCGCCGGTCCTCATTGATCAGGAAGGGGGGCGCGTGCAACGTCTGCGCGCGCCGCTGGCGACCGACTGGCTGCCGCCTTTCGATCATGTCGAAAAGCTCGGCCAAGACGCGATCCAAGGCATGCGCCTGCGCTACCACATCATTGCAAGGGAACTGCGATCTCTGGGCATCGACGCCAATTGTGCCCCGATGCTCGATATCGCGCGGCCCCAAACCCACAGCTTCCTGCGCAACAGGTGCTACGGATCGGACGTCGATGCGGTGGTGAAGATCGGCCGCGCCGTGGTCGAGGGCCATGTGTCCGGCGGTGTTTTCCCGGTCATCAAACACATCCCCGGCCATGGTCTTGCGCAGATGGATAGCCATCTTGAGCTTCCACGCATAGATGCAGATGGCGATGTGCTCGACTCCACGGATTTCGCGGCCTTTCGGCCCTTTGCCGACTGCGCGATGGGGATGACTGCGCATTTGGTGTATGCCGCCTTTGGCGAAACCGGCCCTGCCACGACATCACCCGCCATGATCCGGCGCATCCGAGAGGATATCGGCTTTCACGGTTTGCTCATGACCGACGATATTTCCATGCAGGCCCTGACGGGCACCGTGCCGGACCGCGCCGAGGCATCGATACTGGCAGGATGTGACGTGGTCCTGCATTGCAACGGTGATTTGCACGAGCGCATCGCCGTGATGGACCGGATCAGCACCATGTCCACCGCCAGCCAGAGCCGCGCCGACGCCGCCATCGCAAGTCGTCCAGAGGTCGAGGATGTTGACATTGCCACGCTCAGGGCCATGCTTGCGCAACTTGAGCAAGGGCGCGGTGCATGAACGACGCGGCAACAGATGGATTCGACTCCTCGGTGGCGGATCGACTCGCCGCTGAGGCACTGATCGTGGATGTGGATGGGTTTGAAGGCCCGCTCGACCTGTTGTTGAGCCTTGGCCGGACACAAAAGGTCGATCTGCGTCAGGTTTCTGTCCTCCAACTGGCGCGGCAATATCTTGCCTTTGTCGACAAGGCGAAGGCGCTGCGGATCGAACTTGCGGCGGATTACCTTGTCATGGCCGCGTGGCTGGCCTTTTTGAAATCCCGCCTCTTGCTGCCGCCCGATCCCGCAGAGGATGACCCCTCAGGCGAAGACCTCGCTGCGCATCTCGCGTTTCAATTGGAACGCCTGCAAGCCATGCGGGACGTCGCGGCCAAGCTGATGGCCCGCGACCAGCTTGGTCGCGATTTCTTTGCCCGTGGCGTGACCCAGGAGGTCGAGCGCGTGCGCAAGGTCAATTACACCGCGACGCTTCTCGACCTGATGCAGGGCTACGCGCGGATCCGGACAAAGGACGAATTCCGACCCTACGTGATGGATCGCGATGCGGTGTTCACGATGGAACAGGCGCTGGAACGGCTGCGCGGCCTGATCGGCTTTGCCGGTGCATGGACGGATATCGCGACCTACATGCCGGACGGCTGGGATGCAGACCCGGCGCGCTGGCGGTCGGCCACGGCCTCGACCTTTGCCGCATCGCTCGAATTGGTGAAGGAAGGCAAGGTTGAAATTCGCCAGTCAGATGCCTTTGCCCCGATCGAGCTTCGCCGGACGGAGGCCCAGTGACCGACGACACGGAGTTTCAAAGCGACCGGCCAGTCGAACAGGGTGAGGATCGGCAGAGCCTGTTCGAAGCCCCCCCGATGGGTGAACAGGAACGCATGGTCGAAGCGATCCTGTTCGCCACGGCAGAGCCGGTGACGGTGAAAGATCTGAACGACCGGATGCCCCACGGCGCGGATGCGGCCGAAGCGCTGGTTCATCTGCGCAAACGCTACGAAGGCAGGGGGGTCAATGTGGTCAAGGTGGGCGATGCCTGGGCCGTTCGCACGGCGCCGGACCTTGGCTTTCTGATGCAAAAGGAAACCGTCGAGAGCCGCAAACTCAGCCGCGCCGCGATCGAGACATTGGCAATTATCGCGTATCATCAGCCTGTCACGCGCGCCGAGATCGAAGAGATTCGCGGCGTGTCGGTAAGCCGGGGAACCGTGGATCAGCTTCTGGAAATGGAATGGGTCCGCTTTGGCCGCCGCCGCATGACGCCCGGACGCCCGGTGACATTTGTCGTGACGCAGGATTTCCTGGACCATTTCGGCCTGGAATCGGCACGCGATCTTCCCGGCCTAAAGGAGCTGCGCGCGGCAGGGTTGCTGGAAAACCGTCCTCCCCCCGGCACGACTCCACAGGTGGGAGAGGGCGATCTGGACGCCGACGAAGAGGCGCAGGAGGGTCAGTCGGAACTGTTCGAGGATTGAAGCCTGACGCGTTGATGTGCAGTCAGATGCCCCGATCCAGCCTTGTGATCCCGCGGGTCCGGGCAACCCATTTTTGCGCGACGTGGGCTTGCGACCGCTCTGAAATTTCCGCGCACAATGCCTGAAAAACGTCGCAATTGTTCTCTATATGCGTCACGGAAGCAGTCTCGAACGCAGTCACAGGAGGACGATATGAACCTCAATACGATCATCACCATGGTGATGCGCACCGTCATGCGCCGTGTTGTCAGCTCTGGCATCAATGCCGGGATGAACGCGGGAAAAAGTGCGCTCAGCGGTCGCAAGAAGGCTCCGCCCAAGGCGGATCAGCACAACGACGCGCCGCAATAGCCGTCAGCCGGACTTGAAATGTTTGGACAGTTTCAGGCCCTGTCCCTGGTAGTTCGACGCGATCCCCGCGCCATAAAGCTGGCTTGGGGGTTCATCCATTTTCTCGTACACCAACCGTCCCACGATTTGCCCGTGTTCCAGCACGAAGGGCGCTTCGTGACAGCGGACTTCAAGCACGCCGCGTGATCCAACGCCGCCCGCTGCATCATGGCCAAAGCCGGGATCGAAGAACCCGGCATAATGCACGCGAAACTCTCCGACCATTGCTAGGAACGGTGCCATTTCCGCCGCATATCCGGGTGGAATATGCACCGCCTCGCGGCTGACAAGGATATAGAACGCATCCGGGTCCAGGATCACGCGGCCCTTGGTTGTCCGCAGCTCTTCCCAGAACTCTGAAGGCGCGTAGTGGTTCAGCTTGTCCAGGTCGATCACCCCGGTATGGGGTTTGGCGCGATAGCCCACCAGGTCACCGTCACCAGGTTTCAGATCGACGGAAAAGCCCAGGCCATCGCCGATGACCGCCGGTCCACCCGTCACCAGTTTGTCGGTCTCATGCAGCGCGGTCAGCGTCTCGTCGTCCAAAACGGACTGGCCGTTGCGGAACCGGATCTGATTAAGCCGCATCCCCGGACGCACGAGCACCGAAAAGGATCGGGGACAAATCTCGGCGTAGAGCGGGCCGGTATAACCAGCGCCGACGCGGTCGAACTCGGTGCCCTCATCGGTGATGATACGTGTGAGAAGATCCAGCCGCCCGGTCGAACTCTTGGCATTGGCGACGGCGCTCAGCCCAACTGGCAAGTGCAGCCGCTCCATCAGCGGAACAAGATAGACGCAGCCCTTTTCCAGCACCGCGCCGCCCTCAAGAGAGATGCGATGCATCTCGAAATCGGCAAGCCGGTCTTCGACGCGGTTCCGCTTGCCTGCAAGAAAGGACGCCCGCACGCGGTAGGCGACGTGCCCCAGGCGCAGGTCAAGGCTGGCGGGTTGGATCTGTCCGTCAATGAACGGCGTATCAGACGCGATGATGCCGCGTTCCGCCAATTCCCTGATTTGCTGATTGGCCAACACACCTGTCATATCAAGCCCCCATCCGCATTTCGCCGTACATAGCAACGCGTTGCCTCAGGCGCGAGGGGTTTCCCCCATGCGCTTTGCTTATGATCGACGGGTAGCGATGAATTTATTGGTCGGGCTAGCAGGACTCGAACCTGCGACCTTCCGTCCCCCAGACGGACGCGCTACCAGGCTGCGCCATAGCCCGACTGAACTCCGTCATAACGGTTTTGCTTCAGGCCGCAAGTGCGAAATTCCGCTTTGGGCCGCGGGCCGGTCAGCGCGACAGCGCGCGCAATTGGTCCAATACCGGTGCGATCTGGCGCGCGGCCTCCGGAGACAAATGGCTGATCCGGGACAGGCGCGAAAGCACGCCGGGAGCAGGGTCCACATGCGAGGCGGGCGCCACGGATTCGGGCGCGTCTGATCCAGTTTCCTGCTTTGCGTGTCGATCCGGTATCGAGTGTTGCACGAAACCGGGAAGCTTGGGGGTGTCGGCCGGTGCGGGCCCTGCACCGGCTTGTTCCTGCTCTGGCAAGGATTCGGATTCGGCCTTTTCGGGAGGATGGGCGCCCAGTGACGGATCGTTCGGGGCGTCCGGTGTTTCGGCTACCACCTCCGTTTCGGGAATTGCGGTTTGGACCTCGGGTTCGGCTGCGTGCAACATCTGTTCCGCCACTGGCTCCGCGTATTGGGGGGCGGTATCCTCGGTCGTTGCTGCATCCTCATGGTCGGGGTCAGCCTCTGGCGCGCTTGCGTCGGCAGGCCCTTGTTCGGCAGGCTCCGTTGCGTCTTCGACAGTGGATTTGTCTGCCTCATCTTCGGACCCGGAGCCGGACGGCTCTGCTTCTGCGGTGACATCGGGCATGTCCTCGGAAGCTGCCTTTGGGGCCTCATCCAATGGCTGCGCCGGGGCGTCGGGAAGGTGGTCCGCCGCGGCCGCAGGCATGTCGTCCGGAGCCTCCGGCGTGTCCTCCGTTTCGGGGTCCGGTTCAAGCTTTGGTTTCGCGAAGGGAACCACAGTGTCGACGGGGTCTGACGCGGGCACGGGGCCCTCAGCGTTGATCAAACCGGCATCTTCTTCCTCGGCGAGATCTAATGTGCAGAGTGAAGAAACGTGCTTTATTCCCTGTTCGCGAAGGATTTTCTGCACGCCCTTGATGGTCATGCCGTCTTCGTGCAGCAATTTCTTGATCCCGCCCAACAGCCGCATGTCGGCGGGGCGATAATATCGACGTCCGCCCGCGCGTTTGACTGGTTTGACCTGGGTGAACTTGCTTTCCCAGAACCGCAGAACATGGGCTGGTGTCTCCAGCCATTCGGCGACTTCGCTGATCGTGCGAAAGGCGTCTGCGGATTTGCTCATGGCTGTCAGCCCTTGTTGCCCGCGGCCACCCGGTCTTTCATCAGATGCGAGGGGCGAAACGTCAGCACGCGGCGTGGATTGATCGGAACCTCTTCGCCGGTCTTTGGATTGCGCCCAACGCGGGCGGCCTTGTCGCGGATCGAGAACGTGCCGAACGACGATATCTTGACCTGTTCACCTTCGACCAAGGCGTCGGACATGTGATCCAGAACTGCCTCAACAAGGTCCGCACTTTCATTGCGAGACAAGCCGACTTCGCGAAACACGGCTTCGCTCAGGTCCATACGTGTCAGTGTCTTTTGTCCCATCGCTCAAAACTCCCAAATTGCCGTTAGAATGGGCCGGGGGATTTTCCGAGTCAATATCAATGACTTGGACGGGGGCATTTAGGTAGGCAAAGCCTACCAGCGCAACACCACCGCGCCCCAGGCGAGGCCGCCGCCGATTGCCTCTGTGACGATGACATCGCCGCGCTTGATCTGGCCGCGTTCAACACCAACCGAAAGCGCCAGCGGGATTGACGCGGCAGACGTGTTGCCATGGTCCTGAACCGTCACCACCACATTGTCCATCGACAGACCGAGCTTCTTGGCCGTGCCCTGGATGATCCGGATATTCGCCTGATGCGGAACGATCCAGTCTACTTGATCCGGGCTGATGCTGGCCGCGTCCATTGCCGCATTGGCCGTTTTGGCCAGCTTTTCAACCGCGTGGCGGAACACCTCCTTGCCCTGCATGCGCAAGTAACCCGTGGCGCCCGTGCTGACCCCGCCATCGACATAGAGGATGTCGCGATGCCGGCCATCGGAATTCAGATCAACCGAAAGTATGCCCTGATCGGACACGTCGCCCGCGCCATTCTGCGCCTCCAGGATCAACGCGCCCGCACCATCCCCGAAAAGCACGCATGTCGCGCGGTCGTCCCAGTCCATGATCCGGCTGAAGGTTTCCGCCCCGATCACCATGATGCGGCGTGCCTGGCCGGACAGGAGCATCGAATTGGCGGTAGACAACGCATAGATGAACCCCGCGCAGACGGCCTGCACGTCGAAAGCGAACCCGTGGTTCATGCCCAGTGCAGCTTGCACCATCGTCGCGGCAGACGGGAAGGTGAAATCGGGTGTCGAGGTGGCCAGGATGATCGCATCCAGATCATCCGGCACGATCCCGGCATCCTGCAATGCGCGTTTGGCGGCCTCTGTGGCCAGGTCGGAGGTGCTTTCACCCTCGGCCGCGAAATGCCGCCGTTCGATTCCAGAGCGTGAGCGAATCCATTCATCGGTCGTATCGAGGGATTGCTCGAACTCCGCGTTCGAGACAACGCGCTCCGGCAGGTAATGCCCGATGCCGGTGACAACCGCGCGTGTGGTCATTTCGGGCTCTCCTCGGACATGTCCAGTTCTGGAGCAATGTCTTGCTGAATATCGGTGATGGATGCAAGCCGTGCCTCGAGCCGATCGGAAAAATCCGACTGCGCCAGTTGAAAGGCCAGCTTGATCGCGGCAGAAACGCCGGTCGCATCGGCCGAACCATGCGATTTCACAATGGTGCCATTGAGCCCCAGGAACACACCGCCGTTGACGCGGCGGGGGTCGATCTTCTTTTTCAAACGGCGCAGCGAGGTGAGGGCCAGAAGTGATGCAAGGCGGGACAGTGGCGAATAGGCAAAAGCCTCTTTCAGCCGATCACCGATCAGCGACGCCGTGCCTTCGCCGGTTTTCAACGCGACATTGCCGGTAAATCCGTCGGTCACAATGACGTCGCACGCCTCACCGGGAAGATCTCCGCCTTCGACGAAGCCAACGAAATCGAACTGTGCCCGGGTCGCCGCCTTGCCGATCAACTCATGCGCCGCCTTCAGCTCCGACCGGCCCTTGTGCTCTTCGGTTCCGACATTGAGCAGTCCAACGCGCGGGCGCTGCAGGTCCAGGCCGTTGCGCGCGTAGGACACGCCCATCAGCGCGTATTGCAGCAGGTCCTCGGCATCAGCGCGCACATCTGCACCGACATCCAGCATGACGTTGAAGCCCTGCGGATTGCGCGACGGCCACAGGACCGCAATGGCAGGGCGGTTCACACCGGGCAGTTTGCGCAGGCGGATCATCGACAAAGCCATGAGCGCGCCGGTATTGCCACAGGACACTGCCACGGTCGCCTGTTTGTCGCGCACGGATTCTATGGCCGACCACATGGACGTGCCTTGACCCTGCCGCATGACCTGGCTGGGCTTGTCCTGCATCGACACAACATCGGGGGCGTTGCGAATTTCGCATCGCCCGGCCAATGGCTTCTTGCGTTCGATCAGCTTTTGCAGCCGGGACTCGGGGCCATGAACGAGGAAGCGGATGTCACGGTTCGCCTTGGCAGACCGCGCCATGCCAGAGACAACGGCCTCTGGCCCCAAATCGCCACCCATCGCGTCGATGGACAGCACAATCGGCGCCCCACCCACCTTTTTATGATCCTGCGACGAGGTCATCGGGAGGGGTGCGCACAATCGTTGCTTATGCCGCGTCTTCGTCCAGGTCGATTTCGTCGGCCTGTGCGATCACTTCGCGATCCGCGTAATGGCCGCAGGACGGGCACACATGGTGCGGACGCTTGAGTTCACCGCAGTTCGTGCACTCATTCGGGTTTGCTGCGACGAGGGCGTCATGCGCGCGACGGTTGTTGCGACGCGACTTGGATACTTTGTTCTGTTGGACAGCCATGTCTCAACCTCAATTGTCTATATGCGTTGGCATGAACGCCATGCCGCGTTTCGGATGTGTCCGGCCCCTTTACGGGGAAACCGGGCCGGGGGGCAACCCCCACCTCGGATGAAGGCGCGAACATAGGGGCAATCGTGAATTCCGCAAGCGTTTTCTGGTGCCCCGGTCAGGACTTTTTATCCAGTTTGTCACGCAAATCGGCCAGTCCGGCAAAGGGTTTGGTGTCAGTGTCGCGCAGCGGGGTCACGCCGTCCTTGGCGAATACCGCCTCTCCAAGCTCGGCGTCTTCGGCGCGCGGGTATTGGGGCAGGGACAGCGACAGCGATTCGACCATCGCCTCGAAGGCCGAGATCACCTGGCCCAGCCGTTCGGTGTCTGTATCCTCTGGCATCTCGGTTTCGGACCCGGCCTCGATGTCGTCGAAATGCTCATCGGGGAGGTAAAGGCGCTCGACCGTTTCGTCGATCCGCGTGGTCACGGGAGCCAACGTCACGACACACGCCTGCACCACGGTTGCCCCCAGCCGGGCCGTCAGGGTCCATCCCTGTGCGCCTTCGGCTGAAATCTCACCTTCGAAACAGAGTTTTTTTACCGCCAACAGGTCAAGCCGGGCAGCAATGGCCGCCCGGGCGTCGGCGTCCGGCCGAAGATCGAAGGCTGTGGCTCTCCGGGTCGGCAGGTCGCTGACACGAAATTCTCCGGGCTTCAGAACCGGTTGTGGCATATCTTGTGTGCACCCTTTGCTTGAACGCAGGCCAAAGGCCGTGTAATCGGGATAAAAGGCTGAGAACGCCAACGCAAGAGAGGCGCCATGCAGGGCATCAGATCGACACTCAGGATCGGGCTTGTGACGCTTCTATGCGTGTCGCTTGCGGGATGCGCCGCGCAGTATCGGTCGCATGGCTATGTCCCCTCCGAAGACCAATTGCAACAGATTGTCCCCGGCGTCGACACGCGCGGCACGGTGGAAGATCTTGTCGGGGTGCCGTCCACGTCCGGCACACTGAACAATGACGGTTTTTTCTATATCGAAAGCGAGATGCGCCATTTCGCCTGGCAACGCCCGGAAGTGGTCGACCGGGAAATCCTGGCCATCACCTTTGACGGCGAAGGTGTGGTCGAGAATATTGAACGCTATGGCCTGCAAGATGGGCAGGTTGTACCTCTCGCCCGGCGAATCACGCGCTCCGGGGACGGGGACATCGGCTTTATCCGCAAGCTCTTCGGAAATATCGGTGGGTTCAACGCCGCAGATTTCCTCGACGGTTAACGACAATGGACGCGGCGGAGACCCATCTCGCCGGTAGCCCCGAAATCGCTTTGTCGGTTGGCGCCTACAGGGCGGTGATCTGCGGATCGTCCACTGTACGCGAAGCGGCGCTGGATTTGCGCGCTCGGGCGTTCCGGCAGGGTGCCCCGGATTTGGACATGTTTGATCAGTTCAGCGCGCATGGCGTGGTCCGGATTCAGGGGCAGCCGGCGATCCACGCGTTCCGCGTGCGGCTTGTCCGAAGCGCTGCTGACCTGCACGAGACCTATACGGGCCAGCACTATGAACTGGACGGTCTGAAGGAAGATCTGGCTCCGTTCGTCGAAATCGGACGATTTTGCCAGGCTGAAGGCCCCGTCGATGTGATGGCGGCGCGGCTTGCCTGGGCCGCGCTGGCCGCCTTCGTGGATGCGCATCACGCGCGCATGTTGATCGGATGCACCTCCCTGCCAGGGGCCAGCCTCGACCGGCACCATGCCGTGCTCGCGACCCTGCGCGCGCACCATCTTGGCCCGGAGGCGCTGCGGCCCGGAAAGCGTTCTGCGCAGGCTGTGTCGCTTCCGATGGCGTCTGTCGCGCCCCAGCCGCTGCCGCATCTGTTGCAGGGCTATCTCAACCTTGGCGGCTGGGTTGGCGATCATGTCGTGGTGGACGAGCAGTTGGACAGGCTGCATGTCTTCACGGCGCTGCGCGTGGAAGACATCCCAAAGTCGCGCAAACGGCGGTTGCGCGCCCTGGCGCAAGCGGGGCGCGGCACCGGCCGAGACACCCTTGACGTTGCCTCGGCTGCGCCGTAGCGCCTGCGCATGGCAACTGTACCCCTTCTTCAACTGAATGATATTTCGCTCACCTTTGGCGGGGATCCGGTCTTCCGCGATCTCAGTCTCGTGGTGCAACCCGGTGATCGTGTCGCTCTTGTCGGGCGCAACGGTTCGGGCAAATCAACCTTGCTGAAGGTGATGGCCGGGCTGGTCGAGCCAGATTCTGGCGCGCGCACGGCGTCGCCGGGGGTGAGCGTCGGGTACATGGAGCAGGACCCGGACCTGAGCCGGTATGCGGCGCTTGGCGACTATGCCATGGACGGGCTGGATCCTGCGGAGTTCTACAAGGTCGAGCGCGCCAGCGAGGGCCTGAAATTCGACCCGGATCGCCCCGTCGAGACCGCATCCGGGGGCGAGCGGCGCCGTGCCGCGCTGGCGCGTCTGATGGCGCAGGACCCGGAACTGATGCTCTTGGACGAGCCGACCAACCATCTCGATATCGAGGCAATCGGCTGGTTGGAAAACGAGCTCAAGCGCACGCGCAAGGGCTTTGTCCTGATCAGCCACGACCGCCGCTTCCTGTCGGAACTCACCCGCGCGACGCTCTGGATCGACCGGGGACAGGTGCGCCGCCAGGAAAAAGGATTCGAGGCCTTCGAGGAATGGCGCGACAAGACCTGGGAAGAAGAAGACATCCAGCGCCACAAGCTCGACCGCAAGATCAAGGCCGAGGCGCGGTGGGCGGTCGAAGGTATCAGCGCAAGACGCAAGCGAAACATGGGCCGCGTCCGCGCGCTGCAAGACTTGAGACAGGATCGCAGCAGCATGACCAAGCGACAGGACACGGCCGCGATGGAGCTTGCCTCGGGCCCAAAATCCGGCCGCAAGGTGATCGAAGCCTCAGGCCTGGCCAAACGCTTTGACGACACGCCCATCGTTCGGGATTTCACGCTCACCGTGCAACGCGGCGACCGCGTGGCCTTTGTCGGACCCAATGGGGTGGGCAAGACCACGCTGATCAAGATGTTGATGGGCGAGATCGAACCGGATGCCGGCACTGTCAAGCTGGGCACGAACCTGGTGCCAGCGGTCTTTGACCAGACCCGCGCGCAACTGAACGGCGATCTGAGCCTGTGGGAAAACCTGACCGGCGATCCCGAGATGCGGGTGTCGGACAAGGCTGATCAGATCATGGTGCGCGGTGCACCAAAGCACGTTGTGGGATATCTCAAGGAGTTTTTGTTCGACGAAGCACAGGCGCGAGCGCCGGTGCGGTCATTGTCGGGCGGTGAAAAGGCGCGGCTTCTGCTGGCCCGGATCATGGCGCGCGAATCGAACCTGCTGGTGCTGGACGAGCCGACAAACGATCTCGATGTCGAAACGCTCGATCTGTTGCAGGACCTGCTGAGTGACTATGACGGAACCGTTCTGCTCATCAGCCACGACCGGGATTTCCTTGACCGCGTGGCGACGACAACCGTCGCGATGGAGGGCAACGGCCGGGCCACTGTCTATGCCGGCGGCTGGAGCGATTATCGCGCCCAGCGCGGTCAGGACATGGCGCCGACATCCTCCGCGGCCTCTGCGCCGAAAGAGGCCGGGACATCAGCCGCCGCGGCGCCCAAGCCGAAATCCGGGCTTAGCTTTACCGAAAAGCACCGGCTTGACGAATTGCCGGCCGAGATCGACCGCCTGACCGGCGAGATTGCCAAGCTCGAAAAGCTTTTGGCCGATCCCGAGCTGTTCACCCGCGAGCCATTGAAATTCAAGAAGGCGTCCGAAGCATTGGCGGCCCGGCAGACTGCCTTGACCGAGGCCGAAGACCAATGGCTCGAGCTGACCGAAAAGGCCGAGGCCGGATGATCCTCCGGCATCGGCGGATCAGGGGCCAGACCCTTCTGAACGCGTCCGGGCGTTTTGGTCTTTGTCCTGCCGCGCCCTAGGTCGGCCATCATGTCCAGACCAATTTTCATCGGCGCTCGCATCTATCGCGGATCGAGCTATGGCCCACGCCATCCGCTGTCGATTCCGCGTGTGCCCACCGTGATGGACTTGTGCCGCAGCCTTGGCTGGCTGCCCTCCGATCAATACCGAACCAGCCCCTGCGCCAAGCCCAGCGCGCTCTTGGGGTTTCACACAGGCGCCTATATCGAGGCGCTGCAAGAGTCCGAAGCGACGCAACAGCCGAACCTGCACTATGACCTTGGCACCCTGTCCAACCCGGTCTTTCCCGAGGTTTACCGCCGCCCTGCCACCGCGGCCGGCGGGGGGTTGTTGGCAGCCGAGAGCGTGAGGCACGGCGGCATCGCCTATAATCCCGGCGGCGGGACGCATCACGGCTTGCCTGATCGTGCCAACGGGTTCTGTTACATCAACGAACCGGTTCTGACGATCCAGCGCCTGCGCGCGATGGGGCTGGAGCGCATCGCCTATATCGATATCGACGCGCATCACTGCGACGGGGTTGCGGTCGCGTTTCACGGCTCGGAGGCGGTTCAGATGATCTCTGTCCACGAAGATCGCCGCTGGCCCTTCACCGGCCAGCTGGAGGATGAGGCGGGTGGTGCAGCACTCAATATTCCCGTTCCGCGCGGATTGAATGATACCGAGTTTGACTTGATCCTCAACGAGGTGATCCTACCCGCAGTGGCGCGGCAAAAGCCCGATGCGATCTATCTGCAATGCGGCGCCGATGCCGTGACGGAGGATCCGCTGTCCCGCCTTGGCTTGTCCAATCGGTGCCATGTGCTTACGGTGCAGGCACTGCGCGCCTTGTCCCCCCGGATGGTCGTGTCGGGCGGTGGCGGCTATAATCCGTGGACGGTCGGCCGGGCGTGGTCCTGTGTCTGGGCAACAATCGCCGGGCACGACATTCCCGATCGGCTACCTGAGGAGGCCTCGGATATTCTGCGTGCCTTGCGCTGGACCCGGCAGGCCCAGCCGGATGAGGCGCTGCTGACCACCTTGCTGGACAGACCCAGAGAGGGGCCGATTTCGCAACAGGTGCAAGACGCCGTGGCGCATTTGAAACGACGGTCAGCCAGTCCGGTCGGATAGATCGAGCGTCAGGCTGGCCCACCCCTGTCCCGACCGAACGGTTATAGCGATGCCGTCGTCCTTGCAAAGCCGTGCAAACAGGGGAAATTGCACGTCGGCGGGTCGCAGCTTTGACGAATCACCGGAGAATGCGCCCTTTGCCAAAAGGGTCCAACATGGCCCATCCGTCTGGACGGTGTCGGCCTGGGCCGTTGTCACGAGGCGTCCTGGCTCTGTCGTAACCTGGATTTGCCCGCCTTGGGGCAGCGCGTTTTCCAGGCAAAGAACCGACAGGTAGCCAAACTGCGTCACATCGCGTCCGAGGCTTTCTGTGATCGGCCAGCTGGTCATGATGCGTGTGCCCGCATAGTGGTCGGCCAGCGTTTTCTGCACCTCTGCTGCCCCGATCGGATAGGTGTCCCCCGCATTGCCAAAGGCGATGCGGAAGAACCGGATCCGCGCCGTTGCGTTATCGCAGCTTTGCTGGATCAGTGACAGCTCCGGCCCGCCCGGTGCCATGCCGGCCATCCCGGCCAATTCCAGGCCATTGGAAATCGCGCCAATCGGGTTGATAAGGTCATGACAAATCCGAGATCCGATCAATGCAGCAAGTGAAGACCTGTCATGTTGCACTATGTCCTCCAGTAAGCAGCAAGGAGCCCGCTTATGTCTGATATGAATGGTCTTTTGGAGCCCGGGTCATTGGTCCGCCACCCGGAACAGCCTGACTGGGGTGTCGGGCAGGTCCAGTCCAACATCGGCGACACGATCACCGTGAATTTCCGTGAGGCGGGTAAAGTTGTGATAGATGGCTCCCGTATTGAATTAATGCCGGTGTTCGAAGAATAGCATTTCAACCAAAGGTTGATAAATGCTTAATCCAAGCCAAAATACGCGCATTTTGGTCAGCTCCGATGTCGTTGCGCGTCAACCGCGCTGCGATTACTGTGGTCTAGAAGGAGGTTGGCAGCTCCATGCTACAGACGGCCCCCCCATTTCACGTGTCATTGGCGCGGACTGATGCTGACATTCGCGCGGCGCAGAGGCTGCGCTATGATGTGTTCGTGACCGAACTGGGCGGCGATGGGGCCGGTGTGGATCATGGGCGACGGATCGAAACGGACAGGTTCGATGCGTTTGCCGATCATCTGGTGTTGCGCGATCTGCGCGCACCGGACCCTGACACCGACGGCATTGTCGGTGTCTATCGCCTCATGACAGCCGAACATGCTGCCGAGGCGGGGCAGTTTTATTCGGCGGATGAGTTCGATCTGTCCCCGCTGCACGCCAGCGGCCGCACATTGCTTGAGCTGGGGCGATCCTGTCTGCATCCGGACCACCGGGGCGGCGTCGCGCTGCGCAGTCTGTGGCAGGGATTGGCAGAATATGTGGTGGAAAAAAACATCGATCTTCTGTTCGGCACGGCCAGCTTTCATGGTACCGATACGGAACGTCTGCTCAACCCGGTGTCGCATCTGCACGCCGCTTATCTTGCCCCGCCGGATTTGCGCGTGACATCGAAGATGCCGCAGGACATGGCTTTGCTTCCCCCCGCGAAGGTCGACCGCAAGGCCGCGATGCGCGACACGCCGGCGTTGATCAAATCCTACCTTAAGCTGGGAGGCGCGATCGGGCAGGGGGTGTTTGTCGATCACGCCTTCAACACGACCGATCTCTGCCTGATCCTCGATGCGGCACGGCTTGATCCCGCTGATCCGCTGCGCCGCCCGGCGCGCGCCGCACGATGAGCCCGACATGGGACAGTGACGAGCCGATAGAAGCCGAGCGCATCTCGGTTCCCGGTTGGCTGCGGGTGATCCTGCGCGGGCTGGCCCTCGGCACCGTGTTGTTCGGGGGTCTGCTGGTGCTGCTGCTGGTGCGACTGGTCGAGCGTCCTCTTTCGGGGGTTGATCGTCCTGTCACGCCCTACATCACCCAAGGCGTGTGCCGGACAGCCCTGTTTATCCTCGGGATGCGGCTGCTGGTGCGCGGGCCGCGCCTTCGGGTGCGCGGTGCCGTTGTTGCCAATCACAGCTCGTGGCTTGACATCTTTGCCCTGAATGCCCGCAAGAATGTCTATTTCGTTTCCAAATCCGAAGTGGCGTCATGGCCCGGAATCGGGTGGCTTGCCCGCGCCACCGGTACGGTCTTCATCCGGCGCGACCCGCGAGACGTGAAGGCGCAGGTGGCACTTTTCGAAGAGCGCCTGAGGCATGGCCACCGGCTGTTGTTCTTTCCGGAGGGCACCTCGTCGGATACGGTTCGTGTCTTGCCGTTCAAACCCACGCTCTTTGCGCCGTTTTTCGGTGATGCGCTGATCCATGAAATGCGCGTTCAAGCCGTGACCGTGATCTATCACCCGCCCGAGGGCAAGGATCCACGGTTTTACGGCTGGTGGGGAGAGATGGGCTTTGGCGAACACCTGATCAAGGTGCTGGCGCAACATCCGCAAGGCAAGATCGAACTCGTGTATCATGAGCCAGTGCGCATCGACGCATTCCCCAACCGGAAAACGCTGGCCCGCAAGCTGGAAGAACAGGTGAGATCGCATCATTCCCGACTTTGCGAGTGAAGTCCGTTGGCGCGTAAACGGCACCCTGCTGCAAATTTACCCAGTCTGAAAACCGGGGACGGGTGTCACAGGTCGCAGCCATCGGTATGCCAAGGGCCAAGGGCCAAGGGAAGGCGCAGCTCTTCAAGGATGTGCAATACCGAGAACGCCGCGAAACAGCCCGGCGCATCACCTGTGCAACACGCCGGGCTTGATATGAAAAACTGCGGCACAGATGGATCAGGACCACCTTGGGCGCCGATAAATTTTTTTGTGCAAATTCAGAGCACTCGTTACCCGTACGCACCGGCACAGGCGGCAGAAAATGCCAAGTTGGGAATTTGATGTGTCCGGTGCGATACCGTCTATTCTATTGTCCTTCTGAAGGAGCCTGTCCTGTCGGCGCACAACGGGTTTGACTGACGTCAGTGGCACGACCTTGGACCTTGGGTCGAATCCGAGGACCTTCGTAGGCCATGACATCGCTCAGCGCCGTTTCTGCGTCGCATCATCGTATAAACGAATCGCGTAACGGTTTCGCAAAAGCCAAAAAGCGGCGCGACCAACAGGGCCGCGCCGCTCTTTCATCTTGCGACACCAGGGGCTTGCAGTCCGCGGCCGATCCTGTGTTTACTCGTTGTCGGGCAGGTCCTCGTCTGCCTGATCGGCGATCCATGCGACCGAAACCACGACTTCGTCGGCCCCGGTGTTGAACACCTTCACGCCGCCTGCATTGCGGGAACGGAAGGAAATCCCGTCCACCGGCACCCGGATCGATTGTCCGCGCGAGGTTGCAAGCATGATCTGGTCGTCCATATCCACCGGGAATGACGCCACGATGGCCCCGGCACGCAGCCCTTTATCGATGGCCTGCACGCCTTGGCCACCACGCCCGCGCACGGGGTAGTCATGCGATGAAGACAGCTTGCCCGCGCCCTTGGCGGTGATCGTCAGGATCAGATTTTCCGCTGCCGACATCTCGGCATAGCGGTCCTGGGTGATGGCGCCGGGGGCCATTGCCTCCTCGTCGTCCTCGGACTCGGCATCGTCGGCCAGCCCGGCCACGGCCCGGCGCATCTTGAGATAAGCGGCCCGCTCTGCCGGATCGGCCTCGAAGTGGCGGATCACGGCCATGCTCACCACGCGGTCGCCGTTGTTGAGACGAATGCCCCTGACACCTGTGGACTTGCGGCCCTTGAAGACGCGGACAGCGGTGGTCGGGAAACGGATGGCGCGGCCCGAGTCGGTGACAAGCATCACGTCGTCGTCTTCGGACGCGATCCGCGCGTTGACCAGTTCCACACCCTCGGGCAGGTCCATCGCGATCTTGCCGTTGCGCATCACGTTGGTGAAATCCGACAGCGCGTTACGCCGCACGTCGCCCGCACTGGTGGCGAAGACGATCTGCAAGTCATCCCAATCGGTCTCGTCCCGGTCTACCGGCATGATCGCGGCAATCGACACGCCGGTCGGGATCGGCAGGATGTTGACGATGGCCTTGCCCTTGGAGGTGCGCCCGCCCTGCGGCAGGCGCCACGTCTTGAGCTTGTAGACCATGCCCTCGGTGGTGAAGAACAACAGCTGCGTGTGGGTGTTGGCGACGAACAGCGTGGTGACGACGTCGTCATCCTTGGTCGACATGCCCGACAGCCCCTTGCCGCCACGCTTTTGCGCGCGGAAATCGGCGAGCGGCGTGCGCTTGATATAGCCGGTCTGTGTGACCGTCACGACCATGTCCTCGCGTTCGATCAGGTCCTCGTCTTCCATGTCGCCGGACCAGTCGACGATCTCGGTGCGGCGCGGCACAGCGAACTGGTCGCGGACTTCGCGCAGTTCATCGGCAATGATCCCCATGATCCGGTCACGCGACCCCAGGATTTCGAGGTATTCACGGATTTTGCCGGCCAGCTCTTCCAACTCATCGGTGACTTCCTTGACACCGATCTGGGTCAGGCGTTGCAGGCGCAATTCCAGGATGGCGCGGGCCTGTGCCTCGGACAGGTTATAGGTGCCGTCCTCGTTGGCGGTGTGGGTCGGATCATCGATCAGCGCGATATAGGGCAGGATATCCTTGGCGGGCCATTTTCGGGTCATCAACCGCTGGCGCGCCTCTGCTGCATCGGCCGAAGACCGGATGGTCTGAACCACCTCGTCGATATTGGTGACCGCCACGGCGAGGCCGCACAGGATGTGGCTCCGCTCGCGTGCTTTTCGCAGCAAATACGCGGTCCGTCGCGCAACGACGTCCTCACGAAAATCGATGAACGCGGTCAGGAAGCGGCGCAGCGTCAACTGTTCGGGCCGCCCACCGTTCAGCGCCAGCATGTTGCAGCCAAAGGAGGTTTGCATCGGGGTGAAGCGGAACAACTGGTTCAACACCACTTCGGCGGTTGCATCGCGCTTGAGTTCGACCACCACGCGCACACCATTGCGGTCGGATTCGTCCTGAACGTGCGCGATCCCTTCGATCCGCTTTTCGCGGGCGGATTCGGCGATCCGTTCGATCATGGTGGACTTGTTCACCTGGTAGGGAATTTCGTCGATGACGATCGCCCAACGATCCTTGCGGATTTCTTCAACCCGCGTCTCGGACCGGATGATCACCGAGCCGCGCCCCTCAAGATATGCCTTGCGCGCGCCCGAGCGGCCCAACATGAGTCCGCCTGTCGGGAAATCAGGGCCGGGGACGTACTGGATCAATTGCTCCGAACTCAGGTCCGGCTCCTCGATCAGGGCCAGACAGGCCTCCACAACCTCGCCCAGGTTATGCGGCGGGATATTCGTGGCCATGCCCACGGCAATGCCGCCCGCACCGTTGACCAGCATGTTGGGAAACCGTGCCGGAAGAACCGTCGGTTCCTTGTCCTTGCCGTCGTAATTGTCCTGGAAATCGACCGTGTCCTTGTCGATATCCGCGAGCAGGAAGCTGGCGGGCTTGTCCATGCGCACTTCCGTATAGCGCATGGCGGCGGCGTTATCACCATCCATGGACCCGAAATTGCCCTGGCCATCCAGAAGCGGCAGCGACATGGAAAAGTCTTGCGCCATCCGCACAAGCGCATCGTAGATCGCGCTGTCGCCATGCGGGTGGTACCGCCCCATGACGTCGCCCACCGGACGCGCTGATTTGCGGTACGGTTTGTCGTGGCTGTTGCCGGATTCGTGCATGGCGTAGAGGATTCGCCGGTGCACCGGTTTCAGACCGTCGCGCAGGTCCGGGATCGCACGGCTGACGATCACGCTCATCGCGTAATCCAGGTAAGACGACTTCATCTCGTCCGTGATCGATATTTGCGGCCCATCGTGGCGCGGACGTTCAGGCGGCATATCTTCAGTGTTTTCAGGGGGTTCTGGCGTGTCGCTCACGGGGATAGCCTGCTGTCTGGATGTCTATATTTTGTTGGGATAACACATATCAGAGACAGGATGTAGCCTGCAATCCACTTGAAGATTTTCGTGGCAAAGAGCGATTGGCACTCACCACTCAAGATGGCCAACATGTTGTTTTTGTTGAAAAGTAACGAATCTGTGGCAAGATTTCCAACATAACAATAATCGCATGAGGTTTGCATGTCGGAAATGAGCGAAACCGAATTGATGCTGCGGGGCTACGGGCTGACCACCGCGCAATTCTATTACCGGATGCCGGATTACCGGAATGTCCTGAACACGTTTGTCTGGCAGGACTATGATCTGGCCCCCGATCATCCCAAGCTGTTCGAATTCATCGAATTCTGGCAAGACACGATCGAAGGCCCGTTGCACTCGGTGCAATACACGCATCGCAAGATGCTGTCCTCGGGTGAATGGCAGAACATGGTTGGTGAGTTCACCTATCATTGACACCGCGTGCGAGCGCCGTTTCTGGCGTTCGCACAAAGCGGCGCGGGTCTTAAACCCCGTAGATGCTGCCGAATTTTTCTTCGAGGTAGGTCAGCAGCGGCGCCTCGTTCGGTGCGAAACCGCATGCCCGCTCGATCACGTCGCGCGGTTCGTACAGCCCGCCATGGCGCTGCACATTGTCCCGCAGCCATGTCGTCGCGCCGGACGTGTCACCCGCCGCCATTTGCGGGTCCAGGTCAGGCACGGCCTGGCGCAACGCCTCGTGCAGGCACCCGGCATAGACATTGCCCAGCGAATAGGTCGGGAAATACCCGAACAGGCCCACCGACCAGTGCACGTCCTGCAGGACACCGTTTGACGGCTTGTCCACCGCATAGCCGAAATCCGCCTCGAAGCGTGTGTTCCAGGCCTCTTCCAGATCGGTCACATCCAGCGACCCCGCAATCAACTGGCGCTCCAGGTCATATCGCAGAAGGATATGCAGGTTGTACTGCACCTCGTCGGATTCTGTACGGATGAAGCCTCGGTGCACCCGGTTCACCGTGGCAAAGAACGCCTCCGCATCGGGGATGCCGATATCGCCGAACGTCTCGACCATCTGGCCCAGCAGCCAGCCCGTGAACGCCCGCGAGCGGCCAAGCTGGTTCTCGTAAATCCGGCTCTGGCTTTCATGGACTCCCATCGACACACCCTGGCCCAGAGGCGTCAGCAGATAGGCTTGGTCGATATTCTGCTCGTAAGACGCGTGGCCAACCTCGTGGATTGTCGAATAGATGCAATTGAAGGGGTCGATCGGGTTGGTGCGTGTCGTGATGCGCACGTCGTTGCCCGATCCCGAGCTGAACGGATGAACCGCCTTGTCCACGCGTCCCCGGCTCATGTCGTAGCCAAAACCCTTGGCAATCTGCCGGGCCAGCCGCATCTGCGCGTGCTCATCAAAGGTGCCGCGCAAGGCAGCAGGGGCAGGCGCCCCCAGGACACTGTCTCGCAACGCCACCAGGCGTGGCCGCATGGCCCCGAACATCGCGTCCAGGTCTGCCGCCGTCGCGCCCGGCTCGTAATCTTGCAACAACGCATCATAGGGATCGCCGCCATCGGCAATCGCCGCGCCCTCCTGGCGCCTCAGGTCGAGGACGCGCTCCAGGGTCGGGGCGAACGCGGCGAAATCATCGTTTGCCCGCGCTTCGGCCCAGACGCCCTGCGCGACCGACGTCGTGCGCGCAAGCTCGGCCGCCAGATCGGCCGGGACCTTCGAGCTTCGTTCGAAACTGCGCCGAACATGGCGCAGGTTGGCGCGCCCCTCCGCGTCCGTTGGCGCGGCATTCTCCAGCCACTCCGCGACACGCGGATCGGTGCGGCGCGCGTGCAGCACCGATTCCATCGCGCCGATCTCGTCGCTTCGCTGGGTGACCGCACCGCGCGGCATCACCGTTTCCTGATCCCACCCAAGGCGTCCGGCAACTTGGCCCAAGGCTTCGGTTTCGCGGCAAAAGGCCATCAGGTCATCATAAGCCGTGCTCATGTGGTTGCTCCTCGAATGGATTGTTGGGCCGGGTATTGCGCAGCAAACCGTGCCCGCAGGACCAGCACCCACAGGATCACCGCGCCAACCTGGTGCGTGATCGCGATCTGCCACGGCGCCATATAAAGCACCGTCACGATGCCCAGCACCATCTGGACCCAGAGCATGGCAAAGACCGCATTGAAGCGAACCCGCGTGTTCGCGTTCGGCGACTTGCGCGCGCGCACCCAGACGAAGATGCCAAAGACCAACAGCAGATAGCCCGCGATCCGATGCATGAATTGCACGAGCCCCGCGTTTTCAAAGAAGTTGCGCCACACCGGCTCCAGCTCGAACGGGAAGGGCGGCAGGAAGGCGCCCGCCATCAGCGGCCAATCGTTGTAGGTGCGCCCGGCGTCGATTCCCGCCACCAGGGCGCCCAGCAGGATTTGCAGGAACGTGAAATGCATGAGCCCCGTGCCCAGCCCGAACAGCGCGCCGTCCCGTGACCGCCGGGCCTGCATCAGGTCGCGCTCCTCGCGGCCAAGCTCGAAGGTGTACCAGGCGATAAAGCCAAGGATGACAAACGCCAAGCCAAGGTGGGTCGCCAGCCTGTAGGACGCCACATCGAGCATCGTGCCCGTCAGGCCCGAAGACACCATCCACCAGCCGATCGCCCCTTGAATGCCGCCCAGCACACCAAGGATCAAGAGCCGCCCGGTCCACCCGGTGGGGATCTGTTTGCGCAACAGGAACCACAAGAAGCCCACGGCCCAAACAAGGCCGATGACGCGGCCAAGCTGACGATGGCCCCATTCCCACCAATAGATGAATTTGAAGTCGGACAGGCTCATGCCCTTGTTCTGCAACTGGTACTCCGGGATCGCGCGATAGAGTTCGAACTCCCGCTGCCAGTCGCCGGCGTTCATCGGCGGCAAGGCCCCGGTGAGCGGCCGCCACTCGGTAATCGCCAGACCGCTATCGGTAAGCCGGGTCAGCCCGCCAACGGCGATCATCACGGCAACCAGCGCAAAGAGCCCCATCAGCCAGGCCCGGATCGCTCCGCGCGCACCACGCTTGCCCGCGTCGATCATGCCGCCCTTCGGCGCCGCCTTGCGTGGCGTGTCATCGACCACGTCTTCGAAAATATTGCGATTTCCGCTCATGCACGGACCTCCTGAGTTGGGCAAAAGACTAGGCCCGGGACGGGAGCGCTTCAAGGCGCGGAGCTACCCCTTGTTCTTCCAACGCACCATTTGCCGCAGTATGCCGTGCAACATCTGCACATCGGCGCGCGTCAGCGGCATGCGACTCCACATGTTGCGCAGATTTCGCTTCATGCCGGCCGCCTTGATCTCGGGATAGAAGAAACCTGCCTCCTCCAGCCTGTCTTCATAGTGACCGGCCAGCTTGTCCATCTCGATCGCCGTGGCCCACTCGGTGCCTGCCAGTTCAGTTGTTTCGGCCGGTGCCACGATCGATTGACGCCGCCACTCGTAGCCGGTCAGCAAAACGCATTGTGCAAGGTTCAGGGATGGAAACTCCGGGTTGACCGGTACCGAGATGATCGCATTCGCCAGGGCGATATCGTCATTCTCGAGCCCGGCTCGTTCCGGCCCGAAGAGAACGGCGACCGTTTCGCCGCTTGCGATCTTTTCGCGGGCGATTTCCATCGCGCGCTCCGGAGTGACGACAGGTTTGGTCATGCCCCGCTGACGCGCCGTGGTGGCAAAGACAAAGGAACAATCCGCGACCGCATCGACGGTACGCGCTGTCACCACCGCATCATCGAGAACCCGCCCCGCGCCAGATGCCATGGCAACCGCTTTCTGGTTGGGCCAGCCGTCACGCGGGGCGACCAGCGCCATCCGGTCCAGACCGAAATTCAGCATTGCCCGCGCTGCCGCGCCGATGTTTTCCCCCATCTGCGGGCGCACGAGGACAAAACAGGGCTGCGGCGTGTCACTTGGCATGGCTCGGGACTCCGGTTCCGAAAATTTGCGCCTGACTAGTGCGCTGTCCCGCCAAGGGCAAGCCGTGCAAGCCATGCAAGCCCTTGGCGCATGGCGCGAAATCACGGTATAGACGGGCGAGCAAAACCAGAAGGGGCCGAAGATGTCCAATGCAGAGCAGCCGCAGATCTACCTGATCACGCCACCCGAGATCGAACTCAGTCATTTTCCCGAAGACTTGGCGCGTGTTCTGGACACGGTCGAGATCGCCTGCATCCGCCTGTCGCTGGCCACGCGCGACGAGGACCTGATCCTGCGCGCCGCCGATGCCGTGCGCGAGGTGGCGCATCGGTTCGACGTCGCGCTGGTGATCGACACCCATGTGGTGCTGGCGCAGCGGCTTGGCCTGGATGGCGTGCACCTGACCGATGGCCCGCGATCCGTGCGTATGGCCCGCAAGGACCTTGGACCGGATGCCATCGTCGGCGCATTCTGCGACCAGTCGCGCCATGATGGCATGACCGCGGGCGAGGCGGGTGCCGATTACGTCAGCTTCGGCCCCGTCGGCGACACCGCTTTGGGCGATGGATCGCGCGCCGAAACGGAGCTGTTCAAATGGTGGTCCGAAATGATAGAAATCCCCGTGGTCGCCGAAGGCGGGCTTGATCCCCAGATCATCCGCACCCTGGCACCGATCACCGATTTCTTCGGCATCGGCGAGGAAATCTGGCGCAGCGAAAATCCGGTGATCGCGCTCAAGACCCTGGCGGCCGCGATGCCTGGCTGACCCGGGACACCGGGGGCTCTGCCCCCGCCGCGCTTCGCGCGACTCCCCCGGGATGTTTTAAAACCGGAGAGGTAACGGACCATTAACCTTAACGGCCGATAAACGATCTTGCGGTACAGGCGGGGACGCCGATGACCGTAACCGGAGAAGCCCCCTGCCCACAAAGCAGGGGGTGGACCCGTGGTCTGATCTTCTCTGGTTTCGAAATATCCCGGGGGTTTGGGGGCAGAGCCCCCAAGGGCTGCAGACCCGCACATACCAAGCGGGGCTTGCCCGGCATGTCTCCGCGTCAGGGAATGATCCGCGTGTATTTGACGCCTTCCAGCGTTGCTCCGAGGCGCAGGCCGGCCTGACCGAAAATCACCGCGATGACAGGAGCCAGCGAGGTGGTTGTCTCCGCCGCGATTGTCTCGCCACCTTCCGGTATCGCGTATTCGACATTGGCACCGGCAGCCCATCCGGGGGAGCGGCGAAACTTCATCAGCGCGTCCTCGGTCATGAAGAACAGCACATGTGCGTATTGCTGTGCGCCGATCTGCAAGCCCGCGCTGGCCTTGGTCGTGGAGTAGAAATCTACCGTCACGCCGCCGACGCGCAGCGCGCCGCGTCCGAAGGCGCCGCCAAGGCCCAGCCCCGCCTCTGTCACCAGCGGCATCACCAACAGGCCGTTGGCGTTCGAGGCCAATGCCTGGGTGCCGGGAAAGCGGCGGTACATTTCGGCCAGGGTTGCATCGACCCGGGCGTCGATCCGGGCCGCGCCATTGCCGCCGACGCCATTGGCGCAGCCGGACAATAGCAGAATGCCGCCGAGGCCAAGGGCCATCTCACGTCGTGTCAGGGATGTCATGTGTCTGCTCTTTCATTTTCGAAGATTGCCATAGCCTCGGAGTTCGGCTGTTCCGCCGATTGGGTACAGTATAGCCACAACCGAGCGACCTGTCACCATCGACAGAGCCGTTTAGGCGATGGATCGCTATGCGTTGAGCAGGCGTGCAGCGGCCGTTGCGAAATAGGTCAGCACGCCGTCGCAGCCGGCGCGCTTGAACGCCATGAGGCTTTCCAGCATGACGCGGTCATGGTCCAGCCAGCCGCGTTCGGCCGCACCTGCCAGCATCGCGTATTCGCCGGACACCTGGTAGGCGAAGGTCGGAACGCCGAACATGTCCTTGGTCCGGCGACAGATGTCGAGATAGGGCATGCCGGGCTTGATCATCACCATGTCCGCGCCCTCGGAAAGGTCCCGCGCCACCAGGCGCATCGCCTCGTCGGAATTGCCCGGATCCATCTGGTATCCCGTCTTGTCGCCCGTGAAGGCGTCTGCGGCCCCAACTGCGTCGCGGAACGGCCCGTAAAAGGCACTGGCGTATTTCGCCGCGTAACTGAGAAGCGCGACATTGTGAAAGCCCTCGCGTTCCAATTCGCTCCGCATCGCCGCTATGCGGCTATCCATCATGTCGGACGGGCCGATGATGTCCGCGCCGGCGCGCGCTTGGCTGAGGGTCTGTTTCACCAAGGCCTCGACCGTGCGATCGTTGACGATATACCCATCCTCGGAAAATCCGTCATGCCCCGTTATGTTGTAGGGATCCAGCGCCACGTCAGTCATGACCATGATATCCGGCACCGCGTCCTTGATCGCACGGGTCGCGCGGTTTGACAGGTTCTCGGGGTTCCAGGCTTCGGCGCAGTCTTCGGTCTTGAGTGCGGGATCGGTGTAGGGGAAAAGACAAATCGCCGGAATGCCGAGCTCATGCGCCTCGCGCGCGGCCGCCACCACCTTGTCGACCGAGCGTCGAAGGACGCCGGGCATCGTCGGCACCGGCTCCTCGATCCCCTCTCCGTCACGCACGAAGACCGGCCAGATGAAATCATCCGGTGTCAGGCTGTTTTCGCGGACCATGGCGCGCAGCCCTTCGGTGCGGCGCAGGCGGCGCAGGCGTGAGGCGGGAAAGGCGGGTGTAATCGGCGTCATCGGGTTGTCCCTGGGCTTTATCAGTGCCCAAGGGATGCACCGCCCCCGCGCCCATGTCCAGACCCCGCTCGGACCAAACCGCGTGACAGCGCCGCCGCTCCGGTCGACAGGTGGCAACGCCGCGCCGGGGCTATCGGGCGCGCGGCCCGTCCGTGATGGATTGCGCACGCCATTTTACGCGCCAGCATCCGGCTCTGGGCAATCGCCGAACAGCGCGTTAGAGATCAGCGAAATTTAACGGGGGGCGCCACCTTGGATTGGTATTCTACCGTCTTCGAGCTTATCGACATGAGATCCTTTTCGAACCTCTGGTTCTGGATCGTTCTGGCCGTGGTGTGGTCATCGGCCAGCCATTGGGTGCTGGGTGTGCCCTATGACATGGTCAGCCGCGCCAAGCGACGCGGCGGTCAGGATGCCGAGGACCTGACAGACCTGTTGCGGATCAACACGGGCCGGATCCTCTATATTATCGAGGAGGCGGGTCTGTGGATCATCGCGGCGGGGATGTTTTTCCTTACCGGGTTTTTCATTCTCGGCTGGTTCTACGCGGTCGAGATTGCGCAGGCCCTGTTTTTGCTTGGCTTTCCCATGGCGATTGTCAGCATGCTCAGCGTCCGTACGGCGCGGGGTCTGCGCAACCAGGACGACAACCTCGACGCGGTCTACAGACGGCTGGCGCGACATCGCCTGTCCGTGCAGGCGATTGGCATGGTGTCGATCTTTGTCACTGCGATGTGGGGAATGTACGTGAACCTCAGCATTGGCGTGTTGGGCGGTTGACGCGGCCCGGCTGTCACGCCAAATGACAGCGCTATGAACAAACCCCAGCACGTTATCATGGGCGGCGCGCCCGAAGGCTTCGATGCCCGTCTTGTCCTGGCCGAAGCCGAAAAGGCCGGCGGCGCCGTGTGCCATGTGGCGCGCGATGACCGGCGGCTGGCACAGATGCGCGATGCGCTGCGCCTGCATGCGCCCGACATCCCGGTTTTCGTGTTTCCCGGCTGGGATTGCCTGCCCTACGACCGCGTGTCACCCAACCCGGATATTTCGGCCGCGCGCATGGCGACACTGGCCGCGCTCACCCATGCGATGCCCGCGCAATATGTGCTGCTCTCCACGATGACCGCAGCGACGCAGAAGATCCCGGCACGCGCCGTGCTGAAGGACGCGGCCTTCACGGCCCGGGTCGGCAACCGCGTGAACGAAGAGGCGCTGCGCAATTTCCTGGTGCGCATGGGGTTCAGCCAGGCGCCGACGGTGATGGAGCCGGGCGATTACGCCATCCGCGGCGGCATCATCGACATCTACCCGCCGGGCGACGGCGGTCCGGTCCGGCTCGACCTGTTTGGCGACGTGCTGGACGGGGCGCGGCGGTTCGATCCCGCCTCGCAGCGGACGACGGAAAAGCTCGACGTCGTCGAGCTCGCCCCGGTTTCAGAGGTCATCCTCGACGAGGCGGCGATGACGCGCTTCCGGCAGAATTACCGGATCGAGTTCGGCACTGCGGGCAGCGACGATCCGCTCTACGAAGCGGTCAGCGCCGGGAGGAAGCAGGCCGGGATGGAGCATTGGCTGCCGTTCTTCCACGATCATCTTGAAACGCTGTTCGATTACCTGCCCGGTGTGCCGGTCACGCAGGACGATCAGGTCACGCCCGCGCGGCTGGCGCGCTGGGACGGTATCGTGGATCAGTACGAAACGCGCATCGCCGCCCTGCAACAGAAATCGCGCATGGACACGGTCTACAAGCCGGTGTCGCCGGAACAACTCTACCTCGACGATGCCGCCTGGACGGCGGCCCTTGCCGATCGCCGGGTGGTCCAGTTCCACCCGCTGCAACAGGCCTCGGGGCCGAACGTAGTGGATGCGGGCGGGCGCATCGGGCGCAGCTTTGCGCCAGAGCGGCAGCAGGAAAATATAAGCCTGTTCAGTGCGCTGGCGGATCATGTTCGCGCAAAGATGCAAGGCGGACCCGTGGTCATCGCGTCCTATTCCGATGGCGCGCGAGAGCGTTTGTCGGGACTGATCGAGGATGAAGGGCTGGGCGAAACGATCCCGGTCAACGATCTGACCCGCGTCGGCAAGCGCGGGCTTTACCTCACCGTGTGGCCGCTGGAGCAAGGTTTCGAGGCGCCTTGGGGGGAGGCTGGCAAAAGGGCGCGGATCACTGTCGTCTCGGAGCAGGACGTGCTGGGCGACCGGCTGATCCGGTCGCCAAGGAAGAAACGCAAAGCCGAGAACTTCCTGACGGAAGCGCAATCGCTGTCGCCCGGCGATCTGGTCGTGCATGTCGACCATGGTGTCGGTCGGTATCTTGGGCTCGAGGTGGTCACCGCCGCAGGTGCGGCGCATGAATGTCTTTTGCTGGAATATGCAGAAAAAACAAGGCTTTACCTGCCGGTTGAAAATATCGAACTGCTGTCCAAATTCGGACACGAAGAGGGCCTTCTCGACCGGTTGGGTGGGGGTGCGTGGCAGGCGAAGAAAGCCAAGCTCAAGGAACGCATCCGCGAAATTGCGGACCGGCTGATCCGTATCGCTGCCGAACGTGCGCTGCGAAAGGCGCCCGTGATGGACCCGCCGCCGGGGGCGTGGGACGCGTTTTCCGCCCGGTTCCCGTACCAGGAAACCGACGACCAGCTGCGCGCGATCGAGGATGTCATGTCAGACATGCATTCGGGCCAGCCGATGGACCGCCTGATCTGCGGCGATGTCGGCTTTGGCAAGACCGAGGTCGCGATGCGGGCAGCCTTTGTCGCCGCCATGTCGGGCGTGCAGGTCGCGGTGATCGCGCCGACGACGCTGCTGGCGCGCCAGCACTACAAGGGTTTCGCCGAACGCTTCCGTGGATTTCCCTTGGAAGTCAGGGCCTTGTCGCGCTTTGTTTCGGCAAAGGATGCACAGGCTACCAAGGACGGCCTGGCGCGCGGCACAGTGGATATCGTGGTCGGCACGCACGCGCTTTTGGCCAAGGGCATCCAGTTCCAGAACCTCGGGCTGCTGATCATCGACGAGGAACAGCATTTCGGGGTGTCGCACAAGGAGCGGCTCAAGCAATTGCGCACGGATGTTCACGTGCTGACGCTGACCGCGACGCCGATCCCGCGCACGTTGCAGCTGTCTCTGTCCGGTGTGCGCGACCTGAGCATTATCAGCACGCCGCCGGTCGATCGTCTGGCGATCCGGACCTATGTTTCGGAATTCGATGCGGTCACGGTGCGCGAGGCTCTGCTGCGTGAGCACTACCGCGGCGGGCAATCGTTTTTCGTCGTGCCCCGCGTGTCCGATCTGCCCGAGATCGAGGCGTTCCTGACAGAGCAGGTACCCGAGATCTCCTTTGTCGTGGCGCATGGCCAGATGGCAGCAGGCGAGCTCGACACCCGCATGAACGCCTTTTACGACGGCAAGTACGATGTGCTGCTGGCCACCACGATTGTCGAATCGGGCCTTGATATCCCGACCGCCAACACGATGATCATCCACCGCGCCGATATGTTCGGGCTAAGCCAACTCTACCAGATCCGCGGCCGCGTGGGCCGGTCGAAAACCCGGGCCTATGCTTACCTGACAACGAAACCACGCACCAAGCTGACGCCCGGAGCCGAGAAACGGCTGCGCGCGCTTGGCTCGCTCGACACGCTTGGCGCGGGCTTTACGCTTGCCAGTCAGGATCTCGACATCCGTGGCGCGGGCAACCTGCTGGGCGAGGAACAATCCGGCCAGATGCGCGATGTCGGCTACGAACTTTACCAGTCGATGCTGGAAGAGGCGATTGCCAAGGTGCGGTCGGGCGAAATGGAGGGCCTGTCGGAAGCGGACGATCACTGGGCCCCGCAGATCAACCTCGGCGTGCCGGTCCTGATCCCCGAGGACTACGTGCCCGATCTCGATGTGCGCCTGGGCCTGTACCGCCGCCTGTCATCTCTCTCCACCAAGGTCGAGCTCGAGGGCTTCGCTGCTGAATTGATCGACCGCTTCGGCAAGCTGCCGAAAGAGGTGAACACGCTGCTTCTGGTGGTGCGCATCAAGGCGATGTGCAAACGCGCCGGTATCGCGAAACTCGATGGCGGGCCGAAAGGGGCAACGATCCAGTTCCACAATGACAAGTTCGCATCTCCCGATGGCCTGGTGGATTTCATCAAGGACCAGAAGGGGCTTGCCAAGGTCAAGGACAACAAGATCGTTGTGCGCCGCGACTGGAAGAGGGACAGCGACAAGATCAAGGGCGCGTTTGCGATCGCTCAGGACCTGGCAAAGAAGGTGAAAGAGGCGAAGACGGCCAAGGCCTGAGGCTGTGCGTTAGCGGAAAGCGGTGATGCGTCAACCCATCCTTCGCGCCGTTGTGCGGAGGTCTGGAGCGGGTAGCGGGAATCGAACCCGCAACTTAAGCTTGGGAAGCTCGCGTGATACCTTTTCACCATACCCGCGCTCTGGACGGTCAGATACGCTTGGGTGTGTGGGGCGTCAAGAGGGGGGTGCGCTGTGAGGGTCTCCCTCGTGGGACCGCAGAACAAGCGCCCGACCAGGTGGGCGCGGAACGCGCCCGCCGTCAAACCGAAGGTTTGCCTTCGGCAAAATGGGCAGGCGGACGCGTCACCGCCGCTGCGCGACGGCGGGGCTCCCGGCCCATCACCCCCGCTTCCGCCGCCGCACGCGACCGCCATCACTCCCATCCCCCTGAGTGTTGAACCCAACGACGGGCAACTCAACCACCTTGCCCAGTTCCGGGAACGGGTCGGTGGCGTGGGGGATGGCGTTCGCCGCGACGAAATGGTCCTGGAATTTCGGCTCGATGGCGGTTTCGACCTTGGTGATCTGGCGCACGCTGCGTTCGATCTCGGCGCGGGCGGCCAGGTTGCAGAGCGCAATGCGCGCGCCGGTGCCGGCGGCGTTGCCCGCACTCGTGACCTGGTCCAGCGGCACGTCGGGGATCATCCCCAGCACCATCGCGTGTTTGGCGCTGATATGCGCGCCGAACGCGCCTGCCAGCACCACGCGGTCAACCGTGTCCACACCCATCTCGTCCATGAGTAGCCGCGCGCCCGCGTAGAGCGCGGATTTGGCCAGCTGGATCGCGCGGATGTCTCCTTGCGTGACGGTGATGCGCGGGCCGCCTTGCTCCGTGACATCATGGATCAGGTAGGCATGGGTGCGCCCTTCGGGCACGCAGCGCTCGGTGCCTGTCTGCGCCGCCGATCCGATCAGCCCCTTGGCGTCCATCACCCCGGCAATGCGCAGTTCCGCCACCGCCTCGATGATGCCCGAGCCGCAGATGCCGGTGATGCCTGTCGCGGCGGTCTCGTCCCAGAAACCATCCTCGTCCGACCATTTGTCACAGCCGATCACCCGGAAACGCGGTTCCTTGGTGACGGGGTCGATGCGGATCGCCTCGATGGCACCGGGGGCGGCACGTTGCCCGCTGGAGATCTGCGCGCCCTCGAAGGCAGGGCCGGTGGGCGAGGAACAGGCCAGCACGCGGCGGGTGTTGCCCAGCAGGATCTCCGCATTGGTGCCCACATCGACGATCAGCACGAGGTCCTCGGATTTGCCCGGCTGTTCCGACAGCGCCACAGCGGCGGCATCGGCTCCGACATGGCCCGCGATGCAAGGCAGGATGTAGATCTGGGCGCTGGCGGGCAGGGCGGTCAGGTCCAGGTCGCGGGCGGTCAGGTCGAGGTGGTTCGACGTGGCCAGCGCAAATGGCGCCTGGCCGAGTTCCACCGGGTCGATGCCCAGCAGCAGGTGGTGCATCACCGGGTTGCAGACGAACACGGTTTCCAGAATGAGGCTGGTCGCGATGCCCGCCTCCTTTGCGATTTCCTCGGCCAGCGTGTTGATCGCGTCGCGCACGGCGCGGGTCATCGCCTGATCGCCGCCGGGGTTCATCATGGCATAGCTGACACGGCTCATCAGGTCTTCGCCAAAGCGGATCTGCGGGTTCATGATGCCCGAGGAGGCCACGATCTCGCCGGTGTCCAGATTGGTCAGATGGGCCGCAACGGTGGTGGAGCCAAGGTCGATGGCCAGCCCGAAGATGCCCGCCTCGTGCAGGCCGGGCCAAACGGCGATGATGCGGGGTGTCGCCTCGGCGCTGGTCTTGTGCAGGGCGACAGTGATCGCCCATTTGCCTGTTCGCAGAACGGGTTGCAGCACCGTCAGCACCGGGAAGGCGCAGGTGACCGCTTCGATCTCCCACTGTTCCCTGAGCGCGCGCGCCACGCGCTCCAGATCACCGGTGGGCGTGTGCATGTCGGGCTCGTCGACCTCGATATAGTAAAGCCGGGTGGCCGGGTCCATTTCAATCACGCGGGCACTGGCGGCCTTGCGCACGACCTGGCGGTGGACCTGGGAGTCGGGTGGCACGTCGATCACGATGTCGCCCTGCACCTGGGCCTGGCAGCCAAGGCGGCGGTCCGGTTTCAGCCCGCGCTTTTCGTCGTAACGCGCCTCAACGGCGTTCCAGTCGGACAGGGCGCCCTCGCGGGCGGTGACGCCGTGCTTGGGAAACGCGCCATAGCCGGGTGTGATCTGGCACTTGGAGCAGATGCCGCGCCCGCCGCAGACGCTGTCAAGATCGACCCCCAGATGCCGTGCGGCGGTCAGCACCGGGGTGCCAACGGGGAACCGGCCACGTTTGCCGGACGGCGTGAAGACAACAAGTGGATCCTGGTTTGACATGGGCATCCCTGTATGCGTGTTGGTCGCGATAATAGGGATGCCGTGACCCGGGAAACGGTGAATTGCGTCATAATGATCGTGCAGAGCGGCATGAGCTGCGCAAACGCAGCCTTTGCACCTAGGCTGCGTCGCGGCCCAGCCTGTCCATCTGCGCAAGAAGTTTATCGACCGATCCCGGCTTGGGATCAGAGGCGGGGGCGAAAAATGTGAATTTCACCGGTTTGAAACCGACAAAGCCGAGAACCTGCCCCTTGATCTGGTGCCGGATTGCATCGTGATAGGCCAGCCACAGGAAGCTGCGCGGCGTGTCAGACGTGATGACGACGCGCGCGGTGCGGCCTGTCAAAAGCGGCTTGGGCAGACCGATGGGCGTGGTTTCCCGAGTGGTGAAGGTCCGCCCGATGGCCAGCACACGGTCAATCCATCCCTTGAGCTTGGCCGGAAAGCCACCCCACCACAGCGGAAAGGCCAAGACGAAATGCGTGCACCATTCAAGATTGCCCAGCGACTCTTCCAGCACCGGTTCCAAAGGCTTGGGGCTGTCGTACCCGGCTTTGCCCCGGTCGGGATCGAATGTCAGGTCGTGCAACTGCGACAGGCGCACTTCGTGGCCTGCTGCGCGGGCGGCCATTGCGTAGCGCTCCATCGCCTGACGGGTGATCGAGTCCGGGCCGGGATGACCGTTGAGAATGAAAATCCGTTTTGCCATGGCGTCTGCCTCCACGCATTTCGCGATTATCACACGGGCCGGTCACAGGTCCAAGACAAAGCGGTGTCGCGGACCACCTTGATACGCCAGAACCGCGCAAGTCTCTTCCTTGCCCTCCGGGCTGCACTTGCACGTCCATCCCGATTGCTTCGGCGTCGCATGGTCGCCAAGGGGATTGGGGCTTTTCCCCGGTCGCAACCCGTGCGATAGGGACGTGCCTAACGATGCTGTCCGTGGAAAGGGATTCCGATGGAGATTCGCGAGGCTCTCACCTTTGATGATGTACTCTTGGTGCCGGGGGCATCCGAAGTCTTGCCTGCAACGGCCGATACGCGGACTTGGGTGACCAAGACCATCGCGTTGAATATCCCGCTGCTCAGCTCGGCGATGGACACGGTAACCGAAGGGCGCATGGCGATCACCATGGCGCAGGCCGGAGGTATGGGGGTGATCCACAAGAACCTGTCGGTTGACCAACAGTCGCTTGAGGTGCGACGGGTCAAGAGGTTCGAATCCGGCATCGTCTACAGCCCGGTCACCCTGCGTCCGGATCAGACGTTGGCGGACGCCAAGGCTTTGATCGAGCGCTACAATTTCACCGGCTTTCCGGTGGTTGACGACACAGGCCGTGTTGTCGGCATCGTCACCAACCGGGACATGCGCTTTGCCACGTCGGACGATACGCCGGTGCGCGTGATGATGACCTCGAATGATCTTGCGATTCTGCGCGAACCGGCCGACCGTCAGGAAGCGCTGAACCTGATGCGCGCCCGGCGGATCGAAAAGCTTCTGGTGGTGGACAAGGACGACAAGCTGACCGGGCTTCTGACGCTCAAGGACAGCCAGCAGGCGGTGTTGAACCCGACGGCCTGCAAGGACAGCCTGGGTCGGCTGCGTGTCGCCGCGGCAACCTCGGTGGGCGATGCCGGGCATGAAAGAACCGAAGCGCTGGTTGCCGCCGGCGTGGATATCGTCGTGATCGATACCGCGCATGGCCACAGCGCCGGGGTGATAGATGCCGTGCGTCGCGCCAAATCGCTGTCCAACGAAGTGCAGGTCATCGCAGGCAACGTCGCGACCGCAGATGCCACCCGCGCCCTGATCGATGCAGGCGCGGATGCCGTGAAGGTCGGAATCGGACCGGGGTCGATCTGTACCACACGAATGGTCGCCGGCGTTGGCGTGCCACAGCTGACAGCGGTCATGGATTGCGCCCGGGCGGCCGGTGACACGCCGGTGATCGCCGATGGCGGGATCAAGTTTTCCGGCGATTTCGCCAAGGCCATCGCTGCGGGTGCGTCCTGCGCCATGGTGGGCAGCATGATCGCCGGGACTGACGAATCGCCGGGCGAAGTGATTTTGTACCAGGGCCGCAGTTTCAAAACATATCGTGGAATGGGATCGATGGGGGCCATGGCGCGGGGCTCCGCGGACCGCTATTTCCAGAAAGACGCCGCCAACGATAAACTGGTGCCCGAAGGCATCGAGGGGCAGGTGCCGTACAAGGGGTCAGCCGGGGGGGTGATTCACCAACTGGTCGGCGGCCTGCGCGCAGCGATGGGCTATACCGGCTGTGCAACCGTGGAAGAGATGCGCAACAACTGCAAGTTCGTGCGCATCACTGGCTCGGGCTTGCAGGAAAGCCATGTTCATGATGTGCAAATTACCCGGGAATCCCCGAATTACCGTCTTGGCTGACGGCGAGACGACGCCGTGACACCCGCCGCAAGATGGGCAGCCGCAGCCCAGATCGTCGACGAGATCGGTCAAGGTGAGCCGGCGGAAAAAGCGCTGACCACATGGGCGCGCAAATCCCGCTTTGCCGGGTCCAAGGACCGCGCCGCGATCCGCGATCATGTCTTCGATATCCTGCGCAACTGGCGCAGCACGGCAGCCCTGGGTGGTGCTGAGACCGGCCGGGGCCGGGTGCTTGGGCGATTGCGGCAGACCGGTGAAGACCCGTCGCTTGTTTTTTCCGGCACCGGGTATGGGCTGGACATCCTGACCGATGCAGAACAGGCGGCAGGTCAGACACCCGTCGGGGCCGCGGCCGCTGATCTTCCAGATTGGCTATTTTCGCTTTTTGTCAATGAATTGCCGGGTGATGCTCCTGCGACAGCTGAAGCGTTGCGCCATCGCGCACAAGTGTATTTGCGGGTCAACACGATCAAGGCCAATCGCGGCACGGCGCAGGCCGCGCTGGCCGATGACGGGATCCAAACGGTCCCGCATCCCTTGTCGGACACCGCGCTCGAGGTCACGGCAAATGCGCGTCGCGTTTCTCAGTCCACCGCTTTTCGGAGCGGACTTGTGGAGTTGCAGGATGTCGCGAGCCAAGCCGTCGTCGAAGCGCTGCCGTTGGACCCAGGCATGCGCGTGCTTGACTATTGTGCCGGCGGGGGCGGAAAAACGCTTGCCATGGCGGCGTATCTGAACGGCCCTGTCGAGGCTCATGACGCCAATCCGCGCCGCATGTCCGATCTGCCCCAACGCGCCGCACGCGCCGGGGCCGATGTGCGCGTGGTACCTGCGCCAAAAGGGCTTTATGATCTGGTCTTGTGCGATGCGCCCTGTTCCGGAAGCGGTTCCTGGCGCCGCGCGCCAGATGGCAAATGGCGCCTGACCCCGGACAGCCTGGATCGGTTGACCCAAGTCCAAGCGGATATTCTGGACAAGGCGGTCGCATGCGTCGCCTCTGACGGTGTGCTGGCTTATGCAACCTGCTCCGTTCTGCGTCGCGAGAACGAAGATCAGATCAATGGATTCTTGCAGCGTCATCCTGACTGGGTTTGCACACAAGAGGGCCGATTTGGACTGGTTCAAGGTGGAGACGGATTTTTTCTTGCAATCCTAAAGAGAAAAACAATTTGAAATACAGGTATTTGGGGTTTAGCTTTTAAGCGGAGTTTAATCCTATCGGTGTCAAGTGCCGGAAACCCGATGTCCAAAGAGCTGCTTGATGACCCTTTTTGATCGATCCGTGCCGGCCAAACCAAGGCTCGCCAGTGCCAAATCGCTCTTGTTGGCGTTCGCGGTTGCCAGCGCGGCACTGGCTATGGCAGCCCCGCATCGCGCGATGCAATCGGGGTTCTGGGCTTCGGGTGCTGCGTTTGCCGCAATCTATCTTGCCGCTCTTCTAATTGACACGTGGCGCAAAATGCGGGGACAGCGTGCGATGCGGCAGCTTGGGTTGCTGGTAGAACATGATATCTCGGCATGCATTTTCACCGATCACGACGGCATTGTGCTTGCGGCAAACCGCGCGGCCAAAGCCCTGCACAAGGTGTCGACCGGTCAGGGGTTGCGCCCGATCGTCGAAACATTCGTGGCCGATGCGGCAGGCCTGATCCACCGCGTTCAAAGCGGGGCGCTCAGCGACGGCATCGCGTTGGAAAAGGTTGTCCTGCCGGACAAGCACATGCGGATGTCGGCGCATCAGGCTGGTCCCGACACCCTGTTGTGGCGGTTGGAGTCGTTTGAAAGCCGGGACGGTCAGGACGTGTCGGGCCGTGCGGCCTTTCCGGCGATGACGATTGGCCGGGGCGGCACCGTGCTGTGGATGAACGCTGCGGCGCGGACGCTCGCTGGCGGCAGGGTCCGGTCGCTGGATGAACTCATCTCCGACACACCGTTGCGCCCCGGAGAGGTCCATCAGATTCAGGCGGCCAGTGGGGAACAGGAATACACGATCAATTTGCAAGACGCAGGGCTTGGTCGCGAAGAGGTGCTGATGATCCCCGCGACCCAGCCGCGCGCCGAAGCCTCGGACGAGGCTGGCTTTGAGGCACTGCCGGTTCCGCTTCTCAAGCTTACCTCGCAGGGGGGGATCACCCGCGCCAACCGTTGCGCCCGTGACCTCTTGAACGCAAGCCGGGACGACCATCGCACGCTGTCGGATCTGATGGAAGGGCTGGGCCGATCGATTCCGGATTGGCTGTCGGACGCCGCCGCGGGCAAAGGTTTGGGCCGATCGGAATTCCTGCGCCTGACACGGTCTGACACCGAGGTGTTTGTACAGGTCACGCTGACCCGCGTGATCGAGGATGGACAAACATCGCTGGTTGCCGTGTTGAACGATGCAACAGAGTTGAAAAGTCTGGAGGCGCAGTTTGTCCAAAGCCAAAAAATGCAGGCCATCGGTCAGCTTGCCGGCGGTGTCGCGCATGATTTCAACAATCTTCTGACCGCCATTTCAGGGCATTGCGACCTGTTGTTGCTGCGCCATGATCAAGGCGATCCGGAATATGCTGACCTGATCCAAATCCATCAGAACGCCAATCGCGCAGCCGGGCTTGTGGGCCAGCTACTGGCGTTTTCGCGCAAGCAGACTCTCAGTCCGGAGCGTCTGGACCTGCGCGATATTCTGTCGGATCTGACCCATCTTCTGAACCGTCTGGTGGGGGAAAAAGTCACGCTCAACCTGCGCCAGGATCCGGGTCTGCCTGCGATCCGGGCCGACAAACGCCAGCTTGAACAGGTCATCATGAACCTGGTCGTCAATGGCCGCGACGCGATGGCCGAAGGAGGGACGATCCTGATCGAGACCGATGAACGCGTTCTGGACAAACCGATACAGCATGGGCGGGCCAAGGTGCCTGCCGGCGCCTATGTTGTCGTTCGGGTCCAGGACGAGGGGGTTGGAATACCGCATGACAAGCTGCAAAAGGTGTTCGAGCCCTTCTTCACAACGAAACGCACCGGGGAGGGTACGGGGCTCGGCCTCTCAACCGTCTACGGTATCGTGAAGCAATCGGGCGGCTTCATCTTTGTCGATAGCACGCAAGGCAAAGGGAGCGTGTTCACATTGATGTTTCCGGTTTGCGAAGAGCCGATCGCTGCCCCGCCAACCACGTGTGAAACACCGAGATCCATCCCGGCCCGCGAGGGTGACGGAGTTGTGCTTCTGGTCGAGGATGAGGCTCCGGTCCGCGCGTTTGCCTCCCGCGCGCTGTCGCATCGTGGGTTCAAGGTGGTCGAGGCCGCAAATGCCGAGGAGGCGCTTGATCTGTTGGAGGATGACGATTTGAAGGTGGATGTTTTCGTCACCGACGTGGTCATGCCCGGCCTTGATGGACCAAGCTGGGTGCGCGAGGCCCGCGCATCCCGACCCGAGGTGCCGGTGGTGTTCATGTCCGGCTATGCCGAGGACGTGTTCAAATCCCAAGGTGCGCGGATCGAATCGTCAGCCTTTCTCGCCAAGCCGTTTTCCCTGACAGATCTGACCGCAATCGTGAACCAGCAGCTTGCCGCCACATCTGTGGACGGAAATCCTGCGGAGCCGTGATCAGCCGCCTTCGGGAATCGAATTCCAAAGCACAAAATCGGCTGCCCGGTGCAGGCGCACCAAGGCTTGGGCGTCTGGTGAAATCTGCAAAGACTGTTCTAAAGAGACGTTCACTTCAGGAATGTCCGGCAAAGGCCCCAATCTTTTGGAAAGAAAGGCGCGCAAACCGGCCTGATCCTCGTACCGAAAGAAATGCGACACAGACGTCCCGTTGGGCCGCGGTTCCACGAACTTGGCTTGGGATCCGACATTTGCATAGGCTGGCGGCGACTCTTCGCACGCTGCGCGCAGGAAAGTGTCTATCGTCACATCTTTTGTCGAAGCGGGTCGACCGTCCAGGGCGGCCCGTTGACGGTAGCGATACCAACTTCCCAACCAGCTCAGCGGTTCGCGGATCACGGCGACCAGCTCCAGGTCGGGTTTGCCCATCTTGTCGAACATGGGCCGAAAAAACCGGTTATAGCGATAGACCGGCGCGTGCTTTAGCTCCGGCGGATCGCTCACCACGAGTGACGCGCGCGGCGCGAGGGCGCGCATGTAGGCCTGTGTCCCGGTTTTTGGCACCGACAGAAGGACCAATCCTTCGTTCCAGAACACCAACATGATCGCCGCTCCGCCTGTAATCTGGGCGCCTTAAACCACTCCTTAACCAATCCGCGCAACACTCGTTGTGAAATTAGAAGTTGAAATGTTCGCGTTTTGATCTCATAAAGAGAAAGAACAGGAAGTGAACAAAAGCAGCAATTGCCGCACCTGTCCGGGTGTGGAATAAGGATCGAAAGCAATGGCAACGGCAGATCTTCTGAATATGGATAGCAAGCGCGACGCGAACAAACAAAAAGCCCTGGATTCGGCGCTGGCGCAGATCGAGCGCCAGTTCGGCAAGGGCTCGATCATGAAACTGGGGGGCGACAACGTCTTGCGCGATATCGAGTCGACCTCGACCGGATCGCTTGGCCTCGACATCGCTCTGGGAATCGGCGGTTTGCCCAAAGGCCGGATTATCGAAATTTACGGCCCCGAAAGTTCGGGCAAGACAACGCTGACACTGCATTGCGTGGCCGAGGAACAGAAAAAAGGCGGCGTCTGCGCCTTTGTCGACGCGGAACACGCGCTCGATCCGCAATATGCCCGCAAACTCGGCGTCGACCTGGACGAATTGCTGATCTCGCAGCCCGATACCGGCGAACAGGCGCTCGAGATCACGGATACCCTGGTGCGGTCCGGTGCGGTCAGCATGGTGGTGGTCGATTCGGTGGCTGCGCTCACACCGAAATCCGAACTTGAGGGCGACATGGGCGACAGCAGCGTCGGCGTGCATGCCCGCCTGATGAGCCAGGCCATGCGGAAACTGACCGGATCGATCAGCCGATCGAACTGCATGGTGGTGTTCATCAACCAGATTCGCATGAAAATCGGCGTGATGTTCGGCAGCCCTGAAACCACGACGGGCGGCAATGCCCTGAAATTCTACAGTTCGGTCCGTCTCGACATTCGCCGGATTGGTGCGGTCAAGGATCGCGACGAGATTGTCGGGAACGCAACCCGCGTCAAGGTCGTCAAGAACAAGGTCGCACCACCCTTCAAACAGGTGGAATTCGACATCATGTACGGAGAAGGCATCTCGAAGATGGGCGAGCTGATCGACCTTGGTGTGAAGGCGGGCGTCGTCGAAAAATCCGGCGCGTGGTATTCCTATGGCGACGAACGGATTGGACAGGGCCGCGAAAACGCCAAGACATTCTTGCGCGAAAACACGCAAGTCTCGCTCGAGATCGAGGACAAGATTCGCGCAGCACATGGGCTGGATTTCGACATGAGCGGCTCCGGAAGTGAATCCGAGGACGATATCGTCGAAAGCTGATCGCGACGGGACAAGCCCCCAAAGGCATGAGACGACGATACGGACACGGAAAGCAGGGTGGCGAATGCGTCGCCCTGTTTGCGTTTCGGGCGGGTTTGGATGGTGGACAGCCTTCAAAGCAGAGGCTATTTCAACCCGAACGACACACGCCGCCTTTTTACCTTTCGGGTCAGGTCAAACATGCCAACGTTGAACGATATCCGCTCTACCTTTCTGAGCTATTTTGAAAAACAGGGTCACGAGGTTGTTCCGTCGAGCCCGCTTGTGCCGCGCAACGATCCGACGCTGATGTTCGTCAACTCGGGCATGGTGCAGTTCAAGAACCTGTTTACCGGGGTCGAACACCGCGACTATCGCCGCGCGGCAACCTCGCAGAAATGCGTGCGCGCGGGCGGCAAGCACAATGATCTGGACAATGTCGGCTACACAGCGCGCCATCATACCTTTTTCGAAATGCTCGGGAATTTCAGCTTTGGCGATTACTTCAAATCCGAGGCGATCCCCTTTGCCTGGGAACTGATCACCCGGCACTTCGGAATTCCTGCCGAAAAGCTCTACGTCACGATCTACCATACCGATGACGAAGCATTCCAGATCTGGAAAAAGGTCGGTGTTCCCGAGAGCCGCATCATCCGCATCGCGTCGTCCGACAATTTCTGGCAGATGGGTCCAACCGGACCCTGTGGGCCATGCACCGAGATTTTCTACGATCATGGCGATCACATCTGGGGTGGACCACCGGGCAGCCCCGAGGAGGATGGCGACCGGTTCATCGAGATCTGGAACATCGTTTTCATGCAGAACGAACAGTTCGAGGACGGCTCCATGAAAGCGCTCGACATGCAGTCGATCGACACTGGAATGGGACTCGAAAGGATCGGGGCCTTGCTGCAGGGCAGCCACGACAACTATGACACCGACACGATGCGCGCCCTGATCGAGACAAGCGCGGATGTGTCTTCGACCGACCCGGATGGCCCCGGCAAGACCCATCACCGTGTGATCGCGGATCACCTGCGGTCCACCTCCTTCCTGATCGCCGATGGCGTGATGCCCAGCAATGACGGGCGCGGATACGTGCTGCGCCGCATCATGCGCCGGGCGATGCGTCATGCGCATTTGCTGGCGGCCCAGGATCCGGTGATGCACCGGCTGGTGCCGGCATTGGTGCGCCAAATGGGGGCCGCCTATCCCGAACTGGCACGCGCACAGGCCCTGATCGAGGAAACATTGCAGCTCGAAGAGACGCGGTTCAAGCAGACGCTGGATCGCGGGTTGAAGCTGCTCGACGAAGAATTGAGCGGGCTGTCCGAAGAGGCGCCACTGCCGGGCAGCGCGGCGTTCAAGCTCTATGACACCTACGGATTCCCGCTTGACCTGACGCAAGATGCACTGCGCGAAAAGGGTCGGAGCGTCGATATGGACGGGTTTGATGCGGCGATGGCCGAACAGAAGGCCAAAGCACGCGCCGCGTGGTCCGGCTCGGGTGAGGCCGCAGATGCCGCGATCTGGTTCGATTTGGCCGAGAGCCATGGCGCGACGGATTTCCTGGGGTACGACACCGAAAAAGCCGAGGGCCAGATGCTGGCATTGGTCAAGGACGGTGCTGCGATTGACAGGCTGAGCGAGGGTGAAAGCGGCTGGATCGTGCTGAACCAGACGCCGTTTTATGGCGAGGCCGGCGGGCAGGTGGGTGACACCGGCTGGCTGCGGCGGCTCGAGAATGAAGACGATCAAGCAGAGGTAACGGATACCCAGCGCATGGGCGGCGGCAAGATGGTCGCGCATCACGTCACCATTCGCAGCGGCACGTTCAAAAGCGGCGAAGCGGTGCAACTCGAAGTCGATCATGGCCGTCGCACGTCGATCCGGGCCAACCATTCCGCGACCCATCTTCTGCACGAGGCGTTGCGCCGCGCGCTTGGCGATCATGTGGTCCAGCGGGGGTCGCTCAATGCACCGGACCGGCTGCGGTTCGACTTCAGTCACGGCAAGGCATTGAGCCGTGCGGAATTGGAGCGGGTCGAAACAGAGGTGAACGCCTATATTCGCCAGAACTTGCCTGTCGAGACCCGGATCATGACGCCGGACGATGCCCGCGAGATGGGCGCACAGGCGCTTTTCGGCGAGAAATACGGCGATGAAGTGCGCGTTGTGTCGATGGGAGAGCAAGCCGGCTCGGGCAAGGGCAGCGCCGGAAATACCTATTCTCTTGAACTTTGTGGCGGCACCCATGTGCAGCGCACCGGTGATATCGGCGTTTTCGTCACTCTGGGGGACACCGCCTCAAGCGCCGGGGTGCGCCGCATCGAGGCGCTGACCGGGGCAGAGGCCTTTGCCTACCTGTCGGAACAGGATCAGCGGCTGGCCGAAGTGGCACAGGACCTCAAGTCGTCCGCGTCGGATGTGCCGGCGCGGGTCAAATCGCTTCTGGATGAACGCAAGTCCTTATCCAACGAAGTCGCACAGCTGCGCCGGGAACTGGCCATGGCTGGCGGGGCCGGGCAGGGCCAGGCGGCCGAGGCAAAAGATGTGAACGGTGTGAAATTCATCGCGCAGGTGTTATCCGGTGTGTCCGGAAAAGACCTGCCCCCCTTGATCGACGAACATAAACAACGGCTTGGATCTGGCGCTGTTCTTCTGATCGCGGACGCGGGCGGGAAGGCGGCTGTCGCGGCTGGCGTGACGCCGGACATGACCGGGTCGGTGTCGGCAGTTGATCTGGTCAAGGCCGCCGTGCCAGAACTTGGTGGCAAGGGCGGCGGTGGCCGTCCCGATATGGCCCAGGGTGGCGGGGCTTCCGTCGATAATGCCGAAGCCGCGATCAAGGCCGCCGAAGCTGTTTTGAAAGGATAGGATATGCCCGCACTCTGGATTGCCCATGTCACGGTGACAGACCCCGAGGCCTATGCCAAATACGCAGAGCTGGCCGGCCCGGCGATTGCCCAACATGGTGGGCATTTCATCGCTCGCGGTGGGCGCTTTATCCAGCTTGAGGGACAGGAGCGTGAGCGCAATGTTGTGGCCCGCTTCCCATCGGTCGAGGATGCCGAGGCCTGTTACAACAGCGCTGATTATCAGCGCGCGCTCGATCATGCGCGCGGCGCGTCAGAGCGGGAATTGCTGATCGTCGAAACGTCGGAGTAACACAGGACCGGATCTCGCAAGCGCGTCGCGCCTGCGAGATCGCCTCTTCGCTTAACCGGCTTTTGCCATCCGCTTTCGCTCGTGCGGGTCAAGGTAGCGCTTGCGCAACCGCACCGCGTTCGGCGTCACCTCGACCAGCTCATCGTCGTTGATATAGGCGATCGCCTCTTCCAGCGAGAGCGTGATCGGCGTCGTCAGGCGGACCGCGTCATCCGTGCCCGAGGCGCGCACGTTGGTGAGTTTCTTGCCCTTGAGCGGGTTCACTTCCAGATCGTTTTCGCGACTGTGTTCGCCGATGATCATCCCGGTATAGATTGCTTCCTGCGAGCCGATGAACATCTTGCCGCGATCTTCCAGGTTCCAGAGCGCATAGGCGACCGAGGTGCCGTTTTCCATCGAGATGAGCACACCAGCCCGGCGACCGGGGATCGATCCCTTGTGTGGCGTCCAGCCATGGAACACCCGGTTGAGGACACCGGTGCCGCGGGTGTCGGTCAGGAATTCGCCATGATAGCCGATCAAACCGCGGGACGGAACATGCGCGATAATGCGCGTTTTTCCGGCTCCGGCGGGTTTCATCTCGACCAGTTCGCCCTTGCGGGCACCGGTCAGTTTTTCGATCACGGCGCCGGAATAGTCGTCATCCACGTCGATGGTTGCTTCCTCGACCGGCTCCAGCATCTTGCCGTCATCGCCTTCCTTCATGATCACCTGCGGCCGCGAGATCGACAGTTCGAACCCTTCGCGGCGCATGTTCTCGATCAGGACGCCCATCTGCAATTCACCCCGGCCCGACACCTCGAAAGCTTCGCCGCCGGGGGTGTCGTTGATCTTGATGGCAACGTTGGATTCCGCCTCCTTCATCAGGCGTTCCCGGATCACCCGTGATTGCACCTTCTTGCCATCGCGGCCGGCCAGCGGTGAATCATTGATGCCGAAGGTGACCGTGATCGTGGGAGGATCGATCGGTTGCGCTGCCAGAGGTTCGTCCACGGCAAGCGCGCAGATCGTGTCGGCGACGGTTGCCTTGGACATGCCCGAGATGGAAACGATGTCGCCCGCCAATGCCTCGTCGATGTCCTGTGGTCCAAGCCCGCGAAACGCCTGGATTTTGGTAACGCGGAACTGTTCGATCTTCTGGCCAAGCCGGCTCAGGGCCTGCACCGTGGCGCCCACCTTGAGACGACCGGTTTCAACCCGGCCGGTCAGAAGGCGCCCGACAAACGGATCGGACCCCAGCGTGGTGGCCAACATGCGGAAATCATCGTCCTGCTTCTTGATCTGCTTGGGGGCGGGCACGTGATTGACAATGAGTTTGAACAGCGCTTCCAGGTCCTGGCGCGGTCCGTCAAGCTCTGTATCGGCCCAGCCGGAGCGTCCCGAGGCATAGAGATGCGGGAAATCGAGCTGGTCCTCGTTTGCGTCCAACGACGCGAACAGATCGAAACACTCGTCCAGCGCGCGGTCCGGTTCGGCGTCGGGCTTGTCCACCTTGTTCAACACGACGATCGGGCGCAGACCCAAGGCAAGCGCCTTGGCGGTCACGAACTTGGTTTGCGGCATTGGCCCTTCGGCGGCATCGACCAGCAGCACCACGCCATCGACCATCGACAGGATACGCTCCACCTCGCCGCCGAAATCGGCGTGACCGGGGGTGTCGACGATGTTGATGCGTGTGCTTTTCCATTCGACCGACGTGGCCTTGGCAAGAATGGTGATGCCGCGCTCGCGTTCGAGATCGTTGCTGTCCATGGCACGCTCTGCCACAGCCTGATTGGCGCGAAATGCGCCGGATTGTTTGAGTAGCTCGTCAACTAGAGTTGTCTTGCCGTGGTCCACGTGAGCGATGATCGCAATGTTGCGAAGGTCCATGTCGTTATCTCTTGTCGGAATGAATTGAGGCGGGGTTACTAGGCCCCACTGGAGAACACCAGCAGAAAACCCTATGGAGATGGGAGATGCCGCTTGGGCACAACAGGGCGATCACGAAAGTGTGACAGCGCATCGGCAAGTCCCCCCTGATCTTGCGAGTTTTCGCCAGTGAATGGCCGTTCGTCCGGTTCCTGTGCGCGCGTCGTGACTGCGATGTTGAAACGAGATCGGAGGTGGCGACGTTTCTGTAATGGCACGTCAGGGGCACAAGCCGGGCTGACGTGACGCAACGAGGCGAACCAAGAGAAAGGATCTCTCATGACACGCATTTTTCTGAGCAGTGCACTGGCAATGACAGCGGCAACCGCATCTTACGCCGGTGGGTCCGACCCTGCACCGGTGGAGCCGGTGGTGATTGAGCCCGAGGCCGCGACCTCTGCCCCGATGGGCGGAGACTGGACCGGGGGCTATGGCGGTCTGAGCTTTGGCAACCTGTCGGTGGACGCCGACGATTTGGAGGACAGCGAAGGCGTCTATGGCCTCTACGGCGGCTATGATTACGACTTCGGTCAGTTCGTGGTTGGCGGTGAGTTGGACTACCAGACCGGTGAAGATATCGAGTTGGGCAGTGTGGAGGTGGACAACATTCTGCGCGCAAAGGTGCGTGGCGGTTATGATCTGGGCCGGACATTGATCTATGGCACGGTCGGCGCGGCACAGCTCAACGCAGATGGCGGAGACGACACCGGCATCGTTGGCGGCCTTGGCGTTGAATACAAGGTGACGGAACAGTTTTCCGTGGGTGGCGAATACCTTGCCCACCGGTTCGACGATTTCGACGACACCGGCGTCGA
>Ga0102940_1000023_pt1 | contig 95349 bp, 73 predicted proteins | sample SalPonR2_C_D1_MG_FD_78215 | JGI IMG/M metagenome (GOLD analysis project Ga0102940, IMG submission 78215) | Salt pond soil microbial communities from South San Francisco under conditions of wetland restoration - Salt Pond MetaG R2_C_D1_MG | ecosystem: Environmental > Aquatic > Marine > Intertidal... | reverse complement strand
GTGGTACTTGCAGTTACGGTTGGGGCAGTGGGGAGGCGTCCAACCGTTCGTCGGTCGATTGGTACGCATGACCCCGGATCCTTGCGAATCCGGGGCCATGAACAATCATCGAGGCAGAACCTACTACTTCAGTAGAACCGCACGCCGGATCTGTGTCCCTTCCTCCGTGACCAACCGCAGGAAGTAGACCCCGCTCGACAGGCGATCGGGTTGCCAGGTCAGGCGACGCTCGCCCGCGGGCATCACCTGATCGACCAACGTCGACACCCGGCGTCCGCGCGGATCGAACACATGGAGTTCGACACGCCCGGGTCGATCGAGCGAGAAGCTGATCTCGGTCGCCGGGTTGAAGGGGTTCGGCGCGGCGTGCAGCCCTCGATCGACACGCGTGGCATCGGCCGCGAACACGTTGCCGCTCTCGCAGGCCTTGGTCACTGCGTTCGAACCCGCGTCGTAACTCAGACTCGCGTGCGTGACGTCGGTCACCTCGAAGCACCACTCGCCCGAAGCGTTCCTGGTCTTGCCGGTCTCGAAGAAGACCGAGCCGTCGGACTGGGTCAGACCACTGAAGGTGCCTCCGACCGGACCGGTGAACACACCGGTCACTGTCGCGTTGGCCACCGGAGCCCCGCCGGAGTCCTGGATCACGACGGTGGCCTGACCGGCGTTGTTCGGTCCGGCGACCTTCCGGGTGACCGCGATCGTGGCCACCGACATGGTCCCGCCCACCGGCGCATCGGACACCGTCACGTAGTCGGTCTTCGTGATCGAATCGCTACCGATGTCGTTGCTGACGGTGAGCGACACGGTGTAGGTCCCCACGGCCTGGTAGGTGTGGCTCGGGTTGGCCTCGACCGAGGTCGTGCCGTCACCGAAGTCCCAGCTCCAACTGGTGGGTGTCCCCGTGCTCTCGTCGGCGAACTGCACCGTCAGCGGCACGGTTCCCGACGTCGGCGTGCCGCTGAAGGCAGCAACCGGAGCGGTCGGCGTGCTGCCGCCGATCTCGAAGACCAGGGCGTCGACGCTGATGGCGTCGAGGCTGGTCAGATCCCAGCTCCGGTCGGTGTCGACGACGCGCACGTAGACCGTCCCGCTGGTTCCGGCCGGCAGCGTGGCGCTGTAGTCGCTCGCGGCAGCACTGGCCACGGTGAACGCGGTGTTCCACGTGGCCTGGTCGGTCGACCAGGCGAACACGAAGTCGTCGTCGCCGGTCGAGCGTGAGGCCCGGGCCGTCAGCGTCACCTGGTCCCCCACGGGTAGATCGAAGCGCCACTGGTGCTCGGCCCAGCTCGTGACCTTGCGCGGATGATTGTCGCTGAGGGTCTCGGTGACGACCTCGGAGACGCCATCGGCGCTGTGGGTATCCAGATAGCTTCCGCTGACGGTCCCCAGCACGGGCAGGTCCTCGAGCGCCGTGGCCACGGTGGCCGAACCCGGCTCGGTCACGGTCACGTATTCGGTCTGCGTGACGGTGTCCGTGCCGACGTCGTTGCTCACGGTCAGCGACACGGTGTACGTGCCGACCACGTCGTAGGTGTACGACGGGTTCTGCACCGTGGACACGCTTCCGTCGCCGAAGTCCCAGCTCCAGCTGGTCGGAGCGCCCGACGACTGATCGGTGAAGTTCACCGTCAGGGGAGCGGTGCCGCTCGTGGTGTCGGACGAGAAGGCGGCCACGGGAGCGACGGGTTCGGAACCCGCACCCACGGCGGCCGCCGCGTCGACCATGCCGTACCCCGAGTAGCGGTCCCAACCGGTCACCGACTCGACGTTCACGATGTCCTGCGCGGTGCTGGTGAGCGCATCGCGCACCTGTAGCGGGGTCTTCGCAGGGTCGGCTGAGATCACGAGCGCGGCCACTCCTGCCGCGTAGGGCGTCGCGGCCGAGGTCCCGTTGAACCACATGTCGTAGTCGCCGGCCGCGTAGCCACCGGAACCACTGATATCGGTGGTCGGCAGGATCGTCGGAGCGATGACGTCGACGGCGCCGCGATCGTCGGGAGTCGTCGAGCCGTAGTTCGAGCCCCACCAACGCTCACCGTCACAGGTGTAGCCGTTGGGATCGGTGTTCACACCCGAGTTGACCTCGGTCCGGCTGCTGCTGCTCCGCTTGCGATCGCCACAGGGCGAGGCCGCCCCCACTCCGATCACGACGTCGTGGACGGCGGGATAGCTGATGGTGCTCGCGTTCTCGTTCCCGGTGGCGGCCAGGATCACCGACCCCGCGTCGTGGGCGTACTGCAGCGCGGTGTCGGTGGCCGGATCGCTGCTGATCGCGGCGCCCAGACTCATGCTGATGACGTCGGCACCGTTGTCGGCAGCCCAGTACAGGGCGTTCTGGATGTACGAAAAGTACATGGCGCCACTGCTGTCGGCGACCTTCACCGGCATCACACTGGAGCCACCGGCGATCCCCGCGACGCCCAGGCCGTTGTTCGCGATCGCCGCGGCCACGCCTGCGCAGGCAGTGCCGTGTCCAGGGCTCGAACTGTCGTCGTCGGGATTGCTGTCGTCGTCACCGAAGTCGTAGCCCGGCACGAGACGCAGGTCGGGATGGTTCACGTCGACACCACTGTCGAGGATCGCGACGACGACATCGGTGGCGCCGTAGACCTGTGGCTGATCCCACGCGAGCTCTGCGTTCGCATCGAAACCGACCGTTCCGACGGGTTCGCCGTTCTCGTGGCTGAAGGTCGCCCAGTCGTACGACAGCATCTGCGCCGTGTTGTCGTGTCCCCACTGGTCGGGATACATCGGATCGCTCGGGACGGCCGCGGGGAAGGCGCGCCAGTCCACGGTTGCGCGTTCCACGTCGACGGTCTCGCGCAGGTCTCGCGCGATCACCGCCGGATCGACACCACCATCGGTGTCGACGATCATCCATCGATCCACACCCAACTGCCGTGCCTTCTCCGCCCGCTGGGGCAGGGCGTAGGCCGCACGCACGCTCTGCACTCCGTGGCGACGGAACTTCTGGTCGAGCGCGAGGACACCGGTCGAACCGATCCCCGAGCCGCCGATCGAGCGACCGAGTGCCGAACGGACGGTCCGCGTGGCCTCGGGGGTGAGCCGGATCAGGACCCGATCCGGTGCGTAGGTGGTGACGTCGGACGCCTGTTGCGAGAAGCCCTGCTGCACCGGGGACCACGTGCGGGTCTGGGCACTGGCGAAGGTGCCGGCGCACAGGAGGGCGAGAGTGACGATCGTGATGCCGAATGCCGGGACGGGAGGAACCCGTTTCATGAACACTCCTCGGGACTGGATTGGCGAGATTCGCGCGAGGGGGCGGCGCACACCGGGGGACACGATCCGTTGCGGATCGATCGGCGCGATCGGGAGCGACACCGGCGATCGGCCCGACCGTACCATCCCGGACCAGCCGGAGCCACGGCGATGAGCCTCTCTCGAGAGCCGAACGGGAATCGAACGGCCGCACATCACATTTTCACAACGGATCTGCACGAGGCGCGGGCGCCACGGCCCGCCGCGGGATCACCCGTCGCGCCGTGACCTGGCGTCGGGGGTCGATTCCGCCTCGCCGCGTTCGGCCGGGATCTCCGGCGGAACGGTCCGGACCAGGTGCTCCTTGGTCCACACGCGGTGGCCCACGAACTCCGAGGCCCGCACCGGACAGTTCTCGACCGCGCACTCGGGGCACATGCGCGGCCGGCAGGGATCGACGTGCACGACGACGCTGCTACGCCGGCCCTCCGCGCGACCGATCTCCTGTTCGAGGGCCGTCGCCTCGGCGTAGCTCTGCTCGATGCTCCAGTAGCGCGGCAGGGCCATGTGCAGGTCCACGTGCATGACGTCCCCCGCCCACCACGCTCGCAATTCGTGGACGTCGATCCAGTGCGGGGGGCGGCTCTCCTGCAGTCGCTCGGACACGCGGTCGAGGACGTGGACATCGGCCTCGTCCATGAGCCGCCCCACCGACTCACGGATCAACCCGAACCCGGAGAAGAGGATCTGGCCGGCGATCAGGCACGCCACCAAAGGATCGACCCAGAGCCAACCCGTCGCGGACACGACGATCAGCGCGCCGATCGCCCCTGCACTGGTGATCACGTCGGCGAGCACGTGCCGACCGTCGGCCTCGAGAGCACGGCTGAAGTGGCGGCGACCCTGGCGCACCAGGAACAGTCCGAGGACCAGGTTCACCACGGCAGCTGCGAACACGAGCAGGAGACCGGAGTCGATCCGCTCCAGGACCGCGGGGTCGAAGAAACGCGGAACGGCGCTGATCAGGATCCCCACCGCGGCCAGGACGATGAGCGCTCCCTCGAAACCGGCGGAGAAGTCCTCGACCTTACCGTGACCGTAGGGGTGGTTCTCGTCGGCGGGGCGCGACGCGAACCAGACGCTGAACGCCGCCACGGCCGACGCCACGATGTTCACGATCGACTCGAGAGCATCGGAGAGGATCGCGGTCGACCCCGTGAGGTGCCAGGCCCAGAACTTCACCCCGAAGAGGACGACGGCCACCACGAGGGAGATCAACGATGCGCGGATCCGGGCCCGGATCCGGTGGTCGTGGGCGACGGTCAGGTCGTCAGTGCGCGCCGACACCGTCGATCCCTCCTCCGCGGCCGCGTCGCCTCTCGATCCGTTGCAGGCGGTGCAGGAGATCGGCCCGCCTCGCCGGCGCCGACGGGTCCAGCCGACGCCGATCGATCGCCGCCCGGAGTGCGCGCTGCACGACGTCTCGTGCCCGCTCGAGGTCGCCGAGTCGGTGCTCGCAGAGCTTGGCCCACTCCACGTGGGCGTCGACGTCCAGAGGTGCGGCCGCCACGATCGTCTCCCACTCCCGCGCCGCCTCGGCGAAGCGGCGCTGCCGCCGCAGGAGATGCGCCAGCATCCGGCGCGCGGCCAGGGCGACCGCCCGATCGGAGTCCTCGACCAGCCGGCACACGTGCACCCGGGCCTCGTCGGACTCCCCGCGGTGCGCGAGCAGCCGCGCGACGGCCATCCGGGCCGATCCCGGCAACCCCTCCGGCGGATCGTCGCCGACGCACCGGGCGAACCACGTGGCCAGCCGGGCGAGCCGATCGACGTCGCGTGCGTTGTGGTCGACCACCTCGCCGAGACCGGCGTCCAGACCATCGGCCAGGAGCGTCCGGTAGACCTCGGGAGCGTGCGAACCCGGAAGATCGTCGTCGCGATCGAGGCCGAGCAGATGATACTCGAGATCCACCTGGCGCACCCCGGCGAGCCACGTACGCAGGATCCGGCGTGCGGGATGGACCAGGTCGAGATGCGGTCGCTCGAGGACGTCGGCGTCGAGACGTTGCAGACGGAGGCGGGTCCGGAGCCTCGGAACGTCGAAGCTGCGACCGTTGTAGGTGACGATCAGATCGGCGTCGGCCAACTCTTCGACCAGCGCCGACAACAGGCTCTCCTCCCCCGCGGGCTCGGGCAGGAAGAGCTGCACCCGTCGTGCCCCTTCCGGAGACCAGTGGAGCAGGCCGATCAGGAAGACGAAGGTTCCCGTCCCCGACTCCAGGCCGGTGGTCTCGGTGTCGAGCACGACCCAGTGGTCGCCGAGGGGTTCCACGGCAGCCAGACGCCGGCAGGCCCGGGCCCCTACGACCTGGTGCGGCGGAGCCAGACCGTCGACGTCGGCCTCCATCCGGAGGTATCCGTCCGGCGCGGATCCGACCCACCGTGCCCCGCGGTCGAGCAATGCACGCAGCGGCTCGTTCCCACGTACGACACCGGCCACGGCCGTCCTCCGGGGCGGCCGGTCGAACTGGGCGAGGCGCTCGCGCAGGCTCTTCACGTCAGGATCCCGCGATCATCAACTGACGGTGGTCGTGATCCTCGTCGGCACGGGCCAGGGCGAGCAGGCGCGCGGTGCTGCTCTTCGCCCGATCGCCGGCCTCGAGCACGCTGCCCACGCAGCTCGGGCAGCCGTGCTCGCAGGCGCACGAATGCAGCCTCTCGTGCGCCGCCTCGAGCACGATCGGGTGCAGATCGAACAGCTTGCGGCTGAAGCCGACGCCGCCCGGGTAGGTGTCGTACACGAACAGCGTGGGACCACCGGTCATCGGCGACTTGATCATGGGCACGCTGCGAACGTCGGCGGGATCGGCCATGAGGAACAACGGTGCCACCTGCGCCACCAGGTTCGCCAGGCCCTTCAGGCCGTCGCCGAGGCTCAGGTCCTCGGCCCGCATCCGGTCCTCGAGTTCGGGCGGCAATTGCCACCAGTAGCTGGTCGTGTGGTGCTCGAGTTCGGGCAGGTGGATGCGCCCGGCGCCCAGGTTCTCGTGCGTGCCCAGCTTGATCTTCTTGAACATGGTGGCCTTCGTGATCAGGCCGATCTCGCCGTGGGCCCGCGCGCCGAGTCGCTCGGGCTCGCGCTCGAACTCGTCGAGGGCGTGGATCTCGCCCTTGCTCTGCGCGTCGGTGTAGTACTCGACCTTCACCTCGCGCACGTAGGCCTCCTTGCGTTCCCAGTCGAGCTGGTCGACGTGGTACTGGCGGCCCTGGTGCAGGTAGATGGCGTCGTCGTGCAGCAGGAGCTGCGCGCTCAGCAGATCGGTCTCGCCGATCACCTGCCGCTGCCGCGTGGTGTCGACGATCACCACGTTCTCCACCACCGCGCTGCGCAACGAGACGTCCTCGGCCGGATAGGTGTCGGCCATCCAGTGCCACTTGTCGCCGCTGCGGCTCAAGACCCGGTTGTCGGCCAGGTACTGCAGCATCTCGCCGGTGGCGTTGTTGTCGCCGAAGCGCTCGTCGTGGGCGAAGGGGATCTCGAAGGCCGCGCACTTCAGGTGGTTGAGCAGGATCGCCAGGTTGTCGGGATCGATGATCGCCTGCTCGGGCGTGGACTCGAGGAAGAACTCCGGATGCTCGATCACGTACTGGTCGATCGGCGCGCTGCTCGCGACGAGGATCGCCATGCTCTCGCTGCGCCGTCGACCCGCACGGCCGGCCTGCTGCCAGGTGCTGGCCACCGTCCCCGCGTAGCCGGCCATGATGCACACGTCGAGTTGGCCGATGTCGATCCCGAGCTCGAGTGCATTGGTGCTGGCCACGGCCAAGACCTTGCCGTCGCGCAGGCCCTTCTCGATCGCGCGCCGTTCGTTCGGCAGGTATCCGCCGCGGTAGGCGCGCACCCGATCGGCAGGGCGTTTGAGCTTCACCATCTGCTGCCGTAGATAGGTCAGGAGCAACTCCACCCGTACCCGACTGCGCCCGAAGAGGATCACCTGGACGCCGGTCTCCAGGAAGGGTCGCGCGATCCGCACCGCCTCTTTGATCACCGAACGCCGGATCCCGAGCTCGGCGTTCACCACTGGTGGGTTGTAGAAGACCAGGTGCCGCGTCCCCCGCGGCGCGCCGTTGTCGTCGACCAGCTTCGCCGGCCGGCCGAGCAGACGCGCCGCGTGCTCCTCGGGATTGGCGATCGTCGCGCTGCAGCAGATGAAGGTCGGATTGCTGCCGTAGAACGCACAGATCCGCTGCAGGCGACGGATCACGTTCGCCACGTGGCTGCCGAACACACCGCGGTAGTGATGCAACTCGTCGATCACCACGTAGCGCAGGTTCTCGAAGAGCTTCACCCACGCGGTGTGATGCGGAAGGATCCCCTGATGCAGCATGTCGGGATTGGTGACCACCACGTGCCCGCTGCTGCGGATCGTGCGCCGCGCCGCCGCCGGGGTGTCGCCGTCGAAGGTGTAGGTCTTGATGTCGGCCTCCATGGCCTCGATCAGGCCGTGGAGCTCGTTCATCTGGTCCTGGCTGAGCGCCTTCGTCGGGAACAGGTAGAGAGCCCGCGCTTCGGGGTCGCCGAGACAGCGTTGCAGGACCGGGAGGTTGTAGCAGAGCGTCTTCCCACTGGCCGTCGGCGTCACGACCACCGTGTCGCGGCCCGCCTCGGCCTGTTCGATGGCCCGGGCCTGATGGGTGTAGAGCGACGGAATCCCCCGCTCGACCAGAGCGCTCCGCAGGCGCGGATCGAGGGCTTCGGGGAAGTCGACGGTGCGCGCCGCCGCCGCGGGCACGGTGTGCCACAGGCGAACGTTGCGACCGAACGACTCGTCGGACCGCAACCACGAGATCAGCTGCTGGAGATTCACGGGTCCCCCTTCTCGGACCTACGTCCACGAAGCCGAAGCGCAGCTCGCGACGGCGGAAGGGGCGAATGCCGAGATGTGGATCCGGGAAGGCCGAGGGAGACGCCGGTTGCGATCAGTCTCGCTGGTTCGGGCCGTCCTTGCGCGGCTCCGTCGGATCACTCTCGATGTCGCCCTTGATCTCGCGGGTGGCCGACTTGAACTTGCGGATCGATCGACCGAGGGCATCGGCGATCTCCGGCAGCTTCTGCGGGCCGAAGATCAGCAGGATCACCCCGAAGATCAGCAGGGTCTCCTGCCAACCGAAGCTCGGGATGATCGCGAAGCCGGCCGAGGCCGCGTTCGTCGACACCTGCGACACCATTGCTGCCAACATCGTCATCGTCTCCTACCGCTTCGCGCGCCGGGGGGGAGGTCCGACGTCGAAGTGCCGAGGTCGTGGGCCGGGAGAACACGTCGGGGGCTCGCGACGGAGGCTTGGGTTCGACTCCTACGCCGACACGGTCCTAACGGATCCAGCGCAGGATCTGAGCCACGAGGAAGATGCCGATCACGCTCATCAGATTCACGTGAACGAACAGCCCGATCGTCACGTCGAACGCGACGAGATCGATCGGCATGGGCCCGAACCCGAAGCTCTCGTACTGGACGAAGAGCTCGTGGGCCACGCTGTCCTCGGGGACGAACAGACCGACTGCCTGCCCCAGAACGCTCCCCACCAGTATACCCACAAAGAAGGTGAGAGCCAGGAAGCCCGCTGATCTCCGCGCCAGGTCAGAACCTCCCGCTCGCCACCTGCCGGCCCGTCGAGTCCGAGATGCACGAGCGCACCTCGCCGGCTCGACCCCGGACGCGCGCGAACATAGCACCGATCCGGAGGGCGTCAACGGGCGAAGTCAGGACCGGAAACCTTCCGGAACAGGTCCAGCGATGCCCAGTCGCGGCCGAGCACCAGGCTGACGTCGGCGCGGGCGTCTTCGGTCCGTTCGAGGATCACCGTGCACGGCCCGAGCCGCTCGGCGAGACGCCGGCTCAGCGCCGGCTTGCCCCGGCGGTCGATCAGGAAGCTCGTTGCGAACTCGTGACCCGTCCACGTGTCCACTCCCACGACGTCCTGCCGGAGCTCCTGCAGCTGCCGCGCGGCGCGACGGGCGAGGCCGTTCTCGCCGCACGCGTTGAGGACCTCGACGCGCAGTGTCGGCACCGTCGTCGCCCCCCCCGACCGCAGGACGGCGAGTCCCATGGACAGCGCGCTGCCGGCGAGGGCCACGAGAAGGACGACCCGCAGGGCGTTCACGCGCGCTCGTCCCCCATCGCCTCGCGATCGCGACGGGCGCGTTCGAGGTCGTCGACGGTGTTCACGCCCTGCACCTCGCGCTCGTCTTCGCAAACGCTGGCGGCGACCACCTCGCCGTCGCCGACGAGCAGTTCGACGACGTCGGTCAGATAGTACTCGCCCTGCGCGTTGTCCCGGTCGAGCCGCGACAGGACCGACCAGAGGTGGCCGTTGTCGAAGCACCAGGTCCCGGTGTTGTACTCGCGGATCGTCCGTTGCTCGTCGGTTGCATCCTTGTGCTCGACGATGGCACGAACGCGTCCGTCGCCGTCGCGCACGATCCGGCCGTAGCCGGTCGGGTCCTCGGCGATCGCCGTGAGGACGGTCGCGGCCGCGTTCTTCTCACGCGTGGTCGCAACCAGATCACGGATCGTCGACGTGCGCAACAGCGGCACGTCGCCGCACAGCACGAGCGTCACGCCGTCATGTCCCTCGAGCTCGGGCCGGGCCATGTCCACGGCGTGCCCCGTGCCCAGTTGCTCGGCCTGCAGAGCGGTGGTCACGCCGGCGCCGACACTGATCGCCGCCACGTCGCCGGCCTGATGGCCCACGACGACGACCGTCTTCGCCGGCTCGAGCGGGGCAAGGGCCTCGAGAACGTGACGCAGCAGAGGCTTGCCGCCCAGTGGATGGAGAACCTTGGCGAGGTCGCTCTTCATGCGCGTGCCCTTGCCCGCGGCGAGAACGACGGCGTAGAGGTCTTGCATGGGTCTCCTGACCGGTTTCGGGTTCAGTCGGTCTCGGTCGCCCACCGGCGACGGACCGCCTCGGGCGTGTGCTCGTCGAGCAACGGAGCGCGACGCACGTCGTGCCCGTCGATCACGAAGCAATGGTTGTCGATCAATCGTGCCGCGCCGACGCGACCGGCCACCGCCAGCAACATGCGTCCGGTGGCCCGCTCCGGATGTATCAGGTCCGGAACGCGGCGCAACTCCGCGTAGTCGACGTCGACTCCGCGATCGCGCAGGTGCTCCGTCACGGCGCTCTCGACCGTGACGACCTCGCGTTCGCCCGTGCCGAGCACCTCCTCCCCGATCGCCAGGGCCTCGGACAGCGCACGGGCCGTGTGGCGCTCCTCGTCCTGCAGGTAGCGATTGCGGCTACTCATGGCCAGGCCATCGGTCTCGCGCCGTGTCGGCACGAAGGCCAGGTCGACGTCGAAGCGCAGGTCGGCGACCAACCGGTGCAGTACCATGCACTGCTGCGCGTCCTTCTCGCCGAACACCGCCACCTGCGGCCGGAGCACCACGAAGAGCTTCGTGCAGACCGTCGCAACGCCGACGAAGTGGCCCTCGCGATGACGTCCGCACAGAGGCTCGGCCACGGGCCCGGCGACGACACGCGTGGAATCGCCGGGCGGATACATCTCGTCGACCACGGGAGCGAAGACACCGTGCACGCCGAGTTCGCCGAGACGCTCGACGTCACTCTCCAGGCGTCGCGGGTAGCGCTCGTAGTCCTCGCCGGGTGAGAACTGGGTCGGATTGACGAAGACACTCACGACGACCGGACCGATCGGCAGGCCGGCGCGGACCAGGTCCAGATGACCCTCGTGGAGATCGCCCATGGTGGGGACGAGGACGACGGGCGCGACGCCCTCGAGTCCGCGTCGGGCCTCGGCCACGGTCTGCCAGACCGCCGGGCGGTGCTCCCGGGGTGGCACCGTCTCACCCGTCACGTTCCGCCTCGTCGGCCTCGACCTCGGCCGCGCCCTCGTAGCTGTGGTCGAGCGTCGGGAAGGCCCCCGAACGGACCTCGTCGGCGAAAGCGCGCACCGCGCCCGTCAGGTCACCGAGGGCATCGGCATAACGTTTCACGAAACGCGGATGGAATGCATCGTCGAACCCGAGGAGGTCGTGGAAGACCAGCACCTGTCCGTCGCACTCGGGTCCTGCCCCGATCCCGATCGTGGGAATCGAGACCGCGGCCGTGATGTCGGCCGCCAGTGCGTGGGGGATGCACTCGAGGACCAGAACCGCTGCGCCCGCCTGCTCCACGGCCCGCGCGGCCTCGAACACCCGCAGCCCGGCGTCCTCGGCCCGGCCCTGGACCCGATAGCCGCCGAAGGCGTGGATGGACTGCGGGGTGAGCCCGACATGCCCCCACACCGGGACATCGGCCCCGACGATCGACTCGATGCTCGCCAGGCGCGCACCCGCACCCTCGACCTTGACCGCTTCGGCTCCGGCCTCCTGCACCAGACGGATCGCCGCGTCGAGTGCGGCGGCGGGTCCACGCTGGAAGGTTCCGAAGGGTAGGTCGGCCACGACGTGGGCACGCGGCTTCGCCCGAGTCACGCAGCGCGTGTGATAGACCACGTCGTCGAGCGTGACCGGTAGCGTGCTGTCGTGCCCCTGGACCACCATGCCCAGGCTGTCCCCCACGAGGATCGCGTCGACTCCCGCTCGGTCGACGATCCGCGCGCTCGCGTGGTCGTAGGCGGTGACCACCACGATGTGCTCACCGCGACTCCGCGCCTGCTTCAGATGATGGAGGGTGCGCTTGCTCATGTCCGCTCACGACCACGAGGGGGCGTAGTAACGCGTGCCCGTGAAGGGCTCGACGATGTTGTTCCGCAGGTCTTCGTAGTGGCGACGATTGCGGACGAAATCCAGATCGTTCGTATTGACGACGAGAAGGGGCGTCTCCGTGTAGTGGAAGAAGAAGTAGTTGTAGGCCTCGTTCAGGGTCTGGATGTACTCCGGATCCATGTTGCGCTCGAAGGCCCGACCGCGCCACGCGATGCGCCGCAGCAGGACCTCGGTGCTCGCCTGGAGGTAGACCACGACTTCCGGACGCGGGATCTTCTCGTCGAGGACATCGGCGATACGCTCGTACAACCGCAGCTCGTCCTCGTCGAGGGTGATGTTAGCGAAGATGCGATCCTTGGCAAAGAGGTAGTCCGCCACCACGCGCGGTCCGAACAGGTCCATCTGCGTGCGCGCCATCTGCTGCCGGTAGCGGCTCAGCAGGAAGAACATCTGGGTGACGAAGGCATGGCTGCGCCGGTCCTCGTAGAAGCGGCTCAGGAAAGGATTCTCCTCCACCACCTCGAGGTCGAGGTCGGCGCCGATCTCCTCGGCCAGCATGCGGGCGAGGCTCGTCTTGCCGGCCCCGATGACGCCCTCGATCGCGATGCTCCGCCACGGACAGTCCACGTCGCCTCCACTCCGGCGGTCAGACCTCAGGCACCGTCGCCGGGATCCGGCCCGAGTTCGACCTCGACCCGCTCGATCGACTGGCGGGCCACGTCCTCGCGTTCGAGCAGCGCGGCCAGGGGTTCGGACTCGCCCGGTATGGTGAGCGAAGGATCCAGATCGTACAACGGTTGCAGCACGAATCGCCGCTCGTGCATCCGCGGATGCGGCAGGGTCAGCCGCGGATCGGAGCTCCGCACCGCACCGTCGAGCAGCAGGTCGACGTCCAGGGGACGGGGTCGCATGTGACCGCTGACCGCGCGCCCCGCTCCCCGCTCGAGCCCCTGTCCGCGCCGGAGGATCTCGTCGGCGGCCGGCGCCCCGTGCAGTGCCACGCAGAGGTTGAGATGGAGTGGACCGGGCTCCGAGCCGACGTGCGTGGTCTCGTACACCGGACTCAGGTCCAGGCCCTCGACCTCCGGCCAGTTGGCGATCGCACGCACCGCGGCCCGCAGGTGGGCCGCACGGTCACCCTGGTTGCTGCCCAGACCCAGATGCACGATCCGATGCATCACCCGGCACCCCCTCGGGATCGCGTCATGTGGATCCTCACCGGCCCGGCGCCGATTCCCAGGGGAGGCGCGCACTTCTCCACCATGACGTGCGCCCGGCGGACCCGTTCGTCGGCCAGGGCGTCCTCCAGCAGGGCTCCGGCGAGGGCCTCGACGAGGTCCCACCGTTGCGACAGGACGCGCTCCCGTACGACGCGGTGCAGCCCGGCGTAGTCGAGAGTGGAATCCAGACCCCGGCCCGGTGCCATCGACAGATCCAGGTCGACGGTCAGCTCCACCCGGACGGGCTGGGTCCACTCGTTCTCCCCCGGCAGCACGCCGATCCGACAGGGCAGCGAAGGGAGACGGAGTTCGATCCGATCGTGGTTCTCGGTGCGCATCCGCGGGAAGCTACCAGCGAAGGGGCGACTTTCCAAGACCGGAGCCGACACGAAGGCGGCGGGCCCCTCCGGACCCGCCGCCCTCTCGAAGGATGTGCGCCGCCGGATCTCAGCGACCCTGACCGCTCTGCATGCGCTCGATCTCGATCAGCTGCTGCTGACGGTTGATCTCCTTGACGGCCAGCTCTCCCCAGTAGGGATCGTCCTTGGCCTCCTCGAACATCCGGATCGCCTCCCGGTAGTTCGCGTCGCGCTTCTCGAGGATCTTGCCCATGAGGAAGTACATGCTGTCCTTCTCGGGCACCTCGTCGGCCCAGTTGGCCAGAGCGTCCTGGGCCAGGGCCGCCGCCTTGTTCCACTGGTTCAGGTCCGAGTACAGGAATCCGAGACTGCTCGCCACGTCGTAGCGATCCGGCTGCAGATCCAGGGCCTCCTGGTAGGCATCGACCGCCTCTTCGAGCTTGCCGAGCTGCTGCAGGCTCTGACCCAGGTTCTTCCAGGCGGCCGCGCTCTCGGGTCGCTTGTCGAGGAAACCGCGGAAGGCGTCGGCGGCCTCCTGCCACTCCTGCCGATTGAAATGGTCGAGGGCGATCTTGAACATGCCCGTCGAGCCGCCACCGCCGAGCTCGTACCACTGCTTGGCCGAGATCGGCTCGCCGAGCGTCTCGAAGGCCTTGCCGATACGGTTGGCGATCTCCTGCTGCTTCGCCCCGGTCTCCATGGCGTAGAGCGCCTCGAGATGCTCGATCGCGTTGCGCAGATCATCGCTGTTGGTGTACGCGTACACGAGCCTCTCGTGCGCGTCCTTGTCGGCGGGATCGTGCGTGAGCACGGCCTCGTAGACCTTCTCGGCCTCCCGCCAGTTCCGGTTCTTGAGCAGGACGAAGCCGTAGGGCGCCAGGATCCGGTTCTCGACGCGCGCCAGGACGCCGTCGTACTTGCCCTCGATCAGCTTGGCGTACCAGTCGCCGGCTTCGGTGAAGGACTGCGTGCGCATCTTGGCCTGGGCCATGAGTTCGACGCTCTCCCAGTGTTCCGGGCAGGACTCGACGGCCTTCTCCAGCGAGGGGATCGCTTCGGCCCACTGGTTGGCCTGCACGAACTGGTAGGCGGTGCTGTAGCTCTGCTGAGCCGTGCTCAGCTCGCTCGGACTGCACTGGGCCTGCGCGGGGGCCGCGGCGAGCGTCGCGGCGACGACGACGGCGACGGCCGCCGTCACCCGGCGGAATTCGATGGTCATGGCGAGTCGGAACCTCCGGATTCGGATCGTGCGCGGAATCGGAACGATCCTCGGGAACACGGTGTCGGCAGATCCTTCGGGGAACGCGGAACGCGGGAAGGTAGTGTCACGCCTCGCGATTCGTCAAACTCCGGCGTCGCCCGCGCACCGGATCGACGGTGCCCGCAACACCGGGTCGATCAGGACAACACCGTGGCAGCACGGAAGTTCCCGCGACCGGACCGTGGTCAGGTCTGGCCCAGCGCCTGCCGCATGTCCTGCACCACCACCATGAGCGCCGCCGGACCCAGCTGCTCGGGCGGGATCCGCTCGAGCTGGGCGAAGGCCTCGCGACCGGGACCGAGGCTCTCGAGCTTCTTCTGGGCCGATCCCGAGACGGGGAGCAGACGGAGGACCAGCCGGCTGAGCAGCTCGTGCAGCTCTCGGCGCAGCGCCCGGTAGGCCAGCGCGTCGTAGTAGGCGTCGGGCCGGAGTTCGTCGATCCAACGGATCACGTCGAAAAGACGCGAGGCACGACCCAGCGCGAAGTAGTCCGCCGCGACCGCCTTCGCCGAGCGCTTGCACTGGCCGGCGAGGTCGAGCACGACGAGCGCCCGCGGCAGGTAACGCACGTGCGCCAGCCGGGTGGCCATCTCGCCGGGGATCCCGGCCTCCGTGAACCGGAGCACGCGCTCCCGCACCCGCTCCAGCGAGACCTGGTCGAGCACCGACTCGACGTCGGACTCCAGTCCCAGGATCTTGCGGGAGTGCGGCCCGGTCTGACGCAGACCGGCCGTGATCTCGGCCTCGGACCAGTGCTCGAGCAGATGCCGGGTCCCGAGCCGCAGGGCGTGCTCGACGATCAACAGCGCCTCGTACAGGACCTCGACCTCGACCTTCCAGCCCAGGCTCCAGAGCTCGTCCTTGAAACGCCACAGATCGGCGGCTCGGCTCAGGAAGGAGTAGGCCTCGAAGGTCTGACGCGAGTTCGCACCGCAATCGGCGTGCATCTCGTGGAAGAACGTGCAGCCGGTGTGGTCGACGATCCGGTTCGTCAGTCGGGTGAGCGCGATCTCGCGGCGCAACGAGTGTTCGTCGACGGCCTTCGCGAAGCGCTTGCGGACCTTCGCGGGGAAGTAGTTCCGGAGCGCGGGGAGCAACCCCTCCATGTCGAGCTTCGGATCCTCGAGCAGCTCCTCGTAGAGCCGCATCTTCACGAAGCTGCTGAGCGTGGCCAGCTCGGGACGCGTGAGGGCTTCGCCCTCTGCCATGCGCCGGTCCATCTCGCGCACCGGCGGTAGGTCCACCTGCCGCCGCGACAACGAGAAGTAGCGGGCGATCTCGTCCATCACGCGGTCGAAGGGGGCCAGGTCGAAGCGGCTCCGCCGCTCGTCGAGCGACAGCATGCGTGCCTGGTCACCCTGGGCGACGAGAACGTCCTGGGTGACGGTGGGCTCGATGTCGGGCAGGAGCTGGTTTCGACTACGCATCGACAGACGGCCGGCCTGCACCTGTGTGGCGAACAGGATCTTCAGGTTGACCTCGTGGTCGCTGATGTTCACGCCGCCGGCATTGTCGATGAAGTCGGTGTTGATGCGCCCGCCGTTGCGCGCGAACTCGATCCGAGCTGCCTGGGTGAGGCCCAGATTGCCTCCTTCACCCACCGTCTTGCACTGCAGCTCCGACGCGTCGATCCGAACGGAGTCGTTCGCCGGGTCCGCCGCCTGGGCGTGGGACTCCTGGCTGGCCTTGACGTAGGTCCCGATCCCTCCGTTGTAGAGCAGGTCGACCGGCATGCGGAGGATCGTCCGCACCAGCTCCGACCCGCTCATCTCCGTCTCCTCGACGCCCAACATCCGCCGCACCGGGGCCGACAGGGGAATCCGCTTGGCGTGGCGGTCGAAGATGCCGCCGCCCTTGCTGATGACCGAGGTGTCGTAGGCGTCCCACCCCGAGCTCCTGGCCCGGAACAGCCGCTTGCGCTCCTTGAAGGACTTCTTCGGGTCCGGGTCGGGATCCAGGAAGATGTGCAGGTGATTGAAGGCCGCCTGGAGCTTGATCGTCGGGTGCTCGATGAGACCGTTGCCGAAGACGTCTCCACCCATGTCGCCGATCCCGGCCACGGTGAACTCGTCGGTCTCGGCATTGATCCCGGCCTCGCGCAGGATGTGGCGGACGGCCACCCAGGTTCCGCGCGCCGTGATCCCGATCGCCTTGTGGTCGTAGCCGTTGCTGCCACCGCTGGCGAAGGCATCGCCCAGCCAGAACGCCCGCTTCTCGCTGATCGCGTTCGCCCGGTCGCTGAGGTGCGCGGTCCCCTTGTCGGCGGCCACCACCAGGTAGGGATCGGGCTCGTCCCAGCAGACCACATCGCACGGGGGGACGATCTCCTCTTCGATCCGGTTGTCCGAGAGGTCGAGCAGCGACTGGATGAAGATCTCGTAGTGATCGTCGGCAGCGGCCCGGCGCGCGGCGGGATCGCTCGGCAGACGCTTCACCACGAAGCCCCCCTTCGCACCCAGGGGCACGATCACCACGTTCTTGACCATCTGCGTGGTCATCAGACCGAGGATCTCGGTGCGGAAGTCGTCGAGACGATCGCTCCAGCGCAATCCCCCGCGCGCGATCCGCCCGCCGCGGAGATGCACCCCCTCGAGGTTCGAATGGTGCACGTAGATCTCGCGCCAGGGACGACGGTCGGGCATCGAAGCCACCTGTGCGCAGTCGAACTTGTGCGCCACGCTCGGATACTCACGATCCCGGGCGTAGAAGCTGGTGCGCAGGGTCGCGTCGACGAGATTCACGAAGATCCGAAGCACGCGGTCCTCGTTGGAACTCTCCACGCGATCGACGGCTTCGATGATCTCGCCCAGCAGCGCGTCGGCGGTCTTCCGGCGGCGTGCCGAGGGCCTGGCCGGGACCCGGCCGTTGCGGGCCGGGCCGAACTTGGCTTCGAACAGCTCCACGATCCTGCGCACGATCGGTGCGTGCTTGACCAGGACCCGGTACACCGATCCCGGTGTGGTCATGTTGCCGAGCTGCTTGGCGTAGCCCTGGTAGCTGCGCAGGATCACCACCTGCCGCCAGTCGAGGCCGGCCGGGATCAGCACCCGGTTCAGGGCATCGTTGGCCATGTCCCCGCGGAAGACTGCACGCAGTGCGTCGAGAAAGGCCCCCTGTCGCTGCGGATCGTCCGCGAGCGCCGGGTCCGGGAGCTCGAACCGGAAGGTCTCGAGCGTCAGCGTCACGCCCTCGTCCAGACGTGCGTGGTTGGAGAAGCTGTTGACGACCCGCAGACCGAAGTTGTCGAGGATCGGCATGATGTCCGACAGCATCAGGTCGTGGTCGGAGTACAGCCGCAGCTTCATGGTGCCCTGCTCGACGTCTTCCTCGTCGCGGTACAGGGCCAGATCGAGTCCCGAGCCCCGCCGGATGGCCTCGAGGTTCAAGAGGTCGATGATCACCTGCGACGCCGCCGTCGAGAGCTGGTACCGGCCACTGAAGGCTCCGTGATACGTACCGTACAGGCGCATGGCCTCGTCGCGGGAGAGCGTGTCGAGCAATGCGTCGCGCAGCCGGTCCTCCCAGGTGGCCGACAGCGAGACGATCTCGGCCTCGACGTCCTTCATGGACGGCGCCTTCATGCGTCGTGGGCTGGTCAGATAGAAGTGGACGACGGCCACGCCGTAGCTGTGCAGGAGCACGCGGTGGTCGGCGTAGTTCGCCTCCAGGGTCCGCATGAGGTATTCCTGGATCCGCTCCCGGCGCTGGTCGTTGAACTGTGCCCGGGGCATCACCACGAACACGAAGGCCGTACGTTTCGAGGATCCGAGGGACAGGTACACCTCGAGCTTACGGGCACGATCGGCAGCCAACGTGCGCCGGATCAGCTCACGGATGTCGTTCGGGTCCGCTCCGAAGAGGTACTCCACCGGCAGCGAGTTGAAGGCGTTGACGATCGCCTTGTAATTGAAACTACCCGGTGTCACGTCCTCCTGCCGCACCACTTCGTTCAGCTTCTCGCGCAGGATGGGGACGATGCTCCCGCGCGATTGGATCGCCCGGTAGGTGAACAGGCCGTGGATCGCGACGGCTCCGGTCACCTCGCCGCGATCGCTGTGGGTCCGCACGAGGATCTCGTCGATCTTGCCGCTGCGGTGGAGCTCGCTCTCCTCCGAGGTCTTGCTGATGTGCACCAGGGGCCCACGCTTCGAGGTGCTCTTCAACCAACGCCTGGCATCGGGATAGGAATGCGAGAACGGATCCTCGCGGAGGCGCGACAGACCCAGTGCCTCGCCCGTGGGCTCGCCCCGGACATCGACGGGCGTCATGCCGAAGAAGACGAAGTGATCCTCGCTCAACCATTCGAGGAAGTGACGGACTTCGTCGAGCTCCTCGCGCCGGTCCGGCTGGACACTGCTCAGGAATTCCACCTGGTTCACCAGATCCTTGAGCTGGCGCAGCTGGCGGCGGAAATCTCGCGCCACGGCCTGCGCGCGCCGGAGGCGGTCCGTCACGTCCTGCTTCAGCGCGCGCCGACGCTTGGGATCTGCGATCGAGTCGACCTCGAACAAGGCCCAGCTCTCGAGCGTTCCGTCGTCGCCGACGCTGTCGCCCATGCGCGCGACCTTGCCCGCCGTGTCGCGCTCCACGGGAAGGACGACATTGACCTGCGAGTACAGCTCCAGGCCCAACTGGCGGAAGGCCAGGCGCACCGAATCGATGATGAAGGCCTGATCCGGCATGCAGGTGCACACCACGGTGTGCCCGCGGGAGCCTCCCTTCTTCCCCCCCATGACCTCGACGACGATCGTGTCGTCGCGCCGCGTACTGCCGCAGGCGAGCAAACGCTCGGTCAACTGCAACCAGAGGGTCCCGTCCTCCTGCAACAGGAAGTTCTCGTCCGCACGTTTGGCCACGGCCTGGGCCAGGTCGCGATAGGCCTGGGCGTCGACGTTCTTCGACGGCTCGTAGCTCTCGAGCGACGACTCGACCTCACGCACGAGGTCGTTGGCGGTTGGGGTGGTCATGGAATCCGTCCTGCGGTCCTAGAAGAGGGTTGCCTGCGCGTACTGGGCCCGGGTGATCCAGTCCAGGCGGAAGTTGCGATCGGTGTGGTCGCGCTCGCAGCGCGCCACGAGGAACGTCGCGCCGGTGCGGCGGATCCAGCCGCGGGGCGTGACCTCGTGCGTCTCGCTGCGACGCCCCTCGGGCTCGTACAGCAGGTTGACCCGCCCTCCGGAGACGAGGGCCTCCTCCAGGGGTCCCAGCTCGGGCGGCAACCACATCCACAGCCGCTCGTCGGGGCCGAAGGTGAGCACGCCGGAGGTCAGCGCGAAGAGCTCGTGCAACGGTCGGTCGGCCATCCCGCCCACCAGGCCGAGGAAGACGTTCATCAGGGTGACCGAGTCGGCCAGGGCACGATGGTAGGTCGGCGCGGGACAGTTCAGCGCCTTCGAGATCGTCTCGAGCTTGTGGTTCGGCAGGTCGTCGCGCAGAGCGCGCGAGATCTCGACGGTGTCGACCACCGGAACGCGCGGCATCTTCCGCGCCGACCGGTGTGCCTCGTGAGCCAGGAAGCCCACGTCGAACGCGGCATTGTGGGCCAGCACGACACTGTCCTCGATCAGATCGAGGAATCCGCCCACCGCGTCGGCGAAGAGCGGCTGGCCCTTCACGTCCGCGTCCTGGATCCCGTGCATGCGGATGGAGTCGGGCGGAATCGTCTGCTGGGGATCGATCAGGCTCTCGAAGCGATCGATCTCGCCGTCGAAGGAGAAGCGCACGCCCGAGAGTTCGATCACGCGCTCGGTCGAGGCCACGAGCCCGGTGGTCTCGGTGTCGAAGGCGACGAAGTGCAGGTCGGAGAGCGGGCGTGCGTGGTCGATCGTCGACGTGGCCAAGAGGGCTCCTTCTCCGAGGCGACGGCCGTCGCGCCGCACCTCGGGGCGACGGGAGGAACGGATGGAACCGCGACGGCCCACGCTCGCTCGCGGGAGGGGCGTGCGTCGTGGTCACGGCGGCATGATCGTGGGGCGTCGCCGACCCGGGGGTCCGCGGTGGCGGGCGGCAGTATAGGCGGGCGTCGCCGCGGAAACAACCGCCGACGCGGCCGATCCTTCAGACGTTTTCGTCCAGCCACGCCGGGTAGATCGCGTAGACCCGCTCGTCGTCGTGCCACGGCGACTCCGACTCGCCGGCGCGGTCGCGAGCGTCGGCCGTGTCGCGGCGTTCGTCGCCGAGGAGCTCGGCGAGACACACCACCGGGCGGCGCGGCGGGTCCACCAGTTCCTGCACCAGGTCGAACATCCCGTCGATGTCCCGGAAGGCGCCGAAGCCGGTGAGGAAGGGCAGCGGCCGCGCCGTCTCCGGGACCGTGGCGAGCACCGAACGCACGGCGCGGGTGACCTCCTCGGTGCGCACCCGTCGCGGGTCTCCGTCGTCGGTGAACTGCGGTTCGTCCACATCCACCACCGTCCGGGGACCGTAGGGACGCCCGACCGCGGCAAGGTTCCCCACCGCCAGCGCCAGCTGCAGACGTCGCGGCCACACCGGCGCGGGCTCGGGCTCCGAACGCAGCACGACCCCGGCCGATGCCTGGGCCTCGACGAGCAGGACCTCGGCCCCGCTCTCTCGCGCGAGCGCGTCGAGCCGTTCGGGGGCGAGACCTCCAGGACGATCGCCGTCACCCTCCCCCGTCCAGGCCACCCCGTGGGCATCGAGGGAACCGCGCACCGCCTCCTGGTCGGGCGCACACCGCTGCTCGCGCAACGCGAAGGGCACCGGATGCGCCGTGGTCTGGCTCACCAGCACCCTCGCTCCGCGCTCGCGGTAGACACGGAGCAGTCGCAGCAAGGTGGTGGTGCAGCCCCCACTCCCGGCCACGGCCACCACCGCATCACCGGCCGGGGGCAGCAACTGGTGCCAGGGACGGAGGAAGCGGAAGGAATCGTCGGCCATCGCGGGCCTCCGCGAGAAAGAGAGTGCGCGTGCCGTCGTCGGTGCCGCGTGTCCGGGTGCTACACTCACGGGTGCATCCGCGTCAAGACACCGTGCCCGCCGGGGCCGCTGCCACGAGGTCCACCGCCGTGTTCCGACCGGCCACCCTGTTGCTCTCGCTCGTCCTCGCCGCCGTCGGGGCCGACGCCGCGCCCCGTCCCGAGCCGCTCGGCAAGGGACCCTTCCTGGACGCCCTCGTGGCGCCGCCGGTCACCGCGTCCCGCACCTCGGTGCGGACCGAGACCTGGATGGACGTCCCCGCGACCGTCTTCCTGCCCGGCAAGGCCGATCCCTCCGAGTGGATGGCCACCGGCACCTGGGCCCGGATCACCCTCGACGGTTTCAGCTGGCAGTACGGCTACGACCCGCTGACGCAGACCTACGACATGATGGTCAGCGGCTACGTCGACGCCCAGACGGGGATCCTCGCCCAGGAGACGGTCGGGATCATGGCCATGCCCCTGCCCGAGGGTTTCCAGTCGGGGCAGGTCGAACGCGTCGAGGTCTGGTTCCGCGTGAAGGAGCACAACCTGTTTCCCTTCGAGATGGTCGGGATCACGGCCATGACCGACACCCAGACCCCGCGGTCGAACCTGAATTCGCTGCAGAGCCAGTTGTTGTACGAGGACGCACGGGGCTTCAGCGGAACCGCCTATGCGCTCGACCACTTCGACGCCGGCCCCCATGCGATCGACCTGGGACCGATCGCCGTCGAGGACCTCGAGGACCGCCTCGATTCCGACCGCTGGTTCGGTGTGGGTTTCGCGGCCGACGGATGGGACCTGTCCGGCAGCCTGGGCCAGCAGGTGTTCTGGCGTGTCGACGGCGGAGGAGCGCTGCCCGAGTCGAATCGTCCGTTCTTCCGCGTGGTCTACAACGCCCCGCCCGACGCGGCCGAGCCCGTCGCCCCGGTGACGGATGCCCTGCTGTCGACCACGCGTCCGCGCTTCGAGTGGACCGCGTCCACCGACCCCAACGACGACACCCCCATCACCTACCGGGTGCTGGTGGGAACCGATCCCCTGCTGACCGACCCCATCGTCTTCGACGCGGGCACCGAGACCACGGCCGAACCCCCGGTCGCGCTGGCTCCCGGCACCCTCTACTGGGCGGTCGAGGCCTCCGACCCCGCAGGCGCTCTGCGGCGCTCCACGGTGACGCGTTTCGCGATCACCACCGGTACCGATGCCCCTGCGACGACTCGTAACACGCCGTTGACGGCGGCTCCGAACCCCTTCAATCCGCGGACGTCGATCACGGCCACGTTGCCGGTCGCCGGCCAGTGGTCCTTGACGGTCTTCGATCCGCGCGGACGAAGGATCCGGTCGCTGGCCTCGGCCGAATTCCCGGCGGGCCGGCACGACTGGACGTGGAACGGTCTCGACGAGAGCGGCACGGCGGTGGGCAGTGGAGTGTACACGGCGGTTCTCCGCGGCCCGCGGAACCACCGGACGTCCACGAGGCTCACCCTCGTCCGCTGATCGACGGACGCGGGACGACCCTCACTCGATGTAGCCGAGGGATCGGAGCAGCTCCTCGTCGGCCTCCGTCATGGTCAGGTCGTCGCCGCGGAAGCGCGCGGCCAGGACCGCATTGGCCCGGTGGAGTTCGGCGAGCGGTTCGACGAAGCGGTCGAGGACCTCGGGGTGTCGGGTCAGCCCGAGGCCGCGATCGGCATAGGACCCGCCCACGCGCAGGATCCCCGACGGCTCGATTCCGAGCTCGGTCGACCAGCGATGGTGCAGACGCCACCCCTCGCGATCGGTCGCGGCGTGATCGGGCCCACTGCGGTGCAGCGACAACGAGCGTGGCGTCGGCCCCGCGGCCAGATCGTGACCCTGCGAGACCTCTTCCTCGGGGAGCCCGATCGCCCGCAGCAGGGTCGGCGCCAGGTCGACGGTCTCGGCCAGATCGGTGCGCACGGTGCCGGCCTCGCGCCGCCCGGGCCACTTGATCACGAGCGGGATCCGCAGGGTCTCCTCGATCAACAGCTCGTGCATGTAGTGATCGGCCTCGCCGAGGGCCTCGCCGTGATCGGCCACGACGACGATCGTCGCGTCCTCGTAGCGTCCCTCGGCTTTCAGGCGGTCGACGAAGAGACCCAAGGCGGCGTCGGTGTCGGCCACTCCGGCGTCGTACAGGCGACCGAGAGCCTCGCGTTGCGCCGGCGTGAACGGCCGCTCGCCGAGGTTCACCTGGTGGAGGGCTTCACTGGCCCCCACGAGGCGCGCCCACCCCCGGAACTGTTCGGCCGCACCGGGCGCGAAGCGTTCCAGCATCTCCGGCGATGCCTCGTAGGGGAGGTCTCCGGTGTCACTGTGGGGATCGTAGAAATGGAGGAACAGGAAACCCGGCCGGTCGGAGTCGGTCACCCACTTCGCGGCCCGGCGCGCGCGATCGGCCGCTTCGAGGTTGTTCTCTTCGTAGCGATCGAAACCGGCGCCGTACCCGAAGTCCGGGCTGAGCAGGAAACAGTCGTAGACCGAGGCCGCGGTCCGGTAGCCCTGATCGCGCATGCGCTCCGGAAGCGTCCACACCTCTCCGGCCAGGGCCCGGCCGAAGTCCAGGCCGTGCGCGTCGGGATAGAGTCCCGTGAGCATGCTCATGTGACTGGTGAGCGTCCACGGTTCCTGGCAGTACGCCCGCTCGAAGCGGACCGCGTCGGCGGCGAGGCGATCCAGGTTCGGCGTCAGGCCGCGCTCGTCACCGTAGGCACCGATGCGGTCGGGACGCATGGCGTCCAGCGAGATCAGGATGACGTCGCCCGTCGCCGGCGCCGGAGCGAACCAGTGCGCCGGAACGATCGAGACCGGCGCGAGCAGCAACAGCACGACACCGGCGGTCACGACCATCCCCCGCGGCGCACGGCGCGCCCTCGAGCGCGGCAGCAATCGCTCGAGGACGGCCATCAGGACGATGGCCAGCACGGCGCACCCGAGGGTCAAACCGATGTTGTTGTACCAGATCCGCGGCTCGACGAGCGCGGCGGGTACGAGGAGGTCGCCCACCTCCTCCCGACTCCGCCAGAGTCCGCCGTAGGTGAAGCGATTGAGGCGGTAACCGATCATCGCCCATGCGCCGACGGCGATCAGCACGCCCCACAGGCGGGCCAGCCGGACCGCGCCGTCCGGGCGCCGTCCCAGTCGCTGGAGTGGCAACAGGACCACCAGGATCACCGCAAGGGATCCCATGAGCGTGGTCGACGCGGCGTCGCGCCACGCGGCGACCGCGTTCGGCGTGATGGGCGCGAGCGGATAGCCGTGGAGACCGGAGGTCTCGACGGCCCGGATCACGAAGACGGCGATCGACGACATCGCGAGCAGGACGAGGGCCCAACCGGCGAGGTGGTGCAGACGATCGATGCGCGGACGGGTGGGGGCCACCGTGGACTCCCGGCGTTGTCGGGTCCCGTGGCGGCACGAGGACCTCGCGTGCTAACCTTGCGATCCACAGCGGAGCCGCGGTGATCGGCGGACCGCCCCAAAGTAGATGCGGGTCGCACGGTGCGCACCCGCGGAGACCGGTCCGTTCCCCCGCGCAGGCACACGACCATGTCCGTCGCCACCCATCTGCTCCGCTTCGCCAACCGTGTCCTACCGGCCCCGGATCTGCCCGGCGACGTCGACCCCGTGGCCTATGCGCGCTGGGAGTACGAGACCAGCCGGGCCACGCTGCGCCTGTGGGACGCGGCGGGCCCCCTCACGCACGGTGCCGCACTGGATGTCGGCTGCGGTCTCGGTGGCAAGACGCATCGGCTTCGCGAACACACGGGGAGCGCGGTCCGATGGACGGCCCTGGACATCGACATCGAGCACCTGAGGCAGGCCGGATCCTACTTCGAACACGCCGGTGTCGACGACGTCGAACGGATCGCAGGCGATGCCGCGCGTCTACCCTTCGACGATGCGACCTTCGATCGCATCGTCACCGCCGACGCGCTCGAACATCTGCCCGACCCCCGACGAGCGCTGTCGGAGTTCCGGCGTTGTCTGCGCCCCGACGGGCGCCTCGTCCTGCTGTTCAACCCCTGGGGCTCGCCGCGCGGGTCCCACCTCGGGGACCTGCTGCACCTGCCCTGGTGTCAGCTTCTCTTCTCCCGTGAGACCCTGGGACGGGCGACCCTGGCCGTCGCCGAGGAGCGCGCCCGGGAACTCCCTCCGGGCGACGCGGAGCGGCTGCGGTCTCACGGCCGTGAGCTCGTGGAACACTTCCACCATCACGTGCACCCCACGCGCATCGCGGACCTCCGGGCATGGGTCCGCGCCGACCGCACCTTCTCGATCGAGTCGGAGCTGCGCATCGGTCCCGGGCCGATCGGCACACCGGGCTGGCTGCAGGCGGGCTGGTGCGAGGAGTGGCTGAGCGCCACCTACGGGGCCGTCCTCGAACCCATGGCCGCGTCCGCGAGCAGCGCCTCCAACCGATCGAGCGTGTGCTCGAGTTCGTAGAAGGCGCGGACCCGGCGACGCCCCGCCTCGGCCAGGCGCCGGGCGAGATCGTCGTCGTCGTGGACCCGCTGGAGGGCATCGCGCAGGCCCTCCACGTCCCCACGGTCGACGAGCAGGGCGGTCGAGCCGTCCTCGTGCACCGAGACCACGCCTTCGGAGGCCCGCGCCACCACCAGGGGCAGTCCGGCCGCCATCGCCTCGAGCTGCACGAGGCCGAAGGCTTCGCTCGGCGCCTGGCTCGGCAGCACGAAGGCGCGGGCCGCCGCGTACAGGGCAGGGAGCGTCTCCGAGCTCACTTCTCCCAGGAAGCGGACCCGCTCGGCCAGACCCAGGACCTTGCTCAGGGTCTCCCACTCGGTGCGCATGGGACCTTCGCCGGCGATCACCAGGCGTACGTCGTTGCCCCTCAGGGCCTCCAGCAGGACGTCGATGCCCTTGTAGTAGACCAGGCGCCCCACGAAGAGCACGAAGCGGGGCCCGAGGTCGTCGATCCACTCCTGCACGCGGCCGGGCGCGGGCCTCGACCAGTGTTCCGTGTCCACACCCAGCGGCACCGCGTGGCACTTGTCGCGCCAGCGTGCCAACGTGCGGCTCTGCGCCGCCAGCGCTTCGCTGGTCACGTGGATCGATGCCGCCCGCCGCAGCACCCGGTCTCCGATCGGCGCGTACAACGCACCCAGCGCCCGCTGCCGAACGATGTCGCTGTGGTAGGTGACGACCAACGGCCGTGCGTCGCGTGCGAGGAGCCAGGCCACCGCACCGAGCGGGTGCGGAAGATGGAGATGCACCACGTCGGGGTCGAAGTCGCGCAGGGAGGTCCGGACCTCCGAGGGCAGGGACGGACACACGGGGACCGAGCGGATCGTGCCCCAGTTGCCCAGACGCCGGACCTCCACCCCATCGAGCGTCTCGAGGACCGCGTCCTCGCCGGTCGCCGCCACGATCGCCCGCACGCGGTGATTCCGGCGCACCAGTCCGACCGACAGGTCGTGCAGGACCGTCTCCATGCCCCCGCGCTGGGGCGGATAGAACTTCCCGATCTCGAGGACCTTCATGGCGCGGGCAGTCTAGGCGACCGACCGCATCTCGTCTGCTGCGGATGTGTCCTTGCTCGCGACCGTCCCGTGTCGCATTCTGCGCTCGGAGTCACCGGCCGGCGGCACCGCGGGTCGTCCGCGACCACCGACCGGAGTGCACGGGGAGCGCGGTGATGCAGGAACCCGGTCCGAAGGACCCGACGACGCGTGCGGACTACGAGAGCTCCTCGCTCGACCGGCAGGAGTACATCTCGGCGATCGTCCATCTCTACCGCGGGGAACTGGATCGCGCGACGGCCTGGCGCGTCCGCCTCGACAACACCACCAATTGGTCGATCATCACCACCGCCGCCCTGCTCACCTTCAGCTTCGACGGCCGCAATCACAGCCACTGGGTCCTGCTGGTCGGCATCTTGTTGTTGACCTCGTTCCTGAGCATCGAGGCCCGCCGCTTCCGCTTCTTCGACGTGTGGCGCTACCGAGTCCGGAAGATCGAGGAGAATTTCTACGGACCGATCCTCCGGCGCGAGGTGATCAGTCCCGACCGGGCCTGGGGTGACCGGGTGGCCGAGGATCTCCTGCATCCGGTCTTCAAGCTCTCCTATCGAGCGGCGCTACGTGCGCGCTTCACGCGCAACTACTGGGTCCTCTACGTGGTCCTGTTGGGCGGCTGGTGCCTGAAGGTCCTGCTCGAACCGACCGTCGTGACCTCGATCGAAGACCTCGAGGCGAACCTCTCCGGCGGGATCATTCCGTGGCAACTGCCGGTCGTCGTGGCCGGATCGGTCGCGGTCATGATGCTCGTGACCGTGCTGTTCTTCCCGAGAGCCCCACTGACCGAGGAGTCCTACTGGACGCAGGACCACGACGCCAAGGAAGTGGGCAACCTCGACGTGTGAGTTCAGCGGTGCGCCGGCAGCCGTGGTAGACCGATCGCCACGATCAGCCACAGGGTCGACGTCACCGCGAGGAACACGCCCAGCACGATCGGCTGGTGCAGCATGAAGCTCCCGATCAGCCCGCCGGCGAAAGATCCCGTGAACTGCGCCATGGCGTAGGTCCCAGCGGCCGTGCCTCGAGCCTCGTCCTTGGCCAGGCGGGTGAGCATGGCCGGCGCCGCGGGTTCGGCGACGGCCACGGCCACGATGGTCAGACCGATCGCCCCGGCCGTGGCCCAGAAGGTCGAGCCTCCGGCCAGGAGGAAAGCAGCCGCGCCCAACAGCGAGAGACTGCCGCCCATCACGGCGTGCTTCAACCGCCCCCACCGATCGGCGAAGAAGGCGCTGACCATCATCACGCTCAGGCCCACCGGGACCAACACCAGGTAGACCTTTCCGTGCTCCGCCCGGGGCACGAACTCGGCCAGCAGGCCGGGACCGACCACGAACATGGTCGTCACCTGCGAGTGCTGGAGGAAGGCACCGATGTCGAGTCGGAGCATCGGAGGGTGGTGAAGCACCTCGTCCAGATGACCGGGTGTCCACTCCAGGCTGGCGTCGTGGACGTGCCGCGGAGGCTTGGGGATCATGGTGACCACGTAGATCGCGGCGATCACGCTGAGCGCGGCGGTCAGCCAGAACAGGAAGGGTACGCCGAAGCGGGCGGCCAGGCCGGGTCCGGCGATCATCCCGATGGTGAAGGCCACGCCGACGGACATACCGAGGGCCGCCATGGCCCGGGTACGGATCGAGGGCCGGCTGACATCGGCGATCAGCGCGACCACGGCCGCCGACACCCCACCTGCGCCCTGGAGCGTGCGGCCGATCACCAGTTGCAGGGCGTTGTCGGAGAGGGCGGCCACGATGCTGCCCACGGCGAAGACCAGAAGGCCGCCGGCGATCACCCGCCGACGACCGTAACGGTCGCTCCAGATGCCGAAGGGAATCTGCAGTCCGGCCTGGGCGAGGCCGTAGGCACCCACCGAGAGTCCCACCAGCAACGGCGTGTGTCCCTCCAACTCGGCCGCGTGGAGGCTCAGCACGGGCAGCACCATGTACATGCCGAGCAAGCGCAGCAGGTAGATCCCGGAAAGACCGAGGATCGTGCGGCGCTCGTGGGGCTGGGCCTCGCCGTTGGTGGCCGGATTGGTCACGCTCGTCCGTCCCGCATCATCCCCACCGGCGCGCGGGCGGTTCAGTTCTTCGCCTCGTTCACGGCTTCGATCAACGCCGGCACGACCTCGTGCAGATCACCCACGATGCCGTACGCGGCCTCCTGGAAGATCGCGGCGTTCGGATCCTTATTGATCGCGACCACGCATCCGGCCCCGCGCATTCCCACGAGGTGCTGGATCGCCCCGCTGATCCCCAGCGCGATGTACAACTTCGGCGCCACGACCTGCCCCGAACTGCCGATCTGCCGCTCGTGTTCGACCCATTCGCTGTCACAGGGCGGACGCGACGCGCCCACCGCACCCCCGAGAGCCTCGGCGAGATCGAACACGACCTCGAACTTGTCGGGATCGCCCACGCCACGACCGCCGGCCACGATGATGTCGGCCGCGGTGAGGTCGACCTCGCCCGCCTCGGCGGCCTTGACCTCCACCACGTTGCGCGTCGTGACGTCGGTCAGGTCCACCGAGAAGTCCTCGATGGAGGCCGGACCGTCCGCAGGTTGCACCGGAAAGGCCCCCTGCTGGACGCTGCAGAAGATCATGTCGTCACCCGCGGGCACGGTCCGGGCGTCGAGCTTTCCGTTGATGACCTTGCGGATGAAGACGGGCTTGCCGCTCTCGACGGCGATGCCGGTCACGTCGGGCACGAGCGCTCCGTCGTGGGCCGCGGCCAGACGTGGGAAGAAGTCGATGGCCTGGTAGGAGTGCCCCACCAACACCACCTTCGGCTGCACGTCGGCGATCACCTGCTTCAGCGATCCGACGTAGGCCTCGGGCGTGTACTGGGCGAGCTTCGCGTCGTGCACGCGCAGCATCTTCGCGCCACCACATCCGGCGAGGTCGTCGGCCATGCCGGCGGTGTCGTCGCCGAGCAGCACGCTCACGACCTGACCGCCGAGATCGTTCGCCACCGAGCGCGCGGCGGTCATGGCTTCCTTGCTGATTCCCTTCAGAGCACCGTCCCGGTGCTCACCGATCACGAGAACGTCGTTGCTCACGTTCGTCAGACCTCCTGTTGGCACCGTGGGCTCAAAGGACCTTGGCTTCCTGGATCAACTTCTCGACGAGCATCTTGGCAGCTTCCTTCGGCTCGCCCTCGATCATCGTGGCCTGGCTCGACTTCACGGGGAAGCCGACGCTCTCGATCGAGACCTTCGGTGTGAGGTCGGACTCGTCCAGACCGAGGTCGGCCAGCGACATCTTCTTCTGGGGCTTCGCGCCGGCCTGCATGATGCCCTTGAGCGAGGCATAGCGGACGTCGTTGATGCCGCTCTGCACTCCGAGCACGACCGGTGTCGGAACTTCGACCGTCTCGACCAGGTTGTTGTCGAGCTCGTGGGTGACCTTCAGGCCTCCGGCGGTGGCCTCGATCTCGAGGACGATCTGCACGTGGTGCATCCCGAGGCGCTCGGCCAACATGGGACCGACCGCGTTGTAGCTCAGGTCGTCGGACTGCTGGCCGGTGAAGATCACGTCGAAGGACTCGTCCTTCGCGGCCGCGGCCAGGGCCTTGGAGATGGTCAGGGCGTCGGCGCGGGCCAGGTCGTCGCTCTGGACGTGGATCGCGCGGTCGCAGCCCATGGCCAGCGCCTCCTTCACGCCCTTGCTCGCCCGCTCGCCGCCGAGCGAGAGGACGACCACTTCGCCCTCGCCGCTCTCCTTCAGGCGAAGCGCGGCCTCGATCGCGTAGCGGTCGCACTCGCTGATCGCGTACGCCAGGCCGTCCTCGACGATCCACTCGTCGCCGCTCGCCAGGCGCAGGCGCGCGTCCTTCTCGGGGACCTGTTTCACACAGACCAGGATCTTCATGAACACCTCGGCTCGTGTTGGTCTCGGTTCGGGTGGGCCGCCGGGTTCGGCTGCGGTCCGGGGCAGCGGGCCGGCGAGCGGCGGCGTGAGAGTATCCGGTGAGAGATCGGGCGGCCAGCGATGATCCGGCCCGGACGATCCGCCCGCCCGCATCCGACGATGGTAAACGGGGCGAACGATTCCGCCAACGCGCGAGACGCTGGAAAAAGGCCCGTCATGGGTCTAGGTTGTGCCCTCCGCCTCGGCGTGGCCAGGAGCCCCGCCGCGTCGAACCCGGCGGCTGCGCCGACCCCCGACGTGGAGCGACCATGGTCTTCGATCAGTTCAAGCAGCACCTTCCCGACATCGATCCCGGCGAGACCCAGGAATGGCTCGAGGCGCTCGAATCGGTCGTGCGCGCCTCGGGCTCGCAGCGGGCGCAGTTCCTGCTGTACAAGGTCCTGAAGCAGGCCCGCCTGCTGAACGTCGGTCTGCCGCAGACCGTCACCACCCGGCCGATCAACACGATCAGCCCGGAGCAGGAGCCGTGGTTCCCCGGAGACGAGGACATGGAGCGCCGGATCCGCCGGCTGATCCGGTGGAACGCGGCGGTCATGGTGACCCGGGCCAACGAGCGCAATCCCGGCCTGGGCGGGCACATCTCCACCTACGCGTCGTCGGCCAGTCTCTACGAGGTCGGCTTCAACCACTTCTTCCGTGGTAAGGACTGGCCCGGCGGGATCGGCGACGCGGTGTACGTGCAGGGACACGGCGCGCCCGGCGTCTACGCCCGGGCCTTCCTCGAGGGCCGGCTGTCCGAGTCGCAGCTCGAGAACTTCCGGATGGAGTCGAAGGGCGGCGGGCTCTCGAGCTATCCCCATCCGCGGCTGATGCCGGACTTCTGGGAGTATCCCACCGTCTCCATGGGACTGGGCCCCATCAACGCCGTCTACCACGCTCGCTTCCTGCGGTACCTCCACAACCGCGGCCTGGCCGACACTTCCGACGCCCGCGTCTGGTGCTACCTGGGTGACGGCGAGACCGACGAGCCCGAGTCCCTGGCCGCCCTCACCCTCGCCAGCCGCGAGGGCCTCGACAATCTGGTCTTCGTGATCAACTGCAACCTGCAGCGCCTCGACGGACCCGTGCGGGGAAACGGCCAGATCGTGCAGGAGCTCGAGGCCCGTTTCCGCGGTGCGGGATGGAACGTGGTGAAGGTGCTGCTCGGCCGCGAGTGGGACGACCTGCTGGCCCGCGACCCCGAGGGGCTGCTGGTCGAGCGAATGCGCAACGTGCTCGACGGCGACTGGCAGCGGATGGCGGTCGAGGGCGGCGCGACCATCCGCGAGGAGTTCTTCGGAGCCGATCCGCGTTTGAAGAAGGTCGTCGAGCACCTGAGCGACGATCAGCTCGAGCGCCTGCGCATGGGCGGGCACGACTACCGCAAGCTGTACTCGGCGTACTGGTACGCCTGTGAGCACCGGAACGAGCCCACGGTGATCCTCGCGCGCACGGTGAAGGGCTGGACCCTGGGCGAGGGCTTCGAAGCGCGCAACGTGACCCATCAGATGAAGAAGCTGGGCGAGGACGAACTGAAGGTCTTCCGCGATCGGCTGGAGCTGCCGATCACCGACGAGCAGATCGAGAACGCGCCCTACTACCACCCGGGCGACGACAGCCCCGAGGTGCAGTACCTGCACGACCACCGGCGCAACCTGGGCGGCGCCCTGCCAGAGCGCCGCAAGCGCAACTGGCGGGTGGAACTGCCGTCCGACGATCTGTACGCGGAGTTCCGCAAGGGGACGGGACCGAAGGTCCCGGTGTCCACGACCATGGCCTTCGTCCGCCTGCTCCGTGCCATGATGAAGGACGACGCCCTCGGCGACCGGATCGTGCCGATCATCCCCGACGAGGCGCGGACCTTCGGCATGGAGTCGCTGTTCCGCGAGTTCAAGATCTACGCGGCCAACGGTCAACAGTACAAGCCGGTCGACTGGAACGTCCTGCTCAGCTACACCGAGGGCCAGGACGGCCAGATCCTCGAGGAGGGGATCACCGAAGCGGGATCCATGGCCAGCTTCACGGCGGCCGCCACGAGCTACGCCACCACCGGCGAGCCCATGGTTCCCTTCTACATCTTCTACTCGATGTTCGGGTTCCAGCGGGTGGGCGACAGCATCTGGAGTCTGGCCGACAGCCGTGGCCGCGGCTTCCTGCTGGGTGCGACCTACGGACGGACGACCCTGAACGGCGAGGGCCTGCAACACCAGGACGGGCACTCGTTGCTCACGGCGACGACCGTGCCGAACTGCCTGGCCTACGATCCGGCCTTCCACTTCGAGACGGCCACCATCGTGCGCGAGGGTCTTCGGCGCATGTACCAGAACGACGAGGACGTCTTCTACTACCTGACCCTGTACAACGAGAACTACGAGATGCCCGACATGCCCGAGGGCGTCGAAGACGGCATCCTGAAGGGTCTCTACCGGTTCCGTCCCAGCCCGCTCGACGACGACGATGCTCCCCGGGCGCACCTGCTGGGCAGCGGCGTGATCCTGCAGCAGGTCCTGGAGGCCCAGAGGATCCTGGCCGAGGACTACGGAGTGGCCGCCACGGTCTGGAGTGCTCCGAGCTTCTCGGAGCTGCGCCGCGATGCACTGACGGTGGAACGGGCGAACCGCCTGTCCCCGGATCGCGAGCCACAGGTGCCCTACGTGACGAGCTGCTTCGCCGACGAAGCGACGGGCACGCCGGTGGTCGCCGCGACCGATTCGATGAAGTCGGTGGCCGATCAGGTGGCTCGGTGGATCCCGCTCCCGTTCACAGCGCTCGGCACCGACGGCTTCGGCCGCAGCGACACCCGCGAGAACCTACGTCGCTTCTTCGAGAACGACACCGCCAACGTGGTCTACGCGACCCTGATCGAGCTCGCCCGGGTCGATCGCGTTCCGCTCGAGATCGCGCTGAAGGCGCGGGATCGATTCGAGATCGATCCGGACCGACCGGATCCGGCGCACACCGACGAGGTGCGACCGCGAGAACCCGCCTCGTCGAACGCCGGCGCGCGGAAGAAGAAGTCCGGCTCGTCGCGCGGGAAGCGGAAGACCACGTCGAAGGGTTGATCGGGGGCGGTCCCTGCCGGGGAATCAGCGCTGGGCGTCACCGGTCACAGCGCTGGTCCCGGCCTCGTCGCGCACCGAGCGGCCGGCGAGCCAGGTCTCCAGTCGCCGTTCGGCCACGTTCCGCATCGTGCGTCCCACCGACAGGTAGGCCCGCGAGGCGGGGAAGATCGACTCGTTGCGCACGAAGTCGAAGGCTCCGGTGCGCCCGCCTCCCGACCGGTTGTAGCCGAAGCCGAGCCCGACGTGGTCACGTCCGTCGCGGAACACGAAGAAGCCGGTGAGTTCCACGTCGTCGAGCTTGCCGCCCATGATGCGGTCGAGCCAGCCGTCGATGTCCATCTCGACCGAGCCCCGGCTCAGGACGAAGAGGTGGGCGTCCCGCACGTCGACGGTCAGCGTTCCCTCGTCACCGCGATCGAACTCGAAGTGCCGATCGCCGATCTCCCAGTGGAGCATCTCGATCACCGGTGCGAAGCGCATCTCGCCCGGATGGTAGCCCAGGATCGAGTAGGGAATGTCGAAGCGGGTGGTCTCGCCCATGGTGATCCGGACGAGGGCGTCGGCCCCGTCCTCGACCGGCCACCGTTCCATCGTGGCCACGGCGTCGTAGGGCATCTTCGACCCGCCCTCGGCGGTCACCAGCGAGTCGAACCACGCCGTGTCGACCGACCCGTACAGGTCGCGCTCGAGCACCGACAGCATGAAGGCGAAGACCGGGTCGAAGACGTCCTCGGAGAGCGTCGCGACCGTGGGCTCGTAGGATCCGTCGTCCTCGAGTTCGAAGACCGCGGCATCGGTGGACAGCGCCGCCAGGCCCAGGGCCAGGGCGACGACGATCGCGATCCGGTCAGGTGCGCGGAAGCGCATGCAGCAGTTCCTGGTTCGTCGCGTGTTTGGCGAGGAGTTTCAGCAGACCCTCCATGGCGCGGTCGGGCGGCATGGACGAGAGCACCCGGCGGACCTTGTGGATCAGCTCGAGCGTCTCGAGGTCGTACAGCTTCTCCTCCTTGCGGGTTCCCGACTTCGCGATGTCCAGGGCGGGGAAGATGCGCTTCTCGAACAACTGCCGCGACAGGACGATCTCGGTGTTCCCGGTTCCCTTGAACTCCTGGAAGATCACCTCGTCCATGCGCGAACCGGTGTCGACGAGCGCGGTACCGAGAATGGTGAGGCTCCCGCCGTTCTCGATGTTGCGCGCCGCCCCGAAGAGGCGCCGCGGGGTCTGCATGGCGTTCGCATCGAGACCGCCGGACAGGGTCCGGCCACTGTCGCCGCGCACCGTGTTGTAGGCCCGGGCCAGACGAGTGATCGAGTCGAGCAGCAGGACGACGTCCTTGCCCTCGAGAACCGGCTGTAGGATCTGCTCGACCGCGGCCTCGGTGGTGCGGACGTGGTCCTTGGCGACCTGATCACTGCTGGCCGCGATGACCTCGGCGTGACAGCTGCGCCGGAAGTGGGTGACCTCCTCGGGCCGCTCGTCCACGAGCAGGGCGAAGACCATGGCCTCGGGATGGTTCACCTCGAGCGAGCGCGCGATCTCGAGCAACAGAGTCGTCTTGCCGGCCTTCGGGGGCGCCACGATCAGACAGCGCTGCCCCTTGCCCAGCGGCGCGAGCATGTCGATCACGCGCGGCGTCAGCGCGCCGTCCTCGCGCGAGAGATGCCACCGCTCCTCGGGGTCGATGCTCGTCGTCTTGTGGAGCTGGTCGAACAGCCGTTGCAACCGCTGCTGACCACTCCCCGACCCTCCCCGGCGCGAACGTTTGCTCCGCGCGGGCCCGGGCCGTCGGCGCCCTCCACCGGAACGGCGCTGACCGTTGGAGTTCTGCGGACGCTTCTTCGAAGAGGACTGGGTCGGTGGCACCATGTCGTCGTCGAGCGCCGCCGACGTGTGGTCGACCGGTCCCCGGCGGATTCCCGACTTCTTGCGACGGGACCGCTTCTTCTTGTTGCTGCCACCCGAGCGGGAATCGCCGCCCCCGTTGGGACCGGGAGACATGGCGCTCTCCGGATCCGCCGCATTGGACGACCGGCGTCCGCGACGCGCGGCACCACGCCGCGGGCGCGACTTGGAACTGGAATTGGACATAGACCTACTCGATCGTGAATACCTGCTCCGCCGTGCGGGGCATCGAGAGCGATCACGAGTGCTTCTTCGTTCCGGATCGACGGACCGGTTCCCCGGTGTCGGGAGACGAACGAGCGAAGGAGAAGCCGACGTGATCGATGCGCCGTCGTGGCGCGTCCTCGACCGCTTCCGGTTGGGATCCGTTCGGACGAACCGAATGAGATACTGTGGCCGGAACGATCGGACCCGCTGGTGGCCGGGGGTCGACTCGGGCGCGAACCCGGAGATGGTCGGGTTCGTCCCGCATGGGGCAGTCCCCGGTGCTGTGCCGCGGGATTCGAGAGCGTGGCGACCGAGTCGCCTCGCGCTAACTCAAAGACCTACAGCAACCGGCCGAATTTGGCAACGTCGCAAATCGCCGGCCCCACGAACCGGGAGGAACCCGTGCCCCAGCGATCCACACCGAACACCTTGCACGATCCGGACCAGCGCCGTCGGGGACGCGCCGTCCTACGCGATGCCGATCCCGCCCTGGGCGATCTCGTGGAGCGTTTCGGCGACGTGTGGCCGCGGCGCCGGGTGCCCGTCTTCGAGCGCCTGTGCCGCATCGTGATCGATCAGCAGCTCTCGGTGAAGGCGGCGGCCACCATCGCGGAGCGGCTCCGCCGCACGGCCGGTGGCCGGTTGCGGGCCGATCGGCTGCACGGCCTGGACGACGCCGCTCTGCGCGGGGCCGGCCTCAGCCGTCAGAAGACGGCGGCCCTGCGCGACCTCGTCGAGCACGTGCGGTCGGGTCGACTGCGAACCGATCAGCTCTGGCGTCTGCCCGACGACGAGATCACCGAACGCCTGGGAGCCGTCCGGGGGTTCGGGCCCTGGTCGGTCGAGATGTTCCTCCTGTTCGGGCTCGGACGGGCCGACGTCTGGGCCACCGGAGACCTCGGGCTGCGGCGCGCCGTCCAGGAACTCGACGGCCACGCGGCGGCGCCCCACGCGCCGGCCATGATCGCCCGGGCCGAGCGTTGGCGTCCCTGGCGAGGGCTGGCCAGTCTCTACCTGTGGGCGTCCCTGGAACCGGTCCTCTGGTCGGAGCCGGCCGCAGACAGGAATCGTTCGCTCTGATATCCTCCGCGGCTCCGGTCGCCACTCGCGCGACCACCTCCCTCGCGCCCATCGACGTCGACCGAGGAGCCGTGTCCGTGTCCCAGTGTGCGCACCGCCGCGTGGCGGTCCCCTCCCTCCGTGCTGCCCACCTGGCGGCGATCGTTCCCCTGCTGCTGTGGCTCACGGCCTGCGGGGGCGCCCCGGAGTCTGCGACGGACGAGTCCGGGCTGCCCGCACGGATCCGAGCCGACGCCGCGACGCTCCGCGAGGCGGCCCTGCGATCCGATGTGGGCTACGAGACCCTGGCGCGCCTGTGCGACGAGCACGGTCACCGGCTGAGCGGGAGCGAACGGCTGGAGCGGGCCATCGACTGGATGGCCGGCGAGCTCCGCTCGATGGGGTTCCAGAACGTACGCAAGGAACCCGTCCAGGTCCCCGTCTGGATCCGTGGTGACGAGAGCCTGACGCTGCTCGAGCCCATGGAACTCGAAGTGCCGATGCTCGGTCTGGGCATGAGCGTGGGAACGCCGTCCGGCGGCCTGACCGGCGAGGTCGTCGTGGTCGAGGACTTCGACGAACTCGAAGCGCTGAGCGTGTCCGACGTCAGCGGCCGGATCGTGCTCTTCGACGCACCCTACCGCGGCTACGGGCGGACCGTCCCGTACCGCACCCAGGGCGCGATCGCCGCCGCGCAGCGCGGGGCCGTCGCCGCGCTGGTCCGTTCGATCGGCCCACCGGGACTCCGCACTCCGCACACCGGAACCATGCGCTACCGCGACGACACGCCGCGCATTCCGGCCGCGGCGATCGCGACCGAGGACTCGGACATGATCGCCCGCCTGGCCGACTCCGGGAACCGGGTCGTCGTCCGCCTGCAGATGTCCGCGCGCAACGAACCCGACGGCTTGTCGCACAATCTGGTCGCCGAGGTGGTCGGGCGCGAGACACCCGAAGAGGTGGTCGTCATCGGCGGCCACCTCGACAGCTGGGACGTGGGCACCGGGGCCCAGGACGACGGGGTGGGGTGTCTGATCGCCGTCGACGCCGCGCGGCTCATGCTCGAGACCGGTCTGATCCCCCGTCGCACGGTGCGGATCGTCCTGTGGACCAATGAGGAGAACGGCCTCCGGGGCGCGCGCGCCTATCGCGACGCCCACACCGACGAACTCGACCGGCACGTCGCCGCCATCGAGTCCGACAGCGGGAACGGCCTGGTGCAGGGTTTCCGTTTCGACTTCCGTCCTGCGGTCATGGGCTTCGATTCGGCCGAGGACGGCGGTGAGGCCTTCGAAGCCGGCCGGGATCGCATGATGGCCGTGACCCGGGACATCGCCGATCTGCTCGCCACGACCGGTGCCGACTCGGTCTTCGCCGCCGGTTCCGGTGCCGACGTTGGCCCACTGGCGGCACGCGGCGTTCCCGCCCTCGGTCTGCACCACGACACCAGCGAGTACTTCGTGATCCACCACACCGAGGCCGACACCTTCGACAAGATCGACCTCACGGACATGCAGAAGAACACCGCGGCGATGGCGGTCATGGCCTATGTCCTGGCCGAAATGGAGGGGACGCTGCGTCCCTGATCCGACGCGCCGCAGCGAAGGGCAACCGTGCGAACCCTTCGCTGCGATCGCGCCCGCCCGCGACGGAGTCGCGGGAACGGCTCAGTCCGCGTGGAGGATCACCACACGCACGTGACCGTCGAGCTCGGCGCGCAGGTCCGACCTCTGGACGAAGTCGATCTCGACCTGCTCACGGGGCAACTGCATGGCGTCGGCGAGGAAGTGCGCCACGGCGGTGGACCTCTTCTCGGCCAGAGCGAGCTCCTCGGCCTCGACCTCGACCCTCACCGGCGAGTACGGATGGGCACGGACCACGTCCGCGGCATGCGTGAGCCAATCCTCGCCACCGATCCGCAGGCGCGATTCGTGCCGCTGGAACAGTTCGCCCCCGCTGAACTCGAGCACCAGATCGTCCCCACGCGGATAGCGCAGGGCCGGTACGCGGAAACTCACACCTGCATGGTTGTAGGTGTTGGTGCCCTCGTCCTTCTGGGTGAAGACGTAGCTGTAGGGGTAACCGGGGCGAAGCATGCTGCCGTCGTCGCCGAAACCGTCCCACACGAGTTCGTCGGGAACGTCGTCGCCGCCCTCGAAGGTCCGGAAGGGTGCCCCGCGGAAGTCGGTGATCACCAGCTTCCATTCCTCGAGGTCGTGACCCGGTTCGGGCTCGGGGTAGAAACGGGCCACGGGCGTGCTCACGACCTCGGGCAGCCAGTAGTGCGGCGTCTGGTCGCTGGCGAGGTCCTCGATGTTGTTCAGATGCGGCTTGAGGCCGCTCACCGGGCTCATCTCCAGCGCCGCCTCGTCGGCCTCGCTCAGGAACGAGTCGATCATCGCGGCACTGAGTTCGAACTCGTAGCCCTGCTTCTCGACGTCCTGCCGGACCTCGTTCTGGGCCTCGACCACGACGTCGTCGAGCACCGCACCCGACTCGCCCTCCGCCGTGAAGGTCTCACCGGATTCCCCGGCCTCGACGGTCTCCTGCGCGTAGGCGAACGGACCGGACAACAGCAGGATCACCACAAGCAGACGGCCGAACATGATCGTCCTCACTTCAGACGGAACACGAAGGTGATCACGCCCCACTGCTCGACCTGGGCCGCGCCCGCGTCGAGGGGAGCGAATCGGAATTCCTCGATGGCCGACAGTGCGGCCTGGTTCAGGTCGGAGTGCGCCGACATCTGCTGGATGCGCGTGGAATCCTTCACGCGCCCGTCGGGCAGTACCGTGAAGTGCACGGCGACCACGCCCTCCCAGCCCATGCGCCGGGCCTTCGCCGTGTACTCCGGCGAAACGACCTTCACGATGTCACGGCCGGCGATCTGACCGGTGATGGTCATGCCCATGCCGTTCTTGTCGATCTTCTTCGGTGTGGCTTCGGCGATGCCGGTCTCGGCCGGCGCCGCACGGTCCGTCTCCACGGAGCGGTCGGGTGCGGGCGCGATACCACCACGGGAGCGCAATCCCCCGCCCCCACCGCCGGTCCCGTAGTCCAGGATCGTGCGACGACCACCGTTCTCCGAGGATCCGCGCGACGGCGGAGCGATGTCGTCCCCTCCACCCTCGGCGATTCCGCGCGACCCGCGCGAGGGCGTCAACGACCGACCCGGAGCGCGATAATCCGCGCTGTCTCGGGATCGGCTGCGCAAGTCGCCGCCGCCGGGGACTGCCGAGGACCCCGCGTCGGCGATGGCGCCGCCGCCCCGCCGCGACGACTCCGTCGACGGATCGATGTCTCCTCCGACGACGTCGAGGGTCGCCCGCCGGCTCTGGAGCTCTCCACCGGTGCGATCGAGATCCGGCGCCGGACCCGAGCGCGACGTCAGTTCGGGAGCGCTCGTGTCGGCCGCCTCCTGCGTGGCCCGGCCGCGGGTCTGCGGCACGTCGAGTGCGCGGGCGAGATCGTCGTCGCGGCTCTCGAGCTTCGGCTCGACCTCGACCTCCCGAGTCTGAATCGCGCTCGGCTGCGGCAGGTCGGGCTCGACCTCGGCGACCTCGGCCCGCGAGCGGACCGGGTCGGTCTTCGGCGCCGCGGGCGTCGGCTCCGGTGGATCCGGTTTCTCGGCCGATCGCGTCGAGATACCCTGCCCGGGATCGATCGAGGGCGGCGTCCGCTTGGCCAGGGTCTTCAACGCGACCTTCTCCTCGATGTCGTCCCCGAGGTGGGCCTCGATGTAGCTGATCTTGGTCAGCTCCGCAGCCACCTCCGGCATCTTCCCCGCGTTGTGCAGCCCCAGGGCGACGAGCAGCAGCAGTGCCGCGTGCACGACCATGCTCGTGGCCAGGCCGCCACGCGTGGAGCGGCTGCGATCGACGGCGGCCCGCATCATGGCGAGCCTCCCTCGTTCTCGTCTTCGGGCGAGGTGGCCAGCGAGATCTCACGCGGCTTCGCCTTTTCGATCTCGGCGATGACCTTCTCGACCTCGCCGTAGGGCAGGTCCTGGTCGGCGCGCACCACGGCGATCGCGGTCGGAGTCTCGAGGAGCAGGTCCTCCATCAGCGGCTGCACCTCGGCGAGCGCGATCGGCACGTCCGAGAAATAGATCTCGTCGATGCGATCCGTCTCGGGATCGAGCGTGCAGGAGATCTCGATCTTGTTCTCGTCCTCGTTCTCGACCGCCCGCGCCGTGGGGAGGTTCACGTCGACGGCTCCCTGGTCGAGCTTCGGGGAGATGATCATGAGCGTGAGGACGACGACCAGCGAGACGTTGATCACCGGGATCACGTCGGTCTTCGACTCTTCACGGGGGCCGCGGCGCTTTCGCATACCCATCAGCGACCCTCCTGCAGGTTGAGCAGGGCGAGGTCGCTCGCGCCACTCGCCTTGGCGATGTCCAGCACCGTCACGACCTGGCCAAGGCGGACCCGGTCGTCGGGTACCACGACCACCGTACGCTTCTCGCGCGCGGCCAGCTTCTGCGTGAGCGTGGCCTCGAGCTGATCGAGGGCGACGGGCTCGTCGTTGACCTTGATGCCGTCGGGGTGCACGGCCACCGTCAGCAATCCGACGCGCTCGCTGGCGGGCTGGTGCACGACGGTGGGGTTGCCCTTCTCCACCGGCTTGCTCTGCACCTCGATCCCGCTCCACAGCAGCGTGGGCAGCGTGACGAGGAAGACCACGATCAGAGTGGTCGTCACGTCGGCCAACGGCGTGATGTTCGCGTCCGTGATGCCGTCGGTACCGATGGCGTGCCTACTCATGGGCGATTCCTCACGATCCTTGGATCCGGGGCCTTCAGCTCAGGAACCCGGCCGGAACCGGCTCCTGCTGCGACGGCGTCGTGGAGTTCGAGGTCGATCGGGGTGCGGACCGGCGCGTGTTGCCGGCGGCGGCGGCCAGATGCACCAGCAGCTCCTCGCGCGCGTCCTCGAGATCGACCACACGCGTGCGGATCTTGCGGACGAAGACGTTGAAGCAGACGGTGGCGATGACCGCGACGATGATCCCGGCCGCGGTGGTCATGAGCGCCTCGGACACGCCCATGGCGACGACCTGGCTCCCCCCGCTGCCCGTGCGCGCGATCGCGGCGAAGGCGCGGATGATCCCGACCACGGTCCCGAACAGACCCAGCAGCGGAGCGATGTTCGACATCGTCCCGAGCACGCCTAGGTTGCGTTCCATCTCGACCTGCTCGACCTCGATCGCGGTGTTCATCCGCTCGGTGAGCTGGGTACGCCCGAGGCCGGCGTGGGCCAGGCCCTGGGCGAGGACGCGGCCGGCGGCGCTCTTGTCCTTCTTCGCCACGTCCACGGCACCGGCCAGGTTGGCCGCCTGGATCTTGTTCGCGATCTTCTTCAGGAGATCACGACTGTTCGCGCGGCTCTGCGCGAAGTAGAGGGCCCGCTCGAGGGCGAAGCCCAGGGTCACGATCGAGCAGACCAGCAACACCAGCATCGTGGGCGACGCGATGAAGAGGTCGACGATGGACATGTCACCGAACATGGTGGTTGCATCCTCCCTGTGGCCGATCAGCGACCGGCCGCCTGCATCTGCTGGAGGGCCTCGACGCGGGTCTGCGCCATGGCCGTCCACTCCGGATTCGTGGCCTTCGTGAGGATCCGCTCGTAGGCGGACAGAGCGGCCTGCCACTCGCCGCGGTCCTCGTGCAGCTCGCCCATCTCGGCCAGGCCGGCGATCGCGAAGGGATCGTCACCTCCACCCGAGGCGGCTTGCGCGAAGCTGTCGATGGCCCGGTCGATCCGGTCCGCTTTCAGGTGACATTCGCCCTGGCGGTAGCGGATCTCGCTCTCGCTGCCGTGACCGGCGGCGAGGGCCGTCTCGTAGGTCTCGATCGCCTCGTCCCACGCCCCGAGTTCGTCCTGATGCAGCGCGGCGACCTCGAGCCACAGGCCCTGGGCCTTGTCGTGGTCGGGGTAGTTGCCGAGGAACTCACGGTAGGTGGCGATCGCGGAGGTCCAGTCCTCGATCTGCTGGTAGCAGACCGCGCCGTTGAACAGAGCCAACGGAGCGTACTCGCCACCCGGGAAGGCATCGCGGAGAGCCTCGTACTCGTGCGCCGCCTCACCGAAACGCTCGAGGCGGTACAGCACGGTCCCGGCGCGGAACCGGGCCAACTCGGCGAGGTCGTGGTCGGGGTGCGTGAGCACGAAGTTCCGGAACCCGGCCAGCGCCGGTTCGTTCTGATCGAGACGGTAGTAGCTCTCGGCCAGATAGAACAACGCCTGCACCGCACTCTCGCTGTCGGGGTGGTCGAGCGTGACGCGCTCGAAGGACGCTGCCGCGCTCGCGTAGTCGCCGGCCGCGAAAGCGTCCTGGCCTTCGTTCCACAGGAGATCGGCGGCCATTGCGCTGTCGGGATTGCGCGCGAGATACTCGTTCATGTCGCGGCCACTGCGGTAGTAGGCCGACTGTACGCCCAGCTCGGCGTCGGCCACGCGCGGATCCCGAGGGAAGTCGGCCACGAAGCGCTCGAAGGCCTCGATCGCCGCGTCGTCCTCGCCCAGGTTGTAGGCGCAGTTGGCCAGGCCGAAGGCCGCGTCGGCGGCGTGCGCTCCGTCGGCGTCGTGCTGCTGCAGACGACGATAGCTCTGACGGGCGGCGGCGAAGTCCCCCAGACCGAACTGCGTATCGGCGATCCGGTACAGAGCCCGGGCCATACGATCCCCGTCGGGGAATCGGCGGACCTGCTCCTTCCAGGTGTCGACAGCCTGCTCGTAGTACTGCAGCCGGTAGTAGCAGTCCGCCGCGTTGGCGAGGGCGACCTCGGCCTCGGGTGCGTCTGGATTTCGCTCGAGGAACTCCTGGTACTCCCGCAGTGCGTCCTCGTATTCCCGCCGATTGAAGTGGATCGAGCCCACGGCCAGCGCGTTCGTTCCCTGTTCGGTGTCCGCATTGGCCAGGGCCCGCAGGAATCGCTCCTGCTCCTCCAGGGCCAGGTCGTACTCACCGATCTGGCTGTAGCTCGCCACCAGACCCTGCAACGACGACGCGGCCACGTTGCTCTTCGGGTAACCGCTCAGGACGAGACGGTACATCTGTGCGGAATCGCGATAGAGCCCCTGCTCGTAGTAGGCCTCGCCGAGCAGGTAGTAGGTCCGGGCCCGCCAGTGGCTCGGCGTGGGCAGAAGCTTCTGCGCGATGAACTTGTAGTTGGTGATCAGACGATCCGGCTGGCTCCCCTGCTGGTAGGCCAGTGCCGAGAGGAAGAGCGCCCGCTCTGCCACGTCGGTGTTCACGTGCTTGTCGAGAACGTTCTGGAACGAACGGATTGCGGATTTGCGGTCACCGAGCTCGAGATGTGCAAAGCCCTGCAGAACCCGGACCCGTGCGGCCAGCGGGTCGCCGGGAAAGCGCCGCAGGAACTCGTCGGCCAGGATCGTGGCCTGGCCGAAGTTCTCGTCCTCGGCGTAGGCGTAGACGATCTTGTGCATGGCCGCCGAGGCGACCTTGGTCTGTCCGAAGCGCTTGACCACGTCGGTCCACGAGAAGATCGCCTCGGCGCTGCGACCGAGCTGCATGTGACAATCGCCGATCAGGTAGCGCGAGTAGGCACTCACGAGATCGTCGGGGAAGGCCCGCGCCACTTCCTCGAGCTGTCGGATGCTCTCGTCGTACTCTCCCGACCGGTAGGTCACGCACGCGAGCTTGTAGCGGGCGTTCGGAACGAAGGGACTGTCGGGGTGGTCCTCGATGAAGCCCCGGTAGCTGCGCACGGCCACCGAGTTCTGACCCGACCGATAGAAGGCTTCGGCGATGCTGAACGCCGCGTCGTCCACCAGCGGACTCTCGGGGTGCTCGCGCAGGACCTGCCGGTAGCGCTGGATGGCCAGGATGTACTGACCCATCTCCTCGAGCGTCCGCCCCCAGTACAGCCGGCCCCGGTCGCTCGGCACGCCGGAGAAGTACTCGAGCGCGCGGTCGAAGTCCCCGTCGTGGTAGGCGAACAGACCCAGGGCGAACTTCACCTGGGGTCGCTGCTCGTACCCGGGCCGGGTCTCGAGGAGTTCTCGATAGGCCGCTTCGAGCTTCAGCCAGTTTCCGTCGGCGATGTACGCCAGACCGCTCTCGTAGAGGGCCTCGCCCACGAGGAAGCTGTCCTCGTAGTCGTCGAGAAGCATCTGGTAGCTGGTGATCGCGTCGTCGAAGCGTCCCAGGTTGAAGTGGCACTCGGCGGTGCGGAGCAACACGGCGGCCTTCATAACGTCGTCCCGACCACGCCGGTCCTCGACCTTGCGGTACTCGCGAAGAGCCCCTTCGAAGTCACCGGCCGCGAAGTAGCACTCGCCGAGCATGTACTGCGCGCGGGCCGCTCGATCGCTCTTGCCGTAGGTGTCGACGAAGAGCCGGTACTGGGCCATTGCGGCCGACTTGTCCTTGCCAGTGGCGAAGGCTTCGCCGGCGGACTCCCACAGGCCGTCCTCCGAGGGAACCCGCTGCTCGGTGTCGGCCACGGCGACCACCGGGAGCAGCACCGTGAGAAGGAACGTGAACACGAGGGCGGCGCGGTTCATCGATCTTCCTTTCGCCGCTGGGGCGAGCGTTCGGCGGCCTCGCTGCCGCTGATCTCCACGCGGATCGGCGAGCGGGTGCGGTCGCGGAAGCCGAGGACGTCGACGCCCACGTCGAAGTCCCACTCCTGGGTCATGTCGTCGAGAACGGTGATCCGGGCGGTGTAGCGGCCGTCGGGCACGAGTCGGCCGTCCTCGTCGGCACCCTCCCAGGTGATGCCCTCGGGCGGGCTCCCGTTGCCCCGCAGGCGACGGACGACCTCGTCGCGCTCGTTGCGGATCTCGAGCGTCCAGGCCTCGACCTCGCCCCGCACCGCGGTGTCGATGTCGAAGGTCACGTCGCGCTTGTCGCCACTGGGGCTGAAACGTGCCCGATCGCGCTTCATCTTGACGCCGTAGGGAACGCCGAAGCGGAAGGTGGCGCTGAGCACGTGCGTCGCGCCGAGGTCGTGGGTCAGGTAGCCGTAGTCGAACTGCCAGCTCTGCCAACGGAAAGCGGCACCGAAGGATCCCTGTTCCCGCGCCGCGTCGAAGCCTCCGCGGAGCGCGAAGTTGCGCACGGCCCAGGCCTCGATCCCGGCCTTCAGATCGGCTTCCATGTCGTCGGTCTTGACGACCTCGGTGCTCACGACGAAGCGGTTGCGCAGCAGATGGAGTGCCGTCCCCGCCCGGAAGGTGCGCGCCCAGGACTCGGGCTGCTCGTCGAGGGTGACCTCGGGCCGCACGGCGTTCTGGACCGCGAAGCCCAGACTGATGGTGCGATGAGGGCGCAGGTACACGCCGACGTCGGCGCCGAAGCCTCCGCCCGATGCGCCGGCGAGTGAGTGCGTGACCGACTTCAGGTGCACGCCGTAGGACAGACGACCGCTGCCCCGGGCGTAGGACAGGCCGAAGGCGCCCGCCGTCTCGTCGAAGGTCTCGCCCAGGTCCTCGTACAGCGTCGACCTCTCGAAGCCGCCGCTGCGGAGGAAGGCGCCCGTCAGCGCGAAGCTGCCGTATCCCTCGGTGGGGAGGCCGAGCGTCAGGAAACTGTACTGCGTGTCCTCGAACAACGTGGCGCCCATGGCCGTGAACTCCATGGTGCGCAGGCTCGCGTAGCCGGCCGGGTTCCAGTAGCTGGACGCCGCATCGTCGGCCAGCGCGGTGACCGCGTTGCCCAGTCCGAGCGCGCGAGCACTGCTGCCGTAGCGCAGGAAGCCGCCGGGCGCGCCGGCGTCGTCGGCCGCGCGGACCGGCGGCGTCGCCGCGAACACGAGGGCCGCCAGCGTCAGGATGGTGAGGATCGGGTGCGTATGGCTGCGGTGCATGGCGTCGAACCTCGTCACTTCACCACGGCGATCTTGCGCCGCAGGTCGTAGCCGTCGCCCTGGATGCGACAGATGTAGCCGCCGTTGGCCACCACCCGACCCTCACCATTGCGCCCGTCCCACGAGAACTGGGCGGTCGACTCGGCCTGTACGGCCATCTGCGCGGTGCGAACCACGCCGCCGTACAGGTCGTAGATGGTGATCGTCGCGGTGCCGTCACTGGTCGGCCGGAACAGGAGGATCGTCGGCTCTTCGCCGGCGCGGAAGGGATTCGGACGGTTGGTGATGCGCTTCTCGGTGGTCATGGCGGTGGTCGTGTACAACTCGACCGTCCGCACTTCCTCCACCGCTCCGGAGACCTCTTCGGCGAAGAATCGGAGCGTGTGCTGCCCGGGATCCCCTGCGCCGAGCTCTCCCAGCGTGAAGGGACCCGTGTAGATCTGCTGGGGCACCGGCGGGTCGCCCACGTCGACGTTGGCGAACACGGCCTGGATCCCCTGTGGGTCCTCGGTCCGCGGAACCAGCGTGATGCGGGTGTCCGACGAGACCAGCCAGCCGTCTCCGTAGGCCGTGGCCGGGGGATCGAAGACGAGATCCGTGCGTGGAGGGCCGATCACCTCGACGAGCAGTTCGTTGCTCGACAGTGCCGACAGCTCCGCCACGAGCCGCACGTCGTCGGTCGCGAAGGGTCGCGTCGTGAGGTCCACCCGCGCCAGGCCGGCGGCGTCGGTCGTCGCGTCCCAGGCCTCGGCCTGTGCCGTGCCCAACCACGCATCGCCCTCGAGGACGCGGAAGCGCACCGGTGCATCGGCGATGGCGTTGCCCGCACGATCGGTCACACGCGTGACCAGACCCACCGTCTCGTCGGGTCGGAGCGCACGGACGAGACGCCGACCCGGAACCTCCTCGGCACGCAACGACATCAGCTGCGGGGCCGAGGGAATCACGGTGATGACGGAGCTGAAGGCGCGATCGCCCTGCAGGTCCTCGAGCTCCAGATAGATCGGCTCGGCGCGGTCGTAGCACTGACCCGCGATCTCGTCGATCCCCTCGACCGTCGTCCCGAGGGTGTCGCAGAGCACGCCGGCCGGACTGAGCATCGTGTCCGGGCGGGCCTGATTGCCGCTGAACGCGCGCAACGTGTAGCTGCGGTCGTCCATGGTCACCCGCTGTCCGGTCACGATGTCGATCCGGCTCACCGACATGGTCCAGGGCTCGCCCGCGACCACGGTGTCGGGCACGTCGAAGGACCAGGTCACGCCGACCGGCTGTACCGTGATCGGATCGCTGAAGCTCTCACGACCACGAACGTCGCTCACGCGGATCACGATCTGCTCGCTCGTCGCGTAGCTCTGGCCCGCGATTACCGATTCGCCCGCCGTGAGCGTTCCGGTCTCGATTCCGAGACGGTCGCTCGCCGCACTGCGATCGGGCCGTAGGGCCTGGAGGCTGAACTCGTTGCCCGCGTTGATGCGCTCGCCGGTCTCGGGGTTCACCAGGCGAACCGTGACCGGGAAGGTCGCCGGTGGGCCCGCGGTGACGATCGCCGGATCGGGAACCACGATCTCGTACTCGGCTTCGTTCACAGGCACGTCCACGCGGCCCGTCCCGACCGCCGAGTTCGTGGCATCGGTCACGAAGACCGGGATCACGCCGGGATCTCCGAGCACGACCTCGAAGTCGCGGCTCCCGTTGACGAAGGCCGCGCCGTCGAGACCGGGATCCACGAGATCCAGCCCGCTCCCCGACGAAGTCAGGTGCAGTTCGCCGCTCTCCAGCTCGTCGACCAGGTTGTAGTACTGGTCGACCGCGCGCACGCGAACCGTGAAGGGCGCTTCCGCCTGTTGCGTGGCGACGGTGCCGATCTTGCCCGTCGGAGTGTTCGACCCGGGCACGGCCGTCTCACCCGGCGCCACGATCTGCAGACGCTTGTACCCGTCGGCCTGCAGCACGCAGACGTTCGACAGACCGGTGACGCCGGTCGTGTCGCTCACCGAGAGGAAGACGTCCTCGGACCGGGTGTAGGACTGGGCCACCGTCACGCGCCCCGCTTCGAGCTGCGCCTGACGTACTCCGAGCTCGCCCGTGCCCTCGACACCCGTGCTGGCGCTGAGGATCGACATCTGGACCATACGGTCCTGCGTCACCACCACCTGCCCGGTGTTGCCGTCGATCAGTTCGACGTCGGCCTGGAAGCTCGTGGGCGGACCCACGGTGGCGGTGTCCGGCAGCGTCACCCGGAAGTACAGCCCGCCGGTGTTCATCCGGATCACGTCGCTCACGGCTTCGCGCCCGAAGTCGTCACTCACGCGGATCCGGAAGTCCTCGACGGTGTCGTAGGTCTGGTCGGCGATCACCTGCACGCCGTTCACGAGCTGGCCCGCCTGTACCCCGAGCCCACCGTTCGCCACCGCCCCCGAAGGCAGGAGAGCCGTCAGGTAGAACCGTGTCTGGGCGGTCGGTACGACGTTGCCGGTGACCGGATCGATCAGACGTACGGTCACGCGGAACGGCGCCCCCGTCGACGCCGTGGGGTCGGCCTCGATCGCGTAGACGTAGGGCGGCTCCACCGGCACCGGCACCATCTGCGCGGGGCGCGTGACGTCGGCCTCGTCGTAGATCGTGACCTCGACCGTCCCCGGATCCGTCAGGAATCCGGTGAACGTGCGCTTGCCGCTGACGAAGGGCACGTTGTTGACGTCGGGATTGTTCGGCAGGGCGAAGCTGTTGTCGCTGGCGACGAGCCGCAGATCGCCGACGTTCGTCGTGTCGGCCAGGTTCCAGTACTGGTCAACCGCGCGTACGGTGATCGGGAAGGGCTGACCGCTGCGGTGAGCGTCGGGGGCTCCACTCTTGCCCGTGTCCTCGTACAGCGACACGCCCGGTTCCACCACTTCACCCGGGGCGACGACCTGCAGACGCTTGTAACCGTCCGACCGCAGAGCGAAGATCGGACTCGATCCGCCGAGCCCCGTGGAATCGGTCACGGTCAGGTAGACGTTCTCCGCGCGGGTATAGCTCTGCTCGAAGTTGATCGTGCCGCGATCGAGGCGTTGGGTCGTCGTGCCCAACACACCGGCTCCCGGTTGCCCCAGGGCGTCGTAGACGTCGACGGAGATCGGTCGGTCCTGTTCCACCCGGGTCTTGGTCTCGACGTCCTGGAGACGCACGCTGACCGGGAAGGTGGCGGGCGGACCGACGCGTGGTGTCTGCTCGGCATCCATCGTGACCACGTACTCCAGCCCGTTGGGCTGCATGCGGATCACGTTCGAGTAGGCGAGACGCCCCGATGCGTCGCTGATCTCGATGATGATGTCCTCGACCGTGTCGTAGGCCTGGTTCGGCACCGACACCGATCCGTTCTCGAGCTGGGCCTGGGTCACGAACAACTGCGCCGTCGCGGGCTCCAGGTTGCTCTTCAGGGCGCGCATCGTGACCAGGTTGTTGGCCGCGGCCAGCGGCACACCGTTCGTGTCGACGAGGGCGATCTCGAAGGTGGGGAAGACCTGTGGCGGACCGACCTGCGCCGTGGGCGGGGTGGTGATCCGGTAGGTCGCGCCCTGCTCCACCGGGACGGTCACCGACTGCCCCTGGACATCGACGTTGTCCAGCGTGACCGCGTTGAGGTTCACGTAGCCCGGGTTGATCAGGAAGACCGGGAAGGTGATCTCGCCGTTGACGAGCGATTGGCCGTTGTTCACGGGGTTGGTCTCGGACAGTGAGTTGTCGTCACTGGCGATCGAGATCCGGTCGGTGGAATTGTCCACCAGGTTCCAGAAGCGATCGACGGAGCGCACGCGGAAGTCGAACTCCACACTGGCCGTCTGCGGAGCCGGGCTCCCCGTTTTTCCGTCGGACTCCGGACCACCGGGATTCGGGACCTCGCCCGGCGCAATGACCATGAGCCGCTCGAAGGGCCCCGGCTGCACGCTCACCGTCGACGCGTCGTTGCGGGTCGGCGTGATGAGGTCGCTGACGGCCAGGGTCTGATCGGAGGCCGTCCGGAACAGGAGATCGAAGTCCTTGTCGCCGGCCGGATCCAGTGCCTGATCGTTGGCCGAGATCATCTGGAAGAAGTCGGAGCTCTCGAAGTGCACGGTGGGCGACGCAGCCACCGGATTCCACCACTCGTCGGTGGCGATCACGCGCGCCACGACCGGGTCTCCGGCCATCACCGGCAGCGGAGTCCCGACCTTCCCCGGAGTGATGCCCGGCGTGTGCGTCTCGCCGGGCAGGAGCACGACGAGGTCCTCGTAGGTCCCCGGGAACACGTCGAAGGTGTTGCTGCTGTCGGTGCTGGCGAAGACGTCCTCGCGGGCGAACAGCCGGACGTCCTGTCCCGCGCGCGTGATCCGGATCGGACCGCGCCACACGCCCTGGTAGTCGCCGGCGCCGAAGCCGTCGGCCATGCTCACCCGGACCGGCTGCAGGAGTCCGTCGCCGAGACTGACCGAGATCGTCACCGAATCGGTGTACGCGTCGATGTGATTGTTGAACTGGTCCCGCGCGACCACGGTCACGTTGGGCAGGTACGAACCCGCCTGGTGGTCGGGAATGGGATCGAGCCCGTCGTTCGGCGTGGGATTCGTGCGACTGTTGATTCCGATGTCGAAGTGGTCGATGGTCCCCGCCTTGACGGGGATCGTGGTCAGACCGAACACCCCGCTGTCGTCGTCGTCGATACGCACGGTCTGCTGGTTCGGGTCGGCCAGCGTCACCAGCGTGACTGCGAACTCGGCCTGATTGCTGTTCAGCGACTGCGGTGACACCGGCAACGCCGCCGCGGCGTCACTGCTGCTGAACGAGGCGCTGATCGGCAGCGCGGCGTCGAGATCGGTGATCGGGTTCCAGAACGAGTCGGTCGGGTAGACCGTCACGTCGAAGGGTACGCCCGCATCCTGCACCTGTGGCGTGCCCGTCTTCCCGTCGTTCTCGATCGTGTCGAAGATCCCCGGGTCGAGGTTCTCGCCCGGTGCCTCCACCACCATCCGCGCGTAGGGAGCCGGCGACACGTTCACCGTCGACGACAGATGGGCGTCGACGCCGCTCGCCGTTCCCGCCAGGTTCTGCGGCCCCGCCGTCCGTAGCACCGCGCGGACCGAGGTGGGGTTGTTCAGGGTGACCGTGTTGTTCGGATGGTCGGGCAGTTCGAAGTATCCGGTGGGCGACCCGACGGTCACGTTGCGCTGCCCGGGCACCAGATTGGCGTACTTGTCCACGGGAATGACGAGGACGTCGATCTCCTGACCGGCGACCACCGGCAGCGGCTCGCCGTTCAGGCCGCTGAAGTTCTCGTCGTTGCGGCCCCGCTCCCATTCTTCACCCGGCATCTCGAAGAGCACGCGGTCGAGGGGGCCGGCATTGACCTGGAAGGTCGCGCTGCGTTCGACCACACCGCCGTTGCTGTCGATCACGATCTGTGCGCTGAAGGCGCGCCTCGTGACCTGGACACTGGTGTTCAAGTAGCCGTTCTCGAAGGTCGCGTCGTCGATCAGGATCCAGTCGGGGTTCTCCTCGCCGATCTTCGCGCGAACGGTCACCTGACCGTTGAAGGGGAACAGGTTGTCGCTGCTGTCCTCGGCGCGGACACGGATCTGGAAGGGAATGGTCGTCACCTGGACGCGTGTGGTGTCCCAGATCGCGTAGTCGAAGACGAAGTGGTCGAGGCCCTCGGGATTGACCAGTACGTTGCTCTCGCTGCTCGCGCTGATCGGCCCGCTGGCGGTGACCGTGACCCGTCGCGTGCCGGCGGTGAACAATCGCACGCTCTCGTCGAGGTCCACGTTGCTGACCATGGGCCCACCCGGAGGCAGGACCACGCCGGCGGCCGGATCGTCGGAGCTCCACGAAAGGGTGGGATAGCTCCCCGGTTCCACCGGGTTCCAGTACTGGTCGGTGGCCCACACCGTCACCCCGTCGAAGGCATTGCCCGAGACCTGCGCCAGGGGCGTGCCCGACTTCCCCGGACTCACGCCTGGCGTGAGCACCTCCCCGGGGAGCAACAGGACGACGGTGGCCAGGTCCTGGGGCCGCAGCGGGGTGACGACCGCACTGCCCGTGGCCACGGACATCTGACCCGGATACGTGCGCGTGTTGGCGACGGTCAGCGTGTTCTCGCGCGTGTTGGGGTCGGTCCCCAGGAAGACCACCTGGGTCGAGGCCTCGCCCAGCGCGAAGGCGCTTCCCTGCAGCGTGATCTGCGGGCCCGAGTCGAAGTTCCCGACCGCCGCGTCGAGCAGGACGTCGTCGCGGAAGTTCATGACCGGATCGCCCTCGGAGTCGCGCGCCTGCACGGTGACGTCGATGGCCTCGCCCACGCGCTTCTCGCCCGTGGGAACGGTCACGGTGAACGAGGTCACCGCGTCGTAGGCGTTGAGCTCGATCTCGGCCTGCGGGACCGAGACGTCGTTCAGGTCGCGCACACGCAGACGGACCGGCGTGCCCTCGGCCTGGATGATCACGTCGTCGAACTGTCGCTCGCCGTTGAGCAGGTACTGCGCGGCGGGAAGACTCGCCGGCACGTCGGCGGAGAGCTGCGCGTTGATGAAGTCGGCGTTCGTGTCGGTCGTGCCGTCGGCATTCACCGCCCGCACCCGCACACTGAACGGCACCCCCACGGTCGCGGCAGGGCGCCCTTCGACGATCTGGGGATTGAGAACCGTGATCTCGAGCCGCTCGAAGGCCAGGGCGTCGGTCGCCGAGATCAGGAGGCACGTTGCAGAAAGAAGGCCGGTGGCCAGAGCACGAAGTGCATTCTTCATCGCCGAGTCCCGGGAGACGGGTGTCCTGCACGAAGTCGGGCAGCTCCCGAGCGCGATCCGAGACGTTGTGTCGGGTTCCCCCGGCCCTGTCGCCTCGTGGCCCAGGATCCACCGCGCGACAACGCAAAGCACATGCCACGGTCTCTTCGCGGTTCGTTCGTCCTCGTCGTTCCCGGGAGTGCCCCGGGCCTCCACCGGCCCGCGAGCGGGGGGCCGCAAACCGGAGCCTCTGCCCCCCTGGAACCGGGTGCCTTTACACCGGGCCTCGCGACTGGCTACACTCGACGGACTCCGGAGACGGCATATCCAAAGGCACTCGTGCCCTCGGCCCGGCCGTCGCCCCGCCCGTACGACCAGAGCTCGACCCTCGATCGGCGGGGGCTCGCATCCCCCAGTTCGACATCCAGGAGGACCCGAGAGGATGACCAATCGCCAGGGGCTCTTGCCCCTTCTCACCGCGCTGGCCGTGATCGTGACCGCCACGGCTGCCCCCACGTCCTCTTCCGCTCGGCCCGCCGTCCCCGGCGAGCAGGCGCGCCCCGAGTCCCGGATCGTCGTCCCCGGCGCGGACGCCGTGCACCACGGCGGACCCCGACTCGGCCTGAGCAAGGCCGTGACCGACTCCTTCAACATCTATGGTGGAGTGCGGAGTGACGGCTCGAACGATCGCCTACCCGAAGGACAATTCCAGGACTTCATCCTGTTCCCGAAGGAGCAGGGCTGGACGGGTGTCGACCTGACCGAGCAACCTTCTTTCTGGAACATCTCCACGTTCAACGCCGAGAACCTCGACGCCACGACGGGCAATCGTGCGATGTGGTCGGGCATCCCCGCGGGCACGCCGGGCTTCCAGACCGCACCGGGCTACGGCAACAACTGGAACGACGGGCTTCTGTGGAGTGCACAGGCGAATCCCACGATCAACACGGACGTCCGCCTGACCTTCACGTTCAACTACGACCTCGAACCCGGGTACGACTTCTTCCTCGTCGAATACGACTCGGCCGGCGTCTGGGTCCCCATGGACACCTTCACCGGCTCGAACAAGAACGAACAGAACGAGTTCGTGTCGGCGGTCTCCTTCGACCGGACGGTGACCTTCACACCGTTGATGTACACGGGCCCGAGCGGCACCGACGTCCGGCTGCGCCTGCGCGTGTTCAGCGACGTCGCCTTCAGTGACGAGGACGGTCTGTACGTCTCCCGGGGCGCGGCACAGGTGGACAACATCGAGGTGAGCTTCAACGGGGCCGTGGTCTCGAACGAGGGCGACGACGGCCTCGCGACCTTCGAGTCCCTGAGCCCGGGCGTGGACGACACCGAGGGGTGGAATCCGGTCGCCGGTGCCTTCGCGGGCGACTTCGCCAAGGTCCTGATCCAACTCCGCGACATCGATCCCTGCCGGCAGAACCTCAGCCCCATGCTCTCGTTCATCGACGACGGCACGCCGCCGGCCAACTCTCCGACCGAGAGCACCGGGGGCAGCACGTCGCCGAACTGGACCTACGGCGTGATCGGTGGATTCACCGTGAACTACACCGGTGGCGTCAGCAACGGGCTGGTCCCGGTCTCGAACGAGTGGTGGTCACCCGAGATCGCGTGGGACGACACCACGACGACGGAGGACGACGCCCTGCGCGGCGGCGCGCTGATCCGCTTCACGGTGTGGCAGCACCTGCCCCTCCCCAACGGGATCTTCTGGACCTGGCGGGTGCGCAGTCTGGCCGAGGGGGACTGGAGCCCCTGGCAGGACCGTGGCTTCGTGTACTTCGGCGACGGCGGCGGGACCTACCTGAACACCCAGTTCGACGTGACCGACCTCCTGCAGACCGACCCGGAGAAGGTGCAACTCGCACTCGGAATGGCCGATCTCGCCGACGCCTTCGGCTTCCCGGGCAGCGACGCCACCCCGTCGCCCGCCTTCGACAACGTGAGCGTGTGGCGCTACGACTCCCCCGGTCCGGCGTTCGCGGCCCGTGAGATCGAACTCTTCAACGACGGTTTCCCCAACGAGGGCAGCATCGACCTCACCGATCCGTCCGCGCTGTCGGTGCGCATGGACATGGCACTCGACGTCAACCCGGTGGGCAGTTCCATCGTGCCGGGGGACTCGATCGTGGTCGACGCGACGGCTTCGATCCCGGGTACCGCTCTGCAGACGACCCCGGTGCTCCGCTGGGTGCTCGAGGCGAATCCCTTCTTCGACACCGCTCGGCAGATCCCACCCGACGCCACGAACATGGGGCCGGGAGCACGTGGCTGGACCCGGTACATGGGTACCGTCCAGGGGGACAGCGCCCGGACCGCGGGCGGCGTCGCCGTTCCGGACAAGTTCTTCTTCGATCTCCCACACGACGGGCCGGCCAACGCGAATGCACCGCACCAGACCGACGAGCCGGCCATGTTCTACCCCGGGGACGTGATCCGCTACTTCGTCGAAGCGACCGACACCGCGGGCAACGTGGCGTCGATCCCGGCCGACACCACGGGCTTCCTCGGGAACCTGCGTGAGTACAATCGAGTGTTCACCATCCGTGCGCTTCCGACGATCACGAGCGCGCAGGGCGACCAGCCCGACATCCTGGTGGTCAACGACTTCGGCCACCGTGGCGGCGAGAACGACTTCCTCACCGCCTTCGGCCAGCTCGGCATGAAGGAGGGTGTGGACTTCGACACCTGGACCACGAAGGGCCCGAGTTCTGCCGTGAGCAACGGCATCGGATCCGGTGGCGCACACGGGGCGACCGGCCAGCAGCTCGTCGGCTACTCCACGCTGATCTATCTGTCCGGCAACCTCTCGGACGCCCTGATCAGCGACGGGAGCAACCAGGGTGGAAACGACAAGAGCCTCGACACCGAGGCCCTTTCGCAGTGGCACAATGCAGCCGGCGATCGCTACATGGTCTACTTCGGCGACGACCTCGTCGACTTCATGAACAGCAGTGGGCCGGTGAACGCGTCGTACCTCTCGACCGTCATGGGCGTGCAGGCGGTGGACACGAACCTGCGGGACGAGGCCGGCGGTCTGACCACACCTCTGGTCCAGCCCTCCGACTTCGGCCTGACGCGCGGCTTGCAGACTCCGATCCTGGCCTTCGGTGGCTGTCTGGGCATCAACCAGTTCGACAGCATTCTGCCGGCCGGCGCATCGACCGTGCTCTACGAGATCGTCGATCCGAACACGGGTCAGGTCCAGACCCCGCCGGGCGCGGTGTGGTTCGAGCGCGAAGTGCCAGCGGCCGAAGGCACCGACCGCAAGGTCGACGTGACCTTCCCCTTCGGCTTCAACGTGGTCTACAATCCGCCGAACTACGTGGCCCAGAACGGAATCTCGGCCCGAGCCCTGTTCCTCCAGGAGCTGCTGACCTCGTTGGGCGGACCGGTGGGCGACATCTCGCAGGCCACCGACACCGATGCGGCTCCCCGGCCCTTCCGGGTGGCGGCGAACTCGCCCAACCCGTTCAACCCCAAGACGACCATCGCCTTCACGGCGCCGCGCTCGGGCGAGGTCCGGATCCGGGTGTTCAACCTGCGCGGCGAGCTCGTGCGGACGCTGCTCGACGGGACGGTCGCAGCGGGAGAGCACAACGTGGTCTGGAACGGCACCGACGCGCGGGGCTCGCGCGTGGCCAGTGGCGTCTACCTGTACCGCGTCGAAGGCTTCGGCCGGACGGTCACGCGCAAGATGGCCATGGTGAAATAAGGACCCACCCCGAGGGGGGTACGAAAGAGCCCGGCCACCGGACGGTGGCTGGGCTCTTCCATGACCGGTCCGCGACGCCGGGGCGCGCGCTACTGACCGCGACCGCTGAGCGTGCCCCCGAGCAGGTCGGCCGCACTGGCACCGGACCCGTTCGCAGGTCCTTCGTCCACCGCGTCGTCGGCCGCCACGGGCGGGGTTTCGCGGTAGAAGTATCCCGCGCTCTCGGCGATCTGACGGTGGCTCGGCACCCACCCGGCCCAGGTCTGCGACACTCCACCCGCCTGGACGAAGACCGCGCTCGGATAGGTCGGCACCATGGCGTCGAAGGTGGCCGGATCCAGGCGGTGGATCGGATAGGTCGGGAGGAAGGCGTCCTCGAAGGCCTCCAGGGACATCGGATCACTGTTCGTGACCGCGTGGACCTCCAGGCCCTCGACCCGGTCGTGCATGAGCTGCACCGCTCCGGCGTAGGCCCAGCAGTGGTCGCAATCGGCCGAGAAGAAGTAGAAGAAGGCGTCGTCGGGGATCTCGGCCAGCGGTGGCGACGCGTCGGCCAGGACCTGCAGATCGTCCGTGGTCACGTCCATGCTCTCACCGCTGTTCGACACCACCGGGCCACCGAGCAGGAACAGGCCGACGCCGAGCAGGGTCCCACCCCATCCGACCGTCGGCGTGACCATGGGATGCGGGGTCGCGAAGGGTCGGCCGAAGCGCAACACCACCCCCGCGAGCACCACCATCACGGCGTTGAGGACCAGCTCCTGCTCCGGGGCGACCTTGATCACCTCGCCGAAGCACCCGCAGTCGGCCATCCCGCGTTGGATCGCGATCACGTTGAAGACCATGAACACCGCGGCCAGCGGCACGGTGATTCCTGCAGCCAGGCGTCGTCCGGGGCCCAGGATCAGCATGAGGGCCAGCCCGAACTCGATCCCGATGAGCAGCGTGGCCGCCGGCAGCACCAGGGAGGGAGCCAGGAACTGGTAATCCTCGACCGTGGACACGAAGGCCGGGGCCGAGATCATCTTCGTGAATGCCGAGAACAGGAGCACGGCCCCCACCACCATGGCGGCGACGACTGCTAGCCCCGAGCCGGCGCCTCCACCCGTCGCGGGGCGCTCTTGTGAAGTTGTGTTCATGGTGGCGGAAAAGGGGGTTGCGAGGATTGCCAGGGGCCCATCTCGATACTAGGCTCCCGTCAACAGTAGACCCGTGCCGGGCACGGGCAAGTCACGGTCCCGTCAAGATCGGCGGGCCGAAGACCTCACGGGGCCTGCCGAAGCGTCGAACACCGCCCCACTCAACCGCTCCCTCGACCCCCGCAGGTGAGACATGGCCGAAGCCGTCACGAGCAGCTCTTCGTCGAAGTCGGTGATCGATCTGGCCGAGCGCGTCGGCGCGCACAACTACCACCCGCTCCCGGTCGTGATCTCCCTGGCGGAAGGCGTGTGGGTCCACGACCCCGAGGGCCGGCGCTACCTGGACTTCCTGTCGGCCTACTCGGCCGTGAATCAAGGCCACCGGCACCCGCACATCATCCAGGCGCTGAAGGACCAGGCGGACCGGGTCACGTTGACCAGCCGGGCCTTCTACAACGACCGCATGGGCGAGTTCCTCGAGAAGCTGTGCACCTACACCGGCTACCAGATGGCCCTGCCCATGAACACCGGCGCCGAGGCGGTGGAGACCTCCATGAAGCTGGCCCGCCTCTGGGGCCACAAGGTCAAGGGAGTCGAGGACGGGAAGCAGGAGATCATCTGCTTCCACGAGAACTTCCACGGACGCACGATCTCGATCATCAGCTACAGCGACGACGCCGTCGCTCGCGAGGGCTTCGGACCCTTCACCCCCGGCTTCCGGGTGGTCGACTACGACGACCCGCAGGCGATCGAGGACGCGATCACGCCGAACACCGTGGCCGTGAACCTCGAACCGATCCAGGGCGAGGCCGGAGTGAACGTGCCCAGCCACGGCTACCTGCGGGCGGTGCGTGAGATCTGCGATCGTCACGAGATCCTCATGATCGCCGACGAGGTCCAGACCGGGTTCTGCCGCACCGGGCGGAAGTTCGCGGTCGACCACGAGGACGTGCGCCCCGACGTCATGTGCCTGGGGAAGGCACTCGGCGGAGGTGTGTTCCCGGTGAGCGCCGTGGTCGCCGACGAGGACGTGCTCGGCGTGTTCGGTCCCGGGAGCCACGGCTCGACCTTCGGCGGCAATCCGCTGGGGGCCGCGGTGGCCATCGCCTCGATCGAGGTGCTCGAGAACGAGAAGCTCGACGAACGGGCCGAGGAGTTCGGCCAGTACGTGCGGGCGCAGCTCGAAGAGCTGGTCGATCAGGTTCCCCGTCTGCAGAAGGTCCGTGGCAAGGGGCTGCTGAATGCGGTCGTCTTCGAGGAGGGCTTCGAGGCCTGGGACGTGTGCGTGACCCTGAAGGACCACGGCCTGCTCGCCAAGCAGACCCACGGCAACATCATCCGGTTCGCGCCCCCACTGGTGATCAGCCGCGAGGAGCTGGATCACGCCCTGGGGATCATCCGCGAGGTGTTCCTGGCGATCGATTGAACGGGACTGGCCGACCGGCGGCCCGAGTGGGTATGATGCGGCGGAGGCGATCCCGAACGGGGTCGCCTCCTCTCGGTCCGGCCATCCCCCTCGGAGTCTTCCGATCATGCAATCCATCCGCGCTGCGGCCTCGGGTCTCGTCCTGGCCGCCGGACTCGCCGCCGTGTGTCTCGTCTCGTCCTCCGCCGTCGCACAATGGGACGAGGTCGAGATCGGGTCGCAGGAACTCACGCCGTCGATCCACGTGCTCACCGGCCGTGGCGGCAACATGGCCGTGTGCGTGGGTGACGAAGGCGTCTTCCTCGTCGACGACCAGTACGCGCCCCTCACCGACAGGATCCGCGCGAAGATCGCAGAGATCCACGACGGCCCCGTTCGCTTCGTCCTGAACACCCACTGGCACGGTGATCACACCGGCGGCAACGAGAACTTCGGCGAGACGGGATCGTTGATCGTCGCGCACGACAACGTTCGTGCTCGCATGGCGATCGAGAACGTGTCGACGATCTGGGATCGCACCACCCCGCCGTCGCCCGAAGGTGCCCTGCCGGTGGTGACCTTCAACGACGAGGTCACCTTCCACGTGAACGGCGAGACCGTGCACTGCTTCCACGTGGCGAACGCCCACACCGACGGCGACGCCGTCGTCCACTTCGTCGATGCCGACGTCATCCACATGGGCGACGTGTACTTCAACGGACTCTACCCGTTCATCGATACCGACAGCGGGGGCAGCATCGACGGCATGATCGCCGCCGTCGAACGGGTCATGGCTCTGTGCACACCCGAGACCGTCCTGATCGCGGGCCACGGTCCGGTGGGCGACCTCGATTCGCTCCGCGCCTACCATGACATGCTGGTCCGGATCCGCGCCCGCACGAACGCGCTGATCCGCCAGGGGGCGGACCTCGACGCGGTGATCGCCGCGGCGCCGACCGCGGAGTGGGACGCCGAGTGGGGGCAGACCTGGATCGACGGCGAAAAGTTCATCGAGATCGTGTTCGGCGACCTCGCGGGCCGAGCCCCGTCGTCGGATTGACCGCCCCGACGTCGCGGACGTAGCAAGGGCCCGTCCGGTCGGACGGGCCCTCGCGTTCCGGGCGCGAGCTCGGCGCCACGATCAGTTGAAGCGCTCCCCGACCTCTTCCAGGCGACGCTCGGTGCGCTCGATCAGCTTGCCGAACTTCCGCTCGTCCATTCCCAGGGCGCCGAGGGCCGGCGCGAAGTCCTCGTCCTCGGGAACGGTGTCGTGGGTGCCGCGTCCGAGGCGCGCGGCGACCAGGTCGGCGAGGTGGACGATCCACGGGACGTGTTCCAGCCCCTCCTCGTCGCCACACTCCTCCGGCTCGTGGTGATACTGGATCCCCACGCAGATGCTGCGGGGGAGCTTCCAGTGCGCCGCGATCAGTCCGCCCAGCTCGGCGTGGTTCACGTTCAGGACCTCGGTCTCGGCCTCGGGACCCGACCGGCCACCGTCGGACCGCGCACGCTCGAGGAATTCCTGGATGTCCCGGTCGAGGAACCGACCCAGGACCAGCTTGCCCACGTCGTGCAGGAGAGCGGCGGTGAACGTCTCCGGCGGTACCGTGAACGACGGTAGCCCGATCATGGACTCCGCGGCCAACGCTGCGGCCACCGAGTGCTCCCACAACCGCCCCTCGGACAGGTCGTAGGCCGGCACCGCTCCCAACATCCGGGTCCGCACGCCGGCGGCGACGGCCATCGAGAGGACGGCTCCGGTCCCGAGGCGGATCACGGCCCGATCGACGGTGGTGATCGCGTTCACCGACCCACTCGACGCGGAATTGGCCACCCGCAGGACCTTCACGGTCAGGGCCTGGTCGAGCGAGATCGCCTCGACGATCTCCTTCATCTCGGAGTTCGGATCCGCCACCAGCCGGGCCAGGCGCGACGCCGTGGCGGGCAGGGGCTCGAGGTCCTGGGCCTGCAGGATCAGCTGATCGTGCTCGAGGACTTCCATCGGTCGCTCCGGTCGCCGGAAGATTGATTCAGGAATCGGGGGCTCCCGACCCGCTCGGTTGGGGTATCGGCAGCCTACGCCATGATTTGAAGCACGGATCGTTCCCGGCCGCACCGGATCGCGTCCCATCTGTCAACTCGTTGCGAAACCTGGAGTTGAACGTGCTGTGAACGGTGCACGGCTGATGCGGCTGCATCACGGGGATCGTGATCTCGACATTCCAGTGGCGCGCCGTGGGTGAATTCCCTACTCTCAGCACCGGCGATCAGCGAAAACAAAGTCAAGACAGCGACTTCGGCCGCTCACCGGCCGCCGGAACCCCCGGTCCGCGCTCGCTCGCGCACCCCCGCCCCGGCCGGTCGATCGTGATGGCCCCCTTGGTCGCGGAGCTGCGGTCGTCGGTCCGCCTTCCACCGTGTGCGGGGTCCTCCACGTATGTCGCAGTTGTTCCACCACAGTACCAACGCGCTGGCCCGCTTCTCCCTGTTCGGCGGCGTCGTGATCCTGGCCGGCCTCGGCTATCTCGGATGGGTCTGGGCCCACTCGTCCTACATGACGGGTGAGAGCGTGGTCCTGAACCAGCCCGTCCCGTTCAGCCACGACCACCACACGGCGGGCCTGGGCATCGACTGCCGCTACTGCCACACCTCGGTCGAGGAATCCAGTTCCGCGGGGATCCCGCCCGTCCAGACCTGCATGAACTGCCACAACATCATGTGGAACCGCGAGGACATGCTCGCGCCCGTGCGCGACGCCTACCGCGCCGGCGAGTCGATCCCGTGGAATCGGGTGTACGACCTGCCCGACTACGTCTACTTCGATCACAGCATCCACGTGAACAAGGGTATCGGCTGTGAGACCTGCCACGGTCGGGTCGATCGTCAGCCGCTGATCCAGCAGGCGGAATCGCTGCAGATGAAGTGGTGCCTGGAGTGCCACAACAGTCCCGAGCAGTTCATCCGCCCTCGTGACGAGGTCCTGACCATGGGGTACGAACCCGAGGGAGACCCCGCCGAGCTCGCGCATCGGTTGATCGAGGAGTACGACGTGGCGCCGGGCATCGACTGCGGCGTCTGCCATCGTTGAACCATGCGCGCTGGAAGCCCTGAAACGGCCACCGATCCTGGAGATCCCATGAAGTCCGAGCCGACGACCGAGGGCGGCCTGCGGGTCGAGGAGATCCGTGCCCGCCTCGCCGGGAAGCAGGGCCCCGCCTACTGGCGGAGCCTCGACGAACTCGCCCGGACCGACGAGTTCGCCGAGATGGTCCACAAGGAGTTCCCGCAGATGCTCCCCGTGGAGGGCGCGACGACGAGCCGGCGTCGCTTCCTGCAGCTCATGGGAGCGTCGTTGGCCCTGGCCGGACTGAACGCGTGCTCGATCCAGCCCGAGGAAAGGATCCTCCCCTACACGAAGCAGCCCGAGGAGATCGTCCCGGGCAAGCCGCTGTACTACGCGACGGCGCACCCCCACGGTGCCTTCGGACGCGGCATGCTGGTCGAGAGTCACATGGGTCGGCCCACGAAGATCGAGGGCAACCCCGATCACGGTTCGAGCCTGGGCGCGACCGACCTCTTCGACCAGGCCTCGATCCTCGATCTCTACGACCCCGACCGGGCACAGACGCCGGAGTACCTGGGCAACCTGCGATCCTGGGAGAACTTCGCGGAGTCCATCCGCACTCAGCTCGAGGCCCAGCGCGGCCTCCGAGGCCAGGGTCTGCGCATCGTCATGGAGTCGACGACCTCGCCCACGATCCGCCGTCTGCTGGGGCAGTTGCGCGAGGACTTCCCGCAGTGCGACGTGGTGACCTTCGACGCCGCCGGCCACGATGCGGCGGCCCGGGCCGCACGCCGCGCGTTCGGTGCCCCGACGCACGTCCACTACGACCTGGCGGCGGCCGACGTTGTCGTCACCCTCGACCACGATCTGCTGACCGAAGGCCCGGGTGCGGTGCGCTACGCGCGGGACTTCGCCGACGGCCGACGTGTGGTCGAGGACGAGAGCCGCATGAACCGGCTCTACGCGGTGGAGAGCTCCCCCACCAGCACGGGGAGCCTGGCCGATCATCGTCTACGGCTGTCGCCCGGACGCGTCGAACGCTTCGCCGTGGCGCTGGCCGCCGAACTCGGCGTCGACGGCGTGACCGCATCGACCGACGACGACCTCAGGACATGGGTGCGCAACGTCGCGCGCGACCTCCAGGCGAACCGCGGACGGAGCCTCGTCACCGCGGGCGAACACACGCCCGAGGACCTGCAGGTGCTCTGTCACGCGATCAACGGGGCGCTCGGCAACCTGGGTCGGACGATCCGCCTGACCGAGGCCGTGATCGACGACGACCGCCCGTCGACCGAGAACCTCCGTCGCTTCGTCGACGACCTCGAGCGCGGCGCGGTCGACGTCGTGTTCTTCCTCGGTGGTAACCCGGTGTTCGACGCTCCGGCCGACCTGGACCTGACCGCGGCGATCCAGAGGGCCGAGCTGCGGATCCGTGTCTCCTCGTTCGTCGACGAGACCGCCAACGTCTGCCAGTGGCAGATCCCGGCCAGCCACTACCTGGAGAGCTGGGGCGACATCCGCGCGCACGACGGCAGCGCGATGGTCGTGCAGCCCCTGATCCGCCCGCTGTACCAGTCGAAGTCCTACTCGCAGGTCCTCGCACTGATTCTCGGCGACGCCGGGGCCTCCGACCTCGCCCTGGTCCAGGAAACCTGGCGCGCGGCGGCGGAGGGCGACTTCGACCGGCAGTGGCGCCGCTGGTTGCACGACGGCGGCATCGCCGGCGGGGCTGCCGCTTCGATCCTGCGCTCGGTCGACACGGCCGCGGTGCGTGAGGCGGCCGGTGAAGTCGGCGCGTCCCGTGGGATGGCCGTCGTCTTCCGTCCCGACCCGACCATCGGCGACGGCCGCTGGGCGAACAACGCCTGGCTGCAGGAGTGCCCGAAGCCCCACACGCGGATCACCTGGGACAACGCGGCCCTGATGAGCCCGCGCACGGCCGAGGCGCTGGACGTGTCGAACGAGGAGATGATCCGGATCACCGCGGGCGACCGCTCGCTCGAGATCGCGGCCTGGATCCTTCCCGGGCACGCCGACGACACCATCACCGTGCACCTGGGCTACGGGCGCGAGCGGGCCGGCCGCATCGGCAACGGCTGCGGATTCGACGCCACCGCCCTGCGCAGCAGCGACGCCTGGTGGCGCGTGGACGGCGTCGAGGTCGAGCCGCTGGGCCAGCGGTACCGCCTGGCCAGCACCCAGACGCACCACAACATGGAAGACCGCTACCTGGTGCGGCACGGTACCATCGAACAGATCCGCAGCGGTCACCACTTCCACGACCCCACGCACGGGATCAAGGTCGACAAGTCCCTGATGCCCGGTCACGAGTACGATGGCTACAAGTGGGGCATGGTGGTCGATCTCAGCACCTGCACCGGTTGCAACGCCTGCGTGGTGGCCTGCCACAGCGAGAACAACATCGCGATCGTGGGCAAGGAAGAGGTCCTGAACGGCCGCGAGCTGCACTGGATGCGCATCGACCGCTACTTCGAGGGCGACCTCGACCAGCCGGCCACCTACCTGCAGCCGGTCATGTGCCAGCACTGCGAGCAGGCGCCGTGCGAGGTGGTCTGTCCGGTGGCCGCCACCGTGCACAGCGAAGAGGGCATCAATACGATGGCCTACAACCGCTGCGTGGGAACTCGCTACTGCGGGAACAACTGCCCGTACAAGGTGCGCCGCTTCAACTTCTATCAGTACGCCGACCAGGACACAGAGTCCCTGAAGCTCGGCCGCAACCCCGACGTCACCGTCCGCCACCGCGGCGTCATGGAGAAGTGCACCTACTGCATCCAGCGGACCAACCAGGCCAAGATCGAGGCCAAGGTGAACGACATGCCGTTGAGCGAGACCGGGCTGCAGTCGGCGTGTCAGCAGGCCTGCCCCACCGAGGCGATCCAGTTCGGCGATCTGAACGATCCCGACACCCGGGTGTCGAAGTGGAAGGAATCGGACCTCGACTACGGGATCCTGACCGAGCTCGGCACCCGCCCGCGGACCACGTATCTGCGCCGTGTGAGCAACCCCAACCCCGAACTCGCGAGGAGTTGACGTGGCCAACGCACCCATGACCGAGGGCGACGACCGTCACCAGCTGACGGCCCCGATCGTCGGCCCGGGCCATACCCCCGCGTCGGTCACCGACAAGATCGCGACCGTGGTCACGGCCGAGACGCCCAAGTGGTGGTTCCTCGGCGCAGCCGCCGCCTTCGGTCTGTTGTCGATCTTCCTGCTGTCGGTCGGCGTCCTCTTCTGGAAGGGTGTCGGGATCTGGGGGATCAACAATCCCGTCTACTGGGGCTTCGCGATCATCAACTTCGTGTGGTGGATCGGGATCGGGCACGCCGGCACGCTGATCTCGGCGATCCTGCTGCTGCTCCGGCAGAACTGGCGGAACTCGATCAACCGCTTCGCCGAGGCCATGACGATCTTCGCCGTGGCTTGCGCGGGCATGTTCCCGCTTCTCCACCTCGGACGCCCCTATCGCTTCTACTATCTGCTGCCACACCCGAACACCTTCGAGCTGTGGCCGCAGTTCCGCAGCCCGCTGATCTGGGACGTCTTCGCGGTCACCACCTATGCCCTGGTGTCGATCCTCTTCTGGTACGTCGGCCTGATCCCCGACCTGGCCACGCTGCGCGACCGGGCCAAGAACCGCTTCGCCGCCTTCGTCTACGGGATCCTCGCCGCCGGCTGGCGCGGGAGCACGAGGCACTGGCACCAGTACGAGGTCGCCTCCATGCTCCTGGCCGGACTGGCCACACCACTCGTGGTGAGCGTGCACACCGTGGTGTCCTTCGACTTCGCCACGAGCCAGCTCCCGGGGTGGCACACCACCATCTTCCCGCCCTACTTCGTGGCGGGTGCCGTGTTCGCCGGCTTCGCCATGGTCATCACCCTGGCCCTGCCGCTGCGCTGGTTGTTCGGCCTGCAGGACTTCATCACGGACACCCACATGGACCTCATGGGCAAGGTCATGCTGGCCACGGGCCTGATCGTGGTCTACGGCTACGCCATCGAGATCTTCGTCGGGTGGTACAGCGGTAGCCCGTACGAGCGCTACATGCTGATCAATCGAATGTCCGGACCCTACATGTGGAGCTACATCGCCCTGTGGGTCTGTAACTTCGCGGCCGTCCAGTTCCTGTGGAGCAAACGGATTCGCAGCAACATGCTCGCGCTCTTCGTGATCTCGATGTTCGTGAACGTCGGCATGTGGCTCGAACGCTTCGTGATCGTGGTCACCAGTCTGCACCGTGACTTCATGCCCTCGAGCTGGGGCATGTACCAGGGCACGATCTGGGACTGGGCCACCTTCGTGGGTACGATCGGCCTGTTCCTGTCGCTCATGTTCCTGTTCATCCGCTTCCTGCCGATGATCAGCATCTTCGAGATGCGGATGATCCTTCCCGAGGCCTCCAAGGCCAAGAAGGGGTCGTGATGGCTGCTGTCACGCACGGGTCGAAGCTCCATGGCATGTTGGCCATGTTCGAGGATCCGGCCGACGTGGTCGAGGCGATCCACCGGACCAAGGAAGAGGGCTACTCGGAGTTCGACACCTTCTCGCCCTATCCGGTCGAGGAGTTCGCCGACGCCCAGGACGCCCATCACAGCTGGTTGCCGTGGATCGTTCTCGCCGGCGGGGTCTTCGGGGCCCTTCTCGGATGGTTCCTCCAGTTCTACACCTCGACCGAGGTCTATCCCATGAACATCGGCGGCCGGCCGTTCAACAGCTGGCCTGCCTTCATCGTGGTGATCTTCGAGTGCACGATCCTCTTCGGCGCCTTCTCGGCCGTCTTCGGCATGCTGGCCCTGAACGGCCTGCCGGCCCCCTACCATCCGCTCTTCAACGTCGAGAGCTTCAAGCGGGCCAGTCAGGATCGCTACTTCCTCCTGATCGAAGCCAAGGACCCTCGCTTCGACGAGCAGCGCACCCGGGACTTCATGCAGAGTCTGGGTCCGAACGAGGTGAGTCCCGTTGAAGAGTAGACGGATCGGGATCGCGTTGATCGCGGCCGCCTTCCTGGCCGTGAGCACCGGCTGCGCCGACATGAAGGACCAGCCGCGCTTCGAGCCCTACGAACAATCCGACTTCTTCCCCGACGGCCGCGCCTCGCGCGAACTCGTCGACGGAACCGTTCCGCGTGGCTTCCTGCGTGAGGACGACGCCTACTACCGCGGCCTCACCGACGACGGAACCTTCGTCGAGCGCATCCCCGCCGCGGTCGACGCGGCCATGCTCGAACGCGGGCGCGAGCGCTACGACATCTTCTGCTCGCCATGCCATTCGATGACCGGCGACGGAAACGGCATGATCGTGCAGCGCGGCTACAAGCAGGCCTCGAGCTACCACCAGCCACGCCTGCGTGCGATCGAGGACGGGTACCTGTACGACGTGATCACCAACGGCTTCGGACAGATGGCGGGCTACGCCTCGCAGATCGATCCCGAGGATCGCTGGGCGATCGTGGCCTACATCCGCGCGCTGCAGCTGGCGCAGTTCACCGACGTGGCCACGGTCGAGCCCGACATCCGCTCCGTGCTGGAGCGCGGCGAGGTCTACGACGTGCGCTCGCTCGAGAAGAAGGACGAAGGAGACGACCATGGCGCAGCACACTGACGGCTGGACCCCGCCGGCCGAGGTCGGCGGACTGCGCAACATCGGCTTCGGTGTCGGGCTGGTCGCCCTGGCCGCGTCGGTCGCCGGCTACTTCGTGGAATCGAAGCAGTTCATGCACAGCTACGCGCTCGCCTACGCCTTCGTCCTGCTCTTCCCGCTCGGTGGACTCGCGCTCATGATGCTGAACCACGTCACCCGCGGTGCCTGGGGCGTGGTGATCCGGCGGATCCTGGAGGCTTCGGCCCGGACCATTCCCTTCATGGCGATCCTCTTCCTGCCGCTCCTCGTCGACGCCTTCACCACTTTCGAAGTGTTCAAGTGGGCGGATCCGGAGGTCGTGGCCGAGGATCCGATCATCGAGTCGAAGGTCGCCTATCTGAATTCGCCGTTCTTCGCGGCACGAGCTGCGTTGTACTTCGCGGTCTGGATCTTCCTCGCCTACACGATCAGTGGATTGTCGCGACGGCAGGACGAGAACGGGGACATGGCCTACGCCCAGCGCATGCAGGGTTATTCGGCCGGTGGCCTGGTGGCCTTCATGATCGTCACCAGCTTCGCGTCGTTCGACTGGCTGATGTCGCTGGATCCCCACTGGTTCTCGAGCATCTACGGCGTGTACTACGCCGGGAGCGCGGCCCTGGCCATGCTCGCCCTCACCGTCCTGGTGGCGGTGTGGCTGAGCAAGCGCGAACCCATGAACGAGGTCTACCGTCGCGGCCATTACGCCGACTGGGGCAAGCTGCTGCTGGCCTTCACCATGCTGTGGGGCTATTTCTCGATTTCGCAGTTGATCATCCTGTGGTCCGGCAACCTGCCCGAGACGGTGCCCTGGTACCTCGTCCGGATCAGTGGCATGTACGAATGGTTCGCGAAGGGCCTGATCGCTCTGGGCTTCTTCGTGCCCTTCGTGCTCCTGCTGTCGGCGGATCTGAAGCGGAATCCCGCGCGCCTGTCCCTCGTGGCCGTCTACATCATCGTGATCCGTTTCGCCGACACCTACTGGCAGGTCATGCCGTCGTTCAACGTGTACCATCCCGAAGAAGCCAGCTTCCACTGGCTCGACTTCTCGCTGGTGCTCGCGCTCGGCGGTCTGTGGCTCGGCGTCTTCTTCGTGCAGCTGGCGAGCCGCCCCCTGATCCCGCGGAACGAGCCCTTCCTCGAGGAGGCACTGACGCACCATGGCTGATCGTCGCCCCGACACCGCACAAGAACCCCACGTGACGGCCGAGCGTCCCGACCAGTTCGATCGCGAGATCTCCTGGAAGGCGATCGGCTGGAGCATGGGTATCATCACGGTCATCACGGTCGCGTCGTTCCTCGGCATGTGGTTCCTCGGCGTGGACTTCCGGGATCGGATGGCCGAGTCCGACTCCCCGGCCCCGCTCGTGGCCGAGAGCCGCGACGAGATCCTGCCTCCGGAGCCCCGGCTGCAGACGACCTCGTACGACGACTGGGCCGAGATGAAGTCCGAACACGAAGAATTCCTGTCCACCTACGCGTGGACCGATCGCAGCCGCGGCAAGGTCCGGATCCCGGTCGACGAGGCCATGCGCCGGATCGCGGAGGACGGCCTGCCCAGCTTCCCCGCTCCCCCGGCGCCCTCGACCCCGGCTTCCGAATCCACGGGATCCGATCCGGTCGAAGGCAACTGACAGGGGGTGTCAACGATGTATGAATCCATGAAGTTGCTCCGATGGACGGTCCTCGGACTGGCCACATTCGCGTTCGTGGCGCAGGCGTCGGTCGCCGATGCCCGCTACGGCAAGCAGGAACGTCTGGAAGAGGACGGGTCGCTGCCCGGCGACCTCCGTGAGGTCGGCTTCGACCAGCGACTGGGCGAAGACGTCCCGCTCGATCTGACCTTCACCGACGAGGCCGGGGAAGAAGTCCGTCTCGGGAAGTTCTTCGGATCGGACAAGCCGGTCGTCCTGGCCCTCGTCTACTACGAGTGCCCCATGCTCTGCGACATGATCCTGAGCGGTCTGACGACCAGCCTCGAGATCCTGAACTTCGATCCCGGCACCGACTACGAGGTCGTCGTGATCAGCTTCGATCCCGGCGAGGATCATTTCCTCGCCTCGGCCAAGAAGCGCGGCTACATGCAGCAGTTCGGACGTCCCGGCACCGAGGGTGGCTTCCACTTCCTGACCGGAACCCCCGAGAACATCGACGCAGTCACCGACGCCGTCGGCTTCACCTACAGCTACGACGAGGATCGCGACGAGTACGCCCACGCCAGTGGGATCACCATCCTGACCCCCGGAGGCAAGATCTCGCGCTATCTCTTCGGGGCAGAATTCGCCCCGAAGGACCTGCGACTCGCGCTGGTCGACTCGGGCGACTCGAAGATCGGCAGTGCCGTCGATCAGCTCCTGCTGTTCTGCTACAACTACGATCCCGCGACGGGGCGCTACGGCGCCGCCACGATGAACCTGGTGCGTCTGGGTGGCGCGCTGACCCTGGTCGCCGTGATCGGGTTCATCGTGTTCTCGCGTCGCCGGGACCGCCAGTCGGCCCGTGTCCCGAACGAGGAGCTTCCGCAATCATGACGCCGCTGCCGTCGATGCTCCCCCTGGCGAACATACCGTTGATGCCGGAGCAGGCGTCGACCATGGCCAAACGGGTCGACGACCTGTACTACGTCATGATCGGGCTGTCGGCCGTCGCGACCATCCTGATCGTCGCGGCGTTGGTGTTCTTCATCGTCCGCTACCGCCGCCGCCACGAAGACGAGATCGGACATCGAGAGCACGCCGGCAACTGGCTCGAGATCACCTGGACGGTGATCCCCGGCCTCATCTTCCTGGGACTGTTCTACTGGGGAGCCCACGTATACTTCGAGAACTACCGCATCCCGGCCGACGCCGAGCGCTACTACGTGGTGGGCAAGCAGTGGATGTGGAAGTACCAACATCCTTCGGGCAATCGCGAGATCAACGACCTGCACGTGCCGGTGGGACGTCCGATCGAGCTGGTCATCACCAGCGAGGACGTGATCCACAGTTTCTACGTGCCGGCCTTCCGGGTGAAGCGCGACGCCGTGCCCGGGCAGTACACCACCGCCTGGTTCGAAGCCACCAAGACGGGGACCTACGACATCTTCTGTGCCGAGTACTGCGGAGCCGAACATTCCCTGATGATCGGCAAGATCCACGTGATGGAAGAGGCCGACTACCAGGAATGGCTCGACGGCAAGAGCGACGGTCGATCGCTGATCGCCACCGGTGAACAGCTCTTCGAGGAGAAGGCCTGCAGCACCTGCCACCAACCCGACAGTTCGGCCCGGGCCCCCATTCTGAACGGCATCTACGGTTCGGAGATCGCGCTGCTCGGCGGCAACCGCACGAAGGCCGACGACAACTACATCCGGGAATCGATCCTCGAACCCAGCGCCAAGGTGGTGGCCGGCTACCAGCCGATCATGCCCACCTACAAGGGGCAACTGACCGAAGAGGAGATCCTGGAGCTGATGAGCTACATCAAGTCGCTCGACGGCGCCGACCAGGGCGCCCAGGGCACCAGGTGATGCGGGCGGGAGTTCTCGCCGAAGCCCCCGACCAGTGCGGCCCCGCGGGGTCGAGAAGGGTCCACGCGCCATGACGAGCACGACGATCACATCGGGCGGCGGCCGTGACGCCACCCCCGACCACGAACACCCCGACTACCTCAACGACGGGTACGGGGCGAAGTCGTGGCTTCTGAGTACCGATCACAAGCGGATCGCGATCCTCTACCTGATCTCGGCCACGGCGTTCTTCCTCCTGGGGAGCATCTTCGCCGCTCTGATCCGGCTCGAGCTGGCCACGCCCCAGGGCGACCTGGTCCAGCCGGACATGTACAACCGACTGTTCACGATCCACGGCGTGATCATGGTGTTCCTGTTCCTGATCCCGGCCATTCCGGGCATCTTCGGGAACTTCCTGATCCCGATCATGATCGGGGCCAAGGACCTGGCCTTCCCTCGACTGAACCTGGGGAGCTGGTACGTCTACAACCTCGGCTCGATTCTGGTGCTGTTGGCCGTCTTCCGCGGTGGACTCGACACCGGTTGGACCTTCTACGTGCCCTTCAGTTCGAGCTACTCGGCCACGAACGTCGTGTTGGCAGCCGTGGGGATCTTCATCGCCGGCTTCGCGTCGATCATGACCGGCCTGAACTTCCTGGTGACCGTCCACCGTCTGCGGGCCCCGGGCATGACCTGGTTCCGGCTGCCGCTCTTCGTCTGGAGCCACTACGCCACGAGCATCATCATCCTGCTCGGCACACCGGTCGTTGCGATCACGCTGCTGTTGGTGGGCGCCGAACGGGTGCTGCACCTGGGAATCTTCGACCCCGCCTACGGCGGGGATCCCCTGCTCTTCCAGCACCTCTTCTGGTTCTACAGCCATCCGGCCGTGTACATCATGGTGCTGCCGGCCATGGGCATCCAGAGCGAGATCATCGCCGCCTTCTCGCGCAAGCGCATCTTCGGCTACAAGTTCGTGGCCTACTCGAGCATGGCGATCGCAGTCCTGGGCTTCCTGGTCTGGGGTCACCACATGTACACCAGCGGCCAGTCGCCCTATGCGGCCGTCGTGTTCTCGATCCTGACCATGCTGGTGGCCGTACCGAGCGCCGTGAAGACCTTCAACTGGACGGCCACGCTCTACCGCGGATCGGTGAGCTTCGAGACACCCATGCTCTACGCCCTGGCCTTCATCGGGCTCTTCCTGGTGGGTGGTCTGACGGGCGTCATGCTGGGCACCCTGGGCTTCGACGTCCACGTGCACGACACCTACTTCGTGGTCGCCCACTTCCACTACGTGATGGTCGGCGTGACCGTCACTGCCTTCCTCGGCGGTCTGCACTTCTGGTGGCCGAAGATCACCGGCCGCATGTATCCCGAGGGTTGGGCCAAACTGTCGGCCCTGCTGGTCTTCGCGGGATTCAACCTGACCTTCTTCCCACAGTTCCTGCTCGGCTATCTGGGGATGCCGCGGCGCTACCACGCCTATCCCGACGACTGGCAGGTACTGAACGTGCTCAGCAGCGCCGGTGCGTCGATCCTGGGTGTCGGCTTCATCCTGCCCGGCATCTACCTCACGTGGTCGCTGGTCAAGGGGAAGAAGGCGCCGCCGAACCCTTGGGGTGCCACCGGTCTGGAGTGGCAGATCGGCTCACCGCCGACCAAGCACAACTTCGAGGAAGACGTGGTGGTGACCCACGAGGCCTACGACTACCACGGCCTGGCCGCGGCCACCCGGTCGTCCGATGCGCCAACGACCAAGGAGCAGGAGAACGTTGTCTGACGCCGCCCCCGCCCAACGACAACCCAACCGGCTGGCGTACTGGTACCGCAGCTACGCCGAGCAGACCGAGTCGGTCACGCTGGGCATGTGGCTGTTCCTGGTCACCGAGGTCATGTTCTTCGGTGGCCTGTTCATGGCCTACATGCTGTACCGGACCTTCAACCGTGAGGCCTTCGCCGCGGCGAGCTACACGCTCGACATCGGCCTCGGCGCGTTCAACACCGTCGTGCTGATCGTTTCGTCGCTCACGGTCGTGTTGGCGGTTTGGGCCGCCGAGAAGGGCAAGCAGAAGCAGCTGATCCTGTGGCTGGTCGCCACCATCGTGCTCGGCTGCACCTTCCTCGGCGTGAAGTACGTCGAATACGAACACAAGTGGCACGAGAACAAGTTCCCGGGTCCGGAGTTCGTGTTCGAGGACAAGCGGGACTTCGCGCACTCCGCCGAGCCCGTCGACCCGGACAAGGTGCGGATGTTCTTCCACATCTACTTCGGGATGACGGGCCTGCACGCCTTGCACATGATCATCGGGATCGGGGTCTTCGCGGTGCTACTGGTCAACGCCATCAAGGGGAAGTACACCCAGCGATGGCACGACCCGATACCGGTGGCCGGCCTCTATTGGCACTTCGTGGATCTCGTGTGGATCTACCTGTTCCCCTTGTTGTACCTGATCGGTCGACACTAGGAGGCGCGCATGTCTACCGAACAACACGGACACATCGGGCTGCGCGTCTACTTCGCGGTCTTCTTCGCCCTGATGATCCTCACCTGGATCACCGTCGAGGCCTCGTACCACGACTTCGAGCCCTGGAACGATCTGATCGCCCTGGGGATCGCCACGGCCAAGGGTGCGCTGGTGGTGCTCTTCTTCATGCACGTCTGGCACAGCTCGCCACTGACGAAGATCGTCCTGATCACGGCACTCTTCTTCTTCCTGGTCCTCGTGGCCTTCGTCTACGCCGACGTCCTCACCCGCGAGATGCTGAACGTTCCGTCGCGGCCGCCCGGATTCGGCTGACCCTCGGGCCTGGACCAACCCCATGTCCTTCGGCGGAACTCGCGAGGCGGAGTTCCGTGGAGCTTTCACGCGGGACGACCGATCCAGGGTCGGCCGAGGGAATGCGGCGTCATGGGTCGAGACGCTTCTCGACCACGACCACGTCGAGCACGCGTCCGAACTTCTCGCCGGCTCCGTGCATGGTCCCCACGCGACCGAACCCGTGACGTTCGAAGAGGGCCAGACTCGCCGAGTTCGTCGACTCGATCCGGCCGAGAACGACGCGGTGTTCCCCGCGGACGGCACACGCGATCAGGTCGTCGAGCAGGAGACTCCCGACGCCGCACCGCCGCTGGGCCCGATCCACGAAGAGCGAGGCTTCGACCGTCCGGGCGTATCCGGCCTTCGGTGACCACGCGGTGAGCTTGCCCCACGCGACCACCCCACCGGAGTCGTCCTCGACCACGCGCACGCGTTGCCGCGGAGGACGGTGTGCAGCCAGCCATTCCCCGCGGGAGCAGGGTTCCCACGGGTCGTGGTCCATGGTCGAGGTCGAGTGCTCGACCTCGTGGTTGTAGATCGCACAGATCGAGGGCAGGTCGGCTTCGCCGGCGTCGCGTACGCGGAAGCGTGGGGCAGCCGTCACCGCCTGCGCAGCTCCGGCCGGTCCCGGTAGGCCTCCAGCGACTCCGGATTCGCCAGGGCTTCGCGGTTGTCGACCTCCTCGCCGTGGACGACCTTGCGCACGGCGATCTCGCTGATCTTGCCGCTCACGGTGCGCGGGACGTCGTCGACGGCCACGATCACCCGCGGGACGTGGTGGGGACTGGCTTGCGACCGGATGGCCGCTCGCAATCGGTCCCGTAGCGTGTCGTCGAGTGCGTGGGCCTCGGCCATGCGTACGAACAGCACGATCCGCTGATCGTCCCCGACGTCCTGGCCCACCACCACCGCTTCGAGCACCTCGTCGAAGTTCTCGACCACGCGATAGATCTCGGCAGTGCCGATGCGCACACCGCCCGGGTTGAGCGTCGCGTCGCTGCGTCCGTGGAACACCATCCCGCCGTGTGGGGTGACCTCGACCCAATCCCCGTGTCGCCAGGTGTTCTCGAAGTGCTCGAAGTAGGCACTCCGGTAACGGGCGCCCTCGAGGTCGTTCCAGAAGCCGACCGGCATCGAAGGAAACGGCAGCGTGCAGACCAGTTCCCCCTTCTGCCCCGGAGGCAGGGCATGGCCTGCATCGTCGAAGACCTCGACGTTCATCGCGAGCCCCCGCGTCTGCAGCTCACCGCGGCGAACGGGACCCATGGGATTGCCCAGGGCGAAGCACGAGATCAGGTCGGTACCCCCGGAGATCGACGCCAGCTGTAGGTCGCTCTTCACGTCGCGGTAGACCCAGTCGAAGCCTTCCGGCGCGAGCGGACTGCCGGTACTGAGGATCACACGCAACGCGTCGAGCCGATGGGTGTCGCGAGGGCGCAGGCCGCGCTTCTCGGCCATGGCGATCCACTTGGCGCTGGTGCCCAGCACGGACAGGTTCTCGTCGTCGACCAGGTCGAACAGCCGTGCCGTCCTCGGATGGAAGGGCGATCCGTCGATCAACACGATGCGCGCACCCACGGCGAGTCCGCTGGCCATCCAGTTCCACATCATCCAGCCACAGGTGGTGAAATACGCGAAACCGTCGCCCTCGCGAAGGTCGGTGTGCAACACCAGTTCCTTGAGGTGCTGCAGCAACGTGCCGCCCGCACCGTGTACGATCGCCTTGGGCAGACCCGTGGTCCCCGACGAGTACATGACGTAGACGGGGTGATCGAAGGGCAGCTGCTCGAAGTGGGGCGCGGCCGCAGCCCGTCCGCTCACCGCCTCGCTCCAGAGCACCACGTCGTCCACGTCGACCTCTTCGAGTGGGCGAGAAGCCAGGCTCTGCACCAGGAGCACGCGCTGCACCGAGGGGAGCTTCGAGCGCAACTCCCGCACCCGGTCGAGTGCCGGTCGGTTCTTGTCACCGTACCGGTGACCGTCGGCGGCCACGAGGACCTTCGGTTCGATCTGCCCCAGGCGATCGAGGGCGCCCTGGATCCCGAAGTCGGGCGAACAACTCGACCAGATGGCACCGAGTCCGGTCGTCGCCAGCATGGCGATCACCGTCTCGGCACGATTGGGCATGTAGGCGCCGACGCGATCGCCCACACCCACGCCGGCTTCCACGAGCGTCGCCTGGCACCTGGCAACCTCGGCGCGCAATTCGTCTCGCGTGTAGACGTGACGGCGACCCATCTCGTCGCGTCCGACCAGGGCGACCGCGTCGCCCCGATGGCGCAACAGGTTCTCGGCGAAGTTCAGACGCGCCTCGGGGAACCAACGGGCTCCGGGCATGCGGTCGATGTCCTCGACCACCACCGCGCCCTTCTCGCCGACCACGCCGACGAAGTCCCACAGACGCGACCAGAAGCCCGGCGCCTTGGCCACCGACCACCTCCAGAGGCCGTCGTAGTCGGTCACGGCGGGATCGACGGAGTCGCGGACCCCGCCGAGGAAACGAGCCATCGCCGTTGCCCGGGCGCGATCGACGGAGGGCTGCCAGAGGACCTCACCGGGCTCGCCCGCGCTCACGCCGCCGTCTCCTCCCCGCCGACCACGCCACGGCATTCGCCGAATCCGATCGGCACCGCGCCGTCGGACTCGCACCGTCCGCGCATGACGACCTCGTCGCCGTCCTCGAGGAAGCGCCGCTCCTCACCGGAGGGCAGCTCGATCGGCTCGGTTCCCCGCCACGTGAGTTCCAGCAGACACCCGCGGCTGCCCTTGTCGGGACCCGAAACGGTACCACTGGCGAGAAGATCACCGGGGCGCAGATTGCACCCGTTGCTGGCGTGATGGGTGAGCATCTGCGACACGGTCCAGTACATGTCGGTGAACGATCCTCGACTCAGACGGACCGGTTCCATGCCCTTCTCCCGCATCGTGGCACTGCTCAGGTACACTTCCACCGTCAGGTCGATGGCCCCACGCGCCTGGACGTCGGGATGGTCGAGATACGGCAGAGGCGACGGATCTCCCTCCGGTCGCGGCTCGGTGGGACGCCGGAAGGGCGCGAGCGCGTCCATGGTCACCACCCACGGCGAGATCGAGGTCGCGAAGCTCTTGGCCAGGAACGGACCGAGCGGCTGGTACTCCCAGGGCTGGATGTCGCGTGCGGACCAGTCGTTCACCAGGCAGAGCCCGAAGAGGTGCTCCTCGGCGCGTCCGATCGGAACGGGGTGTCCGAGCCCGTTGCCCGTTCCGACGAAGGCTCCCACCTCCATCTCGTAGTCGAAGCGTCTGGTCGGCCCGAATTCCGGGGCCTCGGCATCGGGTGCCTTCGCCTGGCCCGAAGGTCGATGGACCGGCGTCCCGCTGACGACCACCGACGACGCGCGCCCGTGGTATCCGACCGGGATCCATTTGTAGTTCGGCAACAGCGGATTGTCGGGACGGAACATGCTGCCCACGTTCGTCGCGTGGTGCACCGAGGCGTAGAAGTCGGTGTAGTCGCCGATACGCGCCGGTAGCTGCATCTCGAGATCGTCCGGGAGCAGGAGCAGTTCCTCGGCCCGACCGGTTCCGGAGATCTCGTCGTTGCCCGTGCTCAACAACTCGCTGATCCGCTGCCGGAGTGCGCGAAGGTGCTTGCGGCCGAGTCCCATGAGGTCGTTCAGCCGCCCGCTGCGACAGGCCTGTGCCGCCACACCGGCTTCGTCGCGCAGCAACCCGGTGTCGAGCAGCCCGGCCAGGTCGAGCACACGATCGCCGATGGCCACACCGATGCGCGGCGAGACCTCACCGTCCACGGTGAAGGCCCCGAAAGGAAGGTTCTGGATCGGGAAGTCCGTGCCTTCGGCCTGCGCGGACTCGACCCAGCTGCGAAGCTGGGGGTCGTGGGTCGCGTCGAGCGATTCGGTCATGTCAAGTCCAGGGTCTGGAGGTCGGTGACGGGCTCGGAGAACGAACACGACCCGAAACTGCGCGCGAAGCGCCGCCGGGCCTGGGCCACGTCCTCCGGCCCCAGGTGATGATCGCGCCAGCGCACGCCGCCGTCCGGCTCCAGGGCGAAGGCCGCGGGATCCTCCTCGGCCAGCAGGGCGTGCAGCGTGGCATCGTCGACGGGTTCGCGGGCCAGCAGCGCCGATGCCACGAACACGTTCAGGAATCCGTGCATGGTGCCGCGCGGAGCGTCCGGCTCGTAGGTGAGCGCCTGCTCCGAGCGCACCGGATGGTGCAGACCGGCGGTGAATTTCAGACCGACTCCGGCATCGGCGCACACCCGCAGGAAGCGCGCGACGGCCTCGATCGGTGGGAACAGGTCGCGACTCACGCCCCCGGTGCGGATCTTGGCCCGCGCTCCCGAATCCCGCAGCACCGGCATCCAGGGCGCGGGATCCTCGTTCCACGGGAGCTCGCAGAAGACCTCGACCGCACCGCCCACCGCCTCGGTCACGGCGGCGACCGCCTCGGCGTCGGCGGGACGGAACTCCAGGGCCACGACCTCGTAACGGCCGGGATGCCGGTCGACGAAGTCCTGCACGCGCTCGAGGTCGGCCAGGGGATCGGGGCCGAGCAGCACGCTGAGCGACCACAGTCCCGGTGCTCCGATCGAGTCCCGGCTGGCCTGCAGCTCGTCGAGGCGGCCGGCGGGCACGACGAGGCCGGCCAGCATCCAGGCCGCCTCGCCGTCACGCTGGCGCGCGTACTCGGCCACGGCATCGTCCATCGGCAGCGCCGACGGCGGGAAGAGCCCCGCGTAGTCGACGATCCCGGCCAGCAACTGACGTCCTCGGTTCACGGGATCCACCCCCCTCCGAGTGATCTCGGGTCGGCCACGTTCCCGGGCCGCGGACCGCACAGTGTAGCGGTCCGCGGGACCGGTGCCCAGGGTGCGCCTCGGCTGGCATCCGGGCCACCTTGTGATAAGGTGTCGGGCACCTTCGACGCCCCCGAAACGACTTTCTCGCCCAGCCCATTGGAGCCCAGTCGTGACCGAGAACCCACTGAACCTCAAGCGTCTGCACCACGCCGAGTTCTGGGTGGGCAACGCCAAACAGGCCGCCTTCTACTACAACCGTGCCTTCGGCTTCTCACAGACGGCCTACAGCGGCCTCGAGACGGGAGTGCGCGATCGCGCCAGCTACGTCATGGAGCAGAACCAGGTCCGGTTCGTCCTGAGCACGCCACTGACGTCGGACGACGAGATGAGCCGGCACCTGGCGAAGCACGGCGACGGAGTCCGCGACCTGGCCTTCGAGGTCGAGAACGCGGACTTCGCCCTCGAGGAAGCCGTGCGCCGCGGTGCCGAGCCGGCCATCGAACCACACACCGTGAGCGACGAGAACGGATCGGCCCGTCACAGTGCCATCAAGACCTACGGCGACACCATCCACAGCTTCTGGGATCTCAAGGACTACAACGGCCCGTTCCTGCCCCGGTTCCGGGCGAAGCACGTCGCGGGCGAATCGGTGGGCATCGGGATCATCGACCACTGCGTGGGCAACGTCGAGCTGGGCAAGATGGACTTCTGGGCCAACTGGTACCGCGACGTCATGGGCTTCGAGCGCTACCTGACCTTCGACGACGAAGACATCTCGACGGAGTACTCCGCGCTGATGTCGATCGTCATGAGCCAGGACGGCGCTTCGATCAAGTTTCCCATCAACGAACCGGCCGAGGGCAAGAAGAAGAGCCAGATCGAGGAGTATCTCGACTTCTACGAAGGACCTGGTGTCCAGCACGTGGCCCTGCTCACCAAGGACATCATCGACACCGTGGGCAAGCTGCGGGCGAACGGAGTGCAGTTCCTGTCGCTACCCGACAGCTACTACGACCTCGTGCGCGAGCGCGTGGGGGACGTGGTGAAGGAGGACTGGCAGAAGCTCCAGGAACTCGGCATCCTCATCGACGCCGACGACGAGGGCTACCTGCTGCAGCTCTTCACCCAGCCGGTCGAGGACCGTCCCACCTTGTTCTTCGAGATCATCCAGCGCCGCGGCAGTCGGGGGTTCGGCAAGGGGAACTTCAGGGCCCTGTTCGAGTCGATCGAGCGCGAGCAGGCGCTGCGCGGCAACCTGTAGCGGGAGCGGCCATGCCCTTCTACCACCGTCTCGGACAGCTGCCGCCCAAGCGCCATCAGGCGATGGAGAAGCCGGGCGGCGGGATGCACTTCGAGCAGCTCATGGGCAACAAGGGCTTCGTGGGCCCGTCGACGCTCATGTACCACCTCCACTACCCCACCGAGGTCCGCGACATCCGCAGCCGCGGCGACCGGCGTCTCGTTGCGACCGAAGAGCGCGAACTGCGCCCGCGCCATCTGCGGACCAGCGGCCTGAGCGATGGCGGAAGCATGGTCCTCGACCGCGTCCCGTTGCTGTTCAACGCCGACTGCGCGCTCTATCACGCGCGCCCCGACTCCGACGACGACTTCTTCTATCGCAACGGCCAGGCCGACGAACTCGTCTACGTCGCCACCGGCGAGGGTAGCCTCCACTCGCAGATGGGCGCGATCGCCGTGCGCGCCGGCGACTACGTGGTCGTCCCCCGGGGTATCGTCCACCAGTGGCGATTCCGCGGCGAAGCACCACGTCTGTTGATCACCGAGAGCCGTGGCTACGTGCGCACGCCCGAACGCTACCGCAACGAGTTCGGTCAGCTGATCGAGGGGGCCCCGTACGGGGAGCGCGACTTCCGACGACCCGAGGAGCTCGAGACCTTCGACGAAAAGGGCGATTTTCCGGTGGTCACCAAGCAAGACGACCACCTGACCGAGTTCGTCCTCGACCACCACCCCTTCGATGTCGTGGGCTGGGACGGCTATTACTACCCGTTCGCCTTCTCGATCCACGACTTCGAACCGAAGGTCGGCGCATACCATCTACCACCGCCCGTGCACCAGACCTTCGAGGGCGACGGCTTCGTGATCTGCAGCTTCTGTCCGCGCCCCTACGACTTCGGTGACGGCGCCGTGCCGGCCCCGTACTTCCACAGCAACGTGTGGAGCGACGAGGTCATCTACTACGCCAGCCAGGAGTTCATGAGCCGCAAGGGCATCGAGTTCGGATCGATCACCCTGCATCCCGACGGTCTCCCCCACGGTCCGCAGCCGGGACGCATGGAGGCGTCGATCGGTGCGAAGTGGGCCGACGAGCTGGCGGTGATGGTCGACACCTTCCGGCCGCTCCGTCTGGCCGTCGAAGCCCGCGAGGTCGAGGACCGCGACTACTGGAAGAGCTGGCAGTCGGCGGAGTGAACTCAGAAGAGGTCGCGCGGCGGCGGAGGTGCGTCGACAGGCGTGCCGAAGGGTGCGATCGGAGACCGACCGCGGACCTCCAGGAAGTGGCGCAGCGCCCAGGTGTTCGTGGGAAAGGCGAGATCGTCCCATGGGATCTCGTCGGCGGTGAACAGGCGTGCCTCGATGGACTCGGGGCCCGGATCGATCGTCGACTCCAGCATGCGGCCCCGGTACACGAGATGCACCTGACCGATGTGCGACAGGGAATAGACGGCGAGCAGGTCGTCCACGGCGATCCGTGCGCCCGTCTCCTCCAGGGTCTCGCGAATGGCGCCCGCCTCGGTGGATTCGCCGACCTCCATGAAGCCACCGGGAACCGTCCAGTAGCCCACCCGCGGTTCGATCGCGCGGCGGCAGAGCAGGATCCCGTCGTCCCACGTCGCCAGCGCGCCCACGACCAGACGCGGGTTCTCGTAGTGGATCCACCCGCAGGACCGGCAGACCATGCGCTCGCGGTCGTCGTCGTCGGGGACTCGACGCTCGAAGTCGGGATTGCGGTCGGATGAAACCATGAACGATCCGGGGAAGCGGGAAGTCCCAACGGTAGGCCCAGCCGTACTCGGCAACAAGCCCGCGCGCCGCATCGCGCTGCTGGCGGCGGGGCCGGTCGCCTGGGCGGCGAGCGCGGCCCTGGGATCGGCGGCACCGGGTCTCGTGGAGTCGCTCTACGGAGGTTCCCTCGGTGCCGCCGTGGGCTTCGCGCTGGCCCGCGCCACCGGCTGGATTCCCGTCTCGGTCGCCGAGGTCCTCCTGGCAGGCTTCGTCGTGGCCGAACTGGCCCGTCTGGCCGAGGGGCTGCGGCGATCGCCGCGTTCCCGCCGCCTGGCACGGGCAGTGGTCCTCGTGGCCCGCGATCTCAGCGTGGTCGTGGCTCTGTTCTACGTGGTGTGGGGGTTCCACTACGCGCGCCCCACCCTACCCGAGCGCGCGGGCTGGCCGACCCCCGAGGTCGACCTCGCGGGGCGCGTCGCCCTCGCCGAGGCTGCGGTCGACCGCGTCAACGCGCTGTACGTGCGCCTGCACGGCACCGAGGACGCCGGCCGTCCGACCGCTGCCCCGACCGATCTCGCCGCCCTGGACCGGGCGCTGGAGATCTCGTGGCGCGCGATCCCCGACCGTGTCGGTCTCCCCGAGACCGCGGGCTGGGACCGCGGACCGGTCAAACCCCTGCTGATCTCGCCGCTCCTGCACCGACTGGGACTGTCGGGGTTCTACTTCCCGTTCACCGGCGAGGCCAACGTCAACGACGACGTGCCGATCGTCCAGCGTGCCCGCGTGATGTCCCACGAGAAGGCCCACCAGCGGGGTGTCGGTCCCGAGGACGAGGCGAACTTCCTGGGTTGGCTCGCCGCGGCCACGGCCGACCACCTGCACGCCCGCTACGCCGCCGCCAGCTTCGCGTCGCGCCAGCTCATCCGGACGCTGCCCGGCGAAGAGAGAGAGCGGCTGGTGGCGCGTCGGGTGGCGGGCGTCCAGCGCGACGTGAACGACCTCTACGCCTACTGGGTGGCTGCACGCGGACCGGCGCGAACCCTGAGCCGCCGCGTCAACCACGCCTACCTGCGCAGCAACCGCGTCGCAGGCGGCGTGGACAGCTACGGCCGCAGCGTCCGTCTCCTGTTGGCCTACGCCGCGCTGCGCGGCGACCTGGACGTCGCAGCCGAACCGCCGACTCCTTCTGGACCCCGCTGAACCCCGGAGATCCAATGCCCCGTGCACCGCAAACGGCCGCTCGCCTCGAGGGAATCGGAGGCTCGGTCTTCGAGCGCCTCCTCCCACGCATCCGCGAACGGACTCCGCGACCGACCCGACTCCACATCGGCGACGCCGCCGACCCACCCGCCTACGAACTTCCCTTGGACCCGGACTTCCGCGAGGATCGCGCCCACTGGTTCCAGTACCCCAACACCGCCGGGATCGGGCGACTGCGCCGGGCGCTCGCCGACCACCACCGCAGCGTGCACGGTCTCGACACCGAACCCGATCAGATTCTCGTGACGAGCGGTGCGACGAATGCCCTGTCGTCGGCGCTGCAGGCGCTGGTCGACCCGGGGGACGAAGTGATCGTCCCGACCCCCTCCTGGCCCTTCTTCCGGGGCATGGTGCGCATGTCCGGTGGCGTGGTCCGCGAGGTCCCCTTCTACACCACCGAGGTCCGCACCGACGGCCTGCAGCGGATCGAGGCCACGATCGGCGAGCGAACCGCGGCTCTGTACCTGAACACGCCGAACAATCCTTCGTCACGCGTGCTCGACGCGGCCACCCGACGAGCGATCCTCGAGATCGCCGAGCGCCACGACCTGTGGGTGATCAGCGACGAGGCCTATGACGGCATGGCCTACGACGGACGGGCCACGCATCCGCTGTCCCTGTACTCCGCACGGCCCGAGAACGTCCTGTCGGTCTACACATTCTCCAAGATCTTCCGGTTCGCCGGCCTGCGCCTGGGCTGGATCCGGGCCGCCGCGCCGGTGATCCCGTCGGTGGACCGTGCCCTCGTCCACTCGGTCTACTCGGCGTCGTCCCTGGCGCAGGAACTCGTTCTGGACCCGGTGCGGCAGTTCACACGCTGGTCCGCCGGGGTCTCCGCCGACCTGCAGTCGCGCCGCGACCTGTTCCTGGGGACGCTCGACCTTCCGGTGGAGCCGTGCGAGGGGACGTACTTCGCGTTCCTCGACGCCGCACCTTTCTGCCGCCGTGGGCGCAACCCCGAAGACCTGATCGTCGAATGCCTGGACGCGGGGGTGCTGGTCGCGCCGGGTAGCGACTTCGGCACCGACTACGGATCCTGGATCCGTGCCTGTTTCGCCGCCGAGTCGCGGGACGCGGTCGAGGACGCCGCCCGGCGCCTGCGCCGGGTCCTGGCGGGCTGAGGCCGGTCGATCCCGCGCACTCCTCCCAGGAGGTCTGCCGTGACCCACATGATCGCCCCCGTGTTCCCGCTGCCCTCCTACTTCCTGTTCCCGGGGGCCGCCTCGCCGCTGCGCGTCTTCGAGCCCCGCTACCGGCAGATGGTCGAGGACCTCCTCGACGGACCCGGGCGCCTGGTGATGGCCTGCGTCGATCCCGCGCACGTCCACGAAATGGCCAGCGACCCGCCGGTCCTCGACACCGGCGGACTGGGCGAGATCGCGCGCCACCGGCGGCTGCCCAATGGCGAGTACCTGATCTGGGTCGTCGGCCTCGGCCGGGTCCGGATCGAGGAGGTCGAGTCCGACCGGCTGTACCGCCGGGCGAAGGCCCACCTGCTGGAAGATGACGACGAAGAGGCGGAGATCGCGGACCTCGGACTGTCGCTGCAGCTCCGCGATGCGATCGCCGAGCACAGCGAAGAGGATCTGGAGCTTCCGGACGAAGCACCCATCGGCTTCCTGGCCGACGTGCTGGCCCAGTGCCTGCCCCTCCCGGTTCCGCGGCTTCGCGAGTGCTTCGAGGAGCTCGATCCCCGACGGCGGGCCGACCTCGTGCTCGACGAACACCGCCTGCGTGGCACGTCGCCCGAGTGAAGCACGGCGAGACCAGTGCAGCCGGGATTCCGCCGGTACAGAGGTGATTCGCACTTCGTCGGATTCCTGTCGGGTGCTAGACTCGCCGGAATCTCGAAAATCACCATCCGTTCCGGCTGTTCCGGCCCCGTCCCGGCAGGTCCTCCGTTGAACGACGATCGTCTTCGCCCCCGGCATCCGATCCAGGTCGCCGCCCGCCGTGCCGGCCTGAACCCCGCCCTCCTCCGTGCCTGGGAACGCCGCTACCAGGCGGTCCGTCCCTCGCGCAGCGAGACCCGGCAACGCCTCTATTCCGACCAGGACGTCGAGCGTCTCCGCCGTCTGCGGATCGTGACCGACGCGGGACGTCGGATCAGCGAGGTCGCCGCGCTCGGCGACGAGCAACTGGCTGCCCTCCTGACCGAGGACGCCGTCCAGCACCGGGCCCTGACCCCGGCCGGGGTTCCGGGTCGACCCTCGCTCGAGCAGCTGCTCGGACGCGCTCGCGCGCGCGTCCGCGACCGCGACGAGCGCGGCCTCCGCCGCGAGCTCGAACGCGCCGTTCTTCTCTACGATCCGCTGCTGTTCCTCGACGAGGTACTCGGCGCGCTCGTGGAGCGCGGGGGATCTGCGTGGGCCGACCGCACCCTCGACCCGAGCCACGAGCACGTCACCAGCATCGTCGTCCGGACCCTGCTGGAAGACCTTCTGGTGCGCCTCCAGCCCGATCACCCGCGAGCACGGGTCGCCGTGGCCGTCCCTGCCGGCGAGCGTCACGAACTCGGCGGATTCGCGCTCTCGGTGGCCCTGGCGGTGTGCGGCTGCGACGGCCTGCGCCTCGGAGCCGAACTGCCCCCGAACACGATCGTCCGCCTCGCCCACGAGCAGTCCGTGGAGGCGGTCGCCCTCTCCGTGACGTGGGAGGGCGACACCCGCCGTCTCGAAGAGGAGCTCCTCGATCTGCGCCGGGCGCTGGACCCTTCCGTCCAGATGATCGTCGGGGGATGGGGCAGTCGGCGTCTCGAGCGGGTGATCGAGCGGATCGGCGCCGTCGCTCCGACCCGGCTGCAGGAGCTGCCCCGGGCGATCGATCGTATGCTGGACCATGCCCAGGAACGCCGCCCCCGTCGCGACGAGTTCGATGACCAATCCATCGCCAGCTGATCCCCTCGGCCAGCATGCGATCGCATTCTTCAGGGCCCTGTCGGTTCACCGCCTCGACCTCGTCGACGATTTCTACGCCGTCGACGTCCACTTCGAGGATCCCATGGTGAGCCTCGACGGCCGCGACCGGATGCGCTCCTATTACGCACAGGTCTACCGCAACGACCCGGCCCTGCGCTGGGAATTCCCCGAGGTGATCGGCGATCCCCCCTCCCGATCGCGCGGTATGGTCTGGATCATGCACATGCAGGTCGACGGCCTGAACGGGGGCCGGCCGATCTCGGTGCCGGGAATGTCGCGGCTGATCTTCGACGACGACGATCGCTGCATCTTCCACCGGGACTACTTCGACATGGGAGCCTTCGTGTACGAGAACGTGCCCGTGCTCCGCAACGTCGTGGGCTACGTGAAGAAGAAGCTGCACGGCGAGTTCTGACGGGACCACCATGACCCGACGCCCCGCACACAGCCTGCGGGCCGTGCTGGCCCGATGCATGGGACTCCCCGGCGCCCAACCCTGGGTCGATGCCGCGACGATCGAACTCGCGACGTCCCTGGGACTTGCCGCGGTCACCGCCCACGCCGTGACGACGGGCGCCGCACGCGCCGGTGCCGGTGGGCGTTGGACCGAACGTCTGGTTCGCGCCGCGGCCCGGGAACAGGCCCTCGTGCTCGCGAGCGAGGACGAGGCGTCGCGCGTGGTCGCACGGTTGCACGGCGCGGGCATCCCGAGCATCGCGCTCAAGGGGCTGGCCTCGAACGCCGTGGTGCACGCCCCGCACGGCTGGTGCCGCGCACCCGGCGACGTCGACCTGCTCGTGCCCGGGTCCCGTGCGGACGAAGCCCGCGCCCTCTTCGCCGCAGACCCCGCCTACGCGGCCGTGGAGGACCTCGAGGCGGAGTTCTACGAGAACCACCACCACCTGCAACCCTTCGTGCGGCGCGATCGTGCCGCGACGCCGATCGAACTCCACCGCCGGATCTCCGGCGTGACCACCGGCGACGTCCGGATCGACCACGAGGGTTGTTGGGCCCGCGCCGTTGCCCATCCGTCGCTCGGACCGGGCGCGCTGCGCCTCGACGACGTCGACCAGTGCCTCGCCACGATCATCCACATCGACCGTGACGACGCCTACATGCGCCGCGCACGTCAACTCCTGGACCTGGCCCTGTGGTGGGAACGCTGCGCGGACCGCCGCGAAGATCTCTGGGCCCGCGCCGAACGGTGGAACGCCACGTCGACGGTCGAGCGCGCGCTGACCGTTCTGGACGCCTTCCTGGGCGGATCAAGGACGACTGGACGCCACGACGCCACGGCACCGAGCCGCGGGACCCGCCTGTGGCGAATGCTGGCCCTGGATTCGGTGACCTTCGCCGATCGCCGATCCGTGTTCCCCGGCTGGTACCGGAATGCGGTGCTTCGCGCATTGATCCACGAACAGGACCCGGGGAGGGTCCTGTCGCGGATCGTTCGCCCTGTTCTCGGAGGCCCGCCCTGGGACCGAGGCGAGCCGGGCGCTGCCTAGGGCATGTGCCAGAAGAGCTTACGCCCTTCTCGCGAACCGGACCCACTGGCGTCGAAACCGGTGTAGAGGGTGATCTCCTTGAGATCCTCGCGCGCAATGATGGCGGGTGTCTCGTAGGTCTTCTTCGGCTGCATCTGTACAACTCCTGGCGTCAGGACCCGATTCGAGCCCGGCGCGTGTTCTGGACCGCGCGGGAGCCACGATCTACACCCCGGAGTATACCGGATCCTGCCGGCGAACGCCGGGCAGAATTCACGTTCGACCGTCGATTTTACAGTCGTGTCGCAGGTTTCCCGTCGGCCCCGCCGGCGGACGCCCCCGCGAGAGCACACAGGCGATCCGTGGCCTCCACGAGGTCCGCGCCGACGAGGAGCCGGTGGCACGCAGCGGTCTCGCAGACTCCCGCCAGCAGATCGAACTGGCGCCGCGACGTAGCGCGCTCGCTGGGCACGAGACTCTGCTTGAGCAGTCGGCTGAGCGCGTCGCTTGGTGAAAGTCCATCGCAAATCGACGTGTCGGCATCGTGGATCCGGGGGAACACGATCCACCGGACGCGTGCCGTTTCGACGGGAGTGAGCCCCTCGACGGCGTGCACGGGCAAGAACCACTTCCCGGCACCGGCTCGACGCTCCGCGCGCGACCTCGACGCCGGCGGCAGCAGGGCCTCGAGCGTGGGGTCGGTGAGGTGCAGCGGCGACCAGCGCGCCCCGACCACCGGCACGCTCTCGTCCCCAGCGCCGTCGAGATAGCAGGTGTCATCGCCCAGGAATCCCCATCCCCGGAGGGCCATGGCGAGGCTCAGGGTGGTCTTCCCGGAACCCGACGCACCGCACAGGAGCATGGCGTCGCCGCCGGCCGTGACGGCCCCCGCGTGGACGGAATACAGGGAGCGTGCCTTCAGCAGCTCCACCACCACCGGATCGAGCAGTCGGTGTCCCTGGAGCCAGGCGTGCGCCTCCACACCCTCGTCGAGGTGGACCCTGGCGGTACCGGTCTCGGGCTCGACCCTGGCCCATCCCACGCCGTCGGACTCGATCACCAGGGCTCCGTCCGTCGCGGCGGAGAAGCGCGTCCCGTCGGCGGCCACACCGAGCGAAGCACCGCGCGGGGGCTTCGCGGTGCCGAGGCCGTGCGCGATCTCGATCTCGAGATCCGGTGCCTCCGGTCCGCCGGGCGCACGATGGGCCGCAAAGATCTCGTCGAGCACTCTCGCCGAGCCCTCGTCGCGTGCGGTGACGGCGAGGCGTCGACCGTGGATCCGGTAGTCGCATCGATTCACGGCAGTCGCTCCCCTTCACGCGCCGGAGTGCGCAGGAATTCCTCGTAGTCCTCGGTCTTGCCCTCGGGTTCTCCGAAGGGCGCTCCATCGATCTCGACCCAGGCGTGTCCCCGCTCCAGATGCCCGCGGAACCGGACCCCGATCACGAGATCGGCGTCGTGTCCGTGATGGCGGAGCATGCGCGCCAGGCCGTAGGCACGTACGAGACAGGCGTCGCCCCGAAGGCGTCCGAGTGCTCGGCGGTAGGCACGGTGCACCGCCGCCGCAGACGCCCGGCGCCGTCCGGGAGACGTCGCGTCGAGACTCGACACGATCTCGCGGGCGCTCGAGCGGGCCACCCGTCGGCGGGCGCCCCACAGGTGCCAGAGTGCCTCGAGTTCGAGCATCAGACGCAATGCGACCGCCCTGCGAGCGCCGCCCCTCGCCCGCGTCAGATCTCGAAGAGACCCTCGGCGAGCATGGTCTCGGCGAAATTGACCGTGTCACGCCGCGCCGTGTCCTCGTCGACGTCGAAGGCATCCATGACCGCAGCCACGATCTCGTCCACGGTCCGGCGCCCGTCGGCTGCGTTCCAGATCAGGGAACCGACGGGATTCAGCGTGGAGTACACGCTCGAGTCCAGGTTGAGGATCACCACGTGATCGTCCAGCTCACGCCAGTGCGCACGCGCAGACCGGCGAGGTCGTGACTGTGGTCCCACCTTCGTCGACTTCGTGCCTCCGTCATCGACCACGGCTGGCTCCCCTCGGTCTCGTGCAGCGTTCGCTCGTCCCGAGAGTCTAGACGCCGAGGCGAGCCGGGGCAACGGAACACCGCGCTCAGCGTCGACCGGCAGGCCGTCGGAACTGCGGACGGATCCCCATCTCCTCGAGAATGCGATGCGCACCGTCGACGGCGTCCATGACCCAGAGCATGTATCGCGAATCGACCTGGATCGTGCGGACCACGTCCTCGTTCACGACCCAGTCGGCGGCGACCCCTTCCCAGTTCATGTCGAAGGCCAGACCGATCACTTCTCCGCGCGCGTTCAGCGCCGAGGAGCCGGAGCTGCCGTTGGTGACGTTGACCGTGCTCAGGAAGGCGACGGGAAGCGTCCGCAGATCGGGATCCACGTAGGGCCCGAACCGGCCCGCACGTGCCATTTCCAGCAGCCGACGCGGACTGTCGAAGGGTCGTTCGCCGGTGTCCTTCTCCAGGACGCCACGGACCGTGGTCTGCGGCTGATACTCGACGCCGTCCCGCGGACGGTAGCCCTCGACCACTCCGAAGCCCACACGGAGCGTGCCGTTCGCGTCGGGGGCCAGACGGCCGTCGAGCATCGCTCGCTGCGCGGCGACGAGCCGTGGCCGCAACCGCAGGCGTGCTCCCGCGTGTTCCTCGGCGCGATCTTCGAGTTCCTCGGCGAGCCCGCGAAGTTCGAAGGCCAGGTCGAGGAAGGTGTCCCCGAGTTCACGAAGATCTCCGACCGTGGCCGTGAACAGTTCCTGGCGCAGGTCGAGTTCGTGGAGCCGCGTCCCGTCGTAGAGAGTGTCGAGCACAGCCTGGATCCGCGCCTCGTCGGTCTCCGCCCCGGTGGCGGCGAGCGCCGTGTCGAGGGCCGGGATCCGTTGGTCTCCGGGGAGCTGAACGGCCTTGCGCAGGATCCACTCCAGCCCGGCCCGGTCGCTCCCGACGTGGATCGACCGCTGCGCCCGGCGCAGGCCCGCCTCGCGGCGCGGCCAGTCGCGCTCCTGGTAGCCCTCGTCGCGCTCGGCGTCGGGCTTGGTGCGTTCCTCGGCCATGCGCACGAGCAGGTCGGCCTGCCCGAGCAGGGGCGACGCCGAGTCCAGCCAACGGAAGACGGTGTCCCGTTCCCGCGTGGCGCGCTCGCGCGCGAGCAGCGCCTCGAACTCGTCGCGAGCGCGGCGGTAGTCCTCGGCCATGTCCTCGTCGTCGGCGACGTAGCGCTCGAGCGCCCGTTCCTGCGCGCGCTTGTGGGCGAGCGGGTCGTCTCGCTCGAAGGCCTCGAGCGTGCCCCCGTACTTCTTCTGGTAGTTGCGCAGCCCGCGGATGCGCGAGGCGTTGGCGAGTTGTACCTCGCGGTCGGCCTCGCCCTGCTCCTCGAGGATCGTGGCGAGTTCCTCGCGGTAGCGCACCGAGGTGGGCATGTCCCACTCCTGGGCCTCGCGGACCTCCGTCGCCGTCGCCAGCCGCCGCGTGCGGCCCGGGTATCCGGCCAGCAGGACCAGGTCGCCGGGGTCGAGGTCACGCGTCGAGATCTCCAGGTGGTGCTCGGGACGGTAGGGAACGTTCTCGGGCGAGAAGTCGGCGGGACGACCGTCGGGACCGACGTAGGCCCGGTAGAAGGCGAAGTCACCGGTGTGACGCGGCCACATCCAGTTGTCGACCTCGCCACCGAAGTTGCCCACGCCCTGCGCCGGCGCGTAGACCAGGCGGACGTCGCGGATCTCCATGGCCGTGATCTTCAGGTAGGTCTCGCCCTCGAAGAACGAACGCACCCAGCACCGCACGTCGTCGGTGGCGCTCTCGCACGCGGCCACCATGGCCTTGCGTCGCTCCTCCACCCGCTCGGCGCGCTCGGTGTCGCCGACGTCCTCGAGTCCACCGGTGATCTCGGCGGTGACGTCCTCGATCGCCGTCGTCACGTACACCCGTGCCGTCGGGGACGCGAGCACCTCGTCGTCGAGCGTCGCGGCCAGGAAGCCGTCGGCCACGTAGTCGCGCTCTGGCGTCGAGTTGTACTGCAGTGATCCGTACACGCAGTGGTGGTTGGTGACGATCAGTCCCTGGTCCGACACGAAGGCCGCGCTGCAGCCGCCGAGCGAGACGATCGCGCCCATGGGGAAGTCCGTGAGGTCGGCGAAGGAGTCGGGATCGAGTTCCAATCCGAGTTCGCGCAGCTCGTCGCCGAGCATCGGGATCTGCTGGGGCATCCACATGCCCTCGTCCGCGCCGGCCGGAGCGGACAGCAGGCAGAGCACGGCGAACAGGGGGACGGCGATCCTCGACGGCATGGAGCGCTTCCTCTCGGCACAGGGTTCCGAACGGGGACGGAGAGCCCTGCAAATTAGCCGCGCATCCACGCTGGCATCAAGGCCTCGGGGCCGGCGATCACGCTTCCGTGCGGTGGCGGCTCGACAGGACGTCGGCCTGATCGCTCGAACAAGGTCACCGGTCCGCCTGGCCGCCGCTCAGTGGCCCACCGTCAACGTCGCCGACAGGGAACCGTTCGTGTCGACTCGGCCGGAGGTCTCGGCGTTCTCGCCGTCCGCGCGCCAGTCGATGCGGCCGAAGTCGCGCTCGACGGCCACGAAGGAGTACCGTCCGGGCTCGAGGAGTCCCGATCCGGCGATGCCACCGCAGTCGTCGTCGAATTCGCATTCGAAGGGATTGTCGCCGGGCCCTCCGAAGATCCAGACGAAGTACACCCGGGCCCCGTCGATCTGGCCGGCAAGGCTCCAGGCCGCCGGGTCGCCGTAGACGTCGAAGCTGACGTCGATCTCGGTCTCGCCGTCGGCGTAGGCCGTGTAGGTGTCGAGTTCGAAGTCGGGGTTCGAGAGCGACACGAAACCCTCGGTGGAACCCGTGAAGGTCGCGCCACCGAAGGCGTTCGGCGTTCCCGTGATGGTCGAACGATGGAACTGTCGGAGTTCCACGCCCGCGCTCATGCCGTTGGATCCGTCACCGGATTCGTCGTAGTCGAATTCGTGTTCGAAGGGTTCGGCGCCCTCCACCCGGCTCGTCGAGTCGACCCGCGCGAAGAAGACGATCTCCGCCCCGGGGGCGGCGCGGTTCGTGTCGTACTGGAATCCGAGATTGATGTCGGTGTCCACCTCGCGCGAGGTCATCACGATCTGGTTCGTACGCAACGCCGAAGTGCTTGCCGAGATCGTCTCGTCGTCGTCGAAGGTCGCGGTTGCCTGGACCCGCAGTTCGTTCGTGTAGCGCCCGAAGCGACTGATCTCGGGCATCGTCACCGTGGTCGTCAACTCGCCGACGGCATCGGTGAGGCCTTCGAAGGGAACGAGGCCTGCGTCGAAGGCGACGACGCGAACCTCGACTCCCTCCAGCGGCGTGCTCGTCCCGTTGGCGCGTTCACCGACGCGCACGGTGATCGTCGCCGACTCCCCGGGGCCGAGACGATCCGGGAGGCCGTCGATCTCGACGAAGCGACCGACGTCGGCCGCACTTGCCGACACCGATCGCGTGGCCTGCTGGTCGAAGTCCCCGGTGGCCGAGACGTCCACCCTGACTTCGGCCGAACCCGGCGCGAGCGACACGAAGGTGTCGAATCGCCCGTCCGGACCCGTCACGCCGGCCGCGGGATCCACGGAGCCACCCACGGCGACGCACTCGATCAAGACGTTCTCGAGCCAGAGCGTGTCGCCGATCGCGCTCACGGTGCCGGCACGCACTTCGAGTCCATTGATCCCTCCCTCGCTGATCTCGTCGTCCATCGACGCCACCACGAGGAGCGGCGGCGACACGTAGACCGAGAGAGTCTCGGTCGTGAGGATCTGGTCGCCGAAGGCCCCGGCGTCGTACTCGTAGCCCGGGATCTGGACGAGGGACGTGACGTCGGGACCGCTGTCGATGCGCGCGAAGATCCGGCCCTCGCCCTCGCCGTCGGTGGCCGCGCGCCAGGCGAGGATGCCGGCGTCGGTCGCGTCGATCACTTCGGGAGTGTGGCTGAGTGGCGTGACATAGCGCGCGTCGGTCACGCGCGCGCGCCAGGTCATCGACGGGATGCTCGCGACGTCGAAGGCGAGGTCCGAGGTCGGTACCTGCGATGCGTAGTTCGACAGCAGCCCTCGGAAGATCCCCAGGAAGTAGTCGATCGTCTGGATGAGCGCGACGCGTCGCGGATGCCCGGAGGGTAGGCTGCCCGGGAGAACGCCCATGGCGTTCAGAACGAGGTCGACCAGATCGAGGGTGGTGATCGTCGCCGGTTGGTTCGAGGCCTGGATCCAGATCTCGGTCTGGGCCACCTCGCCCGGGGCGACGACGAGGGGATCGGCCGTCAGCTCGAAGGAATCGATCTGCGCGGGAAGGTAGCTGAGCGCGATCGTGTTGACGGCGGTGTTCACCAGGCCGAGGACGGTTCCGATCGTTCCCGCGAGCGCGACGCCGGGTGCCGCCACGGTTCCGCCCACGCCGACGAACGAGATCCCACCGACGACCGTGCCCATCCACGTTCCCCACGTCGACGTGGTCTCGCCGATGACCTGCTGGCCGACGTCGCGAACCATGACGTAGAGCTGCATGCGCATGGCGAGTTCGGTGTCGGTCAGCTCGGTCGTACGCCGCTGCGGCGCTGCCCTCTCGGCGACCGCCGAGATCCCTTCC
>Ga0102940_1000022_pt1 | contig 97898 bp, 74 predicted proteins | sample SalPonR2_C_D1_MG_FD_78215 | JGI IMG/M metagenome (GOLD analysis project Ga0102940, IMG submission 78215) | Salt pond soil microbial communities from South San Francisco under conditions of wetland restoration - Salt Pond MetaG R2_C_D1_MG | ecosystem: Environmental > Aquatic > Marine > Intertidal... | reverse complement strand
TGTGTCATGTGTCATGTGTCATGTGTCATGTGTTGTGTCAAACACGATACATAATACATGACACACAACACACGATTTATCTATCCACCTGAAAGCCTAGCTTCTCCAGGTCTTTATAGTAATCTGGATATGATTTTACGACTACCATGGGTTCGTTGATCGAGACGGGTTGAAACATGCCCAGTGGTGCGAAAGCCATGGCCATACGATGGTCTTCATAGGTGTCAAATACGGGGATGCCGGAGAATAAAACTTTGCCTTCTACTTCAAAGGATTCTGACCCATTCTGCTGAGGATGGGCCTTTACCTGTACATTTATTTTTGCCAACTCCGTTTTCAGGGCCGCTATGCGATCGGTCTCCTTAATACGCAGGGTCTCTACGCCCTCGAAATAGCCTTTGCGACCCAGACCGGCACAAATGACGGCAATGGACTGGGCCAAATCCGGACAACGGAGGAAGTCCCAACGGAAATCTTTTTCTACATTAAAAGGTCCTTTGGATAAGTGAATTCCCTTTTCATTGAAGCTTGTCTGTACCCCGAAGTGGGGCATCATCTCTGCCAGGACGGCGTCGCCTTGTACGCTGTCTGGGAATAAACCATTTAATTGTAAGTCCAGGCTAGAAGCAAAAGCAGCAATGATATAATAATAGGAAGCGGCTGACCAATCGGCCTCTACGGTAAAGTCGCGACCCACGTATTGTTGGGGAGCTACCTGAATCACCTGGCCATCCCAGCTGTGTTTTACACCAAAATACGCCATGAGCTTAAGGGTCATCTCAATGTAGGGCCGCGAGACAATTTTGCCTGTGAGCTCCAACTTAAGCCCCTCCGGTAGGGTAGGGGCGATCATTAATAAGGCAGAGATGTATTGACTACTGGTATTGGCCGCAATTCGAATATGATTCTTTTGGCCAAAGCTATTGGGCGCACCGATCTTGAGCGGAGGATAGCCGTCTTTTTCCAGGTATTCGATATTAGCACCTAATTCCTTTAGTGCTTCCGCTAAAACCCCAATGGGGCGCTGTTTCATGCGGTCCGTACCCGTTAAGATTTGGCTGCCTTGCTGCATGGAAAGGTAGGCCGTCATGAAGCGGTAAGTTGTGCCGGCAGCGCCGGCATCGCGGGTGGTATCTGTACTGTTGAGCAGGCCATTGAGCAGGATGGTATCCTTGGCATTGGCTAAGTGGTGTAGATCAAATTTTTGCCCCGAAAGGGCACGGATGATCAGCGCGCGATTACTGATGCTTTTTGAACCGGCCAGGGTGATTTCTCCCCGTACGGCAGAAGAAGCTTCCCGGCGAATCGTGTAGTTCATGATGTTTTGCTTATAGTTGTTTTAACCTGTTTTATCAGAAAAGGGGGCATAGCTTAACTCTACTCCTCCTCTTCTTCATACTTCCGGCGTTTCCGCTCATTTGAGGTCTCGTAGGCTTCGATGATCGCTTTGACCAGGCGGTGACGCACCACATCTTCCGAGGAAAGGCGCACGACGTCAATACCATCCAGTTTTTCAAGGATACCGATCGCCCGTCGTAATCCCGATTTTTGACTAAAGGGCAAATCGACTTGTGATAAGTCACCGGTAATAACACACTTAGCCGTTGGACCAAGTCGGGTGAGGAACATTTTTAACTGCATAGTTGAGCAGTTCTGCGCTTCATCCAAAATAATGAAGGCATTATCCAGCGTTCGACCCCGCATAAATGCCAATGGTGCGATCTCGATGGTTCGGTTATCCATAAACTGATCCAGCCGCTCGGCGGGAATCATATCGTCGAGCGCATCGTAGAGTGGGCGAAGATAAGGATCGATTTTTTCTTTTAGGTCACCGGGTAGAAATCCCAGGCTTTCGCCCGCTTCAACTGCGGGACGGGTCATGATGATTTTCTTGATTTTACGGCTTTTAAGGGCCGCTACGGCCATGGCAACTGCCGTGTAGGTTTTACCGGTACCCGCTGGACCCACGGCGAAAACGACATCGTTTTTCTCCACTGCACTGATTAATTTTAGCTGATTATGGGTCTTGGCGCGGATGGGTTTGCCATTTCTCCCGTGCAGGATTGTTTTATTGGGCTTACCGGCTGCAATTCTTGCCTCGAAAGGGTTCTTGCCAGTGAGCAATTCCTGCACCATTTGGGTGGGTAGTTCATGGTGCTCTTTGAGCAAGCGCACCATCATTTCAAATTTTGCTTTGGCTTTTTGCGCTTGTTTCTTTTCACCAGAAATCTTTAGGCTTTGTCCACGAGAAGTAATGACAACATCGGGGAAAGCATCACGCAGTAAGTTCAGTTTTACATTGTTGGCACCGTAAAGCGCAACAGGATCTACACCGTCTACAGTAAGAATTATTTCACTCAATATTGAACCTCGGATTAAATTTTTGGGTGCTCCATTATAGGAATACACCCTTTAATAAAAATAATTTAAACAAAAATAAGCAAATTGCCGGGGACCTTTGCAGCAATGTAAGTTAATTTTATTTTATTATCTACCAAACAATTATCTTTGCCCCCAAACTAATAAACCATGCCACTGGTGACACTTACAACCGACTACGGACTTCGCGATCCTTATGCAGCTAGCCTCAAAGGAGAACTGTGGCGCCAAACAGCGGACTTACAGTTGGTAGATATTTCGCATAACGTTAATAATTTCGATATAGTTCAGGCGGCCTTTATTTTTAAAAATGCCTGGCCCTCTTTTCCGGCAGGAACGATTCATTTGTTGACGGTCAATGACTTGCCGGCAGCACGATGTAAATATTTACTACTGCGGCAGTTTGATCAATTTTTTATATGCCCGGATAACGGTATGCTGCACCTCATTTTTGAAGCCCTGCACGGCATTATTTATCGTCTGCCTTTCGACAAAAAAGAAGATCAGTCGATTGGGAAACAATTGGCGGGCGTGGTTAGTCAGCTTAGTCGGAAGATCCCACTGGATCAGATAGGCCAGGCAGCAGAAGACACGGTACGACGTCTGACTTTACAGCCCGTAATCACCAATCAGCAGATCAGGGGCACCATTATCTATATTGATAATTACGATAATGCGATTAGTAATATTAGTCGTCGGCTTTTTGATCAGGTAGGACAGGACCGCCATTTTGAGATTAGTTTTAAGCGACATCCGGCCCTGACCCAGTTGAGTGAAGATTACGAAGAGGTAGATATCGGGGAGCCACTCTGTCTGTTTAATCGTGCAGGCTACCTGAAAATTGCGGTGAATATGGGTAAGGCAGCGAGCCTGTTGGGCCTACGCCTGGAAGAAATGATACAGATAGACTTTCAATAAAAAAAGGATGATCAGAAGGATCGTAAAAATGACTTTTGAACCGGCTGCCTGCGCTCAGTTTCAGGAAGTATTTGAACAGAGCAAGGCAAAAATTCGCGCTTTCCCCGGCTGTCGGTTTCTGGAACTTTGGCGATGTAAATCACCGGATAATATCTTTATGACTTACAGTCATTGGGATAGTGAGGAGGCCTTGGAGGCCTATCGACATTCTACTTTATTTAAGACCACCTGGGCAAAGACCAAACCCCTTTTTTCCGACCGGCCAGAAGCCTGGAGCCTGGATTTGGAAAGCAGTACAAAACAAGCACAAGATGACGATATCACTGGATAATTACACGATTCCCGTTGGTACGGACTGGCAGCCGCTTCGGCAACTATTGCAGGCCAGGAACTATCCGAAAATCGTGGTGATCGTAGACGAAAATACGGAAAAATACTGTCTGCCCTTATTGCGTCAGGCAGTACCAGCAAATTTCGAAACCATTCGAATCCCCGCCGGGGAGGCCCACAAAAACCTGGAGATTTGTCAGGAGATTTGGTCGCAAATGATGGACTTGCAATTATCTCGGGGTAGTTTGTGTATTAATTTGGGCGGCGGCGTCATCGGGGATATGGGGGGCTTCTGTGCCAGTACTTTTAAGCGGGGTATGGATTTTATTCAGGTACCCACGACGTTACTCGCACAAGTGGATGCCTCCATCGGTGGGAAGTTAGGAATAGATTTTAAGCAGGTTAAGAATAGTATTGGTGTCTTTCGTAACCCGGAAATGGTGGTAGTTAATCCCGAGTTCTTACCTACTTTACCCCTCGCAGAGGTGCGGAGTGGGTTTGCCGAAATCATTAAGCACAGCCTGATTATGGATGCTGCAGAATGGAGCCGCATTCGCGAAATCGATGATTTATCCGAGGTAGAGTGGTTTGATTTTATTACGCCCTCTTTAAAAATTAAACAATCGGTTGTCGAACGGGATCCTTTTGAGAAGGGACTACGCAAAGCCCTTAACTTTGGCCATACGGTCGGGCATGCCATTGAAGGTTATGCCCTGGAATCCGATCAGCCTTTATTACACGGAGAGGCCATTGCCATAGGTATGATTTGCGAAGCCTATCTGTCTCATGCCGCCGGCAGTCTAATGGAAAAGGAGCTAATGGAAATCCTCGAATTCTTAAAGAAGATTTACGAATACTGGCCGATTCCCATCGAGGCTGCGGATGATTTGGTCGCCCTGATGAGGAATGACAAAAAAAATCGAGGAGCAGAGATTAACTGCTCCTATCTCGATAAAATCGGGCGGGTCCGGGTAGATCAGGTAGCCGACGAAGAAGAGCTGATACAAAGTTTTCATTTTTACAATGAAATGGCGCGCTAGCCGTTTGTTCAAATATCTGTATCTTTGGAAAGCACTTAGGTAGTGTTATCATAACAACCAATAACCAGGAACATGCAAAGGGTGATTGATTTTTTTCTCAATAATAGTGACAATACGAATCACAAAGCGATCGTAAAGTGGATGTGGCGTCTGTTCTTCGCCGGAGTAATTGCGGTTATTCTACTTTTTGTGGTATTATCCTTCTCTAATTTGCCATCGGTCAGGCAGTTAGAAAATCCACGCAGCGAAATTGCCACCCGCGTCTATGCCGCGAACGGAGAAGTATTCGGTCGGTATTACGTGGAAAACCGGGTGCCAGTTAATTATAGTGAACTGGATTCGGATCTGGTCAACGCCCTGGTGGCTACCGAAGATGAGCGCTATTACAAACACAGTGGTATTGATTTTAAAGCCCTGGGACGAACTTTGGTAAAAACCGTACTACTACAGGACAGGAGTGCTGGTGGGGCGAGTACAATAACGCAGCAATTGGCTAAGCTCTTATTTACAGGTAACCCGGGCTCTGGTGTAGAGCGGGTCGTTCAAAAGTTAAAAGAGTGGATCATTGCCGTCCGTCTGGAGCGCAAGTATACTAAGGAGGAGATTATCTCCATGTACCTGAATAAATTTAATTTCATTAACGGTGCCTACGGTATCAAGGCGGCTTCGGAGACTTATTTTTCCAAGTCGCAAGATAGTCTGGCAGTGGCAGAAGCCGCTATGCTGGTTGGTATGCTCAAGAACCCCTCACTGTATAATCCTTTACGCTTTCCGGAAAAAACGAAAAAACGTCGGGAGGTGGTACTTAATCAAATGCGTAAAAATGGCTTGCTTACCCAGGCAGCGTATGACGAATACCGCCAGTTACCTTTGGGTATCCAATCTAGTAAACGCACGCATATTGACGGCATCGCTACCTACATGCGTACGGAATTGAGTAAAGATGTCAAAGACATATTAGAGGAATATAAAAAGCCGGACGGGACGAGTTATGATATCTACCGGGATGGCTTGAAAATATATACGACCATTGATCCCGAAATGCAGCGTTTGGCAGAATCCAACATGGTCGCTCATATGCGTACCCGTCAGGAGACCTTTTTCCAACAATGGAAAAACCGGGACCCCTGGACCTTCCAGCCCGATCCGGAAGATGGCGTTCCCCTTAGTGTTCGGCAGGATGGCCTGACTCGTCTGATTCGTCAGACCGATCGATACCAACTCCTGCGAGAAAAATACCTGCTGCCCACTATAGAAAAAATTAGCACTCAGGTACCCAATTTGACTTTCCATAATGACGATCGGGAGGTCGAACGCATCATTACGGAATACGAGCAGCCCGGCCATCTGAGCCGCCTAGTTCAGGATAATCTGATTAGCAGCAGTTTGGCCGCCAATTATCGACGGGTACTGAAGAATGCCAATTTCCCGGAATTACGGCAGCGGTGGGACCAACTCCAGGAAGCCGTAGATCAAAAGATGAATGCTCCTACTAAAATGCGGGTCTTTACCTATGAAAATAACCAGCTGGAGAAAGATACTACCATGACTCCTCTGGACTCGATTAAGTACCACCGGATGTTCTTACAGATAGGCTCTCTGGGGGTAGACCCCAAAACCGGGGCGATTAAATTCTGGGTAGGGGGCATCAATTATAAGTACTTTAAATACGATCACATCAGAATCAATCGTCAGGTAGGATCTACTTTTAAGCCCTTCGTTTACGCGACGGCGATTGACCAATTGGGTATTTCGCCTTGTAGAGGGGTCTTCGACTGGCCACAGACAATTAAGCCAGGGGACGGTGCTTTTTATTTACAAGAACCCTGGACACCAAAAAACTTTAATGGGGAATATTCCAACGAGCGCCTGACGCTATTCGAAGGTCTTCGCAAATCGAAAAATACCGTGTCGGTCTTCCTGATGAAGGAATTAGGTACGGCCGAGCCGGTACGAAATCTGGTGAAAAATATGGGTATTGACGTGGATGCCCGCTATCCAAATGGACAATTGCGGGTGCCTAACGTACCTTCCATTGCACTGGGAGCCGTAGACCTAAGTGTGATGGAAATGGTGGGAGCTTATACGACCTTTGCTAATAATGGCATTCGCAATAAGCCTTATCTGATCGAGCGGATTGAAGATAAGAACGGTACGCTTATTTACGAAGGAACCCAGGAAGAAGCCCGGGCCCTACCCGCCAATTCTAATTACGTGATGGTCGAAATGCTGCGTCAGTCCGGTGCCATTGGCCGACAGCTATTTAGCGATGCCGGAGGTAAGACCGGGACAACGAACGATTACGTGGATGGATGGTTTATGGGGATTACACCCGACCTGGTGGTCGGCACCTGGGTAGGTGGAGATGATCGCTGGATTCGTTACTTGCAGTCCTGGTCAGGTCAGGGCTCTTACATGGCGAAACCTTTCTTCTTGTCTTTAATGAAAGAAGTCGAAGCCTCCGACCAGGTGATGAATTACGACAAAACAGCCCGTTTCTTCCGACCAGCGGGGCCTCTGGGGATCGAGATTAATTGCGACACCTATCAGTCCGATGATCTGGATGTAGAGGGGGAGTTTGATAATTCGGAAGATGAAGAAGATATTTTCGGTGATGAAATTAAAGAAGACCCGTTCGGTACGGGAGGAAGATAAGCGTGAAAAACTACTTATGAATCGGATAAATCATTTGTTCTTCTGGGGGTTAGTCTTGCTTTTTAGCTATAGCTGTACGCCTGCGGAGACGAACGTAGAGGATATTGCTACCCGTTTTGACGATCCGACCCTTTTGAAGATCCTGGATTTCCAGTACGAACAAAATGTAGATAGCCTGATCCGCTACATGGAATCGCCATCGGCTAATGTACGTTACCACGCTGCTCTGGCCTTTGGTTCTTTTCAGGATTCTGCCTTATTAGCACCGTTATCAGCCTATTTGTCAGATCCCCACCCCGAGGTAAGAGGAGCGGTGGCTTTTGCCATAGGACAGACGGGGACGAATAGTGCCGTATCTGCTTTAATGGATGCCTTTGATGCTTACGATACGTCTGGCGTTTATCATTTGGCGAATAGTCAAATTCTCGAAGCAGTAGGTAAGTGCGGGGACGCCAGCTCCCTGGATTTGCTCACCGGGATTAGTACTTATCAGGTAAAAGACACACTCTTATTATTGGGACAGAGTAGAGGGATCTATCGATTGGCGCTGCGGGGCGTCGTTAGTGAGGTCGGCACCCAAAAAATGCTGGGTTATGTGACGGAGGAAGCTTATCCGCGACCCGTTCGCCTGATGGCTGCTAACTACCTGTACCGGACGCAGAATATTGATTTATCCCCCTTTGTAGAAGAGTTGAGCCAGCTGTTATTTCGGGAGAAAGATCCGGAAATACGGAGCCCACTGGTCATTGCACTAGGAAAGACACAGCAGACCGCTGCCGCTGCCGCTTTGGAACAGCGATTCAGAATGGACACCGATTACCGGGTCAAATGTAATATCATCCGCGCCTTATCCAATTTTGATTATGCCCTGGTCAAAGCAACCATCGAAGCCGGGCTGAAAGACCCAAACCCACACGTGGCCCTGACGGCGGCTAATTTCTGCCGGGATAATGGCATAGCTGAAGAAGCGGCTAATTACTGGCGAATAGCTAAGGATACGGTGCCCGCCTTGATTGTTCCTACTCTGTATGCTGCGGCCCAGCGTCACCTGCCCCCTATCTACGCAGAAGCAAGACAGGGACTGAATGGTGAGATTCGTCGGCGTTTTCGCGATACGGCAGATCCTTATTTGCAAGCAGCTTATCTGGAAGCTTTGGCGGAATTCGGATGGAATTACCGTTTTATTCAGCAGCAGGGATTTGCGCACGAGGATCCGGTGGTACGCACTAAATCAGTCGCTTTAATTGCTCAAATCCTGGCACAAGCCGATTTCCGTAACTTTTTTGGCGTCAGCTACCGTAATGTACGCCGTGAGTTGGCTGTCTTCCTCAAGGATGCCATTCGAACGAATGATCCGGGTATGGTAACCCTGGCCGCTCAAAGTTTAAAAGATGTCGGATCGGGACCACAGAGCTACCTGGTGAAAATTGATAGTTCCTTCATTGAGGATGCCTTTTTGCAACTAGACCTGCCACGCGATCAGGAAGCCTACGAGGCACTGGTGGCACTGGCCAAAGAATTAGACCGTCCCAATATTCCCGAATTGACCATGGAAGATTATCTCTATGATATAGATTGGTCTGTACTGCAGGGGATGGAGAACCAGACCCCCAGGGCCAGACTGGAAACCGATAAAGGAGAAATGCTGCTAGAATTATATCCTTCGGTGGCGCCCGCTTCGGTGGTGAACTTTGTTCTGCTCGCCCGGGAAGGCTTTTATGAGAATCTACCTTTTCATAGGGTCGTTTCTAATTTTGTTGTTCAGGCAGGCTGTGATCGCGGTGACGGTTTTGGAGGAGCACCCAGATTGATTCGTTCGGAACTCAAGCCGGTTTATTACGATCAGGCGGGTGTGTTGGGGATGGCCCGCTCCGGGCTACACACCGAATCTTCTCAGTTTTTTATAACGCATAGTCCAAGCCCACATCTGGATGGAAATTATACTATCTTTGGCCAATTAATTGAAGGTAGGGAAGTCTTGGAGGCGATCATGCAGGGAGATACGATTCGCCAAATCAGCATTCTGAATTAATCTGCGATAGATGCTCGCAACGAACAGGTGTGCTCAAGCGCTGAATTTGAGTGAAAACCGTTTATAATATATCATTACAAGAAACCAAATTAAACCATGAAAAATACGCCACTGACTGCGATACACGTTGAACTAGGAGCCAAAATGGCGCCCTTCGCCGGATACAATATGCCCATCTCTTACGCAGGGATTCAGGAAGAACATAAGACGGTACGGAACGGCGTAGGTGTTTTTGACGTTTCACACATGGGCGAATTTATTGTGCGGGGAAAGGAAGCTTTAGACCTTATACAAAAGGTTACCACGAATGATGCCTCCAAGTTGGAGATTGGACAGGCCCAATACTCCTGCTTACCCAACAAAGTGGGAGGAATTGTGGATGATTTGCTGATCTATCGACTGCCGGAAGACAACTGCGCCGCGGGGGAGCGCGCCTATATGTTAGTAGTGAATGCCTCAAATATAGATAAGGACTGGAACTGGATTAAGGCCGCGAATAATTTTGATACGAAACTGATCAACATATCTGATCAGACGGGATTGTTGGCCATTCAGGGGCCAAAAGCCGAAACCGCCTTGCAATCTCTGACGAATGCTGATCTTTCGGCGATTAAGTTTTACCATTTCACCAAAGGGACTTTTGCTGGGCTGGAGAATGTATTGATCTCCGCTACGGGGTATACGGGAGCGGGTGGTTTCGAAATCTATGCTGATGCCGATAAAATGCCCAGTATTTGGAAAGCCGTCATGGAAGCAGGGGCTTCCTATGACATTGCGCCCATTGGCCTGGGGGCCAGAGATACGCTACGCCTGGAGATGGGATACTGCCTGTACGGCAATGATATCGACGATAGCACCTCCCCGATTGAAGCGGGCCTGGGCTGGATCTGTAAGTTTGGGAAGGGTGACTTTTTCAGTAAGGCCATTTTTCAGGAGCAAAAGGAAACGGGCGTAGATAAAAAATTGGTAGGCTTTACGCTGGATACTCGTCGGGTGCCCCGTAACGGTTACGAAATTGTAGACCCGGAAACGGAAGCGTTGATCGGTAAAGTTACCTCCGGTACCCAGTCCCCGTCACTGGGGCATCCCATTGGTATGGGCTATGTAGATTGGGCTTACCGCAAAAAGGGTTCTAAAATTGGTATTCGGATGGGTAAGAAAGTAATTGAGGCTACCGTACAGCGGCCACCTTTTTATCAGGATTAGATTACGCACGGATTAATTATCCAGAACTTACCCGAAAAAATTTAAACAAAGCGGTTGCTTTTCCATTAAAGTAAAGATGTTGTGTTTTAATTTTTAAACGCACAAAGCATAAATAAACGATTGCATGGAATTAAAAGAAGGGAAGGAGAAATTTCTACAGGCCTGGGGAGCGCTAGGTTCCAGCTGGGGAATTAATCGTACAATGGCCCAAATCCATGCGCTCCTGCTTATCTCACCAGAGGCCCTCTGTGCTGATGATGTGATCAAGGAACTTAAAATCTCCCGTGGAAATGCGAATATGAACCTCAGAGCCTTAATTGACTGGGGACTGGTATTCAAGGAGTTAAAGCCCGGGGAGCGTAAAGAGTTTTTTGTGGCCGAGAAAGATATGTGGGAAGTAGTACGGAATATTATCACGGAAAGAAAAAAACGCGAATTGGAACCGATCATCAAAGTATTAGATGAGCTTTCCAGCGTTGAAGGAGATGATGCTAACACCAAAGAGTTTGTCAACACCGTAAAGGATATTAAGCTTTTTGCCGCTAAGGCCGACTCCACCCTGGAGACCTTAGTCAAATCGGACTCCAACTGGTTTGTGGGTACCTTTATGAATATGATAAAGTAGATGTTTAGGGTTTAGTGGTTAGGGGTTAGTGAAAAACTACGCTAACCGCTAAACCCCAAACCCTAAACTACTTCTTCACCCCTGGTGTGCGTTCCAGAAACTCCTCGTACAATTGGATATGGCGACTATCGATCGCAATCTGATACCCATCGATAAACACATAAGGTATCTTAGTCTTGGTCTCGAAAGGATCACCATCGGCAACGAACAGGTTTGCGCGTTTGCCGACTTCTAGTGAACCCAGCTCATCGGCTACACCAAAAATCTCCGCCGGATTAATCGTAACGGCCTTTAGTGCTTCTTCTTTGCCCATGCCATAGGCGGCTGCAAAACCGGCGTTAAAGGGCAGGTTACGAACGTTTTCGGTTTCCGCGGCAGTCAGCGCGACTTTAACGCCCGCTTCGGCCATAATCCCCGGATTGGCATAAGGACGATCGTAGCGATCCGAAGATCTCGTAGGTGTAGAAAGGATAGGACCGGCAATTACGGGAACACCCGCTTCGGCAATCTCTTCGGCTACGCGCCAACCTTCGGCTACGCCTACCAGCACTACTTTCTCCAGTTCTTTCTCTTTAATCCATTCCAGGGCGCTCAAAATAGATTTTTTACTGTCTACATTGATGTGCAGCGCTATTTCACCCTCAATCACGGGTACTAGTGCTTCCAGAGCTGGATTGTACTCGGTGTCTTCGTCCGCTGCCTTCACTTTGGCAAATAGTTTTACCTGCTCCCAGAGTTTGTCGACTTTCTCCATGTTTTCTTTGTACTCCTTTTTCAGCTCTTCGTCCGAGCGACGATCCCACCAGCCACGACGACCGGCATTGGGAAAGTTCATCACCACGGCCTTGTAGCCGGTGTACATTTGATCGGGCGTATACCCCACGAGGTTAATCAGTGCGGCCGTACCCGATATCAGACCACTGGTAGGAGCGGCAATTACGGTAGTGACCCCACTCACTCTGGTTACCGGAATGGCTACCGAGTTGGGGTTTACGGCAGTGAGTGCCTGCATCTGCGGCGTTACCTCCCCGATTTCATTGTGGTCTACAGTTAAGGATACGGAACTCACTTCTGCCAGTCCCAGTTGGGTGTTTCCGTCGATCATACCGGGATAAATGGTATGCCCGGAACAGTCAATAGTGGTCGCACCACCTGGAATGTTAACGTTGGTGCCCAGGGCGGAAATTTTGCCGTCGGCAATCACCAGGGTGCCATTCTCGATGGTACCGTTGGTAACGGTCTCGATGGTAGCGTTGGTGAGCGCGAAAGTTCCTTTATTGGCTTTGTCTACTTGTGCTTGCAGGCTTAAAGTAGCCGTGAGCAAGACGAGTAGCGCAATTATTTTATTTCTCATTGAATTGATTTTTTCCTTTTATGAAATTTACTAGTCAGGTTGATAAAGCGGCCTGAAAAAGGAGTGATGGATCATAAACCACCAAACCACTAAATCAAAAAACCGACAAACGAATCTAGTGGTTGTGACGGTTAAGTAGCGCCTCCGTATTCAGAAAGGCTCCTTCCATACAGGCATCTACCTGATGTCCGGCTTCTCCTTTCATAAAGGTAGGCAGGCTTTGTTCGGGATCTGGGGCCAGTCGCTGGTCGTCTTCGTCGTTTTCGCGATCGAAATAGACGATGCCGTCGACAATGGTTTTTACGGGGATAGCGTACACGGAGAGGGGGTGTCCCTCAAAGATAGCCACATCTCCTTCTTTACCTACTTCCAGTGAACCCACGCGGTCACCAATACCCAACTGCTTGGCCGGATTGATCGTGATCAGCGAAAGTGCTTCGTCGTCTGTCAGGTCACCATAACGTTGTGTTTTGGCTGTCTCATGGTACAGGTGACGGATCAGCTCACCCGAATCCGAGTTAATGGAGGTCGTCACCCCATTGCGCATCAAGATAGTCGCATTATAAGCCGTAGAGTAGTATACTTCAAATTTGTACGCCCACCAATCGGAGAATACCGAAGCGCCGGCACCAAATTCGGCCAGTTCGGGCGCGACCTTAAAGCCTTCGTTGGTGTGCTGGAAAACCAGGCGGTCGATACCAAAATCACGGCAAACATTCATCAGCATATAGATCTCATCCGCTCGGTAAGAGTGGCAGTGAATGATGATATCACCGGCCAGGATAGCGGCCAGGGTCTCCATCTGACGGTCATATTTGGGCGGTAGCGCCGTCGGATCGCTGTCTTTTTTCGCTTCGTAATCCGCTTTGGCTTTTGCGTAAGCCTGTGCTTCGGAAAAGGCGCGGCGGAATACTTGCTCGACCCCCATCCGGGTGCGGGGCTGAATGCCATTGCCTTCACCGTGTACCCGCATGGGGTTTTCCCCCAGGGCAAACTTAATGGTACGTGGTGCGCCTTCCATTTTTAGATCGTCAGGATTGTAAGTACCATAGCGAAGCTTCAGCGTTTCACATTCGCCGCCAATGGCGTTGGCTGATCCGTGCATAGCGTGAATAGCAGTTACGCCACCCGCCAGCGCGCGATAAATACCAACATCGAGCGGATCAACGGCATCGCCTTGCCATACCTGGGCCGTTACGGGAGCCGAAGCATCGTTTACATCGTCCAGGGCTAGGTGGCTGTGGGCGTCAATAATACCGGGCATGACAAATTTACCCGTGGCATCAATTTCTTCGACACCGCGAGGAGTCCGTAGGTTTTTTCCAATACGGGTGATTTTACCGTCCTGGATCAGGACGTCGGCTTCTTCCAGTGTACCGTTGGTGACCGTTAGGACGGTTCCGTTTTTAATGATTACACTACCCGTTTCCGGTTGGGCCATCAGCCCGATCGTGCAAAAGAGTAAAAAGCAAATATTGAGTATTTTCATTTTTTCTTGATTTGTGGTCCGCCTGAGGCGGAAAAATTCAAATTTGTACGCTGCTTAGGGTTGAGATAGTCGATTAAGGGATTTTAGACCCACTTACGTCAAAGTTACCATAGCTGCCAACACCTACCTTACCTTCAAAAGCCTCCTTAGTGAAGTCCAGTTCGTAGGCAAGCGTCATGTTTTGTCCCTGGATATCAACACTGATATTAAAGGTGAGCGTGTTACCACTCAGTACTACACTCTGCATATTCGTTGTACCCATTGTTTCGGCCTCTACGGTGCCCTCGATATCACCTCCGTTGTCGGTGAGCGTCATGACGCCCGAGGTGACTTGTCCGGGTACGTTGATGGTATAGGACCATTCTCCCGCCAGATCACCGGGGCTTAAGCTTTCGCCTGATTTGCCAGCTGATTTCTTTTTAGAGGTGTCGTATTCGAAGACATGGCCATCCGCCAGTACAAAACGTACGTTGGAGCCTTCTTCAAAATAAGGTTTATCAGAAACGACGAGGTTCGCGATCTTTCCTTTTTCAACGCTCCCCATAACATTACTGACGCCCATCATCTCGGCGGGTGTGGTGGTCAGGGCAGCCAGGGCTTGCTCACTTGATAAGCCCGCTTTGACCATCCGCTGTAAATTACCGCGCAGATCACTCGCTTTCGTACCCATGGTGGTAAAAGCAAAGGTAATGCCTTCCTCGGCAAAGGTAGCCGCCTGACTAACGTAGCTGTCATAGGTTTCTTTTTTGCGCTTCATCAGGGCTTCCATCTCTGGATCATTTTCTGCTTCCTCTGCTTCCTCTTCGTCGTCTTTTTTCTTCTTTTCCTTGATTTCTTTAGGCAGATCCGTAGAGACCAGTACGGGTTTTCCGGCCGCTTTCAGTTCGTCAAGGACGCGCCAGCCTTCTTTTACGTTGGCCATAATCATGTCTACTTCCACGTCGCGTTCCAGCGTCATGGCGCGGTACAGGTCTTTCACACCGGGCGCGACCATAAACATCATCTGCTCACCGGAGGCTACTTCAGCCAGGGATTCCAGCGCTTCGTCACTTTCGGGGCGAGGCATGGCAGGATTTTTTTCATAAGCTGCTTCGTGGGCCATGTATTGACGGGCCTGACCAAAAAGCTCCCGGTACTTGGTCATTACCCCCATAATGGTAGCGGGAAATACCCGACCGGCATCTTCAAAGGTACCCACCATCGCTACTTCTTCGAGTAGTATCATGTCGGCAGCCTTATCGCCCGCCAGGATGATCAAGGCCGTTTGGCCGGGAATCATCCCCCCGTGGGGAACCGTTTGTACGGCGGTAATACCTAATTTACGGAAAGCTTCGATTTCTTTATCACTGGTAGAAACCATATCTTCTGCCTCGGCGTGCGGCATGATACCGGCCATCTCGTAAGGCGGATTAGCCCGAATTTCGCCCCGAGGACGTTCCCGGTTATTATCTGGTTTGGGCTCCGGGATACCGATATTCGACAGGGCATCAATAAAGCCGGCGTAGACAAACATACTGTCTGCTTCCAGGACTTTCGCATTGGCGGGAATCGTCACGTTTTTACCCACGGAATGAATGAGGCCATCTTTAATGACGATGGTGCCTCCCTCGATCATTGTTCCAGGCTTCTGGACAATGGTAACATTTTTGAGTGCATAAGTGCGGGTGACCGGCTTTAGCAGGTCATCGACCGACTGAGCCTGGGCAGCAACCACCAGCAACAATAGTGCAAATAGTGTGCTTAATAGCTTATTCATATAAAGTTGTTCTGATTAAAAAATTATTTGATGGATGAATGGTAAACCAAGATATTGGATATGGGTTTGTCAGGATTTGCCAAATTACGGAATATGAGAGCCTTTATAGGTATTCTAACACCCTAAAAATAGCCATTTTCGGGAAAAAGCCGCATTTTGTGTGTGAATTACCGCTTAACGAAGACAAACTGCATATAGATTCTATGGCTAAAAAAAATAAGCAATCATCTGCTAAGCGCAAAAAAACAGTCCAATTAAAAAATAGTCCGGCCTGGTTTCAAAACCAGCGCCTCCATATGATCCTGCTTTTTACGCTCGGATTTTTATTGTATGCCAATACCTTTGGGCACCAGTATACCCAGGATGACGCGATCGTAATCACCGATAATGTTTTTACTACGGAGGGACTGAGCGGTATTGGAGGTATCCTCCAGTACGATACTTTTTATGGTTTCTTTCAGGATGAAGGAAAAGCTACTTTGGTCGCAGGCGGGCGTTATCGTCCCCTGTCACTCGTAACCTTTGCTGTAGAATACGCCATTTTTGGACAAAATCCAACGGTAAGCCATGTCATCAATGCCCTGCTTTTCGGAGCAACGGCGGTGCTACTGTATCTGGTCTTACTCCAGTTACTGGCGGGTAAAAAATATTCGCGTAGTCGCTATTTTATTACCCTGGCGGCTGCCCTTGTATTTGTGGCGCATCCCATTCACACGGAGGCGGTGGCCAATATCAAGGGGCGAGATGAAATACTGGCTTTGTTAGGTAGCCTGGGTGCCCTGTATTTTGCTTTTTTAGGCTTTCGCCAAAAAAACTGGACCAAACAGATCCTGGGAGCACTTTGCTTATTCCTGGGACTCCTTTCCAAAGAAAATGCGATCACCTTTGTGGCCATCATTCCATTAAGTCTATACTTTTTTGCGCAAGCGAAACCCCGCGAATACCTCCCTGCCAGCTTGCCTTATCTGGCCGCTGCACTGGCTTTTGTGCTCATCCGTTCTTCTATCCTGGGTTTATCCCTGGGGGAGCCTTCCGGAGAATTAATGAATAATCCCTTTTTGGAATACCAGAATGGCCGCTACGTCGCCATCGGCTTTGGGGCACAAATGGCCACGGTTATTTACACGCTGGGCAAATATGTACAACTGTTGTTCTTCCCTCATCCGCTGACGCACGACTATTATCCGCGACACATTGAGTTGATGTCCTGGGGCGATCCACTGGTGCTGCTTAGCTTGTTATTTTACCTGGGGATGATTGCCTACGCCATCCGCGGCTTGTTTCGCAAAGATATTTTGGCCTACGCCATCCTTTTCTACCTGATCACCATATCTTTGGTATCCAACGTTGTATTTGCGATCGGTACGAATCTGGCCGAACGCCTCTTGTTTATGCCTTCGGTAGGTTTTAGTATTGTCGTGGCGGTGCTACTGTATCGATTGGCCAGACTTCGGAATGGTCAGCAGGCGCCGACCCAATTTCGACAGCTGTATTTACCGGGCGTGATTTTGATTTTATTTTGTCTTGGCCTGTCGGTAAAAACCTTCAGTCGCAATTTGGCCTGGAAAGATAATTTTACCCTGTTCACGACGGACATACAGACTTCAAAAAACAGTGCCAAACTGCGTAATGCGGTGGGCGGAGAATTGATTGCCCAGTATCGCGACGCTGTGGACCCCATATTAAAGGAAAACAAGTTGCGCGAATCTATCGGGCATTTGGAGGAAGCCATCCGTATCCATCCGACTTATAAAAATGCGTATCTCCTGCTGGGGAATGCCCATTTTTATCTGAATGAATTCGATGCGGCCATCCGGAGTTATCAGCAGGCACTGCAGTTGGATCCGGGCTATGAAGAAGCCAGGCGTAACCTGGGGGTAACGTACCGTGATGGTGGAAAGTTTTACGGAGAGCAGCAGGGAGATTTGGCGAAAGCCACCCAGTACCTCAATCAGGCCCTCAACTACCTGCCGGAAGATTACGAGACACTTCGCTTACTGGGCGTAGCCAATGGTATGGGAGGGAATCAGCAACAAGCCATTGAGTACTTCCGACGCGCTGCCGAAGCCAATCCGGAGTCGGCCGATGCCTGGTATAATCTGGGAACGGCACACCTGGCAGCCGGTAATACCGAGCAGGGACAGGCCTTTCGGCAAAAAGCCATACAGATGGATCCACAGGTGCAACAGCGTATGGGGAACTAAAGAGGAACTTTTTAATATTAACCATGAAAACACTTTCCCTCAAAACCGGCGAAGCCCTTACGATCCGGGAAGCCACTGCCGAAGATGCCGCCCGTATGATCCGCTACGTAAAAATGGTAGGGGATGAGACCAATTTCCTGACTTTTAGTGGAAGCGAATTCGACCTCAGCGTCGAAGCAGAAGCAGCCTTTATAGCGTCCCATCGTACTTCCCAGAACCAATTGTTTATCATCGGCGAGCTAGATGGAGAGGTTGTTAGCTTACTCAACTTATCGGCTAGTCACAAACCACGTCTGGCCCATTACGGCGAAATCGGGGTCAGCGTACTGCGCGCCCACTGGGGCAAAGGTATCGGTCGGGCCATGATGGAATATATGATCGCCTGGGCAAAAGAGACGGGTATTATTCGCAAGATTAACCTCAAGGTGCTAAGGGAGAATACCTCAGCGGTCCAACTCTACAAAAAGCTGGGCTTTGAGTGGGAAGGTACTTTGCGCCGGGACTTTTATCTGGATGGTCAATTCCAGGATGCTTATTGTATGGGCTTGTTGGTGGATTAATGCTAAGCAAGACCTCCTGCTTCGACCAAAGGAATATCCTGATATGTATAAATCATTAGAACATCTACCCCACTTCCCACCTTCTACTTAAAAAGAATCAAAACATGACACAAATCGATAAAACCAAACCAGTACTGGTCACCGGTGCTACGGGCTATGTAGCCGGCTGGCTGGTCAAACGACTTTTAGAAGAAGGAATCACAGTTCATGCTGCGGTACGGGATCCGCACAATGAAAATAAAACCGCGCACCTAAATGACTTGGTGGAGAAAACGCCGGGTACGATCAAGTATTTCAAATCTGATCTGCTGGTAGAAGGTTCCTACGCCGAAGCCATGCACGGTTGTGAGTTGGTCTACCATACCGCTTCGCCGTTTACAAGTGATTTCGAGGACCCACAAAAGGAGCTGATTGACCCGGCAGTAGAAGGCACCCAGAATGTACTGGAAACAGCCAAAAAAGTCGCTTCCGTCAAGCGGGTAGTGGTCACCAGTAGTTGTGCGGCCATCTATACCGATGCTATCGAAGCGGAGCAGGCCCCCGAAGGAAAATTGACCGAAGAGATGTGGAATACTAGTGCCTCACTGGATTATCAGCCTTATTCGTACTCTAAAGTATTGGCCGAGAAAAAGGCCTGGGAAATAGCCGAAAGTCAATCTCAGTGGGACTTGGTGACGATCAACCCATCACTGGTTTTAGGCCCACCACTCAATCCTCAGTCGGTTACTTCTGAGAGCTTTGTTTTGTTAAAGCAGTTTGGGGACGGTAGTTTAAAAATGGGGGCACCAAAAGTAGGCATCGGGCTGGTTGACGTCCGGGATGTAGCCGAAGCACATTACCAGGCCGGTTTTAACCCAAAGGCTCAGGGGCGATACATTACCTCCGCCCACGACACCAATTTCCTGGAGCTGGGTCATTCGTTAATGCCCAAGTACGGAGAGGATTACCCCTTACCACAAAAAGCACTACCCAAGTGGTTATTGATGCTCATTGGACCGATGGTAGATGACCGCTTCAGCCGACGCTTTATTCGTGATAATGTGAATAGAACCTGGCGAGCAGATAATTCCAAAATCAAGGAAGAACTGGATATCCAATTCCGCCCCATGCAGGAGACCATGGAAGCGTCTTTTGGGGTGTTAGTGGAGCAGGATATGATATGACATCAAGGGGTGAGGGGCGAAGCAGCAGCTTCGTCTCCCTCAGGAGAGGAGAGTTTAAATTTTATGCGTATTTTGGTAGAAACTTGCTGATAAATATTCAATCAGCGTAAAACTGCATCTATCATCTGCCAAAGCTAAGCTCATGTTGAACAAAATATTCTTACTGCTCTTTTGCTTAAGCATTTCCTTCACCTCTGGATTGACGCAATCGCCCGAAAGACCCAATGTCATCTTAATTATTACGGATGATCAGGGCTACGGCGATTTGGGCGTCAACGGTAACCCTTACCTAAAGACGCCTACGCTAGATAGATTGGCAGCCGAAAGTATCCGCTTCAACAACTTCTATGTCTCTCCCGTATGTGCTCCTACTCGTTCCAGTCTAATGACTGGACGCTATAGTCTGCGTACGGGCGTAAGGGATACCTACAATGGCGGAGCCATCATGAGTACGGAAGAGACGACCATTGCCGAGATGCTCAAAGCGGCAGATTATGAAACAGGGATTTTTGGAAAATGGCATTTAGGGGATAATTATCCCTCTCGCCCTATGGATCAGGGCTTTGACGAATCGGTCATTCATCTGTCCGGGGGGATGGGGCAGGTAGGTGATTTCACTACGTATTTTCAGAGAGATAGTAGTTATTTTGATCCTGTACTTTGGCACAACGGGAAGCGTAAAAAATACGAAGGCTATTGCTCGGATATCTTCACGGAGCAGGCCATTCGGTTTATCGAAGAGAAGCAGGACGAACCTTTCTTTTGCTATTTATCCTTTAATGCGCCGCATACCCCCTTACAGGTTCCGGACGAATATTACCAGCGCTATAAAGATATTGATCCTTCCAAAGTGCCGGCGGGGCAGGCCCTACCCTTACCTGAGATGAGCGAAAAAAATAAAGAAGACGCCAGGAAGGTCTACGCCATGGTGAGTAATATTGACGATAATATTAATCGTTTGTTGAAGCGTCTGGAAGCACTTCAATTGGAAGAGGAGACCATCATCATCTTTATGACGGATAACGGGCCCCAACAATCCCGCTACATTGCCGGAATGCGGGGAAAAAAAGGTAGTGTCTATCGGGGGGGCGTCAGGGTTCCTTTTTATCTAAAGCATCCAAAGATGGATAAGGGAGCGGATATCGAGGTCGACGCCGCACATATCGACGTTTTACCTACGATAGCGGAGCTTTGCCAGGTGCCGCTACCCAGGTATACCAAAATTGATGGTCAGAGCCTGTGGCCACTCGTCGGAGTACAAAATGTGGACTGGCCGGAAAGATCGCTGTTCTTTTACTGGACCAGGCGTTACCCACAGCTATACCAGAATATTGCGCTACAAAAAGGGCCATACAAATTAGTGGGCCATACTTCGTATGATGCAGACCCCAGCGATTTTGAGTTGTTTAACCTTGGGCTTGACCCCTACGAGCAAAATAATTTAGTCCGCAAGGAAACCGAGAAGGCAAAAAGCCTGAAGGCGGAATTAGATGGCCTATACAACGAGCTCATCTTTTCTCCTCACCTGCTCGATCCCCCCCTCATCGAAATTGGCCATCCCGCCGAAAATCCCACTTTTCTAAACCGTAACGACGCCGATGGCGAACGGGGTATCTGGGCACAGGAAGAACTGTACGGGAAATGGAATGTGAAGATCAATCCGGGGTATTACAACATTAAATTTAAATTTATAGAGCCTCTGGAGAAAGACGGCGTGTTAATTCTGGAAACCAATACCCTTACGAATCGGCAAGTGAATAGGGAAGAGGGGACTGACCTTATCGAAATGAATGAGGTATATCTGCCGGCAATGGAAGGGGAGCTCATTCCGCTTTACCTGATCAACGGGAAGAAAATTTTACCTTTTTGGGTAGAGTTGCAAAAAATATAAGTAAGACCAGATCGAAGCAGGAGCTTCGGGGCAAATATAATGCTTATTTTACAGCTATTCTTTTATCGAAGTTGTTTAAAACTCCTCACTGAGCCCTTGGCAACACATTGAAAGCCAATACCAATCATCTCACCAGGAATTCTTAAACAACTTCATCCTTAAATATTTACCACTAATATGATTATTACTAAATCGGTGGGGCTCCGGAAAGTGCTACAGTGGTCCGGTCACCACATTGTCTGGCTGACGTTGGTGATGGCCGTTGCCGCTGCGCTTTATTTTTTCGAAATCATCACTTTCAGTATTCCCTGGCTTCCGATCTCGGTGATTGGTACAGCGGTGGCTTTCTACGTGGGTTTTAAGAATAGCCAGTCTTACGACCGGATGTGGGAAGCCCGAAAGATATGGGGTGGAATCGTTAATGATAGTCGTACCTGGGGGATGATGGTGGATGGCTTTGTGAGTAATCTGTTTGCGGAGCAAAAGGTTTTGGAATCAGAAATAGACGGGGTGAAAAAACGGCTGATTTACCGGCATATTGGCTGGCTATATGCCCACCGTAGTCAATTATTACTGCCCACTTCCTGGGAGCACATCAGTCAGGGCGGACACATGACGCGTACGGCTGAATTTTATCAGCGGACTTTTGGTATTGGTCTGGTGGATGATGAAGTGACCAAAATCGAGCTGCAGCATTTTTTGCCGGAAGGCGAATACGAACGACTCATCAATTATAAGAACACCGCCACTCAGATCATCAACGAACAATCCCGTGATTTACAGCAGTTGAGGAAGCGGGGCTTAATAGAGGACTTCCGACACATGGAGTTGGCGAATTTGCTGAAGAGCTTTTACACCTTACAGGGAAAGAACGAGCGGATTAAAAAAATTTCCGCTGCCCCGGCAATACGCCAATATGAGTCGCTACTTCGTGGGCATTTTTATCGCGCTTTTGCCCTTTAGCATGATTCCTGAATTAATGAAGGAAGATACCTACGGCGTCTGGCTGGCCATACCGGTGAGTGTGCTGGTGGGTTGGGTATACATCATGATGGAATTAGTCGGCGACTACTCTGAGAACCCCTTTCAGGGCATGGCTAACGATATTCCGATGCTTTCTTTGTGCCGGGTCATCGAAATTGACTTACGGGAGATGTTGGGTGAAGTAGATTTACCAGCGCCCATTAAAGCTAAGAATGGTATTTTGATGTAGTTCTTTACTCTTCCTCAGACTTATCTGGCCCATTTCCTTCTTCCAGATAAAAGAAATTGGTCAACTCGCTGGAGATCACCCGAATCAATTGCTGATTGATGAGTTCCAGTAGAGCCAGGAAAGTAGTAATGGCGTGGATGCGATTTTTGCAATGGCCAAACACGTCCATAAATTCGGCGCGCCGACCACCACTTACGACCCTGCTCAGTAAGTCTTGCTCGGCATCGATGGTATAACTAAACTGTACCACCTCGTGGATTTGTTGTGGATTTTTCGCATCAAAGCGATCCATCACCCGCTCGAAGGCTTTTAGTAGTCGGAAGAGGGTAAGGGATTCCAGTTCTACGTCGACCAGCGCTTTATTTGCGATTTTTTGTAATTCTTTGGAGGAATAGCCTCGGGTCTCCTGATGGGACCGCCGCTTTTCGAGTTGGCGCATGTCTTCCAGAATACTCTTGTAGCGTTTGTATTCCAGCAGGCGCTCCACCAGTTCCTCCCGGGGGTCAATCTCGTTGCCTTCTTCGTCAACGGCTTTGCGGGGGAGTAATAATTTAGCTTTGATGCGGCAGAGGGTAGCGGCTACTACGATGAATTCGCTGGCTAAATCGATGTTCATACGCTCCATCTGCTTGATGTAAGCCAGGAAATCATTGGTGATCTTAGCAATGGGAATATCGTAGATATCCAGCTCATCCCGCTCGATAAAGAATAGCAACAGATCGAAGGGGCCTTCGAAATGTTCCAGTTTTATGGTATAAGTGGCCGAATCACTCATGGTTGCGGGATGAATTTAACTGCAAAGATAAATAAAGTTCTTAGTCTTTCAATAATCGCTGCCGGCTGGCTTCGTAAAGCATGATGCCCGCGGCCACGGACACATTAAAGGAATCCGCATTGCCTACCTGGGGGATAATGAAGCGCTGATCGGCCTGGCGGGCCACCGGCTTGGTGATTCCCTTCCCTTCCGAACCCAAGACAAAAGCACAGGCGTGGGTAAGGTTAAGCTCGTGTAGGGGCTTGTCGGCCTGTAGATCACTGGCGTACACTTCGACGCCATTCACCTGCAAGAAATCGATGGCAGCGATCAGGTTTTGCTCACGGCAGACGGGTAGTCGGGCCAGCGCACCGGCAGAAGCCTTAATGGAGTCGGCGTTAATCTGAGCGGACTTACGCGTGGGGGCAATGATCGCATCTACACCACAGAGTTCGGCAGAGCGCGCAATGGCCCCAAAATTACGGATGTCGGTCACTCCTTCAATAATGACAAAAAGGGGATTGTCCTTGCGTTCCGTGATTTTAGGAAACAGCTCTTCAATACTGTGGTAGGCAATCTGTCCAATTTGTGCTACGATCCCCTGGTGGTTACCGCGTACCAATTGGTTGAGCTTCTCCTTAGGGGTCATGACTAAGGGGATATTGCGCTCCCGGGTAATTTCGCGTAGTTTCATTTCAATCTCTCCGGTCGTTCCTTGCTGGAGAAAAATCTTTTCAATGGATAAGCCCGCCTCGAGTGCTTCGAAGACCGGGTGTCTGCCGTAGATAATATCTTTGTTATTTGTCATACTAGTAACCAAAGTTCGGTTTTTTTTCTTGTCAGACAACAGAATGAGCAATATTTTTATTTCAATTATACAGAGCAATTGTATTTTGGCTGACCATTTGGCCTATTGGGTAGCTGGCGTTCTATAACATCTCTTTAAATATTACACACTATTTATGCGGTTAATCAACAAATATTGGTTTTTTTCCCTGGTTTTTTTCCTTTCTCCCGTTTTTCTCCTGGCCCAAATCAATGCATTAGGCCTTGCTAAGGACCATCTGCAGATGCATCCCGGACCAGGGCAATGGACGATAAGTGATTTTGCGGAAGCAGAAATTGTTGACCAGTACCGTAGCCAACACAACGACGTCCTTCATGTTTATGTCAGACAGCAATACCAGCGCATCCCGGTCTACAACGCGATTGCGGCCGTACACCTGCGGGGCTCAGGAAAAAAGGTGCTCTATCAGACTAATCGTTTCTATGATCAATTGTCGGAGCGTATTGCCACGTCGGTGGTGAAGATACCGGCCGAGCGGGCCCTTTATACGGTCAGTGATAATTTAGGAATCCCCCTTTCGGGAAAACCACAAGTAACTCTGCGCTCGGCGCGTTCTCTACAGTTTTTAGTCCCTGAGCTATCTGATAGTCCGGTTCCGGCGGAGCAAATTTATTTTCCAGCGGAAGATGGAAAAATCTACCTGTGCTGGAATTTGCGCGTCGATGATTCTCGCTCCGCGGCGGTATGGAATATTTTTGTTGATGCGGAGAGCGGGGTCATCCGGAATAAAAAAGATGAGACGATTTACTGCACCTTTAAGCATACACACGATGCCCTTTGTACGATCCCTGCGTCCCGAAAGCAAAGGGTGGAAGCCAGGTCAAATGTCGATCAAAGCCTGGTAGATGGAGCCACTTATTTTGTTTTCCCGGCTTCGGTAGAGTCGCCTAACCACGGAGATCGGAGTTATGTGGTCAATCCGGCCGACGCTGTTGCATCTCCTTTTGGCTGGCACGACACCAATGGGGTGGAAGGCCCCGAATATACCTTTACCCGGGGGAATAATGTACACGCCTACCGCGATGCGGATCCCGACGATGAACCCGACGGGCCTGAGCCCGAGGGTGGTGAGGAGCTGTTTTTTGAGTTTCCCTATACCATTGCTGGCAGCCCTACGGCGAATAGTGACGCAGCGGTCACTCAGTTGTTTTACATGAATAATTTCATGCACGATTTCACCTATTATTTTGGCTTTGATGAGGAATCGGGCAATTATCAGCAAAATAATTACGGCAAGGGAGGCCGCCAGGGCGATCCGGTACGCGCCGAAGCGCAGGATGGTTCCGGACTAAATAATGCGAATTTTACGCCCTCGCCTGACGGTACAAATGGGAAAATGCAAATGTTCCTCTGGTCTTTCGGCGGCAACTCAAATTTTAATGTAAACGCTCCTTCCGAATTGGCGGGCGGTTATCCTTACGCTACGGCCGAGTTCGGACCACAAATTATTGAGACCATTGATGGGGAGCTGGTATCGGGTATTACGGACACGGCTAATACGAATACAGGCTGTACAAGCCTGATAAATGAGAGCGAAGTAAAAGGTAAGATCGTACTGATTGATCGGGGCGATTGTTTCTTTGAGGAGAAAGCGGTGAATGCCGAAGAGGCCGGCGCGATTGCCTGCGTAATCTGTAATAATACGACGGGCTTAATCCAAATGGGGGGGCTTGATACCTTACCAGACCCTTCTATTCCCACGATCATGGTTCGGCAGAGTGATTGCGCCCGCTTTCGCTCCGCGCTGCAAAGTGGGCCGGTTGAGGTAAGTATTGAAGCCCCTGATTTTCTGGATTCCGATTTTGATAATGGTATTATCGCCCACGAATACGGGCACGGCATATCTACCCGGCTGACCGGCGGACCCTCTTCTCCCTTTTGTCTGACAAATAACGAACAAATGGGAGAAGGCTGGAGTGACTTTTTCACCCTGGTGGTCATGGCGCAGGAAGGAGACCAAGGGGTAGAGCCCCGTGCCATTGGTACCTTTCCTTCTGGACAATCTGTGGAAGGTAGCGGTATTCGCCGGCAGCGGTATTCCACCGATCGGACCGTGAACGATCAGACCTACGATGATGTGATTGGTACTTTTGCTCCGCATCCGCTGGGAGAAGTTTGGGCCGCTACGCTCTGGGATATTTACTGGGCTTTTGCCGACAGGTATGGTTATGATCCCGACCCCTCGAATCGCGAGGCGGGAAATAATATTGCGATCCAGTTGGTGATGGACGGGATGAAATTACAATCCTGTGATCCCGGGTTCATTGATGGACGGGATGGAATCATCGCGGCTGATCTGATAAACAATGGCGGTGCCAACGAATGTCTGCTTTGGGAAATCTTCTCCCAGCGTGGTTTGGGCTGGTCGGCCGAGCAGGGAGAGAGTGCCAATCGTAACGATAATATTGAAGCATACGATCAACGGCCTGCCTGTATTCAGGAGTTGAAAATAAGTAAGAGCAGTACCCCCAATATACAGCCAGGTGAGATTTTTGATGTAAGCATTATGGTGGTTAATGACAAGGTTAGCTCCCTCAGCGAAGTGGTGGTCGAAGATATTATTCCGGTGGGTACTCAACTAGTCCCTGGTTCGACCTCGGGAGCGACCCTAAATGCGATTGACGGTGATCGATTGATCTTTGAACTGGGTAGTATAGGGAGTAGTGACCAGCGGGAGATTACTTACCAGCTGGAAAGTGATCCTGCCCTTTTTTCCAGTCAGTTGTTTTTCGACGGTGCGGAGGGAAATAGCACCAGTTGGAGCCCATCAGATCTGACGGGTAATGATATTTGGAAGAAACAAGATATTGGGCGTTTTGCGGGTGATTTCTCCTGGTTTGTCCCCAATACGGAGCGGACCAACGATCAGGTTTTACGATTACTCCAGTCGGTGCGCCTGGATGCCATCCGACCCGTGCTGCGCTTTTACCACCGCTACGATATCCAGCCGGGACTGGATGGAGCTATTGTGGAAATATCCACGAATGGCATCTCCTGGCAGCCGGTACCGGAAGAACTCTTTTTTCGCGAACCTTTTGTGGGGCGGGCAGCGCAGTCGACTTTTGGTCTGAGTAAGCAAAAGGCTTTCTGGGGGAACAGTCAGGATTTTGTTGCCAGTTATATTGATCTGCGGGATTACGTGGGAGAAGACCTGCTGTTCCGGTTCCGTTTTTCCAGTAATGAAGATACCAATAATAGCCGGGAGAACTACGAGGGCTGGTACGTGGATAATATCGAAGTGATGGACATGGTGAACTACGCTACCGAAGTCTGTGTGCGCTCGGCCGAGGGGGATAATATCTGCGTCCCCGTAGCCGAAAACGGTACCATTGTAGAGACGAACCTGGCGACCAATACGCAAGCAAGTATAGAGCCCGGTCTGGATCTGCGTATCTTCCCCAATCCCGTCTCCAGTCAGCTAAATGTACAAATAAAAGGGACCAGTAATGATCCCATTCGATTACGTTTACTCAGCCTGGATGGAAAGGAGCTACTGCAACGGCAACTGTCTTCCGGACTTGCACTACAATCCACTACGATGGATATGCGTAGTCTGGCACCGGGTGTCTACCTACTGAATGTAAAGACGGCCACGGAGAATAGGGTAGAGAAGATTGTTGTGCAGTAGTGTCAGAGTAGACAGTACTTCTTAATGATGGACAGGGTTTTGCCAGCCGAGGGAAAAGCTATATTTTAGAGGAAATTGTTTTTATGATTTCTAAAGCACTGGCCTTCTTAAATGAGCCCTTTCCTCAAACGGATGAGAATGCGGTAATCATCAGAATCTCCGTGCTCTTTGGAGGGGCCATTTTCTTTATTTTAGCGGTCTTTCAGCCCTTTGACTTCTCCACGGCCGAGGGCAATGTCGTTTATTACTACGCCTTTATTTTTAGTCTTATTACCACAGCGGTGATCTTATCTTACGAATTTTTTCTAAAATACGTATTGAAGATTCGTCGTGATCAGGAGGGCTGGACCTTATGGAAGTGGTTTCTTTCGAATATGTTATTGGCCTGTTGCATCGCTACGGCTAATTATTTTTTTGCCACTTACGAGTACGGGCTGAGCCACGCCTGGCCTCGTTATTTTTCATCCATTAAGACGACTATTGCAATCGGTATTCTTCCGATCCTGGCCCTGGGAGCCATTATCCAGGCAAATGCGACTCGGCGCAACGAAGCCCTGGCCACCAGAATGAATGCGGTACCCTTACCAGCAAAACCCTCTGGTGTTGTCGAAAGGCAGATACGTCTGCCCATTTTGCATTCGGATAAATACCTGGAAATAAATCCTTTGAACGTAATTTGCGCGGAAGCGATGCAAAATTACGTTCAGATATACAGCTGGGATGGCTCAGATGTTTCCAGGAAAATGATCCGCAATACCATTTCGAATATTGAAGAGGTCCTGGAGGAGACGCCGATCCGACGTAGCCATCGCTCTTTTTTAGTTAATACGACCAAAATTGAAGAAGTGACAGGTAATGCCCAGGGGCTGAAGTTAAGTTTACAGCCCTCGCCGGGATTTACGGTGCCGGTGTCTCGAAAATACATTCCCGTATTTAAAAAAATGCCTTGACCCTTATCCCTATCCCTTGTCATTCGTCAAACTAGCGTGCTATTCAGCACTATAACTTGCCAGTCGTCAACATAATTTTTCACCGAATGATTTTTTGTAGTGCTTTGAAGCAAAACGAATATCATGAATTGGAAAAAAGTACTACGTTACGCTCTGCTTAGCTTATTATTACTGACCATTGCCAGTGCCGCCTGGATGCAATACGGCCTGATCGATATGTATGGCGGTTTAACCGAAAGGGTAGACTCCCAGCAATTTCATCCGACTACCGGTCCGGTAGCCATTACTAATGTTGAGGTATTAGCGCCCGATGCTGAATCCTTCTTGTCTGGCCAGACGGTTATTCTGGAGGGTGGTGTCATTACTTCCATTGGTGAAGATGCTCTTACCAGTTCCCTTCACCGCATTGACGGGACGGGTAAATACCTCATACCCGGTATGACGGATGCCCATGTCCATCTTTTTAAAAGTTCGAACGACCTGTTGCTCTACGTTGCCAATGGGATTACTCAGATTCGGGAACTGATTGGGGAGCCGGCCCACCTAAAGTGGCGGGATCAAATCAAGGAGGGCCAACGCATTGGACCGGATATGTACGTGGCTTCACCTCGTCTGGGGACTTTTGGTCGCTTCGAGGGTTGGTTTATGTCTTGGTCGCAAGGCTTCGACAACATCCGCAACCCGAAAGCCGCCCGCAAGGCGGTGAGGCGCTATCAGCGGATGGGCTACGATGGGATTAAGGTATACAGCCAATTATCTTCCGAGAGTTATCATGCACTGTGCGAAACGGCCCAGGCCATAGACATGCCAATTATGGGCCATGTTCCCTTCCGGGTGGGCCTGGAAGAAATCTACACTTCCGGACAAAAAGATATCGCCCATTTTGAAGAAGTGATGAATGCGCTGAATCGCGAGTTTGGGTATTATAATGGAGAGACGGCACCGCAGTTTTTAGCTTTCGTCGAGGAGCGGATAGATGAAGTGGCCCGGCAGCTCGTCGCCAGGGGGATTACCGTCACTTCTACCATGTGGGGGACCGAGCACCTGGTAGAGCAAAAATTCGAACTGGAGTCTTTTCTAAGTAAGGTCAAATTGGAATACGAGAATCCCGGGATCAGCGAATGGTCTACCATGGTGCCCCGTGGTGGACTCGGCTGGCTGCCTCATGTCAATCGCTATCAACTTCCCAAAGGATTAACGGTCGATGAGCGGGCAGGTCGCAAAACGCACTGGGAGGCTTACGCAGCGGCGGAACAATTAGTCGCTGAGAAATTTATTGATTACGGGGTAAAAATCATGGCGGGTACTGACGCTAATTTACCCGTCAGAGTGCCAGGATTTTCTTTGTTTGATGAATTCGAGAGCTTGCAGGCGACTGGAATGAGTCCGGCACAGGTGTTGCGTTCTACCACCGCTACGCCGGCAGAATGGATGCACAATAATGCCGGAAGGATCGAAGTAGGCCGCAAAGCTAATCTCGTGCTTTTGGATGAAAATCCACTACAAGATATTCGGAATACGCGCGAGATAAACGCCGTTGTGCTAAATGGCCGGGTATTCGATCGTACTTTACTGGATGAGATGCTGGAAGCTGTAAAAACAGCTAATGAAGCCAGTCGTAAGGAAGATATTAGTACTTATGTCCACCATCGTTTTGAAGCGGCGCGGGTACCACATGTCCACTAATTATTACTTGGTTTTGATGTCATCCAGGAAGCGCTGCAGTTCCACTTCATCGTAGATGAGTACTTCTCTGGCTTTACTGCCTTCACTGGGGCCAACGATACCCATGGCTTCCATCTGATCCATGATCCGTCCGGCGCGGTTGTAGCCCAACTTGAGCCGACGCTGGATCATGGAAGTGGAGCCGTGCTGATTACCGACGACCAGCTTGGCGGCTTCCTCAAAGAGCTCATCGAGGTCGGAATATTTCAGGCCAGAAGCGCCCGGGATTTCTTCTTCACCGTGGAATTCGGGTAGATAGTGGGGCTCCGGATAACCTCTTTGCTCGGCAATGAATTCAATCATGCGCTCTACCTCCGGGGTGTCAATAAAGGCACCCTGTAGGCGCACCATTTCGCCGCCTACGGAGAAAAGCATGTCTCCCCGCCCAATCAACTGATCGGCCCCACCGGCATCGAGAATGGTTCGGGAATCTACCTTGGCCATTACCTTGTAGGCGATCCGCGCCGGGAAGTTGGCCTTGATGATACCGGTGATGATATTCACCGAAGGGCGCTGTGTGGCAATCACCAAATGAATACCTACCGCCCGGGCCAGCTGTGCCAGGCGGCCGATGGGCATTTCAATCTCTTTACCGGCCGTCATGATCAGATCGGCAAACTCATCAATGATCAACACAATAAAAGGCATAAAGCGGTGGCCTTTATGCGGATTCAGCCGACGCTGTACAAATTTGGTATTGTATTCCTTCAGATTTCTGGCGGAAGCCTTTTTTAGGAGGTCGTAGCGATTGTCCATCTCAATACACAGCGAATTCAGGGTGTGAATTACCCGGTTGGTTTCGGTGGTAATGGGTTCGTCCTGATTCGGCAGATAAGCCAGGAAGTGGTGCTCCAGCTTGGAATAGGGGAACAACTCCACTTTCTTGGGGTCGATCAAGACCAACTTAACCTGCGAAGGGTGTTTTTTATAAAGGAGCGAGGCGATAATGGCGTTGATCCCGACCGACTTACCCTGTCCGGTCGCACCGGCGACCAGTAAGTGGGGCATTTTGGAAAGGTCAGCTACGAAGACCTCATTCGAGATGGTCTTCCCTAATGCAATGGGCAGGTCCATTTTGGCCCGCTTGAATTTTTCAGACATCAGGACCTCCCGCATGGAGACGATCTGTTTCTTTTTGTTGGGCACCTCGATACCGATGGTTCCTTTTCCGGGAATGGGGGCGATGATTCGGATACCCAGGGCCGCTAAGCTCAGCGCGATGTCATCTTCCAGGTTTTTAATTTTGGAGATCCTTACTCCCGGTGCTGGTACAATTTCGTAAAGTGTTACGGTCGGACCGATGGTAGCCCGGATTTTGGTTATTTCGATCTTGTAGTTCAATAAGGTCTCAATGATCTGGTCCTTATTGGCTTCCAGCTCTTCGCGGTCGATCTCCATTTGCTGGTCGGAGTAATCGTTCATCAACTGGGTGACCGGGTACTCGTAGGAGCCTAAATCGAGGGTGGGGTCGTAGGGCTCTACGTGTTCTTCTTCATCACTGGAGGCGAAGGTGATATTGGGCATGGTGCGCTTATTCTCTTCGTGCTCTTGTTCGGGGTTGGTGTCTTTGATTTCTAGTTCTGCCTCTGTTTTGGCCTGGTCGGCCGCTTTGGCTTTTGCCTTACTTTTTTCATTTTCCAGATTGAAGGCTAACTGTTGTTCTTTAGTTGCGTGCTGGCCGGGGCGCAAAGTCAACACTTCGTCGACTTCCTCCTCTTTCATGTCGATCAAAGGGGTTCTCTCCTGTTCCTTGAGGGCTTTAGAGCGATGCCCCGGGCGTAATTTATTCTGCGCTTCGCTGACATCCTTGGAGGTTCCAGGCTTGGGTCGACGGATACGCCCTTCCAGTAGATCGGAAAAGAAATACCGCAATTCTTGCAGGATTTGGGAGAAGGTCATTTCGTTGAAGTCTGGATTCAGATACCAGACGATCATACTGAGTACCACAAAGATGTAAAGTACGATGATACCCGCGGCACCGACAAAACGATATAGCCATTGGTTGACGCTTTCGCCAAAAGCGCCACCCCAGGGGAAAGGGGCACCCTGCGTAAGGAACTCTAACAACACGGACAATAATAGAATGCTGATAATCGTGAAGCGAATGCGTACGATATACTTCTTAAGGGGAACCATACGAATCAGGGAAACCCCAACCGTGGCAAAGATGTAGATAAAGAGGTAGGAAGCAATACCAAAGCCCCAGTAAAAAAACATATTGGAGACAATAGCCCCCAGCCGACCCAGCCAGTTAGCCATTTCAAACTGACTCTGGATCAATAGCTCCCAGGAAAATTTCAGGACCAGATTCTGATCTACCTTCCAGGTAAATAGGTAAGAAGTGAAGGCGATAAAAAAGTAGAGCGACAGAAATAACAGCAATACACCCGCCAGTTTAGGGACGCGTTCGTCCTTAATGCCGAGCCTTAGTGATAACTGGCCACCTTTTTTCTTTTTCTTCTTCGCTGCCATGTACTTTTGTTTGTGTTGAAGTTCAACGATAATCGTTCCCTTCCCTTCTACTTCGGTGGTTCGGGTAGTTGTTGAAAATATGCCTGTCCGCAGGGTTTCCTGCAGACCGGGAATAAAAACAACGCCCTTGGTCTTCGCAAAATAATCATTTCTGTATCTAATAAACAAACGATGCTTTAATATAATTCGTTTTTGTGTAAACATTACCTTTGCATTGTATCCATTATTTGCTGAAGTTGTCTAGAGTTTTCTCGCCTTCAGCAGAAAACTCTAGACAACTTCGTTTAAACTTTGTCTATGAATATCTCAATAGAAGTAAGTATGTACCCACTAGACACCAATTATTTAGTGCCTATCCAGGACTATATTGACCGGCTCAATCAATTCGAAGATATTAGGGTGCGGACCAATAGTATGAGTACCCAGATCTTTGGGCCTTACGATACGGTGATGAAGGCCGTCTCCGTAGCTAATAAGCACACTTTTCTGGAAGAAGAAAAGGTGGTCTTTGTCATGAAAATGATTAATTCGGATCTGGATTATACTTATGAGAAGCCTTCTGATTAGGCCGAATATTAGCCTTGATTATCCCTGCCCCGGAAGACGCTTTTAAGAAGACTTTCACTAAAGGCCGGCTGATTGCCAAAACTTTAAAATTGCGCTAACAGCCGCTTAACGCCAATTAACAGATACTTGCTGCATCTTCGGTTTATCAAACAACACAAGTATAAATCTACTATTTATGAATAAGCAAGTAATCGGATTTTTGGCGCTTAGTTTTTGTTTCCTGACTACCTTTTCTTTTGCCCAGACGGGCTATGGTATTCGTGCCGGCGCCACGTTCAATAATATTAGCCAGTCGGATGTGATTGATGCCGTCACACCGGATATTGATTATCTAGTGGGCTTTTCTGGTGCTTTTTTTGCGGAGGTACCTATTGCGAAGGGCCTGAGTTTTCAGCCGGAGCTGGCTTACAGCCAAAAGGGCTTCAGTATTCGCCAGGATGCCGAGACGGAGCTTTTTGGTATTGCCTTGCCCATCGGCGTGCGGGCGAATTCCCGCTTTGATTATCTGGAGACCCCCTTATTACTAAAAGGAAAATTTGGTAATGAAAAAGTGAAGGGCTTTGTCATGGCTGGTCCGGCCCTGGGTTATGCCGTCAATGGTAATCTGAGGACCAGGTCTACCGGTTTCCTGGAAATTGATTTGTTCGACACCTCCATCGATCTGGATGCGATCAACTACGAGCGCTTCGAAGTATCGGGTATTGTGGGCGCCGGGCTGACTGTTGACGCTGGCTTTGGTAATATTACCCTGGATGCCCGTTTTCAGCAGGGCTTTACAGAGCTGTACGATATCCCACTGGTGGCCGAACGAGTCAAGAATCAGGGCTTTGCCCTTAATGCGGGGGTGGCCATTCCGCTTAGGTAAGGTTGAAGTAGAATGGTGAAGTGTCCACTATGAGTACCCTAAGTTGGCCGTAGGATTCCCTACGGCCCTAATATTTTTTAAGCTTACAACTCCTGATCCATCTCCGCCATCAGGCGATCAATATCATTGAGGAAGTCACCCACGGATTCGGGGTCAGTACCATTGGCGTAAGCCCGGACGTGACCATCGGGGTCGACCAATACAATGTAGCCCGTATGGTCATAGCCGCCAGGGGCTTCGCCATCTTCGAAGGCGACGCTGAAGTAGTCTTCCGTAATGGAAAAGATATCGTCTTTTTCTCCTGTGACAAAGTGCCATTTATCGGAGCTGACCCCCAGGTTTTCGGCATAAGCCTTCAGACGCGGAATCGTATCGTATTTGGTGTCGATACTGTGCGACAAAAGGAGTAAGCGATCCTCATCGTCAAAGCGATCGTGGATGCGAAGCATTTGTTTAGTCAGCTTCGGACAGATCGTCGGGCAAGAGATGAAAAAGAAATCCACCACGTAAGCCTTACCGGCAAAAGTGGCATTCGTTACCCGCTGACTGTCCTGATTTACAAAGATAAAGTCGCGGATCTGGTGCTGTACCATTTCTCCATTTACCTCTTTGGGTTCTCCCAGGACAGGAAGGGGTCCAGCATTAGAAGCAGTCGTACCGGCACAGCCCTGAAGGGCCAGAATGATTACACCGAAAAAAAGTAGATGACGCATAGTTTATGTTTTTTCTTATTGGCTCACTTCAACCTTTTCCAGAACGTTCTGGGCCTGTTGGATGCTGTTTTCGATATCTTCTTTTATTTTGATGATCTTTTCTTCTTCATCCAAAATATAGGCCATAGTTTCGTCGTGGGTCTTCTCTTTTTGTAGTTGCTCCAGTTTGTTACCACCGTTGACGTTCATCCAGGCCATCATGTCCTGATCGGCACTTTCTAATGATCTGACGGCATTATCAATCTCCCCCATCAGTTCTCGTTTCGTCGTATCGGTCGCGGCGGACAATCCTTTTAGTTGTCTGGACAGCTGATTGACTTCCCCCATTTTAGGCATAATCTCATCGTGTACATCCATCATAGTCTGGAAAGCAGACTCTTCGGCCGTAGATTCCAGACTCGTACAGGCACTAAAAGAAAGACTTAAACTCAAAATAACAAAAGTAATTAAGTAACGCATAATAGTTTATTTGTTTGGTTTGCTCGTTTATTTATGCGTGGAACGTTTGCACAAAAAAATTGTTTTATCCACGCTTTGTCGCGAATGTCAACTGACAAAAATACAGGCATAAAGATACAATGCTATCTGCCGTTTTGCAGGTGATGTGGATCACTGTCTTGTCATTTCCGGGTGTTTTACTGGCCAGTATAAAGTAGAGTTTTGGTTTGCCGGTTGCCAAGGGCGAGCAGACCGTAAAACCCCAAGGGACAGCTACTAAATATCAATTGATCTCAAAATCGGATGGATAGTAGTATAGAAAAATTCCCTATTTTAGTGCTTACACAAAAACCACTACATGAAAAGGGGATGGCTTGCAGTCGTATTATCCGCAATCGCCTTCTGCGCCTTTGGCCAGACGGCCGGGCAGCAAGCCGACTACCAACGCGCGCTATCGGCCTACCGCGGTAACCAGTTTGAGCAAAGTGCGCAGCTTAGCCAGCAACTACTCGATGAATATTCAGCAGAAGATACTTTTACCCTGAACTTGTATTTACTACTGGCAAAAAACTACGCGATCCTGGACCAGACGGAGCGCATCGGCCCACTGGCGGAAAAGATAGAAAGGATATTAAGCCGGGCCTCCATTGTGACCCCACAGTGTGAAGTGTGGTTGCTTTACCTCAAAGGCCTGTCTTATACCGCTATTGGGACTAGTGAGGAGGCTATCCAGGCCTTTCAGCAAGCCCTGGCTCAGGCCCCCGGAGATAACCTGGATTTTGCCGATGGTGTCGTTCCCTCCATACATAATGATCTGGGCTATCAGCTTATGGATAATAATCAGCCCGAGCAGGCTCTGTTTCATCTCGAGAAAGCCTACGCGATGTGGCAGGTTGATCCGGGGGGTAATGCTGAAGTAAAGCTAGTTGAGATACTGACCAATATTGGTCGAGTGTATAAAGACCTTTTCCAATCCGACCGGGCGATGCGCTATAGTCGGGAAGCTGTCCGTCAGGCCAAGCAGTTTTTTGGGGTAGGGGCTAAAGAAGCTGTTGAGGCCGCCGCGAACCATGCGCTTCTACTGGTACAATTAGATGAACTGGCAGCGGCCGAACGAACTTACCAGGGGCTTGAGTCTTATCTTGGCGAGGTAGACGGGCGAACACAATCCGCTATTTTAGGGAATTGGGGTATTCTCTATCGGCAGTGGGAAAAGTACGATCAGGCACTGGAGAAAATGCGGGCGGCGGCCAACATTGATCGTAGATTTTTACCAGAAAAAAATCCAGCTTACGTGGGATCTCTCATTAATATCGCCGGAATTTATTTCCGTACGGGTCGCACAGCAGAAGTACTGCCCATTTTATACGAAGCGGATAGTCTGGCCAACCTGTACGGTTCGCCACACCACGCAACCATAGTGGGTGCCATTGGCTTGACTTTCTCTCAGCTGGATCGACCACAAGCGGCATTAGAGTACATACAGAAAGCGCTGGCCGCAGCAACGCGCACGCCGGAAATTCTACCCCTGAGTGGCTGGCCGAATCCACCCCTGGACAACTTTGTAGTTGCCGCCAATTCGGCGCATCTGGATTACCTGCGCTTCAAAACCCTGGCACTGTGGACCATTTACGAAAGTGACCCCAAAGAAATTTACCTGGAAGCGGCCTTTGACACTTACGCCCTGCTACACGATCTTTTGCAAAAGACCTTTCTCTACGCCGATATCTGGCAGGATAATAAGCTACAGACTAGTCTGAAGTACGCTATGGAAGGCCTGTTGAAGACCAGCTATGTCTTACAGGAAGCGGGCGTGGATAATCGGTTGGCGGAAGTCTATACTTATCTGCAGCAAAGTAAAGGACTGAGTATCCGCGTAAATACCCGGGAACTGCAAACCGCAGTTAATTCCGAAGTAGAGACGGCACTATTGGACAGCCTGCAAAAGTCGGTTATCCGTACCGAGCAGTCCCTGTTCCTGGCGCAACGCAATCCGGATCGGAGCCTTACCGACTCACTGGAACGAGACTTACTTCAGCTTTATGACGCCCTGGAAAGTCGAGAGGAGAGTCTGCCTACGGGCTTCCTTGAAGTATCCGACCATGAAGCCTTGCAAGCAGAGTTGGCAGCCGACGCTCTTTTTCTGGAAACCTACCTGGCACCAGATGGGGTCTACACACTGGTGATCAGCGCGAAGAACCTGCATTTATTTTTTGGCGAAAGCCAACGGGATATCCCCGCTATGATTCAAGAGATGAGGAGGGCCCTTTCCGACTGGTCCTTTATCCAACAGCAACCGGATTCTGCCAAAGCCATCCTGGCCACGGTAGGTCATGATTTGTACCAATTGTTGCTCGACCCCATATTGAGTGCGTATCCGGAGGACTACCAATTGATGATTGCGCCCAATGGGATGCTGGCAGCTTTGCCCTATGCGGTATTGCCCCGGCAATCAGCGGGGCTGACCGAGCAAGCCTACCGCAACTGGCCATATCTGATGCAGGATTATAGTCTGACTTATGCCTATTCCGCTACGGTTTGGTTGGATCAACGTCAGCATAAGGCAAAATACGGTCGTAAGTATCTGGCTGCTTTTGCTCCGGATTATGAGCAGACGATGACTATTCAAGAAAATGATAAGGCCATCGCGAGCCTTCAGCGCAGCTCGACCTGGAGCCTGCCTTTTGCCGGAGAAGAAGCACAGCGCATCTGCGAACTGATCGGAGGAGACCTTTATGCAGGGGGAAAGGCGACTAAAGAAATTTTTTGGAAAACGGCTGATCAGTATCGACTGCTACATCTGGCCATGCACGGCATTGCTGAGCAGCAGGATCCTGCCTTTTCGCGCCTGATCTTTGCCGCCGATAGCACCAATCAGGCTTCGGTCCTGTACGCAAATGAACTCTATAGCCGACGACTCAATGCGGAGTTAGTGGTACTCAGTGCCTGTAATACGGGCTGGGGGGAATCGGTGCAGTCGGAAGGAATCCTGAGTCTGGGGCATGCTTTTTCTACGGCGGGGGTATCGGCGACGGTGATTACGCTGTGGCCGGTAGCGGATGCGGTCGGTATGCAGTTGGTAAGTAATTTTTACGAGCGTTTGCGGACGGGAGATCGTAAGAGTCAGGCTTTACAGTTCGCCAAGCAGCGGTTCCTGGAGCGGGCCGCCTCCGACCTGGAGGGGCACCCTTATTTCTGGGCGGCATACCAGCTGTATGGTAATGATGCCGCTGTCGCGAAAAATCGCTTTCCCTGGTATACCTGGGGGCTGGCCGTGCTGGTTGGCGGTTTATTCGTGGGGCTATTCTGGCGTCGTTTACAGCGCACTTAATCCAATTCCAATAAAATCCGTGCAGCCTCCCGTTGGTAGCTGCCCTGCTCCAGACGTAGTTGTTCGAGCAATGCTTTGGCGGAAGCCGTCTGACCATTTTCGAGATAAGCCAGGGCCAGGTACCACCGGCTTTGGTACTGGTAGTTATTTTCCTTTTGGACCAGGCCTTGCAACAGAGGAATAGCAGGACCGCTATTCTCCAGAGCCAGGTGGGCATTGGCCTGATAGAAGTGGGCAATGTCTTGCAGGCTATCACGATCGATCAGCTGGAATTGCTCGATGGCCGCCCGATAATCTTTTTGGTTGTAAGCGGTCAGTGCGTTTTGCAGAGGACTGCCCATATCCGGTGCGGGTTCGCCGCGCAGATTGGGTAGCGCCGTATTTAAGGCCGGTGTAAAGTAGGTGCTTAAATAACGCTCAGCAGATGGTTGGCGGGGCCAGAGCAGGACGGCCAAAAGGCTTAATACCAAAATGGCGGCAATCTGTAGCACGCGCCGTGCCAGACGTCGGGTTTGCTGCCTGGAACGACCCCCGTTAAGGCTTTTCTCTTTTATCTGCAGATGGGCTTTAAGTTCTTTTTCCCCCTGGTACTGTATAGCCCGGAAGGCCCGTTGGTAAGACTGGAATTCAGCTTCAAAGGCCGGGTCCTGTCTTTTTTTAGCCAGTTCCTCTTGTTCTTCGGGGGGTAGTTTCCCCTGGAAATATTTTTCAAATGCATTCATTCGTGATCCATTTCGTTGGGTTTGAGCAGCGCTCTTAATTGATTAAGACAACGGTATTTTTTCGTGCGCACTACATCGGCTGAATTATAGTCAAATTCGTGCTGCAGTGCCTCGGTACTGTACCGATGAAAAAAAGCCAAGACCAATAGGCGCTTGCATTTATCCCCGAGCTGATTTAGCGCCGCTTCCAATCGTGCCCGTTGATCGGCACTTTCTATGTCCCGGATGATCTGGGTATCCCAGCCTTCGTAGCTGATATCCGGCAGCTCCTCCAGGAAACTGATGCGTTGCTTTTTTCGGAACCGCTTCAGCCAAAGGTGCTTACCAATAGCAAACAGATAGGTCTTTATGCTGCTATTGAGACGGTCAACTTTGCCGGAAGTAATGTTCCGGTAGAAAATAATCAAGGCATCCTGGAAAATATCCACGGCCTCGTGCTCCAAAGCCTTGAAGTGCTGATTCAACCACTGTACAAAGGCCGGTCGGTAATCTTCGTACAATTGGTCAACCAGGGTATGGTTACCTGCCTTGATACCACTAATCAGTTCTTGTTCTCTTGGTTCCATGGAGCGTGCGTGGTGACTCATTTCTGCGAAACCAAACGAACGATAGGGGGCTATTTGTTCCTATTTATACGTTTAGTGCCGTAGCAAATGTAATTGTGAACAAAAGTAATCTACTTTTTTGTTTAGGATTTACACATAAAAATAATAAAGAATGCGTCGATTTTCATTTTTGATTTACCTGCTTTTAGGTTTTTTCACGGTATCCGCCCAAACGCTTGAGCAAAGCTGGTTTTTTCAGTCTGTATATACCTTTGGCAAAATGGATATCCAAGACGATCAAATGGTGTGGATGGAATATACGGATTTTCGTATCAGTGATCTGGATACACTGGGGCTCGATTTTTTAGCGCAAGCGGAGGCTCAGGATACGGCGGTCGCCAAAATATATCTGAAAATAGCAAAAACGGATATGAGCGGGGTATTGATTACCGGGGGAGAAACCGTGCAGGACAGTAGTTTCTACCTGGCTGGCTATCGCATACTGGCTGGTGACGGTATTGTACAAATGAGCAGTAATCGTCAGGCTTACGCCACATTATCGACTGCCCGTCGGGCGGCAAATGACTACGAATGGAATACACAAGCCCAGCTCGAGGCCCGCACCGGTTTTAGTCGGGATGGCTTACAACAATTGCTCGATGCGCCTGATTTGACTCAGGTATCGCTGGAGGATGTACTGGAATTGACGCGTCGCCATAATCGCTACAAACCCTTATTCGAGGAATACATTAATTCGATTCCCGCCGAAGACCTTAGCTCGTTTCGACTCTCTACAATGAATAACCGCTTGCTGCGTCTGCTGTTTATCCAACTGGGGTATTCTCCTTACAAGTCTTTTGAGATACACCCCTTCGAGCGCTATAAGGATAATCCGGCACTCCAGGCACTACTGAAGCAGGGGCCGCAGTCTATTCTTCGCAACTAAGTAAATCGTTGGGCAGAAAGGTCTCAAATCTTCCTCAAGAGGTCTCAAATCATAATTTGCCGCGTTGCTCACCCGGTCGAATGTCACCTTTGGAGGGAATTCAAATTTTGAGAACCAAAAAAATGCATCCAATGAAAAAGTTATTTGTATTCCTTTTTGTTTTTTCTGCTTTGTCCTGCACGACGAATCGAACGGGCCTAAAAGTGCCGGCGGGGGAATCGCGGCAAGTCAATACGCCTGACCAGAAGCTATACACAGCGCAGGTGAAGAACCAGAGCTTTCGGGGAGTTGACGTCGCCGTTTTAAGTAAATCAGATGGTCGTCAGGTGCGGGGCTTTGGCCTTTCGGCAAAAGGCAAAGCGGACGTAACATTAGAGTCAGAAAATAAGCTGGTGTTTAAAAATAATGGAGAACGACCGGTAAAGCTTCGTCTGGCTATGATCGAAGCAAAGGTGCCCGGACAAGCGGATACGGGTACTTCTATCCGTTTTACCTTACGGAACAAAACGGCAAAATCCATTCCACTGCTAATCCCGGATGTAATGAATCCGAATTTGTCTCCCTTCTCCAGTAGTGGTGTTGAACTGGCCATCGGACAAGAGATCCTCTTCCGGGAAAAAGGGAAAAAGTATTTATTACTAGCAGTAGATACCTCCATGGCCGAGGGCTCAGAGATCGATGTGGCAGCCTTATTGAAAGTACGTAGAAAAGAGTTAGGACTTTGATCCTCTTGGGTCGAAGCTCCTGCTTCGACCCTGCATCTAGGAATAAAACAAATCCTTGGTAAGACAAAAAAGTTTAAAATAATTTGTTTTTATAAATTTTCTGTTTTAAATTGCATACATAATCGATGATCAAACAGAGAACTTATGATTCGGGAAGACAGAATACAGCTCAACGAGCGCTTTAGAAAAGTTTTTGCCATTTTGGAAGAGCGTGGTGAAATTCTCCCCAACGATCGCAATGGTCGTGGTATTGGCGATTTTGCCGAGCGCATTTTAGGTAATCGTGCCTACGGACACATCATTCGCGCCTTCCTGAATCCAGAAGACAAAAGAGTAATTGACTATCGGCACGCCCGGGCTCTCTGTAACGAATACGGCGTTAATGAATCCTATTTGATTGATGGAGAGGGGACGCCTTTTGGTTTCGATGTGCCTAAAAACAACATCGAAGCGACGGATGCCCAGTTGATTGGCAACATTTTGTTTACCTCCAAAGAAGCTTTTGCGGGTTCTTCAGTTGACGTAGGTGGCTTCGCTGCCGAAGACCATGAGTTCTTTAGTGTACCGGGTTTGAGTGGAAGCGGCCTGGTTGCCTTTCCCATCAATGGTAACAGTATGGAGCCCGTTATTAATGACGGTGATACGGTCATTTGCCGGGAGATCAGCAGTGCACAAGAAATTAAAGACAATAAGATCTATGCCGTTAAAAGTAACGGTTCACTGTGGGTGAAATACGTCCAAAAAATCTTCGACAAGAATGGTAGAGTAGTGGAGTTGAAGATGATCTCTGCCAATCACCTGGAGCACGATCCTTTTGTAGAAGACGTCAACGAATATACGCGCCTCTACAAGGTCATTCGTAAAATTGCCGACATTGACTAATTAATTTTCCATTTTCTATAAGTAGGTTGCCCATATTGAGTCTGTAATAAGGTGCTGGCTTTTTTGGGCTAGTTCGAGGCGCAAAAATCGCCCCAAAAAGACGCAGATTATTGCTTGATTTAATTGGGCAACCTACTTAAAATATTTATTTCCTGCTATTTTGTGCTTAGGGCCAGCTTCCTAGGGGTGAATTTTCTTTACCCTGTGGAAGTTGGCTCGAGTATTTTTAGTATGGTTGAGACAAGGCATGCCTTGTCTGTACTACGCTGCTCAATGATAGAGGCAGCCAGTTAGCGCATTGGAATGATCGTCTGGTATAAGCAGGCCATAAATATCCAGATCGACGTATTGTCCATCCATACGGAGTGCTTTTCTCTTACTGCCCTCCAATTGGAAACCTAATTTTTCGCTGAGTTTTTTGGTGGGTAGATTGGTGTTGGGTGTCTGTATTTCCAGGCGATGGATCTCGCCGTTTTCCCAGCAGGCCAGGATGAAGTTTTGCATGGCGGTTTGCATTTGTACTTTGGGTAAGCGGGTTTGACTTTTCCAAAAGCCCAGTTCCCCCACTTGATTTTGGCGATCAATTTTAGCTAAGGCAATGGAGCCTGCCAATTGATCTTGGTAAAAAATAAAGCTGAAGAATTGTTGCCCAGCCCCATTTATGAGTTGCATTTCACGCAGGTAGCGTTGACAGCGGGCTGGGGTGTCGATCCGCTGGGGCCACTTCATCCATCGTTCCAGGTAGGTCCGTTCCTGCTCCAGTAGGGTAAACAGGGCTGGGCTAATTTCCGTGGTAGCTGCCATCAGGCAGAGGTCTGGTGATACGATTCTGCGTTGGAATAACATCGGTCTAATTTAAATTCAAAATTCGCAATTATAGATCGTCTACCTGCTCCAGGAACCATTCTTTGGCAATGAGCGGATGCGCCGCTTCGACCTCCTCCCGAAGCTTGCCCACTGCTTCTTTGTCAAATGGATTCACCCGGACTAACTTTTTGGTATATTTAATGAGGTTTAGGAAGGGACGTCGGTGCTGTGGCATCAACATTTTTTTGCGATTGATATACACTTTCATACTCTCCAGTAAAGCGTCGAGCAGCTGAAATTCATCCTCGTGGTAATAGATGCGAACCAACATCGATTTGATGTTGAGGTTTAAGAGGACATTACTGGGGTTCACCTGGATTAGATAATCCCGCGCTTTATCGTATTCGCCCTTCTCAAAATAGAATTTACCCCAGGAAGATAACACCATTTGCTCGCGGTCATCATCGGGCAAGAATCTTTGATAATCCTCTATAAAGGAATAGATCCACTCGAATTCTTTAACTACGGTGCCAATGTTTACGGTATTTCTGAAGGTGGAGTTGGTCAGCTGGCCTTCATCCGAAAACAAGACTTTATTTTCGATCCCTTTTCTATAAAGTTCGAATACCTCACTTCGGAAAGAGACTTTGAACTGATTAGCTTTAGTAGCACAATAATTAATGGCCAGCAGGTAATTATTACGCATTTCGAAATGGGGAAGAATATCATTGTGTTCGAAGATAATGTCTCGATAAGTAAAGTAATAGTCTTCTTCTTCGGGTTGGGTTAGCGATTTGTAGCAATAATAATAGATGGCGATGGCTTCGATTTTGAGTAAATCATGCTCTTCGATATAGCTGAGTAGCGGCTCTAGCAGGCCGTAATTATATTCGGTTTTGTAGATGCTTTGGTGGTTAACCATAAAGCAGGCAATACGCAACTTTCGGATGATAAAGCTTATCTCCAGAGAGCTGGACATCTCCTGTAGTCGGGCTGCCCCCCTTACGTCCGATTCGTTGATTTCCTGGTATAGGTAGTACTGATTGAGGAAAAACTCATCATCCTGTACGACTTTTTTCTTTTGTTGCCGATCAATTGCTTTTATGTTCTTTTGCAGCGTGCTTTCGAGGCCTTTATGCCGATAAACGCGCGCAAGCGCAAAGCGGGTAGAAATATCGTCGGCCAAAAGTTCGTTATACACCAAATACTCCTCAATTGATTTAAGGAGAAAGTGCATGGTTTGACGCAGTTTGGCATCATCGTAGGCTTCTTTTGGAAAGATTTTTTTGAAAACCCGCTCTTTTTCCAGGAATTTGTCGTCTGCCAGATGATTTCCCTGTAGCAAGTAATCAAAAAGTTGTATAACATCATCCCGATGATTGTGCGCTGGGGAGGCTAACCATTTCTTGAGTTCTCGTGTTTCTTTTTTGTGCAGAGAACGGGCGACATCAACGAGTTGACTATTATTCATGGCTTAAAAATAGATTTCAACAATTTATTTGGCAATTAGTTTGATGTAAATCAATGCCTTATGGTATTGGTTTATTGTGAAAATAGCCATTTTTTTTCAACAAATATCAATATTTGTCTTTGTTCCTGGCAATAAATGGTGACATATTTGTAATGTACAGAGAAAACAGTGTTTTAAATTACAGACGAATGAAAAAGAAAGCGACCCTTAAAGCAACTATTTTAATAGGCCACCTGACCAGCAGTGTCCTGTTAATGCTATTGCTGTTTATGAACAGTTTGTCTGCTCAGGGGTGGCAAAGAAGTTTTGGCGGGGATAGCCCGGAAGAAGGCTGGGCTGTCATGGAAGATATTGACGGAGGCTATTTGCTGCTGGGTTCGGGTATTGATCCCGATGGCGATAGTGATCAGGACGTTTTTCTGGTAAAATTAGACATTGACGGTACATTGGTTTGGTCTACCTATTTTGATAATGGGGACAATCAACAACCCAAGTCCATCGCTCGACTGGTGGATGGTAATTATCTCCTCGTTGGAAGCATAGATGGCAACAATGGCATCGATGATGTAGAGCTGATCAAGATATCTCCCCAGGGAGAATTAATCTGGGCCCGTACTTACGGAGGTGATGTCAGTGAAGTAGCCAATGATGTAGTTGCCCTGGAGGATGGTGGTTTTGCCATTGTAGGCGAAAATGATGCGGGCACGGATATTGAAAGTGATATTTTAGTGGTCCGTTTTGATGCTTTGGGGAATGCTCGTTGGCAAAAAACCATAGGTACGCAGCGTTCTGACGTGGGGAATGGTATTGTCCGGCTCGGCGATGGTTTTGCAGTGGTTGGGGATTCCAAAAATGAAATCGGTTTTGATAATGATATTGTGCTTTATCGATTGGATGCACAGGGCGAAACCGTATGGGATGTCCGTATTGCCAACAACTTCCTGGAAGAAGGTAGAGATATTGTAGCGACCCTGGACGGTGGTCTGGCCATTGCCGGAACGATTAATAATAGTCCGGATGCTTTTGTAGCAAAATTTGATGCCGACGGTAATCAGCGCTGGTCCCGTACCTTAGGTAATGAAACCGACGAAGAGATTGCCAATAGTGTTACACAATTAGCAGATGGCAGTCTGGTTATTGCGGGTATTCGGGTATTGTCCGATGGCATTAACGCAGATATATTTGTTGCGAAATTAGACGGCGAGGGGAATCAAATATGGGAACGCAACCTGGGCCGCTCTGATTACTTGGATGAGGTGAGATCAATTGTGCCTACTCTGGATGGTGGTTTTGCCTTAGCTGGATACGCTGCACCGGGTTTGACTTTTGAGAACGATATGGTTCTGGTGAAAACCGATGCCCTGGGTAATACCCTGACAAATGAAATTAAAGGTACGGTTTATCAGGATCTGGATGGTGCCTGTGATCTTGACGAGGAAGAATCCGGATTATCGAACTGGGTTGTCATTGCCCGCGGTGAAACCAGGAATTATTACGGTACGACTGATGAGAATGGCCAATACGCCATTACGGTTGATACCGGTGCTTACATCGTAGACATCTTACCCGAGAATAGATACTGGGAGACCTGCCAGGAGAATGGCTACCCCATTGTCATTGATAGTTTTTACGATACCTTAACGGTAGACATGGCTGCCGTAGCCACCGTAGAGTGTCCTTACCTGGAAGTAGATATATCTGCACCTTTTCTGGTGCGTTGTGATAATATAGTTTATACGGTCGAATATTGTAATTTAGGAACCGCCGATGCAATTGATGCAAAGGTGGAGGTATTGTTAGATAACCAACTTTCTTTTGAATCATCGGCAATTCCGGTTGTACAAAATGGCAGCCTGTTGCGTTTTGATCTGGGTGCAATTCCCGCAGGTGAATGCGGGCGCTTTCAATTTACTACCCAATCTTCTTGTGATGGTACTACGCAGAGCAAAGCGGTCTCCGTGGAAGCCACGATTACACCGGATACCCTCTGTATTACGGAAGATGCCGGCTGGGACCGTTCCGATATACGGGTTACGGCAGAATGCCAGCCCGATGAGATACTATTCCAAATCAAAAACATTGGAAAGAATAGTATGGATGTGAGTCGGGGCGTAGTGGTTGTAGAAAATGAAATCATTTTGAACACGGGGGAATACCAGCTGGCTCAGGCCCAGGATACTTCCATCCGGATCAGTTTTGCCGATGGGCGTCAGCCAGGTGCTACTTACCGGGTCATCGCTAACCAGGCAAAAGAACACCCCTTTAAAGCATTCGCCACGGCGGCGGTGGAGGGCTGTGACGCCGAAGATGGTAACTTTGCCACGGGTTTTGTTACACAATTCCCAGAAGATGATGAAGAGCCCACGCGAAGTAAGGATGTACAAGTAATTATCGATTCCTTACCGTCGGTAGAGCTGAGAGGTTATCCCAAGGGCTACCGCGGAGGTATTATAGCTCAAGAAACCGATTTAACCTACAAGTTTATTTTAAGTAATACTGGTGAGGAGCTTGTGGATCGTATTGTAATCCGTGATACACTCTCTGGATTCCTGGATATCTCTACCTTAGAGATGGGGGCCAGTAGTCATCCCTACTCCTTTGAGGTATATAATCAGGGTATTTTGAAAATCACTTTTGATGATATCCAATTGCGCCCCGATGGTGCGAGCGATAATACCGATTACGCTTTTGTGGAATTTCGGATAAGCCAGAACCCGGGTAACCCGGTGGGGACGATCATTGCGAATCGGGCCAGTATTTTTTACGATTACCAGCAGCCGGTCCTCTCGAATAGAGTAGAACATACCGTAGGGCAGTATCCTGATTTCGTAGAAATAGTAGTGGACACGGATAATCCAGTGAATCCTCAGGCAAGATTAAACATCTATCCCAATCCTTTTTTAAGTGAAGTGAATATAGAAGTAATTGGCGAGACGCGATGGCGTCAATTGAAGTTCAGAGTATTTGATTTACAAGGTCGTGTGATCGACCAGCAAGTTTACACCCAAAACCGATTTGTTTATCGTCGTCATCCTCAGCTGAAAACGGGAGTATATGTATTTCAGTTGGAAGCAGATGGCGCCTTAATTGGCAGCGGTAAATTATTGGTACGGTAAGTGTAATCCCAAAAACCACAAAGTTCCTCATGAAAATGAGGAACTTTATTTCTAAACGAAACGTTAATTTTTCAGAGGATGGACAACAAATTTGTAGGATAAATCGTATATTAGATGAAACATTTATCAACAAATAGATAAACCACAGTTAAAAGATTTAGGTCGTCTTATTTTTTCATGAGATTATGATTTGTTATTAGCAAGGAGGCCGCACCAAGTGTGCGGCTTTTTTTATTTAGTCATAATCACAATGCAAGTATAGGCATTTCGATTGTTCCTTTTGCTTTTTATATTTAAAAAAAGCTAAAATTACCCTGATTAGGGTAGTTTATTTTGCTTTTCCTCTCCGGAATTCCATTTTCAGCATCGCTTATTCTTTTCAAAATGGTGCTTTCATAGATATTTTCCTCCTTTTACGAAAGTGCAAAAAAAAGCAGCACCCCATGGGATGCTGCTCCAAAATCTAATATCAGTAAGTAATCCTATGAATAATTTATCTTATCCACACTCGGAGTGTCCGCAGCTTTTACACATCAGACAACCCTCTTTGTAGATAAGACCTTCTGGATCTTCGCAGGAAGGACAGGTCTCTTTGACCACCTTCGTTCCGTCCGGGATGAATTTCTTCAAGGCACGGACCACACCGTTTTTCCAGGTATTAATATGATCTATATCGGTATTTAATCCGCTCACCAGATTAACCACGTGATTCAGGGGCATACCATGACGCAGCACTCCGGAGATTAATTTGGCATAATTCCAATATTCTTTGTTGAAAGACCGGCTTAGTCCCTGAATGGTGACTTTGTACCCATCCCGATCATTGAACTGGAAATCATAGCGGTTTTCTTTGCGTTCTTCATCCCGGGCTTTAACGACCCAGCCTTTCTTGACGTAGTTGGGCAAACGGAAGGTATCTACTGCTCTACCCGTAAAGATCTCATAAGGACGGCCATCCAACTGGCCAATAACGGCTATCCAGTCTTCATCGTTATTGCGGAAGCGAATGATGTCCGCTTCCAGGCTATCCGGGCGTTTGGGAGAAGCCGTTTCGCGGAAGATCATTTCTTCCCGGCTATCCTTTTTGTTGTCATCATTGGAGATCAATACCCCGGAGCGAGAGCCATCTCGATAGATGGTACACCCTTTACAACCCTCTTCCCAGGCCGTCTGATAAATCTCTTTTACCATTTCTACCGATGTTTCGGCAGGTACATTTACGGTCACAGAGATGGAGTGGTCTACCCATTTCTGGATGGCTCCCTGCATTTTTACTTTTTGCACCCAATCTACATCATTGGCCGTAGCCTGGTGATAAGGAGATTTCTCCAGAATCTTAGTTAGTTCTTTGGCCTCCATCTTGCTGACCTCTTTGATGTCATAGCCATTGACCTGCATCCAATCGACAAATTTATGGTGGAAGACATTGTATTCTTCCCAGTGATCACCCACCTCATCAATAAAGCTCACTTTTACGTCTTTATCATTTGGGTTTACCTTACGTCGACGCTTGTAGCTGATCAGGAAGGCGGGCTCAATACCTGAAGTGGTTTGCGTCATCAGGCTGGTCGTGCCCGTAGGTGCAATGGTCAGTAAGGCAATATTGCGGCGACCATGCTTTTTCATCATTTCGTAGAGCTTGGGATCTACCTCCTTCAGGCGCTTGATAAACGGGTTGTCTATTTCGCGCTTGCTATCATAAATCGGGAAAGCGCCTCTTTCCTTCGCCATGGTCGCAGAAGACCGATAAGCACTAACGGCAAGGGTGCGGTGTACATCTACGGAGTGTTCGATGGCGGAATCACTACCGTATTGCAAACCCAGTGCAGCCAGCATATCTCCTTCAGCAGTAATACCTACTCCGGTACGACGACCATTGACACAGGCTTTCTTGATTTTCTTCCAGAGTTCACGCTCTACGTTTTTGATAGCGCCATCTTCCGGATCTTTCTCGATCTTATTAATGATGCGGTCAACCTTCTCAATCTCCAGATCAATGATATCATCCATGATCCGCTGAGCCATTTGTACGTGCTGAGAAAATTTGTCGAAGTCGAAGTAAGCTTTCTTGGAAAATGGCTTTTCAACGTAGCTGAACAGGTTGATGGCCAGTAGACGACAGCTATCGTACGGGCATAGCGGAATTTCCCCACAGGGATTGGTGGAAATGGTCTGGTAACCCAGGTCAGCATAACAGTCAGCGACCGATTCGTTGATCACCGTGTCCCAAAACAAGACACCCGGTTCTGCGGATTTCCAGGCATTATAAATAATCTTATCCCAGATTTTCGTAGCGTCCACTTCCTTTTTGACTTTAGGATCTTTCGCATCCACCGGGTATTGTTGGGTGTATGGCTTACCGGCGATGGCCGCTTTCATAAAGTCATTATCGATACGGACCGATACATTAGCCCCCGTTACTTTGCCCTGCTCCAGTTTGGCATCGATGAAATCTTCTGCATCCGGATGTTTAATGGATACGGTGAGCATCAAAGCGCCCCGACGACCGTCCTGCGCCACTTCCCGGGTAGAATTGGAATAGCGTTCCATAAAAGGAACAATTCCCGTAGAGGAAAGGGCAGAATTCATTACCGGACTGCCTTTGGGGCGGATGTGGGAAAGGTCCTGGCCGACACCACCTCGTCTTTTCATCAATTGTACCTGTTCTTCATCGCTTCTGATAATACCTCCGTAGCTATCCGCTCCATTACCGATCACAAAGCAGTTAGATAAACTAGATACCTGGAAGTTATTTCCAATACCTGCCATCGGACTCCCCTGGGGCACGATATACTTAAATTCTTTTAATACGGCGTAAATCTCTTCTTCACTGTAGGGTTTAGGGTATTTTGCTTCAACCCGTGCAATTTCTTTGGCGATACGTCGGTGCATATCGTCAGGTGTTCGTTCGTACAGATTCCCAAAAGAATCTTTCAGCGCATACTTGTTTAGCCAAACGTTAGCGGCTAATTCATCTCCTTTGAAATACTCCGTTGCTGCTTTCAGCACTTCTTGGTGCGAATAGGTCTGCAACTGCTCCTGGGCATCCGGTTTGACGGTCAGTGGTGCATCCATAATTTTAGTTTACTGGTTTTGATAATCAGATAGACTGATAAATTTCTATAGAAAAAACGGAAAATAAAAATGAAATCCTGAGTTATTAACAAGTTTTAAACATTCAAAGTGAAGTTATCCACAGGGTTATTCACAAAAAAGGGGTGGTACTCAAAAAAACTTGTCCACTCAGTAAGAAGTTGTTAAAGAATTCCTGGTGAGATGATTGGTAACGGCTTGGAAGTCAAGACAAGGCTACTTTTTTTTCTCGTAGCCATCCGCCTCAGGCGGACGAAGGGAAAAAAGAGCTGCCATATTGGCTTTCAATGTGTTGCCAAGGGCTCAGTGAGGAGTTTTTAAACAACTTCTATTAATAGAATGCTACGAAGAAAGAGCTTTTTTAATTAAAAATGCGGAGAAGTTTTCCACAAGTAGAGAAAGCTGTGGAAAGTTTTTGCTTGTTATTTTGAACTACTTTAATTATTACTTAGAAGCGGTCAGTATTTTGGTGAGATGCTCCTGAATGATTTTTGCATCCCGATTGATAACGCCCAGTATTCCCCCCGGTGTATAGTTATCGAAACCAATGAAATAGAGTCCCCGGTTGGTGTCTTCTCCGATTACGAATTTAGGCCAGCCCTGATCGTCGACCATTTCTCCGGCGCCTTCGATGATTTGCTGAATATTAGCTTTATAGCCGGTGGCTAGTAGAATCGTATCAAAGTTTTCCTGATTTCCATCTTCAAAGCAGACGGTCTTTTCCTCCAGGTGATCAATACCTGCATTGATTACTTTGATCTTACCTGCCCGGATCATGTCTGCCGTACCCAGGTCGACCACCGGCGTTTTCCCCAGTTCCCGTAATTGTTTAGCGGGGGGCATAGCGGGATAAGGTAGGTTGTATTTGGGCAGGTCTCCCATGGTTATCTTTCGAACCAGGCTGCCGATCCGATCGCCGAGCCAATTGGGGAGTTTTGCCAGCATGAGGGCGGTAACCTGGGTCGGTCTGCCGTTTAGTTCTAAGGGAACTATATTCACGGCACCGCGTACGGCGATGGTAGTGGAAGCAGCACCGTTTTCGGCCAGGTCGAGTGCAATTTCGGCTCCGGTGTTGCCCATACCCACGACGAGTACTTTTTTGCCGGCGAAAGGCCCGGGCGTTTTATACTGCTTGCTATGTAAGATCTCTCCCTGGAATTGTTCTTCCCCTTTTAAATGGGGTCGGTTGGGATAGTGGTTCACCCCCGTAGCTACCACTAAGTGTTTGCAACAATAGCTTTCGGACGTATTCGTGTCTACCAGCCATTTACCATCGGCTAGTCGGCGTATAGCGGTGGCCTCAGTGCCGAAGACGGGACAGATAGAAAAGTGTTGCCGGTAGTGCTCGAAGTACTCCACCAGTTTATTTTTGGGTACGTACCGGGGATAGTTTTCTGGAAATGGTAGCCCGGGCAGATGGGATAAATCTTTTACGGTATGGAGTTTTAGTCGCTCGTAGTGTTCGCGCCAGGCATTACCGACGTGCTGACTTTTTTCGATGATCGTGAATTCGAGATCGGCTTGCTTCAGCTGGGCTGCCAGAGCAAGCCCGGCCGGGCCAGCACCAATGATAAGAATGTCGGTACTCGTTTGCATAAGTGTCGTTTAGGAGGAAGAATCACTTTTTAGGTTTCCGCTGTAGCGAAAAACGACGTCTCCTTCCGGGTTGATTCAAAAATAAGATCTGATACAAAGAGGCCACGTGCAGGCCAAAGCCGAGTGGGATAGTAAAACCCCAAAGCCAGATAAACGGGAAACGGGTCAGAAAGATACTGTCTATTCCTGTATTCATTACCGGATCGGGCATGGGAAGAGAAATATAACCCAAAAACACCTGATTAAAAAGCAGGATGATGCCGAAAACATTCCAGATAATTCCTTCAAATTTTCGGTTTTGGCCCCGACCAAAAAAGATCATCCCCGCTACAATTGCGGTCAGTCCAACGGTATAATCCTGATTTAGCCATAAAAAGGTCAGTTGCTTGGGAACGAAATACGCCAAATACCCTAACCAGAGGATCAGATCGGTCAGAATTCGATACGTCTGGGCGTAAAAAAGCCAGGTTTTCGGGATAAGCTTCAGCAGGCGTCGAAATGGCGGCCAGAACAATAGGCCCCAAAAGAAAAGTAAGGGGGGGAGGAGCACGTAAAAGAGTAGTGGAGGGGTACGGTCTAGTTCTGCAAAAATGCCAGTGCCGGCCAGTATCGCTAACCCACCCAGCCATAGCAGCAGCCCGCCGCCACCTATCCAGAGTTGTTTTCGCTGAAAATCTAGCGGTATACTTAGGCGGGTATAGGCATAGCGCAGACCATAGCGTAAGGTACTGATCAGACCAAAGACCAGTAAGATGAGCATGATTTGAGTAATAAAGAAAATCGTTGATTGCATGGCCGCGGAAAGATAATAATTCATCTCGATTTTGCTCTTGCTTTTGTTAAGAAATGGCGGGCTTAGCGTCCGAATCCATAGGCAAGTCAAAAAAACTTACTTATCTTTGCCCATCAGCCGGGTAGCCCCGGCAAAGCGCTGATAGCTGGTTCGAAGTTCTGGTAGCTTGGTCAAAGCAAGCCCTTCGGCTACTTGCGTTAATATTGATTCATAAAAGAGTAAATACATATGGGATTGGTCATTTCGCTTTTAAACCATAAAGGCGGTGTAGGCAAAACAACGAGCGCGATAAATATAGGGGCGGGATTGGCAAAGCTGGGTAAAAGAGTCCTGCTGATTGATCTGGATCCACAGGCGAACCTCACCCTGGCCATGGGGATTCCCCGGCAGCCCTACACCATTTACGAAGCGCTCCGGGGAGAGTCGGAATTGATTCCATATAACGCACAACCCAATCTGGATGTGGTCACTTCTCATCTCGACCTGTCCGGCGCCGAGATGGAGTTGATTAACGAAGCTGGGAGAGAGTATATTCTGCGAGAATTGCTCGATCCGCTAATTCCCAAATACGATTTTATTTTGATTGATTGTCCGCCTTCCCTGGGCTTACTGACCCTGAACGCACTGACGACCAGTGATCAGGTCTATATCCCTTTACAGACCCAGTTTCTGGCTATGCAGGGCCTGGCTAAAATCAAGCAGGTTATCCAAAAAGTGCGCCTGCGCCTCAATAAAACCATAAAAATTGGTGGGGTGATTGCCACGATGTACGATGGTCGCAAAGTTTTGAACCGCGAAGTGGTAGAGACCATTCACAAGTACTTCGGAGATATGGTCTTCGATACCATGATTCGGGATAATGTTGCTTTAGCGGAAGCACCAGCACATCGAAAAGATATTTTCTCGTATAATGATAAAAGCCCCGGCGCTCAGGATTATTTAGCACTGGCCAAGGAAATTATTGTACGTACGGAACGTTTAGTAACCAAAAGCTGATCTCTATTTAGCGACAGCTTAAACGCCTGGTAGATTATGGCTAAAAAAAGATTCAAGGAGGGAATGGAAAGTTTGTTCGAGGAAAACCCTGATTCGCAGGAACTGGAACAGGAGCGTAAGGCTGCTGCCCAAAAGCCGCGTAAGGAGCAAACGGACAAAAAAACCTCGGGCAAGGGCTTTCGGTCGGAGTTAAAGTCTTTTCTGCAGGAAGCCTTTGAGGAATCGCTGGAAGAACAGCTGGATCGCAAGGACAAAAAACGACCAGCAGCCAGAAAAAAGTCAGCAAAACCCAAAGCGGGGCTCGACGCACTGTTGCGCTCCACCATCGAACCTTCAAAGATGCGGCTGCAAAATAAACCCGTGCGCCGACTTACCATTTCCTTCGATGAAGAAAAACTGGCTAAACTCAAAAAAATAGCCCGCAAAGAACGCACCTATCTCAAGGATATCATTGACGAGATTGTCGGTGAATTTCTGGAGTCTTACGATGAGTAATCGGCTCTTACTAAAAACCTATTATACAATAAACTACCCATCCAACAATTACTTGTAATATGCTTAGTTACATCAAAGGCCAAATTACCTTCAAGAATCCCGGTTTTATTATCGTTGAAACAAATGGCCTGGGCTACCACCTGAATATCAGCTTACACACCTATGCCACCGTGGAGAAGATGGAGCAGGTGAAAATACTGGTGCACGAGCATATCAAAGAGGATAGCCATACCCTGTACGGCTTTGCCGATGAAGAGGAGCGCGCCCTGTTCCGCCACCTTATCTCGGTCTCCGGAATTGGCCCGAGTACGGCGCAGGTGGTCTTGTCTACTTTGAATCCCGAAGAAGTACGCTCCGCTATCATAGGCGAAAACGTACAGGCCTTCAAAGCCGTTAAAGGCATCGGTCCCAAAACTGCCAAGCGACTGATTCTCGATCTTAAAGACAAACTACTCAAGGAAAGTGACGGGGCCCCAATAAGTATTGCCGCCGCAGACAATACTTTACGTGATGAAGCGTTATCTGCTTTGGTAGCCCTCGGCTTCTCGAAAATTTCGGTGCAAAAAGCCCTGAATAAGGTGATTAAAAGTCAACCGGGCATTCGAAAGGTAGAGGAACTAATAAAATTAGCTTTGAGAGAGTTGTCATAACGAAGAGCATCTAAATTTCTACACCTGATGCTCTGTATCCCAAAAATGTCGGTGAGATTAAGATCTGTTTTTGCATGCAACAATGTGAAAATCCATCCTCTTTTAAATTTATCCTGGGAATACCTAATAAAAGAGAATAGATGAGCGTTGATTGTTAATGTTTTCTTAAGGAATAAATTATAGCTTTGCGCTTCGTTTCAAGATCAGCAGCAAAAAACATTAGTTCGGCAGCTATTTAGGCCGGTAAGAATTGTCACTAGGAGATATGAAGAGAATAGTTTTACTAATTGGTGTTTTCTCGGGATTCCTTTTTTTATTAAATACTGCATGGGCTAATCCGGCACTGGATGACCCCTACCAGGCAAAGTATGTGCTGGCAGCTCCGCAGGATACCGTACCGGATATCACGGACCGACCGGGGAATTCTATTTTCAACAATAGTAGTAACCCTTTTGATCTAAATGACCCTACGGCCATCGAAAAGACGGTCGAATACGACCCAACCACGGGTCAGTATATCGTCTCGGAGAAGATCGGTGATTTTTACTTTCGCCCACCTACTTACATGTCTTTTGAAGAGTATATGGAGTATCGCCAGCAAAGAGACGAGCGCGAATATTTCAATACGCTTTCCTCACAGGCCTCCGGTAAGGGGAATAGTCTCGACCCTCTCGAGGAATTAGATTTGGAAAACATCCTGCTCGATCGATTATTCGGCGGTACCGATGTCAATATTCAACCCCAGGGTAATATCGATCTGACTTTTGGTATGGATTACCAAAGGTTAGAAAACCCCATTCTCACGGAACGACAACAGCGGCAAGGGCCGCTTTTTGATTTTGACATGAACATTCAGATGAATGTGACCGGACAGATCGGCGAAAAATTGACGCTTTCCACCAATTACAATACGGGCGCTACCTTTGATTTCGATAACCAAATCAAAATTAATTACAGTGGTTTGGGCGGCGGCGGCGGTGGTCCCGGCGGCATTGGAGCTGGGGGGCTCGGCGATGCTATCGGTCAACCCGGCTATCAGGAAGATGGAATCATCAAAAATATCGAAGCGGGTAACGTTAGTTTACCACTACGAGGCACCCTGATCCAGGGGGCACAGAGTTTATTTGGTCTGAAGACGGAGCTGCAATTTGGTAACCTGTACCTGACGTCGATTATCTCCCAACAACAATCGGAGCAGGAAAATATACGCATCGAAGGGGGGAGCCAGGTGCAAGAGTTTGAGGTTCGCTCGGATGAGTACGACGAAAACCGCCACTTCTTACTTTCTCATTATAACCGCGATGTATTCGAAGAGTCGCTGGAGAACCTTCCGCAGATTCGCTCGCTATTCAAGATAGAAAATATTGAAGTCTGGATCACGAATGACCGTAACGAGGTAGATAATATTCGGGATATTGTAGCCCTGGCCGATTTGGGGGAACCCGTCACCGACTCTACACTGACCTCACCAAATATCGGGGTGGGTAATCCAAGGCTAGATGTGACGCGTCGGCGTTTTCTACCCGACAATGATGCCAACGACCTGTACCGTCGGATCGTTAGCAATGAAAATGTGCGGGAGATTGACCAGGCCGTCTCTACTCTGCAATCCGGACAGTTTGGCCTGCAACAATCCCGGGATTTTGAAAAAGTCAGTGCCCGTAAACTCCGACCCAATGAATATACCGTACACCCACAGTTGGGTTTTGTTTCGCTGAATATTAATGTGCAACCCGATCAGGTAGTCGGGGTGGCTTATCAGTATTCCTATAATGGGGAAAACTTCAAGGTCGGGGAGCTGTCCATCAATACCGAGAATACGCAGCCCGATTCCTCCCTGAATGTACTGTTCGTAAAAATGCTGAAGAGTACGACCCAGCGCCCCGACGTGCCGGCCTGGGACCTGATGATGAAAAACGTCTATTCTATCGGCGCTTTCAACGTCAACCAAAAGGATTTTCGCCTGGATGTGGTCTACGATGATCCGGGTAAAGGACAAAAGCGCTTCTTACCCAATGCCGGTGATCTGACGGGTTTCCCCCTCCTCCGTGTTTTTAATCTGGATCAACTAAATATACAGGGCGATCCCCAGCCCGACGGGGTCTTTGACTTTGTACCAGGACTGACCATAAATCTACAGAACGGTCGGGTTATGTTTCCCGTGCTGGAGCCCTTTGGGTCTTCCCTGGCCCAGGAGCTGGAACCACAATTCCGGGATCAGTACGTCTATCAGGAACTGTACGATTCGACCTTATTCCTAGCCCGGGAATTCCCCGAGAAGAACCGATTTACCATTCTTGGAGAATACAAATCGGCTGTCACCTCCGAAATTTCACTGGGGGCCTTCAATATCCCCGAAGGGTCGGTACGGGTAACGGCTGGTGGCCAGGTGCTAAAAGAAGGCCGCGACTATGAGATTGATTATAATATTGGGCGCTTACGTATCCTAAATGATGCGATCCTTAGTTCGGGTGTGCCCGTAAACGTATCCTTTGAGGATAATACGCTCTTTGGCTTCCAGACCAAAACCATGATGGGGGTCCGGGCTGATTATCGGATTAGTGATGATTTTAATCTGGGCGCTACCTGGCTGAAGCTCTTCGAACGGCCCTTTACCCAAAAGGTAAACATTGGCGATGACCCGATTAATAACAGTATTTATGGTTTGGATGTAACCCTGAATAAAGAGGCTCCCTGGCTGACGCGGGCGGTGGATGCGATTCCTGGTCTTTCGACCAAAGCGCCCTCCTCGATTGATTTTTCTGCCGAATTTGCCGCCTTAAAACCCGGGCACTCCCGGGCCATCAACCAGACGAGACAGGATGAAGGCGGGGTGGTATATTTGGATGATTTCGAGGGTGCCGCCAGTACCTTTGACTTGCGTCAGCCTACGTTGAACTGGTTCCTGGCCAGTACGCCGCAGAACGATGCGGAGAACAATAATCCGAAGTTTCCCGAATCCTCCCTGGTGAACGACCGGCGTAACGCAGCAAACCGGGCTAAATTGAGCTGGTACCGGATCGATCAGAATATTCGCTCGGAAGAAGATCGACAGAATCCCTATACCGCACAGATTCCGCAGACCGAGGTGTTTCCCAATGTCCAGATTCCGGCCAATCAATTGCCCAATATCCAAACCCTGGATCTGTCTTATTTTCCTTCGGAAAGAGGCCCCTATAACTTTGATGTACCCAACGGCTATCCTGGCTTCACCGATGGGGTAGAGATTATTGGCAACGAATTGCAATTGCGTAACCCACGCTCCCGCTGGGCGGGTATTATGCGGGCCATGAATAATAATGACTTCCAGTCGGCCAATATCGAGTTCCTGGAGTTCTGGATGCTCAGTCCATTTTTGGATCCCGAAAATCCCGAAGCACCTGCGCCCGACTATCAAGAAAAAGAAGGAACACTGTATATCAACTTTGGTAACATCTCTGAGGATATCCAGCGTGATTCCCGTAAATTTTTTGAGAATGGTCTACCTGGTCCCACCAATCCTAACCGCCGGGTAGATACCACCAACCTGTCCGTAGTGCCCGTAGGGCAGCAGATTACGCGGGCCTTTGACAACGATGAGGCCAACCGGGCTGCCCAGGATATTGGTCTGGATGGTCTGGACGATGAAAGTGAGCGTCTGAAATTCCGGGATTATCTGAACGAGGTAGCGGCAGCAAATCCGGCTTTTGTACAGGACGTATTGAGTAATGACCCTGCCGGGGACAACTTCCGCTATTTCCGCGATCCCTCTTTCGGACCTGGTGATGGCATCCTGACGCGGTACCGCGACTTCAACAACCCACAGGGTAACTCACAGGCCAACTCCGGTGGGAATGTCCTGAACTCGGCTACTAATATCCCGGATAATGAGGATATGGACAACGATAACACCCTTAACGAGACGGAGTCTTACTTTGAATACAGCATCCCTTTGCGGGCTAACCCCGCCAACCCACGCGAAATTGATCAGAACCGAACCCCCTTTATTACGGATCAGATATCCAGCCCCGATGGTAGCCGGGTATGGTATCGCTTCCGTATTCCTTTACGGGGAAAAGAAAAAAGATCGGTAGGGGGGATTCGTGATTTCCGCTCCATCCGCTTCATGCGGATGTACATGAATGAGTTTGAATCGCCGGTTACCCTGCGTTTCGCTCGTCTCGAGCTGGTACGGAACCAATGGCGGCAGTATACCAAAGACTTAAGTACAGAGCCTAACCCGGTACCCTGTGATGCCTTGACCACTATGGATGTTGATGCCGTTAATATTGAAGAAAATAGTAACCGCGAACCCTTTAACTATACCCTGCCCAAAGATATTCAGCGGGAGCAGTCGCTGGGCGTCTTCAATACTTTGCAAAATGAGCAATCGCTGAACATGGTCATTAATGGGCTTTGTGAAGGGGAAGAAAAAGCGGTCTTTAAAAATCTGGATATGGATTTCCGGGTCTACGAAAGAATAAAAATGTTCGTACACGCCGAAGAATTGGAAGGCCCCAACGTAGAGGACGGTGATTTATCTATTTTTATTCGCCTGGGAACCGATTTTGTGAATAACTACTACGAATACGAAATACCCCTGGTACTTTCCAATCCGGATAGTTTGGAAGGCTTACCGCAGGAAGATTCCTATAAATTAGAGGTATGGAAGCCAGAGAATGAATTTGACTTTCCCCTCGAACTACTGAAGGATTTGAAATTAGAGCGAAATGCAGCTGGTTTTTCCGTTACGGATGAGTACGTACGGGAATTAGAAAACCAGGGTAAGCGCTTTAATGATATCGTGCGGGTAAAAGGTAATCCCAACTACGGGATGGTACGCTCGGTAATGGTTGGAGTACGTAACCGCGAAGGCGGACAGGCTAATGCCGTCAACGCTGAGGTCTGGATTAACGAACTACGCCTGACCGGGCTCGACGAACGAGGTGGTGTGGCAGCGGTGGGTCGCCTGGATATGCAACTGGCTGATTTCGGTAGCCTTACCCTGGCGGGGAACTTCAGTAGTATTGGTTTTGGTGCACTGGACCAGAAGGTGCAGGAGCGTAGTCGGGAAGATGTCATCGGTTACGATCTGGCGGCGAACCTGGAACTGGGTAAGTTCTTCCCAGATCGTTGGGGGCTCCGTCTGCCATTCTACGGGCAGCTTTCCAGGACGATCCGTACGCCTGAGTTTGATCCTTACGATCTCGACGTTCGAGTGGAAGAAAAGTTAGATAATGCCGAGAGTAGCTTTGAGCGGGATTCGATCCGTAATACCGTACAGGAAAGGGTGAACATCAAGAGTTTTAACCTTACCAATGTCGGGAAACAAGCCACGGGTAGGGGCAAAAAACCGCGACCCTGGGATATAGAAAACGTCAGCGTCTCTTATTCCTATACGGAGACGGAGCGTAGCGACCCCTTGATTGAGTCCGATCTACAGCAGGAATATACGGGGGGGCTGGATTATCAGTTTTCACGGCAGGTGAAGTATATTGAGCCCTTCAAATTCATTAAGGCACGTCCGCTGCAGATTATTTCGCAATTCAATTTTAATCCGCTACCCAACTCCTTCAATTTTAGTACGATACTGGATCGGGAATTTACGACGACCAAGTATCGATTTACGGGATTGGAAGATCGGTTTAGTACTTTCTACATTAATCGCTTCTCCTGGGATCGCAACTACGACTTACAGTGGGATCTCACCAAATCGCTGAACATCACCTACGCAGCGACGAACCGGGGCGTGATTGATGAGCCTAATGTATCGGAGATATTAGACCGGGATCCCTCTGCGCCCCTGGAGGAAATCCGACGCATCCGCAAAGATAGTATCTGGGAGGGTATTCGGGATTTTGGTCGTACCAAAAACTTCCGGCATTCTTTAAGTGTCAATTATACCCTGCCGATCCAGTATCTACCACTGATGGACTGGGTACAGGCGCGCGCGCAATACCGCGCAGATTACTCCTGGTCGGCGGCGGCCCTAAACGTGGATTCCCTGGGTAATGTCATCCAAAACTCGCAGGATATGCAGTTTAATTTGGATATGAATTTCGAGCGGCTCTACAACAAAATTCCCTATCTATCCAAGATTAATCGAGGGAGTGGGGGTAGTCGTGGCGGTAGGCCCGGTGGCGGTCGCCCCGGCGGAAGACCCGGTGGTCAGGATCAGGGAGATGACGGCGGCAATGATCGCCGACGTACCGGGCCGAGTGGTATCGAAAAAGCATTGATCCGTCCATTGATGGCACTACGTAGCGCCCGCTTTAACTATTCTGAAAAGTGGGGTACGGTAATCCCCAGTTTCCTACCCCAGTCGCAGTTGTTAGGAAGTAGTGCGGATCTTTCTGCTCCTGGTATGGATTTTATTTTTGGCTACCAGCCACGAATACGGCAATTGAATCCGGGGGAATACTATACCGATCGGGATTGGTTGCATCAGGCAGCAGAGAAGGGGTGGCTTTCGCGCTCCGTGTGGGTCAATCAGGAAGTCATTCAGACCTTCACTCAGGAGTATGATGCCCGAATTACATTGGAGCCCTTCAACGAATTCAGGGTAGAGATCGATGCGCGGCGTAGGTACATCGAAGACCACTCCGAGTTCTTTAAGGATACGATTGGCAACCGAGAGCAACTGTATCACGCCGTTCCTAAAGATTTTGGTCAATTGGAGATGACCTACTCGGCCTTGAATACCCTGTTTCAGGATGGTCGGGATGAAATCATTGATCTATTTACCACCTTCGAGCAAAACCGGGCCATTATTTCACAACGGATTGGTGGTGCCGATCCACATGCCGATTCCTTGTTGGCCGTACAGGGCTATCGGGATGGTTACGGGCGTACGCAGCAAGATGTGCTGGTACCCGCTTTTCTGGCCGCCTACACCGGACAGGATCCCAACCAGGTAAGGACCAGTGTCTTTGACTTATTACCAGATTTTAACTGGAATCTCACCTATAATGGTCTATCCCGTATCCCGCTTTTTGCTGATCTTTTCCGAAATTTCAGTTTGCGGCACGGTTACAAATCAAACCTGACCATTAATAGCTTTAATACGGGCTTGGATTATTTGCGGACCGTTAACCTGAACAACGGCGTTAATGAGTTGAATCAGAACTTCTACCCCCGTTTGGAGATACCGGAACTGGTGATTTCTGAAGGCTTCCAACCCTTAATTGCGGTAGACGCCACGCTCAATAACGGTATGTCTTTTAATGTGGATTATAAGAAAACCCGTACCCTGGCGATGAGTTTTGTGAGTAATCAATTGAGCGAGTCACAATCAAAAGAAATCGTAATTGGGTTTGGTTACCTCTTCCGGAATCTGGATATCCCCTTCCTGACGGGAAGTGCCAAGGGAGGCGGGAGAAGAAGACCAGCTCCACAGCCGGGGGCTACGGGGCAAAGCGGAGGTGGAAGCCGTGGACAGTTGGATGGTCAGGATCTGGATATCAGCTTTGATTTTCGTCTGACGGATGATGTGACCTTTAACCACCTACTGGATCAGGGAATCGTTGAGCCTACGCGCGGTAATTACTCCCTGAGTATTTCGCCCGCCGCAGAGTATCAGGTGAATCAGCGTCTGTCCTTGCGCCTGTTCTTTGATTATCGTCGGGTAGAGCCTAAAACTTCAGCTGGATATCCACGTACGGATTCCTCCGGTGGGGTAGTGGTGCGCTTTTCGCTAAACTAAGCTCCTGCTGTTTAGTCGAAGCTCCTGCTTCGACTACCTCCCCAGGGGTTAAATGTCTGTTAAAGTAAAGCCAACCGGCTTCTATATCCTTATTTTTGTAAGCATCAGAAACCTAATGATGGCGAAATTTTCTTAATTTGAAATTTGCCCAATCATTGTTCACAGTAAAACACGATGAATAAAAAGACCATCTGGCTTATCGTAGTATTGATGAGTACCGCTGTAATCGGGGTCTTCCTGCTACAGGTCTCGCTGATCGTGGATGCCAAACGGGAAAACGAGCGGCAATTTGAACTCCAGGTAAGGGAAGTGCTCAACGAAGTATCCGAAGCACTAAAGGAAAAGGAAAGACGGGATCAGGTACAGGCTTCGATTTCGGGTTTTCGTACCCGCTATGTACAGCGGAACCTTTTGGGCGGTTTTTCCAGCCCCTCGGCTTTACTCGATTTTAATTTGGACCTACTACGTCTGCGCGATAATGAGAAAGAACTATTCGACAAATTACTGGTAGAGCCGGAACTACGGGCGCTTTACAGTAATAATGACTATTATAGTCGTACGCTGGAGGAGCGGATAGATCCGGAATTTTTGGATATGGTGCTTCGGAATACTTTTGCTAACCGGAATATTGATCCGCAAAGAGACCCCAAATACCAGTACCATTACGGTATCTACTCTGCCCAAAAGGAGGCCTTCGTTATCGAAGACGGGCATTTTCTGATCGAAGACGAACGCCCCAGTGGGAATCCTAATCCGCTGGATACTTCGGAAAAGAACCTCTATAATACAGATCTGAGGGTTACCTTATTTCCCAAAGAAGAAACGGTACTGGGAGAGATTCGACTTTTCTTCCCGAATCGATCGACCATTATTTGGTCTTCCCTTTGGCAGAATATATTGGGCCTCTTATTATTTACTGCCATTATTCTGTTTTCCTTCTTTTATACCCTGAATATTGTCTTCCGGCAAAAGAAGGTATCCGAGATGAAAACGGATTTTATCAATAATATGACCCATGAATTCAAAACGCCCATTGCCACCATCTCCCTGGCTTCCGATAGTATGATCAGCCCTAAAATATCGGGTGATGCAGAAAAGGTCCGGCGCTTTGCCAATATTATCCAGCAAGAAAATAAGCGGATGAATGCGCAGGTAGAAAAGGTATTACAAATGGCCCTGCTCGAAAAGGAAGATTTCAACTTGAAAGTAAGTGATATCAATCTGCACGAGATTATTGATCGGGCCGTAGAAAACATCGGGCTGCAGGTCGAAAAAAAGGAAGGTACGGCCAGGGCGGAACTCCTGGCGACTAACCCCGTCATTGAGGGAGATGCCACGCATATCTCCAATGTGATTAATAACTTACTGGACAATGCGAACAAATATTCCCCCGAAAAACCAGAAATTTCAGTACATACACGCAATGTAGCGAACGGAGTTGAAGTTATTATAAAGGATCAGGGGCTCGGCATGTCTAAAGAGGCGAAAAAACATATTTTTGATAAGTTTTACCGGGTACATACCGGTAATTTACACGATATTAAAGGTTTCGGGCTGGGCCTTAGTTATGTAAAAGCGATCATGACCGCTCATAAAGGGCAGATCGATGTGAAAAGTGAACTCGGTAAAGGCAGCAGTTTTATCCTTACCTTCCCGAATAAGCACCAAAATTAGCAAGAACTAAAAATTCATATTATGGCATCTCATAAAATTTTACTCGTAGAAGATGATCAAAACTTTGGAGACGTACTGCGCTCCTATTTAGAAATGCACGATTACGACGTGACGCTGGCGCAAGATGGCGAAGCGGGTTGGCAACAGTACCAACAAGGAGAATACGACTTGTGCATTTTTGACGTGATGATGCCCAAAAAAGATGGTTTTACACTGGCTTCTGAGATTCGGGAAGAAGACAAGGAAATGCCCATTATCTTTTTGACGGCCAAAACACTTAAAGACGATGTGGTGCAGGGCTTCAAAATTGGCGCCGATGATTATATCACCAAACCCTTTAATTCCGAAGAGCTTTTATTGCGGGTGCAGGCTATTTTGAAACGATCTCAACAGAAGGCCGATCCCCGCGAAGAAATTAAAGAATTTACAATTGGAAAATACCACTTTAATTTTCCGTTAAGAATTCTTACCTTTGCTCCTGGAGAGTCAGATGAGGAAGTATTTAAGCTTTCTCCCAAAGAGGCACAACTGTTGCGTTTGTTTGCGATTAATATCAATGACATCCTACCCAGATCGGAAGCACTAACTAAAATCTGGGGAGAAGATAATTATTTCACAGCGCGTTCTATGGACGTTTTTGTGACTAAATTGCGGAAGTACCTGAAGAAAGACGAACAAATTGAAATCGTCAATATTCATGGAAACGGCTTCCAACTGTTAGTAAAAACCGAAGAAAAAGCTTAAAAAATAGTTTTTGGGATTATGATTGTGGCTGGGATCAACTGTTAAAGGTGACCCAGCTTTTTTTATGTGGTCACATGACTAAACGACTATGCGACCACATGGCATACAAGACCACACGATATGTACAAAACGATACTAAAACCACTCTTTTTTCGCCTACAGCCCGAGCGGGCTCATCGCCTTACCCTGGCTTTACTGGAAATGGTCCTGGCCACTCCCGGCGCTGCCCAAATCTTTAAGAGACTGTACCAGTTTGAAGATCCAAGTCTGGAAAAGGAAGTTTTTGGACTGACTTTTAAAAATCCGGTTGGCCTGGCCGCCGGTTTTGATAAGGACGGGAAACACATCAAAAGTATGGCCAGTTTGGGTTTTGGTTTTATTGAAGTCGGTACGGTCACGCCATTACCGCAGTCGGGTAATCCCCAACCGCGTTTATTTCGCCTGCCAGCGGATCAGGCCCTGATTAATCGTATGGGATTTAATAATGGAGGGGTAGCGCAATTGGTCGAACAGTTAAAAAAGCCCCGTCCGGAAGGATTAATTATCGGCGGAAATATCGGAAAAAATAAGGTTACCCCCAATGCGGAAGCCATTAAAGATTACGAAAAGTGTTTCGAAGCATTGTTCCCTTACGTGGATTATTTTGTCGTGAATGTCAGCTCACCCAATACGCCTAATTTGCGGGAACTACAAGACAAAAAGCCCCTGCAGGCACTACTCAGTCGGGTACAGGAACTCAACCGAGCCAAAGGTCAACCCAAACCCGTATTGCTAAAAATTGCGCCCGATCTGACCGACGGGCAGCTGGATGATATCATCGATATTGTCCAGGCCACGAAAATTGATGGCGTCATCGCCACCAATACTACCATCGCCCGCGAACCACTGAGCACGAGCAGAGCAAAAGTAGAAGCCATTGGCAACGGCGGACTCAGCGGCAAGCCACTAAAGGAAAGAGCAACCGAAGTGATCCGTTACCTGAAAGATAAAACAAATGGCGAATTGAAGGTCATTGGGGTAGGCGGTATTGCTTCGGCTGCCGATGCCCGGGAGAAACTAGCAGCCGGGGCCGATCTGGTACAGGTCTATTCCGGTATGGTCTACAGCGGCCCCGGCTTGATCAAGTCAATTAAAAAAGGAATCATTAGCGCCCAATAGAGTTAGGGGAATACCCAGCTATACCTAGAGTTAAGTATATTCTAATACCTAATCATCGTAGATCTACTTCCCTAATCCTGGGTAAAAAATTGGATTTTCTATTGTTTGGACTGTTTTTTTTTGAAAAAAAGAGACTGTATTCTATATTTGACTATATGGAATTAATCTAAATAAAAATAAGCACAACAACAATGAAGAATCTTTTACTGATGATTTTTTCTTTTGGGACTGTAACGCTATTGAGCCAAAACATTTATACCCCCTCTCAGGGACCGGGGTACAGTCTGCAGACCTATTTCAGTTTAAGGGATGGTGCAACTACTTCAATTCCCTACGCCGATTGGGACATTGCTTTTGACGTAAGTCCTGGTGGCTCTGGTATATTTGTGAATGAAAGTGTAGGTATCTCCTTTACGGAAGAGCTGGACGAGGTTGCCTTATATTATAGTAGTGTTGCCGACTTTGCCGATGCTGATACCACACAGATGCAGCGCATCTACAATCAGGAAGCCAGCTGGCAACGAGGTGCCTTCAATGAAATGGCCAATCCAGACAACCCCTTTGATTTGGGCTGGGGAGAATATTCTCCAGTTACGCATACCGTCAGTGGTTCCAGGGTGTTTTTCTTGCATTTGAGAGATGGTAGCTATAAAAAAGTGATGATCCAATCGCTGGCCGGTGGCGCCTATACCTTCCGCTACGCCAATCTGGATGGCACACAGGATACTAGCCAGGTGGTCCATAAATCAGACTTTACTGGTAAGACCCTTGCTTATTTCTCTTTTGCCTCCGGGCAAACCATCGATGCCGAGCCAGAAAAATGGGATTTACTATTCACGCGCTATGCCACCCCACTGTACGACGAGGACCTACAAGCTTTCATTCCTTATATGGTCGCCGGAGTATTACAAAATACCGGCGTTGAAGTAGCACGTGCTGTCCAGGTCGACCCCGCTACGGTCGATTACAATGATTACCTGAATGCTTTCCAGGATTCCCTAAATACCATTGGCTACGACTGGAAGCGTTTTGATTTCCAGGCGGGTTGGCAGATCCCTACTGATTTGGTGTATTTCGTGAAAACACCCGACGGTAGCATTTGGAAGACGCAATTTCTTGATTTTGAGGGTTCGAGCACGGGTACTTCTACGATGGAGGTGAGCTATGAGACCATCTTGACCTCTACCGAAGCCATCCACCGTTCCGTTTCGGGGCTGAGCGTATATCCTAACCCGGTAAGCCAGGAGCAGATCAATATAGCTTTTGAACTACAAAGCGAGGAAGGTTGGGCCGAATTGTCCTTGATCAACACCCTGGGACAGCAGCTACTGCGGCGCCCCGTAGATATCACTCGCGGACTGAATGTCCTGCAGTTACCGATCGAAGTGGAGGCAGGCTTGTACTACCTAAACCTGCGCATCGGTGACGAATTAATTTCTCAACTAATAATTGTAGAATAATCTATGAAAAATATAAGCCTCGTACTGGTCCTGGCCCTAAGCCTCCTGGCCTGTACAAATGAAACCAGCGAGTCAACTACCGATCAGCCGCAAAGCTATCGCATTATTTCTCTGAGTGGTTTCCTGACGGAAGTCTTATTCGACCTGGGCTACGGTGGTCAGATCGTAGCTACTGACGTCACGAGTAGTTATCCGGCAGCTACGGGTGATATTCCCAAGTTGGGACACATTACACAGCTAAATGCAGAGGCCATCCTTGAGATGCAGCCAGACTATATTTTCCTGGAAGAAAATCAGCTAAATCAGACGGAGGTGCTGTCGGCCCTGGAACTATCCGGTATCAAAATAGTGCCGGTGGCTACCAGTCACCAACTCAGTAATGCGATACAGGCGGGCCTACAGATACAGCAGTATCTGGATACACCGCAAGCGGCACTGGAGCAAATGCGATCGCGCATTACCAGGGATAGTCTACAATTGGTCAAGATGCTGGAAAAGGTGGAAGACCCTGCTCGCGTGCTGTTTATCTACGCTCGGGGTGCCGGACGACTAATGGTAGGCGGACGCGGTACTTCCGCCGAAGCGATGATCAAGTTGGCAGGAGCAGAAAATGCCATCACGGCTTTTGCAGACTTCAAGCCGTTGACCCCCGAAGCGCTGCTGGAAGCGGCACCGGAGGTTATCCTGATGTTCTCTACCGGGCTGGAGAGCCTGGATGGAAAGGAAGGTCTGGCTCAAATCACCGGTATCCCTCAGACAACTGCTTTTCAGAATGATCGCATCATTGCGATGGATGGACATTATCTGACGGCTTTTGGCCCCCGAGCCGGAGCTGCCGCCCTGGAATTGGCGCAGCGTCTGTACCCATAAAATAAAGCTATGCAGTCGGTAAAATTCTTTTTTCAAATACCCGTGCTCCTGTTACTGTTAGTACTCAGTATTATTGGATCAGCCTTTATAGGGGCCTATCAGGCTTCCGTAACAGAAATTGGCCAGGCTATTGCTGCCTCTTTAGGCGGAGAGCAAAACCCTACGGCTTTTCTAATCCTTCACATTCGTCTGCCGCGTATTTTGCTGGCTGCTTTGGTCGGCGCGGGGCTTTCCATTGCCGGTGCCGCCATTCAGGGGCTTTTCCGCAATCCGCTGGCCGAGCCTTCGCTGATTGGTATCACCAGCGGTGCAATGTTGTTTGCGGTCTTATCGATCGTGAGTCTGGGTACGGTACTAGCTTCCGTTTCTGCTGTTTTTCAGCAGGCTAGTGTGGCTATCTTTTCCTTTGTTGGCGGCTTGCTAACCACTTATTTGGTCTACTTTCTGTCCAGTCGCAACGGTCGGACCAATGTCATGACGATGTTGTTGGCGGGGATTGCGATTACGGCTTTTTCGGCGGCGATTACCGGCATCTTTATTTATCTGTCGGATGATCAGCAACTGCGGGATATTACCTTCTGGAGCCTGGGCAGCCTGAGTGCCGCTTCCTGGACGCAATTGCTCATCCTGGCGCCGATTATCGTATTGGGCACGATCTTACTAAGTCAGTATGCCCGCGCGCTGAATGCCATCATGTTGGGGGAAAAAGAAGCCACTTATCTAGGCGTGCAGGTAGAGAAAGTGAAGTCCAGGATTATTTTGATCACTGCGCTGATCGTAGGTGTCAGCATTGCGATGTCCGGGATTATCGGTTTCGTGGGGCTGGTGATTCCGCATTTTCTGCGCCTGATTAAGGGAACGGATTACCGCTATTTGCTACGTGCTTCTGCCTTGCTGGGGGCCGTTTTCCTGATGGGTACCGACACGCTGGCCCGCACCTTGATTGCTCCTGCCGAGCTGCCGATTGGTATCCTGACAGCCATGGTGGGTGCGCCCTTTTTCTTATGGCTATTACTTCGGACCCAACGTAAAACCTTCGCATTATGATCCAGGCACAACAGGTCACCATTCAGAAAGGAAAGAAAAACATTGTCCGAGACGCTTCCTTTTGCATTCAGCCGGGACAGATCACCGTGGCCATTGGCAAGAACGGCGCGGGGAAGTCGACCTTACTGGAGGCCCTAACCGGCCGCAATACTTGCCAGCAGGGACAGATTATTTGGGATAAACAGCAGATGAGCAGCCTGAGTCTTCAGGAGCTGGCGCAGCGGCGAGCGGTGCTTTCGCAAAAAGTGGAGGTCAGTTTTCCCATCCCGGTAAGGGAGCTGGTAGAGATGGGGTGTTATGCGGCGAGTGTTCCGCTTACGCAAAAAGAGACCCAAAACATCGTGCGCAAAGCATTGTCGGAGGTCAATATGCTGAATTTTAGAGTGCGGGACTTCCGAACCCTTTCTGGCGGTGAGCAAAAAAGAGTGCTACTGGCGAAAGCTATTGCACAGCTACATAGCGGTGGCTGGACGGGCGGGCATAAGTACATCTTTCTGGATGAGCCCACGGCAAGCCTGGATATTCAACAGCAATTCAAGCTATTGAAGCTAGTCAAAAGAATGGTGCAGCATCGCAAAGTAGGTGTTTTTGCCGTCCTGCACGATATCAACCTGGCGGCTCAATTCGCCGATCAGATACTACTCTTGAAAAACGGCTACATACGCTACCAGGGTAGCCCGGCGGAAGTATTGACCACAGAAAAGCTAAAAGCAGGTATGGGAATCAACACCCTCGTTCACCGGCATCCGGTATTCGACTGCCCCTATGTACTGTCTTTACCAGACCCCATTGAACAAAGGCATTTTGTATTACCCCATCTTGGCCACCCGCGTTCGGCTAGCCCTTTAGGTGACAACCTGAACCAAAAAAGCCAATATGGATAAAATCACAATAAATATGGAAAACAAGATCAAAAACCTGAAGTGGCAGCTGGCTGAACTCAAAGCCAGTGAGTCCAAACTGAGAAACCGAAACCTGGCACAGCGCCTGGGAATTAGTGAAGCAGAATTGCTGACGCTTTCACTGGGAGAAAACGTCAGCTTGCTCGACGGCGACTGGAAGGCCTTACTAAAAAAGATGAGAAAAATGGGCTACGTGATGGCGCTGACGCGCAACGAGCACTGCGTACACGAGCGCAAAGGTGTGTACGACAATATCAAGTTTTATAAGGGCGCCCACAACGTTGGCGTGGCGATCAATCCGGATATTGATCTGCGCTTCTTCATGAACGAATGGCACTACGGTCTGGCCGTAGAGATGCCCAAAGGGAAATCACGCCTGTACTCTTTTCAGTTTTTCAACCGGAAAGGAGAAGCTGTACACAAGATATTTTCTACACCAAAATCAGACATCGAAGCCTACCACCAACTGGTAGCGGAATTTAAAGCAAAGGTGCAGGAACCGCTGACCGGGCTGGATCGCAGCCCTTACGAAGAAAAGACCATTACGCCCGATGAAGAAATTGACGTGGCTGGCTTCCAGGAGGCCTGGCGGACACTCGAAGATACCCACGATTTCTTTGGTATGCTGAAAGAATATAAGGTGGCACGTACCCAGGGATTGCGTCTGGCTCCCGAGGGCTACACCCGTAAAATAGACAACGAAGCGGTAGTCAGAACACTGCAGACTGCTGCGGAAAAGGAAGTATCCATCATGTGCTTTCTCCATAGCAAAGGTACGGTGCAGATTCATACCGGGCCGGTGAAAAACCTGAAGTTTTTTGGAGACTGGTATAATGTGATGGATCCCAAATTTAATCTGCACCTGAAGATGAACAGCGTAGCCGAGACCTGGATCGTCAAAAAGCCGACTAAAGATGGTATCGTCACCAGCCTGGAGCTCTTTGATGCCGATGGGGAGCTGATCACTTATTTCTTCGGTGCCCGCAAACCCGGGAAGCCCGAGCTGGAAAGCTGGCGCAGCGTAATCGACGAAATACAGCAGGTGGAAAACCTGACTTAAGAATACTATTTATTGTGATGGATGGCTACTGGCTTCGGTCAGTGGCTTCCAAAATATAGAAGGAATCTTAGCATGAAGTATCTGATTCATTGTTTGTTGTTTTGCTTACCCGCTTGCTTGTGGACGCAGCCCAATTCCTCAGACTCGCTATGGCGTCTGGCAATCGAGGATATGGTGGTGACGGCGCAGTATGTACCTACCCACGTCAGTAATGCGGTCCATCAGGTGAAAGTGATCAAAGGCACTGAGGTGGAGCAGCAAGGCCAGAACAACCTGGCGGAAGTACTGACTAACCAGTTGAACCTCAACGTGAACGTGGATCCCATCCTGGGAAATGGTGTCCAGATTCAGGGAGTCGGTGGAGAGAATGTGCTGATCATGATCGATGGGGTGCCGGTGATTGGTCGTACTAACGGTAATATTGATCTGTCGCAGATTACGATGAACAACGTAGAGCAGATTGAGATCATCGAAGGGGCGATGTCGGCTCAGTACGGTAGCAATGCTTCGGGCGGTGTGGTCAACATCATTACTAAAAAATCGCAGTTGGATCGTTTTTCCGTCAAGGCGATCAATCAGTACGAGAATGTCGGCATCCTGAACAATGCGTTTTCGCTGGGTTTCCAGCAGGACAAATGGTACGCAAATCTGAACCTAAATCGATTCGCCAGCCAGCTGATGCCTACCGATAGCCTACGCCTGTTCGAGACGCGTTATCTGGACGATGGTACTGCCTACCGGACGAAAAAGTATCCCTGGAACCCTAAAGTCCAGCTGGGCATGGATGGTACCCTGCGGTACGATTTTTCGGATAGCACCCAAATGATTTATCAGTACCGTTATTTCGACGAGGAGTTAGGTGTTTTTGGCGAAACCCGCCGCCCACAATTTCGGCCCTATAGCTTTGACCAATACTTTACAACCCGGCGCGTGGACCACAGCCTGCGCCTTGAGACTTACCTGGGCCCGCGTCTGTACTATCAGGCCACTACCGCCTTTAATGTCTACGATCGATTGCGCCGTACCGAGCGTCTGGATCTGGAGCCCGATACGACCAGCCTGGTACCCGGAGGGCAGGATACCACTTTGTTTACGGCTCTGCTACATCGAGGTATGCTGAGTACCTTGTCCAGTGGGAAATGGAATGGGCAACTGGGGGGGGAAATATTCCATGAGACTGGTGCTGGTCAGCGCATTCAGGATCCGGAAAATCCGGATTCGGAAGGGGCCAGCCTGAGTAATTATGCCGCCTGGCTCAGTACGCGTTTTAATCCTACCGGGGGGCTGACCATACAGGGTAATCTGCGCTATGGCTATAATACCCGATATGAGCACCCACTGGTACCCTCGCTCAATGTGCACTGGCAGCCGACGGAGGCGTGGTCCTTGCGCCTGAGTTATGCCAGGGGCTTTCGGGCGCCTTCCCTCAAGGAGCTGTTCTTCAATTTTGTGGATGTCAATCACTTTATTATTGGTAATCCGGGGCTGGAGGCGGAGCGCTCGCAGAATGCCGCTTTCAATGTGGCCTACACGCCACAGCGGCAGGGCGCCGTAGGGTTTTCGGGGAAGCTCTTTTATAACCGTATCAGCAACCGTATCATCACGGCCGAATTCGCACCCTTGCAATTTAATTATCAAAACCTGGAGCAGTTCGAGACCCACGGACTCAACCTGAAGATGGACTGGTCAGGTAAGCATTGGCGGATATCATCCGGCTTTGCCTTTACGCGCCTATACAATCAATGGGCTGCCGACTACGACGAATCTCCGGGTTTTACGAATCTCTCCGAATGGCAGAATGAGCTCAATGTACAACTGGCACCTATTGATGCCGATCTGGTGGTCGTGCACCGCTATTTAGGGCGGCAAGTACGTTTCTTTGAGAACGAGGCCGGCCAATTACAGCAGGGCTTTATTGGTGATTACCATTTTGTGAACGCGACCCTGAGCCGTCATCTGTGGCAGGAGCGTATTTTTTTGGCCCTGGGGGGCAAAAATCTGCTCAATATCACCAGTGTGCCGGCTAACGTCGGCGGTGGTGGATCGGCTCACGGTGGCGTCGGCAACAGTCAGTTGCTCAACTGGGGACGCACTTTTTTCGTTCGGATCAACTTTAAGTTTGGTTTTTAGTCCTCAGTGAGGAATTTTTTAATCACTTCTCCATTATTGTAACCTAAAACGAATGGGGATATTATACCGCACCTTTACTTTACGCCCCTGCTGCATGCCCGGCTGAAAAGTAATCTTCTGCTGTAAGCGTCGTACCGATTCTAAGGTCACCTCGCCACAACCGGCCCCGATATCCCGCAGGAGTTCAATATCCTTGATTTTCCCCGATTCATTAATAATAAAAGAAACCACCACGGTACCTTCCACATTGTTTTCGCGGGCAATAGCCGGGTATTTTAGATTTTTGTAGATCCGTTTAATCATCTCCTCTGAAGTACAGGCCAGGGGGTCTGCCGCTTCTGCACAGTCGGGGAAGGTGGGCATTTTTTCGACTCTGATCCACTCTTCAGGGTGTTTTTCTTCAATAATGGGTAGTGGAGCAGGGGCTGGTTTTGGCTTTGGCTTGGATTCGGGAATGAAGATCTCATCATTAGCTTCTATAGTGAGATCGACAAACTCTTCTACTTCATCCGGGAGTTCCTCTTCTGGCACCTCTTCAATTTCAATCGGGGGTGGTGGAATCACCGGAGGGGGCGTTGTCGTCCGGGGAGGGATCACTTCTATTTCTCCGGAATAAATAGGGCTTAGTCCATCCGAAAGGGTGGTTCCTGTTTCTCGCTGGGTCCAGTTAAAGGCCATTAGCGTGAGGGCCAGGGCTGTAATTAATCCCACCTGAAAAAAGGCCGTATTATGCCGCAGCGGATCAAAGGCCAGCTGTTTTACTTTGGACCAGACCGGTAATTCATGTCGATTGATCGTGGTTTTACGCAAGTACCATCGAGCACCAATAATTAATAAGATAAGGAGTAGACAAAGGCCTCCCAGGCTCAGGAGCAGCGTTTGGCTGCTGAGTTCTAGTGGTAACATAGCTTTCTTTTTTAGAGAGGAGTTGCCGAATGGAGGAATTGACTAATGCTTGTCTATTGTTTAACTCAACAACTCAACAACTCAATAATTAAAAACCAGGTGGGTAGTATCGACAATTGGAAGATGCTGCTTTTGAGAAAAGTGGTGGGTGGATTGATGTTCTGCGCGGGAATAAGATTAAAACAGCAGAATCTCAGGTAAAAAATAAAGGGTGTATTGTATTGTAGATCAGCACGTTAAATGTTTAATTTGGCCATTATTGAGGTAAATTTGCCCGAGTTTTGTCCTTGTCCCCCCCCCCGAATTTGCCATACTTTTCCCAGGTCATCGTGATGATATTGATATATCAAGGGTCGGACCTGCCGAAACAGCGACTTGAAACGATCTGAAAGTAGGCGTCTAATGAAAAGAAAATAATGATGAAAAAAATTCTGTTGATAGGCTTACTGCTGGTGTTTGTGGCTTCGATAAGCTCAGCGTCTCGAAACTATCCTGATATGGAAGAAGATTTAGGACGGCAATGTTGTACAGTCACTCATTTTTCTTCTTCCAGTGGGATACAAATTGATATTACTGCTTGTGCAGGCTGGTTTTTGTCTGATGATGAAAAAGCCATGGAAAGAGCTTGTGAAAAGGCAGATGAAGCATCCCCTTGGTAGAATAAACATGATTCCATTCAAATTAAAATTATCAAAGCATGATTAAATCTATTTTAATTGGCATTATTTCCTTCATGTCGATTCAATCAAGTGAAGTATTGATGGAAGAAATGGTACCAAATGACGAAGTGCCTTGTCGAATAACATGTACCATTACTATGCCTAATCGAGAAGGTCGCATAGTTACCGCATCAGCAACTGCTGGAGGGATATTTACCAGTTGCACAAAGGCTCGTGAAAAAGCTTGTGCAGAAGCCTTAGCTATGATTAAGGACGAGAGGTAAGATTTATTTTCAAAAGAGTGAGGATGCATACATCGTCACTCTTTATTCAAATACTTTAAGAATGAAAAGTTTTTTGTTATGCCTTTCTTTTTGTTGGGGTTTTACCGCTACGTCATTGGCCCAAAACTATGAGATAGAATATAACCATACGGTTACCTTTAAATTAAATACCCTGGAGTCAGTATACAAATTGGCACATTCTCCACGAAGTAGTATATATTATCAAGTTGAGTATGAATTTTTTAATGGAGATGGAAATGAATCTTTACCGATGGATGATCAAAGTACTCCATTCGTTAAAAAAGAATATCATTCCAAAAGAGTGATCCATACAGAAACTGTAATGAACGAAAAAGTATTTGTTGAAGATGAACTTCCCCTGCAGACCTGGGAGCTAAAAGCGGAAACAAAGAAAATCAAATCGTTCAACTGCAAAAAGGCAGTAACCACTTTTAGAGGCCGCAACTATACGGCCTGGTACACGGAAGACTTGTCTATCATCGGTGGACCCTGGAAGTTTGATGGCTTACCGGGGCTTATTCTGGAGGTCGCATCTGATGATGGAGTTCTTATAATAGAAGCCACACAAATCGAGCAAAAGGAAGAAGTTATTTTTCCCGATTTTGCGTACAAAGAAAAAGATCTGATCACCTGGGAAGAATTTTGCAAACGCTATCAAAAAGCCATCAAGCGAATCTGGAGAAACATGATGGCAGATACCGATACGGATGTGGAGTATGGCCTCGAGGTGAATTCAATTGAAGATCTCGGCCTGGAGCAGACCAAATGGAAGTAAAACCGAAAAAAATACTCTTCATTTTAATCGGGTTGTGCTGGTGGAGCTTTTCCCTGTCTGCCCAGGAATGCTACGGTATTATCCGGGATAGCACCGGGCAGGTGATTAGTGATTGTTATCTACTGGTTTTGGATGTTGAGGATAATCGGATTATTGATTATGCGGTACCCAATGCAGTGGGTGAATATCAGGTAGCTATTCCCTTAGATACTAGCAGACGTATCAGTATTCGGTGTCAGGGCCTGGCTTATGAGACACAAACGAAAGATATTGACTGGGAGCCATCCACCTCACGCTACGAGGTTAATTTTCAGCTGCGTTTGCGGAAGCGAGAATTAGAAGAGGTAGTCATCGTTGCCGAGCGAATCGCGATCAAGGTGAACAATGATACGGTGGTCTATGATGTCTCTCAATTTAGAGGGGTAGAAGATCGTAAAATCATCAATGTCCTCAAAAATATGCCGGGCATTACCGTAGATGAGCGCTCCGGGATGATTAGCTACAAAGGCAAGCCTGTAGAAACGATCCTGCTGGATGGAGATGATCTTTTTGGAGATAATTATACTGTCGGCGCACGAAATATATCCTCCGATATAGTGGATAAAGTAGAGGCTATTGAAGATTATCACGAGAATAAACTCAAAAAAGGGCTAAAAAGGTCCGAAAAAGTAGCGCTCAACCTCAAGTTTAAGGAAGATAAAATTAAGCTTTCCGGGGAGGTGGGTGCTGCGCTGGGCCTGGGCCACTTCATGAGCAATGTGAATGCTATCAGCCTCTCTAAACGCTATAAAGGCTTTGGTGTTTTTCAAGTGAATAATATCTCTATTAATGAGACCTCCTTCCTGCCTGCTACCTATCGCTCGGAAAACAGGGAGGAAATTGATCGTTACGGGGTGGATTTTTTTAGAGAAAGTAGTGCCACGCAAATGGCGTCTTTTCCCAGGAGCTATATCAATAACCTCAAGTTCGGTAACTACAACAACTTATTTACCTTTTCTGAAAAGGTAAAACTCAAGAGTAGTATCGCCGCTTTTGGAGATCAGACGGAATACGCACAATCCATCGCTAATCGCTTCACCATTGCTGCTCAAGAGGTAGAGACTTCTAATGAAATAGAGAATACGGCCACTCCGAGTTATTTTACCTTTGATAACGAGTTGAATGTAGATCTTACCAAGACTTCTTTACTTAAGTATACCAACCGGTTTGTCCGTCACCGTAATGACTTCCATCAAACCAATCTTCAGAATAAGAATACCTTATTTGATACAGGAATTGGGCTGTCCAAATCCTATTTTCAGCAAAAGCTGAATTATTCCAACCGCTTCTCTGATAAAGAGCTATTCGAGGTGAACCTGCTGCATACCAGCAATCATCAAGACCAGCGAATGAGCCTGAACAGCCCGGAGCCAGTGAGTTTTGACAGTATTGTTTTAAATGAGCAAGAGAGTGAGGGGCGTCGCTCGATATTGGAAAGTAAATTACTTTATTTAAGGAAGATCAATAAAGGCGATATAGAATTATCCCTTCAGCATACCTATGATACCTGGAATAGTGATATGGTTTCCGGGGCGGTCCCTTTTGGGTATTTATTGGAGAACAACAGTGTCCTTGGTACAGGTGAGTTCAATTATCAGGTGTATAAAAAAATGAAGCTCTCTGGAAAATTGGCCTGGGGATATGCCGATCGGAGGTTGAAGAATAAGCAGGAGGAGACAAGCTTACAGGAAAAAGGAGATTTCCTAAACCTGGAAGCCGGATTGGGCGTCAAGCTCAACCCAAAAAATAATGTTAACCTGACGGCACAGCGTAATCATCAACTGAATGATTATTATTATCTCTTCTCCCATCCGATCCTGGTGGATGCCAGGACGATTGTACGCAATAGGCCTGCTTTAGCCTTTCGGCAAATGGAATCACTAACTGCCAACTATGCTTATTATGATATACCTAAGCAGTTCTCGTTTTCTTTTTCGACGACTTACCGGCAGGAAGATAATTTTATGTTAGCCACTCAAAGGATTAGCGAGCGGATCAGTTTGCTTACTTATTTTCAGACGCCATTAAGCAAGAGTGACATCGATCTTTCTACGGCTACCAGTTTTTTTATAGATGGTCTGAATAATAAAGTGGAGTTGAGTGCAAATGCGAACTTTAGCCAATATTACAATTCCTTACAAGAAGCAGATATTCGAGCAGCGAATGCTTCGGTTTATAATGCCAGCCTTAGTTTGAATAGTGCTTTTCTCGGTTTTTTTAATTACCGGAGTAGCCTGAGTTTCACCTACGTTGAGAGTGAACAGGCAGGTATAGCCTTTCCTTTCATCAATCGAACCCTAACAGCTGGTCTGACCACCATATTTAAGTTTTCTAAACGTACCTACTGCAAATTAGAAAATGAACTCCTCCTCCCAGATGGCCAGCAATTGACGGGGAATCAATTTTTTATGGATTTTTCCTTTAATCATGTCAGAGAGGAGGTCGAGTTTTTTGTTCTGGCTCGCAATCTGTTGAATCAAGATAATTTCAGCCAAATCTCGACTACTGAATTTTCTAGGAGTGTTTATTCTTTGGGACTATTTCCCCGGTACGTGGTTTTGGGAGCTAATTTCCAGTTTTGAATCTAATTATCAGGTACCTTATCGAATAGGTAAAATATTGTAGGCTTTAGCTATCTGTCGGATCGTTTGCCTGTTTCGGCTCATACCCAAAATAAACCCCCCACCGCCAGCCCCACAGAGCTTGAGCATGTATTGGTCGTTGTTTAGTCCGGTCTTCCAGAGCTGATGGAAAGCAGGAGGGATGAAATCCTTTAAGTTCAAATAGTGGAGGGCACTGATTTGAGAAAAGGCTCGGAAGAGGACTTCGTTTTGCCCTTGTAAAAGGGCTTGAATCGCCTGGTTCGAAGCAGGAATAAGGATATCTTTCATTTGTGCTTTAAACAATTTATCCTCGGCTTTTACCTTAAAGGCGGCCACCCAGGGAGCCGTCTGGCGCTGGATACCGGTATCAATGACAAAAAAGTGCAGGTCTGGGTAGTCCTTCCAGTTCCAGTCGAAAGCGCGGATGCCTTGTCCGGGGACGATATGAATGGCCTGCTCCAGGTAACAAATGAGGGGGTCGGTGCCCGAGCTGGCGCCGTGAAAAAAGGACTCGAGTTGGGCCAGTTGTTCGCGCAGTAAGACCAGATCGGAAGGCGCGGGCGCGGTTTGGTATGTTTTGTATAGCGCAGCACAGAGCGCGCCCGAGCTACCCGCTCCGTAGCCGTTGGGAATATTGGAGTCGAAATAAAGGCCTTGTTGTAAGTCCTGTTGGAAAGCCACCATGTCGAGTGGGGTCAGCAGGCTGTCTTGTTGCTGAAGTTCTTGTAGATAGTTGGCAAATTGTGGTAGCTCTTGTTGGGAGGCATCTGCGTCCCAGGCCCATTGCCCACTAAATGCGGTCCAGGGCATAGCCAGTGCTTCCGCTCCCTGCAGGACGATATGCTCCCCGAATAAGAGTATTTTTGCGTAAGCAGCTGCCATTACTTAGCCCTTTTGCTTGGCCAGCAGCAGATCGCTGTAAGAGGATTGTACCAGATCTTCCGGCTGAATATGAAAGAGGTCCATATACGTTCGGCACTGTCGCGTTAGTTTTTCCTCACCAATGGTACCGTCTTTATCGATCGCTTCGATTTCGACGAAAGTCCCTAAATCCACAACGGTATCCACGTGAAACTTGACGTTATCAATGAAATAGATTTCTCTTTCTTTATCTATTACCACGAGAATACCGAGAGAATCGGAGAGGATCTCTTTTAAGACCGTGTCGGAGGAGACTTCAAAAAGCTTAACGAAAGATTTTTTGGGTCCTGCCTGGTCTTCACGACGATAGTGAATCAGGGCTCGTTCGATATTACCTCTCCGCAATTTTAAGCGGCCACTGTTGACCTTGAAGTAGGTGTCAATCTGATGGTCCAGTCCGATGTAACTAGCTTGCTGTGTTTCAAGCATTTCTCTGACGTGCTCGAGATCTTTACACCTTGCTTTTATTTCAATATTTAAATGCTCCATGATCATAGTTTTGCACGAAAATCTCACGAAAATAAAAAAAGCCCCGACTAATTAATAGCCGGGGCCCTTTTATTTATAAGAGAATTTAGGACTACTTATCGTCTTCTTCCTCTTCGTCCTGGTCTCCCAGCTGCTGCTTCAATTGAGCTAAAGCATCCAGTTCACCAAGGGTGCTGCGTTGTACATTCGATTGCGTCTTCTTCACTGCATCGCGCGTTTGTTTGCGTTCTGCCGTGCGTTCTTTCTTCACTTGTTCATCAGCTTCGCGGCGAATATCATCGAGATAGCGCAGGTGAGATACCAAAATACGCTTGTCATCCCGGTTGAATTCGATCACTTTTACCGTCAGTACTTCCTCCGGATCGGCATAGTTGCCGTCTTCCTTGCGGATGTGCTTGATGGGAGCAAAGGCTTCCAGACCGTAAGGCAGCTGGACAATGGCCCCGCGATCGTCTCGGCGGAGTACCGTTGCTTCGTGGTAAGAACCGATGGGGAATACATTTTCGAAGGTATCCCATGGGTTCTCTTCGATTTGCTTGTGTCCCAGTGACAATTTGCGATTGTCTTTGTCGATGTCCAGGATGACACAGTCGATATCCTTACCCACTTTGGTAAATTCAGATGGGTGAGAGAAACGCTTGGTCCAGGAAAGGTCGGAGATATGTACCATACCACCAATACCTTCTTCCAATTCAACGAATACACCGTAAGGCGTGAGGTTTTTCACTTCTCCGCTGTGGCGGCTGTTTACTGGGAAGCGCTCTTCGATATCGCTCCATGGATCCTTGGTCAATTGCTTCAAAGACAGAGACATCTTACGCTCTTCGCGGTCGATAGTGACAATCTTCGCTTGATATTCCTGATTCAGGTTGAAGAATTCGCGAGCATTGATGGGCTGATTGCTCCAGCTTACTTCTGAAACGTGGATCAGACCTTCTACGCCGGGCTGAATTTCTAGGAATGCACCGTAGTCTTCGATATTTACGATGCGACCAGAAACGTTGGAACCTTCCTGAATGGATTCGTCCAGTACTTCCCATGGGTGCGGCTGCAGTTGCTTCAGACCCAAAGAAATACGTTTCTTGTTCTCGTCGAAGTCTAAGACTACGACACTGATTTTCTGGTTCAATTCTAATACTTCGCTTGGGTGATTGATCCGTCCCCAGCTGATATCGGTGATATACAGCAGACCGTCTACACCACCCAGGTCGAGGAATGCACCAAAATCGGTGATATTCTTCACGATACCTTCCAGTACCTGACCTTTTTCCAGGCTGGCAATAATAGCTTCCCGCTGTTCGGCCAGATCGCTTTCGATGAGTGCTTTGTGCGAAACAACGGCGTTCTTGATGGTTTCGTTAATTTTCACCACCTTAAATTCCATTGTTTTTCCTACGTATGAATCGTAATCAATGATGGGCTTAATATCAATCTGAGAACCCGGTAGGAAGGTTTCCAGACCACCAGCATCTACGATCAGACCACCTTTTGTCTTACTGATGACCGTACCCTTGATCACGGTACCGTTTTCGTAAGAATCTCTGATGGCTTCCCAGGCACGTAGCAACTTCGCCTTGCGACGAGAGAGTACCAGACGTCCTCTGGAATCTTCTTTTTGTTCTACGTATACCTCAACGGAATCGCCGACTTCAAGATCTGGCATGTCTCTAAATTCAGATAGAGAGAGCAGACCATCCGACTTATAGTTCAGGTCAATAACGACATCACCGTCGTGAATGGCGGTGATCAGTCCGGAGACAATCGTACTTTCACCAACCGCACTCAGTGTAGAATCGTACTGTTTTAGGTACTCTTCTTTTTCCTCTTCGGTGTAGTTGGCACTGCGCTTGTTACCCCGACTCCAGTCAAAGGCATCGTGTGCACTTTCCTCTTCTTCGTCTTCCATGTTCAGCTCGACATCATCTTCGTCGTCATCGTCATCGTCGCTTGAGTCATCGTCAGAACCTTCTTCATCGGAATCCTCATCATCCGAATCCTCATCGTCGTCAGCATCATCGGAATCGTCTTCCTCTTCACTGTCTTCTTCGGTGCTGGCCTCTATAACGGGGGCTTTTTCTTCCGTTTTCTCCGTTTTAGCTTCTTCAGCTGCCGCTTCCGCTTTTTCTTTTACCTCTTCAATTTCGGTAACCTCTTCACCAGAATTCTCCTCACTTGAAGTTTCTTCTGATGTGGGTTCCTCGTTCTCTTCCAGGTTGTTTTTTTCTTCTTCTAAAAGCATAATTTGATGTAATCGCGAAAGGCGATTTTTTAATTAAAAAATAAATGAATCCCATCCGGGGGCTTTTGTCCCCTTCAAATTGGGCTGCAAAGGTAATTGAATTCGATGAAAAAAGGAAGGAATCTCTCTGTAAATTAAGGCTTTGAATAACTTCTGCGAAGAAAGAATAGGGAGATTAGGAATTTGGCACAAAAAAACTAGAGAAATTTGTAAATTTACGGAACTACAATACAAAATTTTGATTCTGCTTGACGTTCAGAGCTAGATGAGATATTCCTGAAAATAGCAATATAAATATTATGGTAGAAAACAGACCTTGGCTAACCAACTATCCCAGCGGTGTACCCGCCAATATAGATCCCAATGCCTATACGACCGTTATTGATTTGTTTGAAGGCTGCTTCCACAAGTACGGTAGTAAGCCAGCTTTTTCCTGCATGGGGAAGGAGGTCAGCTATAAACAATTGGATAAGCTCTCCACCCAATTTGGCGCCTATCTTCAGTCCCGGGGCCTGGAAAGAGGGGATAAAATTGCTTTGATGATGCCCAATTTATTACAGTATCCCATTGCGCTGCTGGGGGCACTGCGGGCGGGATTGATTATTGTCAATACCAACCCGCTGTACACACCGCGGGAAATGCAGCATCAATTTAAGGATGCGGAAGTTAAAGCCATTGTGATTGCCGAAAACTTTGCGGCCAAGCTGGAAGAGATTTTACCCGATACCAGTATTAAGGCGATTATTACCACTAGTATTGGTGAGATGTTGGGTTGGCCCAAAAGCATGATTGTGAATTTTGTCGTGCGTAATATCAAACGCATGGTTCCTAAATACAGTCTGGCCAATACGGTTTCTTTTTCCGATGCGCTCAAGCAGGGGAAGAAATTTAAGCTAAAAAAACACGAACAAGAACCGGACGATGTCATCGCACTGCAGTATACGGGTGGTACCACGGGGATATCCAAAGGAGCGATGCTGACCAATCGCAATCTGGTCTCCAATATGCTGCAGGTAAGGGCCTTTATCGGGCCATTCCTAAGGGAGGGGGCTGAAGTTGCCCTGTGTCCACTACCGCTCTATCACATTTTTGCCTTTACGGTAAATTGTTTGGCGATGATGGAGCTGGGTGCACTTTCGGTGCTGATTACCAATCCACGCGACTTCTCGACCATTGTTGGGGCGATAAAATCTTATGATATTACCCTAATGACGGGCGTGAATACGCTTTTTAATGGTTTGATTAACGACAAGGCATTCCAGCAACTGGACTTTTCTAAATTGAAAGTAACCGTAGGTGGCGGTATGGCCGTCCAGCGACCCGTAGCGGAGGCCTGGCAGCGGCTGACCGGCTGTGAGCTTTCCGAAGGTTATGGTATGACGGAAGCCTCTCCCGTTGTCACTGTGAATCCACTCGATGGCAAGGGGCGGATTGGCACGATCGGTTTGCCGATACCTTCTACTGATGTACGCATCGTAGATAACCAGGGGAATGTCCTGGCTGTGGATCAGATTGGAGAAATTCAGGTTAAAGGGCCACAGGTGATGAAAGGCTACTATAAACGACCCGACGAAACGAATAAAACGATTGTCGACGGCTGGTTATGTACGGGAGATATTGGTAAAATGTACGAAGACGGCTTCTTTGAGATCGTAGATCGCAAGAAGGATATGATCCTGGTATCCGGCTTTAATGTATTCCCCAATGAGGTAGAAGAAGTCGTTGCCGGACATCCCAAAGTAATGGAAGTTGCGGCAGTCGGCATACCCGATGATAAATCCGGGGAAGTGGTTAAAATCTTTGTCGTGAAGAAAGATAAATCGCTAAATAAGGACGAACTATTAAAGTACTGCAAAAACAACCTGACGGGTTATAAGGTGCCAAAGCAGGTTGAGTTTAGGGCGGAATTACCCAAAACAAACGTCGGTAAGATTTTGCGCCGTAAGCTGCGGGAGGAGTAGAAATTGATTTTGTCGGATATATTGCTTTTGTACCCTACCTGGGGTGGCTGTTATTCTGTATTTTTAATCCTGTTTTAAGGTCTAAAGACCCAAATTAGCACCCTTGGTAAACCAAGGAAAATATGCTCATCAAAACTTATGCGAGTGCGCTCCAGGGCGTTGATGCTCGTACGATCACCGTGGAAGTTAACGCCGGTGGACAACCAGTGGCCGGAAAGAATTATTATAATATGGTAGGTTTGCCGGATAGTGCTATCCGGGAAGGTTTTCATCGTATCGAAGCTGCCCTAACCAACGTCGGGCAGCGGATGCCCCGAAAAAAAGTGACCGTTAATCTGGCTCCAGCCGATTTGCGGAAGGAGGGGTCTGCTTACGATTTGCCGATTGCCCTTGGGATTTTGGCGGCCAGCCAGCAAATCACGGGAAAAAGCCTGGAAGAATATGTGATCCTGGGAGAACTGGCCCTGGACGGTGGCTTGCGCCCCATCAAGGGCGCTTTACCGATTGCTATTCAGGCTCGTAAAGAAAAATTTAAAGGTCTGGTGCTTCCCAAACAAAATGCTCGGGAGGCCGCTATTGTGAGTGATCTGGACGTGATTGGGGTAGAGCACCTGCGCGAGGCAGTTGACTTCTTTCGCGACCAGTTGGAGATTGAACCCACCCAAATTGACACCCGTGACGAATTCGAACACCACGTTAACAATTACGAAGTAGACTTTGCGGATGTAAAAGGCCAGGAGAATATTAAACGCGCCCTGGAGATCGCGGCTGCGGGTGGTCATAATGTAATCTTGATTGGTCCGCCCGGTGCCGGAAAAACCATGCTGGCTCGCCGCTTGCCTACTATCCTTCCGCCCCTAGGCCTGCGAGAAGCGCTGGAGACTACCAAAATTCATTCCGTGGCGGGTATGCTGCGGGCTGAAACCGGCCTGGTCACCAGGCGCCCTTTTCGTGCACCCCATCATACCATTAGCGATGTGGCACTGGTAGGCGGCGGCTCTAACCCCATGCCGGGTGAGATTTCGATAGCGCACCACGGAGTATTGTTCCTGGATGAACTACCGGAATTTAAACGCAGTGTGCTGGAAGTGATGCGGCAGCCCATGGAGGAGCGTCGCGTAACGATTTCTAGAGCCCGTGTCACCGTGGATTATCCCGCCAGCTTTATGTTGATTGCTTCGATGAACCCCTGCCCCTGTGGTTATTTTAATCATCCGGAGAAAGATTGTACCTGTGGGCCAGGAGTGGTAAAGCGCTACCTGAATAAGATTTCCGGGCCCCTTCTGGACCGTATCGATCTGCACGTAGAGGTAACACCGGTGTCCTATGATGAATTGGCGGGGCGGGAGCGCAGTGGCGATACTAGCCAGACTATTGCTGAGCGCGTTGTGCGGGCGCGGGAGCTTCAGGAAAAACGCTACGAAAAGTTTCCACAAATTTATTGTAATGCCCAGATTCCCAGTCGTATGGTGCGCGAAGTCTGTCAGATCAATAAGGCGGGCTTACTATTGGTGAAAAAGGCGATGGAGAAGCTCCAATTATCCGCCAGGGCTTATGATCGGATTTTGAAAGTAGCCCGTACCGCCGCTGACCTCAGTGATAGCGAAGATATTAAGATCGAACATTTGGCAGAAGCCATCCACTTTCGGAGCCTTGATCGGGAAGGTTGGGCCGAATGAGAAAAAAACTAAAAAAATTTGGAAAACTGTTAAAAAGCCTGTATCCGGCGCAATAATGGGCGTTTTTTTGTAGTTTATATGTAAAGTTACTCAAAGGGGAGATTTCCCGCCTGTCTTAGCTTCAAAGTGAAGGCAATCCGGGAATCCAATTTTTTAATGGGATTAATTGCAAACAAAAAATTCTCGTATGAAGCACAGCTTTACATCAAATTCTTTAGTCCGTTTTATTTACAATGAAGTTTCTACTTCGGAGCGCCTGGCCATCATGGAAGCACTGCGTGCAGATGCGGAACTGCGCCGAGCTTACGAAGAGTTGAAGACTGCACAAAATAAGCTACCTAAGACTAGATTCAATGCACCTAAATCTGCCATTAGCAAGATTTTGGCGCATAGTAAAAGTACAGCGGTAGAGCCCTGCTAACAGCAAGGTTTGCAGAAAGACAGATAAGTCATCCCGACCAGCTCGGGATGACTTATTTTTTTGTTGTGCATTCATGATTACCATACCGGAGATTTCCTGAGTAAGCGGAGCTATACCCAATGGCTCTTTTTTGACATTGGAGTTTCTCGTAAAAAGTTTAACAGCTTCGATAGAATAAAGCGGAGATTGTAAGAAGTATCTGTATTTTTGCCGCACTATAGACTTTATTCTAAATAATTTTGTATGGCTAAAAAATCATCTTTTGCTCCCATTCTGCGTTACGTCCTCGCCTTAATAGCTAAGGCTATTAGGCTCCGGGCGCGCCTTGATTGGAAACAAAATCTTTCATTTTCACCTCATAAAACTATTTAGAATAAAGTCTTATGAACAAACCGTACTTTATTATTGATTTTGATAGTACATTCACTAAGATCGAGGCACTGGATCTGCTTTGTGAAATCGTACTGGAGGATGACCCCAGAAAAGAGGAAGTCTTTTTCGAAATTCAGGAGATCACTAATCAGGGGATGGATGGTAGTCTTGACTTTCGTACATCCCTATCCCAACGTATGGCGCTGCTACAGCCCCATCGCAGTCATATTGAGGCCCTGGCCGAAGCACTAAAAGATCAGATATCTGAGTCTTTTAAGCGAAACGCGGATTTCATTGTTTCACACCGGGAGCAGGTCTACGTGGTATCCAATGGTTTTAAAGATTTTATCATTCCGGTCGTTACACACTACGGCTTGTTGGCGGATCAGGTTTATGCCAATGAATTTACCTACGATGAAGCGGGCAATGTGGTGGGCTTTAATGAAGCAATTCCACTCAGCCGATCGGGGGGTAAGCCCATTGTTATCCGCGATCTAAATCTGGCCGGCGAGGTACTGGTGATTGGTGACGGCTACAATGATTTTGAAATCAGAGAGCAGGGGTACGCGAGCAAATTTTATTTATTCACCGAAAACGTACGGCGCGCAAAGGTCCTGGAAATTGCCGACCACATCGCCCCAAGCGTTGACGAAATTTTATATGAATTAAAAATGAGTAGAGCACTGTCTTATCCAAAAAATCGTATAAATGTCCTGCTGCTAGAAGGAGTACATAAAGATGCTGTACAAATCTTTGAGGCAGAAGGCTATAATGTAGAATACCTCGAAACGGCGCTAAGCGAAGAAGAGCTCTGCGAGCGCATCAAGGAGGTCAATATCATTGGTATCCGCTCCAAGACCCATATCACCGAGAAGGTGATCAAATCGGCCAAACGCCTGATTTGTATTGGCGCCTTTTGTATCGGGACCAACCAGATCGACCTCGAAGCTGCCAGTCGGCATGGGGTCACTGTCTTTAATGCACCCTACATGAATACCCGCTCCGTGGTAGAACTGGCCATCGCCGAAATCGTCTTTCTGGTGCGCAACTTGCCAGACAAAATGATGGCGATGCACCAGGGACGATGGGAAAAATCAGCCACCGGGGCCAACGAAGTACGCGGTAAAAAATTAGGTATTATTGGTTATGGTAATATCGGTTCGCAGCTTTCCGTTTTAGCGGAAGCCATGGGACTGGATGTCTACTATTACGATTTAGTAGATAAAATGCCCCTGGGGAATGCCACCAAATGCGATACCCTAAAAGAACTACTCGGCACCGTAGAGGTCTTATCCCTGCACATCGATGGTCGCCCGGAAAACACCAATTTCTTTGGGGCCGAACAATTCAAAATGATGAAAGAAGGGGCCATCTTTATCAACCTGGCCCGCGGTAAAACGGTACAAATTCCGGCCCTGAAAGCGGCACTGGAATCCGGTAAACTCAAAGGCTGTGCCGTCGATGTATTCCCCAAAGAACCCAAGAGTAATGATGAGCCTTTCGAGTCGGAATTAATGGGTATGCCCAATACCATCCTGACGCCGCACATTGGAGGAAGTACCTACGAAGCCCAGAAAAACATTGGAAACTTTGTACCCAATAAAGTGATCCAGTACATTAATACGGGTAGTACCAGCCAGAGCGTTAACATGCCTCAGGTCCAATTGTCGGAAGTAAAGGAAGCCCATCGCGTACTCCATATTCACCGCAATGTACCTAATGTGCTGGCCAGCATCAATAATATTCTTTCCCAGAATGATGTCAATATTATTGGTCAATCCCTCAAGACGAATGAGGAGTTGGGTTATGTGATCACCGATGTCAATAAAGAATACGACGAGGATACCATCAATGAACTCAAGGAGATCGAAGGGACGATTTGGCTGCGGGTGCTGTATTAGTAGGGCGCACCTTTCGGTAAAAAAATACTGTAGGCAGACGAATTAGATAAGAAGAACTATCAATGGTCGGATGGCTCCTCCATTGGGATTGTAAACAGTTGGGACAAAGTCAGGAGATGAAATATACCAAGAAGCAGGGGCAGTATTTGGCATTTATTTATTATTACACCAAGCTCAATAAGAAAGCTCCTGCTCATGCAGATTTTCAGCGGTATTTTGAGACTAACCCAGCAAGTGTAAACAGCATGCTCAAGACTTTAGGTGCTAAAGGTTTAATTAAAAGAAAGACTGGTCAGGCGAGGAGTATCGAGTTAAAGATAAATAAAGCAGATTTACCTGAGTTAGATTGATAGCAATGGCTATTGGCCTGGTAGTAAACACTCATTCATTAACAGTGTCCAACGACTTATTCACGGAAATCCTCTTTTGTTCGGATGTTAAAGGAGAAAAAACTGATATGAATTTACGACTTTTCTTATGCTTCTTTTTTTCCTCTTTTGCCGCAAAGGCACAGGAGAAAGTGAATTATACGCCCGCCGTACCCTTTCTCCCCAAAACCTACGTCTGCTATCAGGCCCTGGGCCCGTTGGAAATTGATGGCTACCCGGGGGAGGAAAGTTGGCAAGCCGCAGCCTGGACGCAAGACTTTGTCGACATTGAAGGGAATCTCCAGCCTGCCCCGCCCCTACGCACCCGGGCCAAAATGCTCTGGGATGAGCAGTACCTCTACATTGCCGCTGAAATGGAAGAGCCCCAGGTATGGGCAACCCTGACCGAACGCGATGCGATCATCTATCAGGATGACGACTTTGAGGTCTTTATCGATCCAGATGGCGATGGCCTACACTACTGCGAATTTGAGATCAACGCTTTTAATACTATCTGGGATTTACTCATGCTCCGTCCCTACCGGAATAATATCTCCCGTCACCCCGTTAACCTTTTCAACTGGAATATTCCAGATTGGAAAACGGCCGTAAGCATAAAGGGCAGCCTCAACGATCCGGGCGACGAAGATCAGGGCTGGACCGTAGAAATGGCGATTCCCTGGTCGGCACTCATCGAATTGGCGAATCCCAAACGAGCACCGAAAGAAGGGGAGCAGTGGCGCCTTAATTTCTCCCGGGTAGACTGGCATATGCAGGCAGAGGCCGGTACTTACGTAAAAGAAAAAGAGCCGGACACGGGGGAGAACAGGCCGGAAGAAAACTGGGTCTGGTCTCCACAGGGGGTCGTCGATATGCACCGACCCGAAACCTGGGGCTACGTACAATTTACCGAAACGAAAGTGGGGGAGAAAAATATTCCATTTCGGGTGAACCCAGAGGAAAAGATAAAGTGGGCGCTCTGGCAGTTATATCACCAGCAGTACATTTATCGGCAAAAGCACGGTTTTTTTACGGCCGACCGTAGCCTCTTAACACTTCCTGATATAAAAGGCCTGGCCGACTACAAACTTCGGCCAGTGATCTTTATGGCACCCAATACTTTTGAAATTCTTGTGCCGAGTCTGGAGCGAGGCATTTACTGGCACATTAATGAGCAGGGGCGTATTTGGAGGAAATAATTTTAGCGAAAGCGCAGTGCAAATGAGCCACTTTCTTGTTGGTTGTACTTCTCTGCGTCGAATTGATAGAGGTAGGAGCCTTTACGCGAAGAACTCATGTCCTTTTCGTCCAGTTTTTTGACGATATCCATAGATCGTATACGGTTGATAAAGTTGCGCTTATCCAGCTTCCGGTCCCAAATCGCTTCGTAAAGTTTTTGTAGCTGACGCATGGTGAATTTCGCGGGCAGGAGCTCGAAGCCAATGGGCATAGTCGAAGCGCGGTTTCTGAGTTTTTTAATGGCGGCATTAACCATTTTATCGTGGTCGAAAATAAGTTTTGGGCATTCGGCTACGCTGAACCATTCGGCGGAGAATTGCTTAATTAGCTTTTCGCTGTGTTCTTTAATATTGATCAGGGCATAGTAGGCCGTTGAGATGGTACGTTCTGCCGGGTCACGCTCTACTGCACTAAAAGTAGTAACCTGCTCCATGTAGATATTGTCCAGACCGGTGTACAAATTCAGAATACGAGTAGCGCTTTCTTCCAGGGTCTCGCTTTGCTTTAAAAAACCACCTACCAGTGACCATTTTCCTCTTTCGGGTTCAAAGCCCCGCTTGATGAGCAGAATCTTCAGGTCTTCTTCGTCAAATCCGAATATGATACAATCGACGGCGAGTAAGACCTTGTCTTCGTCTTCGTATTTGTACGTCATGTTTTCGTTTGGTTTGAGGATGGTTTGCTTGGACATATGCAACTTCTTGGTCAGTAATGTACAAAATTGAACTCAATTTGAATAAGGCTCAGGAGAGGAACTGTTTTGATCCGGTTTTTCTTGAATTATTTTGGAAGCCTACTCGCTTAGTCTTGATGGGCTACCTCAGTGAGTAAATCTTCGGCCCAGGCTTTGATCTCCTCATTGCCCTTTACCACAAAATCCTGTCCGATCCCTATGGTCCGCAGGAGTGTTTTCCCTTCCCGCCATTCAAATTTATCGGTCTTATGGCGACTGATCGTACAGCCTCTGTCGGAGTGGAAGCAAGGGGGAAGCTCCCAATAACTTTTTTTGAACCCATTCTTGGTGAGGACCAGCCGATCGTCGTAGCGAAAGGTGCCATAGTCCTGACCGATGTAGACCTGATTCCTTGGTTGGTATAGCGCGTCGTTTTGAAAATGTGGATGAGCGCTAAACACCGGGTGCCCGATCTGTTTGCCTGGAATTAGGATTTCATTTACGCGCAAATAACCAAACAGGATATGTCGCTCGTGATCCCGCTCGAATTGTAGGGTCTTTTTTTGCACCGTCCTTTTGAAGGAACCAAAAAACAGGAAGAGATCTCCCACTTCTACCTGCTCATTATTCAGGTGACTGAGCGCTGCGCCGTGCTGGCCGAAGATGCCCCGCCAGCCAGCTGGCCGTGGGTAGACTCCGGGGAGTAGATCTGGATCCAGATGGCAAGTAGCCGGTTTGGGAATTTTTAGGCCTAGTTCTTTCATGATTTTCAGGTAGGAGCTATCGCCGTAGTGCAAATCCCGGTAGGGGATTCCCTGCTCTTTGACCTTTGCATTGCTCGGGATAGGGATGGACAAAAGATCACCATTCGGCATGATAGGACTGGCGCCACCACCATAACTGGAATCAAAGCCTTTGCGAGAAAAAATGATTTTCATGGGGTAGTCAAGGATAAAGGGTAAAGTAAAAAGGATAAAGTATGAACATTGAACATCCCTAATAAATATTCAAATCCAGGTACGCATTTTTGAACTTCCGTTCGGGATCAAAAGCCCTGGTCAGGTCGACAAAATCATTGTAGCGCGGATATCGACCCCGCAGGGTACTGGGGGGGATCTTGAAAAGTTTTCCCCAATGAGGCCGCACTTTAAAGGGCGCTAATTCTTTCTCAATGATGGGCAATAATCTACTAACATTTTCCCAGTCGGGTTTCCAGGTGAAATGGAAGACCGCACATTTGCGTTTGTAGCAGGGACTCATCCACAGTTGATCGGCCGCTACCGTACGTATTTCGGAGATGAGCAGATGGGGATGGATCAGGCTGGCTTTCTTTTGTAGGGCCAGGTAAGCTTCTACTCCGTTTTCGTAGGGCACGAAATACTCGGATTGCAGCTCGGCCCCGCTACTGGGCGTAAAACCCATCTTAAAATGGGGCAGGCGTTCGTGCCAGGGGCCGGGTACCCCTAATTGCTCCGTACAGTTTTCTGCGGAGAGGGCCGTAATGGGATGCAGGTTGCGGGTAGCCGCCCGGGCACCATAAAATACCGGATCCATGTCCTCCGGCTGCTGATCCATCCGGCGCTTGATCCAAATCTGACTAACTTTTTGTTCCAGCCAGTCGGTGAACAGACTGACACTGTAGCCGGCCGACATAATCGCATCAAAGTTCTCGACTAGGCTATCGACTGGCAGATCCTGGAAAAGATCCTGCCGAACCTCGTAGGTCGGCTGGATATCGAGGGTCAACTCGGTAATAAAGCCTAGTGCACCCAGGCCAACGACTGCTCCATTAAAGTTTTCTTCTCCCCGTTGCAGGCTAATCGTCTCCCCCTGAGTATTGACAATCTTCAGGGCTCGAATGCCGGTAGCCAGATTGCCGTTGGTAACTCCGGAGCCGTGGGTAGCCGTGGAGATGGCCCCGGCTACTGAGATATGTGGCAGAGAAGCCAGATTGTGGAGGGCAAAACCACGCTCCTGTAAGATGGGTGCCAGTTCACCGTATTTAGTGCCACTTTGCACCGTGATGGTTTGGGCGGCTTCGTCGATGTCAATAATCTTATTGAGCAGTCGGGAAGAGATCTGGTTTTGGGGGCTATCCGCAATGTTATTAAAGCAATGCCGCGTACCCAGCGCTTTTTGCTGATCCAGTTTTTTGATAAGTGCCGGGATTTGGTCTATCGATTCCGGTTCGATGAGATTCTTGGCCTGGTAGGCGTAGTTGCCCGACCAGTTGGTACGTGTGATACCCGTGCTATTATTCGTCGCTGGTGTATTCATATTCTTATTGGTACAGCTGAGTGGGCTGAGTAGGCTACCCATGGCGAGGGCTGAGCTGGTTTTTAAAAAGGTTTTCCGTTTCATTAGGTGTTGTTTGTTAAGCTAATGGTAGTTTTGTGTTATGTGATGGATCGGTGTAAATCCGTATACATTCGTGAAAATCTGTGGATCAATAGTACCTCCCCATCATCTCATGCTCTACGATTACCTTCTTCAATTCATAGAAATCCACTTCTCCCTGGTGCTTCCAGACGACCTCACCGCCCGGCTCGATCAACATGGTATAGGGTAGGGCACCGTTCCAGTCGGGATCGATCGCTTCGATCAGGGCGTATTTATCTTCCTGATCAAATAGATAATTGGTGACCGCCGATTCTTTTTCTGTAAGGAACTTCAAGACCTTTTCTTCTTCTGTCGGCTTGTCGGCAGAGATGGAGACAAACTCAAAATCGCGGGCACCGTACATGCGATGTAGTGCGATGAACTCCGGGTACTCAATGATGCAGGGGCCGCACCAGGTTGCCCAGACGTTAATCAGGCGCAGCTTTTCGGAGTCGTCATTGTTTAGGAGCTTTTTAATGCCTGCCTGGCTAATCATGTCGACTTCGACCGGTTTTTCGCTCCATTCCTGATCGACTTTTGCCTTGAGCTTGGTCTTCCAGCCCCACTTCGTCGAGCAGCCAAAGGTTTTGGTGACGGGATTCTCCACCGGCTCGCCGGCCAGAACGGCATCCAGGGCAGCGCGAAAGTCTTCTGCATCCGCCTCGCCCGGTTTTTCTACGCCGTCGATGCGTCCGGTATAAGCGAGCTTGCGATCTTCGTCAAAAACGAAAATGTGGGGCGTAGCCACGGGGCCGTACTTTAGCGAAGCTTCTTCCGTATCGCCATCGTAGAGATAAGGGAAGTTGAAGTCCATATCTTCGGCGCGGATAATCATCTCGGTGTAGTCGTCATTCAGATCGGTATACCCCAGCTCTTCGTAAAGTAGTCCGAGTGGACTGTTCGGAGAGATTGCCACTACGGCTACCCCTTTATCTTTATAATCATTGGTTACGTCGATGATGCGCTGCTCGTAGGCCTGGGCGGTAGGGCAGTGGTTGCAGGTGAAGACAACGGCCAGGGCTTTGGCTTCCGCAAAATCGGCCAGGGAATAGAATCTGCCATCTACGTCAGGTAGATTAAAATCGGGCGCAGGAGCGCCGATTTCCAGGGTTTTTACTTCCTGCTCGGGTACCGGTTGTGGGTCGGCTATGAAGTTGGCTTCTGCATCCGTTATGGCTTCGGTATCGGCTTGTTCGGTTGGTTGGCAGGCGAAAGTGAGGCTGATAAGGAATAGCAGGTAGTGTCTGATTTTCATACGTAAACTGGTTTTTTACTAAGGTAAGCAGAATTTGGGAGTTGAGGAAAATAGACGAGAAGCGTCTTGCCATTTGAACAGGAAATAGTATCTTAATTGCTTATTAGAATGAAGTCTATCTGGCTGCAACAAAAGATATTTATGAAAGATGTAGAGCGTTTTCGCAAGGAAATCGGCACTTATACGGGGAGCAGTCAGTTCTTCCACCACCCCCTTTTTCCCAATTTTCTGTATACCGAAGGGGTAAAATTTATGGCGGATACTCTGGAGGCCTACTGGCTAATTGAGCACATTATGGCGCTTCAGTTGGAAGCTCCATTGCAGCACCATCGTTTTCAAGTTTGGAAAATTCAGGTGAGGGAAGATACTTCTGCCACGATTACGGCGACCAATCGCGCCGGTAGGGTTATCAAGACAATAGAATTCGAACTGACGGATTTTCCTTTGGAATCCTTTACGCTGTGGTGGAGTCAAAACCTATTGCTCTTACCCCGAGAGGATTGAGGCGGTTTGAAATAGAAAAAAGTGGCCGGCAAAAATGGCCAACCACCGTTCGGGTAATGTCTACGAGAGACAATCTTCCAAATAAGAACATCTAGTAATCTTATCGCTTGCCAATTTTCGTCGAACCCACCTCTTTAAATCCCGGCGTATCAATATCCATCGACTGGTGGCCACCGAAGGTATACGTAATCCCAAGATTAATCAGGTAATCGGCAAAGGCAGCGTCACCGTGCCGGTACTGGCCGGTCTGCTCGGTACGCTGAATGTCTTCGTAACTGCGGATTCGGTTCCGATAAAGTGCTATGGGGACGCTGGCAAAAATTGAATAATTACCTTTGAAAAAACCAATGCCTGGTTCGGCTGAAATGGCGTAACCCGGCCGGCGATAGCCCGCACTACCCCCGAGGATGTCATTGGCCGGAACCCCCTCGGCCCGGCCACCCAGGTAGAAATTCCAGCCCTGCATGGTGTTATAGGATAAGCCCAGACGAGCGGCAAACTGATCCGGACAGGAAAATTCGCTGCGTCCGCTCCGGGTTAGCACCCCATTGGTCTCTTGAAAGTTGAAGAGATAAAATAGGTTAGTACTCAGTGTGAATCGATGGGAGATCGGATGGAAGCCCTGCAAGTCGAGTGTAAACCCCGTACCGCCGTCACCAGGCTGGATGGATTGATCAACCACGGTGACCCGATCCTGGTCGCGGTCGTCGCCCTGATTGTAGAAAGTGTCGCTGTAATCGTACTGGCCGGTAGGCAGCTTGATACCAATCCCAATGGCGTAATTAAAGTTATGCTGGCTGGGGTCGAACAGCCAGTAGCCCAGGCCTAAGCGAATATCAGCCAGACCGCTGGCAGCCGTTTCGTGCCGTTCGCCCAGGCCATTGGGGGGATTTCCGCCGTGCTCGTACATGGAAGAACGTCGGTGGAATACCAGGGGCAAGATGGCGTTGGCGTACAGCCGATCCGAAATATTATAGGTCAGCGCAAAATCCAAAAAACTGGAATGATTGATCACTTCCGTACCCGCCTCTAAGCGGTGGTGTTCTTCCACTTCACCGCGAAAGTGCCGGAAGGATTTGAAGTTCCGGAACCCTAGTTGTGCGGTGAATTGTCCGGGTAGGAAGTTGAAATTATTAGCCATATTGCCCCCACAGGCGGCATTGCCGCGGATAGCTACGCAGCCCTGACCGTTGAGCCAGATGGGTCCGAAAAGCAGTAATAGGCAGGCTAGTAAAAGTGTCGTTTTCATAATAGGAGTGATTTTGGTGATAAAGATTCTTTGTAACCGGAGCGCTGAGGCAAGGGCAGAGTGGTACTGATTTGGGACAAAAAAATTAGTGGTCCGGGAACCACCCAGACCACTAAGACTTACTTATCATGTTTTGAAACGATGCTTACTTCGCTTACTAACTTAATTAACTCACTAAATTTATTGTCGTTGGTGTGGCTGTCGTTGTTCTGATACAAATATAGCGGGGGCATTTCGACCCGGGGGCTATTAAAGAGTTAAAAAGATTAATGAAAGATTAAAAAGATTAATGA
>Ga0102940_1000021_pt1 | contig 98293 bp, 74 predicted proteins | sample SalPonR2_C_D1_MG_FD_78215 | JGI IMG/M metagenome (GOLD analysis project Ga0102940, IMG submission 78215) | Salt pond soil microbial communities from South San Francisco under conditions of wetland restoration - Salt Pond MetaG R2_C_D1_MG | ecosystem: Environmental > Aquatic > Marine > Intertidal... | reverse complement strand
ATGCGCCGTGAAGCGGACATACTGGAAAAGTGGGCAAAACGGCGTTAGAGGGTTTACGGACCTCGGAAAGAGCGTTTTATAACAAGGGCTTACGCCAAACAGGCGGACGCTTTTGCTTCCCTTTCATTGACTGGAAAGGGAAGTACATCAGCGAACTACAGCCCGGGACAGAACTATAAATTGCGTTTGCACAAAAAAACTAACTTCGCGCACGTTCAGCTATTCGTGCAAAACCATCGCCTATGTTGCTTATCGACGAGCCTTACGTATCCGGTTTTCTCAAAGATACGCTCCGGGAGCATAATTACCCGGTCATTAGTACGCCGACGGCAAAACGCCTTTTGCCGGAAGGCGGATACCACTGGATTACAGAAACGGACGCTTCCGCCCGGTTGCGGGAAGCGGTTGCCCCGCGGGTATATGCCAATTCTGAAAGTGCCCTGCCCTGGGTGACGCAACATGGCGCCCAACATGATCTGGTGCATCAGGTCAGCGTCCTGAAAGATAAGGTGGCCTTTCGGGAACTGATCGCGGATCTGTTTCCCGATTTTACCTTCCGGGTGGAACGTATGGCAGGATTGCAGGCCCTGACTGCTGACGAGCTGACCTTTCCGTTTGTCATCAAACCCTCCGTAGGTTTCTTTAGTATTGGAGTACATATCGTAAACGACGCGGACGATTGGGCGCGGGTACAACAAGAGCTGCAGCCTGCGAAGCTGCGCAGCATCTTTCCGGAAACAGTGCTGGATACCAGCCAATTTATCCTGGAGGCATTCATTCCGGGGGAGGAGTATGCCATCGATTACTACCACGACGACGAGGGACAAGTGGTGGTGCTCAATATCCTGCACCATGTCTTTTCCTCGGGTACCGATACGAGTGATCGCGTGTATACTACATCGAAAGATATCATCGTCCGGCATGAGAAGGCCGTCGTCGATTTCCTGGGGGCTGTGGGGCGCAAACTGAACCTAACGAATTTCCCTGCCCATGCTGAAGTCCGCATTGATGAACAGGGTCGTATTCAGCCTATCGAGATCAATCCCCTGCGGTTTGGCGGGTGGTGTACCAGTGCCGATCTGTTAGGGGTGGCACTGGGGTATAATGCTTACGCGCACTTTATGGACAACCAAAAGCCCGTCTGGGACCGTATTTTTGCTGGTAAAGAAGAGCAATTATTTAGCATTGTAGTGTTGGATAATCGCTCCGGATTAGTACCGGAAGACATTGCCGGTTTTGACTATGATAAACTGAAGGCCGACTTTGAACACCCGTTGGAGGTCCGGGAATTTGACGTTCGTCAGTACGGGATTTTTGGTTTTCTGTTCACCGAAACCAGCCCCGCCCATGCCGGCGAATTACAGCGCATCCTGGTGTCTGATCTGACGGGATATATAGAACCGGGTTCACCTGGGATGAATCCTACCCGCTTTTCATGAAAATTGGGTTATTGCCTTGTTTTCGACCTCCTCGGCCATTAACGCCAGTATCTTTGGTGGGGCCAACATAGCGTATTCCCTGGCCAAAGATGGTGAATTGCCCCGATTCTTTGAGCGTAAAGTATGGTTCAAATCTACGGAAGGGCTATTTATCACCGCCGGGCTTGGACTCTTTTTCTCTCTGGTTTTTAACCTGGATGAGATGGCAACCATCACCAGTAGTGTAGCTACGGTGGTCTATATTGCGGTGGTCATATCCCATATTAAGTTAAGGAAAAAAATATGGTGGTAATCTGATCCTTTTATGCTTCAACCTACTGGTGTTGAATGCCGTATTTGTTGCGTTATTACGATACCAGTGGCAGTCGCACCGCAGTGCTTTTTACGGTACCATATTAACGTTTGCCGGAGCCCTGGTTTTGGAGTATTTTTTCCGCCTGTTTAGAAACAGAACATTAATAGAAGTAAAGCAAGCACATGTACGGCACAAATAGATAGGAGATGGCTGCTAGCCACTTCCTCTCCAGAACTACGTATCAGTGGAACAGGTTGTGGGTATCCATAAACCTTCATTTTCACCCTTCATTAAACCTTGGCCGTATGCGATGTATGCTTTTTTCTTTACTGCCCTCTGCTAAGGCGCAATGGTAGCCCTGTGTAAAAACGCGAACAGTGTAATGGGGGTTACTGTAATATTTTGGCAGGTTTTGTTAATTTCCCCAATTCGTAATCGATACCGCTTGTAAAGTAGAAGAGGCTATGCCCATTTACTTCTGGCAAGCATACAAACCTGATCACATGAATATCAAAGTAAAAGACCTGATGGTAAAGTCTGTAATCACCACTATGCCCCACAAATCCGTCGGGCATGCCCAGTCGATTATGGCTAACAATAATATAAAATCACTACCGATTGTCGATGGCGAGATGAATGTTAAAGGGATCATCACCTCGACCGATATTTTGCATGACATTTCCCCGACTACGCCTGTCAGTCAGGTAATGACTAAAGATGTATACACTATTCCCATGTATTCTGATGTGCACATTGCTGCCCGGGTGATGCGCAACCATAAGATAAATCATTTGATCGTCTCGGATGAAAAAAAGATCGTAGGTGTATTAAGTGCACATGACCTGCTCAGATTGGTGGAAGACCACCGGTTTGTTATGAAAAATGCACCTACTCCTTCCAGGAAGAAGACACAGAGGAAATGATTATCTAAGGGAAGCTGTCTGCCGACGTATGCGTCAATCGGAAAGTGGGCTTCCGTCTTGCTGATTGCATTGCGATTGGTTCAGGGCCTGTCCGTAGGAGGAGAGTTTAGTACGTCGGTGACCTACATGGTTGAAAACGCGGATAAGAAAAGGCGTGGACTTGCTGGCAGTATGGCCAATGTAGGAAGTATGCTGGGTATGTTGCTTGGTGTTGGGGGCGCAGCTTTGGTAACCTCCTTATTTTCTTCGGACGTTCTTTATTCCTGGGGGTGGAGATTACCCTTTTTGTTTGGCGGGTTTTTGGCAATAATCGCGATGCTGTTGCGTCAGCATTTGCCCGCGCAGGCCATGCACGAAAAGGAAAACCGCTACGTCACCAAAACACCTTTGGCGGAAGCCCTGAGCCTGAGGTTATAGCGTAAAAAAAGACCGTAGCGGGGAATTTTTTAGATGCCTCATCAGTTGTATAATTTCTAATCCCGGGGGTTGGCACCAAGCTTACCCCGCGGACTGCTGCGCAAAACGGGATGTAAAGCATCATTCCAGAGGACGAACCAAAAACCAGAGCATACATGTCTACCACCGAAACACATCCCCGGTTCCCCAGTGGTGACTGGGAAGGCTTTTACACCTATAGCACCAGCGGCGGTGGTTATCAGCACCGCAAGCGCTGTGTCCTGCATTTTGCCAACGGTACTGTCACCGGACACGGGGCCGATGACGTGGGCTCTTTCACCTGGCGGGGCACCTATAATACGGCTGCCCTCACCTGCACATTGACCAAAGCCTACGCCACCCACGACGTGGCCTATCAGGGGCAGGTTGACGAAAACGGTATCTGGGGCACCTGGTCGCTCTTCATCAGTACTGGTGGATTTCACCTGTGGCCCATCGATCAGGAAGAGGAGGAGGAAGAGGCTGCCCTCGAACAAGAAGAGGTAGCTGGAACGACTCTTTAACAAAATCTCGGAAAACGGGAAGGTCGACATACCTTTAAACAATTAAGGCTTTAGCCAAAAAAACGGATGGGTTATTGACCAATTTGGCAAGAGCAGCCCGAAGTGTGAAATCCAAGCAAGCTCTAAAGAGTCCTGCACGCACACCAGAGAAGAACCTAAAAGGTCCTGTGCCGAGGGCTCGGGTTTTGTTGGCAGGAGGGGCATAATGGGATCTTTCTTTTGGGCTGTCCTTTTTTGGTAATACCAGACCTGAGCCAAATTTTATTTCAAGGGGCTCACTTTAGTTTTACAGAAATTATGTACCTTACACGTAGGTCATACAAAGCAGTATTTCCTGGTTTGTATTCCTTCCTTAAAGCACAATTATTTCACAACTACAAATAGGGTTTTTTATCAATTCTAACCGCTCAACGCGTTAGCACGAGCGCGTGTCACCTATTACTCATTTTAAACTTAGAACAGAAATTAATGAAAAAATTAAGGTATAGTTATATTTATCAGGTACTTGCTTTATGTTGCTGCTTATTCGTCAACAGTAAAGTAGGGAATAGTCAAAATTTTTCTAAAACCATTTTTAACAATGGCAATACTACTCTTACACTAAATAATTTCCCAGATCCAGCGTGCGCAGATCCAAGCTCTATTAATGGTTTTAATGTACCGGTTGGGTGTGATACTTTTTGTGTAGAAGATGTTTTAGATGGAGCGGCACTGAATAGTATTATTGGCTCAAGTTATCACATTATGGATATTGGCGATACCATTAATCTTTCGATAACGGTCGGTATCTCTAGCTTCGGCAATGCCGATTTTAATTCTGTAGCCGTTTATTATTGGTCTAATGTAGGAACCAATGGGGTGAAAGTTGATACAATCATAGGTAATGAGGCCCCTTTTTGTGCAAACGTAAATGGCAACTGTAGCGAAACTTATTTTGGTAGTATAATACCTACTTCTGGTTCATTGAATGGTGCCATTGTTGTTGAGACAGGGGTCGGGGGTTACCTCATGCCCTTGTCGGTTACGGGGCCTGTCCTTGATGTTGAAGTTGATACGTTGGGTACAATTATCACTCCGCAAATCCCTTATCTCGTACTACATGATCCGCCGGGTGATGCAAGTTATAGTGAATTTTTGGAAAGTACGAGAGTTTGCCGAACGACAACTACTACCTATGAAGAATCGATTGGTGGTGGATTTAATGCAGCGGTCAAAGTAGGGGTGGCGGGTTCAATAGGCGTTGTACTCGAGCAGGGTTTCGAATTTTCGGCAGAATTTGCCAATCAATTTAGTATGACTCATACCGATACATATAATGAAGTTGAAGAAGTATGTGTAGAGGCAATTAGCGAATTTAAAACATCTGATGCACCTACCTCTATTGGAGAAGATGCGGATGTATTTGTTGGATATGGAGAAACCTTAAAATGGGGAATATATGACATCGTAACCTATGATGGCTGCACTATTGGTACAAGAAATGGAATGGCCTATTACTCTGTTGATGATGAAATGAGATTGTTTTTTTCAACAGCCAGAACGATAAGGCAAGATATTGCTGCTCAATTGGCAATAGCTAATGACCCCAGCAACAGTGACATCATTCGGGATAGAGCCTACAATCAGGCAGAAGTATGGCAAGACGTGTTAGCACAAAATGCTGCAAACATAGCTAATGCATCGGAAACCTTTGGCCCTCCTACAAGCTTTGGCGGGGGATCTCCAGGTTCCTTCTCACAGGGATTGACAACGACGCAAATAAAGTCGATTTCTTATGACGTAGCCATAGAAAACAATTCCCAAATCAACCTCGTCGCTATCGTAGGGGCTACCGGGTTCACGGGAGGTCCGGAGTTTACGTTTACCAAAAATGAAGGCACAACTACTGATTCTACTACTACCAATGAGCAATTCATTACTTCTGTACTGCTTGATGACGAAGATGGGGGGAGCGACACTGAAAATATTCCAGATGTCTTTTTTTACACTCCATATAAAGACCCTTCGTACGGCACTGCGATTTTCAGGTTGGAAAATGGTAGCAGAACCAGTTGCCCTTACGAAGGGGGATACCGCAGGGACCAGCCCCGGTTGAGTTGGGAATCAAATGCATGCCCGGGAGAGGATGTCAAGTTTTTGGAAATTGTGCAAAATATTGACTCCTCTTGGATAAAAGAAATTGAAATTTGCAATGACTCTGATGAGGAAAATGATTATCAGTTATCGGTAAGTGGCAACCTTGGTACTGCTACCATTATGGCTGGTGGCGGAACCCTAAGCGAAAACACTGACGTGGTGAACTGGAATGCAATTCCACCAGGCACCTGTATAACCCCAAAGATTATAATTACACCACTCGGCGATCCCGATCCCGTATCAGGAACAGAAGACCATAGCTTATCATTCGCAATAGCCCCAAACTGCAACACGAGTCCGGGAGCTTCCAGTGACGTTGTCATTGGTGAAGCAGATTTCGTTCAACTCAATATTTCGTTTCAGCCCGGTGCAACCTATCAGGAAACTGCCTACTGTGAGGACGATGATATGGACGGCATTAGTTACCTGAACGACCTCTGCCCGGATGCCTCGGATACGGCTCTAGAGTTTGATGGCAGCGATGACTATGTGGAAGTGCCTCATAATACTGATTTAAATTTTCTGGATCAGGATTTTACCATGGAAGCCTGGGTGAAGCCGGCTGCCACGGGCCTTTCGAAAACCATTGCCTCTAAAGGGCATGGCAGTGGCCTTCCTGAAGACATGTTTATCTTTCAAATCAAGGATAACAAAATAGGGTTGTACCTGCGATCTGTCGCAGGTGGGCAATGGACTGCCAGTAGTTCCAGCGTTCTGCCTAATGAGTGGAGCCACGTAGCCGTTTCATACGATTCAAACACCCAAACTGCGACCTTTTATTTGAATGGAGTACAGGATGGCACGGGAGAATATTTCACAGCTTCACCCAGCCCGCTGAATAATTCAGATACCAACCCACTCTTTATCGGAAAGCAGGGGTATGGCTGCGATTGCAATTACTTCGACGGTACCCTGGATGATATCATCTTCTGGAGTAAAGCCCTCACCGTGTCGGAAATTACCGAAACCATAACGACCCCCCTGTCCGGTACAGAAATCGGTTTGGTGGCCTATTACGATTTTAATGATGCCGCCGCTTGTGCCATGAGTGGATTCAGTACGTTGGTAGACAAGGGCCCCAATAATCAAGATGGGACATTGACCAACTTTACAGCTACCTCTGAGTGTGTTTCCGACTGGACTTCCGGTAGGAATTTGGACTCAGACGGTGATGGCATTGGGGACGCTTGTAGTGATGTTACCTGCCCTCCGGATTATGCGGGTGTCAACAGTTTGGATGGCACTATTTCTACCAGTGTCACGTATGAAACACCGGGGAATATTGAATCGAGTCAAGTCATTAATGTCGGTAGCAATGTCGTTTACAATGCCGGTACCTCCGTTGTTTTGCAGCCAGGCTTTACGGTGGCCGCAGGTGCCGAATTCAGAGCCTACATAGACGGTTGTAATCCTCCGGCTGCTGCTCAGAATACGCCTGCCATCATAGCGTTTGAGGATGTGACAGCCAGACCAAAAGCATCAACCATAAAAATTTATCCGAATCCTGTAGCTGAAAACGCTACCCTGGCGATAGAAAACGCATGGCGAGGGGAAATGCAGATCCGTGTCATGAATATGCTTGGCCAAACGACCGTGCTGCGTTCCTTTGAAAAAGTGGGCGATTTTATGCAAATAGAACTGGATACTAGTCAATTCCCGAAAGGTCATTACAAGGTCCTGGTCTCTGATGGGACTCATTTAGCAACCAGTGCATTGGTAAAAATGTAAGCGCTTGATGGGATTTCGCTTTTGGTGCGAACGCCGCCAAATTTGGCAAGAGCAGCCCGAAGTGTGAAATCCAAGCAAGCTCTAAGGTTTATCACAATCGAAGAGACTGATTTTTTGAAGGTGTGTCTATCGAGCATAGGCACACCTTCTGTTGTTGAAAGCCAGAGGACATTAAGCTTCTGATACGCTCTGAAACACAGGTGCAGGAGAGACGTTTTCTTATGGTGGGGTATACCGGTAACGATGAGGTTTAGTGTCACCGTACTTCTTGAGCGGTATAGAAAAGCCGCTCATGGGAAATTTGATGCGTTTGCTCTACATCCCCGAATAGAGGTTAGATTGTCGAGCCGCTAGAATCTAGCCTCTAATCTCTAGGCTCTAGCATCTAAATCACTACCTTTGCTGCGCACCAAACACAACACATGCGGTACGAAGCCTTTATAGCCCGCCGGGTAGCGGGGCAGGGGGAGCAATCCTTTGCGCGCCTGATCATTCGCATTGCCACAGTTGCCGTGGCCATGAGTATGACGGTGATGATTTGTACCACGGCCCTGGTGTCGGGTTTTCAGAAGGAAATTAGCAGTAAGATCTTTGGCTTCTGGGGGCATATCCATATTACCGATGCTAATATTTACAGTACCCTGTTGGAGGCCCGGCCCATCGATAAGAATCAGGATTTCTATCCATCCCTTGATACAATTGATCAACTAGAATACATCGAACGCAGAAATGTGTTGGGACGCGAAGTAGAGCGCCTGACAACGACCGAAGGGGGCATTCGGCACATTCAGGTGTTTACCCTGCGCCCGGGCATCATCAAGGCCGGCGATGAAATCGAAGGCATTGTTCTCAAGGGCATTGGCGATGATTTCGACTGGCAATTCATGGAGCAATTCATGGTGGCTGGTGAGCCTCTCAATCTGAATGATTCCACGGCGGCCGAGGGTATATTGTTATCGCGACAGACGGCTGATCGCCTAAAAGTCGACGTTGGCGACCGCTTTGTGGTCACCTTTGTTACCGACGACAGCCAACAGCTGCAGCGACGCTTTACGGTACGCGGCATCTACAAAACGGGTCTGGAAGAATACGACCGCAAATTTGCCCTGGTCGATATCCGCAAGCTGCAGCAACTGATGGGGTGGTCAGAGAACGAAGTCGGGGGCTTTGAAATTTTTGTTGATAATATCAATGATCTGCGGCCCATTACCGAGTACATCTACCTGGAAGAGCTGCCCAGCAACCTTTTTGCGCAAAGCATACAAAGTAAATTACCCGAGATTTTTGAATGGTTGGCCCTGCAAGACGTTAACGAAGTCGTCATTCTTAGCCTGATGATTGTGGTGGCCATCATCAATATGATCACGGCCCTGCTTATTCTTATCCTGGAGCGCACCAATATGATCGGTACGCTCAAGAGCCTGGGGGCTACCAATTGGAGTATCCGCAAGATGTTTCTCTATTACGCTGCCCGCATCATTGGCCGTGGAATGCTATGGGGTAATGTGATTGGATTTGGGCTGTGCCTGGCCCAGAAGTACGGCAAGTTTATTCGCCTGCAGGAAGAGAGTTATTACCTTTCCTACGCACCGATTGACCTCAACCTGTGGATTATTTTGGCGGTTAACGTGGCCACTCTGGTGATTACCCTGATTTTCCTGATTGTACCATCGTATCTGGTTACGCGTATTGATCCGATCAAGGCGATCCGATTCAAATAAAAGCAATCATGACGGTTCCTCCCCAACAAGGTGCAAGCGGATGCTGGTCGGCCAAATGGTCGGGCAGCAGCCTGCGCCTGCAACACGCGGTGCGGTGGCTGCCTCGTCGTCTGGGGCGGCTGGGTCGTCATCTTCGGTCGGGGTTAGCCTTTCGGCAAAAACCGACACGCATGGGGATGCTGCACTGGTGGTTGGAGGTAGTATGCTTCCTGCTGGATGTCCTTGCTCTGGGCGAAATTTATGAAACCCTGGCCGACCTGATTAAGTGGAAAACCCGGCCCCTCACGAGCGAAGAGATCGCAGTGGGCAAAGAGGTTTTTGGCGAAAGCCTCGACTGGGCCCGCGTGCGTATTGATGAGCGTGCCTATGTGGGGCCGCGGCAGTACGGAATGTGCTACGTCAGCGGCTATACCATCAACAGCTGGGGAGCCATGTCGAACCCCTTGCTGGTGCATGAGTTGATGCACGTCTGGCAATATCATCACCGCGGATTGGTGTACATTCCGCGGGCATTGCGCGCCTATCATTCCACAGAAGGGTATAATTACGGCGGGGCAACCCGACTGACCAGGCTTTACCGGTGCGATGCCACCCTGCAGGACCTGAACTACGAACAGCAGGGGGATGTGGTCGCCGATTATTACCGACTTACCAAGGGGATGCCCCCGCAGTGGGGCTTCGCCGGAATGGATGCCTTACCGATTTACCGGTATTTTATTCGACAATTACAGGAAGGCTGACTGCTTTTATTCCTTTTGTCGGGTAGTGGATTTCCCGACTCCGATCTTAAATCGTATGTTTGCAAAGCTACGGAGCGCTCTGTTCGCAACCCGTGGTCGAACCATCTAAGCTGTGAGAATATGGTCCGTTATTACGCAAAAGCCGAAGGAAGACTGCGGGAGCTGGAAAAACCAGAGCCTCGCACCTGGGTCAATATCTCGCCTCCTTTCAGTCAGGAAGAACTGGAAGAGGTTTCACAGCGGTTTGATATCCCCATGGATTTTCTGACCGACTCCCTCGACGTAGACGAGCGATCCCGCTACGAACTGGAGGAAGATGTCAAATTAATCCTGATCAATACACCGGTGCTCAACGAGACCGATGAGGAAAATGATGCCATCTACGTCACCGTCCCGATTGGCATTATCCTGGCTGATGAGTACCTGATTACTATCACGTCTACGGAAAACCCGGTATTGGAGCGCTTTTTGGAGGATAAAGTCAAAAACTTCCGGCCCGGTGATTTTCGGCAGTTTATTCTACAGATCCTGGAACACAATGTGTACCGCTTCCTGACCTGCCTGAAAAAGCTCGATCTTAAGCGTAACCTCATCGAGCAGGAGCTCTACCACGCTAGCCGCAACCGCGAGCTGAAGCAGCTGCTGAGTATTGAAAAAAGCCTGGTGTACTTTGTCAACTCCCTCAGTGCAAATGACCTTCTCAAGATGAAAATGAAACGTGTCGACTTCCTGCGTATCCGCGATGATGAAGATCGCACGGATTTGTTCGAGGATATTATCATCGATAATGGGCAGGCACTGGAGATGGCTAATGTATACAGCAATATTCTCAGCGGTACCATGGATACCTACGCGTCGATCATCTCCAATAATATGAACGTGACCATCCACCGCCTTACCCTCATCACTATTTTCCTGGCCGTACCCACCCTGATTGCCAGCTTCTATGGAATGAATGTAGCTCTGCCTTTCGATGATAGCCCTTATGCGGTTTACGTTATCCTGGGCGTATCGATCTTATTGAGTTTCTTTTTGGGGTGGTATTTTCAACGCAAACGCTTGTTTTAGGCTTTCGCCAAAAGTTAGACCGTATCCACTACTGCCCAGACTTATTTTGTATATAATGCCGTGTATATTGTGTTATAAACATATGTTGGTAATGTTTTCCACAATTGCATTGCACTGTAAATCAGTTTATTATAAGATGAAAAAGGTCATTGTGGAAAACTTTTTGCACAGGGTGATGCAATATTTCTTATTTTAGTGTTGCTATAAGAAATTATTCAAAGTCAGTTAACGAATAAGAGAATTGTAGTACTTTTTAGGAACTGGGCTTACGAGCCCTTCCTTGTCAACTTACTGATACTTGTGGTGAACCGTCTGACGGTTCACCATTTTTGTTGTGCCTATCTGAAAAAAAGAGTATTTTGTTGTATATGTTTATCTTTTAATCTCGTTTTAATAGTATATCCCCCCCGGATGCTGCTTCCTATACCTGTATTGTTCTGATCAAACTGTACTTAATGAGAAACTACACGCTAATCATCCTCGGGATGTTGCTGGTCACTTTGTGTGAAGGGCAAAAATCCTGGGAGGGAGGAATTCATCTGGGGACCACTTCTTATCAGGGGGATTTAAACCCTAACAATTATCCAGTACCGGAGGCATTAGATTTGGCTTACGGTGTATTCTTGCGTCGTAATTTCAGCCCGGTATGGGCCCTGCGGCTCGATATGCGTCATGGAACCTGGCGGGGTGATGATGCCTATTCTGAAGGGTTACCGTTTTCCCGGCGCCAATCTTCTTTTCGCAATGGAATTACGCACGGCTTGCTATTGTTAGAATGGGATCCATTTGGAAAGCGTCGTTATCCCGACGGTCCCTACAAATTCCGTCCACGTATCACACCTTATTTTTCCGCAGGAGCTGGAACGCTGCGGATGAATCCCAAAACGGATTTTGGGCTTAACGGCAGTGGATCGAACGATGCTGATGTGCGGGAGGATCAAGCCGGTGGTTCCCCACATTGGCGATTTGCTGTTCCCGTGGGTGGAGGGGTTAAGATTGATTTTGGCTTTCGCACCACCTTAGGGCTGGAGATGCACACTGCTTACGCCTGGACAGATTTGGTCGATGGCGTCAGTGCTACCGGTAATTCAGAGACTAATGACTGGATCGTTTCGGGTGGGGCTAACCTTACTTTCCGCCTCGGGCCCCGCGATTCCGATGGCGATGGCGTGGTCGATAAAGAGGATGCCTGTCCTGATATTGCCGGTAATGTGACGGCACGCGGCTGTCCCGATGGTGATGGCGATGGGGTAGAAGACGCAGAGGATGTTTGTCCTGACCTGGCCGGGCTAATGGAGTTCAGTGGCTGTCCCGACACCGATGGCGATGGCTTTATGGATCCTGCCGACGGCTGCCCCACGGAGTTTGGCTATGCGGAAACGGACGGCTGCCCTGATCGAGATAACGACTGCGTAGCGGATGCGGACGATCGCTGTCCCGACGAAGAGGGTTTAGCGGCCTTTGACGGCTGCCCGGATACCGATGGCGATGGCATACCCGATGCGGACGACCCCTGTCCTACGGAGGCCGGCTTGGTGAAAAATGGCGGATGCCCCCTTCCTGATACCGACTGTGACGGCATCATAGACTCCCTCGATCAATGCCCGACAATTCCCGATACCCTTAGTTTTACGGGCTGTCCTGATTTAGACCTCGATGGCATCACCGACAGCCTTGATCGTTGCCCCGAGGTGCCGGGTACTCTGGAAAATGCCGGTTGTCCGGAGTTAGATGAGACGGAGCAGGCAGTCCTGGTCGATGCTCAGCGCGAAGTGCAATTCCGTACGGGAAGTGCTGAGTTGCTGCCATCCTCCCGCAAGATTCTTAACGAAGTGATCAAGCTGCTGGAGAAATATGAAGTGTACCATCTGCGCCTGAAAGGCTACACCGATAGTGTGGGTAGAGCGTCTACCAATCAGAAACTATCTGAACGGCGAGCCAAATCATGTTATACCTACCTGATTGACCAGGGAATCAGTGAAGAACGCCTGTCTTTCGTGGGATATGGAGAAGAGGACCCTATTGGGGATAATGACACGGTGGAAGGCCGGAGCAAAAATCGACGGGTCGAGTTCGAGGTTTATTTGCCAGAAGATGAATAAACTGAGCGTAAGTCGGGGGGTACTTTGTAGCCCTTACGGTAAATCCCCAAGGTGTCCCATACTGGCCGAGCTTATACGGTAGGGGCCTTATCGCCTGTCAGCTGTGTGCTGACCTGTTGTCTTACTACGTACTACCTTGGCTAATACGCCGCTAAATGCCTGAGTCTGGGATTGATGAAAATGTCCCCAGATTATCCTGCCGGTGCATAATACTTTCCCGAAGAGGTTGGGTCAGGCCGAAGCCACTTCGCGCGCGGTAAAATTATACTACTGATGCAGCTATACCGCTCACGAAGTGGTCTAGATTCCCAAACCTCATCGTTGCCGGTATATTTGCGAAATGCTATTTTTCGGGGTATATAATTAACCTATAAAGCGCATTTTATGCATATTTTTTTTGTTAAATTAAATTTAAAATGCAATATTTATAGGGAACCCTTTAAATAAAATAATTATGAAGTCTTTCTTCTCTCTTCTTATATTTCTCAGTTGTACATTTTTCGGTCTGGCACAAGACAATTATCTGCAAGGCGGTTTGTTCGTTGGTCTTAGTCATTATTCAGGTGATGTTAATCCGACGGTCACGCCTGATATTTCGCAGCCCGGTTTGGCTATCGGTGCCATGGCACACCTCTATGCCTCCCCTGCGATCGGTATTAGGGGTAGCTTAACGTATTTGCGTTTGCGCGGCTCGGATCAGGAGTATGGGGAAATGGATACGCGGAATTTTTCGTTCCGTACGAATGTAATTGAACTTGCCGGTGTCGCAGAGTGGGAGCCTTTTGCGCCTAATCGAATATATACCGATCAGGAAGGTGGTCAGGCTATTGGCCGCATTATTTCGCCTTATGTACTGGCGGGCTTTTCCTTAGGCATCGCCCAGCTTGATCCTGATTTTTCCGGATATCAGGGGGGCAATCCCCTCGTTCGTTCTGGTATTCTGGAGGACAAAGCACAGGGTAACAGCAAAGCCATTTTTTCTATTCCCATTGGTCTGGGAGTCAAATTTGATCTGTCCGAACAGCTTACCCTGGCGGGAGAAATTACGGGAAGGCTGCCTCTTTCTGATTATCTTGATGGTATTGCAGCTGCCGGAGGAAATCGCAATGACGGTTTCTTTACCTCGGGGCTGATTCTATACTATCGGTTTATCCGTGAAGAGCAATAAACAGCACATCAGTGTTGCTTCCGGTCGATCCTAATGGATCGAATTTCCATGTTTAGGGTATACTGCGCACGGGAGGGAATGAGTCCTGACTCATTCCCTCCCGTGCGCATGTCGGGCGATGATGGGTTCTTTCGTGGAGAGAAGCTCAAGGCGATGACCATGCCTGTAGCCGGCAGTTGCCTCACAGAGGTAGCAGCACTTTTCTGCAGGTGTGGTACCGGAGTAGATAATCTTTTCGGTTTTTTGGGCGTTAGATACCACATCTACACTGCTCACGAAGGGTATAAGCAAAGGCTGTTCCCTTACGCATAAGATTAAAGCTTCAATTTTTACATGAGATCACTATACGTTGTTTTTGTATCGCTTTTACTGCCCATGATCGGGGTTAGTCAGAACCTTTATTGGCAAGGTGGTGTTTTTGCCGGAATAGGGAATTATTCAGGCGATGTGAACCCCATGGCAACACCTGATATGTCGGAATCAGGACTCAGTGTGGGTGTGGTAGCTCAAACCTCTATTAGTCCCAGAATAGGGTTCCGTGCCAGTCTTTTGTATGCCGGCCTGAGGGGTGATGATCGCAAGTATCCCGAACGAAATGGTCGTAACTTCCGCTTCGAGACTGATCTAATTGAGCTGGCCGCGATGATGGAGTGGGAGCCTTTTGGCGGAGACCGCTATTATGCGGATGCGCGTGGTGCTCTGGTAATGGATAAATTAATTTCTCCCTATTTCTTTACCGGTATTGCCGTGGGGCTGGCCAACCTCGATACGGATTTTTCGGATTATCCCGGGAATCAATTGTCTATTCTCGATGGGATACGCGAAGATGAAGCCATTGGTAATAGTGCGACCTTCCTGGCTATTCCGATTGGAGCCGGGCTAAAATTTGATGTCACGCCAACGTTCACGTTTGCGCTGGAAGTGGGGGGGCGGTATAGCCTTTCCGACTATATTGACGGTATTTCAGCGGCTGCCGGTAAGAGCACTGACCTGTATTTTGCCTCTGGTCTTATTCTCTATTATCGCTTCACCCAATAATTGCAGTGCTTATTTTGATGCTCTGCCGATAAGCTTCTGCACGAGTTCCGGTACACCTGTGCCTGCGGCCTCTGCTATTATTTGTAGTTCTTTACTGCGCTGCAGCTCATAATTGACCGAAGGATTGGGATCCACATAATGCACCGGAATATGACCTGGAGCAAAGCCAATCAGGCCGGCTGCCGGGTAGACTTGCATTGAGGTACCGATAATGATCACGCGATCAGCCTCTACAATTTCCCGTACGGCGTGTTCCATCATTGGTACTGCTTCGCCAAACCACACAATATGTGGTCGCAGTTGTGCCCCGCTTTTTTCACAGCAATCGCCCCAATGGAGGTCTTTCTCCCACGCATAAACGTGCTCTGGATGGGAAGTAGAGCGCACTTTACGTAATTCGCCATGTAAATGAATGACCTGGGAGCTACCGGCACGTTCGTGCAGGTCATCGACATTTTGGGTGATAATCCGCACATCATAATGCTCTTCCAGGTCGACGAGTGCCCGGTGGGCAGTATTGGGCGCTACTTCTTTCAGTTGCTGCCGACGCAAATTGTAAAACCGCAGCACCAGTTCCGGGTTCTTATCCCAGGCGGTAGGGGAAGCTACCTCCATCACATCGTGCTCTTCCCACAGACCATTATTATCGCGGAAGGTTTTGATACCGCTTTCGGCACTCATGCCGGCACCAGTAAGGATAATTATGCGTTCCATGATGCTAAACTTTGCTATAGGTACGGAGCAGACGCTCAAATAAGTTGCCGGGCATGGCACGTGCCAGGAATACGGCCAATTGCTGCAGGGGCTTGCCCATCGTGTACTGCTTGCGCAAACGTTTTTTATGGACGAGCGCTTCAATCCGCCGGGCAATTTGATACGGATCTACCCCGCGGTCAACCTCATCATTCATGGCTTTGGCAGCCCGTTGAAATACCGCCTGGTAGACGGAGCCATTGGACGGAAAACTCATGAGTCGGTTCTGATTGATTGGGGTTCGCATATCGCCGGCCAGAATGGAGGTTGCCTGAATGCCAAAAGGAGCAACCTCCATGCGCAGCGATTCGGTCATGCGGTTAACGGCTGCTTTAGAGGCACTGTATAGCGACCGGTAGGGTAGAGCCACTTCGGAAGCTACTGAACTGATATTAATAATTTTTCCGCCACCTTGCTTGCGCATAATCGGTAACACAAGTTGCATGGTGCGGGCCAATCCCAGGAGGTTCGTTTGCAGAACTTCAATCATATCTTTCTCCGGTAATTCCTCTAGTGGCCCGGCAATGCCTACTCCCGCATTGTTGATGAGTACGTCGATTCGGCCTTCTTCCTGCTGTACATAGTCGACCGCATCAATGATAGACTGATGGCTGCGCAAGTCGAGCTGCAACAGCTTGAATGAAGTGTTCGTATGGTTAGGATGACGGCTTGTACCGTAGACTATATATTCTTTTTGGGAAAAAACGTCACTCATTGCTCGCCCCAAACCAGAGGTAGCCCCCGTAATTAATACAACTTGCTTGCGACTTGTGTTAGACATGGATTTGTTTGAGGTCGTGAAATGCGGGTCCGATACATTGAATAATATCGCCTGCCAGTAAAGCTTCGTGTTCCAGTTCTTGTGCCGCGAGGTCTCCGGCTAAACCATGCATATAGACACCTAAAATAGCTGCTTGCTCAGGAGGGTATCCCTGGGCAAGAAGTCCGGTAAGGAGCCCGGTAAGGACATCACCGCTTCCGGCCGTAGCCATTCCGGGGTTCCCACTTCCGTTAAACCAAATCTGACCGTCAGGACCAGCCACGGCAGTATCGGCTCCTTTCAACACAAATGTACATTTTTTGCTCTTTGCCAACTCTCTAATGGCATGGAGTTGTTCCAGATAGTTGTCAAAAGACTTTGTCAACCGGCGGAATTCCCCCGGATGAGGGGTCAAAATAGACCCCGGAGGTACCCGGTCGAGGCCGTCGTCCATCTGGCTTAACAGATTTAAGGCATCAGCATCTAATACAAGAGGCGGCAGTCCGTCGGTATCGAGCAGGTCGCGCAAGGCAGTAGCGGTGGTTACTTTTTGGCCAATACCACAGCCCAGGCCAATAGCTTTAAATGGCGTTAGGTCGGGTACTTCCGACCATTGAAATTCATGGCGGTCGATGCTGACCATGGCTTCCGGCACCGCACTCTGCATGATGGCGTAGCCGGTATGAGGTAGGTGTACGGTAACCAGGCCGGCGCCGCTACGCAGGCCGGCGCGGGTACTGAGGATAGCTGCTCCTATCATGCCATAGCTTCCGCAAATCAGTAGGGCATGACCAAAGGTTCCCTTATGGCTATAGCGCTTGCGGGGGCGAAGTAGTTTTGCTGCCGCAAGCTTGTCGGTATAGTAATAAGTAGTATCTGTTTCGGCCAGGGTAGGGGCATGCAGACCAATCGGTACGACTTCCCAACGTCCGATGCGCACTTCGTTTTCTGGAAAAAAGAAAGCAAGCTTGGGAAGTTGAAAGGTAATGGTGTGGTGGGCATGAAAAGAGATGCCGGTCGTTGCCTGATCGGCAAAAACACCGGAGGGGATATCAATAGCTACCCGCCGGGTGGGTTGTGCGTTCACATACTGCAGTAATGCCCCCCAGTAGCCTTCTACCGGCCGATTGAGGCCCGAACCGAAGAGGCCATCAACGATTATTGCCTGCTCGGGAAGCTCCGGCATCGGGTCTGACTCCGCAACCGTTTTGACCGCTACGGCATTCCACCGGGGCAAACGCTTGAGGTTGGCCTGGTAATCAGCAGACGTATTGGGCGATATGGCACACGTGTATACCTGTACGTGGTAGCCTTCATGATGAAGGATACGGGCAATGGCCAGACCGTCGCCACCGTTATTTCCCGGCCCACAGAAAATGCATACCGGTTGCTCGCGATCAGAATATCGCTGAGCGAACGCGGTACAGAAAGCCTGAGCGGCGCGCTCCATCAGATCGAGCGAACGGATTGGTTCTTTTTCCATCGTTGTCCGGTCGAGTTGCTGTGTTTGCTTGGCACTTAGTATCTTCATGGCTTGGGTTATAGCTTGCGCTAAAAATAAAAATCTTTCGCATGCAAGGAAGTATCTTCTCAGGTTTACGTGTAGTAGAGTTGGCCGGTGTGTTGGCCGGACCGGCCGTCGGTATGTTTTTTTCGGAGTTGGGCGCCGAGGTCATTAAAGTAGAAAATGCCACCACCGGAGGGGATGTTACCCGTCGTTGGAAAGGCCCGAATGAAACGGCAGATGCCTCATTCTCTGCTTATTACGCCAGTATCAATTATGGAAAGGATACCATGATGGCTGACCTTACGGAGCCAGCCGACCGGGATAAAATATATCAGTTACTTGCGGATGCTGATATTGTCATCACTAATTTCCGGGAGCAATCAGCAAAAAAGTTGGGAATGGCGCCGGCCGTGCTGCGAAAACACAACCCCCAACTTATTATCGCTGAATTAAGTGCTTTTGGCCGTAAGGCCTCCCGACCGGCTTTTGATGTTGTATTGCAGGCGGAGGCAGGCTTCCTGTTTATGTGCGGCTATCCGGGGCAGCCGCCGGCTAAAATGCCGGTTGCCCTGATTGATCTGTTAGCCGCTCACCAACTGAAAGAGGGTATTTTGTGTGCCCTCATTCACCGGTTGCGTACCGGTGAGGGAAGTATCGTCCGTACATCGCTGTTGGAGGCCGCTATTGCCTCGCTGGCTAATCAGGCAACAAATTGGTTAATGGGTGGGCACATACCCCAGCGCATGGGAACGCAGCACCCAAATATCGCTCCCTACGGAGATATGTTTACCACCCACGATGGCAAACCGATCGTACTGGCGGTAGGTACCGAAAAGCAATTCCGACAGTTGTTGAGGATTCTGGGATGCCCTGAGGTTAGCCAGCACCCTGACTTTGCTTCCAATGCCCGGCGGGTACAGCATCGAGAATCCTTATTTTCCATTTTGCAGGAGAAAGTAAGCAAGGTCAAACGGGATGTACTACTATCCCGTCTCGAAGAGGCCGGCGTACCTGCCGGTGCCATCCGGAATATGCAGGAAGTATTTGAGCTGCCACAGGCCAGGTCGCTTTTACTACACTATAAACTACCCAACGGTGAGCCGGCTACTTGTGTGCGCACCGCAGCCTTTGCTATAGACGTGGAATAGGAGACTACCGGTGACGACGCCCCTTATTGTTTTTATAGTCGCGAAACACGAATTCGCCCAATCCCTGCAGGCTACTGTAAAAGGCTTTACCGTTATTGGCCTGGGTAAATTGCTCTACAAAACGCATGAGATAGGGATCGCGGGCAATCATAAAAGTGGTTACGGGAATGTCGAGTTTACGGCAACGCTGCGCTAAATTCATGGTACGTCGAATGATCGTACGGTCAAGGCCAAAACTGTTTTTATAGTATTTTTTTCCTTTTTTGATACAGGTTGGTTTCCCATCTGTAATCATAAAGATCTGCTTATTGGGATTGCGCCGGCGACGCAGAATATTCATCGCTAGCTCTAAGCCGGCTACCGTATTGGTGTGATAGGGGCCAACTTCAAGATAGGGAAGGTCTTTGATTTCAATTGGCCAGGCATCATTTCCGAAGACGATGACATCAAGGGTGTCCTTGGGAAAGCGGGTAGTAATGTATTGCGACAGGGCCATCGCTACCTTTTTAGCCGGGGTGATGCGATCTTCTCCATAGAGAATCATGGAGTGCGAAATATCGATCATCAACACCGTACTGGTTTGGCTTTGGTAGAATGTCTCGTGAACCTCCAGGTCTTTTTGCGTAAGCTGAAAGTCATCAATACCATGATTGATGTAGGCATTGCGCATACTATCAGTAACTGCGAGCTTGTCGAGTTGATCCCCAAACTCATAAGGGCGGGTCTCCGAGCCGAATTCATCACCCCGGCCTCCAAATTTGGTGGTGTGGTTGCCGCGCTTTGATTTCTTTATATCGCCAAAGATGTCTTTCAGGGCTTTTTGCCGTAAGGCGATCTCCATTTTAGCGGAAGGTCGGAAATTAGGGTTGTTGGCATCTTGTTGCTGAATGTATCCTTTGTCGATGAGGTCCTGAATAAAATCAGCCATACCATAGTTATCATCGGTAAGGTCGTATTGCTTATCGAGCTCTGTCAACCAGGACAGCGCTTCGCTTACGTCACCCGAGGTATGCACTAATAATTCCTGAAAAATCTTCAACAGGTTCTCAAAGTTGGCCTGCCCTTCTTCTCCTGGGGTGTATTCCGAAAATCTCCAACCAATCATAAACGTAAATTTGTAGAATTCTTATCGTGGAACAGGTAAAGCGAATAGAAGTTTGAAATTAGATGCTAGATGCTAGATGCTAGATGCTAGATGCTATTTTAGTAGTATGCTCGTCACGGTAGCAGGGCATGCGTACAATTGCCGGAGATAATCGTCTATTAACAAGTCACTTTATGCAGCATCTGATCTTGCATCAAACACCTCTTATACTTCGCCTTTTTCAATATCGCAGCAACGGATAAGGTCTTTGTAGTTGGGGCGGTCGGAGGCCAGCTTGTGGATAAAGCTTTGTTTAATTTCACCATCTTGCAGCACAAATACACCGGGCATTTGGAAGCCATCACCAAGTTGAGGGCCAACGCCGTGGCCGTCTATGACGCCGGCCGAGAAGCCACGAATCCAGGATTGCAAACCAAACAATTGGTTAAAACTTCCCTTCATAAGACCAAAAGCCGTATAAAAAGTACAGTCGGGGTCGCTGATGTGTTCGGCTCCCTGTAGCCCGTATCGCTGGAAATAGCGTTCGGCAGTATCATTCTCGGTCATGTGCACGAATACGATCCGCGTACCGAAGCTTTCGATATTGGCACGCTCGCGTGCAATATCGGAGAGTGCCTCCCGGCAAAATGTACATCCGAAATGGCGAAGAAAAACCAGTAGAACAGGCTGTTGCTTTGATAAACCGGATAAGTTGCTTCCCCGGTTGGTTGTCATTTCTTCTAGTACGGATAAATCAAATTGTAACGCATCCATAACGACTCATTTTGATACACCTCACGAACATAAAAACGGAGTATCTGGTTCACTAAAACGGTTGATTGCCACTACTCATTTTACTAGGTCGGACTGTCGTGTACATTCTCACTCGCAGTAGTTGGGCAGAGCTTAAGCCACTTGGTGAGTGGGATAGTTGGATCAATATACACACTTTGTAGAAAAAAGAGCATTCCGCAGCGCGGAATGCTCTTTTGAATATACCGCTCAGGAAGCGAAAAGAGCCATGCCCGTCCACTTCTAGCGAGTATAAATTGTCGGGAACCGGACATTATTTTTAGATGTCCATCCCCTTAAATACGTCCATTACGGAGGTAACGTGCTCGGCTGATGTATTCAGCAGTGCTTTTTCGTCTTCGTCCAGGTCAAGTTCGATGATTTGCTCAATACCGTTCTGGCCCAGTTTTACGGGTACGCCCAGGAACATATCATTCAATCCGTATTGACCTTCGAGGCGGGCACAACAGGGGAAAATGCGGTTTTCGTCGCGGACGATGGTTTCAACCATTTGTGCGGCGGCAGCACCCGGTGCATACCAGGCTGAAGTACCCATGAGGCCTACCAATTCACCACCACCTTTTTTGGTGCGCTCTACGATGGCGTCCAGTTTGCCATGGTCAATCATCTCCGTTACGGGAATACCCGCCACGGTGGTGTAGCGAGGTAGCGGTACCATCGTATCCCCGTGTCCACCCATCAGTACCGCCTGAATATCTTTTGGCGAAACGTTGAGCTCGGTAGCCAGGAATGCCCGGTAGCGCGCTGTATCGAGAATGCCCGCCATACCAAAAACGCGATTAGAAGGCAGCCCGGCCGCCTGGAAAGCCGCAAATGTCATTACGTCGAGTGGGTTAGATACGACGATGATAATCGGGTTCTTACTGTGCTCCATAATGGAAGTTGTCACTGAGTTGACAATTTTGGCATTGGTGGAGATAAGGTCATCGCGACTCATTCCCGGTTTGCGGGGAACGCCGGCCGTGATCACCACGATATCAGAATCGGCGGTTTCTGCGTAATCTTCCGTACCGCGTACATAGGTGCTGTAGTAGTCTACCGGTGCTTGTTGCCAGGTATCCAGTGCTTTACCACGGGCCGTATCGCCTTTAATGTCCAATAAGACCACCTCCTTTACTATGTCTTTGTGTGCCAGTACATTAGCACAAGTGGCGCCCACATTACCAGCGCCCACAACAGTCACTTTACTCATAACTTATATCTTTTTACTTGGTTTGAATGTTTTGTTATATATTTGTTTAAGTTTTATATATCGACATCAGATTGATGCTCTACCGGGCAATTACCCTGCATAAAATACCTTGGCCTGGTAAACAGAACAAGTAAGACCAGGTATCTCGTGGAACGAAGAAGGGCAATGAGCGGTATCGCTTATGCTTCGAGCGTGGCACGAGAGCGTTATCCACATTTTAGAGGCAACTACATATTAGCAACGTACGAACTACCGAAAAGTAGCCGCGTTTCCTGATTTTCCGCGAAAAATAAGGAAAAATGCACGCTTTTTTGGGGTGATGCTGAATTAATTGATCATAGATCAACTGCCAGGGAAATGAGTTGGTAAGTACGTGCAGTAACCCAGATTGGATTTATGATAAAAAGAGCTTTGACCATCATTTACATGTTATTGCTTCCTTTCCTGGGAACAGGTCAGGAAAAATGCCTGACGCCACCCGGCATTTCTCCGTGGTTAAAAGAATTCCAGGAGCATCCGGAGCAGTATCCCTCGTTGCGGTCTTCTGCCGGTTGGACCGTTCCTGTGACTATTCATATTACCCGGGATGGCAGCGGCCATCCGGCTATTCCCGTAGCCCAAATGTTGAATGCTTTTTGCCAGCTAAATGTAGATTTTGAACCGGTCAATATTCAATTTTACATTGATGAGATCCGTTTCCTCGACCGTCCTGATTACTATGACCATTCGAGCATTAATACGGCTGTCGAGATGATAACCCGCAATCGGATAGCGGGTACGGTCAATGTATTCTTTGTCAATACTGCGGTAGAAACAGGGGTTTGTGGATATAATCTGGTTGATCAGGAGGTCGTCAGCTATGGCATGACCCTGTCGGGCGATTGTACCGACGGAGGCAACAGCAACTGGGCGCATGAGATGGGCCACTATTTTTCCCTGCCCCACACGTTTAACGGTTGGGAGGGCATACAGCACGACTACCGTGAACCCGCACCGGAACGGGTCAATAATGTGCCGGTAGAGCGCCTCGACCAACACAATTGCCAACAAAGTGGAGATGGCTTTTGCGATACGCCTCCCGATTATCTGAATGGTCGTTGGTATTGTGCTGAAGATGGCAATAGTAGCTTTGTACAACGCGACCCGGATGACCGTCCTTTTCGCTCTGACGGCAGTATGATTATGTCGTATGCTTTTGATGGTTGTGCCAGCCGGTTTTCTATGCAACAAATCAGTGCTATGCAAAACTTTCTGGTGAGGCAGCGCTCCGATCACTTGCCTGTACCGCCTGAATTCCGGCAAATTCGTTCCCGCGATGTAAAGCTGACTTATCCGGAAAATGCCGATACCCTCGGTATCATTGATGTGGTATCCCTGGAATGGGATCGGATTGCTGGTGCTCAAGGGTATTTGGTGGAGGTGAGCTTTCTGCCCACCTTTGCTGTAATAGAGCGTCAGGAACTCGTTTCGACGAATAGTTACTCCGTAGGTGATTTGCGGATTAATCGAACCTATTACTGGCGTGTACGGCCCTTTTCCAGTCGCTTCACCTGTCCGGTGTACTCGTCGGTGCGTTCTTTTACGCTAAGTAGTGTTGCCACGGGCGTTCGTCAAATATCGACGGTAAAAAGCATTTCTCTGCAGCCCAATCCTCTACGGAAGGGTGAGCCACTAGGGGTGATGCTACAGGCCACCTCGACCACTATGCTGCGCCTTGAGTTACTTTCTTTAAATGGTCGTATACACTGGCAGGAAGAGCACGCGGTATCGCCCGGAGTACAGACATGGGAAATACCAACTAATAGTCTGTCGAAAGGAATGTATATGCTGCGTTTGCACGACGCTTCGGGTACGCTTACGCGAAAAATAGTGGTACAGTAATGTCTAGATTCTAGACTTAACCTTAAACGACCAGGTAACTTGAGTGCGCGACACTTCCTCGCCCGTTTTGAGGCGACCTACGGAGGTGACCGTAATGGTCTGTCCTTCGCCGGTATCAATAGCGCGCTGCACGGCTTGCTGAATCATTGCCCCGTCGGTACATTCGAAATAGGCACGGGCATTTGCTTTTTTGCTAAAGGTGGATTCAATATTCGTCACCAGCATTGATATGCGTCCCCGGCCGGTGAGGGCAAGCATAGCTAATAATCCAGTAGATAGCTCGGCTGTACCAAGTTGCGCTGCAAAATAAATAGAGCGGAATGGATTCTGTGAGCGCCAACCGTAGGGAAGGCTGATCACGGACCGCCCGGGGGTTACTTCTTCAACCCGTACGCCCCACAACATCAGACTGGGGAGCCGTCGGATAAAAAAGAGCCGCATCAACCATGGATTGCGAAAACGGCTAAGCATTTTTTGCACAGCGGGCGACTGAATGTCAAAGGTATTGGTGGTGGCGGTCGTAGTGGGCATAAGTTGTGGTTTTGCGTAAGCAATAGACCGAAAATACAGTTTTTTGCGAAAATTCGCTTAACGGGGAGGGAAAGAATATAATTTATGGGGTATTCCGGTATCCGTTACTGGGGGCGAGAGCCTTCCCGGCGGGTACTGACCGGCGGGGTATAAATTGATTTTGGGCAGTTACCGAAGGGGAATACCCCGATTTTCTCTCAAAGCAGGGTACTGTTCATCTTTGTTTTCCTGCAAATTTGCCGTACTTTTGGAGCAATTTTGACGGATACGGTTATCGACCCAACTAATAAAACAAACAATTTATGAATCTTCACGAGTACCAAGGTAAATCTATTCTGGAGCAGTACGGCGTCGCTATTCAGCGCGGAGTTGTGGCCGAAAATATGGAAGAGGCCATGCAGGCCTACGAAAAAGTAAAAGAAATGAGCGGCAACGACGTAGTTGTCGTCAAGGCACAAATTCACGCTGGTGGTCGGGGTAAAGGCGGCGGTGTCAAGCTGGCCAAGAATGCCGACGAACTCAAAGAGCACGCCGGCAATATCCTGGGCATGATGCTCAAGACCCCCCAAACTCCGGGTGGCCTGGATGGTGAAGGGAAGCTGGTGCGCAAAATACTGGTGGCCGAAGATGCTTATGCGCCTGATTTTGATGCCTGCGAAGAATACTATATCTCCATCCTTATGGATCGCGAGAAAAAATGTAACGTCATCGTCTACTCTACCGAGGGTGGAATGGATATCGAAACGGTGGCCGAAGAAACGCCCCACCTGGTTCATAAAGAATGGGTCGATCCTTCCCTGGGATTACAGGGCTTTCAGGCGCGTAAAGTAGCCTTTAACCTGGGGCTGAGCGGAAAGGCATTCAAGCAGATGGTGAAATTTATCAGCAGCCTGTATAAAGCATTTGTCGGCTCCGATGCCTCCCTTTTTGAAATTAACCCCTGCCTGAAAACCGGGGACGACCGCATTATTGCTGTCGATTGCAAAGTGACGCTCGATGATAATGCCCTTTACCGCCACAAAGATCTGGCGGAGATGCGCGATGTGAATGAAGAGGATCCGACCGAAGTAGAAGCCCAAAGCCACGGGCTCAATTTCGTCAACCTCGACGGCAACGTGGGATGTATGGTCAACGGTGCCGGCCTTGCTATGGCTACGATGGACGTGATCAAGCTTTCCGGTGGGGAGCCCGCCAACTTCCTCGATGTTGGAGGTACCGCAGATGCGGCCCGCGTGGAGCAGGCTTTCCGTATCATCCTGAGCGATTCTAAAGTAAAAGCCATCCTGATTAATATTTTCGGTGGTATTGTACGCTGTGATCGCGTGGCACAGGGCGTGATCGATGCCTATAAAAATATGGGCGACGACATCAACGTACCCATCATTGTACGCTTACAGGGAACCAACGCCGACATCGCTAAAAAGATGATCGACGAATCCGGCCTGGCGGTACACTCCGCTATCGCCCTGCAAGAAGCCGCTGATATTGTGAAAGAAGTAGTGCAGTAGATTGCCACCGGCAAGCTGCATAAATAAAGCCCGGTCTCCCACAGGTAGGAGGCCGGGCTTTTTTAGTGCAAGTACTGCGCTCCGTTTCTTGTTGCTAGGGTTCTCCATTTCTTTTTAATGAGTTAGCGCCTTGGCAACAAGAAACGGAGCGAGGACTACGGGACAACGATCCTCTGGATTGTTACTTAGTTTTCTGCTTTAAAAAGACTATTTTTTGGCAAAAAATAAGACTTATGCGACAAATAGCTTTTGGAGTATGCCTACTCCTGCTTCCGTTTTTGGCGAAAGCCCAATCCACTACGGCCGTGCTGGAGCCGATGGACGTTTTTGATATTGAATATATCAGTGACCCGCAAATATCTCCCGATGGGGAGCACGTGGCCTTTGTGCGCAACGGTAAAGACATCATGACCGATGGGGGGAAGGCCGAGATTTGGCTAACCGACTTCGATGGTAGTAATATGCGCCCCCTACTGACGGGCGAACACCGCTTTTCTAATCCGCGCTGGTCGCCCGACGGCAGTAAACTGGCTTATGTATCCAATAAAAGCGGATCGGGTCAGATTCACCTGTACTACCTCGAGTCGGGGGCCGATGTCAAACTAACCAACCTCACTACTTCGCCGGGAAATATGCAGTGGTCACCTAATGGCGATTGGATTGCCTTTACCACTTCCGTGGAAAAACCGCAGGAATCCTTTGTACAGCTGCCCGCACCGCCTAAGGGAGCCGATTGGGAGCAGCGGCCTGTCTTTATCGATAAGCTTAAATATCGCGCCGACGGTCGTGGATTTACCAAAGATGCCTATCGCCATATCTTTGTGATTGGTAGCGATGGCGGCTACGCCCGGCAACTTACGAGTGGTGATTATAACCACGGGGATTACGACTGGACGCCCGACGGTAGTTCCATTATCTTATCGGCGAACCGCCACGACGATGCCGAATACGAACCAGCCAACTCCGAGCTTTACGAGCTTAGTGTCGCCGATGGATCCATCAAAGCACTGACCGACCGCAAAGGCCCCGATAGCAACCCTGCGGTCTCGCCCAATGGTCGCTACGTGGCCTATACCGGCCATGACGAGCGCTATCAGGGCTATCAGTTGAGCAAGCTTTATCTTTTGGATCGCAATACTGGAGACTCGCGGTTAATTAGCGGAGACCTGGATCGCGACGTCAATAATGTGCAATGGGCCGGCGGCAATAATATGCTGCACTTCCAATACGACGATGAGGGGAATACTAAAATTGCCACCATCACTACACAGGGTAAAGTCAACGATTTGACCAATAATGTAGGTGGACTATCGCTGGGCCGACCTTACGCCGGCGGAACGTTTACCGTGGCGGAGAACGGGCACTATGCCTTTACCCACTCGACGCCTGACCATCCGGCCGACCTGGCAACCGGGCAGGGGAGTAGTGTCAATCGCCTGACGGAAGTGAATGCCGACCTGTTTAGCTATAAGAAATTGGGTGAAGTGGAAGAAATTTGGTACGAATCCTCCTACGACGGTCGCCGCATTCAGGGTTGGATCTGCAAGCCACCCAATTTCGATCCATCGCAAGAATACCCCCTAATTCTGGAGATTCACGGTGGCCCTTTCTCCAATTATGGTTCGCGCTTTTCTATGGAAGTACAATTGTATGCCGCTGCCGGCTACGTGGTGCTCTACACCAATCCGCGCGGCAGTACCAGCTATGGGCAGGAATTTGGTAATCTGATTCACCACAATTACCCCAGCGAAGATTATGACGACCTGATATCAGGGGTGGATGCGGTGATCGAAAAAGGCTATATCGATGAGGATCACCTCTACGTGACGGGAGGATCTGGCGGCGGGGTGCTGTCGGCCTGGATTGTGGGTAAAACCAACCGCTTTCGGGCCGCTGTGGTCGCCAAGCCGGTGATTAACTGGTATAGCTTTGTACTGCACGCCGATAATCCGGCGTTCTTTTACCGGTACTGGTTCCCGGGCTACCCGTGGGAAAATCTGGAGCACTACATGGAACGTTCGCCTATTTCTCTGGTGGGGAATGTAGAAACGCCTACCATGCTGCTCACCGGCGAGCAGGATTATCGCACACCTATGTCGGAGACAGAGCAATACTACGCAGCCTTGAAGCTACAAAAAGTACCAACGGCCATGGTGCGCATTCAAGGTGCCGGCCACGGCATTGTAGCCAAGCCAAGTAATCTGATCAATAAGGTAAGTTATATTCTTGCCTGGTTTGATAAATATAAATAATCGTCTGCAGCAAGGTGATAGTATGGGCGGTGGCTTTCGCCAAAAATCGTCGGTGCTTTTGATCTCGCTGCTGTAAAATAACTACTTATGCATACCAAAATCTTTTTTGTGTATCTACTGCTGGTGGGTATCCTGTTCGGATGCCAAAGCCCGGCAGAGGAGACTACAGAAGAAGGCACTGACGAAACCTCTATGATTGAGGAAAAGCTTGCTAAGTACACCTCCGTCAGGCTGACGGCTGAGCTCGACCATCTGTCGGCTAACCAAAAAGAGATGGTGCGTACCCTGATTGAGGCCTCCAAAGTTATGGACGAGCTCTTCTGGTACGAAGCCTACGGGGATAAAGAGGCTCTGCTGGCCGATTTGCCCAACGATCAATACCGGCAATTTGCCCGTATCAACTACGGCCCCTGGGATCGCCTGGCCAATAACGAGCCCTTTGTGGAGGGCGTCGGTGCCAAGCCGGGCGGAGCCAACTTCTATCCCACCGATATGACCAAGGCGGAATTCGAAGCGGCAGAGCTGGCCGATAAGGCGAGCTTGTATACATTTGTTCGGCGTAACGATGGCGGTGATCTTATGACGATTCCCTATCACGAGCAATTTGCTGAACAGGTAGAGCAAGTGAGTACGCTGCTGCAAAAAGCTGCCAGACTGGCCGAAGACGAAGGATTGAAGAGGTACCTCACGTTACGGGCAGAAGCCTTACTGGATGATAACTATCAGCCCAGTGATCTGGCGTGGATGGATATGAAAACTAATCCGATCGATGTGGTGATTGGCCCCATCGAAACTTACGAAGATCAGCTCTTTGGCTACAAGGCTGCTCACGAAGCCTACGTACTGATTAAAGATATGGAGTGGAGTGATCGCCTGGCTAAATATGCGGCGTTCTTGCCGGAGTTACAGGAAGGCTTGCCGGTAGATGACAAATACAAACAAGACAAACCGGGCCGCGATGCTGATCTTAATGCCTACGATGTGGTTTATTACGCTGGTGATTGTAATTCGGGCAGCAAGACCATTGCCATCAATTTACCCAACGATGAGGAGGTGCAGCAGCAAAAAGGTTCCCGGCGCCTGCAGCTGAAGAATGCTATGCGCGCCAAATTTGATAAAATCATGCTTCCTATCGCCGGGGAGTTGATAGCGGAAGAACAGCGACAGCACATCACCTTCGATGCTTTCTTTGGCAACACCATGTTTCACGAGGTAGCCCACGGGCTGGGGGTGAAGAATGTTATTGATGGCTCGGGTACGGTGCGCGCAGCCCTGAAAGAACACGCCTCTGCCCTGGAAGAAGGGAAAGCCGATATTTTGGGGCTCTATATGATCCGGCAGCTGCACGAGCAGGGAGAGATTACCGGTGATTTACAGGATTACTACGTCACCTTCATGGCGGGTATTTTCCGCTCGGTGCGTTTTGGGGCCAGTAGTGCCCATGGAAAGGCCAATATGATTCGCTTCAATTACTTTGCGGAGTGGGGCGCTTTTGAGCGTCAGGAAGACGGAACGTATCGCGTCAACTTCGATAAGCTAGAAGAAGCTGCGCAATCTCTGTCGCAGTTGATTTTGACCCTGCAGGGCGATGGTGATTATGCTGGAGTGGCTGAGCTAGTTGCCGATAAAGGCGCAATCAGGGAGCAACTTGCAGCTGATCTCCAACGGCTCTCTGAAGCGGGTATTCCGGTGGACATTGTTTTTGAACAGGGCGTTGATGTACTTGGATTATAATCCGAAAGGCCGGCTCTACACATGCTGCAGAGCCGGCCTTTTCCAATTCGTTGTTAAGCTAGTGTTTCTATCCCATGACTATCCCAAAAGCAAAACATATGAACAGGTGGCTGTTACTACCTATTATTAGTTTCCTTTTCTTTTTGCCGCAAGGCGCGGGGGGACAAATCACCCTCGCGGAGGCTCCGCACTCGTCAGACGCAAGTGTTGGGGATCTCTTGCAGCAACGCGCTTTACCCGTGCAAACCTTATTGCCCGTTGATGCGGAGGGGCTCTTGGCTGAAGACCGAAACTTTCCTGGCGACCGTTTTGCCGCTCCGCAATCCGTGGATCTAGGTATAGCGAACAGCGGTCAATGGACCGATTTACCGAACGGAGATCGGGTATGGCGGCTCCACCTCCGGGTTCCGGAAGCCAGAGGGTTGGCTCTGCTATACGATCAATTTTACCTGCCCGCAGGGGCACGACTCCACGTTTATCGTCCCGATCGGCGGCAAATGATTGGAGCGTATACCAACCGCAACAACCCGGCCACCGGTCGGTTTTTGACCGGATTCATTAAAGGGGAAGAAGTGGTGGTGGAATATTATGAGCCCGCGCGCGTAGCGGGGCAGGGGCGGATCCATATTTTTCGCATCGACCGCATTTACAAGGACGGAATGTTTGGCCGTGCGGTGCTGCGCTCCGATAGTAGCAATGAACTGGGCTTCGGTGCTTCGCTGGACTGTCATGCGAACATCAACTGTGCCGAGGGTGGAAAATACCAAACGGAGAAACGGGGAATCATCCGTATTCTGGTAGTGGTGGAAGAGGGATCGGGTTTTTGTACCGGCAACCTGATGAATAATACGCGAGAGGATGACCGCCCTCTGGTACTAAGTGCCTTTCATTGCCAGGATGGTTTCACGCCACTTTTTGATTTATATCGCTTTGATTTCAACTTTGAGGCAGAGGCCTGTGCTAACCCGGGAGCCGAGCCATCGCGGCAATCGATTCTAGGCTGTACCCGCCTGGCTGGTCGCCAGGATAATGACTTTATTCTGTTTGAATTATTTAGTACAGTACCGGCATCCTTCAATCCTTACTACTTAGGGTGGGATAACGCTGACCACACACCTGACTCGGCCACTTTGATTCACCATCCCCGGGGAGATATTAAAAAGATTGCCTTTGACGAGGATCCCGCAAGGGTTTTTACCAATGTAATCAATTGGAATAACGAGGTGACCACCCCGGCCAACCATCATTTCATTCTTAATTACGACTTCGGTACGTTTGAGATTGGCTCCTCGGGAGGTGCCCTGCTCGATCAGAATCGACGCGTTGTCGGACAGCTGCATGGGGGGAGCCCGAGTTGCGAAGTGACTACGGCTTATTTTGGTCGCCTCCATTTGTCGTGGGAAGGAGGAGGTACTCCTGAGACCCGGCTGCGCGACTGGCTTGATCCGGATAATACCGGAGTCATGACCATCGACGGCCGGGAAGCCGCGCCGGGGGATGGCATTACGGTGAGTGGTATGGTTACTACCGAGAACGGAGCACCGGTGCCTGAGGTGCAGGTGCTTATCCTGGGAGATGCCGGTACAACGCTGAGTACAACAACCGATAACACGGGGGTGTTTACCTTTTCCGATTTGCCCGCCGGCGATACTTATGAGCTAGACTTTGCCCGCTCGGGAGCAGTGCTAAATGGCGTTTCCACGCTAGATTTGATTCAGGTGCAAAGACATATTCTCAATATTAATCCGCTGCAGAGCCCTTACCAGATGTTGGCTGCTGATGTGAATTTATCGGGCTCTATCACTACCCTCGATCTGATTTTTATCCGTCGGGTTATCCTGGGGCTACGGACGGATTTTTCCTCCCAGCCGCCCTGGGTGTTTCTGCCGGTTGGCAGATCTTTTGTAGACCCCCTGAATCCTTTTGCCGGCATTATGAATACCGCATTTATCCTGGATAATGTGCAAGGGGATGTGCTGGATTTCGATGTATTGGCCTTTAAGCCAGGCGATGTAAATAGCAGCGCCACCGTGGAATGAAAACGGAATTCCTATTTACGGTCAGTGCATAACAATTTTCCGGGTCGGAAAAAACCGATCGCCATGTTGCAGCCGCAGGTAATATACCCCCGGTGCATAGCCCTGCCCCAGGGTAATGGTCTGTCGACCGGGATCCATGCGAACCATTTCCTGTCGTTGCCCAAGGGCATTGAATACATGGAGGACACTTTTTTCCGTAAGGAAGACTTCTACCTGAAACGGTCCGCTTGCCGGGTTAGGCCACACGTTGAGGTTGGTGTTCAGGTTGAAGGGGGAACGAGTAGACGTTGTCGTGCCTTCCGTAACGGAAAATGCATCAATTCCCGCTTCCACCAGATGGCCGTCCGGAGGGAAATCACTGGCGGTAAAGCGGAAGAAGACGGGTTGGGCCAAATCGATGGTACCGCTAAGAGGAAGGCCGGATAAAGTGCGCCAACGGTCGTCGGAAGAAGTTTCTGCGAACAATAGCGCTTCTTCCTGCCCATTACTGATGTACACCGCAAAGTTATCGTTAAGGGGCGTATTACCTCCGGTGTTGACGAACCAGTACGCCAGATGTAGCCGCGGGTCATGGTATTCGGCAAGGTCAAGCATGGGGCTTTCCAGTACCACTTGCCCGTCATCGACATCGTCAAAGCCTGCGTCCTGACCACCATTTCCGGTAACGTAACATTGGTTCCCGGTATCCGTATGCACATCCGATCCGGGATTAATGGATTGATCGCCAAAACTGGTTGGTACGGGGCGGCCTCGCTCCCAGTAGCCCGTGGTGGCGACTCCGAACGACTTCCACCCCAGGTCGAGGTTAAAATTGTCCTGATAGCCCCGTTCCAGCGTAAGCATTTGCTGCCTATCCTGGAGTACGGAGAATGTTTCAATAGTTTGCTCCAGATAACCCCAGGCGCCGACAAACACCTGGTAGGTTCCCTCCAAAATGTCACCGGTCGCGGCCAGACCATTGTTATTGGTAGTGAGGGTATAGGCAATATCCTCTCCTGCCAAATAAATTTGGGTATTCGGAATGGCCGCTCCGTCGGTATCCCGGGCAGAAAAAGCAACCTGATAGCGTACAGCGGGCCGCAGGGCAATATCCAATTCGGTGACTTCTCCATTGTTTAGCGAGACGGTGGCGGTATCGGGTAGGTAGCCAATGCGTTCGAAGGCCACCCGAAAGGTACCCGGTGTGCTTTGCCCGGTAGCAAATTCTCCGTTGCGGTCAGAGGTGCTCTGATTGGGGTTGTCGGAGAGGATAGTGATGGAAACGTCGGCAATGGGCAGGTCGTCGCGGGTAGAGCGCACCGAACCTTCCAGATAGCAGGCGCGCTGATAGGTGGGCTCCAGCACGTATAGCCCGGTTTGTATATCGGAGGCAAGCACCAGGCCTGAGGGTAAATAAGGGTAAGCACCCCAGCAACCGTTGGTTCCCCCGTCCGGTCCGGAGTAGGTGTCGTAGCTTCCGGTTTCAATCAGGTTGTGCGGACGCGCGGCGTCGATAATTTTTACCCCATCGGTATAATAGGAGGTGACCAGATACTGCTGGTAGTAATGGGTATTATGTGGAAAGACTCCACGACCTTCGGTAGCAATGGGCCGGTATTGATCGGCCAGCTCGATGTTGTCGAGATCCGACACATCGTAAGCTTCCACAAAGGCATTGGGACGTTCGTCGGTTGTAAAGAGGTAATCGCCATCATCGGAGAGCCAGGCATTGTGGGTGCCCTGGAATGCCGTAGGCTGCGTGGCCAGCAGGGTAGGGGCCCGTTTGTTGCTGACATCTACTACAGAGAAGACGCCGTCGTTAAAATCGGAGGTCCACAAGGTGTCGCCCCGCACGTAGACATCATGGGAATAGTTGGTTGGGGTTCGGCCCAGGTAAGGCGGATTGACCGGGTCGGCATTGAGGTCAAAGATCATGACGCCATTGCTAATGCTGCAGCCTGAGAGGTAGAGGTAGCCGTTCTCATCGATAAAGACATTGTGGCAATCCGTCAGTTGGCGTTGTAGCCCGTTGATGCTGAGCAGGGGCTTATAAAATTGATGGGTCACCGTATCGGGGGCTTCCGACATATTGATGACCAGCAGGCCGTCGGTTCCCTGATCGGCAATAACATAAAGGTAATCGCCGTGGTCTTTAATATCGCGCCAGATGCTGCGCGTGCCAGTCACGTACTCTACCAACTGTGGATCAGTGGGGTCGTCGAGGCGGTAGACAGCGGTACCCTGGCGAGTACCCATAACGGCATATTCGCGGCCGGTACTATCGACATAGCCCCAGATATCAGAATACTGTACTTGCGCAAAATCGTTGCGATTCGACAGCAGCGTCAGGTTGAAGTCGGGTTGTTGTTGTGCGAGCAGGGTATGGCTTACGCCAAAAAGTACCCAGAAGACCAGTCGGTTCATAGATCGGAATTCCGTAATTATAAAATGTATTAAAGGAGATACGAACGGGAAACAGATAAGTTGTATAGGAGGGTCATTTTCGCCGGGGAATGATCGAAATCGTCAAACGGCTGACACAAACCAGGCGTTCGCGTTCATCGCGGATCTCAATGTTCCATACGTGCATGGAGCGCCCCACGCGGTAAGGGCTCACTTTTCCATAGACGAAGCCCTGGAATGCCGGGCGCAAATGGTTGCAGTTGATTTCCACGCCTACCGCCATTTCTTTTTCCGGGTCGGGCAGGCACAAATAGCTGGCTACACTACCCAGTGTTTCGGCCAACGCAGCACTCGCTCCGCCGTGCAGTAGGCCAAACGGTTGGCGGGTTCGGTCATCCACGGGCATACGAGCCAGCAGATAATCATCGGCCATTTCGACAAATTCCATCCCCAGGTGACTGCCCAGGTTGTTCTCGCCCATCGCATTGAGGGCCGTCATATCTTTCTGTTGTTTCCAGATCATTTTTATACAGGTTTTGGAAAAAGCTAAAGATAGGTTTTTAGATTCTAGATTCCAGACGGTCTAGTCTCTCAAGCTGAACCTTGAGATCGCGATCCCGTATCTCGCAGGGGCACGACCTCAAATTGTCGTTCGTCGACGCAGTCAGCCCCCCTGTCGGCGGGGGAAATTGGTTGCTTGCATGGTGCCGGAAAACTTTGTTATTTAACGGAGTTTGCTTATCAGAGCCAGAGGTACGACGTGCAGTTCAGGTCGGCCTTTTACCGGTATATAGTAGTCTGCCCGGCAGAAAGAGCCTGCTAAACCACTATTTTGGCGAAAGCCTAAGCATAGCTACACCAAACAGCCATTTATTTCGAGTACTCAATACGAAGAGCATGATCCGTATATATTGCATTTTAATGATTGTATTGGGGGCAGCAAGTCTGTCGGCCCAAACGGTACGCGTAGTCGATACGGAGACGCGCCAACCTTTAGAATTTGTAACTATTTCGCTGAGTAGTGATGGCCCCTCGGCGATTACCGATACTCTGGGGCAGGCCCGAATAGATAATTTCAAAGGTATGCAGGATATTATTTTTCGGCGGATCGGCTACGGTACCCGCATTTATTCTTATGAGGAACTAGCGGAGATGTCGCACGTGGTGGCTTTACCGGCCGAAGGCTTCGACCTCGAGCAGGTGGTGGTTTCGGCTACCCGCTGGGCGCAATCGCGCGATCGGGTTGCCGCTAAGGTACGCACCATACGCCCCGAAGATATTGCTCTGCAAAACCCACAGACGGCAGCTGACCTGCTGAGTATTTCCGGGGAAGTATTTATGCAAAAAAGCCAGCAGGGAGGTGGTAGCCCGATGATCCGGGGCTTTGCGACCAATCGCCTGCTCTATACCGTGGATGGGGTACGGATGAACACGGCTATCTTCCGGGGCGGTAATATTCAAAATGTTATCAACCTCGACCCCTTTGCTACCGAAAGTGCTGAGGTGTTGTTTGGTCCGGGATCAGTGATCTACGGGAGTGACGCTATCGGCGGGGTCATGAGCTTCCAAACCTTGCGTCCCCGCCTGGGCTCAGCGACTGCCCCCCGCTTCGCAGGTAAAGCCGTGGCGCGCTATTCCTCGGCCAATAACGAACGCACCGGCCACTTCGACATCAATGTCGGCTGGGAAAAATGGGCGCTGGTGACCAGCCTGACCTCCTGGAGCTACGACCACCTGCGACAGGGCTCGAACGGGCCGGAAGACTACCTTAAGCCCGTCCATGTACGTCGCCTAAGCGGCACCGATGAGATCTTACAACAGGAAGACCCACTCCTGCAGGTGCCTTCGGCTTACGATCAAATGAACCTGATGCAGAAAGTGCGTTTCCGGCCCGACGAAAACTGGGATTTTGAGTACGGGTTTCATTATTCCGAAACCTCTCCCTACGGCCGCTACGACCGCCACAACCGTACTCGCAGAGGGGCACCACGCTACGCCCAATGGAACTATGGGCCCCAAAGTTGGATGATGAACAACCTCAGTATCAGCCACCGGGCTGAACAGCCGTTTTACGACAATGTTAAATTACGTCTGGCTCAGCAATCCCTCGAAGAGAGCCGTATTGATCGCGACTTGAATGATCCCGACCGTCGCGAACGCGTCGAACAGGTAGAGGTCTATTCGGCCAACCTCGATTTTGTCAAGCACACCAATGTGCGGAATACCCTGTATTACGGACTGGAATACGTGCAGAATGATGTGACCTCTACGGGGATTATTGAAAATATCACTACGGATGCCCCCCGGCCGACGTCTACCCGTTATCCGGAGTCGACCTGGAATTCCCTGGCCATTTATCTAAGCAATGAATTCCGTCCCTCCGAAAAATGGACTCTGCAGGCCGGCGTTCGTTATAATCGCTTTGGTCTGGATGCGGATTTTTCAAAAAATAAAGACTTCTTTCCCCTGCCATTTGAGGAGGCTTCGCTGGAGAATGATGCTCTTACCGGCAGCCTGGGGGGCGTTTTCCGCCCTACCGACGAATGGGTGATCCGCGCTAATCTGGGTACCGCCTTTCGTTCACCCAATGTAGACGATGTGGGAAAAATCTTTGATTCGGAGCCCGGAGCGGTGGTAGTGCCCAACGCCGATTTAGACGCTGAGTACGCCTATAATTTAGATTTGGGCGTAGCTAAAAAATTTGGGGACTTGCTGAAGATCGATCTTACGGCGTACTACACGCAGCTGGAAAATGCACTGGTGCGCCGTGACTTCACCCTCAATGGACAGGATAGCATTGTCTACGACGGGGTGGTTAGTCAGGTACAGGCTATACAGAATGCTGCTCGCGCCAACGTCTACGGTTTTCAGGCTGGGGTAGAGCTGCGTTTGCCGAAAGGCTTCACCTTCACCACCGACCTTAACGTACAGGTGGGGGAAGAAGAGCTGGACGACGGTTCGATTAGCCCCTCCCGGCATGCGGCGCCCTTTTTTGGGGTCACCCGCCTCACCTACAGTGATGGTCCGCTACGCCTGCAGGCCTATGCTATGTATCAGGGCGAGCGCACGTTCGATGAGCTTTCCGTTTCGGAGCAGGGCAAAGATGAGATCTACGCCAAGGATAACGACGGCAATAACTTTGCTCCGGCCTGGTACACCCTAAACCTAAAGGCATCGTACCAGCTTAATAAGCGCTTCACCGTCAGTGGGGGGATGGAGAATATCACCGATCAGCGCTACCGGCCCTACAGCTCGGGCATCTCCGGCGCGGGCCGCAACTTCATCCTGTCGGCGACGGTCGCGTGGTAAACGCAGGACGGGGAGACGGAGAGAAATGGACCGTGATCTTCCGGCCCTGCCCAAGTGAGGATTTTGTTTCGCTTCTTGACGTCCATGAAAAGGGATCCGTAAGCGTGGGATGTCCGTACCGGTAAGTGATTTGGTGCCGTGTGGCAGACGTCAAGAAGCGAAATGGATGACTTTTATGCGCTCAACTTCTCGATCAAGCGCTGCATAAACGCCACGCCCTGCTGCAGTTGATCTTTTTCGATAAACTCATTGGCGCGGTGGGCCTGAGCAATGTCGCCAGGGCCACAGATCACGGTTTCAAAGCCGGCATTAGAAAACTGTCCCGCCTCGGCAGCGTAGGCGACCGTGTCAAGGTCGGTGCGCGCGGCTAGTTCCTGAATCAGGGGCACCACGGAGCGATCTTCGGGGGTGTCGAGCGCCGGTACAGCGGGGTGGTGCTTTTGGGTTTCGATTTTAGTGCCTGGGAAGCGCTGTTGCAGCTCGGTTTCGCGCTCGCGGCAATAAGCCTGGAATTCGTGGAAAATATCATCGGCATTATCAGTCGGTATGTTGCGCACGTCCCAGGTGAAGGTACAGCGGTCGGCAATCACGTTGGGCGCAATCCCCCCCCCGAACAGCCCGCAATGAATGGAAGTATGGTTGGGGGAAAAGCGATCGTCGGTATGACCGGCATCAATTAGGGCATTCATTTTATTTTCCAGCCACATCACCAGGCGGGCTGCTTCGTGGATGGAGCTGACTTCGGTTTTGATGCGACTACTGTGTCCGGCTGATCCGTGCACCGTCGTTTCGTAAATACAGATGCCCTTTTGCCCGACAATGGGCTGCATGCGCGAGGGCTCACCAATAATGGCGTACCGGGGCGTCTCCTCGTAGTGGTCGCGGAGAGCCGCCGCCAGGGCCGGGCCGGCCAGACAGCCGATTTCTTCGTCGTAGGAAAAGGCAAAATAGATGGGCTTTTTCAGGTCGGCCTTCACCATATCGGGCAGAGCGGCCAGGCAACAGGCAATAAAGCCTTTCATATCGCAGGAGCCCCGGGCATAGAGTTTACCGTCTCCCTTGTCGATCAGTTGGAAAGGGTCGGTATCCCAGGCTTGCCCCTCCGTGGGTACCACGTCGGTGTGTCCCGAAAGAATTACACCACCATCGACGGCCGGGCCAATCCGGCAATGCAGGGAAGTCTTGGTACCATCTTCGTTGGGGACTAACGTCCAGGAGACGCCCCGCTCGTCGAGCAACCCCTGAATATATTCCATAATGGAAAGGTTGGATTCACCACCCAGTACGGGAAAGGAAACCAGTTTGCTTAAAATATTTTGTGCAGTTTGCATGGAGTAATGTTTTTTAAAATTATATCGGCCCCCAGTTAATGAATACGCTAAAGACCAAAAAGATCCAGGCCACCAACAGGATAATAAAAACCATTGGAAAAATAAACCGCAGCCAACGGTCGAACGGTACGCGGCACATGCTGAGCATAGCGATGAGTCCGCCCAGGGATGGATTGAATAAGTTGGTCACCCCGTCGCCAATCTGAAAAGCCAGGATGGTACTTTGCCGGGTCAGGCCCAAAATTTCGCCCAGTGGAATCATGATGGGCAAGGTGGCCAGGGCCTGCCCGCTACCAGAGGGTATAAAGAGGTTGATAACCGATTGCGCCAGCGTCATAAAAATAGCAGACGTATAAGTCGGTAAACCTTCCAGGGCGGTGGCCATCGCGTGGGCTACCGTATCGCTGATGTTGGCCATTTCCATAGCTTCGCGGATAGACGTGGCATACCCGACCATAAAAGCCCCGGGCGCAACCACGGCAACGGACTTGAGGACGGTTTCACCAAGCTCGGAACCGTTCATGCCGGCGGCCAGTCCGGCCACAATCGAGACCATGAGGAACAAGGCAGAAATTTCATTGATGTACCAGTCGTAGGTAAAAATACCGTACAACATAATGACCAGCCCGGCAAAAAAAATGATCATCAGTATGAAATCCTTGCGACTGATACGGTAATCGTGCAACGACTGGGAGAGATTGAGCCCTTCCTCATTAAGTCCTTTGCCCAGGCTACGGCTTTTATCGGCTTCGATCCGCTTAAAATAGCGGATGTTATACCAGGCCAGCAATGCCAGGCCAGTCAGGCAAAGCACTGATCTCAGTTCCCAGCCCTGAAACATCTTGGGCATTTCGGCAATCTGATGACCGACACCGACCGTGTAGAGGTTGATGGGGGAGAGCCCGAACCCAACTGTCACCGCTCCGACAGAGACACCGGCGGCGAGAATAAGGTCGCCGCCGATAGCAATGGTCATGACCGCGGCAATGGGGATGAGGGCAATATTATTTTCATAGCCAATAAAGACACCCAACGCCCCGTAAACCAGGGTCATAATACCCACCAGCCAGTACCGCCGCTTGAGGCCCATGCGTTGCACGATGGTGCCCACGGCATTTTCGATCATGCCGGATTTTTCCAACACCCCAAACATAATCCCACTGGCCAGGACTACGAAAATAATGTGGGCAGCCGAAGCAAAGCCCAGGGGAATGGCCCGAAACATGTCTAGTAGGCTGAGTGGGGTGGAAGCAATCTGTTGGTAAGAGCCGGGAATGACTCTTTCGCGACCGTCGACCAGCTCGCGTTGGTATTCCCCCGCCGGTAAAATGTAGGACAAGATGGCCGTGAGTACGATGATACCAAAGAGCATGACTACCGGATGCGGGATATAGTCATACCATTTTCGAGGTGTTGGTTCTACCATAAATATTGCATTTGGTGATCGAGGTCAGGATGGTGAAGATAGAAAAAATGACATCCTGGTGGAAATCGCTTTTGGGCGAAAGCCCGGATGCAGTAAATCCTGTTATATTTGAGGCTATGAAACGAATGCTAACGCTTATACTGCTTGCTTCCCTCGATCTCTTGGGCCTGGGGTGTCAACGGTCGCTGATGAAGGTGCCGGAAGTACTGTCCTTACCTGCTTCGGAAGGAATACAGATACCATACGGTGCTGACTCCCTGCAATTTGGTGAATTACGTGTACCAGCAGGGGAAGGTCCCTTTCCTCTAGTAGCCATCATTCACGGTGGATGCTGGTTGGCTGCCTATGATTTGGGCTTAATGGATGCGATGGCCACCGATCTGACCGCGCGTGGCTATGCAACCTGGAACCTGGAATACCGCCGGGTGGGAGATGCAGGTGGCGGCTGGCCCGGAACCTTCCTGGATATTGCCCACGGTGTGGATCACTTGCAAACGCTCACCGAAGACTATCCCCTCGACCTGGAGCAGCTGGTGGTAGTCGGTCATTCGGCCGGCGGACATTTGGCTTTGTGGGCGGGTAGCCGGGGCGGTCTGCCACGGAAAAGCCCTCTCTATACCGGACGGCCTCTGCAGCCACAAGGTGTAATTAGTCTGGCCGGTATCGTTGACCTGGAAGATTATTTTGATCCTAATAGCGGTTGTGGTAGCAGTATTGATGACCTGATGGGGGGAACGCCTTCGGAAGTGCCGGAGCGTTATCGCCAAACTTCACCGGTCTTCTTACCCTTAATGAATGTGCCGCGCATTTTACTGACAGGCACGCGAGATCCTATTGTACCCACTACCCATGTTAATCGATACCTGACTGACCGTCCCGACCCGGATGGATTGCTGCAAGCGCGGGAAATTCGCCGGGCAGGTCATTTTGAGGTCATATCTCCCGGCAGTCGTGCCTGGCCCGAGGTCGTGCAGGCTCTGGAAGATGTATTATTTACTATTGAATAAGTACACCACATGTCTAAGACCATTGACGTTTTAATCCTTACAGAGGCGCGCTACGAACACCCTCAGGAGGTTAATTGGTACGTGCAGAATATTCTTACCGAGGATGGCCTGGTACAGACGGCCCTGGAAAAGCGCGGGTGCCGGGTAGAGCGAGTAGACTGGAACCGTGATGACGTGGATTGGGCTTCCGCCAAATGCGCCCTGTTTCGCACCACATGGGATTATTTTGATAAGTACCCGGTTTTTCGTGCCTGGCTCGATCGGGTAGAGCCGGTGCTGCCGCTGATCAACTCAGCCTTCCTGGCACGCTGGAACACTGATAAACACTACCTGCAAGACCTGGAAAAGGCTGGAATACACATTGCCCCCACCTTGTTTGTGGAGCTGGGTGATACCCGTAGTCTGGAGGATTTACATACGGAAACCGGATGGGAGCATACCGTACTAAAACCGGTTGTTTCCGGAGCCGGGCGGCACACCTATCAGCTAAAGGCCGGAGACTGGTCTAAGTACGAAGCTGTTTACCGGGATTTGATTCGGGAAGAAGCTATGATGTTACAGCCCTTTCAGCACGATGTGGTGCGGACGGGGGAGCTGGCGCTGATGGTGGTCAATGGTGCCGTGACGCATGCGGTGAAAAAGGTGGCGAAACCGGGTGATTTCCGGGTACAGGATGACTTTGGGGGAACGGTACATGGTCATGTACCCACCGCCGAAGAGGTGCGTTTTGCGGAAGCCGCGGTGCGGGCCTGTCCGGAGGAGCCCCTGTATGCGCGGGTAGACATCATTCGCGATAACGCGGGAGCTCTGGCCGTGGCTGAGCTAGAGCTTATCGAACCGGAAATGTGGTTTCGCGAGTATCCCCCGGCGGCTGATCTTTTGGCGGAAGCCATCGTTGAAAAGTTACGTGGTTAACCCAGCAACGTATCATTATCGGTAGCAAATAGACCAGGTCTGTTCTCGCTGATGAATGGTGTATAGTTTGCGCAAGCGCAAACACAAAATTACCGTATATTCGCAGGGTAACCTCTAAAAAGCACCCTATGGACTTATATCAAATTGCCGTTGTACTAATTGTGTTGGCGGCATTTTTTGGCTATATCAACCAGCGGTTTTTACGCCTGCCTTTCACCATTGGGCTGATGGTTGTTTCCATCATCTTTTCCGTCGTCCTGATGCTGTCAAATTTTTGGTTTGACGACCTCTACGAGCTGGAGCGCAACTTTGTACAGCAGATTGATTTCGAAGGGCTACTTATGGACGGTATGCTGAGTTTTTTGCTGTTTGCGGGGGCTTTACATATTAATTTTCGGGAGTTGGCGCAGCAACGATGGCCCATATTGATCTTTGCCACGATTGGGGTGCTTACATCGACCTTTCTGATTGGAGGCCTTACCTACGGCCTACTGAATTTGTTGGGAATGCCGCAGCCATTCATTTACTGTTTGCTGTTCGGGTCATTGATTTCACCAACCGATCCGATTGCGGTATTGGGCATTTTGAAGCAGGCAGGAGTGCCTAAGAAATTGGAGGCGAAGATCGCCGGAGAAAGCCTGTTTAACGATGGAATTGGGGTGGTACTCTTTATTACCATTTTCGGTATTGCTCAGGCTGGAGGAGCAGGCGGTGGTGCCGGAGAAATCGCTCTGCTCTTTGCGGAAGAGGTCGGGGGCGGTATATTACTCGGTGCATTATTGGGTGGTATAGCGTATTACCTGATGAAAACCGTTGACAATTACGAGGTAGAAGTGCTGGTCACGCTGGCCTTGGTGATGGGGGGATACTGGTTAGCGAGTACATTACATTTCTCGGGTCCTCTGGCTATGGTGGTTGCCGGACTGATGGTCGGCCATGATCGTTTCCGCACCTCGTCTATGTCGGAAGTAACGGAGAAATATGTCGATCAGTTCTGGGAATTACTCGATGTGCTGCTGAATGCCGTCTTATTCGTATTGATCGGTTTGGAAATCGTGGTGCTGACGCTAAACAATGATTTTGTGCTGGCGGGGATACTGGCCATTCCGCTAGTGCTCTTTAGCCGGTTTATTGCTTTGACCATCCCCATACGTATTATGGATCGACGCCTGGACCTTTTGCCCGGTACTAACGTCATTATGACCTGGGGTGGCCTGCGAGGTGGCATTTCCATTGCCCTGGCCCTCTCTCTGGAGCCGGGAATGGCCCGGGACCTCTTGTTGACTATGACGTACGTGGTAGTGGTCTTCTCCATTGTTGCGCAGGGATTAACGGTAAATGGGGTTGTACGTCGGTACGTTCAGAAGGGCGAAGCTTCCGAGGTCTAAGCGACGCGATGTGGCATACTACTTGAATAGGCACCTGCGATAAAAAAAGTACTTACCCGGAGAGACTTTCTGTGGAGTTGTACTCCTTATAATTAAACATAGTGTGAAGCAGGTAGTTCTTAATTATAGACACCTCATCTACCCTCAGGTTTAAGCAAAAACAAAACAAAACAAAAACTAGAACAAATGCCCCGAATTTATCGAATTTGGCTCATGCTTTGCATGATCATGCCACTTAGTGTCTTTGCACAAGATGTCAAGCCTCGCCTTTTTATTGACTGTCGTACGAGTTGCGACGAGACGTACTTTCGGCAGGAGCTTCCCTATGTCGACCATGTACGCGACATTCGGTTGTCCGATATTCATTTGTTAATTACCAGTTTTGGGGCCGGCAGTGGAGGAGAGACGTATAAGTTGTTGTTTACCGGCCGTAAAGATTATTCCGGGAATGAATTAGAGTTGGAGTACTCCGCTCCACCCAATAGCACACGGGACGATATCCGTTCGGGACTCCTACAAAAGATGAATTTAGGTCTTATTCCTTTTCTTATGGAATCAAATATGATCGATGATCTGGAGGTAACTGTAGCTGTTCCCCGGGAGTCTGCTGAGGGAGAGGGAAGTAATTTTGATCCGTTTAGCCCGATGGAAGATCCCTGGCGACTTTGGGTTTTTGAAGCCTCTCTTAGCGGCAATATGAATTTAGAATCTATTCGGCAGCGGTATCGCTTTCGGAGTCGCTTTGAGGCCAATCGCATTACCGAAGAGTGGCGGATTCGCCAAATTTTTTACTACAACCGCACTAAAACAGTTTTCAAGCAGGAAGAGGAAGATGATATTGTAGCTGATCTGTATTCAGTAGGTAACTGGGGGCAGGTCGTACGTAGTATTAGCGATCATTGGTCGGTGGGTGTTTTCAACAGCATAGAATCTGACGTATTTGAAAACATCAGTTTGGGAACACGTTTTGGGCCGGCTATTGAATACAGCCTTTTCCCATACAACGAGGTGAACTACCGGGAACTGGTGTTCGCCTATTATCTTCGTCACTACTACCGGGAATATAACGAAGAGACGGTTTTTGGAAAAATGCAGGAGCAGTTGGTCGACCAGTCGGTCCGTATTGGTTTGCGATTGCGTAGGCCGTGGGGTTCTATGTTTACCAGCCTGGAAGGGCGTCATTTTTTTCACGACCCCCAGCGCAACCGGATCGAATTTCGCAATCGGATTTCCTGGCGGGTTTTCCAGGGTTTTGCCATCGATCTGACTACTAACTTTGAGCTTATTAACGATCAACTGTCCTTACCGCTGGGCGAGGCTACCCTGGAAGAGCTCTTATTGGAACAGCAGCAGCGCTCTACTAATTACGAGGTATTTGTGGGGGTTGGCTTAAGCTATACCTTTGGCTCCATCTACAACAATATTGTGAATACAAGACTTTGAGAACTGGGAATGCGGAATTTGAACGCTCAAAATTCTGCCTTCCGCATTCCCAACTCCTAAAACCGTTTTCCTATACCCAGACCGATCGACCAGGTTTGAAAACTGTCTTCCCGGGAATCATAAAACAGGGTAGGGGCAACGTCCCAGTGATGACCAATTTCAAATTCGTATTCTACGCCGAAGCGCATTAGGAAAAAGTCTTCCTGCTCGGCGATCTCGTAGCCGGGGCCGGCCATGAGCACTAAACCACCAACGGGCTTGTAGAGTAGGTCAAGAGTCATTACGAGTGGATAGACACGCTCAAGTACTTCTTCGTTGGGGCGCTCAATCAGGAAGCTCTCCAACTCCAGGTCATTATGTAGCCCCACGCCCCAGGTAGGGTTCCACCAATATTCCAGATCGAGACCCCAGGAAGGAATGAACAGGTTATTGTTGGTGCGGCCAGCTGGTATCAGCGTATGGCCAATGATGACGGCGACCCGAAAGGGCTTAAATGCATGCTCACTGTGCGGGTGATTGTTGCTGCGTGGAGGCGTATCGTGCTGTTGGGCAAAGACATTCGATGTCCAAAAAAGAAAAATAAACAAAATGATCGGTGCTGATTTCATAGCTTTTTTGCCAAAATTAGGGGTTCGGAAGGTTCTGTCCAGTAATCCAGATCACACCTGTATGTTTTTCATCCTTAAAGGATTCCATATCTTTAGCGCCATAGATTTGCGAAAAACTAAAATGTCTATTTATGAGTAAAAAACTTGGGTTAGCCCTCTCCGGAGGTGGGTACCGGGGCGTGGCTCACGTTGGGGCCCTACAGTACCTGGAAGAGTTAGGATTTGATTTTGAGGTCATTGCCGGCACTAGTGCGGGAGCTATTGTAGGTGCGCTCTACGCTGCGGGTAAGTCACCCAAAGAGATTTTGAGTATTTTCCAGGAGACGGATCTTTTTGAATTTTCGTACTTCCGCTGGGGTGGCCCCGGCCTACTGGATACCCCAAAGTTTAAGGAGTACCTCACCCCTCACTTGCGAGACGACGATTTTGCCGGATTAACGCGTAAACTTTTCATCATTGCTACCGACCTGGTCAAAGGAGAAGAGGTAGTCATTGATGAAGGGCCACTTACCCAGGCTATTCTGGCTTCGGCAGCTTTCCCCGGGATTTTTGCACCCATTGAAGTCAATGATCAGGTGCTGGTAGACGGAGGAATATTTAACAACCTGCCTACCGATGTGGTCAGCGAACATACCGACAAAATAGTTGCGCTCGACGTTAACCCCATCGATAAGCTGACACGCGATCAGGTGAGCAATACGTATCAGGTGATTAAGCGTGCTATCGAGTTGTCGACCCGTATGCAATCACTGACCAAGCGCGAATACGCCGATGTGTATATCTCTCCGGAAAAAGCCGTGGAATTCCCCATGTTTGAGCAGGAAAACGTCGAGGAACTGTTTGACATTGGCTACGAAGAGGCCAAAAAACATCAATCCGAGTTGGAAAAACTCTTATAAAAATAAGTGTAGGTACATCAATTTTCGATGTCAGTTGTTGTACAGGTATGTTTTGGTGAAACGTGTGAACACGAGCCAGGGTATCCTGGTTGCCAAAACGTATTTATCTATCCGTGCCCAACAAATAAATCACTTATGACAACTGATACTTTACGTAATGCTGATATTCAGCATGATATTAACGAGCTGATTGCTAAACGATGGAGTCCACGTGCTTTTGACACGCGTAAAGCTGTAACTCCGGCTCAGGTTCGGCAGCTGTTTGAAGCAGCCCGTTGGGCACCTTCCAGCTATAACGCGCAGCCCTGGCAATATGCTTATGCCCATCGAGAAGATGATACGGCTTTTCAACATTTGCTCGATACGCTTATGCCAGGAAACCAGGAGTGGGCTAAAGATGCCGCTGTACTGATTGCTGGCCTGACACAGGTATATGATCCCGAAAAAGATCGAAAAAACGGAAAAGCAGAGTATGACCTCGGCGCAGCTAATTACGCGCTGACTATGCAGGCCACTGAGATGGGCTTGTTCGTGCATCAAATGGGGGGCTTTCACCCCAATAAAGTAAGCGCACTGCTCGATTTGCCGGAGCACATTAAGCCGGTTGTCATGCTGGCCGTTGGGCATCTGGGGAATAAAGAAGACCTCCCCGCGCATCTAGCCGAACGCGAAGTTGGGCGTAAGGAGCGCAAGTCACAGAAAGAATTCGTGCAAAAGCTCTAAAATGACAGCTTTAAGCCCCCCGACTTTGGTTGTAGTCGGGGGCTTAGCCATTGATTAGATCAGTGCCTTCTCCACCTCACCGACCGTTAGCTGTTGGGGGTCGGTAATAATGCGCTGTAATCCTGCAATTTTTGGTAATTCATAGCGGAAGAAAAAGCGCATGGTCTGTAGTTTACTTTCGTAAAATTCGCTGGTGTAGGTGTCGTCTCCACTCAGCAATTGCTGCTTGGCCTGTAGGGCCATTTTCAACCATTGCCAGCCAATAACCACGTGTCCGGCCATTTCCATAAAGAGGGTAGCATCGGCCAGGAATCGAGTTAGCTCCCCGCGTACAGCGTAAGGCATAAGGTGTTGTACCACGCCGCCGAGCTTTTGCAAGGCATCACCCAGCACTTTGGCCTGTGACTTCAGGTCATCGTACGTACTTGCTTCCTCAATAGTGTGCTGTACGGCAGTCATCAGCAATTGTGCTGCTTTCCCATTTTTGATGGTCATTTTCCGACCGAGTAAGTCCAGCGACTGAATGCCTGTGGTCCCTTCGTAGATGGCCATGATGCGAATGTCGCGATAGTACTGCTGTAGATCAAAATCCATGGTGTATCCATATCCTCCGAGTACCTGAAGTCCGAGAGAAACGGAGCGTTGGCCCATCTCGGAAGGATAGGTCTTCATAATTGGCGTCAATAGATCGAGCAGAAGAAAATGGTTTTCTTGTTCTTCCCCTGTGGTTACGTGTACCAGATCACTCAGCTTCAGGCATTCCGCAGCCAGGCTGAAGGCTCCTTCCACTATGGCTTTCTGGGTAAATAGCATGCGGCGAACATCAGGATGATTGATGATCAGTGTCTGATCCTGATTCAGGTTCTTCTTTTTCTCCAGTTTACGACCTTGCGGGCGCTCCTGAGCATATTGCAGCGAAGCGTAATAGGCTCCGGAAGCTACTCCGGCCGCCGTTTGTCCGACGGCAATGCGTGCCTCGTTCATCATCTGGAACATGTAGGTCAATCCTTGATGGGGTTCACCTACCAGGAAGCCTTTAGTGGGTTGGTCTTCTCCAAATACGAGATGGGTCGTTGCGTAGCCGCGTTGCCCCATTTTCTGGTAGTCCCCGGCGCAGAAGACATTATTGTCCACGAGCGTACCATCTTCTTGTGGTACATATTTGGGTACTACAAAAAGCGAAATACCTTTGGTACCGGCCGGGGCCCCTTCGATACGGGCCAGCGTGAGGTGAACAAAATTCTCGCTATGCTGATGCTGACCAGCCGAAATGAAAATCTTTTGCCCTTTAATGTGGTATTGGCCTTCTTCGTCAGTAGGGTGAGCTGTGGTCACAATGTCGGAGAGAGAACTGCCGGCCTGAGGCTCAGTCAGGGCCATAGTCCCCTGCCAGCGGCCTTCGTACATATGTGGTACGTAGGTGTCAATAAGTTCTTGTTTGCCAAATGAGGTAATCAGGCGGGCACTTCCGGTAGTTAGCCCCACGTAGCCCTGCGCACTGTTATTCGCGGCCTGAAACAGCATCTGTGCCATACCAAATACCATCTCGGGGAGGTTCATGCCACCGTGTTCGGGCTTGTCACTACCGCCAATCCATCCTCCCTCGGCAGTAGCTCGAATGATGTCGCCCAGCTCAGGAGGGGTAGTCACTTCACCGTCTTCATATTGAACGCCATGTTGATCCATGGACGTGAAGTGGGGAAAGTAGTGCTGATCTGCCAGGTCTTTAGCTGCTGACAACAGCATCTCTACGTCTTCGGAAGAATAATCCCGGTACTTTTCGTACTGGAATAAATCTGAAATGGAGTGAACCTGGTTCAACAAAAAGCGAACCGTGTCCATGCATACATATTTTCTAGCCATTGTCTCGGTATTTAGTTGTGTTGCCAGTACATCTTGTTATCCCACAATTTGCTGTGGTCATTTTGATTGTACCAAATTAAAAGTAGAAAGTTTGTCGGAAAAAGCCTAAGATGTCTGGCGAAAATTCGCTAAAATCTTGTGTGCTTACTTTGGCGAGACTTTTTTTCTATTATCAGAGGGTAAATTTTATCTTCCGGCTATGAATTACACGGACTACCTGATTAGTGTAGTGTTGGCCTTGATTATGTTTGGTATTGGCAGCAGCCTGCAGCTAAAAGACTACAAAAACATTTTCGAGCATCCCCGTGCGTTGTTCACCGGATTGATTCTGCAGATGTTGTTTTTGCCTCTGATGGGGATGTTAGTGCTGCAACTGAGCTCACTGGGGAGTTACGCGAAAGCCGGATTGTTTATTCTGACCCTCTGCCCCGGCGGAACGACCTCTAATTTCATTTCTTACATCGTCAAGGCAGACGTCGCGCTGTCAATTTCCCTGACGAGCATTAACAGTCTGATTATTCTGTTCAGTATTCCATTTTTTATTTCGGTCGGCTTACCGGTTTTTCTGGACGGGGACATGGCGGTTAGCCTTTCTTTTTTTGATACGATGGGAGAGGTCTTTCTGGTCATTTTGTTGCCTGCAGCCATTGGGTTATGGTTTAATCGTCGTTTTCCCAGGCTTTCGCAAAAATTACAGAACCCCCTGAAATACATCAATATTGTGCTATTAGGCGTGGTCTTTACCATTAAGTTTTTTGCCGGGGAGTCGGACGGGGGAAGTGGATTAACTATGGATGATATTTGGCGTATGCTACCGATGGCGCTGACCATTCACATTATTGCGCTCGCCGTTTCTTTTGGCGTAAGCCAACTGCTGAAGCTACATCTATCGCGTTCCATCACTATTGGTATTGAGGTAGGGCTGCAAAATACCACCCTGGCTCTGATGGTTACCGGCACTATTATTGGCAGCAATGCCATGATGAAACCGGTACTCGTTTATGCCCTGTTTTCTTTTTTTACCACGACGGCCTTTGCACTGCTTATGCGGAAGTTGGTGAAGGAATGATCGACCTTGGGTACCGTTGTACAGGTCAGTAATAACTGAGCTGCGTCTCCTTTTCTGCCGGCAAAACCGCAGCCTACCCCCCAATCAGTGCCAAACCACGTGAATCACTACCAGCAAGATTAGCAAAAGATAGCCGAAGCCCTCCATGGGGGTATCGGCGTATTGAATCAGTTCTCGTCCGGAACGAATCTTTTTTTGCCGTAAGGCAGGAATAACAACGAGGGAAAGCCCCAAAAGGATCACCCACATGGCCCGTACAAAGTAATTCATGTCGGGGAATACTGCCTGTATGGCGAACTGTAGAGGCACCGTACTGAGAAATGCGGCCAGGGCCAGGCGATGGGAAGGCCCGACCAAAAATGCCGCCATGCAGATGATGACCACAATGCCACAATTTACGTAGTAACGCAATTCGTTGAGGGTATGGGTAAATGCAGCTTGTGGATTTTCGAACTTTAGGTACAGCAATATGATCCCCATCGCTATGCCGGTAAATAGCGTGACCAGAATAGTGCGTCGCCCCGCGCGGACAAGCTGAGCATCCGTTGCTTCAGGATTGAGGTAGCCCTGATAAATATCGATCGACCATAGGGTCGCCAGAGAGTTGAAGGTCGAATCGACCGTACTCATGAGGGAAGCGAACAGGGCACAGAGAATCAGGCCCCGCAGGCCGGTGGGTAAAAAATTGCGCACCATGTAGGGGAAGGCCTGATCTGGCTCGGCCAGCCCATTTTCGCCGAGGATACCGGCCAGCGCGATCCCGGGTACGATGATCAGCACCGCCATGAATATCTTCATTAGCCCGCCCACCATCAAACCGGCCTGGGCTTGCTTGAGCGAACTGGCGGCCAGGCTGCGCTGCATCACACTTTGATTGGCGCACCAGTAGTTTATATTGAGTAGGAACAACCCAAATACCGAAATCCAGGGCAGGGTAGGGTGGTCAGCCGGCAAGTGCAGATGCATAAGCTCGGGAGTCTTTACATATAGTTGTGACCATCCCCCCAGTTTTTGGAGGGCAATCCAGAGGATAGTCAATCCACCCAGGCTAAGGATGCTAAACTGTATAAGATCGGTGCGCACTACTGCACTTAGTCCACCGAACCAGGTATATAGGGCTGAGAAAGCACCGAGCCCTATCACCAGTACGGCCACGCGGGTAATGCGGTCAACCCCCAGTACAGAGAGCTCATCAGAAAAGACCAGCTCGGCGGCGTAAGCTCCCCAGAAAAGGGCCGCGCCCAGACCAACCGTCGAGAAAATTAGGATGTTAGCCAGGGAATAGAACAGAGCTACCCGCTTGCCCAACCGCGTTTGGATAAACTGCGTAATGGTGATGATGCGATCCTTGAGGTAGAGGGGCACAAAAATAAATGCTGCCATCCATAGTCCTGTAATGGCATTGATTTCGAGGTTGGCCTGGGCCAGACCGTAGAGGTAGGCCGAGCCCATCATTCCCAGAAACTGATACCCCTGAATATTGGTGGCAATGGTTGAAATAGCAATAGAAGGCCACTTTAACTGGCGCGAGTTGAGGAAATATTCTTCACTGCTAATGACCATTTTGGAGCGTCCTGAGAGGGCTGCCACCAAAATGACTACGAAATAGAATAAGACGATGATCAGGTCGATAGACATAAGCGTAAGGAGTTTCCGTTAGCGTCGGTTACCAGCACCGAGTGGGGTAGCGGGCGTTTTGGAGGGCTGCCGCCCTTGCACCTGTGGCATGGATATGGTTTTGAGTTGCGGTAAAACGTAGCGGGCAAACAATTGCGCTTCTGCTAAATGGGGATAGCCCGAGAAAATAAAGGATCGAATGCCCATCTCCTGATAGCGACGTATTTTGGCCACTACCTGATCGGGGTCGCCGACAATAGCGGCACCACAGCCCGAACGTGCCCGACCGATACCTGTCCACAGGTGGTCCTCAACAAACCCCTCCAAATCGGATGACGCCCTCATCTCTGCCTGACGGGCCACTCCGTACGATTTTGCATCCAGGGCTCGCTCGCGGATTTCCCGGCCCTGTTCGGCATCTAGTTTAGCCATCAGGTGAGCGGCGGCAGCCCGGGCTGCCGCTTCGGTTTCGCGTACGATCACGTGGACGCGCAGTCCGAAGTCGACAGTACGGCCATAGGTGGCGGCTTTGTCACTCATCTGCTGCATTAGCGCGCCGATGCGCTGTTCGGTTTCGGGCCACATGAGATACACATCGCAATACTCAGCACACAAATCGGTACCGGCCGGGGAATACCCACCAAAATAGAGTAGGGGGCCGCCGTTTTGTTGGTAGGGCCTGACCGGCTCAGTAGGAAGTTGCAATTGGTAGTGGTCGCCCCGAAAATCGATATGCTCTTGTGTCCAGGCTTGTTTAAGGATGGTAATGACTTCGCGTGAGCGCTGGTAGCGGTCGGCCGACGACCACTCCTGCCCCGGTAGGTTGCTGGAAATGATATTAAGGGTAAGCCGCCCTCGTAAAATGTGGTCAAGCGTAGCGATAGCCCGCGCCAGCATGGGCGGATGGACTTCGCCGGAGCGGATGGCTGCCAAAAGATTAATTTGTGAGGTCAGCGGTGCCAGGGCAGAGGCAAATGTCCAGGTGTCCTGCCCCACCTGATAGGAAGACGGGCACAGGACATTGCGGAAGCCCAGGCGGTCGGCTTCCCGCACTATACGCGAGGCGTTTTCCCAGCTGCTCTTTAGTTGATCATCCATATCTCCCATTTGGGAAAAATCACCGTTACAGATAGGCGCAAACCAGGATACTTCAGCACCATCTACCTCCTCTGAGCGAATGCGAATCGTAGTCATGCAGGGCGTTTGAAGGAAAGATACAGAAAATAACCATTGTTCCACGGCCCCTTTAGAAAGGATATCCAAAAGCCAGGTTAAATACCAGGTTTTCGCGGCGCCAGTCGGGTAGGCCCAGGCGGATGTCGTCCCCTACCCAGCGTTCGCCGGCGGGCAGCCATGGTTTGGCGAGAGGGAACGCCAGATCGAGTCGAAGCATAAGGAACCCAAAATGCAGGCGTAATCCCAGACCGGTATTGACCGCAATTTCACTAGTGAAATTGTCGATGTCAAACTGTGTATCTTCATTGGATAGTTGACCGGTGACCAACCATACATTACCGGCATCGATAAAGGTAGCCAATTCGACCAGAGACGTAGCTCGAAACCGGTACTCCAGGCTACTTTCCAGCAGCAACTCTCCCTGGCCGGATAAGAGACCAAAGCTTTGGTCTTGCTGGGGGGGCAGTGTACCCGGCCCTAAGCTGCGCGGTCGGAACCCTCGCAAACTGCTGGGGCCACCAATGCGGAAGAAATCGAGAATGGGCAGCGCAATATTGTTTTTGCGCGAGCGAATGGTATTAATGTTGACCCGCGTGGCCAGGGTATGCTTCTCCTGTATCTGCAGATAGTACCGCACGTCATTTTCCAGCCGAATAAACTGATTATTGATGCGGGTGAGGTCGCCAAACTCCGGAAAGACCCAGCTGAATCCGTAACCGACCGTACCTTCGTAGAGAAAGTCCTGTTTGCGCACATCCTTACTGCGAGTGTCGTAGCGAAACGTATAAGAAGGCTGCACCGACAGGATATCTTGTAGCTGCAAGATGAAATTCTGATTCCCAAAGTCGCCCAGAACCGAAGTGAGTAAAGTGGCAAACTGTGGCTCTTGCAACCGTACATCCTGAAACGAAAAATCTAAAGGACGGAAACTATTGGTAATCCGGGGCTGGCGCTGCCAGGTATATTCTACGCTGGCGCCAAATTGATTGAAACGAATAGCAGAGGATGCGCTACTGTCCTGTGACAGCGTCTCCTGCAGATCGATAAGCTGCAAGTCGGCAATTGTCGCAGCAAAGTTACCTAAAGGGATACTTAGTCGTTCCCGTTCCAGGGCGAGCCGATACCGGGTACTGGCCCGGCGCAGGCGTGCACGTTGGCGATTTTCGGAAAAAGGAATTTGGATACCCGGGGAAACCATGGCCACTTCAATATCTGTTTCCTGAAATTCCTGTTGGATGACAGCCCGGGGCAGTGGTATGTTGAACAGGCCAGAGGCGCGTACACTCAATTCTTCGGCTCCGCCCAGAAAATTCCGGTTGGTATAGCTTACCGAAAACTCAGGACCCCAGAAAGTTCCTGGATTAAACGATAGACCTACGGACCCTTCCAGAGTGTGCTGCTCCCGGGGAGTGAGGTAAATATTCATCTCCAGCAGGGAGTCGAGCTTCGTCAGCTCGGCAAAGCGCAAATTGACAAAGCGGAAGTAGTTGATCTGGGATAATCGTTCCAGGGTATTTAGCTGACGACCGGGACTGTAGCGGTCGAGCAACCGCAGTAGAATATTGTTGTAAATAACGGAGGGCTTGACCTGCAGATCTTCAGCAATAAAGCGCACATCGGCATACTGGAAGGTATCCGCTGGCTGGGTAGTATTGTTGCGTGTATTAGCAAATACTTTGATATTACCTATACGCTGCACACTGAGGGCGCGACGGGGTACATCATCCAGCAAACTCAACTGCAGCCAAATACGGTGATCTTGCACCCGGCTTAGGGTGTCGGCCTGCCATTTCAGGTACTTACTTTGGAAGTAAAAATAGCCTTTTTCCTGCATGCGGGTTTCAATGCGCTCGAGCTCATCGCGCAGCACCGATAGGCGATAAGGTTTGCCTGTTCTGATCGCTTTACTGCGCTCTTTTTCGGTGGCAATTTCCCGTAATGCCGCATGGGGCAGAGCATAGCTGATGGTATCAATTAAATACGCAGGAGAAAGGTTGATGTCATATTGAATTGATGCTTTTTGCTTTTTTCGGGTTTTTACCGTTGGTGATACCCGAGCATTAAAGTGCCCCACATTGAACAGTTGCTGTTCCATGCGCTGTCGATTCCGGACGACAGACACCGAATCGAGAATAACGGGAGGTTGTCCGAGTTTTTGCTGTAGATTGTGCCAGAGGCCTTTTTCTTTTTCGGTGGCGAACAGATTGTACATCCACAGGCGAGCGGGGAGACCAAAGACTTTACGGTTGGGCTTTTGTAGTTGGACACGTTCCAACTGATTCTGGAGAAAAGATGTCCGGTATGATTGGGCACTATCTCCCCGAAATGCGTAGTCAGCTCCGGTGTAGAGATACTCATCTGGGGCCAGTGTTTTGGTAAGGGAGCAGGATGTGCTCAGGAATAAAACACTGAGTAAAAAGAAGAGAATAATATGTGGATGCTTTTGCTGCACAAATCTTGCGTTTACTTCGTTTTGGGTTGCGTGAAAAGTCGAATTCGGTCAAAATCCTTGGAAAAGACGAGCGCTGCTCCCAGTCGCATGGTATTACCTCCCGTAAAGTCATCTTCCTCCCGTTGGTTGAAAACTTTAATCTTCAATACCCCATCTTCAGTGAGCAGATAAGTGACACTCAGGTTGTCAAGAAAGGCCTGGGAGTCGCTATCGGGCCCTTCCGCCGTAGAGGCTACCCCATCTACGCTAATTTGTAAACGGTCGTCGAGAAAGTTTTTGCGTAAGCTCACCCGGAAATTCGTGTCTTCAAACAAGGCCTCGCTGCTTTCATCAGATTCAATGCCAAAGTTGAGTTCCACAAAACTGATATACTCATTAGCCAGATTATTGAGCTGCGAAGTGATGAAATCGTTGAGTCCCGATTGAATATTGATGTCGCCCAGACCACTATTAGAGGCTGTACCCTGAGCTAAAAAACCATTGAAAAGGATTAAGCTAAAGGCCTGGGTGTTCAGTTGCGATGGGTCGCTGCGCAGCTGACTGAGGCCATTGGTTATCAGGCTTCCCGGGGCCCCCTCGGCCGTAATATCGGTCGATAAATCGATTTCCTTCAGTGATCCCCCCACCTCGATGGTAACAATAAAGGGGATGCGTTGGGTGAGTTCGCTCTGCTCCTCCGGGGAAAGCTCCGCACCGCTCAGGGCAACCAGCGGTAAGGTAGAAGCCCGGGTGCGGTAGAGTGTATTTAGGTTTAGTTGGGGATCATACGGGTCCCCCGAAAATTGTACAAACGATCCTTCACCTATTTCAAAGGTGCGCTTGACCACTTCGGAATAGGTGAACTTATAGGTGCCGTCGACCAGATCGAGTCGCCCGGTCATTTCAATATCCCCCGCCGAGTTGAGGCGCAAGGCGAGGTCACCCTGTCCACTGCCGGCAAATGCATCACCGGTCAGCTCGTCCATGACCACCGTGACGTCGAGGTCTTCGGTTACCTGTAGGTTGAGTTGTAGATCGTAAGCAACACCCTGTACAGTAGCCGCTCTGCGAATGCGCCGGGTGGTATCCCGAAAGGGCGTGTAAGACAAGTTGACAAATTCCACGGCATCTTTACCCTGATCAATAGAGCCTCCGGTACTCAGGCCATAGAGGTACGTTACATTCGAGCCAGCGCGGTTCTTGGCCTGAACCCGAATGGTAGGATCGAGCAGTGGCCCCGTGAGTTGTACGTTGGCGTCAGCATATAAGGTACCATAGTACAGATCGCTGTGCGTACGGTTGGTGTTCAGTACCTGAATATTCCGGCCGCTAAGGCTTATATCAAAATCGAAGGCCTGAAAATTTTGCGTAAGCAATCGGCCATCGACGGTCGCTTTTTGCCCCCGGGGGTCGATAAGCTGCCAATCTTTGAATTGGATTCCCTGATCATTTAGCTGAATAGTTTCTTCGGGGATATGGTAGTTGACCTGAGTAATCGTTGGCTGTACATTGGCGTCAGTAAGCTTGAGGGTGCCGGAGATTTCGGGTTGGTCAATGGTTCCTTGCAAAAGAATTTCTCCTCCTCCACGACCATCGAGACGGCTTAGGCTACCCTGCGTCAGCGGACGCAGAGTCGATAAATCCAGGTCGTTTATCATGGCTTTGACATCGAGTTGCTGATCGCTGGCCTGTCCGTATGTTCCATTAATGGTCAGATCGTTCTTACTGCCCTTAAGAATAGACGACAGCTTAAAATCATTTTCCTGACCTCCCCGCAGGCGCAAATTCAAGTTGCCGAGGGGAGCATCCATAACTTGTAGAGAGTCAACAAATAATACGGTCTCTACATAATAAGCCTGTTGCCAGTCGCGCAGAAAAATATTGCCGGATAACATTCCAGCAAGTAATTCTCCATTGTACTGTATCAGGTTAGAGAGGTTACTTAAACGAAAGTTGGTAACATTGAGGGTGAGGTCATTGCGAAATGCCTGCGACGAGGTAATGGTAAGGCTTTGATCTTCGAAAACAAGGTCCCAGTCTTTAACGTTAACGGCATCTTGCTGTAAGACAATTTTATTTTTTGGCGAAAGCTTCCATTGGTTGTAGTTGAGTAAAATATTGCGGTCGAACGTGACGATGAGACTACTGTCCGTTTGTTCCAGATAGGTATTGATTAGGAAGCGCTCTTTTTGGTCTTCGTCGACTTGCCGCAGCTTGTTGCGTAGTACGCCATTAACAATCCTTCCCTGCACTGTGAGGTTGGCTACGTCGTATTGCTGCAAAAAATTTAAATTGCTCCAGTCGACCAGATAGTTTAGGTCGTCATCAGTGGAGGTAACCTGAGTAATTAGACTGTCGATCTGATAACTACGATACCGTAGGTAAGGGAGCCGTATCTGAGTGCTGAAGGTTTGTGCACCCTCATCGAAGGATCCGGTGGCATACATTGGCTTCAGCCCCGTTAATCCGGGAATAATTCCTGAGGTCAGCAGATTAGTTTCAAAAACGCGCACGGTATAATCCAGATTGGCCATAGCCGAATCTCCGGACGAGCGCAGCGTGAGCTGTTCCGGACGCAGATGGTCAGTTAGATGGTCGCGCACCTTGCGATTAATTTGCTGAAAATCGAAAGAACCGTTCAACTCGGCGCTCATAAAATCAGCGATAAGATCAATGCGGTTCTGAAAGGAGTCTAGGGTAGCCTGTAGTACCAGACTATCTAACTCTTCGTAGACCGAATCGTATTGAATGCCGGTCTTGCGGATTTTCACCCGGGCATCCATGTTGGTGAGGGAAAGGCCTTTGGTATCGGCGGTCAGCTTTGTACTAATAAAGAAGGGCCGCCGACTAAGGCCCAATCGCGAGAAGTAGAAATGCTTGATGTCAAGGTTGGCATTAGTCAGAGGCGAGGCCGCTCCGGTCTGATATATAACTTGCCCCTCCAACTGCGCTTCCTCCTCATAAATGCTGATGTCTGATTCTATCTTGCCTGGCGTACCGTTTAGGTTGACAATCAGACCATCGCTCCAATTGTACTCCTGATCGGGTAAAACTTGCAACCGGCCAGTAAACTGCATATTCTCCGCGAAGTTGAAGCCCGAGCCATTGACCTGTCCTTTTAGCCGGATGGGCACAATAGAATCGGAGTTGGTAATCTGTGTCCATGCGCCAGGTAGTACGGGGTTTAGATCGATGGCGGGCACGTTGAGTGTCATTTGGTAAGCTGAATCTTGTCGTCCACCGGCCAGCTCGATGGTTCCCACGTCGGTGTTTAAGGTGCTCTTTAGCTCGAACTGTTGGAGGCTTCCGCCAAAAGCTAGAGCGCCATCTCGAATGTTGGGTAATCGCATGGAATCCGGGAGGCTGCCTTGCGGCAAAAAACGCTCTAATAGGACGCCCGAAAATTGACGGATGGCAACTTTAGCGTCGGCGTTAAGTTGCTTTGGACTTTGTAGGTTCTTTAGGTTGCCCCGGACAATTACTTCTCCATTACCTACACTAGAGGTCATTTGCAGGGATAAATCAGGGTTGAGCTGGTTGGTCGTGCCGGAAAGTCGACCGGTAAGCAAGGCCTGATCAGGCAGGGTAGTGCCGGTGGGCAATACCCCATTGGGTAGCCAGGCGAGCAGATCGGAGCGGGTAGTGTACAAGCTATCGAGTTGGAGGTCAAAAGCCAGGGTCGAATCTTGTAAAGCATGCTGGACGCGCAGACCAGTGCGTAGATAAGTGGCCAGGGGCATTTCTGGTCGCGACGTTCGTAGTTGAAGGCCCAGGTACAGATCGTTAAGGGGGCCGGCGACCGTTCCGGTCAACTGCGCATTTTGCGGAAGCTCTACCCCGGCCGGCAGTACCGAATCGGGCAGCATGCGCAGGATGCCGGCCTCTGTGGTTTCCAGGGGATCGATGATCAGATTAAGGTCGGTAGCATTGATATCGGGCAATCCGTTAATACGTCCACTCGTAACCAGTCGGGTGTCCCAGCCGCGCAGGACCGCATTGGGAATTAATAATTTCCCGAGGGTGCCGGCTATCTGTGTATTCACCTCAAGTAGATCGTTTTCGTTGTTGCTAAACCAGGACTGCTTGCTAAGCTGTGGTGCAAAGAGTGCCAGGTCGCGCGGGTGCAGCCGGGCGTTGGTCAGGATCACGTTCATCCCCATATCACTAATGGCTTGTTGGCCGGTTAAAAACGGGAGAGTGAGAATGGCCTGGGGAATAGTCGCCCGGGAACGAGCAGTGCGCATAGTCAGGTCGCGTACGTCAATGCTGTCGAGTTGATAATAAATGGATCCGGAAAGTTCATCGATTTGCGCGCCACTCTGTTCGCGGGCTGTCAGTTCTTCCAGGACAGTCCTGATCTTTAGGTTATCATAGGTCAGGTCGCGTACCCGGATACCGATATTTTCCAGGTTCATGTGGTTGGGATCGAACCCCTGAGGAGCGCGTGCTACGGGGCGATCATACTGGAAATCTGCTCCGGACATCACAAAATCTGCTACGGAAAATTGCATATCGTCATCCTGCAATGAATAGTTAAGCCCGCCGGCTTCGGTCAATCCGGTGCTGGTGGAAAGGTCTAGCCCGGGAGCTTCCATGGTATAGGTGATCCGGTGGAGCTCCAACTGTTGCGCGGCGACCTTTAAGGAAGTTCCTGAAGTAGTTTTTGAGGTAGTCGTATCGGCATCGGCAGCTGGCGGCGGCGTTTGTACCAGGTGCACCCGGCTGTCTTGCCAATGTAATTTCTGCAAGTTGAAATCGAGTCTGGTAAGATCAGCATCAATGATGTCGGCCTGTAGTAAACCGATTTGAGTATGGAGGGCTAATCCGGGCTGCGAAAAGGTAAATTGAATATTCTGGAGGCTGATTTCTCCGGGCTGCACCAGGATAGACCAGGGGGTTGCTGCGGGTGGTTTTTTCGGTCTGGGCGATGAACTCCCAAAGGCTTCGGTCAGGAAATTCATGTTCCTTTCGGTACCCACAAAAACCGCATCGTGCAGGCTAACTTCTGTAATGCGAATCGTCTTGCGCCATAATCCGCCCAACGAGAAACCAGCATCCAGAGTATTGGCGTAGAGCAGGGTGTCTTGCCCGGGTGCTTCCACATAGACATTTTCCAGCCGTAAAGATCGCAAAGGACGCAAGCGAATGCGGTCGAGCGTCACCGTTGTTCCCAGTTTTTTCTGCAGGTACGCCGTCGCTTTTCCGGCTGCGTATTGCTGAATAGCTGGAACTTGTAATAAGCCTACGGCCAGTAAAAAGACCACCACCAGGGTGACTAGCAGAATGCTCAGGGCACGCGTGATCCGCGAAAGTGGCGATGGTTGATCAGGCATTAACTTTGTTAGCTAAGTCGATTCGTAAATACGGGGCAGTCAACTCGCTATAAGTCATTTCAAAAATGTTTTTGATGACGAAAAAGCAAGATTTTGGTTCCGAACCATTCTAGAGTAGGGGCTAAGGGGCCCTAATCTAGAATCAAAGTGCGCATAGCCATAGCTACGTAAGCTTTTTGCAACACAGTTCGGGGCCAAAAGATGATTTTGTAGTCCAAAGGATAATTTTGAGATGACTTCTAATCAAAATGGTGTAAAATGCACGGCTTATAGCATTTTGCAATGTGCATTCGCGCAACGGTTTTCTGCCCCTATGATTTATATCGGCTTGAAGGGGGGATAGAATATTTTTCTACCCCCTTCGAGCCAGGTACAATTACCAAACGGCTTTGCTACCCCTTATTGTTCGTAGCTACCATCAATACCTCTATTTTGTCATGGCCTCGATACCGGGCAGGTCTTTCCCTTCCAGGAATTCGAGCATGGCGCCGCCACCGGTGGAGACAAAACTGATGCGATCGGCCAGATTATTTTTATTGACGGCAGATACTGAATCGCCGCCGCCTACCAGGGAGAAGGCACCCTGATCAGTTGCTTCGGCTACGGCTTGCGCGATAGCGGTGGTACCCTGTGCGAAGGCTTCCATTTCGAATACGCCCATAGGGCCGTTCCAGAGAATGGTTTTAGAGCCTTTGATTATGGCAGCAAAGGCCTGACGGGCTTTGGGGCCAATGTCAAGTCCCATCCATCCATCGGGAATAGACATGCTGTCAGCCGTATCGGTTTTGGCATCAGCCGCAAACTGATCAGCAATGATGGAATCAGCCGGCAGTAAGAGTTCTACCCCTTTGTTTTTAGCTTTTTCCACCAGCTTTCGCGCCAGGTCAAGCTTTTCTTCTTCTACCAGAGAGTTCCCGATATTCCCACCGGATGCCTTCATAAAGGTGTACGCCATACCGCCGCCGACGATTAGTTTGTCGACAAAGTCAAGCAAGCGCTCCAGGAGTAAGATTTTATCCGAGACTTTTGCGCCGCCGACAATAGCCGTGAGCGGGCGCTCGGGATTATGGAGCACTTTATTGGCGTTCTTAATTTCATTATCCATGAGGAAGCCAAAAGACTTCTGGTCAGGAGTGAAAAATTGAGCTACGGTAGTAGTCGAGGCATGAGCGCGGTGGGCAGTACCAAAGGCATCATTGACGTAGCAGTCGGCTAGTTGCGCCAGTTTTTTGGCGAAAGCCTCGTCGCCTTTCTTTTCCCCTTCGTTAAAGCGCGTATTCTCCAGGAGAAGGATTTCGCCTGCTGGTAAGTCAGCAGCCATTTGGGTTGCTTTTTCGCCGATAGTCTCGGGGCAGAAGTGCACCTTGGCTCCGGTTAATGCGGAGAGGTGGTCGACCAGGTGCTGTAGAGTAAACGCTTCTACGTCGATGCTGCCGTCTTCTTTTTTCTTTTTCATGGGACGCCCCAGGTGGGACATTAGAATAGCTGCACCACCGTGGTCGAGAATGTACTTTATGGTGGGCAGGGCGGCCTGCATGCGAGTGTCGTCAGTGATGTTGTGCGACTTGTCAAGTGGTACGTTGAAATCGACCCGTACCAATACGTTCTTGCCGGATACGTCGAGGTTCATGATGATTGGTTTTAGAAAAGCCCAACTCTTTCACCAGTCAGGGGCAAAAGAGTTGGGCCAGAGGTGTGAAGAATAAGTCCAGGCTTACGCCAAAATACGCAGGGCCAGATCGGCCAGGCGGGCAGAGTAGCCAGCCTCATTGTCGTACCAGCTTACAACTTTTACCATATTGCCATTTACTTCCGTCATCAAAGAATCGAAGATGGAAGAGTGCGGATTGCGCACGATATCGCTAGATACCAGCGGATCGGTAGAATACTGCAAAACGTTTTTCATTGGACCTTCGGCTGCTGCCTTGAATTTGGCATTGACCTCTTCGGCAGTCGGCACCTTGTCGACCACTACGTTGAGTTCGATCATAGAACCCGTAATAACAGGTACGCGCACCGCGATAGCAAAAAGTTTACCTTTTACCGTTGGGTAGACTTTCCCTACGGCATTAGCCGCACCGGTACTGGTGGGTACAATATTGAACGCGGCGGCCCGGGCACGACGCAGGTCGCTGTGGGGCGCATCCTGAATGTTTTGGTCAGCGGTATAGGCATGAATGGTGGTCATAGAACCATTGACAATACCGAAGTTTTCTTCCATAATCTTTACAACTGGAGCCAGGCAGTTGGTCGTGCAAGAAGCATTGGAGAAGAGATTGGCCCGGCGGTCGAGCTCGTCGTCATTTACGCCCAGGACGATAGTTTGTACACCTTCCCCTTTAGCCGGGGCAGAGATAACCACGTCTTTGGCACCTGCCTTCAGGTGTAATCCTGCTTTTTCTTTGTTGCGGAAAATCCCTGTACACTCGAGCACCAGGTCTACGCCGTGCTCTGCCCAGGGCAGATCCGCCGGATTGCGCTCGGAAAGAGCGGCAATATCGGTGCCATTTACAATTAGTTTATCTTCCGTAGCTTCGACCGTCCCTTCGAAGGGGCCTTGTGCCGAATCGTATTTCAGGAGATGAGCAAGGGTAGCGTTATCTGTCAGGTCGTTGATAGCAACCACTTCTACCTGATCGTTGTTGATCAGATTGCGGAAGGTCAGGCGACCGATGCGGCCAAAGCCATTGATTGCGATTTTTTTCTTAGCCATGAATAATTGGTTTTTTTCGTATTAGATATTGAAATCAAGGTACATAAGCCCCATCCAGGCGGCAGGCCGAGTCTTTCGGGCTTAGTGTGAAAGTAACAATAATTAAGCAATTTTGGAACTTTCTGCTAAGGTAAGTGGTTCGAAGGTGGTAGCATAGCATAAGCGTTATTTCAAAAGATTTTTCAGAAAGAATTTTTTCTTCTTATCCGAAAGATTCTATATTTGCATCGCCTTAAATGAAAGGCGGGAGTTATTTACTCCTGGAATGTGCTTTTTACATTCACTTAACGAAAAAATACAGTCAAAAAGTAATTTTGGCTGTTAATAAGACATCAGAGAAATTATGGCCCGTTCGTCTAGGGGTTAGGACACAGGATTTTCATTCCTGAAACACGGGTTCGATTCCCGTACGGGCTACCATTTTTCTCTGTTTTCTGTCGGTACCAATTGGCCCGTTCGTCTAGGGGTTAGGACACAGGATTTTCATTCCTGAAACACGGGTTCGATTCCCGTACGGGCTACTAAGCCCAGCTTTTTGGTACCCACGGCCCGTTCGTCTAGGGGTTAGGACACAGGATTTTCATTCCTGAAACACGGGTTCGATTCCCGTACGGGCTACTGTATAAAACCGCCGACTTGTTTACTCAGGTCGGCGGGTTTTTTATTGCTGGCGCAAAAGGATCGCTTCTCTGGGTACTTCCCGGGTATCGTCCACGTCCTGTTTCAGGCGTATCATTGCCTTTTCAATGGCCGGATCGTCTCCTGATACGTTGGGTCGTCGTAGGCATTACGCAATTCCTGCGGATCGTTTTCGAAGTCGTAAAATTCCCAGGCGGGTCGGGGTGGGCTGCAGGATAAGCTCCCGGTTTTCCCAATGGGTCACCGTAGTCGTTAATGAGTTTGTAGCGCTGTGTGCGTATCCCCAGGTAGGCCGGTCGCTGCTGTTGATGCAGCCAGTACCGGTAGTACATAGCCGTTCGCCGGCCGGCAGGGATCTCTTGCGGATAGCGCACAACAAAGGGCATGCGCAAGGCTTCTTCGTACATCATGCGCTTGTCGAAGAAGCCATGTTCCCCCAGAAATACCCCAGGCTTATACCGTATGATCATCGGACATGATAAAGAGTATATTGGGCGGAGCGGGCTCGCGCTCACATACTCAGAGGGTCAAACTGAGGAAGGCTATGCCCAGGCGCAGGAGCGCGCACCTGGGACAATAGAAAAATGCGAATATGCCATGGCTGGGGTTATTTGGCGTCATACATGGCATCTAATAATCCGTTCTCTTCGCGGGTATCATTACTCAGCTGCCAGAACATCATACCACCCAGTCCTTCTTTTTTGGCGTAAGCCATCTTCAGAGCCAGGGACTCGGGATCATCATAGCTAATAAAGATGCTATCGGTCGGATTATAGACCGTGGGAGCCAGAGCAACAGTGTCCCAGTGGCGGGTAAAGCCATTTTTGTTTTCGTAATCGGCGCGAATAGTGCGGTAAGGCATCCACTGCACGTGGAAGCCTTTATGGGGTTGGTACAGGCCATGGTTGGCTGTTGGGACACCTTTCCAGGCACGGCCGTAGAAGGCACCGCCAATGATTAATTGCTGCGGGTCGATACCGAGGTCACGGACAAAAGCTACAATGCGTTCTATGGACTGAGGCTCGCGTTCGGGACTGTTTTTCTGCAAGGTATCGAGGAAAGGGGTACCTTCCAGATCGGCCTTTTCGATAAATCCGAAAGCGGTGTGATGCCCCGTCACCGGGGAATAGCCACCTACCTGATCGTAGGTCATGATGTTCATGTAGTCGGCGTATTTCATCACCTCTTTGGTCTCAATATTGTCGTAATAGGGGGCCCAGCCGGCGGAGGCAAAGGTGAGGGTTTGCGGGCGCTCCAATTGATCGAGAGCTTCCCGTAGTCCTTTCATCAGGGCCGTGAAGTTCTCGGTGTCTTCGGGACGGGCACCAGTTCCGGCTGCTGGGATGGCCGGATATTCCCAGTCGATATCTACTCCGTCAAGAGCATAGCGCTGTACAAAGTCTACGGTACTGGCAACGAAGCGCTCCCGGTTGGCGGCGGTGCTGGCCATGTCGGAAAAGCCGTCGGCTCCCCAGCCACCACAGGCGATCATCACCTTGAGGTCGGGATGCTCGGCCCGTTGCTCGACCAAAACGCGCAAAAGGCTATCGTTGGCTGGGGTGTCGAAGGCCATTTCGCTATCGACGACCTTGCTGAAGGAGAAGATGATGTGCGTCAGCTTCTCCAGCGGTAAATCATCGGGAGGAAACACGTCGTTGGGTACATAATAGGCCATGAGGGCAAAGGATTCGTCATCGTGGGTTGAATCTGTTGTTGACTCGTTTGTGCATGCGGCCAGGATCAGAGCAAGGAGCATGCTTAAGGTGCGGTAGTGCATAGTTTTTTTTGTTTAGAGGCGCAAAATTTTGCGCCTTTACATAATGAAGATAAAGTATCTTTACTTACCCGATCTTCCGGGTTCGCGGTTTTCGGTGCCTTCGATCCCATAGAGACGGTCACCCAGGCGTTGGCGCATGTCGTCGGCCAGTTGTTGGATGGTATCAACAACGGTTGGATATTGATCGGCTACGTCGGTCGTCTCCCCAATGTCGCGGGCGAGGTTGTAGAGCTCGATTTGCCGGATGGTATCCTGCTCGTAACGGCCGGGCTGCCCGTCTTGCCCACCAGGCCGTCCGCCCATGGTGCGGTAGGTATGAGGAAAATAGAGTTTCCACTCTTTATAGCGCACGCTGTGCAGTTCATTGACATGGTAGTAGCAGAAATAGGTGTCTTGTGGAGGTTCGTCGGAGGCTCCGGTCCATACCGGCCAAAAGCTGTGGCCGTCGATGGTTTTTTGGGGCAGGGGCGCGCCGGTCAGCTCCGCGATGGTTGGTAGCAGGTCGATGGCCATCATCGGCATATCGAGGGTGCGTCCGGCGGCTAGGGTGCCGGGCATCCAGGCGATAAAGGGCTCGCGTTGTCCACCTTCCCTTAAATGCTGCTTTTTTTTATTTGCCATATTGCATAGTGGTATAAAGGAGGCTGTACTACGGCAGCCTCCTTTATGAAATATTTACTTCATCTTCGTCACCGTAAAACCGGCCTGGCGCAGCAGCCTGATCACGCCGTATTCGCCGCCGAGATGGCCGGCGCCCACGGCAAAGAAAGAGGGCTCTTTTTTTGCCTGCTCGTGGATGCGGTTGATCCACTTCTCGTTGCGCTCCTTGAGTAGGTGCTCGGCAAATTGCTCACCACCCTCTGATTCTACCACGTAGCGCTCCAGCGCATCGAGGTCTTGCTGTTTGTACAGGTCGACCATGGTACGGAACAGCTCTTTTTGCGCTTTCATATCGTTGATTTGCTCAGTAAGATAGGCGGCCTGCGTTTCGTAGTCGATGGCGGCAATGGCATCGATTTGCTCTTTGACACTTTCCAGGCCAAGGATTTCTTTATCGCTTTCCTGCGCCATTTGCATGAACGATTGCTCGTAGGAGGCCATAGCCCCATCAATAAATTCCTGGATAAACAGCGAATAGGCCAGGAGGGGTTGCCATTTGTTGAACATGCCAATACCCATGCCCATATTTTTCTTGACCAGCTCGTCCAGCTTTTGGTAGGTGTCCTCACTGAGCAGTTGATCCAGCGTTTGTCCGTCCTGCATATTGGCGTACTGCATCATTTGCATGGGCATCATGGGGTCGTCCATATCGAGCTCCAGCACGATTTTCTGACTTTCGTCAAAAGCTGCTTTGGTGGCGTCGGTGAGGAAAAAATCGTTCTGACTAATGATGTGGATGGTACCGTAGAGGTAGGAGGGGTCGGTCAGGTCTTTGCCTTCGACCTTCCAGAGTAAGGCATCCATAGCCTCGTCCTCAGCGGGGGTAGCTGTTCTCTGCTTCGTTGCAGAACAAGAGGTAATGGTGAGCAGTAGAGCAGCGAATAGCGCCTGGGATAAATACGTTCTGATCATTTTCATACATGGCTGTTTTTATTGAATAGGAAATATGGTAATTCTCTCAAAAAAGTCAGCATGCTTTCTACCATTGGCGCGAAAAAGTAGACAAAAGTAATGCTGGTAATTTACTAGTTTTGTATCCACTAATCTTTCCCTTTATGCATCGCATTTTTCTTGCCGCGCTGTTTATCCTTTTTATTTTGGCGACAGCCTGTCAACCAACAACTATGTCATACGATTCCTACGACGATTATCCCGTGTACGAGGGTGCTGATTTGGGATTAACTATAAATGGAGACGAAGCCCACTTCCGGTTGTGGTCGCCTCCGGCTGATGCCGTGACCCTGCGCTTCTACGAGCAGGGGATGGGGGGAGAGGCAGCCCGGGTCGTTGCTATGGAGCGCGACCGGCAGGGCACGTGGATCAGCCGCGTATCTCGTCCTGAGGTGGAAGGGATGTTTTACACCTTTCAGGTAGGAATTGACGGGGAATGGCACCTGGAAAAAGCCGATCCCTACGCCAAAGCAGTGGGGGTCAATGGGCTGCGGGCACAGGTGATCGATCTGCAGCAGACTAATCCGCCGGGTTGGGAAAATGACCAACGGCCGCCTCTGAACTCCCCTAATGATATTGTTCTTTACGAACTGCACGTGCGTGATTTATCGATGGATGAAGCGTCTGGTATTCAGCAGAAGGGGAAGTTTCTGGGCTTAACTGAGGCCGGTACGACGAATCCCGCTGGCCTGGCCACCGGATTGGATCATATCGCAGAGATGGGGATCACGCACCTGCACCTCCTGCCCAGCTTTGATTACCGTTCGATCGACGAAACCCAGCTGGAGCAAAACGTCTTCAATTGGGGCTACGATCCGCAACACTACAACGTGCCGGAGGGCAGTTACAGTACAGACCCTTACAACGGGGCGGTACGCATCCGCGAGTTTAAGCAAATGGTACAGGCTCTGCATCAGCGCGGTATCCGCGTAGTGATGGACGTAGTGTATAACCATACCGGGTATACCGAGACCTCCAACCTCAACCAACTGGTGCCAGGGTATTATTACCGTCAGGACAGCCTGGGGAATTTCTCAAATGCATCGGCATGTGGTAACGAAACGGCGAGCGAACGTCCCATGATGCGCAAGTTGATTCTGGAATCAGTTGCGTATTGGGCCCGGGAATACCATGTCGACGGCTTTCGGTTCGACCTGATGGGCATCCACGACCAGGAAACGATGCGTCAGGTAGCACAGCGGCTACATGCCATTGATTCGTCTATTTTTGTCTATGGTGAAGGATGGACGGCCGGGGCAAGTCCACTGCCCCAGGCACAACAAGCGCTAAAAAAGTACACCCAGCAAATGCCGGGGGTGGCTGCCTTTAGCGATGATATTCGCGACGGGATCAAGGGGCATGTATTCACCTTTGATCAGCCTGGTTTCGTTAGCGGAAACGAGGGCCTCAAGGAAAGTATTCAGTTTGGCGTCGTGGCCGCTACACCCCATCCACAGATAGCGTATGCTGCGGTAAACTATTCAGATACTGCCTGGGCAGCATCACCGGCACAAGCGATTATCTATGTCTCCTGCCACGACAACCATACCCTGTGGGATCGCCTGGCAATGTCGCGGCCCGATGCTTCGCCGGCGGAGCGCGAGGATATGCACCGCCTGGCGTTGGCCATTGTCCTTACTGCTCAGGGGGTTCCTTTTCTACACGCCGGATCAGAATTCCTGCGCACCAAAGGCGGAGAAGAGAATTCCTTTGAATCAGCGGATGCCATTAACCAAATTGACTGGACCCGAAAAACGCGCTACCTGCCAACGGTTAATTATGTTAAAGGTCTGATTGCTTTGCGCAAAAAGCATCCAGCCTTTCGCATGCCGACAGCACGGGCTATTCAGCAGCATTTGACGTTTAGGGACCATGCTCATCCCTTGGTGGTGGGGTATCAATTGAGCGACCATGCGAATGGCGACGAGTGGAAGGATATTTTCGTGATGTATAATGGAAGTGATCAGCCGCAAAGCGTATCGGTAGATCTGGCCGACTGGGTGCAGGTGGTGAGCGGTGATCGCGTCGATGAAAATGGCCTGCAAAGGGGCACCATTGATGAAGTAGTGGTCGCGCCACGTTCGGCCGCCGTATGGTATAAAGCGGACTAACCCATCAACCTTTGTGGGGCAACTCACCGGGTTTTTCTATATTGCGCCCGCATACTATCAATACCCTCAAAAACAAAATAGATGAAAAAAATAACACTTTGGCTACTTGTGCTCTCCGGTATGGTTTTGGCCTGTCAGCCTGACCAAAGCGGAGACGGAGAAAATGAAAATACCGGGGAAGAAAGCTCTTTTCCAGCTTCCAGCAATGAAATAAGTGATATCGTTACCGGTATCCGCAACGGGGTGGATACGATGGCCGAACGTGGTCCGCTCACCGTAAATCGCGGTGATGAAATCTGGGAAGTATATGCTTTCTATGATAATCAGGATCCTAAAATGCTACGGGCAATAAGCCAAGGAGACGAACAGGTGTACTATTTCGTTGACCGGAGGGTGGTACAGCTGCAGGAATTTACCAATGTAGAGGACGGCTTTGTAGAGGAACGCGTGTTCTTATACAGTGACGATGAAGTAGTGGATGCTAAAGTCCGCCGCGCCGCTTCGCGCCTTGGACTTGAGGAGAAGCGGTTTAGCCGGTATAAGTCTCCTTACGGAGACGAAGATTTTCGCTTGAATGTCAATCAGGTGAATGGATCGGCTACCGGCTTTATCTACGGGCAGTAGGACGTTGTGCGAATGATTTGGCCACAGCCTGGATTTTCTGAATCAGGCCCTCCAGATGTGCTTCCCGTGTAAATGGATTTGTCAGGGTACAGCGCAGATAAACCTGATCCCGTAGTCGTGTTTGTACCACATAATAGTGTCCGTCTTCCAGCAACTCCTGCCGGATGTGGCTGTTCAGCTGGTTTAATTCGGTAGGGGTTAGCCGCGCAGTAGGGCGATGCCGAAAGCAAATGATATTACAGCGAGGAGCAACGGCCAATTCAAAATGATCATGTTGCTCCAGTTTTTTGGCGAAAGCCAGGGTAGTATCAATGACCTGCGTGACGTAGGCGCCCAACAGTTCCTTGCCGTAGGTGCGATAGAGGCTGTAAAACTTCAAGCTATACATGGCTTTGGTACACTCAAAGGTACGCTTGGCCAGGTTGTACCATTCGTGATCATCCTGACTTTCCCACAGGTAAGCAGCCCTTTGGGCAAAGGTACGGTAGGAGTTCTGTCCTTCCCGGTAGATCAATGCAGTGGCAATAGCCGGTGTCAGCAGCATCTTGTGGAAATCCATCGCCACGCTGTCGGCTCGCTCCAGCCCCCTGACCAGGGAGTGGTATGTATCAGAGAATACGGTAGCTGCTCCGTGGGCACCATCAACGTGTAGCCATAGGTTGTGGCTTTCGCAAAAATCAGCCAGGGCAGGGATGTCGTCGAAGGATCCGGTAGCGGTAGAGCAGGCCGAACCAACCACGGCGATCACTTCCTTGCCTTCTGCTCGTGCTTGCTGCCAATAGTCTTCCAGCAGGTCGGTTCGTATTTCGTAGCGTTCATTAACGGGGACTTTGATAATGCCGGCCTCTCCCCAACCCATGATGCGCACGGCGCGGTCGACGCAGTAATGTGCTTCTTCGGAAACCATCAGGGCGAGTTGTTGATGGCTACCTTCCTGCCATACGCGCTCGCTGGCTTTGACGCTGCGGGCCGTTAGCAGGGCCGTTAGGTTGGCCAGGGTGCCGCCGGAGGTTAGCATGCCGTCGGCCGCCCCGGTAAAGCCCATGTGCCGGGCTACGATCTGGCACACCAACCGTTCCAGGGTGACGCCCACCTGCCCCATTTCATAGACGCCCATGCCGTTATTCATCATATCGTTTACCAGTCCGGCCAGCGCCGTGATCGGTACCGGCGGACTAATTTGATGCCCCAGGTAGTTGGGGCTTTGGACTTGCACACCCCTGACAAGTGCTTGCTGCAGTAGGTGGAGGGGATCGGTATGGGAGTTGTTTTCGGAATCGTTTTTCCAGTAAGTATAGCTATCTTCCGGTGACTGATAGGAAATAGCCGGACGATCTCCCGTGGCCTGCTGCGTCAGCAGGTCGGCAATATGATCGATTAATTCGTGACCCTGGCGACGGAATTGTTCGGGGTCGTAGGCGCGCTGTAGAATATCCTGGCTATCCATAAAAGGGTATTTATTTTGGGACAAGGTGCAAAAATCCTATTTTCCAGACGCAAAAGCAAGGGCTATCGTTCGGCCAATACTATTTTCATAAAAACAAAACGATGAATAAGGAAGAATACATGAAGCTCGACGCCACCGCGATGGCGGAGCTGGTGCGCGATAAAGAGATTGAGCATTTCGAATTGCTGGAAACGGCTATCGAGATTGCTGAGGAAGTTAATCCGGCCATTAATGCTATTATTCATCCCATGTACGACCTGGCGCGAGAGATGTCTGAGCAAATTGATCTCAGTGCCCCCTTTGCGGGGGTCCCTTTTTTGATTAAGGATTTGGCCATTCATATCGCAGATACCACTTTGTCAGATGGCAGTGCTGGATATCGGGGCCGGATATCGGATAGCGACAGTTCCGTAACCCAGCGCTACCGGGAAGCCGGGTTACTTTTCATGGGCAAGACAAATACGCCGGAATTTGGCTTCACCCCCTGGACGGAGCCCCGGGCTTTCGGCCCTACCCGCAACCCCTGGAATACGGAGCGTACACCAGGAGGGTCGAGTGGTGGTTCTGCCGCTGCGGTAGCGGCGGGGATTGTTCCTATGGCCACGGCTAGCGACGGTGGCGGGTCAATTCGCATCCCGGCTTCCTGTTGTGGCCTGTTTGGCCTTAAGCCGTCCCGGGGAAGGATTAGCCTTGGTCCTCACGCCGGAGAAAGCTGGAATGGAGCCACGATGGAACATTGCGTATCACGTTCGGTGCGCGATAGTGCTCGCTTGCTGGATGCCACACAGGGCGATAGCCCTGGTGAAGGACGAGCTATGCGTCTGCCGGAGCGACCTTATGTGGAGGAAATTGAAGAAGATCCCCAGCCGTTACGAATTGGATTTTGGACGCAACACCCGCTGGGCCAGAAGGTGGACACGGCTTGCGTAGCGGCTATTCAGCATACGGCTCAATTGCTGGAGTCATTGGGGCACCACGTTGAAGAAGCGGCTCCTCCCTATGAGGGGAAGTATCTTACAGAATCTTTTATTACCATGGTGGGCGCGGAAGCAGCAGCCACCCTGGATGAGTTGGCGGAATACCTGGGACGGCCGGTACGGCCTGCAGATGTGGAGCCGGCTACTTTTGCCACGGCTTTGTTGGGACGTACCATGCGGGCGGTCGACTACGCCAAAGTTGCCCGTCAGTGGAATGAACTCTGCCGTCGTATGGGTGCCTTTCATCAGACCTATGATGTGTTGTTGACGCCGGTAGCGTCTAGTCGCCCCTTTATTATTGGTGCGATGGACGATCCTGGCGAAGAGCGGCTAATTAAGTTCGTGAATTTTTTCCGACTTGGTAAGCTCGTCTATCGGGAGCGTATTAAGATCGCGGAGAAGACCTTTGGATATATTCCTTTTACGCCTTTTGCCAATATGACGGGACAGCCGTCAATGTCGGTACCACTTTATCAGAGTGAGGATAATTTGCCGGTTGGTAGTATGTTTACTGCTCCTATCGGTCGGGAAGATATACTTTTCCGTCTGGCGGGACAGTTAGAGCGCGCCCAGCCCTGGACGCGCCCATTTGACAAGTATCTTTAGAAGCCAGATTTGGTCTTGATGAGGATTACCCCGTTCATGCCCCTACGCCCGTAGAGCGTGGTGGCAGAGGCTCCCCTCAGCACGGTGACTTTTGCAATGTCGTTAGGGTTGAGGAAAGACATACCGCTCAGGGAACGAGCAACGGCAATATTATCGATGACGAATAAGGGTTCGCGTACAAATTGTCCGCTGGTTACGCCCCGGATAAAAGCGCGGGCGTTATTGCCGGAGCCCTGGACAAATACCCCCGGGGTACGCAGTAAAACGTCGGCCAGCGAAAAGCTGGCACCGTATTGTTGAGGATTGATCTTTTGGGTGGATGCACTGCCGCTAAATTGATCCTGCTCTACTTCGATATAGCCTAAGTCGACGGTATCCTGCCGGTCGGTAATGGCCACGGTAGATTTAGAACTGCCGCAGGCAACGAGCAAAAAAGCAAGCATCAGGCTGATGATGATATATCGGATATGCATGGTTTATGTTTTCTTTTAAAACAAAGAAAATAACCGGTAGGATGCATGAAATGAATGGTTTATATATTTTTTATAGTTAAATTCATGTTAAAATATAGCCTAAATTGGCCTGTCTTTGTCGTTTAGCAGGAGGGCTTTGTTGAAGGGTTTTATTTTGGCGGAAGCCGGCTGATAAAGGGGATGGGCCGGTTGACCGGTTTTATTTTGCTTTACACACCAGGGTTGATCAATCCACGATAGTACTTTGCGGTCGCGGCCTCGCCAGTGGCCGTCGTTGCCCCAGGCCAAAACTGTACGTTCGGCGTCGTGGATAGCCTGTTGGATGTACTGATCATTTTCGGGGCCTACCGGCCGGTAGTATTGCCGTAGCTTTTCGGGGTAGGGCGATCGGTAGGCGAAGAGATTGACTACATAGACACCGCCGAATCCCCAATCCATAGCAAATTGCTGACACCGCCGGATGGTGGGATCGTTGTGGGTGGCATCGGCCCGCGAGGGGTTAAGGCCAATGATGGTAACAAATGGCCGGGCGGAATCCCACGTCCGCCAGAGCAGATAGCGATAGCGCTGGCAGCGGGAAAAAACAGCTCCGGTATCTAAATTCTTCACGTCCATTTCTGTAACTTTTTACGGTGCCTGCATTATGGGAGTAGAAATGATCAGATGATCAGCGGCAAAAGACCTCTATAAATCGCCCCGTGCATGCGCTCAATGTTACAAATAAATCGTAGCCTTGCAAAAACCAAAGGCATGAGCAGTTCGGATATTTCAGAAGAAGCACTTCTGGAAGAGTGGGTCCTGATTCAGGAGGCTCAGCAGTCTCCTGCTGCCTTCCGTCCATTGTACGAGCGCTATTATGAGTCCATTTTTCGCTTTGTTTTTCGCCGCACTAATGACGAACATCTGACCGCCGATTTGTGCTCGCAGGTTTTTCTACAGGCATTGCAGAAACTTCCGCAGTACACCTATCGGGGCGTACCATTTTCCGCCTGGCTCTACCGCATTGCTATGAACGAAGTGGCGATGCACTACCGCCGGCAGAAAAGTAGTCGCGTTGTCAGCTTTAATCAGCTACCCATGGAAAGCCTGGTAGATGAGCTGAATGAAGGCGACGAAGCCCCGCCGCTACAACCGGTCCTCGACGCATTGGATCAGCTCAAAGAGGTAGATATGCAACTCATGGAGTTGCGCTACTTCGAGCAGCGCCCGTACCGGGAAATTGCGGAGATACTCGATTTGACGGAGAATAATGCTAAGGTAAAAGTGCATCGTATTCTGGAACGACTCAAGCGCCAATTGCGCGACTAACTGCCAAAAGCCTGGCCTATGCGAAAGAATTACAACTATATTTCCAATCTTCAAGAACCGGATAGCGAACGCATCCGGCAGTATCAGGATTTTGCTGCCTTGTTGGCGGAACACGAACAACAATCGGTAGATACGGGTACACGTCCGGGGCGCGTGCGCTCCCTGCGCATTGCTTTTGCTGCTGCCGCTACCGTGGCTGCCGGCCTGGCGCTGCTCTGGATGTTGCGCACTGGTGCCACCGACGCGGTACCTACGCCCCAGCTACTGGCGGAAGAATCCGCTGCCTTTTTTGCCGAAAGGCCAGCTATCCAACCCGCCCTGCCCAACCTTTCCGTACCACAAATGGCACAAACGGTAGCCTCGGCAACAGGTGGGGAAATTGACCTGGGGGAACGGGCGCACCTGCGCATTCCTGCTACGGCCTTTATTGATGCCGAAGGTAATGCTGTCACCGGTGAGGTGCAAATCACTTACCGTACCATGACCGATCAGGCTGATCTACTAATTTCGGGCCTGCCGATGGAGTACCGCAAGACTGAACAACGCTATCAGCTGGCTGCGGCCGGCGTTGTGGAAGTCGCCGCTTTTCAGAATGGGGAAGAAGTGCAACTGGCTCCCGACAAAACCCTGGAAGTTACGCTGGTGGAATCGATCAGGCTGGTATCTAATACTCCGGTTGCATCGCGTGAAGTATTGTACTGGGGCAATGATCGGGCAAATTGGCTCGACGGTCAGGCCGCCTCCTACACCATGGATACCCGGGCGGAGGATCTGGGCAGTAAGGAAGCGAGGGACGACAGGCAGCAAGAGTACCGCAACGAAAAGGCGGCGCTACAGACCGAACTGGAAGCCGCGAAGCAAGTAGTACTGCAAGAAACAGGCGTTCCTACAGCCCCGGTAGCTCCGGAAGGAGGTAGTAGCGAGCGCCCGTCTTTTGATTTGGATCTGGCCAATGAGTCGGTCATCCAACTCCAGGGTGAGCTGGCCGCTAATCCCGGGCGCGTGGTGGGACAAAGAACGTGGGTGGTATCCGAGAAGAGTGCTGATTTTGATCCCCGCGCCCTAACGGTCGTTTGGGAAACCATCGAAGTGGAGGCCCTCAATGACCGGGAGTACCGCATGACTTTTCGGGCGGGTACAGCTTCTGATCAGGTGATCGTCAAGCCCCTGCTATCGCCCGCAGCGTATGCCACAGCTATGGAGGCATATCGCACCGAGCTGGCCGAATGGGAAGCCGAGAAAGCGCGTGTCGAAGCTCAGCGTGAGGACCGCCTGTCCAAGCTGACGGCCCGCTACGCTGCCCGTGAAGCTGAGCTGGATGCCGAGTACCGGCAGGCATTAGCCAGAGCCAAGGATAGTACGGCTGGCGAGCCGGTACTTACCGAGCTGGTGCATACCTTTCGCATTCCCCGCCTGGGTATTTGGAGCTGCGTAGAGCCTTTTGTGACCGATCACGAAGTAGTGATCGCTGGCCTTAGACAAGAGAACGGGGACGAAATTAAAAACAAGGTAGCGTACCTGATCGATCGTACCGAGAATACCGTCTACCGCTTTCACGCCGGCGAGCAGGGCGCTTTACTCCGCTTTCGCGAAAAACCGGACAGCGACTTCGTGGTCTGTGTTGCGCTGGGAGAGGAGCGTATGGCGATGGTTTCAACTCTAAATCTGGAGAACAATTCTTCTATCCTGACCCTAAGTAATGAACAGCCCCCATTGGGCAGTGTGGAAGAGGTAAAGCGCTGGTTGGCAATTTAGGGTAGCCCGGGAAGAACAATTCCGGGCTAAGGCCTTGCAATATACGATAGAAGCCTGCTGTCAGTTATGCTTTTGCGTAAGCAGAAAAACCTGAATTTATCAGGGGCCCTCGGGCTCGATATGAATAAGAATGTGTCCGAGGTTAGGGATGGTAGCGGTGAGGTGGTCTTTTAAATCGTGGGCAATGTCATGCCCTTCCCGCACGGATATCTCTCCGTCTACGATGGCGTGTAGGTCCACGTGAAACCAGATTCCCGATTTTCGAATAAAGCATTTTTCCGTGTCGGTAACACCCGGTACTTCGAGGGCTTTTTCGCGAATGTTGACCTCCAGATCGTCGTATTGGTGTTCATCCATGATTTCACCCAGGGCAGGGCGGAAGATCAGGTAGCTGTTGTAAAGGATAAAGCCGGAAGCAAAGAGGGCGGCCCAGTCATCGGCAGTTTCGTAGCCTTCGCCAAAAAGGAGGGCGATAGAAATGCCGATAAAGGCCATGATGGAGGTAATCGCGTCGCTGCGGTGATGCCAGGCATCGGCCCGCAGGGAGGTGCTGTTCGTTTCCCGGCTCTTGCGGATAACTATCCGGTACGAAACCTCTTTCCAAATGATAATGACGCCCAGGACGATTAGGGTCCAGGGCTCCGGCGTACGGTGGGGCGTTCGAATATGTTGTATGCTTTCGTAGGCAATAATTGTGGCGGACGTCACCAAAAAGGCAACGACAATAAACGTGATAAGGGGTTCGATTTTGCCGTGGCCATAGGGATGATTTTCGTCAGCCGGCCGCTCGGCGTACTTTAAGCCAAGCAATACCAGAAGAGAGGCGAAGATATCAGTGGTCGACTCAATCGCATCAGCAATTAGTGCGTAGGAATGCCCGAAGAAGCCGGCCAGGCCTTTTATGATTGCCAGCGTAGTATTACCGATTAGGCTGAAGTAGGTGGTGCGAATGGCTGATTGTTCATTGCTCATTGGTTTGCCTCGGCTTTGGCTTTTTTACGAAAGTACTTTTTAAAGGGCCAACTAGACTGCAGGGCTTTCATGTTTTCGTCGAATTTCTCGGTGCCGTGCTCCAGGTTCTGCAGGGTGGCCCGCAGGTCGGTAGTGAGGGTAGAGTCGGCCATGAGCGTACCCAGGAGTCCTTCGTTTTCATCGAGGTGTTCGACGAGGAACTGAACGGAGCGGCTGGCCTCCGCCAGGGAAGAAGCCAGTACTTCGATGCTGTCGAGTACCGGCTCGGTACGAACGGTCACCAGGGTGTCGAGATGGTCGCTGAGGCGGGTCATTTGTTCCTTGAGGCTGGTGTCCCGCATCAGATAGCCGAGGTTGCCCTGCCCGGTATTGGCTTGCGCCAAAAGGAGGGCGAGATCACGGGAAGCGGCGCTTAGAGAGCGGCTGGTAGCAGCCATTTGGGTCATGCTTTGCTGCAAATTTACTGCCATTTGTTCATCGTTCAGCATCATGGAAATACTACCCTGTCCCTGATTGATTTTTTCCGTGATCAGTAGTAGCTGTTCGGTAATCCGGTTGATGCGTTGATTACTGGAGGCTAAGAGGTCGGCCATTTCGTTTATTTCTACCGACCGGGTGGCGGGAAGTACGTCGCCGGGGGTAATGAGGGCGGCCTTTTCGGAGCCGGGGCTAATGTTGATTAGCATGTTCCCGACCAGGCCGCTGCTGCCCACTTCTGCCTGCGCATTTTTGCGTAAATAAGTAGTTGCATCCTGCTCTACGGCTAACCGCACCCGCAGGGTGGTATCGTTAAGTATATTAATCTCTTCCACGCTGCCGATGGTGATACCAGAATACCGGACATTATTACCAGGGCGTAAGCCCTTGACATTTTCAAAATCGACAAAGAGGGTTATATCATTACTCAGAAAACTTTTCTGATCACCGATTCGGTACAATCCGTAGATAAAAAGAATAATGGCCACAATGACAAAGGCGCCTAGCTTGATGGTATTGAGGTTTTTTCTAGCCATGGTTCCTGTTTTGTACTTCCTTAAAAAATGCTTTTACCTTCGGGTCTTCACTTTGGGCCAGTTCGTGATAAGTGCCTTCCGCATAGTTGATTCCATCTTGCAGGATAATCATCCGACTCGAGATGACCCGGGCGCAGTCCATATCGTGGGTGATGATAAGTGAGGCCGTATCGAATTCGCGTTGAATTTTCAGCATCAGCTGAATGATTTCGTTGGCTGTAATCGGGTCGAGGCCGGTCGTGGGCTCGTCGTAGAGGATGATGCGCGGCTTGAGGATGAGGGTACGGGCGAGAGCAATGCGGCGTTTCATACCACCGGATAATTCGGCGGGCATCAGGTCGATGGCGTGTGCCAGTCCAACATTTTCGAGGGCTTCCTGGATCAACTCTTCTTCGTTTTCACCCAGTTTGCGCTCAGGGTGCCGACGCAGGGGAAAGCGTAGGTTTTCTCGTACGGTCATAGAGTCGTAGAGGGCGGAGCCCTGGAAGAGGAAACCCACTTCGGTGCGGATAAAATCCAGCTCAGCCTGACCCAGATCGGGAATAGATTTTCCCAACACCCGCACTTCGCCATGGTCGATGTCCATGAGGCGCACGAGGCACTTGATGAGTACCGATTTACCGGAGCCCGATTTGCCGAGAATGACGACATTTTCCCTGGGGTATAGCTCCATATTGAAGCCCCGGAGCACCTGATTGTCACCAAAGGCCTTACAGACGTTGCGCAGTACCAGCAGGGCCTCATCCGGGGTAGTACCGGGTTGCGGGGAAGGGTTGCTATGAGCCATATCGTTTTTCATATGGTATAAAAAATATCAGCGATCAGGACGGCGAGAAAATCGACAACAAACAATAGTAGGCTGGCCAGAACTACGGCCGTATTAGCGGCTTTTCCTACCCCCTGTGTTCCTTTTTTGGAGTGAAATCCCATGTAGCAGCCGACTACGCCAATTACCAGGCCAAAGAAAAAGGACTTGACGGTAGCTGGTATCACATCACCAAAAGACATTACGCCAAAAGCGCGCCCAAAATAGAGCGTCATGGTTACTTCGCCCTTGGTCGATTCAATCAGGTAGGAGCCTAATAGGCCAACCGCATCGGCCATGATGACCAGCAGGGGCAGCATCAAGATGCAGGCCCAGATGCGCGTCACGACCAGGTATTTGAAGGGGTTTGTACCTGATACTTCCATGGCGTCAATCTGTTCAGTTACCTTCATGGAGCCCAGCTCGGCACCAATGCTGGAGCCAATTTTGCCGGCGCAAATCAGGGCGGTAATCATGGGGCCAATCTCCCGGACAAAGGCAATTCCCACCATATTCGGCATGTAGGAAACGGCCCCAAACTCGATCATAGTAGGGCGCACCTGTAGGGTAAGCACCAGCCCCATAATGAATCCGGTGGCACAGACCAGGAAGATGGAGTTGTAGCCAATGATGTAACATTGATGCAGCATTTCCCGCCATTCGAAAGGCCGCCGGAATGCCTGAGCAAAAAAACGACCCGTAAACGCGGACATTTTTCCGGTTTCGTCGAGGAATACCAGCAGGCGTTTGAACAGGGTGCTCATCTCTCAGTAGTTATTGGTAGGCTACAGGACAATATATCTAAAATCTAGGTAAAAAATAGGAAGAGTTGCCGGAGCATTAGCCATATCAATGCAATTATAGAAGCTACTTTGGTGCCTAAAGTTTTGTGCCAATGACTTGCGTGTTGCTGCCCTCTTCGGTCTCAATAGCTACGTCGTATCGATTGCTGACTTGAAACCTGTTGAAGCTCTAAGTCAATTTACCATATTCCTCAACCGTTGCTGACGTGCTGCGACCTCATTCCACCAGGGACGATATTTTTCGTCACAATCCTGGTAATACCTTAAAAAGAGCTCACACTTTTCCAGGGCTTTAGCAATCTGACCGTTTTTCGTACAGGAACGTCCAAACCCTTGTGAGCAAAGTTAATGGATGGGGGCCATCTCAGGCCGCAATCAGGTTGTTTTGAGATAAAAGTTGACTTAGATTTATTAGTTTTTTTGGCTACCTTGATTTAGTTTATTTTTTACCACCTTACCCTTTCACTATGAGATATTTTATCATCTTCCTGGCCTTTCTTTCCGTTATCTTTTTAATACAGTGTGGCCAGAATCCATCTGATGCATCTACCGAAACATCAGCCGAAATCGGGAGTACCGCATCTTATGTTCCCTTCCCCCACGGGTTTGGCTTTCCCACCGATAGGAACACCATTGACCAATGGGTGGCAAAACAAGATGTTCCTGCTATACGAGAACACGCATGGAAGCTTTGGGCTGGACTTAGTCAACCCAATGCAGACGGTATAGAAATCTGGCGTACCTGGTACAACCTTAATCAGATTTTTGATGGATTGAGCGGTGCTGTTGGTGGAACGAAGCATGTACCCTGTGATCCCCGGGCAGACAGCCTTGCGGAACGTTACGGCCTGGCACCTATTTACCCGGAGAACTGGCAATGTGGAGCCAACAAGGAAGGACGGTTTATTAATACGATCGACGCGCTGCTTATTTTTTCGGTCTATTACAATCAAGGGGCTCATGACTGGATTATGCGCAAAGATCTTCATCAAAAAAGTACGCTGACGGATTGGTTAGAAGCGGGGAAAACGGACATCCCGCATGCTCCGGATACGGCGATGGTGGTCAAACCTGTATTTTATCCAGTAAAGGCGGATCCCGATGCATACACGGCCCTTCCCGTATGGGACGGGCCAGGAGACCGCGATCCCCTGGCATACAATGGGTTTGAAACCTGGGAGCGAGCTGTAGCCATCACAACGAACCCTAATCCACCGCCAACCGTACCCGTATCGTACCTGCATGGGCTGTGCAACCGGGATTCATTTCGCTACGAGTTCCCCACGGCCAGGACGGTTTCACTGGATAAATTCTACGCCTTGAAATTGGATAAAGAAACCTTAGCAAAATTCTCTTCGGGAGATTCCTGCGTGGTAAATGCCACGTTTAATTACGTACACAATAGAGACTTTTCCGAAGGAGACTATCTGGTGACGATTGGCATGCATATTTTGAGCAAAGAAATTGAGGACTGGACGATGCAGACGGTATGGTGGCACGATAAACCTGACGAGGGCCCTTTTGCAGCGGACAAGCCTGATGATATTCCCGACGGTACCTGGAAGAACTACCTGCTCACCCAGGCTTACTACATGGCGGTGCCTAACAGAGCAGCAGGAGCGCCGCATATCGCCTACAATCCGTACATCGAATTGATGGTGCCCGAAGAAAACCGCATGCGATCCAACTGCCAGAACTGTCATCGCCGGGCGGGTAATCCGCTGTTCCCTGCCATTGCCGTGCACCCCATTGGTCGTAAACCGCCCAAGTGGAAGCCAGGCGCTGGGTACAACCCCTTACAGGAAGGGTTTATTATGGATAGCGATACAATTTTTGATGGTGTGATCCGAACTGATTTTAACTGGGCGATTCCCATGAATGCAAATTGAGGAAGAGAAGAAAGTGTCTGGGGCTTACGCCCAAAAACTGTCTACATAAGCCTTAATTCGCCGGCCAATATTCTTGTTCTTTTGGGTGAAGAATTCCATTTTCGGGATGATGATTTTAACCACCTGTATCGGCTCGGCAGGGTCGGTATAGACGACCCGCAAGATGTGGGAAAAGCCCAGGTCTTGCAACATACGCTGGACATACTGCAGGTATGCAGCAAGGGTATCAAAAGGTGTTTTAAGTTCAGGAATGTCTGCAAAATTGATGGCATTGTCCATGGTTAAGACATTGCTAGAAATGGTTTGATATTTTTCCACCTTTTGCTGGTAGCTCCAGTCTTTATACAGGTTGTATCCATCTATGAGGTCGTCTCGTCCTCCGTGGATATAAGCGAGACGACTTTGTACGGCTTCAGATGCCGCACGCACCATGGCGATCGAAGCATGAAAATGGCAGCCATATCCACCATTGACAAATACGGGGTCTCTGGTCTCTCCGTCAAGGAGGGTAGCAATGATAAAAGGGAGATTGAAGGTGTTGTACCCAAAGCGTAGGCTCAGCTCGTGCCCGGCCGATTGTACCTTTTCATAGATCTCTTGTACATTTTCCGGGAACGTGTCGGGATGAATGACAACAGAGTTTCCCCGAACAGTTTGGAAGGACATAATGTCCCGCTCGATCACTTCTAAAATACCGTGCAGGGTAGCTTCTTCCAACGAGTTCCCCGAGCTCACGCCATTGGTACTGCTGCCAAATCTTCGTTTTCCTTTCCGGTAAGGCAGAAAAGCTATTTCTGCAGGAATCCAATGGGATGCCCCGGAATTGATGTCCACGGCTTTTACCGCATCAATCGCCTCTTCCGAGGCAAAAGTGACGCCCATTTTAGGGCCAAAATCCAAAATAGCATCCTCCCGGTCATGACCTTCAAAAATATCCTGTACCTGCACCGTTTGCACGGGAACCCGCTTTCTGCGAGGCTCGATCATCGCCAACTCGATGCCTTCCATGTAGGCACCGATCATGGCCTCTTCCGTACGCAGACCTTTGCCCGAACTTACACATAGAGAACCAGCCATGGCATCGGGCCGAATACTCACGTATACCGGTACTCCTATATTATCCAAGTGGGTGGTATTGGTTACACGGGTAATGCCAAAATGGGGCGCATATTTTTTGGCTATGACGAGGGTCTCCGGAATACTGCGGGCACGCAAACTGGTATTGTAGCGGATCATTAGGTATACATTATCATGTGCCCAGATATGGCAATAGGTCTGCCACACCTGGGCCTGAGTCATGCGAGCAGATAACCGCTCATAAGGCAGTGCCTATTTACTGGTTACGAGTGGGTATGTTAAGACGGGGTATCGTCCTCAGCCGCAAAAAATGCCTGATGGGCATTGGAGAAGTTATCGTCTGCCGCAAAGAAACCTTGCGCATAAACCGTTATTTGGTCCTCGCCATGGCTGCCTTTCTTGATGACAGCGTAGGGATTCTTGGCTTTGGGGTCTGCTTTGAAGGAGGCCAGATTGGAAGAGACCAAGTGCTCAAAAAAGCGCAGGGTTTCTCCTTCCAGTTGTATTCCGATTTTGTCTTTTTTAGATCCAGATTCTTTTTTCATTATATAAGGATTTATAGGTTATAGTAGTAGTCTTCACTACATAAGCGTATCACGCTAAGTATTCGATTTTATCGAGTAGCTTATCAAGCGAACCGAATTTTCTTCGTAACATGTACTCTAGCTAAGGTAAAAAAAATATTGAAAGCTGATCCGGTTAATTTTTTTATGGCTAGTTTTATGTTTGGTAACTTACGTTGCTCTCCTGTGAACACGATAGAATTCCCCTTCGTCATCATCACTGATTAGTGCTAATTCAATGAAAAGATTCTATATACTTTGCCTATTAGGTATTCTTCCTTATCTGGGCCTGTCTCAAATTCCCCTCATTGAGCTTCAGGAAACGGGAGATTTTGTCGAAGCAGTGGAAATTCTTGCGGATACAGTCCAGGACCTTAGTGCTTCCAACTTGTTGCGCAGTGGGCAATTCGAAGAAATAGACCCCACGCAGTCTTTCTCCCTGGACCATGAAACCTACTGGGTGCGGTTTGTGCTAAAGAACGAAAATACTACAACCGAAGACTGGATCATTGAATTTGATAAGGATTGGCATGAGATCGATCTATATGCGGAAACAGATCAGGGGCTTACTGCGCCGATACTGGGTGGTTGTATGCGTACCCAAAAGGCGAAGGCCTTTCCCAAACGTTCGGAGGGGTATATCCCGCTCAGGATAGAAAGCGGTGAGGAACGTTTGTGCCTTGCCCGGTTACATTACGATAAGGGTTACCCGCTTTTCCCTTCTACCATCGCTATAAGAATTGCATCTAGAGAACAGGTACTTGCTGAGGAAAGTCGGCTTAGAGGGATGCTGAATTTTTTTCTGGGCGTATTCTTTATCATGTTCTTTTACCACCTTAATCTGTACTACGCCACCCGGGATAAGAACTACCTATACTACTTGCTGATACTTTTGGTCACTCCTATCGGGACGGAGTTTTCCCTGGGGTATATGGTACCCTATTTCCGTACGATCCATGAAATGGGACCTCTTGCTATGACCGTAGGGTCGTTGACATTTGCTTCCCTTGCCTTTTTTACCCGGAATTTTCTTCAGCTCCCCCAGCATTCTCCCCGCTTGAACAAGATACTATTGGGGCTGGTAGGTTTACAGATTCTGGTTCCGGTTACTGCTTTTTCCGGCAATCTGGGAGTTGCCTATCCCATATTAGGGCTATCCTTATTAGTAGGGCTGTTGTTTTTATTATATGTAAGTATCTGGGCCTATCGCAAGCAAATTCCTTCTTCCGTTATTTTCCTGGTTGGGCAAGCCTTCACGATTGTCACTTACCTGATTCTGCCCATGTTTATCCTGAACTTACTTCCTCTTGCTCACGAAGCGTATTTGATTCAACCGATAGGGCAAACTTGCCAGATCATTGTATTCTCTTTTGCCCTGGGCAACCGCATCAAAGGCCTGCGGGAGGAAAATCAAATGGCCCAGACGCAAATTTTGGAAACCGAGCGAAAAAATACCCGCCTGGAGAAGGAAAAAGTGGAACAGCTCAAGAAGCTAGACCGGCTCAAAGACCAGTTCCTGGCCAACACTTCGCACGAGCTGCGCACCCCGCTCAATGGTATTATTGGGATCTCCGAATCACTGATCGACCGCGCGCAAAACCTGAGCGCCAAAGAGATTCGAGAGAATCTGTCTATGGTAGTTTCGTCAGGAAAACGTTTGGCCAATCTGGTTAACGATTTATTGGATTTCTCCAAATTAAAAAACCAGGACCTGACCCTGCAGGAAAAAGCCCTGGATTTGCATGCGATCACGGAGTTCGTACTCACTATGTTAAGTCCTCTGGTGCGAGGAAAACCAGTGAAATTACGCAATGAAGTTCCCAAAGATTTTCCGCCGGTTGAGGGGGATGAGAATCGGCTTATTCAGGTGCTTAATAACCTCGTGGGCAATGCCATTAAATTCACCAGTAAAGGCCGGGTGAGCGTAACGGTCTCTTCGGTGGGCGATGAGGCACAGGTCGCCGTCAGTGATACGGGCATAGGTATCCCTGAAGATAAGCAGAGTTTGATTTTTCAGGAATTCGAGCAAGGAGATGGTTCGATTCGCCGGGCTTTTGCCGGAACAGGCCTGGGGCTGAGCATCAGCAAGCGGCTGATCGAACTCCACCGTGGTAAAATGTGGGTAGAATCGACAGTGGGAGAAGGGGCTACCTTTTACTTTACCTTACCCTTTTCACAAGAAACAGTAGCACAGGAGTCCACACAGCTTGGTACCTCAGCTTTCCAGGTCCTGCAAGAAACTTCGGAGGAGGAACCTGTTATTAACCTGGACGCAGAAAAACCATCTGCCATGGCCAGGGTAGAAGGTGCTACAGTAAAGATTCTGATGGTAGATGATGAACCTATTAACCTGCAGGTTCTTAAAAATCACCTGATTGGTCGGAATTGTGCTATAACGACAGCGTCCAACGGTATGGAAGCCCTGAATGCCCTGAATGGCGGAGAGAAATTCGACCTGGTACTGTTGGATGTGATGATGCCTAAGATGTCGGGTTTCGAGGTATGTGAAAAGATTCGGGAAAAATACCTGCCTTCTGAGTTACCTATTTTGATGATCACCGCTAAAAACCAGGTGAGTGACCTCGTAGAAGGCCTTACCGTAGGGGCTAATGACTACATTGCCAAGCCCTTCTCTAAATCGGAATTCCTGGCCCGGGTTAAAACCCACTTAAACCTCCACCGTATCAATACGTTTACCGGACGCTTTGTGCCCTATGAGTTTGTTCGTTCCCTCGGCAAAGAGACGATCACAGATATTCAGTTGGGCGATCACGTCGAAAAAGAGGTAACCGTGGTTTTCTCGGATATTCGCGATTACACGCGCATCTCGGAGCAATTATCACCTGAGGCTACCTTTGGACTGGTAACTGCCTATTCCCGGCGCTTGGGGCCTGTCATTGAACGAAATGAGGGCTTTGTTAACCAATTCCAGGGAGATGGCATCATGGCCTTGTTCCTCAGAGGAGCTGAAGATGCTATTAAGGCGGCGATTGAAATGCAAAAAGTCATTTCTGAATACAATCAGACCCGCATTCAGCGGGGATGGGAACCGCTTCGCATGGGCATCGGTATGGATACCGGGAAGTTGATTATGGGAATTATCGGTGATGAAAAGCGCAACGACGCCACAACCATCTCCGATACGGTAAATACGGCTTCTCGTATGGAAGGCATGGCCAAGTTTTTTAGGGCTTCTGTCATCGTTAGTGGTGATACCCTTAAGAAGGCAGATGACCTGAGTAGTTATCACTATCGCTATCTGGGAAAAGTACAGGTGAAAGGGAAAGAGCGAGCCAAGGAGATTTACGAGTTTTTTGATGGGGATGAGCCCGCTATTTGGAAGCTAAAGATGAAGATAAAACCCATCTTTGAACAAGGCTTAAAGCATTACCTCCGCGAAGAATTTGCAGAAGGTGCCCGCTTGTTTAAACAGGCTATGACCCTTTATCCTGAAGATTTTCCTTCAACCTACTATTGGGAGAAATGTACTGCCTATCTTAACCATGGTATTCCGGAAGATTGGGCAGGGGTAGAAAGCATGTCGAACGAATAAAAAACGGGGATAATCTTTTCTTCAAGTTTAATTGCTCCAGGGAGCTGCTTCCAGGAATTGTACAAGATCCTGTTGTTTGATGCGAAAGCGATCAAAGTCTCTCGGGATTTCCTCAGCGGCAATTTTGCCGTGTTGCGCCATTAGCGTACAGAATTGGTCCATAGTTCGCTTGCCAAAATATTGCCCTTTGAGCGTTGCGATAATGGTTGCTCCTGCGTCGTGGCTAAGTTGCCCATTTTTCACATATTCTTTTACGCACTCCCGGAAATGAACTAATGGTTCTGAAAAGGTATAGAAAAAGGGCGATTGCCCATGCAGCAGGGCCACCTCATCGTCCTGGAAATCGTCTTCTTGTTTGAAGTATTGGAATACTTTCCCAAATCCCTGCATACCCAGGGTCTCCATTTCATAGGCTCGAATAGCCCCCATAGACGAAAGCCCATATACGGGGCAGCCTTCTTCTAACGCACGACGGATTTCTGCATGGCCCACCGCCAAAACCTCTTTGAAGCGCCCATCAACCAGGATTAGGGGGCCCGAAAAACCGGAATCGAGCAGCTGATCAATATCTCCCCGGGAAACCGGTGGTCGTACGTCTAGTTGATGCTGAGCTATCAGGTCACTGGCACGAGCGCTCAGGCTAGGCCCTACAAAAATAAGAGGCTTCATAGGTATGGTGTTTTGAATCAGCCTGCAAGATAATGCTAAGTTGATAGATCATCAGTACGCGATCTGCATTACTTACAGGTGAGTGGTAGGTGTATTGGCAAGACCAGCTGGGGGTATTTTAGCCAATACTAAGCTCATGTATGTAGCGCCACTTTTGTCAAGGTAGTCCCCAGCAAGACTGGTATGGCAGGAGGTAGAAAGGCCTTCTTGCCGGGGGCTATACTTATTTTGCGTACTATCTAATACGTGCTACTATGGTCCAGAAGCTACCCGGTAATAAGGTTCCTGGGTTGACCAGACATTACAAGTAGATACCCGGTGCGAAGAGATTTGGAAATTCCAGCACGAAATACAGTGAAACTAAACCGCTTCGTTACCGATATACATTGTATCATTGTCATTCTATCTCCAAACCTGTCCAATTAATTATGCGTGCTATTTTCTTTTCCAGCTATGTGCTCAACGCCTTGGTAACCATATGCTTACTAAGTATGGTTACCGGATGTTCTGAGGCAAACAAACACTATGGTGCTTTGGATACAACTCCGTACACCTCCATATTTGGGAAAAATGTCCTTGTATTTGACGATTCTATGGATCAGGATCGGATTAAGACGACTATCCATGCCTTACACGAACAGCAGAAGTATAGCGAATTCGGCTCAGAGCGATATGCTCTGCTCTTCAAACCCGGAACCTATGATTTGGACGTCACCGTTGATTATTACGTTCAGGCACTGGGTTTGGGAAGATATCCTGACGATGTGGTCATCAACGGAGCGGTGCAATCAATCACAACGACCAGCAGTAATAACGTTGCTAACAAAGTTACGACCATGTTTTGGCGTGGAGCCGAGAATTTCAAAACTATATCCCAGGATCGTGAAATGGTTTACTGGGCAGTATCCCAGGCCGCTCCTTACCGACGCATGCACGTAGTTGGGGATATTAATTTTGATAAAGGCAGCTGGGCGAGTGGTGGTGTGCTTGCCAACGCTCTTATTGAAGGCAGGGCTGGATTGACCTCCGGACAACAGTGGATGACAAGAAATTCAAGCATCGAAACCTGGGAAGGAGGAAACTGGAACAGAGTATTTATTGGGGTGGACGGTGCGCCGAATGATGCCTGGCCTGATCAACCGACAACCGTCATTGAAAAAACACCTGTAATTCGAGAGAAACCGTTTCTAAGCTATACGGAGTCCGGTGGTTATGCGGTTTTTGTTCCTGCACTTCGTTGGGAATCTTCTGGTCCCTCCTGGAAGAACCGCGATGAAGAAGGTGAATTGATACCGATAGCTTCGTTTCATATTGCCTATCCCGATAAGGATAACGCCGCGTCTATTAATCAAGCCCTGTCTGCCGGCAAGCATATTCTTTTTACCCCCGGGATCTACCCTATTGACCAAACGCTGAGGGTAATCCATCCCAATACCGTAATACTAGGGCTTGGATTACCAACGCTCATTCCGCAAAATGGAGAGGTGGCCCTGGCTACCCATGATATTCCCGGAATAAAATTAGCAGGGATTATGGTAGATGCGGGGCCAGAGCGATCGGCAACGCTTATCCAAATCGGAGCGGAAGATGCTCATGCTGATTATCCCGATAATCCCATCTCGCTTCATGATATCTATTGTCGGGTAGGAGGTGCGGTAGTCGGCCGGGCGGAAACAACCTTGACCATCAACAGCAATTATGTGATTGGTGATCATTTTTGGTTATGGCGAGCAGACCACGGCGTGGGAACGGAATGGATGGGCGGTCAAAATAAGCATGGACTGGTGGTGAATGGTGACCATGTGACCATTTACGGATTGTTCAACGAGCACTTTCAAGCTTACCAAACGCTCTGGCGTGGAGAATACGGCAGAACATATTTTTATCAATCTGAAATACCCTATCGTCCACCCAGTCTTGAGGCATGGAATGATAATGGAAAGGCCGGTTATGCTTCCTATAAGGTTGCGGATAAGGTTCAACATCATGAAGCTTATGGCCTGGGAATCTACAGTTTCTTCCGCGATGAGCCAACGGTCTCCAATAATGTCAGGTTGGAAAATGCTATGGAAGCTCCGGATAATTCAGGCATTTTAATTAAGCACATCTCGACATTCGCTGAACTTAATGGAGGTATTAATCACGTAATCAATGGCTTAGGGCCGTCAACTGAAGTCGGCGAATTGAAACATTACGATGGATTTAAAGGTAGCGAATGACCCGGGCTTGTCCAGCCTCTAATCTGTCTGTGCTTCGACGACCGAATCTCGCAAAGCGGGACAAGTAGCGTAAAACACCTTCACCAATTCTGTAATCGATGCTGTGGTTAAAGCGCTGGACCTGACATTGCCGGTGGTGTACTGAGAAGTGCCTGAGCAGAACTTTGCCGCACCGGGTAGGGGGGCTTTTGTCGGTAATCTTGTTTCTGTATACCAGTATTGTTGCCCGGAGGAAGGGGCTATTCACTTTTCCCACTCATCCAGCCCGTTACACCATTGCCGGTTTTGACCAGTTGATATGATCCGTTTACCCCAATAACGGCTACCTGACTGTTCTCTGGCAGGTTGGCTATGACGACCGCTTCCGGATGGGGCGCATTGCGCAACTCATCCGGCCGGTTCGTGGTGAGCTGTTTGATGGCCCGGGTGGTTTGTTCCAGGTTTCGTACGGGGAGATAGCCCGACTGGCCATTGGGTTGGCGAACCCGGTACCAGTACTTACTGGCGGCAATAATTTCCAGGGGGAAGTGACGATCCAGGGTAGCGCGTTCTCTGGCGCGGGGATGCGGTGCTGCGCGCAGTCGGACGCTGGTGGCCCTTATCCTTGACAGTTGTCCCAGCTGATTGAGGTCGGCGTTTACGGGGGGCGTTTGTTGGGGTTGATAGGCTACAAAGGGCTTGGGGTCGATCGCGCCAAAGCCGCGGCGATAGATGCTGAAGTGCAAGTGTGGACTGGTGGTGCGGGCATTGCCGGTATTACCGACCAGACCGAGCGTATCCCCCGCTCGTACCCGCTGCCCTTCTTGAACCAACTGACTGTCCAGATGGGCGTAATAAAGGGATTGGTTCCGGATTTCGTCGTATAGCCATACCTGCTTACCCCCCAGCCCCCGGTCGCGTACCCGTCGCACTATGCCGTCTACCGAAGCCAGGGTAGGGGTACCGCGCCGGGCAAAGATGTCGATCCCTTTGTGCGTGCGTCGGCCACCGTCGCGGGGATCCCCAAAAGAGCTCCATATGTCAGGATTCCCTTTGCCGCTGACCGGGAAAACTCCGTAGGCAGGTTGCACCAGTAATTCGATGGTAAAGCGGCCGGAAGCCAGCAACTCCGGTTGTAAACGCAGAAGATAGGTACCATGCTGATCCGCCTCATAATGCAGACTATCAGCCTGGTAATTTTCGGCACTAAAGAGGTGTTGTAGGTACGCAGTACTATCTGTCGTTTCCTCCCGGAAAAAATCAACAAAAAGCAAGATACTATCCGGTTGTTGGCTTAGATTAATGTACAGAAGCTCCCCAGTCTGTAGCGACAGACGATAGGTGAACGCAGTAGGTGTCTCCGCACGAAAATAGCCGATTTCCCGGAAGGGGGAAGTTAGTAAGACACTATCTTGTAAGGCTCGTGTGCCTACCTGCTGCCAGGATTGTGCCATCTGAGTCTGTCCCAGCCCATTAGAATCGAGGGCAGCCACATAAGCCTGCCGGGGCGTAAGTTCCGGTCGCGGAGGCTCTCCGGTGGGTGAGGAGTCGCAGGCTGATAGCCCGAGCAGGCTAGCAAAGAGCAAGAGGTAAAAAGATCGGAAGACGGGAAACAGTAGGCTTTTGAGCATATAGGTTATTATGGCTGTACAGCACAGTTAGAAGTACCAGGAGGAGTACCACGGGTTAAATGAGAAATAGATATTTAATCGTCTCATGCCTTAACAGTACGCGAATTATTTTTGTTTTTCTTAGTCTGTGGACCATCAGAGAATAATCCTTTATGTCAAAGGTAAATAATCCTGGCACAGCTCCGGCCTCTTCGTTTCGGCAATGTCGGATGATTAGCCCAGACGGAAAAGATAGGGGGCGACCTATTCTCCCCGATTGACCCAACGAAATGGCTCGCAGGTATGTCCGCTGCGTTGGGAGTACATCACGCCGTCGTCATCGGTCCAGGTCAACATGTAGTCGACATACTCCTTCATGCCTTCGTAGGTAAGCCAGCATATCGAGGTCGCCCTATTGCCTATAAAATTCGCAGGACATGAGGTTTATCGTCGCTCCCCAGGCGGATCCACCACCACCTCCCGGCGTTCATCCAGGAAGTTGCGGAAGGATTTCGTGTCGTATTTGGCCATTCCGGAACGGGCCAATACGATGCTTCCTTCCGGTGAGATGACATAGGTGGTGGGAATCGTACCGAAATCATACACCTCCGGGAGCGGACTCGCGGGGAAATAGATGGGGAAGGTGAAGCCTTTTCGCTCCACAAACGCTTTGGCTTTGCCGGGCTCCTTATCCAGAGAGAGCATGACGAAGACTACCTCGTCGCCTTTTTTCTCGTACAAATCATGGATGTCGGGCATCTCGGCAACACAAGGTGGGCACCACGTTGCCCAGAAGTTGAGAAAGACCGTTTTCCCCCGAAATTCGTCGAAGTTGACCCGTCGGCCCTGCGCATCGTACAGGTCGAAGGCGTAGGATGCCTCGCCCAATTTCCCGGCGTCGGTATCCGGTCGCATCATACCCGTAGCCAGGATTACCCGCTGCAGTTGTCCGATCACCTCGGTATGCCATCCGGTGAGGTACAGGGTGAGCCCCACGGCCAGGAAGATGGACCAGCTGATCAGTTCGCGGCGGAGTGTTTTGTTCGGCATATCAAAGTTGTTTGTCCAGGTTGTTAAATGACTGTTTTATATTGATGAGTTGGCGCGTAGTCATGGCCAATATGCGAAATTTCTTCGTTAGTACGAGCGGTGTGGATAGGACAATATGCTTGCGCAAAAAAGAGTAGCGCGGTTTGTTTTTGGCGGTCAGCCTTGCGGCAAAAAGGCAGGTAGCTAATTGATCCCTATTCCATAATTTACTCCCGCTTTTGGTAGGGTAGAGCAAAGTCGGCGTTGTGGACGAGCTTAATTGCATAATTGCCCCGAGCAAATAATCAGTTCATACCTCCAGTACGTAAGCCCTGTCCTTTTGATGACCTCTATGTCTTTTGTGATAGATATCAAGAATACGGGGTCTATTATCCCGCGCTTAACTAAATAATGTCTATCTTACGTAATTATCAATTTGTTTTTACTTAGTGCCTAATTTCAAGCTCTTTGAATAGAGCTCTATAATTTAGTTCATCTATACCGCTCACGAAGTGGTGTAGTCTTTGCCATCCACTTCTAGCATATATACATTCGACTCGATGAGGTTTGGAAGTCCCAGCACGAAGTACAGTGAAACTAAATCTCACCGTTGCCAGTATGAATAGCTTCCATTGCCATATTATTTAGGTTTATATCATTTCAAATAACAGTGGCTACAGAAATTGAGCAATTTTCCCAGTAGTACTTTGTGCTCCCCCCTCCAAAAAATCGAATTAGGCAAAATCGATGCAGTATTGAATTAACGTCAAAATCGCGCCGTTGACTGGGTATACCGCTCACGAAGTGATATTTACCTTGCCACATCCATTTCTAGCGAGTATATACTCGGCTTGATAAGTTTTGGGAAGTCCAAACCTCATCGTTGCTTATTATACAACACCTAAGTCAGCTTTTTTGAAGCTACAATAGAAAAACTAAATTTTATGAAAACCCATATTCTTTTGCTCAGCTTATTGTGCCTGTGCACCTGTTCGGTATACGCGCAAAATTCAAGCATCCAACCTGACAAGGCCTGTATTAATTGTGCGACCAACGCACCTGACGCTAAAGCCGTTCTAGAACTCCAAAGTACCTCCAAAGGTATCCTCATTCCCCGGATGACTACATCCAACCGTACCGCTATTTCACTGCCCATACCGGCTGGATTACTTGTGTTTGATACGACTACAGTCAGCTTCTGGTTTCACAATGGTACTCAGTGGATGGAACTGGACGCCGATACAGCAATTACCCCGTCGCTGGCCGAGGTACTTGCTATCGGGCAAAGTGCCAATAGTGGTACCATCATCGACCTATCTGACCCGATTAATGCACAGGATGCCGCCACAAAAAGTTATGTGGACAACAATGATGCGGTGAACGATGCGGATGCCGATGCCACCAATGAAATTCAGCAGTTACAACTCAACGGCAACACCCTGAGTCTGACTGATGACACCACCACCGTTGATCTTAGCGCCTTTGCCAACCATTGGACAGAAAGTAACGGCAATGTGTTTCGCGATAGCGGAAAGGTGGGGATCGGCACGATCAATCCCAGAGGAACACTAGATGCAAATGGAAATGTTTTCGCCACAGGAAACTTAATTTTAGGCGGATCACTAGCGGGGCAAATTTATGCATCAGATCCCACCAAAAATGTATTGGCAGGTGGCATAGAGGTTTATGGAAATACCCTTATTGATATTCGATCAGGCACATTCAATGTCATTGGGAATGATGGTCGTGATTTGCGTATGGGTGCCCAAACAGATACTAATTTTGTAATAAGTACGATTTCTGGAGATTCTTTTCCCGACTTTAATGGAAGAAATTTGATTCTAGGAGATAATGCAGGATACCACACATACGGCAATAGTCAAATCAATAGCATAAATAATGTCTTTCTGGGTTCTTATGCAGGCTTCGGCGACATGGGCACAACGGGAAATACACTTATTGGGAATAATGCGGGACAAAACCTCTTGGATGCCAATTATAATACTATGATCGGCGCTGGTGCAGGTACCAATGCGTATTCAGTTGAAAATATTCTCATCGGCTATAAGACAGGTTTTTGTGAAGTGGATACCTTCCTTTCTGCGCCTGGTTTTTCCCGTAGCGTATTTATCGGCAACGAGATTGCAATAGCAGCCCGTGACATTGCACGTAGTGTGATCATTGGCCATCATGCCGGTCGGGATATGCGGGGAGGAGGTAATAATGTCCTCATTGGGTTTGAAGCGGGAACGGGAATAACCCGTGAAGATAAGCTGAGTCTTGATAATATTTTTATTGGACATCAGGCAGGGAAAGATGTTTTTACCTTGGGTTCTATACTAGTTGGAAATAATACAAGTGTTGCTGCTCTTACAGACAGCACGGGGCTGGGAAATGTGATTGCCATTGGTCATAATGTAGAAGTAGGTTGTGCGGATTGTACGGTAATTGGAGGAGAGAAAGTGGGCTTAGGAGTTTCAACTCCTACCGAACGTCTGGATGTAAACGGTAGGGTGAGGATAAGAAACTTGCCAGTAGGTATGGGAACAAGAGTCGTTGCAGATGCCGATGGCAATCTTTTTTTAGAGGATTTTCCTGCACCAACCACATCCGCACTGGTTGAAGAGCTACAGAAAGAAAATGAGGTTAAGGATCGGAGAATCGAAGCCCTTGAGGCTCGCCTCGCTAAAATCGAAGCCATGTTGGAAACATTACCTACAGGTGATTCCAAAATGAATAATTCTAGTAGCCAGCAATCGTTCACAAACATCATACATCTGACCGATGCTAAATTGGAGCAAAACCAGCCCAATCCGTTCAATGGTACGACCGTAGTGCGCTACGTCATCCCACATGATGTAAAGCGAGCAGAACTGCGCATCACCGATTTGACGGGTAAAGTCATCAAAAATGTTGTTATTCAGGAACGCGGGAAAGGCCAGACGACGTTGGATGCCACCACGCTGAGCAATGGTAATTATCAGTACAGCCTGTTTTTGGACAATCAATTGCTCGCTACCAGGCAGATGGTGTTGACGAAGAACTAGGAGCCATCTCAAAATGATCCTTTGAACTGCCCCGTACGAGGCACGTACGCTGGGTGGTGTGAGAGGCTCTGGAATAACGATCAACACCTTTGCCGCTCTGGTAGGTTTAAACGTTAGTCGTTATTTCTTGCACTCGATTCGGCGTAGATTTTTTCAATTTTCTCTATTTATTTTTTTCTGAAAAATCTAATTCAACTTTTATCAAAACACGGGTTGGCCTACCTCTTGATCTGCTAGGTGTTCATCTCAATTCCGGTGCACGCATTAATTTTATAACCCGTAGCGCTTCTTCATCACATTCCTCAGTCAACCCCTTTTCGATTTTTTCATTACTTATTTCGCCACTTGGTTCTACGACAAAAGATGCTATGACACTTCCTGTTATCCCATTATCTCTGGCTTCATTGGGGTATTTCAAGTTTTTATATAAAAATTTCATCATTTTTTCATTGGCACATTCTTCTTTCTCCTTGTTACTCCCAGTTTCTTCGCAGCCAGGAAATCTGGGCATATTAGGTACTGCAATAAATATTTCCTTAACTATTTCAATTGTAGGTGGGGGAGGTGGAGGCGAGATTGTTTTTTCATTTTGAGCAATTGCACATACAGAATAGAGAAGACTTATCGCAGTTAATACAATATTCTTGTTTGATTTCACTTATTGACTCCGTTTGCAGTTTCTTTCCCGTTGCTGACTGGCTTACCTTATTTTAAATTCTTTAATTCCTCCAAAAAATCATCAGCATCAATTACTTCTACAGGTGGGAACTTCACATCTTTTAACACTTTGAAGTGATTGTCATTAGAGACGAGAAATTGAACATTGGCAGATATGGCGCAATCAACGAATTTATTATCATCGGGGTCAGCAGTGATCAGGTTCCACCTGAAATATACCTCTGTTTTCTCCACATTTTCCAATTGGGTAATTAATTCGCCCAGGTTTTGAGCTATATTTCCAGTTATTTTTCTGCCAATGATTTCGATGTATTCCTGCAGAATTTATTCCGAAATGGCTAGGTTATATTTCGCTTTTAATAGTCCATCAAATATCGGACGATATTTTGAAATCTTCGGAATGGACATCAAAAGCACGTTAGTGTCTATGACGACTTTCATTTGTCCTCATATTTTGTCCGCATATGCTCTTTTGACCACTCTTCAATTTTTTCCTCTCCCCAGTCATTTGCTTCAAATAAAGCATCCATCTCCGAGGTGACCTTTTCAGCAAAATACGCGGCCAAAAGTGATTTGATCTCCTTGACCTGCTCATCACTTATATCAAAACTGAATACCTTTAGTAGTTCCAATTGCAGATTACTTAATTTTTTTGCTGCTTGCATCTTTCGGATTTTTCACTAAAAAAATGGTTATGTGGCTTACCTGCAAGTATTATGATCTACATTGACTTTTAGTTCATTTCAGTCACTATCTGCCTATGATCAGGATGATTTTTATCAATTTGCTTCTTGAATCACTCATGGTAATTTCTTGTTCAATGTCTTTTGTATTTATGCTTGCCTGCAAACCATCTTGCTATCCGGAACTTTGTTCCGGATATACACTTTTACAATTAAGCCAATAT